>JAESFN010000034.1_pt1 | contig 646951 bp, 616 predicted proteins | sample 9269411 | NCBI WGS metagenome assembly JAESFN01 (sample SAMN14505399, study PRJNA617100) | algae metagenome | isolation source: Iphinoe sp. HA4291-MV1 and co-occurring heterotrophs from trail next to... | place: USA: Maunawili Falls, Hawaii | collected 2009-07-25
GCCCTCAACGCAGTTGAGGGCGGGGTGGGGTGAAGCAACAGGCGCAACGCTTGTGTGTTCTCCCCACCCCTAACCCCTCCCCGCTGGGGAGGGGACGTGCCTACGCAAGCTCGGCAGCAAGCAGGGAGACGAACCAGCGGATGTCGTGCTCACGCGCCGCGGGCTTTGGCCTCCTGCATGAGGATCGGCACGCTTTCCGTCATGGTGTGGATGCCGAGCACACTGGTGAGCTGGAGCACCTCCATGATTTCGGCGGCCGTGGCGCCGTGCTTCAGCGCGTTCTGAATGTGCACGCGCGTGCCGGGCTCGAACAGCTTCGTGGTCGACGCGTCGATGGCAATGTAGATGAGCTCCTTGATCTTCGGCTCCAGGGTTCCGTTCTTCCACGGCACCGACGAGAACTTGAGGTAGGCCTCGAAGTAGTCCGGCGACAGGCCGAGGATTTCCTCCCAACGGGGCGTCCAGTAGCCGCGCGCAGCGATGAATTCGGCCTTCAGCTTCTCACGGCGCGCGTCGAGCGTCGTGGACGGCAGCTCGCTCTCGCGGCCGGCCTTGCGCAGCTCATCAACGAGGATCGGCACGCCCGTGGTGCAGGTGTGGATGCCGAGCGCGCTGACGAGCTGCAGCACCTCCATGATCTCTTCCTTGGTGGCGCCGTGCTTCAACGCATTCTGCATGTGAATGCGCGTGCCGGCGTTATAGAGGTGCGTCGTGGACGCATCGATGGCGATGTAGATGAACTCCTTCACTTTCGGGGGCAGAGGGCCGGTGCGCCACGGCACCGACGACAGGTCCATGTAGGCCTCGAAGAAATCGGCATCGAGGGCGAGAACGTGGTCCCACACCGGACTCCAGTACCCGCGTGCCGTGGTGAACTGTTCCTTGAGGGCAAGCTGTCGCGCAGTGAACTCGCTCATCGGTGATCTCCAGCAGGATGTTGGATGGCGCCCGGCGCGGGCCTACTCTGCCGCGCCGGTCTTTTTCGCATGCGGGTCGGAGCGCGGGATGGCGATGGCGCCGCCGCGGTCGGCAAAGGTGGAGGCCTGGGCGACGCCGACCTTGGCATGCTGGCGTCCGAAGGACTCGACGACGGGGATGTCGTCGTCGGCAAGCTCCGCCATCCGCGGCTTGCGTGCGAGCGCGGCGGCGATGTAGGGCGCCATCTCCTTGCGCTTCTCCTCCTCGCGCACGCGGTCGCGGGCCTTGAACTCGGGCAGCAGGGTCTTGCCGAACAGCTCGAGGGAGTCGCAGATGTGCTCGTGCTTGTTGTTGCCGCTCTGCTGCACGAAGATGACCTGGTCGATGCCGATCTTCTCGTAGCGCATGAGATGCTCGCGCACCTGGTCGGGCGTGCCGATGCCGCCGCGGCCGGCGTTGTCCTGAAGCTGGTCCTTCACCTCCAGGAATTTCTCCCAGACATTGGAGCGACCGGGTTTGTGCTGGCCGTACATGCCGTAGTAGCCGAGCGAGTAGCCGAAGAAGCGGAAGCCATCGAGGCCGCGGCGGGCAGCTTCCTCGGCATCCGCGTGCAGCGACATGCCGCTGACGATGGCGACATTGGGATTGACCGTATGGCTGACCGGCACACAGTCGGACGACTTGATGATGTCGTAGTACTCCTGCACCCACTTGGCCGCCTGCTCGGGTTCGACGAAGGCGAAGGTGAGCGCGCCGAGGCCCTGCTGGGCGGCGCGATGGATGGTCTCGCGGCGCGAGCAAGCCATCCACATGGGCGGATGCGGGCGCTGCACGGGTTTCGGCACGATGTTGCGCGGAGGCATCTCGAAGTATTTGCCCTTGAAGCCGGGGTAGGGCTGCATGGCGAGCATGTTGGCGGCCTGCTCCGCGGACTCGCGCCACATCTCCGTTTTGAGTCTGTGATCGATGTTGAAGCCCAGCATCTCGACGGCGGTGGCGGATTCACCGGTGCCCCATTCGACGCGACCGTTGGAGACAAGATCGAGCGTGGCGATGCGCTCCGCCGCGCGGGCGGGATGATTGTAGGATGCGGGCATCAGCATGACGCCGTGGCCGAGGCGGATGTTCTTGGTCCGCTGCGAGCAGGCGGCGAGAAAGATCTCAGGCGCGGAGGAGTGGGAGTATTCCTCGAGGAAGTGATGCTCCACCTCCCAGACGTAATCGATGCCGATCCTGTCGGCGAGTTCCACCTGCTCGAGCGCTTCCTGATATAGCCGCCGCTCGGAATCCTCGGTCCAGGGGCGCGGAAGCTGATGCTCGTAGAACATTCCGAATTTCATGGGGCGTTTCTCTCTGGTTTCGTTGTTATGGTTTTGAGGCTGCACCGGCGAGCTGCAACGTCCGGACATATTGGGGAAGAGTGGTGGCTGGGTAAAGGCGGCTTCGGCGTGGCGCACAACCCTCACCCCTTGTCATCCCGGGCGAGCGCGGGCCGAGGCACAACGATCGGCCTCGATATCTCTCCCGCGCGTGAGGGTGGGCGGGAGCGCGGAACCATCCCACACCGACAGTCACGCTGCGGTTGCGTCGTTCTTACCCTTTCCAGAGCGGACCTTGCCCTAAGGGCATGCTTATCATGTCGGCCCCGCCGAACTTCGGGCGGGCGAATCACTTAGGGTGCGCGCATGCTCGACGCACTCAACAGGCTGGGGGAGGCTCTCGGCCTCGATCCGCTCGTGATCGCGTGGCTTCCGGCCGCGCTGGGGGCGTTTGTCATAATCGTTGCGATCGCGGTCCTCCTGATAGGCTCGGCTCGACGCCGTGACCGCGAGGCGCAAGCCCGGCAGGCGTCCGACACGCAATTCGCCGAGATCAAGGGCCGGCTCTCGGCCATGGCGGAGATGACGGCGCAGCGGCAGGCCGACCAGACGCGGGGACTCGACGACAAGCTCGATCACGTGGAACGGCACCTGGCGCAGACGCTCGAATCCTTCAGCCGCCGGGTCTCTGACGGATTGACGGAAACGCATCGCCAGGCCGGCGATACGACCGCACGCCTCAACGAGCGGATCGATACACTGAGCCGCCATCTGGCGCAGAACCTGGAGACCTTGACCGAGCGGGTCGGCGGCAATCTGGCGGAAGCGGGACGGCGTACGTCCGACACGCTGTCTAGCCTGAACGAGCGGCTGGCGCTCATCGACGACGCGCGTCAGAGCCTCGCGGCCCTGTCGACGGAGGTGGTGTCGCTGCAAGGCGTGCTCGCCAATAAGCAGGCGCGCGGCGCCTTCGGCCAAGCGCGCATGGAAACGATCATCCGCGATGCGCTGCCGAGCGGCACGTACGAGTTCCAGGCGACGCTCTCGAACGGCAAGCGGCCCGATTGCGTGATCCGCCTGCCGAACACGCCGGCACCGCTCGTGATCGATTCCAAGTTCCCGCTGGAGGGTTTCGAGGCGCTGCGCGTGGCACGCGCGCCCGAGGACACCAAGGCGGCGCACAACGCCATTCGCGAGGCCGTTGGCCGCCATATCGACGAGATCGCCGACAAGTACCTGATCGCGGGCGAGACACAGGATACGGCGCTGATGTTCGTGCCATCGGAATCGATTTATGCCGAGCTGCACGAGCGCTTTCCGGAGCTGGTGCAGAAGGCCTATCGCGCCCGCGTGGTGATCGTGGCGCCCAACATCCTGATGCTCGCCGTGCAAACGATGCAGGCCGTGATCAAGGACGTGAAGATGCGCGATCAGGCCGGTGTCATCCAGCGCGAGGTGGGACTTCTGGTCGGGGATGTCGGGCGGCTTGCCGAGCGCGTCGCCGAGCTCGAGCGGCACTTCGGCCTGTCGGCCAAGGCGCTGGAGAAGGTGTCGGCGTCGGCCGAGAAGATCACCAAGCGCGGCGCGCGGCTGGGTTCGTTGGAGTTCGACGAGGACAGCGAGCAGACGGCGCCCCCGCCGCGGTTGGCGACGCGAACCTAAGCTGCGAGATCGAGGATCTCGCGCACCTGGGCCGGTCCGTCGATGCGGCGCGGATTGCGCGGCACCCATGGGGTTCCCATGGCCTGCTCGGCGATGCGGCCGAAACTCTCCGGTCCAATCTTCACCGCACTCAAACTGCGCGGCATTCCAAGCCCAGCGATGAGGTCGTGCAAGGCTTCGCCGGCATCGGCTCCTGGACGCCCCATAGCGGCAGCGACCAGCTCCTGCCGTGCGGCATTCACGGACTTGTTCCAGCGCATGACGGCCGGCAGCATGATGCAGGACGTGTGTCCGTGCGGAATGTCGAAGGCGGCGCCCAGCACGTAGCCGATGCCGTGACTGGCCCCCATGGGAACGCCACTTGCGAGCGGTGCCATCGACAGCCACGAGCCCATCTGGCAATCGAGGCGAGCCTGCAGGTCATCGGGATTGGCCTTCACGCGGGGCAGACCGTGCGCCAGCAGCTTAAGGCCTTCCAGCGCCTGGGCATCGCCGAAGGGATTGGCCTCGTTGGCGCAGATGCCCTCGACGCAGTGATCGACGGAGCGGACGCCGGTCGACAGCCACAGCCATTCGGGCGTGTGCACGGTGACGTTCGGGTCGAGGATGACGGCGCGCGGGATGATCAGCGGGTGGCGGATCAGCTCCTTGACGCGCGTACGCTCATCGGTGACGCCGGCAATAGCGCTGAATTCGCCGGCGGACAATGTGGTCGGCACGGTGATCTGGCGCACCGTGGGAGCGGCGCAGGGCGGTGGCCCGAGTGCGCCATCGGGGCCCTTGACGGGACGCAGGGCGTCGATCCCCTCGGGCGTGCGGATGTCGTTGGCGAGGCAGAGCTGCACGGCCTTGGCGCCATCGGTGATGGAACCGCCGCCGAGCGTCACGATCAGGTCGGCGCCGATGCTGCGCGCCTGCTCGGACGCGGCGACGACGGCGCTGCGCGGCGTGTGCGGCGGCATCTGGTCGAAGGTACCGGCGCACAGATTGCCGAGGGCGCGGCGCATCCTGTCGATCTCGCCGGTCTTGCGATTGAGCGTGCCGCTGACCATCAGGAACACGCGCGTGGCGCCGTACTGGCGCACGAGGGCGGCGACCGCCTCGGCAGCCGGCTTGCCGAACACGACCTCGTCCATGCGGTTGAAGGCAACCCGTCCCGATGTGAGCATGTGCGCCCCCGTGTTGTTATGATGATGGTTGCGGCGATGGGGGCACGAGATCTCGCATGGCGCAAGGCCTTTCTCGACGGGGCTGCCGGGCTGGGATCGGTGATATCGTGCGGCATTCGCAGCCGGCGAGGAACGGTAATCAAGGAGAGATAACAGCCATGCGCGTGCCGAAACTCACGTACGAGCAGCTCACACCGGAGCAGAAGGTGGTCTGGGACGAAGTGGTGGCTGGACCGCGCAAGAAGATGCACGGGCCGTTCTTCGTCTGGCTGCACAGCCACGAGCTTCTGAGCCGCGGGCAGCAACTGGGACTCTACGCGCGCTTCCACTCGGGCCTGCCGCAGCGCTTGTCGGAATTGTGCATCCTCATCACGTCGGCGCGCTGGAGGGCATCGGGCGAGTGGGTCGATCATGCGCCGATCGCGCGCGAGCTCGGCATCGACGCGGAGGCGCTGGAGGCCTTGCGCAAGGGCGAGCCGGCCAAGTTCAAGTCCGATGACGAGCAGGTCGTCTACGACATGGCGCAGGAGCTGCTGCGCACACACGAGGTTTCGGACGCGACCTACAAGCGGGCGGAAGCCGTGCTCGGCATGCGCGGCGTGATCGATATCATCGCCGTGCTCGGCTACTACGGCTGGATCGCGATGACGCTGAAGGTGTTCAAGCTGCCGCCGGGCGAAGGGGCCATGGATCCGTTCGCGGATGTGCCGCGGCCCGCGTAGGCCCTTATTCCTTCGCTTTGACCTGAGCAGGCGTCGCTTTGGCTTTGACTGGCGTTGCCTTGGCCGGAGGCACCTTGGCGGTTGCTTTGGCCTCCTTGGAGAGAGCTTTGACGCGCTCCGACACCACGCGCTGACAGGTGCGTGTGAACTCTTGCTTGGTCATATGTGTTGCGCGATCCCAATCGCGCACGCATTCGCGCAGCCAGGCCTCCCCGCACGCCTTGATCTTGTCCGGGGATTTTCTGCAATCAACGCTGGTCAACTGCGTCGATGTCCTAGCCTTCTCGGCTGCTTTCGGGGTGATCGTTGTGCCCTGGGACGACCCGCTTTGGGCCAATGCGCTGCCCGCAAGCGGGACCGCGAGCAGGAGCGAGAAGGCGAGGAACCGTGAGCGCATGAGACACTCCCCTGTGACAATCGAGGGCGTGATCATTGTCTCCGGGGAGGCCGCCGCCCATAAGGTGAAATACCGATAATCGCCCGCGTGTTCGCTTTTACGTACAAGACGGCGGGCGCGGCGCGAGCGCCAGACCGGCCTTCGGTGTATTCTGGTGAATATTCTCGGGGCCGCCTTATGAGCGGGTTATTTCCAGTCGGTCAAGGCCAAAAACTGCTGCGAGATATTTCTTGGAATATAGCGCCGGAGTATGGTCTTGTTCGCCTCGTTGAGGAGCGGACAGCCCCGGTGGGCAATCAAGGAGACCGATATGGCGTTCTCGAGACGGACATGGCTGATCCAGGGTGCCGCGGTGGCCGCGGCCGCACTGGTGATGACTTTCGGGGTGAAGCCGGCGCCGACGGCCGCGCAGAGCGGTGACGTCGTGGTTTTCGCGGCCGCGAGCCTCAAGAACGCCCTCGATGCCATCAATGCCGAGTGGCAGAAGGAGACGGGCAAGAAGGCGACCATCTCCTATGCGGCAAGCTCGGCGCTCGCCAAGCAGATGGAGCAGGGCGCGCCCGCCCAGATGTTCGTTTCCGCTGATCTTGACTGGATGGAGTACGTGGCGGGCAAGGGGCTCATCAAGCCCGAGACCCGGTCCAATCTGCTCGGCAACCGCATCGTGCTGGTGGCGCCCAAGGACAAGGCCCAGCCGATCGAGATCAAGCCTGGCTTCGATCTCGCCAAGGTGCTGGGTGACGGGCGCCTGGCCATGGCCAATGTCGACGCCGTTCCGGCCGGCAAGTACGGCAAGGCTGCGCTGGAGAAACTGGGCGTGTGGGCGAGCGTATCGGGCAAGGTCGCGCAGGCCGAGAACGTGCGGGCGACGCTGCTGCTGGTCTCGCGCGGCGAGGCGCCGGCCGGCATCGTGTACCAGACCGATGCGGCGGCCGACACGAATGTCGCCATCATCGGCACGTTCCCGCAGGACACACACGCCCCGATCATCTATCCGATTGCATTGACGAAGGATGCGTCCAACCCGGATGCGGCAGCTTTCCTGGCCTTCATCAAGTCGGCCAAGGCCAAGCCGCTGTTCGAGGCCCAGGGCTTCACGGTCCTGGCACCGTCGAACTCTTGATCCGGTGCTGGGCGATCAGTCTTAAGGCGCTTCTGCATGGACTGGATGACGCTCAGCCCCGAGGAATGGACGGCCGTACGATTGAGCCTGAAGGTGGCCCTGGTGGCCACCTTCGCCAGCCTGCCGTTCGGCATCGCGGTGGCTATGGTGTTGGCGCGCGGCCGGTTCTGGGGGTTGTCGCTGCTCAACGGCCTCGTGCTGCTGCCGCTGATCCTGCCGCCGGTGGTGACGGGTTATCTCCTTCTGCTGCTGTTCGGCCGGCGCGGCCCCATCGGCAGCTTCCTCGCCGACACGTTCGGCATCGTCTTCTCCTTCCGCTGGACCGGCGCGGCGCTGGCCTGCGGAGTCATGGCTTTCCCGCTGCTGGTCCGCGCGATCCGGCTGTCCATCGAAGCAGTCGATGCGCGCCTGGAGGAGGCCGCCGGGACGCTCGGCGCGAACCGCCTTTGGGTGTTCGCGACGGTGACGCTGCCGCTCATCATTCCGGGCATCATCGCCGGCATGATCCTGTGCTTCGCCAAGGCTATGGGCGAGTTCGGCGCGACGATCACGTTCGTGTCCAATATCCCGGGCGAGACGCAGACGCTGCCGTCGGCCATCTACACGTTCACGCAGGTGCCGAACGGCGAGGCCGGAGCACTGCGGCTGACGCTGGTGTCGATCGTCATCGCCATGCTGGCGCTGATCGCCTCCGAGGTGATGGCGCGCTTCGCGAACCGCCGCCTGGACGTGGAATGATGCTCGATATCGATCTCAGGCATCAGCAAGGCTCTTTCCTGCTCGACGCGCAGTTTACCGCGGGCGGCGGTCTCACGGCGCTGTTCGGCCGCTCCGGCTCGGGCAAGACATCGATCGTCAATATCATCGCCGGGCTCATCAAGCCGCAGAAGGGGCGGGTGAGTGTCGACGGTGCGGTGCTCACGGATACCGAGCAGGGCATCTTCGTGCCGCGGCACAAGCGCCGCATCGGCTACGTGTTCCAGGAAGGGCGGCTGTTTCCCCACCTGACAGTGCGCCAGAACCTCCTCTACGGCCGCTGGTTCGCCCCCAAGGGCGAGCGCCGGGACGATCTCGATCGCGTCGTCGACATGCTCGGCATCGATGCCATCCTGGACCGGCGCCCGGGCCGGCTGTCGGGCGGCGAGAAGCAGCGCGTGGCGATCGGGCGGGCATTGCTCGCCAATCCGCGGCTGCTGCTGATGGATGAGCCGCTGGCGTCGCTGGACGAGGCGCGCAAGGCCGAGATCCTGCCTTACATCGAGCGCCTGCGTGACCGGAGCCAGATCCCGATCGTCTACGTCAGCCACTCCGTCGGCGAGGTGGCGCGGCTCGCCTCCACCATCGTGCTGCTGTCCAACGGCAAGGTCGCGGCGGTTGGGCCAGTGACGGAGATCATGCATCGGCTCGACCTGTTCCCGCTCACGGGCCATGCGGACGCCGGCGCGATCATCGAGGCGACCGTAGAGCGCCATGACGAGCGTTTCGGCCTGACGGAGTTGCGCTCGCGCGCGGGCCAATGGCGATTGCCGCGCCTCGAGGCATCGCCCGGAACACCGCTGCGGCTGCGCGTGAGGGCGCGGGACGTGATGCTGGCGACGCAGGAGCCGAAGGATCTGAGCGCGCTCAACATCGTGCCGGGCGTTGTCGCGGAGATCCGCGAGGCCGAGGGGGCGATCGCCGACATCCGACTGGATTGCAACGGCGACGCGCTGCTGGCGCGGCTCACGCGCTACTCGGCGACACGATTGGGACTGGCGCCGGGAAGCCGGGTCTTTGCCCTGGTGAAAACGGTGTCGCTCGACCGGCGCGATCTGGACGGGCCGATGCAGGCGTCGGCCAGCGCCGATGCCGACGCCGATCACGCCTGAGGCAGTTCAGCACTCGCTGTCGGGGCGCGGTGACGGATGGGTCGCCAACGAGCCCTTCAGCGCCCTCAGATCCGCGGCAGAGGCCGTGGCGGCAGCGCCTTCGATGGCCCGATAGCGCCCCACGACATCGCGGCCGAGTTTCGTCAGGCGGGCGCCTCCGCCGCCGGAGCCGCCCGTCTGCTTCTCGACCAGCGGCTCGCGAAACACGCGGTTGATGTCGTCGACGAGCAGCCAGGCGCGCCGGTAGGACATGCCCATCTCCTTGCCGGCCGCAGAAATGGAGCCGTGCTTGGAGATGAGCTCCATGAGCTTGATCTTGCCAGGACCCAGAGCGCCATAGGCGCCGAAATCGACGCGGATGGTCAGAGCCGCCTTGCGCTCGTCCGCGCCGTTTTGCAGATCTTCGCTCGCGTGCCGGTCGCGGCGTTTGGGGGCCTGTCGCGTCATGCATTGCCTCGACGTGGCGGCGGTGATCCGCCACCTGGAGCAGTCTCGTTTCTAGAATGAGACTGAAACCAGTTCGAAGCTAGTGCGATTCTTGGCGCCGCCCCACTCAAGCCTAGCCCGGCGAGCTGCGCTCCATGGCCGTCGTCAGCCGTTTGCTGAGCAGCCAGAAGAGGCCGAGGAAGGTGATGAGCGCCACGAGGCTGACGGTCGAGGCCGTGTGGCTGAGGTGGCTCTCGGACATCTGTCCGAAGGCATAACCTGCTCCTACAACCGACACCGACCACAGCCCGGCCGAGATGAAGTTCATGACGTGGAAGATGGGCTTGGGCAGGCTCGACATGCCGAAAGCGAAGCCCGCCACGCCGCGAATGCCGTTGGGATAGCGGTAGACGAAGGGCAGCCACAGGTAGTGGCGCTCGATCAGGCGGGCGACCGTCAACACGCCGCGCTCGAGGCGCGGGAAGGAGGCAAAAAGCTGATTGCCGTAGCGGCGGCCGAGCCAGAACCGGACCCCATCGCCGACGAAGGCGCCGACCCAGCACACCAGGATCAGCTTACCGAGATCGAACGCCCCGAGGTTCGCGGCGAATCCCGCGAGCAGCACGAGGAGGAGGCTGTTGGAGGCGGCGTAGCCGAACACGAAGGCGTAAGCGAATTCGCCGTGCTCGCGGATGAGGTCAAGAACGCCTTGCAGGTCGATCGGCATCACAAGCCCTGAATGTTTCGCCAGCGCCCCTGTTAAGGCGTCCGCTTGCGTGCTTGTAGTTAAATTGGGTGATTAGTGCCAGACATGTTGTCGCGTTCTTTGTGGCGATGCGTGGGCGGGCTGGCTCGATACGCACATTTACGGGGTTTCGCGACGTGCCTGCGGTAATGCGAACGCGCGCACATTAACTATTGGCAATATTCCTTCACCCGCTCGCACTTGTTTTCACGAAACGGCGAGTGCGTGTGAGTGCCTTCGATTTGAGGCCTATTTTCTAGATGCGGCTGGCCGGTGCGGTGCATCGACTAGGAGACGCTCAATGAAAAAAGTCGCCGCAATCTTGGCAGTGCTCAGTCTGCTAACGCTCGGAGGAACGGCCTACGCAGGACAACATGACAGTTATGCCTCGTGGGCCAACTCCGCGTTCGGTTGGGGCAACTAGAAACAAGACGGCCGGCATACCGATTTGAACGTGCCGACCGATAAAAGAAATAATGCAGGGTGATCGAGTGCGGCCAAGGCCCGGTGCTGTCGCGAGGCGCCCGCCTTGGTCCGCTGGGACATCGTCGCCGTTTCTAAAACCCTCGCATCGTCATGCCCGTATGTGATGTCCGGCGCCGAGCTATGCGCCCGTGACCATTTCCTCTGCCGTTGTCAGGTCTTAGGATGATGTCCAAGCCTGGAGTCAACGGCATCCGAGCGCGATCAAGCTCGACACGAGAGGAAACCCCATGCAACCCGGCAAGAGACTTCCCGGCAAGGTCGCCATCGTCACTGGAGGCGCGTCCGGCATCGGCGCCGAGACGGCGCGCGTATACGCGGCGCACGGCGCATCCGTCATGATCTGCGACGGCAACGAAGCCCTGGGCATCGCCGTTGTGGAGGAGATCACTAAGGTGGGCGGGGCGGCCAAATTCGCCAAGCTCGACGTGCGCAGTGAATCGCAGTGGGCCGAGGTCGTCGCGGCAACCGAAAATGCCTTCGGGAAGGTCGACATCCTGGTCAATTGCGCGGGCATCTCGGGCCGTGATCCGAAGATGAACATCCAGACCAGCCAGACGGCGGGTCCGCGCCTCGCGGAGCAGTCGCTCGAGAGCTGGAACCAGGTGATGGACATCAATGCCACCGGCGTGTTCCTGGGAACACGTACCGTGATCGCGCCGATGCAGCGGGCCGGCGGCGGCTCCATCATCAACATTTCTTCGATCTGCGGCATCGTCGGCTCGTTCGCCAACGCGGCCTATCACGCTTCCAAGGGCGCCGTGCGCATTCTGTCGAAGGCTGCAGCAGTTCAATACGCGCCGGACAAGATCCGCGTGAACTCGGTGCACCCGGGCTTCGTCGATACGCCGATGACGAAGCCGGGACATTCCAATCCCGACGTGGTGAAGACGCGCCTGCAGGCGACGCCACTCGGCCGCTTCGGCACGCCAAACGACATCGCCATGGGCTGCCTGTACCTGGCTTCCGACGAGTCGGCCTGGATGACCGGCAGCGAGCTGGTGATCGACGGCGGCATGACAGCCAACTGATCCCGCAATCCGATAACTGCACTACTCGAGCGAGAAGAAAAGGAACGCAGAGCATGACCAAGCGCGTGGCCCTGATCACGGGATGCGGCAAGGAGATCGGCATCGGCAGCGCGGTCGCGCGCACGCTGGCTGCATCGGGTGTCACGGTGGTGGTGTCGGACGTGGCGCCGGCCGGCGTGCAGAACGACAACGCCGTCCAGCGCGAGAGCCAGTGGCGCGGCGTTGAAACGCTGGTGGAGCAGATCAAGGCGGCCGGCGGATCGGCGTCATGGCTGACGGGCGATGTCAGCGCGGAGGCGGATGCCAATCGCATGGTGGCGGAGACCATCAAGCAGCATGGCCGCATCGACATCCTCGTCAACAATGCCGGCGCGCCGCACGGCAAGGATCGCGGAGAGCTGGAGACGATCTCGCTCGATGCCTGGGAAAAGGTGATGGCGGTCAATCTGCGCGGCGTGTTCCTGATGTCGCGCGCAGCCATTGCCCCGATGAAGGCGCAGAAGTGGGGCCGCATCATCAGCATGGCCTCGGTGGCGGGGCTCTACGCGCTACCGCATCGCGCGGCCTACTGCGCGTCGAAGGCGGCGGTGATTGGCTTCACGCGCTCGCTGGCCTACGATGTGGCTTCGCTCGGGATTACGGTGAATGCCGTCTGTCCCGGATCGATCCGCACGGATCGTGCCATCAGCACGACCTTGCGCGCAGGATGGAAGGACGTGGACGCAGGGCTTGCCGAGCGGGCAAAGACATTGCCTGCCAAGCGTCACGGTCTGCCGGAGGAAGTGGCCGGCGCGGTCGCGTTCCTGTCGTCCGACGCCGGCGGCTACACGACAGGGCAAGCGCTGGCGATCGACGGCGGCGGTCTGCCGCCTACGTCGGTTTGAGACGGGCTCGGAAACGCGAGCCGGTGCCGCACCACAGATGTCATCCCGGCATTTATTGCCGGGACCCATCATTCCACGGGTGTGATCCGCTATCGAATGTACGGCGCGGATCAACGGGCAACTATCTTCCGGACACGCCGCACGATGGGTCCCGGGCATGAAGCCCGGGATGACACTGATGAGGGTGGCATGACCGTGGCAACTCTCTACGCCATCTTCGGGCTTGGCCCGAAGATCCAGCGCCCCGCGTTCTCAATGGGTAGTTGAGGATGAGGTCCGGCTCCACAAGGAGCGCTTCGCGGCCTCGTTGAGCCATGGGTCCTCGCGACCCTCTGAACAAGTCCGAGGGCAGGCAAGCGCGAGGATGGCACGGAGAATGGAGCGACGCCTATGCCAAGCAGCAGTGCAGGCTCCAAGGCCCGTGCCGTACCGGAAAGCAGCGATCACGTCGTGAGGATGACTTTGCCGATGACGCGGCGGCCGGTGATCTCGGCGAGGGCGGCGGGTGCCTGATCGAGCGGGAAGGTCTTCCACACGCGCGGCTTGAGCCGGCCATCGACCACGGCCGGCAGCAGCGATAGCAGGCGCTTGCGCGAAGCTTCCGGGTAGCGCCAGCTGTGCTCGCCGAAGACGACGCCGATCACGGAGAAGTTCTTCACCAAGATCATGTTGGCCGCGACCTTGGGTATGTCGCCCGAGGCAAAGCCGATGACGAGGATGCGCCCCTCCCAGCCGATGCAGCGCACCGACTGCTCGAAGGCGGAACCGCCCACGGGATCGAACACGACGTCCACGCCCTTCCCGTCCGTCAGCGCCTTGACGCGGTCGCGCAGGTCCTCGGTGCGGTAGTCGATGACCTCATCGGCGCCGTGCTCGCGGCAGACGGCGAGCTTGTCGGCGCCGCCGGCGGCGGCAATGACGCGCGCGCCCATCAGCTTGCCGATCTCGATGGCGGCGAGGCCGACGCCGCCGGCCGCGCCTAGCACGAGCAGGGTCTCGCCCGCCTTCAGGTTGCCGCGATAATCGAGGGCGAAATGGGCGGTGCCGTAGGCGACGGGAAAGGCCGCGGCGGTGGTGAAGTCGATCTGGTCCGGGAATGGCGTGACGATGGCGCCGGGCAGCACGATCTCAGAGGCGTAGCCGCCGCCGCGGCGGGCAAAGGACAGGACACGTTGCCCCGGCTTGAGGTGCGTGACCTCGGCGCCGCACTCCATCACCGTGCCGGCGACCTCGAGGCCCGGGGTGAAGGGCATCTCGGGCTTGACCTGGTATTTGCCTTCGACCATCAGGATGTCAGGAAAGTTCACGCCCGCCGCCTTCACGGCAATGCGGACCTGGTCCGGCTGCATGGGCGGGCTCGGAACCTCTTCCACCTTGAGAGCCGAAACGTCACCCAGAGACCGACAAAGGACCGCGCGCATGTTCTTCACCTGTTGTTGCTGGCCGGCAAGATAGCGAGACTGACCCGAATGTCCATACACGCGCGCACGGACGCCCAACGCAAGGAACTGCCATGCCGATCATAACCCGCGAAGTCGCGCCGCACGTGACCCTCATCACGCTCGACAACCAGGCCAAGCGCAATGCCATGTCGCGCGAGATGATGGGGGAGCTGGCGGATTTGTGGGACACGCTCGACGCGTCGCCCGCATGCCGCTGCATCGTCATCACGGGAGCCGGGGAGAAGGGCTTTTGCGCTGGCGCGGATATCGGTGGCGATCTGAGCGCCAGCGAGGAGACGGCGCGCACCGTCAATCGGGCGCTGCTCAAGACCTCGACGTTCTCAAAGCCGATCATTGCCGCCGTGAACGGAGATTGTGCCGGCGGTGGTGTGGAACTGCTGCTGTCGACGGATATTCGCGCGGCGGCTGCGCACGCGCGGTTCGGGCTGCCCGAGGTACGCTATGCCATCTATCCGTTCGGCGGCGCGACGGTGAAGCTCGTGCAGCAGATCGGTCACGTGCATGCCATGGACCTGCTGCTGACGGGGCGGCTCGTGGACGCGACGTTCGCCGAGCGCATCGGTCTCATCAACCAGGTGATCTCGGCCGACCGGCTGCTGGACTGGGCGGTGGAGAAGGCGCAGATGATCGCCGCCAACAGTCCTGCCGCCGTGCAGGCGGTGAAGACGCAGATCAGCGCCGGCATCGCCGACCACGCGCTCAGCCGCGAGGCCATGGAGCAACAGCTCGGCGACAAGGTGCGGGCGAGCGCGGATTTCGCGGAAGGCGTCGCGGCATTTCGCGAGAAGCGGCAGGCCAAGTATGTCTGAGACCCTCGACTTCAAGCGGATCATCCGCGAGGACGATACGATCGCCTGGGCCGGCGGCACAGGTGAGCCGACCGAGAGCCTGACGCAGCTCAACGCGCAGATCGACGAGGTGCCGCGGGGCAGCATCCTGGTAAATCTCGGCCTCACGAACACGCTCGATGCGGCGCGCGTCGCCAAGCGCATGCACGTCAAGGCGTTGGGCGGTGCCGGCACCAATCGCCGGTACCAGGACGCCGGCGCCCTCGACGTGTTGCCCGCGCACTACTCCAACCTGCCGGAGTTCGTGGCGCAAGGCGTCATCAGGATCGATGTCGCCATGGTGCAGCTGGCGGGCAGCGAGAGCGATATCAGGCTGACGCCCATGCTCGACCACGTGCGGGATGCGGTGCCGCGCGCCCGCGTCGTGATCGGCGAGCTGAACGACCAGGCGCCCGTCGTCACTGGTGATACGGCGGTTGCGCGCGCCGACATCGATCATCTGCTGCGCGTGTCCTATCCAGTCATCGAGGTGAGGGAGACGCCGCCCGGCCCGGCGGAGCGTGCCATCGGCGAGCACGTCGCCCGCATGATTCCGGATGGCGCGACGCTGCAGGTCGGGCTCGGGACGCTGCCTGACGCCGTCCTCGAGGCTCTTGCCGGCAAGAAGGACTTGGGGCTGCACAGCGGAACGATTGCGGACGGCGTGGCGAAGCTCGTCGATGCCGGCGTGATCACCAATCGCCTGAAGCCCATCGATACGGGCTTGAATATCACGGCCGGTTTGATCGGCACGAAGCGGCTCTATGCGTGGGCGCACAACAACCCGGCACTGCGCCTGCGTTCGCCGCGCTACACGCACGACTACATCGTGACGAGCCAAATCCCGAAGCTGTTCGGCATCAACGCGGCGCTCGAGGTGGATCTGACCGGGCAGTTCAATGCCGAGGTTGCCGGCACGAAGCATATCGGCCTCGTCGGCGGGCATGCCGACTTCATGCGCGGGTGCGTGCGGTCGCAGGGTGGCCGTGGCATCGTCGTCATGCAGGCGACGGCGCGCAAGGGAAGCATCTCGCGCATCGTGCCCAAGCTGGCGGGCGGGATCGTCACGACCTCACGCAGCGATGCCGACGTGGTGGTGACGGAGTACGGTGTGGCTGAATTGCGCGGGCGCACCGCGTCCGAGCGCGCTGCCGCGTTGATCGCCGTTGCGCATCCGGATTTCCGAGACAAGCTCCGGGCCGAGGCGGAGCACCTGATCTGACGGCGTTTCAGCCGGTCGTCCCTCTCCTCGTCATGCGGAGCATGCCTCCAGGTCATGCGGAGCATGCCTCCAGGTCATGCGGAGCATGCCTCCAGCATGGCAAGTGACGGGGGAAGCGGGGCCACGCCTCATGTCATCCCGGGCTTCATGCCCGGGACCCATCGTGCGGCGTGTCCGGAAGATAGTTGCCCGTTGATCCGCGCCGTACATTCGATAGCGGATCACACCCGTGGAATGATGGGTCCCGGCAATAAATGCCGGGATGACACCGAGAGTTGGTGAGCAGCGCCACACCCACAGTGTCATCCCGGGCTTCATGCCCGGGATCCATCGCGCAGCGAGTTTCGAAGGCGCAGAACTGGTAGGAGACTGGCCCGCTATTGCGCGAGCCAGATGGTTTCCAGGTTCTGGTTGATGAGGTGCGAGGGCGACATGGGGAAGCCCTTCACGGTGCTCGACATGCCGACCGTACGGTTCAGCCACATGAACGGCACCTGATAGGCTTCCGTCAACAGGCGGCGTTCCAGGTCGCGCAGGATCTTCTTGCGCTCGGCGACGTCGAACGTGGAGTCCAGCTTGGTATAGAGATCATCCACCGTGCGATCGACGAAGCCGCTCGGATTGTAGGACGACACGTCCGCCGACACCGAGCGTGCGAGCTCGATGGACGGCTCGTCCATGACCTCGCCGACGAAGTCGATGATGGCATCGAACGCGCCGCTACGCTGGGCGGTCGTGAGCTGGGCCACGTCGACCTGGGCGTGCTCGGCCTTCACGCCGATCTGGCGCCATTGGTCGATGATGTAGATGCCGGCCGAGGTGTAGGGATCGGCAATGTTGCGGTTGACGAGGCGCAGCGTCAGGTTCTCGTGACCAGCCTCGCGCAGCAACTTCTTGGCTTCCTCGCGGGAGGCCGCGATGTTGCGCGAGAAGCCCGGATAGGTGGCAAGCTCCTCCTCGCTGGCGGCCCACGGCGAGCCCGGCCGCTGCGTTGCACCGACGAACGTCAGCGACGACACCTTGGAGAGCGCCTGTGCACCGCCCCAGCGGTCGATGGCGAGCGACAGGGCGCGGCGGACGCGCGCGTCGTCGAACGGCGGTTTCTTGGTGTTGAACGCCAGCATGATCTGGAAGGCGTAGGGCTTATCCTGGAAGTGGATGCGATCACCCAACGCTTTCTGAAGCTGGTCGCGCTGCGAGGGCGCCAGCGTGCGGAACTCGGCCATCACCTGGCCGCTCTGCAAGGCGCTGACGAGGCTTGCCGCCGACGTGTTGATGGCGCGGTAGCCGTCGAGATAGGGATACGGCTTGTTGAAGTAGCCGTCGAAGCGGCGGGCGACCCAGTGGGCGCCGCGCACGCGCTCGACGAACACGAACGGTCCGGTGCCGACGATCTCGTTGGCGGGGAAGTTCGCATCCTTTTCGAGGCGGGCGGCGCTGTAGATGCAGTTGAACGGGCTCGCCATCATGCCGATGAAGGCGGGCGAAGCCGAGCTCAGGCGGAAGACCACGGTTTGCGGGTCGGGCGCCTCGACGGCGGTGATGCGCTTGTAGACCGAGGCGCGGACGGAGACGACGCCCTGTGGTGGGCTGCGGATGCGATCCCAGCTCGCCTTCACGTCCGCTGACGTGAGCGGTGTGTCGTCGTGGAATTTGACGCCGGGCTTGAGCTTGAAGGTGTAGGTCAGCTTGTCGTCGGACTGGGTCCAGGATTCGGCGAGGTCGCCGACGACGCGCGAGGAGTCGGTCGGATCGAGCTTGACCAGCAGGGAATAGTGCGGAGCCACGTAGTGCAGCGTCGCGAAGCTCGCGGCGGCATGGCAGTCGATGGTCGGCGGGTCGCCAAGCACGGCATAGACCAGCGTCCCTCCTTTGCGTGGCTCTTCGGCCGCGTGGGCGGCCAGGGCGGATCCCGCTGTCATCACAACGGCCGAGAGCAGGCGCGCCGTAAAGCGGTTGATGGCGCGGCTCGGGGCAGGCATTGGCATTCTCCTTCTTGAGGTCCCGATACTCCGATCGGGTCGTCGCGGTTGTTTGCTTGCGCTCGCCGCCGAGTCTGCGACCATGCAGAGCCGTATGGTGGGTAGCGCCGAGAGTGACATATGCTATGAGAGGCGAAGCCGCCAGCGTTTCAGCGCACGGCGGGTCCAGAAACGACCAAGAAGAGCCCTTGCGCGTGAGCCAGACAGATCCCATCGCCCCGCTCCGGGGGCGGACCATCGTCGAATTTGCACAGGCCTCGGGCAGTGAGGTGACCGGCAGGGCCGTGGCCCTCGCGGGACGTATCGCGGCGGATTTCGGCGCGACGGTCATCAAGGTGGAGCCGCCGGGCGGCGATGCATTGCGGCGTGCAGGGCCGTTCATTCCGGGTAGGGATGGTCCGCAGAGCGCCGCGTTTGCCTTCCTCAACGGCGGCAAGCGTTCGCTCGCGCTCGCGGGCAGCAAAGCCGATCGAGCGGTGCTGTCGGCGCTGGCCGGCAAGGCGGTCGCGGTGCTCACGGATGATGGTGCGGCGCTCAAGGGCGAATTTGCAGCCGTGCCGGCAAAAGTCCTGGTCGAGCACGGCGTGCCGGCATCGGCCGGCATCCCGGACGGGCGCGTGGCCGACGTGACCATTCTCGCGCTCAGCGGTCTCCTTGATCTCATCGGCCATCCCGATGCGGCGCCCGTCGCTCTTGGCGGACATCAGGCGAGCTATGTTGCCGGCCTTGCCGTGTTCTCCGGCCTGATGGGCGCCCTGTCGATGTGCGACCAGGGCGCGAGCGGCGAAACGGTCACGGTCTCCGCGCTCGACGCCAACGTCTGGGCCAACTGGAAGAGCTTTGCCGAGCGGCTATATATGGGCCGGTCGCCGACACGCCAGGGAGCACTGTCGGAATGGCAGGTGTTTCCCTGCACGGACGGCTATGCCGCCTTCGTATATCTCGACAAGGATTGGCCGAACGTCGTGCGCATGATAGGAGATCCCCGGCTGCAAGCATCGGAGCTCGGCACGCGCGACGGGAGGCGGCAGAGCAGTGCGCTGATCTGCGAAGCCGTCCGGCCCTGGTACGCCGCCCGCTCGCGGCGTGAGATCTACGACGCGTCGAAAGCCGCCGGGCTGCCGATCGCGCCGGTGATCGGCGTTCGCGAGTTGCTGGACGATGCGCAGTATGCGGCGCAGCGCTTCATGGCGCCGTCGGGCGCGCGCAACGCGGACAAGCATTGGCAGGTGCCGACCGTACCCACGGTGTGGAACGGGCAGCGGTTCGTGCCGGGAGCCGGAGCGGCAAGCAGTGACGCCGGGGAGGCCATTCTATGACCAAGGCCCCTCTCGCAGGCTGCCGCGTCCTCGATCTCGGCATCATCACCGCCGGTGCCAGCACGTCGGCGCTGCTGGCCGATCTCGGCGCCGATGTCATCAAGGTCGAGGCCAGCGCCTACATCGATCCCTTCCGTGCCTGGGACAAGGGCCTGGGTGCCGCCGACTGGTGGAACAAGTCGCGCTTCTTCGATTTCACCAACCGCAACAAGCGCGGTATCGCGCTCGACCTGAAGACGGAGAAGGGCAAGGCGCTATTCCTGGATCTGGCCGCGAATGCCGATGTCATCGTCGAGAACTTCCGGCGCGGTGTACTGGAGCGGCTCGGCCTCGACTATGCGACGCTCGCCAAGCGCAATCCGCGGCTGGTGCTGGTATCGGTGACGAGCCAGGGCCAGACGGGGCCGGATGCCAAGGCCGCGTCGTTCGGCTCCACGCTGGAGGCGACGTCCGGGCTGTCAGACATGACGCGCGATGCCAAGGGTGATCCGCTGATCAGCGGCATTCTGCTGAACTATCCCGACCAGATCGTCTCGCTCTATGCCGCCGGCGTGGCGACGCTGGCGGTCATGGAGCAGCGGCGCTCGGGGCACGGCGCGTGGCTCGACATCTCGCAGCGGGAGCTGGCGAGCTTCCTGATCGGCGAGCATATCCTGGCCGCGTCCACAGGGACGGCTTCAGCGACGGTGGATGCCGGCGCGATGCCGGCGACAAAGCTCGTTCAAGCGGCGGACGGGCGCTGGCTCCTGTGCCACGGCGCCTCGCAGGCGGCGCTCGATCAGGCGGCCGTTGCGGTGGCACCTGCCAAGCTGGATGCGACGGCCCTCGCTGCGGCGCTTGCCGCACGCGACGTGCAGACGGTTGTCGTGCGCGACGGCAACGACATGCTGGAGGCGGTCCGCAGCGGCGAAACGAAGACCGCGTTCGCGCGGACGCCCGACGGCGCCGACGTCAAAGGCATGCCTTTGACGTTTGCCGGTGCGCCACTGGCGATCAGCCGCCGCGCGCCGGGACTGGGCGAGCACAATGCCGAGATCCTGCGCGATCTGCTGGGCCTCGACGAGGCTGCCATCGCCGGCCTCGCGGCAGAGGGTGTGATCGGCACCAAGCCCCGAGGTTAGATGCCGCCGCGCCGGTAGGGATAGCAGCGGGCCGGATCGAGCGTCAGGCTGTAGTGCTGTCCGAGAATGCGGATCGCCTCGCCATATTCCGGATAGGGGTCGCTGTTGGCGATGCCGACGATGATCGGGCGCAGGGCGCCGCTGTCGCGGCCCTCAGGCGGCAGCATGGCGGTGACGAGCGCCGTTCCCTCACGGTCACGCAGTGTCAGGAAAATCGGCATCGAGCGCTGAATGTGCGCCTTGAGGCCGATGTTCTGCTCGAATGCGGCAAGCGCCGGCGGCGGCACATAGCTCCGGGTCGCCTGCTCATGCTCGAGCCGGAAATATCTTTCAACGGCGTGGTCCATCATCTGGGATTCGAGCGCGGCTTCGCCTTGCGTCTCGATCCGAAACCACGTGTTGGGCGGGGCGTCGCACACGTACTGCATCGTCCACTCCCTCGCATGTCCACCTGTGGCACTAACGTGGGCGCAGCGGAGCAAATTCTCAACGTGGCATCGTGTGACAGGGTTTTGTCGTGCGGTGCCGGCAAAAAGAAAGGAGCGCCGCGCGCGAGCGACGCTCCCAGCACGTGATCCAAGCAAGCTAGGCGCGGTACCGCCGCCAGGTGACCGTCACGCGTGTGCCGATCGGAACCCGCGGATACAAATCCAGCACGTCGGCGTTATACATGCGGATGCAGCCCTTGGAGACCGCCTCGCCGATGGTCCATGGCGCATCGGTGCCGTGGATGCGGTACATGCTCGATCCGAGATAGAGCGCGCGCACACCGAGCGGATTCTGGGGATGGCCGCCCGGCATGTGGATGGGCAGGCGCGGGTTCTCGCGTCGCATCTCGGCCGTCGGCGTCCAGGATGGGTTCACGCGCTTGTCCGAGACGCGCGAGACGCCCTGCCAGCGGCTCTTATCGCGTGGGATGGCGATCGGATAGCTGATGGCCTCGCCACGGCGGTGGACCCAGTACAGACGGCGATCGCCGAAGCTCACGATGATCTGGCCCGGCTGTACGCTCGGATGGAAAGAGACGACTTCGCGCGAGCCGCCGGTCCAGAAGAAGGAGAAGAAATTCTGCGCGGAGGCGATGCTTGGTGCGATCAGCAGCAGAAAGCACGTGGAGACAAGCACGCACGAAAGGCGTTGGATGTGCCTGGAGATGGCCATTTTTTATCCCCCGTCCGTTTTGGCATGTTTTTCCGATACACTATGATGCCAGAGCGCAACGGTCTTGGCTGTATTCAGCGTGCAACAACCAGAGCGCGAACGAAAGTTCCATCACGTGGCTTTGCGAGCAGCCCGGCGCGTAGGCGCGGTTGCTCGTTGCAGCAAAAACCGTGTCAGGAACCGGCAAGATCACATGAAAGTCCGTTCACGTCCTCGCGAGGACACCTGTCTGTGAAAACACGAGTTCCCTATATCGCGGTGCAACATCACAAAGCGGAGGGGTAGTCGACGCATGTCCAGACTGCTGAGTGTGCTCGCCATTCCGTTGCTCACTGTCGCACTGGCAGGCTGCGATCAGAGTGCATCCCAAACCAAGGGGGCAGCTGCGCCTCCGCCGCCCCAGGTTACGGTCGCGCGGCCGGTCAAGCGGATGCTGGCGGATCAGAACGAGTTTGTCGGGCGTTTCGTGGCGGTCGATGCCGTCGAGGTGCGGGCGCGCGTTTCGGGATATCTCGACACCATCCATTTCACTGATGGCCAGACCATCAAGAAGGGCGACCTGCTGTTCACGATCGACCGCCGGCCGTTCCAGGCGGCGCTCAACCAGGCGCAAGCGAATCTCGCCCAGGCCAAAGCGAATCTCGCTTTTGCCGAAAGCGACCTCGAGCGCGCACAGGGGCTGATCAGGGACAGCGTCATCAGCCGGCAGGTGTACGACCAGCGCACGCAGGCCAAGCGCGTGGCTGAAGCGTCGGTTCTTGCCCAGCAGGCGGCCGTGAACCAGGCCGAGCTCGATCTCGAGTTCACCGAGCTGCGGGCCGCCGTATCCGGTCACATCGGCGACCGGCGTGTTTCCCAGGGCAACCTCGTCATGGGCGGCACGGCCGGGACGACGACACTGCTCGCCACGATCCAATCGACCGACCCTATCCGCTTCGAGTTCACGCTCGATGAGGGCTCCTACCTGCGCTACGTGCGCCTGTCCAAGCTCGCCCCCGACCTCACCACGCACGGCTCGAACATCCCCGTGCAGCTGAAGCTGCTCGACGAGCAGAGGCACGCGCACAAAGGCAAGATGGACTTCGTCGACAACGCCATCGACCGCTCGTCCGGGACGATCCGGGCGCGGGCCGAATTCCCCAATGCCGAGGGTACGTTCACGCCTGGCATGTTCGGCCGTATCCAGGTTGCCGCCGGTCCGGTGGAGGAGGCGCTGCTCATCCCCGAGGTGGCGATCGGCACCGAGCAGGTGCGCAAGTTCGTGTTCGTGGTCGATGACCAGAACATCGTGCGCACGAAGTACGTCACGCTTGGACCGACGCAGGACGATCTGCGCGTGGTGCTCGCGGGGCTGTTGCCGGAGGATCGCGTCATCGTCAACGGCCTGATGCGGGCGCGTGCGGGCGTGAAGGTCGAACCGCAGCAGGCGACAGCCTCGGCATCGCCGGTGGAGTCCCCCATCCAGCCCAACTGAGACGGCCAACCCGCCCATGCGCATCTCTCATTTCTTCATCGATCGCCCGATCTTCGCGGCGGTTGTCTCGATCGTGTTCGTGATTCTGGGTGGCGTCGCCTACGGGCGGCTGCCCGTCGCGCAATATCCGGAAATCGCTCCGCCCGTGATCAACGTCACAGGGCAGTTTCCCGGCGCCAGCGCGGACGTGGTCGCCGCGACGGTCGTCGCGCCGCTCGAGCAGCAGATCAACGGCGTCGAGAAGATGCTCTACATCTCGTCCAACTCGACGGGCGACGGGCGCTTCTCGATTTCCGTGACCTTCGATCTCGGCACCAACCTGGACACGGCCCAGGTGCAGGTGCAGAACCGCGTCGCCATCGCGCTGCCGCGCTTGCCGACCGACGTGCGCAACATCGGTGTCGTGGTGAACAAGGCCTCGCCCGACCTCATGATGGTCGTGCACCTTTATTCGCCCGACAACTCGCGCGACACACTGTTCATCTCCAACTACGCCAACATCCAGGTCACGGACGTGCTGAGCCGCATCGACGGCGTCGGCTCCATCACGGTGTTCGGCAGCCGTGATTACTCCATGCGCGTCTGGCTCGATCCCGAACGCCTGCAGACGCTCAACCTGACGTCGAACGACGTAGTTGCGGCCTTGCAGGCCCAGAACGTGCAAGTGGCCTCCGGCGTGCTCAATCAGCCGCCGGTGGAGCAGCCCGGGGCTTTCCAGCTGGCGGTGCGCACGCTCGGCCGCCTCACCGATCCGCAGGAGTTCTCCAACATCATCGTCAAGCAGGGCGACAATGCGATCGTGCGCATCAAGGATATCGCGCGCGTGGAGCTGGCCGCCCTCGATTACACCACCAACTCCTACCTCGATCGTGATCCGGCGATCGGCATCGGCATCTTCCAGCGGCCGGGCTCCAACGCCCTGACGAGCGCCAAGGCCGTGCAGGCGGCCATGGAGGAGATGTCGAAGGGTTTTCCGCAGGGTCTGAAGTACACCATCATCTACAACCCCACCGAGTTCATCCAGCAGTCGGTGGATGCGGTGACGGAGACCATCCTCGAGGCGGTCGTCCTCGTCGTGCTGGTGGTGATCCTGTTCCTGCAGACGTGGCGGGCGGCGATCATCCCGCTGGTCGCCATTCCGGTGGCGCTGATCGGCACGTTCTTCGTCATGACGCTGTTCGGGTTCTCGCTGAACAACCTGTCCTTATTCGGACTTGTGCTGGCCATCGGCATCGTCGTCGATGATGCGATCGTCGTCGTCGAGAACGTCGAACGCAACATCGCCGCGGGCCTAAGTCCGCGGGACGCCGCGATCAAGAGCATGGACGAGGTCGGCGGGGCGTTGATTGCCATCGCCCTCGTGCTCACGGCGGTGTTCGTGCCGTCGGCTTTCATCACTGGCATTTCCGGCGAGTTCTACCGCCAGTTCGCACTGACCATCGCCGGCGCGACCGTCATCTCGCTCATCGTCTCGCTGACGCTGTCGCCGGCCATGTGCCGCCTGCTGCTGAAACCTCACACAGGGCATGAGCAAACCGCGTGGTGGGCGCGGCCGATGCACGGGTTCTTCCGCATCTTCAATCGCGGTTTCGACGGGCTCGCCAATGGCTACGGCTGGCTGACCGGCCGCCTGGTGCGGCTCGCCGCTCTCGTGATGATCGGCTACCTGGCCCTGCTGGCTTTCGGCCTCAACGAGTTCCGCAAGACGCCGCTCGGCTTCATTCCCGCGCAGGATGCAGGCTATCTGATCGGCGTGACGCAGTTGCCGGCCGGCGCTGCGCTGGCGCGGACCGACGACGTCAATCGCCGCTTCGTCGACATGGCGCTGACGGTGCCTGGCGTCGCGCACGCGGTGAACATCGTCGGCTTCTCCGGCGCCACGTTCACGAACGCGCCGAACTCGGGCGCGGTGTTCGTCGTGCTCGAGCCGTTCGAGGTGCGCTCGAAAGATCCGCAGAAGTCGGCGGCGGCCATCCAGGGTGCGCTGTTCCGCCGTGCTGCGGCCATCCAGGAGGCGCTTGTCCTGGTCGTCGCACCACCGCCTGTTCGCGGCATCGGCAACGCCGGCGGCGTGCGCATGATGATCGAGGACCGGGCGGGACGCGGATCACAGGAATTACAGCGCGTCACCTATTCGATGATGGGACGCGCGGCGCAAACGCCGGGGCTGACGCAGGTGTTCTCCCTGTTCGAGAGCTCCACGCCGCAGCTGTATCTGGAGATCGACCGCACCAAGGCGCAGCTCCTCGGCGTCAACATGGCGGACGTGTTCGCAGCGCTGCAGACGTTCCTGGGCTCGACCTACGTCAACGACTTCAATCTGCTCGGACGGACCTTCCGTGTCACGGCTCAGGCCGACGCCAGCTATCGCATGGACATCAAGGACGCCTTGAAAGTGCGCGTGCGCAACAGGAACGGCGACACGGTGCCGCTCGGGTCCTTCACGACGGTGCGGGACACGTCCGGCCCTTATCGTGTGCCGCGCTACAACCTCTACCCCGCAGCCGAGCTCGATGCGGCGGCCGCACCCGGCTACTCGCAAGGGCAGGTGATGGAGGCCATGGACAAGCTCGCCGCTGAGGTGCTGCCCGAGGGCTTCGCCTACGAGTGGACCACGCTTGCCTTCCAGCAGGCCCGGGCAGGGAGCACGGCCGTGTTCGTGTTCGTGCTGGCGGTCGTGTTCGTGTTCCTCGTGCTCGCTGCGCAGTATGAAAGCCTGACGCTGCCGCTGGCGGTGATCCTGATCGTGCCGACCTGCCTGGTGGCGGCGATCGTCGGCGTTATCCTGCGCGGGCAGGACAACAACATCCTCACCCAGGTCGGCTTCATCGTGCTGATCGGCCTCGCGGCGAAGAATGCGATCCTGATCGTGGAGTTCGCCAAGCAGCTCGAGGAGCAGGGCCGCAGCCGGTGGGAGGCGGCAACGGAAGCCGCGCGCCTGAGGTTGCGCCCGATCATCATGACGTCGCTGGCCTTCATCCTCGGCGTGGTGCCGCTGGTGTGGGCGCTGGGCGCCGGCGCCGAGCTGCGGCAGACGCTGGGCACGGCGGTCTTCTCGGGCATGATCGGGGTGACGTTGTTCGGCTTGCTCTTCACGCCGGCGTTCTACGTGATCTGCAGCTGGCTGGCGGGCCTCATGAGCCGTCGTGCACCCGAGGCCGACGAGCACCGGGACACGCCTACTGCTGAGCCGGCTTCCTGAAGCTCGGGTCCGGTCCACGCCAGGGCAGGAGCGAGCGCAGGCGTTTGACGGGCGTCGGCGGCGCTTCCTCGACGACGTCGATCTTCACGCGGGCAAGGCCCTGGCCGTGCATGTTGAGCTCGCCGGCGGCGGCATGGCTGAGGTCGATGACGCGGCCGGGCTTGAACGGGCCGCGGTCGTTGATGCGCACGATCACGGAGCGGCCGTTGGCGAGGTGTGTGACCCGCACGCGCGTGTTGAAGGGCAGCGTGCGGTGCGCCGCCGTCATGGCCGTCTTGTCGAATTCCTCGCCGTTCGCCGTCTTCTGCCCCTGCCAGTAGAACGAGGCGAGGCCGGTCAACTCGTGGCTGCGGTCAACGGGCTGGCCGTCGGGGCGTGGCAAGAGGTTTGACTGGAGGGCGGCTGTCACCGGCCCTGACGACGGGCCCGCCGATGGTCTCGCGGGCGTGGCCGACAGGCGCGACTGATGCGTAGCTGGTTCCGGCGTGACGACGGTGGTCCAGCTCGAGATGCGCTCATGCCGCGGCCGCCCTGCGTCCTCGGCGAGGACAGGAGCGGAACCAGCAAGCGCCAGAGCGAGAAAGAAAAAAGCGAATCGAATAGGCCCCATTGAGCAATGCTGTGGGCAGCGAACAGGGCAATCCTATGGCTCAATCGCGGGAAGCCCCATCGTCCACAAAAAAGGCGGGAGCAGTGATGCTCCCGCCTCAAGTCTTGATCGGGTCGATCAGCTCAGCGGCCGACGACCTCCATCCGGATCGGCGCAACGCCGCTGCCGATCATGCCCACGGCGCCGGCTGCCGCGCGCGACAGGTCGATGACCCGTCCGGCGATGTAGGGGCCGCGATCGTTGATGGTGACGACGGTGGAGCGGCCGTTGTTGACGTTCGTGACGCGGACGCGCGTGCCGAAGGGCAGGGTCTTGTGCGCGGCCGTCATGGCGTTCGGGTTGAACCAGCCGCCCGACGCGACGCGCTGGGGCTGCCAGTAGTAGGACGCCATGCCGTGGGAACCGCCGCCACCGCCCGAACGGGCAGCCCGGCGGCTCGTGCGCTCCTCGCGGCGCTCTTCACGGCTCGCCTGGCGGCGGGACTTGCGGTCCGAGCGCGATGACCAGCGCTGCGCGATGCGCTCGCCTTCGTCGTCCGACGAGATGGCGCCAAGGTTGGAACGGCCGGTTCCGCGGCCTCCGGCGGCGCGGTCGCCCGTGTTCCCCATGCGGCTGTAGCTGTGGGAGTCGCCGTAAGCGTCTGCCCAGCCATCGGCTTTTGCCGGTGCCGTGCCCATGAGGCCGAGCATGAGAATGGCCGCGCCCGAAAGAATTCGCTTCATTGTTTTTACCTCCATGTGTACGCGCGGCACAAAAAGACTGGGCAGCCGGAGAAATCGGCGGCGGCCAAAAGACCGCGGCGATCGCACCGGACGGGATCACGAGATCAAAGGCGTTTGGGTGGGTATGTGCCCCTAGTCGGAAGTGCCCCTGTACCGCTCTTCACAACGGCCATGTTTGTCCTGGCCGTACGACGGGGCGGAGCAGAGCAGCCGTGGGTGGTTGCGTCAACTCTAAAATCTGAACCCAATTCACGAAGAATATGATTAAACGCGACAATTTGTCGTCAGCCGGGGACCTCCACCTGTCCAGCGGTGCCGGAAAATGGGCGCGTTGGGTCAAATGCAGGCCGCTTAACCGCGATCGCAAGATGCGTTGATTTGCCCGGTGTGGGGATCCTCCCGCACGGCGGCGCGTCGCCACCGTCGGGCAAGCTCGGCCCGAGGCGTGAACTCTGCTCCGCTCTCAACCGAAGTGCTTCCTATGAAACGGCCGGGCCCTACAGCGTGCCGGGAAAGCCCCCGCCGTCGAGCAGCAGGTTCTGGCCGGTGATGAAGCCCGCATGCGACGAGCACAGGAATGCGGCGGCTGCGCCGAATTCCTCCGGCGTGCCGAAGCGGCCGGCCGGCACGGCTGATTGGCGCTGCTTCATGGCCTCCTCGATGGAGACACCCTGCAGCTCGGCCATTTTCTTCGTGCTGCCCCTGAGCCGGTCCGTGTCGAAGGGACCGGGCAAGAGCGCGTTGATCGTCACATTGCGGCGCACGGCCTTGCGCGCGATGACGGCTACGGCGCCGGTCAATCCGGCACGCGCGCCGTTGGACAGCTCCAGCGAGGCGATGGGCGCCTTCACGGACTGGCTGGTGATGTTGACGATGCGGCCGAAGCCGCGGTCCATCATGCCGTAGACGGTGGATTTGATGAGCGCGAGCGGGGTGATCATGTTCCACTCGACCGCCTTGCGCCAATCGTCGAGGCTGAAGTCCTTGAAATCGCCGGGCGGCGGGCCGCCCGCATTGTTGATCAAAATATCGGGAGCAGGACAGGCGGCGAGGATCTGTTTGCGGCCGTCCTCGGTGGTCACGTCACAGGCGATGGCCGTCACCTTGGCGCCGGTCGCCTTGCGGATGTCGTCAGCCGTTGCGTTGAGAGCTTCCGCGCCGCGCGCGGAGATCACGACATCCACGCCTTCACGCGCCAGCGCCATGGCGCAGCCCCGGCCCAAGCCTTTGGATGCGGCGCATACGATCGCCGTCTTGCCCTTGATGCCGAGTTCCATGGATGTTGCCTCCGCGCGGGTCTGAAGCCCTTGCCGGAGTGTGCACTCCTCCCGGAGGAGGTCAAGCTGGGATGTGGGATCAGGCGGCCTTGCTCTTACCCGTACGTTTCGGTGCTTCCAGCAGCGATTGCAGGGCCAGCGACATCCTGCGTGCTTCCTCGCGCGCCTCGCTGTCGCGTTTGCGGATCTCCGAAATCCATTCGAGATAGATGGCTGGATTGCCGTTTGCGATCTCGGCAAGCTCGAGAGGCGATTTGGCGAGTATCGATGCTGCCAACCGGTCGAGCTGGAGGCGTGTGATGGTGTCGTTCATAGGAGTCCCGCGCTGATGCATAGCATCCCTCCTGCCTTGGACGTTCGCAGCCTAGTACGTAGGCGGCATCTGTGGCGTGACAAGGCACGCGAGATCAAAAGTTATCCACAGCGCGACGTGCTGCAGTGCGTTGCCGCAAATGCGAAATTTCGTGATCGTCATCGTATCGTCACATCGCCGCCAGAGTGTGGTTTCACGCGCGTTGTGCTGGTGCGGAGCGATTGACAATTTCGCCCCGTGAAAGTCATAGTGCAGCCATGGGGCCGTTCGCGATTGCCCCGTGAGGCGACAGCCCAAATATCGCGTCCCTTCCTTCGCTTGAAGAGGACGCCCATGCCGTCGCCAACTGAAATCACCGTTTCACAACTCTCACGCCTGATAGGCTTGCCGGCATCGCCGGCGGTCATCGACGTGCGCATCGATGAAGACTTCGCAGCCGATCCGCGGCTCATTCCGGGTGCAGGCCAGTACGACTATCGTACCGTCGCGCGCTGGGCTTCCGATTTCACCGGCTCCGCCGTTGTCGTCTGCCAGCGTGGGCTGAAACTGAGCCAGGGCGTCGCTGCCTGGATGCGAACGCTCGGTATCGATGCGCAGTCGCTGGAAGGCGGCTTCGAAGCCTGGCGCAGTGCCGGTCACACACTTGTGACGCTGAAGAAGCTGCCGGCGCGCGACGAGGCCGGCCGCACGGTCTGGGTCACGCGGGCGCGGCCGAAGGTCGATCGCATCGCCTGCCCGTGGCTGATCCGGCGCTTCGTCGATCCAAAGGCCGTCTTTCTCTTCGTCGCGCCGTCGGAGGTGCTGGCGGTGGCGGACCGATTTGCAGCGACGCCGTTCGATATCGAGGGTGTATTCTGGAGTCATCGCGGCGACACGTGCACCTTCGATACCATGATCGAGGAGTTCGACCTCAAGTCGAAGCCTCTGCTGCATCTGGCGCGGATCGTCAGGGGCGCGGACACGGCGCGGCCGGATCTCGCGCCCGAGGCGGCCGGGCTGCTGGCGGCGTCGCTCGGGTACTCACGCATGTACAAGGATGACCTCGTGCAGCTCGACCACGCCATGGCGCTCTATGATGCGCTCTACCGCTGGTGCAGGGATGCGACCGAGGAAACGCACAACTGGCCCTCGGTCAGGGCATCGGCGTGAGACATCGGCATGACTGAAGCAACCGTGACCACATCCGCGAATGCGCCGCCGACAGCCGCTCCGACTTTCGCCGAGGCGCTGCGGGTCTGGGCGAAGATCGGCATTCTGTCGTTTGGCGGGCCGGCCGGGCAGATCGCGTTGATGCATCGCGTGCTCGTCGATGAGAAGAAGTGGATCGACGAGCCGCGCTACCTGACGGCGCTCAGCTTCTGCATGCTGCTGCCGGGACCGGAGGCAACACAGCTCGCCACCTACGTGGGGTGGCGGCTGCACGGGTTCGCCGGCGGTCTTGCTGCTGGTCTGCTGTTCGTGCTGCCGGGCGCGGCAGTCATACTGGTGCTGTCGATGCTGTATGCGGCCGTCGGCAAACTGCCGACGGCGGAAGCTGTGTTGCTGGGCGTCAAGGCCGCCGTTCTCGCCATCGTCGTCGAGGCGTTGCTGCGCATCGCCAAGCGGGGCCTGAAGGCAAGGTTCGATCAGGTGCTGGCGGGAGCGGCGTTCGTCGCGATTTTCTTCCTGGGCGTGCCGTTTCCGCTGATCGTGCTCGTTGCCGCCTTGATCGGGTTCTGGCGCGGCTCCGGCATCGCGCCGCAAGCCGGAACGGCGGCGGCGTCCGTACCGCTCATGCAAACCGCCGCGACAGCCGCGCTGTGGCTCGCCATCTGGATCGTGCCGTTGCTGGCGATCGCGGCGCTGTTCGGCTCGGGGCACGTGCTGTCACAGATCGGACTGTTCTTCTCCAAGCTGGCGGTGGTGACGTTCGGCGGCGCCTATGCCGTGCTCGCTTACATGGCGCAGGATGTGGTGCAGCACTATGGATGGCTGAACGCCGGAGAGATGGTCGATGGCCTGGGCCTCGCCGAGACGACGCCCGGGCCGTTGATCCTCGTCACCGAGTTCGTCGGCTTCCTCGCCGCGTTCCGCCATGGCGGCGGCAACCCCTGGCTGATGGGCACGCTCGGCGCGATCGTAACGCTGTGGGCGACGTTCGCGCCGTGCTTCCTGTGGATCTTCGTCGGCGCGCCCTACATCGAGCGGCTGCAGACGGCGCCGCGATTGCAATCGGCGCTGGCGGCCGTCACGGCGGCGGTGGTCGGCGTGATCCTCAATCTGACGGTGTGGTTCGCGCTGCACGTATTGTTTGCGCAAGTCACGGAGATTTGGGCCGGACCGCTGCGGCTTTACCTGCCGACGCCCGGCAGTCTCAATCCGCTGGCCCTGGCGCTCGCGGCGCTCGCGGGCATTCTGCTGTTCCGGCTGCACGCCGGCATCATCACGGTGCTGGCGGTGTGCGCGGGCCTGTCGTTTGGCCTGCATCTGATCGGGTTGGTGTAGGGGACGGCGTCACAGCCATCCGCGACGGCGGAAGTAGACGAAGGGCAGGATCGCCGCCAGCACCATCAGCAGCAGAGCCATCGGGTAGCCGAGCACCCAGTCGAGCTCCGGCATGTGCTTGAAGTTCATGCCGTAGATCGTGCCGACAAGCGTGGGCGGCAGCAACACGACGGCGAGCACGGAGAAAATCTTGATGATCTGGTTCTGCTCGATGTTGATCATGCCGAGCGTGGCGTCGAGCAGGAACGTGACGCGGTTCGTGAGGGCACGCATGTGCTCCATCAGCGAGTTGATGTCGCGTCGCGTGGTCTTGATGCGCTGAACCACTCGCGCGTCATCGCCGCGCTCGCGCGCGGCGTTGGCAAAGAACGTCATGACGCGGTCGAGCGAGACGGCGCTTTCCTGGGCGCGGGAGGTGATGTTGCCCTCCTTGCCGATGGCCTTGAGGATGAGGTCGAGGCGACGGTTTCTCGTTTGCTGGCCGCCCTTGATGTCGAAGATGCCCTGTGCCGTCTTTTCCACCTCGTCCTGGATGCGCTCGATCAGATCGGCCTGCCGGTGCACGATGGTTTCCAGCAGGCCGATGAGGATGGCGGCAGCCGTGCTGCAGGGCAGCGCCTCCTTCTCGATGCGTGTCAGAAAGAACGGGAAGGCCTTCGGCTCGGCGTAGCGCACGGTGACGAGACGGCTGTCCTTCAAAATGAAGGTGACCGATGACGTGGACGGGGTCGGTGCGTCGAGGTTGTACACGATGAACGCCGTCATGTAGTAGGCGCCGTTCTCGACGTAGAGCCGGTTGGACTGCTCGATCTCGCGCATCTCGGCGCGCGTCGGGATCGAGATGCCGAGATTCTTCTCGGCGAACGCGTCTTCCTCGGGCGTCGGGTTGAGGAGATCCATCCATACCGAGGTTGGGCTGATGGCCTCGGGGTTCTCAGTCCGGACAAGCCTGCTTCCGTGGTTGTCGTACACTGTCAGCATGCGATCTCCCGCGCCCCGCAACGGACACGGCCTCGCATACCTCGCCGTCATCTGCAAGAGCATGCATGCGTAACCGCATGCACGCCGAACCGATTCGCCAAGCCTAGGTGAGTGGGCCCAAAGCGTTGCTGCTGCCTGGGCTTGCAGATGCGCCGCCTGGTGCCGGCGCGGGGTCGGCAGGCAGCTTCGGCTTTATGATCTTCTGCGGCCACAACAGGGCCACCAGGCCGACGAGGGCGATGAAGGCGAACAGGAACAGCATCCAGCTGTTGGCGCCCGAGCCGAAGAAGCGCTGCGACCAGTTGTTGATGTCCTGATAGCGCAGCACGGCGAACAGGCCGCCGGCGATGCCGCCCATCTGCCCGACCATGGCGAAGTTCTTGCCGAAGCGGCGCAGGAAGAAGAACAGCAGCAGCACCACCCAGGGGCCGATGACGAGGCTCCAGCGCCAGTTGAACGAGGCGTAGTTGCGCCCGAACAGGACATCGGCCGTCTGCTGATAGCCGTAGTCCATGATCGGCCAGAACAGCATTGCGATGGCGCCGATCATGATGCCGCGCTCGATAGCGGGCACATGACGCCGGTAGAGGTGATCGATCTTGTTGCGCCAGAACGCGAGCATGATGGCGACGAAGATCATCACGGTGATGAAGAAGACCTTGATGGGCAGGAAGATGCTGTCGAGATCGGAAGCCTCCGAGCGCGTGCGCGGATCATCGCGCAATGCGCCGACGGCCGCCTTGAAGTGCTCCTGCACGCGGCAGCACTCCGCGCCGGACAGTTTGCGCAGGGCCGGGAAGCAATAGCGCTCCTCGGCGAAAGTTGGCGAGGCGGGCAGCAGGTCGTCCTGCTTGCAGATGCGCGCGAACTCCGACAGGCCCATGCGGCTCGGGCCGGCTTCGCGCAACTTGCTCAGCACCGCCGTGATCGGCGCGCGCTCGCAGGGTACGCCCGTCGTGTTGCAGTTGGCCGGCATGCCGCGATCGGCCTTGATGGCGGCCGGCGATATCTCCCAGATGCCGCGCGGGCCGCCGGAGCCGAGCTGCTCCGCAACCCAGAGCGAGACACCGATGGCAACGCAGAAGCCGAAGATGAAGCGCACCCTGCCCCACGGCACGTGGTGCCAGTACATGTGCGTGAAGGCGACCGACGGAAGGTAGAAGGCCGCCAGGACGAGCAGGCCAAACAGGGGGAAGAACAGGAACAGATGGCTGTGCATCAGGATGATCGACAGCCAGTCGAAGTCCTGGAACTCGCGAATGACGAGGGCCGTTGCCAATAAAAATGCGGCGGCAAGAGCCAGATACACAAACGCAACAAAGACGTAGGCGCCCCGGGTCATCTCAACTCCCCAACCCCATGAGATGAAAAAACACGCACCTGCCAGGATGGCTTATCGGCAAGGCGGAGAAAAGGCAAAGGGGTGATATGTGGCAGTTCAGCTTGTGTTCATCCCGCCGGCTATAGCAATCTTGCCACGGGCTGGGCGTTACGAGACGCGTATGGTCGCGATTGCGGCGCCGGCTTGAAATTCGGAGTGTTGGACGTGGTTCGCTGCCTGACAATAGGCATGGCGTTCGTCTTGGCGCTTTTGGTCGGGGTCGGCGTGCTCACGACGGCATTGCCGGCGCTGCAGAATTCGCCACCGGCGACGGAGCGGCCAACGACGCAGGCGATGCGCATCCAGGGCGAGGCCTGCACCGAGAGCTGCCGCCGCGACCACAGCGCCTGCATGATCGAGGCGAAGGGGTCGCCCAACTGCAACGTCAGGCTCCAGCAGTGCCTGCAAAGGTGCCTCGCGGGCAAGAAGCGCTAGGTTTCGGGACGTATCACGCCGTTTTGAGCCCGCGCCAGCGCCACGGCGTCCTGCGCCGTCGAGACATAGCGCACGAACGGTTTTCGCAAGCCGGCCAGCAACAGGGTCCGGCGCACGCTTTTCCGCGCCCCTGAGAAATACACTCTCGTGCCGGACCGGTTGAGCTTCTCGACGAAACCGTCGAGCGCTTTGGCAGCTGACGTGTCGACGATCGGTACCTCGGAGAAATCGAGCACGAAGGTCTTCGGATGCTCGCCGATGCGATCGAGCACGGCACCGACGCTGGATGTGGCGCCAAAGAAGAAAGCGCCCGAGATGCGATAGACGAGCACGTCGCCGTTCAGGGCCTCGGGATCGTAGGACGTACGGGCGGCACCGGCGCTGTCGGCGACATCCTCGCTGACGAGAGGATGGCCAGTCTGCACCTCCACGGCTTCCGCCATGCGGTGCAGGAAGAGGAAGGCGCCGAGCGTGACGCCGACACCGATGGCGATCGTGAGATCCTCGAAGATGGTGAGGAGAAACGTGGCCAAGAGCACGATGGCATCGCCCCACGACGAGCGCAGCAAGCTCCAGAACTCCTCTTTCTCCGCCATGTTCCAGGCGACGACGGCGAGCACGGCGCCGAGGCTGGCGAGCGGGATGTAGGCGGCGAGCGGTGCGGCAATCGCCATGAAGAGGAGAATGTAGACCGCGTGCATCATGCCCGAGACGGGCGTGTGGGCGCCCGATCGCACGTTGGTTGCGGTGCGCGCGATGGTTCCGGTCACGCACATGCCGCCGAACGTGACGGCGGCGATGTTGGCGGCACCCTGCGCCGCGACCTCGCAGTTGGAGCGATGCTTGCGCCCCGTCATGCCATCGGCGACGACCGCCGACAGCAGCGACTCGATGGAGCCGAGCAGCGCGATCGCGATCGCATCGGGAAGCAGCGCGTGCATCCGGGCAAGATCGAAGGCCGGCAGGGCGGGGATCGGCAGCGTGCGGGGAATTTCGCCGAACCGCGAGCCGATGGTGGCAACGTCGAGCTGCAGCAACCCGGTCAGTGCAGCCGTAACGGCCACGGCAATGAGAAATCCTGGCCATTTCGGCCGCAGGCGCCGGAGGCCGAGAATGATGATGAGAGCCAGTGCGGACAGCGCCAGAGTCGCGGGCTTGATGCTCGAAAGGTTGAGCCAGATCGCTTGCAGCTTCGGCAACAGGGCGGCCGGCTCCTTGGCGATATCGAGGCCGAGCAGCTCTTTCATCTGGCTGGCGAAGATGATGACGGCGATACCGGCCGTGAACCCGACCGTCACCGGAAAGGGAATGTACTTGATGTAGGTGCCGAGGCGCAGGAAGCCGACCACCATCATCATGGCGCCGGCCATCGTGGTGGCAAGCACCAGGCCGTCGTATCCGTGGCGCTCCACGATGCCGGCAATCAAGACAATGAAGGCGCCGGCGGGTCCGCCGATCTGGAACCGGCTGCCACCGAATGCGGAGATCAGAAAGCCGCCGACGATTGCCGTGTAGAGGCCTTTGTCGGGCGACAAGCCCGAGGCGATGGCGATGGCCATCGATAGGGGCAGCGCGACGATGGCGACGATCAGGCCGGAGACGGCATCGGCCCGGAAGTCCTTGAGGCTGTAGCCCTCGCGCAGGGTGGTGACGAGCTTGGGCGTGAAAAGCTCGGCGAACGTTGGCGATGGTGGCCGCACGATGCGGGACGCCGACGCAACCATAGTGTCCGTCTCCTTCGATCAGGAGCGGCGGGATCGTCGGCAGGCACGTCGGCGGTCACCGTCGCGGCCAGCGAGCACGGGTCTCACGCGCGGGAGAGCTGGCCTTTTCTCCCGCGTGCGGGCGTCACGGCTTTGGTCGCCGCGCGCTCCTTGAAGCGTACGCCGCGGCCACGGCCGGAGCTGGCGCTGTCGTCGCCGATCAGCTCGACGCCGGCCCGGTCGAGCGCGCCTACAACCTTGACCAGGGTGTCGACCACGCCGCGCACGTTGCCCTGGCTCGCCTCCATGCGCTGGATTGTCGGCAGGGAGACGTCGGCGCGGTCGGCCAGCGTCTGCTGGTCGATCCCAAGCAGGGCCCGGGCGGCCCGCATCTGCGCAGCGGTGATCATGGCTGGTGCCTGTAACGTTTTCGCTTATTTATAGGCAGGCAACAGTGATGTCAAATACATCAAGTATGCGCGGAAAAAATCGATCTTGCAGGGGTTCGCCCTGCAAGCTGAGGGGTGGGCGGTGGAGAGTTATTTCGCGAACGTCTTGAGGTAGGCGACGAGATCCTGCCGGTCCTGCTCGTCCTTGAGCCCGGCGAAGGCCATCTTGTTGCCCGGCATCGCCGAGCGCGGATCTTCCAGATATTTGGAGAGGTTTTCCTCGGTCCAGACCCACCCGCCATCGCCCGCTTTACGGTTGGCTTCGGAATAGCTGAAGCCCTCGATCGTGCCGGCTTTGCGACCCAGCAATCCGTTGAGCAGCGGCCCGACCTTGTTTTTGGCGGTCGGCCCGACGTCATGGCAGGCGCGGCACTTCTTGAAGACTTCCGCGCCGTTCTCGGCATCTGCGGCTGCAGCCGCATGTGTCATGCCCGTCACGGCGAGCAGCACAAGGGCGGTTCTCATGGATGCGATCATTCCGGACTCCTTTCGCGCCGATTCAGTACTTGGCATCGCGCAGGCCGGGCCGGAAGGCTCAAGCAGCGGAGCGCGACCAAGTGCAGCAGAGCCGTGCTCGGGCGGCGCGCCGCTCGCGAAATTCCAATCCGCTGCGATGCTGCTCTATCGATTGAGCGGCGCGTGTGCGGTATGCTGAGTCATCTTGCGGCGATGCATGCCCTCCATTCATGCCAGCGCTGGAGGGGAGGATGAAAACAAGGAAGATCACATGTCCATGATCGCGATGCCGGAGCTGGATCAGGGTGTCATCCGGCGCCGCGACACCATCATCAAGGATCTCGTGCGTCTGCTCGGCCGCGATGTCGTGGTGTCCGACGAGGACGGGCGGCGTGCGTTCGAGACCGACGGCCTCACCGCCTACCGCTCCATGCCGCTGGCGGTGCTGCTGCCGCGCTCCACCGAGCAGGTGTCCCTGGCGTTGCGCTACTGTCACGACAACGGCATCAAGGTGGTGGCGCGTGGCGCGGGGACATCGCTGTGCGGCGGTGCCTTGCCGTCCGAGGACGCCATCGTCATCGGCGTTTCCAAGATGAATCGCGTGCTGGAGGTCGACTACGCGAACCGCACGGCGCGGCTCGAGGTCGGCATCACCAATCTCGGCATCACAGCGGCGGTGCAGCCGCAAGGGTTCTTCTACGCGCCCGACCCTTCGAGCCAGCTCGCCTGCACGTTGGCGGGCAATATCGCCATGAACTCGGGCGGCGCGCACTGCCTGAAGTACGGCGTGACGACCAACAACGTGCTCGGCGTGAAGATGGTGATGATCGACGGCAGCATCCTCGACATCGGCGGCGCCCATCTGGAGCAGCCCGGCTACGATATCCTGGGACTGGTCGTCGGCTCGGAGGGCCAGTTCGGCGTGGTGACGGAAGCCACGGTGCGCATCCTGCGTTCGGCCGAGGCGTCGCGGCCCATGCTGCTCGGCTTTGCCTCCAGCGAGGTCGCAGGCCAATGCGTGTCCTCGATCATCGGCTCCGGCATCATCCCCGTTGCCATCGAGTTCATGGACAAGCCGGCCATCGAGGTGTGCGAGGCCTTTGCGAAAGCGGGGTATCCGCTCAATGTCGAGGCGCTGCTGATCGTCGAGGTCGAAGGCTCGGCCGACGAGATATCCGCTCTGCTCGGCCGCATCGTCGAGATCGCGCGCGCGCATGATCCGATCGTGGTGCGCGTGAGCGAAAGCGAGGCGCAGAGTGCTGCCATCTGGAAGGGCCGCAAGTCGGCCTTCGGCGCCATCGGCCGCATCTCCGACTACTACTGCATGGACGGCACCATCCCGCTCGGACGCCTGCCCGAGGTGCTGACCAAGATCTCCGCGATCTGCAAGAAGAACGGCTTGAAGGTCGCCAACATCTTCCACGCCGGCGACGGCAACCTGCATCCGCTGATCCTGTACAACGCCAACAAGCCCGACGAGGTGGAGAAGGCCGAGCAGGCAGGAGCCGAGATCCTGAAGCTGTGTGTCGAGGTCGGCGGCTGCCTCACGGGCGAGCATGGCGTCGGCGTCGAGAAGCGCGACCTGATGCCGGTGCAGTTCACGCCCGACGAGCTGGCGCTGCAGATGCGCATCAAGACGGTGTTCGATCCGAAGTGGCTGCTCAATCCGGCGAAAGTTTTTCCCATCGACGGCCGCCCGGCCGCCGACGCAGCGTGAGAGGGCGCTCGTGCACCAGCTCGTGAGACCCGCGACGGACCGGGAGCTTCAGCACCTGCTGACCGACGCCAGTGCCAGCCGCACGCCGGTCGAGGTGATCGGCGCCGGTTCCAAGCGCGCCGTGGGGCGGCCCGTGCAGGCCGGCATATCGCTGACGACCAACTCGCTCAACGGCATCTCGCTCTACGAGCCGACCGAGCTCGTGCTCTCCGCGCGCGCAGGCACCCCGCTGGCGCGCATCGAGGCGCAGCTGGCGAGCCAGAACCAGATGCTGGCGTTCGAGCCGATCGACATCGGGCCGATCCTGGGCATCGCGCCCGGGCACGCGACCATCGGCGGGGTGCTGGCGACGAACCTTTCGGGTGCGCGGCGTATATCCAGCGGCGGTGCCCGCGACCATGCCCTCGGGGTGAAGGCGGTTGCCGGCAGCGGCCAGCATGTCCGGGCCGGCGGCCGGGTCATGAAGAATGTGACGGGCGTGGATCTGACACGCGGGCTGTCGGGGAGCTGGGGCACGCTCGCGGTCATGACGGAGGTCACGTTCAAAGTGATGCCGATGCCGGAGGAAACCGGCACGCTCGTGCTCTTCGGGCTGCCCGACGAGATCGCCGTCGAGGTGCTGTGCCTCGCCATGGGTACGCCCTACGAGGTCTCGGGCGCCGTGCATCTGCAAGAGTCGCTGGCGGCGCGGCTGTGGCACGCCGGGACGCGCCTCGAAAACCAGGCGGTGACGGCCATCCGGCTCGAGAATTTCTCGCGCTCGGTCGCCTATCGCAAGCAGCGGCTCAAGGATCAGTTGAAGCCCTACGGCGATGTGCACGAGCTCGACCACAGCAGCTCGCTGGCGTTCTGGGATGAGCTCAAGCAGCTCTCCGTGTTGCAGCCGAGCGAGTCGCCCGTGTGGCGCATCTCGACGACGCCGCGGTCGGGCCCGAAGGTGGTCGCGGCCATCTCACGCTATATGAGCTGCCGGGCCTTCTACGACTGGTCGGGTGGCTTGATCTGGGCCGAGGTGCAGCCGGCGGCGGACGCAGGCGCGGCCGATGTCCGGCGCGTCGTGGCCATGCACGGCGGGCACGCAACGCTGATCCGCGCCGAACCTTCCGTGCGCGCCGCCGTCGAGGTGTTCCAGCCGCTGGAGGAAGGCATCGCCAGGATCAGCCGCGGCCTCAAGGCCGCATTCGATCCCATGGGCATCCTCAATCCCGGACGCATGCATGCCGATGCGTGACTTGCTCCGCCATTCGCGTTACGCATCCCCTCGCAGCAAGCCACCGGCCTGAACGCCATGCAAACCAACTTCACGCCCAAACAGCTCGAGGATCCGCGGCTGGCGGAAGCGGAAAGCATTCTGCGCCGCTGCGTCCATTGCGGCTTCTGTACGGCGACCTGCTCGACCTACGTGATGCTCGGCGATGAGCGGGACTCGCCGCGCGGGCGCATCTATCTCATGAAGGACATGTTCGAGAAGGATGCGGCGGCGAGCCCGGAGGTGCAGCACCACGTCGACCGCTGCCTGTCGTGCCTCTCCTGCATGACCACCTGTCCGAGCGGCGTCGACTACATGCATCTGGTGGACCTCGCCCGCGTGCGCATCGAGGAGACGGGCACCCGTACCTTCAAGGAGCGGATGCTGCGGACGCTGCTCGCCAACCTCATTCCCTATCCGGCGCGGTTCGCGCGGGCCCTGGCGCTGGCGCCGCTGGCGAAGCCGTTCAGGGGTCTCCTGCAGCGGCTCGGCATGAAGGAAGTGGTGGCGATGCTCGATCTGGCGCCGCCCAAGCCGGTCATCGGGGCCAAGTATGCGGGCCCCGGAACGGCTGCCACGCAGATGGAGCGGCGCAGGCGCGTCATTCTTCTGGCGGGCTGCGCCCAGCAGGTGCTGCGGCCCGAGATCAACGATGCCACCATCCGCCTGCTGGCGCGGCGCGGCGTGGATGTCGAGGTGGCGGCCGGTGCCGGCTGTTGCGGCGCCCTCGTGCATCACATGGGCAAGGAGGCGATGGCGGTCGCGCAGGCCAAGCGCAACGTCGATGCCTGGTGGAAGCTGCATCAGCGCGAGCCGGTGGACGCGATCATCATCAACGCTTCGGGCTGCGGGACCACGGTGAAGGACTACGGCCATCTGCTGAAGCACGAGCCCGAGTACGCCAAGCGCGCCGCTGAGCTGGCTAACCTTGCGAAGGACGTGACGGAATTCCTGGCCGGCTACGAGTTCGGCGCGCCGGCGCGCTGGTCGTCGCTGCGTATCGCCTATCACTCGGCCTGCTCCATGCAACATGGCCAGCGGCTGACGGACGAGCCGAAGGCGCTGCTGCGCGACGCAGGCTTCACAGTGCTGGATGTTCCGGAAGGCCACATCTGCTGCGGCTCGGCCGGCGTCTACAACATCCTGCAGCCGGAGCTGGCGGGCGAGCTGCGCATGCGCAAGGCGCGCAATATCGAGAGCGTGCGCCCGGACATCGTTGCGGCCGGCAATCTCGGATGCATCACGCAGATCGGGCTCGGCACGTCGCTGCCCATCGTGCACACCATCGAGCTGCTGGATTGGGCCTACGGCGGCCCCGTGCCGCGTGGGCTCGAGAGGTTCGAGGGATTCGTTACGGACGTGCCCGAGCCGTCGATCGATGCCTGGGTCGCATGACGGCATCTCCTGACCGGCGCGACGAGGCCGGATCCTTCGATGTCATCGGCGATGTGCACGGCTGCACGGATGAGCTCGAGAAGCTTCTGACACGCCTCGGCTACGGCGTGCGCTGGCGCGGCGAAGGCACCGGGAGGCGGGTGGAGACAACGGCTCCGGCCGGCCGCCGCGCCATTTTCGTCGGCGACTTCGTCGATCGCGGGCCGCGTCCGGCCGATGCGCTGCGTCTCGTGATGGGGATGGTGGCAGCAGGGCAGGCGTTCGCGGTGCTCGGCAATCATGATGCCAAGCTCGTGCGGTGGATCGAGGGGCGCAACGTGCAACTGACGCACGGCCTCGCGCAGACGGCGCAGCAGATGCAGGCGCAGCCGCCGGAGTTCCGCGCCGAGGTCAAGCGCTTCCTCGACGGCCTGCCGTATCACCTGTGGCTCGACGGCGGGGCGCTCGCGGTCGCGCACGCGGGCATCCGGCAGGATCTGCTCGGGTATACGAGCGCGGCCGTGCGCGCATTCTGCCTCTATGGCGATACGACCGGCGAGCGCGATGAGTACGGGTTTCCAGTGCGGCGCAACTGGGCCGCGAAGTATCGCGGCAGCACGGCGATCGTGTACGGGCACACGCCGCTGGCGGAAGCCGTATGGGTCAACAACACGATCTGCATCGATACGGGGTGCTGCTTCGGCGGCAAACTGACGGCGCTGCGCTGGCCCGAGCGGGAGATCGTGTCCGTGCCGGCCGCAGCCGTCTACGCCGCGCCCGTGCGGCCGCTGACGGGGCCTGAGGCTTCCGCCGCCATTTCGTAAGTGCGCCGCGCTTGTGCGATGGCCGCCCCCGCAGCAGACTGCGGCTTCGGACATCACCTGCAGTCGCGAGGGCCTTCATGACGACAGAGAACCCGTACGCCGCCGGTATCGCCTTCTGCGAGGATCGCTTCGTGCCGATCGAGGAGGCGAGAATCCCGCTGCTCGATTGGGGTTTCCTGCGCTCGGACGCGGTGCAGGACACCGTCTCGGTGTTCGATGGCGCCTTCTTCCGGCTGGAGGATCACCTGACGCGCTTCGAACGCAACTGGACCAAGCTGCGCATGCGCTGTCCGCACGATCGCGACACGGTGCGCGCGATCCTGATCGAGGCCGTGCAGCGGACGGGCTTTCGCGAGGCCTATGTGCAGATGCTGATGACGCGCGGGCGCGCACCCATCGGCAGCCGCGATGTGCGGCTGGCGCAGAACAAGTTCTGGATGTTCTGCATTCCCTACGTGTGGATCGCGCGGCCGGAGCAGAAGGAGCACGGTCTTTCCATGCACGTGTCCGCCATTCAGCGTATCCCGAAGGAGACCGTCGATCCCACCATCAAGCACTATCACTGGCTGGATTTTCAGATGGCGCTGATGGAGGGCTATGACCGGGGCGCCGATACCTGCGCCGTGGTCGACAAGGACGGCAACATCGTCGAAGGCCCCGGCTTCAATATCTTCGCCGTCAAGGACGGGCGCGTGATCACGCCGCCGGAGGACGTGTGCCTCGACGGCATGACGCGGGATACGGTCTTCAAGCTGGCGGCGGAAACGAACCTCGAGATCGCCAAGCGGCCCCTGCCGCCGCAGGAGATGCGCGGCGCCGACGAGGTGTTCATCAGCACGACCGGCGGCGGCGTGATCCCCATCACCAAAATCGACGGCAAACCCGTGGGCTCCGGACATCCGGGGCCCGTCACCAAGCGTATCGACGGTCTCTACTGGCAGAAGCGCAAAGGCGGCTGGCATGCGACGCCGGTCGACTACGCGGCGACGTTGCGATTCCAGCCTTTGTAGGGATCAGCGGCCGGGCGGGCCGGGGCGTCCACGCGACAGCGGCTCGAACAGGGCCGAAGGCGGCGTCGACTGCTCGATGGAGTAGGGCTCGCGCGGCGTGACGACGAGGCTGACGGCCATACGAATGGCGACGGCAATGACCAGCAGCGCGAGCAGCACGCGCAGCTGCTCGGCCTTGAGCTTCTGCCCGAGGTCGACGCCAAACGCCGCGCCGACCACGCCGCCGATCATCAGCGGCAGCGCCAGCACGATGTCGACGCTGTCGTTCTGCACCGCCTGCAGCACGGTCGTGAAAGCGGTGACAAAAACGATCTGGAAGACCGAGGTCCCGATGACGATGCGCGTCGGCATGCCGAGGAGATAGATCAGCGCCGGCACCAGGAGGAAGCCGCCACCCACGCCCATGATCGCCGTCAGCCAGCCGACGAAAGCGCCGATCAGCATGGGCGGTATGGCGCTGATGTACAGGCGCGAGGTGCGAAAGCGCTGCTTGAGCGGCAGGCCCTGGATCCAGGTGTGGTGCGCGCCACGGCGCGTCGGCACCAGCGGCGACTGCGCCACGGCCTGCATGGTCCTGAGGCTTTCGATCAGCATCAGCGTGCCGATGACACCGAGCAGCACGACGTAGGACAAGGCGACGAACAAGTCGAGCTGGCCCAGCCGCCGTAGCCACGCCAGGACGTGCACGCCCGATATGGCGCCGAGGAGGCCGCCGGCGATGAGGAACGCGCCCATCTTCAGATCGACGTTCTTGCGCTGCCAGTGCCCGAACGCGCTGGAGACGGAGGACGCCACGACCTGGCTCGCGCCGGTGCCGACCGCCAGGGCCGGCGGCACGCCGAGGAAGATGAGCATGGGCGTCAGGATGAAACCGCCGCCGATGCCGAACATCCCGGACAGGAAGCCAACCGCCAGCCCCATCCCCAGCAGGAGGAACACATTCAGCGACATCTCCGCCATCGGCAGATAGAGCTGCAACGCCAATTCCTCCTTGCGCGCGAATGGATGTCGTCGGGCGGGTGCGTCCTGGGGTAGGCGTCTCCGTCCTTGCGGTCAAGCGTCGCGCCGGCCGAAGTTTAAAAAGATCCCCTTGATTGCGCGCGCCCTTCTGCCTTTCTGCACGCCCGGCAGCGGTGTAGCGTCGCTTGCGGCCGCACGACCAGAGCAAATACGGAGGCCACATGGACAAGATCAACCAGCGCATTGCCGGAGAGCTGGGCGTCGGCGGGGGCCAGGTGGCGGCCGTGGTCGAGTTATTGGCCGAGGGCGCGACCGTTCCATTCATCGCCCGCTATCGCAAGGAGAAGACGGGGGGCCTCGACGATACGCAGCTCAGGACCCTGCAGGAGCGGCTCGTCTATCTGACCGAGCTGGAGAAGCGGCGGGAGGCGGTGCTCGAGAGCATCAAGGAGCAGGGCAAGCTGACACCGGAGCTGGCCGGCGCCATCGGCATGGCCGGGACCAAGGTCGAGCTCGAGGATCTCTATGCGCCCTACAAGCCCAAGCGGCGCACCAAGGCGCAGATCGCACGCGAGGCCGGGCTCGAGCCGCTCGCCGATGCGCTGATCGGCAATCCCGCGCTGACGCCGGCCGATGAGGCACTGAAATATGTCGCCCCCGACAAGGGTGTCGCCGACGCCAAGGCGGCGCTCGATGGCGCACGCTCGATCCTGACCGAGCGGTTCAGCGAGGATGCCAAGCTGGTCGGATCGCTGCGCCAGTGGATGTGGAGCGATGGCATCGTCGCCTCCAAGGTCATCCAAGGCAAGCAGACCGAAGGCGCCAAGTTCTCCGATTATTTCGACTTCAATCAGAAGATCAGCCAGCTCCCCTCGCATCGCGCGCTGGCGCTGCTGCGCGGCCAGAACGACGGGATCTTGAAGCTCGACCTCGACGTGGACGTTGTCGAGGGCCAGCCGCATCCGGCGGAAGGCAAGATCAAGGTGGCCTTCAATCTCGCCGACAAGGGACGGCCCGGCGATGCCTGGCTCGCCGACACTGTGCGCCTGGCCTGGAAGACGCGCATCTCCATCACGCTGCACGTCGATCTGTTCACGCGCCTGAAGCAACAGGCGGATGCCGAGGCCATCTCGGTGTTCTCCAAGAACCTGAAGGACCTGCTGCTGGCAGCGCCCGCGGGGCCGCGCGCCACCATGGGGCTCGATCCGGGTTTCCGTACCGGCGTGAAGGTCGCCGTCGTCGATACCACGGGCAAGGTGGTGGACACGGCGACGATCTTTCCGCACGAGCCCAGGTCCGACTGGCAAGGCTCGCTAGCAGCGCTCGCCGCCTTGGCGATGCGCCACAAGGTCGAGCTGGTCAGCGTCGGCAACGGCACGGCGAGCCGCGAGACCGACAAGCTGGTCGCCGAGCTGATCACCAAGATGCCCCAGCTCAAGCTCACCAAGGTCATGGTGTCGGAGGCGGGGGCATCGGTCTATTCGGCATCCGAGCTGGCGGCGGCGGAATTTCCCGAGCTCGATGTGACGCTGCGCGGCGCGGTGTCTATCGCACGGCGCTTGCAGGACCCGCTGGCGGAGCTGGTGAAGATCGAGCCCAAGGCCATCGGCGTCGGGCAGTATCAGCACGACGTCGATCAGCCGGAGCTGGCGCGCTCGCTCGATGCCGTGGTCGAGGATTGCGTGAACTCGGTCGGTGTCGACGTGAACACGGCCTCGCATGCGCTGCTGACGCGCGTGTCCGGCCTCAACAAGACGCTCGCCGAGAACATCGTCGCCTATCGCAACGAGAACGGTGCCTTCAAGGCGAGGACGGCGCTGAAGAAGGTGCCGCGGCTCGGGCCCAAGGCGTTCGAGCAGGCGGCGGGTTTCCTGCGCATCATGGACGGCAAGAACCCGCTCGACGGATCGGCCGTGCATCCGGAGGCCTATCCGGTAGTCGAGAAGATCGCCGAGGCGACCAAGCGTCCTCTGAAGTCGATGATCGGCGACACGGCTTTCCTGCGCACAGTGAAGCCCGCGCAGTTCGCCGATGCCGAGTTCGGCGTGCCGACCATCACCGATATCCTGGCGGAGCTGGAGAAGCCGGGACGCGATCCCAGGCCCGAATTCAAGACGGCGACCTTCAAGGAAGGCGTCGAGAAGATCTCGGACCTGAAGCCCGGCATGCAGCTCGAAGGCGTGGTGACGAACGTCACCAACTTCGGCGCGTTCGTCGATATCGGCGTGCATCAGGACGGGTTGGTGCACATCTCGGAGATGGCGGACCGGTTCGTGAAAGACCCGCGCGAGGTCGTGAAGGCCGGCGACGTCGTCAAGGTACGCGTGAAGGAGGTCGATGCGCCGCGCAAGCGCATCGGCCTGACCATGCGCTCTGGCGCCATCACGCCTGGTGCCGCTCCGGGCGCCCGCCAAAGTAGCCCGCCGTCGCGCGGCGGCGGCTCGGCTGCGCCACCGGCGCGTCCCAAGTCGGAGGCTGGTGAAAGCGCGTTCGCTGCTGCGCTCAGGAAGGCACAGGAGAAGCGCTAGAGCGCGATCGTTTCGCATGGAAGCGTTTCCGGCTTCCATGCGTCCGCGCGTAGCGCGGCTCCGCCGCGACACGTGAATCGCCCTCTAAACTCCAGAGATAGAGCAGGATTCACGTTTCGGCCGAGATGCCTTATGTGAGGCAAGGTGTTTCAATCCGAAACGATCCTGCTCTAGGGCTTACCAAGATAGGCTGTTGCATCGATCTCGACGAGGCACTCCGGGGAGCCAAGTCCGGCTACGATGCAGGAGACGCGATGTGGCGGGTTCTCTCTGAAGTTTGCAAAGTACACCTCGTTCATCGGCTCCCAATATGCGCGATCGCTTACATAGACTGTGCATTTCACGACGTCGTCGAGCGTGCCGCCGGCCTCGGCGAGAAGCGCTTTGATATTGTCGATGGCATCTTGGGTTTGTTTGCGCGCATCGCCCAGGGCGAATTTTCCGTCCAGCTGCATGCCCATGCAGCAAACGAACATGAAATCGCCGGCAATCGTGGCCTGCGCAAATGGTAGTCGGCCTCTATGAACTTTGTCCGAACTGATGATGCGTCTAGCCATTTGCGGGGCCTTTCAGGGGTCGAAGCCGTCGATGTGCCGCATGGGATCGTCGGGATGTACTCCCAGAGCATCCCTCCGTCGCCATTTTTTTCACTAGTCGGAAATCGCTTTGGCGTCTTGTCCTACTGAGTTTTGACCGGATAGCCGTTCCATCCGCGCACGGTGCGGATGGCGAGATGGCTGTGCAGGCGTGCGACGTTCGGCAGCCGCGCCAGGCGCTCGCGGTGAATGCGCTCGAAGTCGGCCGCGTCCGTGGCGACGACGCGCAGGAGGTAGTCCGTGCCGCCGGCCATGAGATGGCACTCAAGGATCTCGGGGCTCGCCTCCACCGCGCGCTCGAAAGTGTCCAGCGCCTTGTCGCTTTGGGAGCGCAGCGACACCTCGATGAAGAACTCCATGGTGTAGCCGAGTGCGCGGCGGTCGAGGCGCGCCACATAGCCGGCGATCAGGCCGGCGTCCTCCAGTTGCTTGACGCGGCGATGGCAGGCGGACGGCGAGAGGCCGACGCGAGCGCCGAGCTCGGCAATCGGCAGCCGGCAATCGCGCTGCAGCTCGGCCAGGATTCGGCGATTCAAGGGATTGAGCGTCATGCGTATGAAATCCGGACAAACGGGACAATCTTCGTAGAAAATTCCAAAAAGCAGCGCTGTTGGCCACCAGATTCGTTCGAAATCCTGCAATTGCCGGGATTATGCTGTGATGAGGAACAGCAAAAAGGGGGCGGAGATGCGCATCGGCGTACCGAAAGAGGTCAAAGTTCAAGAGCACCGCGTCGGGATGATCCCAGGCGCGGTGCGCGAGGCCGTCACCCACGGCCACGAAGTCTGGGTCCAGACAGATGCGGCGGCCCGCCAGGGCCTCACCAACCAGGACTACGAGAAAGCCGGCGCCCGGATCGTCCCCACCGCCGCCGAGATCTTCGCCAGTTGCGACATGATCGTGAAGGTGAAGGAGCCGCAGCCCGCCGAATGCCAGATGCTGCGCGAGGGACAAACGCTTTTCACCTATCTGCATCTTGCCCCCGATCCCGAGCAGACGCAGGCGCTGCTCGCCTCGGGCGTGACGGCCATTGCCTACGAGACGGTGACCAACGCACGTGGCGGCCTGCCACTGCTGGCCCCCATGAGCGAGGTTGCCGGCCGCATGGCCGTGCAGGCAGGCGCGCATTGCCTGGAGATGGAGCAGGGCGGCCGCGGCATGCTGCTCGGCGGCGTTGCCGGCGTGGCGCCGGCCAAGGTGGTGGTGCTGGGCGGCGGTGTTTCGGGCGTCAACGCGGCGCGCATGGCCATCGGGCTGGAGGCGCAGGTGACCGTGCTCGATATCAACGTCGAGCGTCTCTACGCCATCGACCAGCAGTTCGGTGCCTCGGTCAACACCATCTTCTCGACGCGAGCATCGATCGAGGAATATGTGCTCGACGCCGACCTCGTCATCGGTGCCGTGCTGGTGCCGGGCGCGGCTGCACCGCGGCTTCTCACCAAGCAGCACATCAAGGAGATGAAGCGCGGCTCCGTGCTGGTCGACATCTCCATCGACCAGGGCGGATGCTCGGAGACGTCGCACCCGACGACGCACGCCGAGCCGACCTACATCGTCGACAACGTCGTGCACTATTGCGTCGCCAACATGCCGGGCGCGGTCGCCCGCACGTCCACGTTCGCGCTCAACAATGCGACGCTGCCGTTCACGCTGGCACTGGCGGACAAGGGGCCGGTCAAGGCGATGCTGGATGATCCGCATCTGCTCGCGGGCCTCAACGTGTACAAGGGCAAGCTCACCTACGCCGCAGTCGGCGAGGCGTTGGGCCTGCCGTTCGTGGATGCGCGCAAGGCGCTGGCGGCCTGAGCGGCCTCTTTGTCGTCCCGGGCTTTCTCACCCGGGATGACACCCTTCCGGCGGTGCGGCGCCCACGCCGCACGACAACGTCTGACAAAACTTCCGTCTTGAACGGCACAAACGTCGCAGCTTGGCGGCCGGGCGAGGAGGCGTGTATAGCTCCAGCGAGCACACGGGGTTCTTGCCATAGAGGCGCACAATGCTGGAGTGGGTGTTTTCCGTCGACGGCTGGGTGGCATTCGTCACGCTCTTCGCCATGGAGGTCGTGCTCGGGATCGACAACATCATTTTCATTTCGATCCTGGCCGCGAAGCTGCCTGTCAGCCAGCAGGCCAACGCCCGCTACATCGGCCTGGCACTGGCTCTCATCATGCGCATCTGCCTGCTGCTGATGCTGACGACCATCATGGGGTTGACGGCGCCGCTCGTGACGGTGCTCGGCGAGGAGTTCTCCGGCCGCGACCTGGTGCTGCTGTTCGGCGGCCTGTTCCTCATCGCCAAGGCGACGCTGGAAATCCATCACATGATGGAGGACAAGCAGGAAACACAGAGCGTCGCGCGCGCCACGTTCGGCATGGTGATCGCCCAGATCGTGGTGATCGATATCGTGTTTTCGCTCGATTCGATCATTACCGCGGTCGGCCTCACCAACAACGTCAACATCATGATCGCGGCGGTTGTCGCCTCGATGATCGTGATGCTGTTCGCCATGGGACCGGTGGCGGAGTTCATCAACCGGCATCCCACCACCAAGATGCTGGCGCTGGCCTTCCTGGTCATGATCGGCGCCATGCTCGTCATCAACGCCTTCGATATCGAGGTGCCGAAGGGCTACGTCTATACGGCCATGGCGTTCGCCGTGCTGGTGGAAGGGCTGAACGTCTTCGCCCGTGCCGCCCGCAAGGCCTCCCGGCAGGAAGTTTCTGAAGGGGCGGATGGAGCGTCGGTGGAGGAACTGGTCGAGCGCGCGCGCCGCCAGGGTGCGTCCAGCATCCAGCTCTCCGCGGATGAGGGTGGTGTCGTGCGCGGCTGGGTGGCGACCGGCGATTCGCTACAGGAGGAGGCGGGCTGGTCCGCGATTGACTGGGCAACTCTGAAGGCGGCCGTCGAGGGATGGGCCAAGGCAGCGCAAACAGCGCCGCGCGACAGTCTTGCCCGCACGGTAAGCGCGGCATTGTCGCCGCCCGGCACCCGGCCTGCGGCTCTGATCATGCTGCGCAAAGCCGCCTGAGAACGGATCTTCGTGCGCGGGTTTCAGCCGCGCGCAGTGCCGTTGTGACGGCTCGGCACCACTGTGCGAAAACGCGCCGCCGGCCTGTGAATATCCTGGTGATAGCCGGGCCCGGCGCGTTGCGTGGCGTAGTCCGGGCTGGAAGGCTCGATGGCAAGTCGAATCAACCCGGTTCACAGCCATGAGCACGTCTGCACCCGTCTCCATTCCCCCGGCTGCACCCGCGCGGCCCGCGGGGTCCCGCGCCCGCGAAGGGTTTGTGTTGTGCGCCATGCTGCTGGTCTCCGCAGCGCTCGGCGTTGGGCTCTATTCGCATCTTGCGGTGGCCGCTCCGCATGCTTTGGCGGCCGCGGCACTGGTTTGGAGCTTTCTGGTCCTGCTGCATCTGCTGGTGCGCCGTGTGGGCGGCGACGGCCACGCGTCGCATGCCCCGGCCGGGGATGAGAAGCCCGCGCCCAGCCTCAACCGCATGGCGGCCTCGCCGGTGCAGCAGCGCCGTGCCGCCCGCATCGCCACGGCCAAGGGTGGCGCGACGGCTTCTCCGTCGACACCGCCACCCCTTCCGCAGTCCGCCACGCGCGCTGCCGCGGGCGAAGGTGGGGCACAACCACCCCGCCGCTCGATCGACGAGCTGATGGCGCAGTCGACCCCATCGCAGACGGACACCACTGCAGCCGAAGCCGCGGCGCAGATGGCACGTCCGGCACCCAGCCTCGGCTGGGATCTGCGGCCGGGCGTGGGGCCGGAATCTTTGCCGGCGGGAGCCAGGGCGTCCGCGTTCCCGCCGCTCGACCAGGCCGTCGCGGCGAGCCGGCCTATGACCGATCCGCGGGCGCGTACGGCGCGGCCTGAGCCACACAAGCCGCCGCCGCTGCCGGGTTCTACAGGCGGGTCGCCCGCGACCGCTGCCGGCACGGTGGCCGAGATGCATGAGGTTGCGCGCCAGATGGCGTCCATCGGCGCGTCCTCCAGCAAGACCGATACGCCGAGCACAGGCGCGGCGGCCAAAAACGACGACTTTGAATCGATGCAGGCGTTCGTCGACCAGATCGCGCGGCAGCTCAACACGCAGACGGGTGCCGTGTCCGATCCTGAGCGCGCCGAGCCTGCGCCTGTGGCTCAGGACGATGCAGAGCAGGTGATCACGCGCTCGATCGAGGCGCTCAAGGCCGCCGGCGGCGCGATGCGCAATGCGCCGCAACCGCAACGCCCGGCAGCGGCGGGCCCACTGCCCCCTTTCGTTCGCCAGCCAGCCGCCGCCAAGGAGACGGCGGCAGCTGACAAGCCTGCTCCTAAGGCGCAGCGCGCAGCCGGCGGTCCGGATCTCACGCTGATCGCCGACGCCATCGCGGCGGAGCGGTTCGAGGTGTACCTGGAGTCGGTGTTCGGCCTGGCCGACCGCAAGGCCCGTCACTTCGCCGCCTCAGTGCGCGTCAAGACGGCTGACGGGGTGGCCCACGATGCCGACGACTGTGCTTCGCTGTACGCGGGCAACGGCATTGCCGCGCGCCTCGATGCGGCGAAGTTCTCCCGCGTCGCCCGCATCGCCGGACGTCTGAGCACACGCGGCGCGAGTGCGGCCCTGTTCTGCAAGCTGGCGCCGGAGTCTCTCGTCGATGACAATTTCCTCGACACGTGCGCGAGCGTCGTCAGCGGCGATGCTGCCATCGGACGCCAGCTCGTGCTGGCGTTCCGGCAGGCGGATGTGCGCGGCTTCACGGCGGGGCACTGGGAGACACTGGCGACGCTGACCGAGAACGGCCTGCGTTTCGCGGTCGATGGCATCACCGATCTCGCCATGGACTTCGAGGTGCTGAAGACGCGCGGCTTTGCCTTTGCCAAGGTGGAGGCGACAACGCTGTTCGGCGGGCTGCAGGCGCACGACGGCGTCCTGCAGGCCGCCGATGCCAATCGTCACCTCGCCGACAACGGCCTGTCGGTGATCATCGGCGGCATCGACGACCACCTGACGCTGGCCCGAGCGCTGGGTCTTGGCTCGCCCTACGGGCAGGGTGAATTCTTCGCCAGCCCGCGCGCCGTGAAGATCGATCTGGGCTCGCTGCAGGACGCGGCTGCTTGATCGCGGCGTGAGGCGCGGGTACTGAGGGCGGATGACGAACTCACCTACCCCGCGCATTCGCGTCCTCGCCTCCGTCGCGCCGCTCGTGCCTTTGGCCGATGCATGGCTTTCCGACGTCTGGGGCGTGATCCATAACGGCCGCGTCGCGTTTGCCGATGCCGTCGAAGCCTGCGCCAGGTTTCGCCGCACCGGGGGCACGGTCGTGCTCGTCACGAATGCTCCGCGTCCGGCGGCGGCGGTCGCGGCGACGCTGGATGGTCTCGGCGTCGGGCGCGACGCCTGGGATGCCATCGTCACCTCGGGCGACATCACGCGCGATCTGCTCAGGCCCTGGGTCACACAGCCGGTCTTTCATCTTGGACCCAAGCGCGACCTCGGTGTGTTCGATGGGCTCGATATGCAGTTCGTGCCGGCGCGCGAGGCTGCCGTCATCGCCTGCACGGGGCTGTTCGACGACGAGACGGAAACGCCCGAGACCTATCGGCCCATGCTGGAGGATTTCCGCGCGCGTGCGATTCCGATGATCTGCGCCAACCCGGATATTTTCGTCGAGCGCGGCCATCGCCTGATCTCCTGCGCCGGCGGCATCGCGCAGCTCTACGAGCAGCTGGGCGGCGAGGTGGCCTACGCGGGCAAGCCGTATCTGCCGGTATACGAGCGGGCGCTGGCGCTGTTCTCGACCATCCGCGGCACAGTCGTGCCGAAGGAGCGGGTGCTGGCCATCGGCGATGGCCTGAAGACCGACCTCATGGGAGCCGGCAAGGCGGGGCTGCGCAGCCTGTTCATCGCCAGCGCGTTGCACGTCGATCCGCGCGCGACGTTCGATGAAAAGCTGCTCGCGCAATTGTTCGCGGACTATCCCTATCCGCCGATTGCCGCGCAGGCCGTCTTGAAGTGGTGAAGGCCGCTACACCGTCAACACGATCTTGCCGATGTGCTGGCTGGTTTCCATGCGGCGGTGGGCGTCCGCGGCGGAGGCCAGCGGGAACGTCGAGTCCATGATGACTTTCACCTTGCCCGATGCGAACAGCGGCCACAGCTTGTCCTCGATGGCGCGCGCAAAGCCGGCTTTCACCTCGCGCGTGCGCGGCCTGAGCGTCGAGCCCGTGAGGACGACGCGTTTCATCATGACGCGGGCGATGTTGATCTTGACCTCGGCACCGCCGAGCGTCGCGATCTGCACGATGCGCCCATCCTCGGCTGCGGCGATGATGTTGCGCTCCGTGTAGTCGCCGCCCACCATGTCGAGCGTGACGTTGATGCCTTTGCCGCCGGTCGCCTCCTTGGCGGTTTTCACGAAATCCTCGGTCTTGTAGTTGACGGCGCGATCTGCGCCGAGGCTCAGGCACACCTTGCACTTGTCGTCGCTGCCGGCCGTGGTCATGACGTGCGCGCCGAGCGCCTTGGCGAGCTGGATCGCCGTCGTGCCGATGCCGCTGGTGCCGCCGTGGACGAGGAACCAGTCGCCGGCCTTGAGCGCGCCGCGCTCGAACACGTTGTTCCAGACCGTGAAGCAGGTTTCGGGCAGGCCCGCGGCTTCGACGAGGCCGATGCCAGCAGGGATCGGCAGCGCCTGCACATCCTCGGCGACGCAGTACTCGGCATAGCCGCCGCCGTTGACGAGGGCGCACGCGCGATCGCCGGCCTTCCAGCGCGTGACGCCGGCTCCGGTCTGTACGACTTCGCCGGAGATCTCCAAGCCGGGCAGCAGAGAGTGCCCCGCCGGTGGCGGATAGGCGCCGAGGCGCTGCTGCACGTCGGGCCGGTTCACGCCGGCAGCGGCAACTTTCACGAGGATCTGCCCGGCACCGGGCGAGGGGACAGGCATGGTCTTGGGAACCAGCACCTCGGGCCCGCCTTTGCCGTCGATGGCGATCGCAGTCATGCTGGCGGGTACGCTGGTCATTGGGCTCTCCCGGATGAGATCTCCTGCCGCTTCAACCATGGCCGCCGCCGTTGAGACAAGCGGCATCTTGTGCCACGCTCCCGCAGGGTTCACGGATCACACGCGAGGACCGCATGGACTGGGATGACCTCAAACCGAAGGTTACGGCCGGCGCCACGCTCGGCGAGGATCTGACGAAGTTCTCCGTCGCGGAGCTCGAGGCGCGCATTGCGGCGCTGCAGTCCGAGATCACGCGCGTCGAGGCGGAGCTCGCGACCAAGCGATCGCACGAAGCGGCGGCCGCCGCGTTCTTCAAGCGCTGAACGGTTTATCCACAAAACTTATATGCAACCGAGATCGCGTGTTTGTTTAACGCGCACGCTGGCGAAAGACCTCGCGCGTTAAGCGCGCATTTACTGCAACGCGCTATTTTCTCATGACATCCAGTCATCTGGATCCTGAGCGGCCCCTGTCCGCTCTGTTTGACGCCTCCCTGTTTGACCTTTGAGCCGCGCAACCCGCGGCTCATTTTTTTTGCCCGGCACTCAAAATCGGCTTATTTTGATGCACCTTTGTTAACCTGCCGGTGCGACCTTTCCCTCGGACATTATTGCGAGGCCGTTACCGGGTGTAATGGTTTGTGTCACGTGGGGGGCGTTCGTGAGTATCGTATCCTTCAAGAGCAGCGAGACGATCTCGTTCAGCGAGCGCTTCGCAGCATCCGAGAACTTCGACGCCGTCTTCAAGGACGGCATGGCGCTGGTTGAGCGCACCGCGGCCTACCTCGACGGGAGCGGCCGCCGCGAAGCCAAATCCCTCAGCCCGGCATTGGCCGTCGTGTATGCGAACGAGAGCATGCGTCTGACGACGCGGCTGCTCGAGATCGCCTCGTGGCTGCTGGTGCGGCGTTCGCAGAGCGCGGGCGAGATCAGTGCGGAGGACGCGCGCCTGCGCCGCCGCTGCATCAAGCTCGCCAGCATCGGCCGTCCGGCGCACGTCAAGGGCTTTGCCGAGCTGCCGCAGATGCTGCGCAGCCTGATCGAGGAGAGCTTTGCGCTCAACGATCGCATCGTCAGGCTCGACAAGGCGCTCGACGCCTCTTCGGACACGCGCGCCACGCATCCGGTTGCCAATCCGGTGGCTGCCCAGATCATCAGGCTCGAGCAGGCCTTCCGCCCGCACCACTGAGATTGGCCAGGCGGCGCCGCCAATAAAAAATCCCGGGCGCGAGGCCCGGGATCGGTAAGGCGCGATTGCCGAAGAGCCCTTAGAAGAGCCCCTCGAACTTCTTCTTGAAGCGCGACACGCGGCCGCCGCGGTCCAGCAGATGCTGGCTGCCGCCGGTCCAGGCCGGATGCGTGGTGGGATCGATATCGAGCGTCAGGGTGTCACCCTCGGCGCCGTAGGTCGAATAGGTGTGGAACTCGGTGCCATCCGTCATGACGACCTTGATCAGGTGGTAGTCGGGATGGAAATCGTCCTGCTTTTTCATGGGGTTTTACCGTCTCGGGCAGGCCCTGCCGCACGTCCGTGCGGGCCCGGCTGCAACGTCAAATAAATTCGCGAGGCCCTCCTATACTGGAAGTGCGTCTCCGGCACAAGCTGCGCTTGCATCAACCAAACCGGCCGGTTGAGCTTAAGGTCCGTGCCCGAGCCGCTGCGGTTTGCCTCACTTGAGGCCTTTGCCGCCCTCGGGCATGGAGGGGGCTGAATTTTCGGGCACGGGTCAGAGGCGGCGGTGGCACGATCAAGGTCCAGAGACGACGAGGCGGAGGGCGGCGACGGCGCGGCCCGCCGGACCACGACCTCGCTCAGGCCCTTGTTGCTGCTCAGGCCCTATATCCTGGCCCATCGCGGCGTGCTGGCGCTGGCGATCGTAGCCCTGGTCGTCTCGGCGCTGGCCATGCTGTCGGTGCCCCTGGCGCTGCGGCGCATGATCGATGTCGGGTTCTCCGCGGGCGACGGCGGGTTCATCGATCGCTACTTCGGCATGTTGATCCTCATCGGCGTGGTGCTGGCGATCGCCAGTGCCGCACGCTTCTACTACGTCAACTGGCTGGGCGAGCGCGTCGTCGCCAGCATCAGGGCCGAGGTGTTCGCGCACCTGGCGACGTTGGGGCCGGCCTTCTACGAGCGCACGCGCTCCGGCGAGGTCATGAGCCGGCTGACGGCTGATACCACGCAGATCAAGGCGGCGGCGGGCACGGCCCTGTCGCAGGCCGCACGCAACACCATCATGCTGGTCGGCGCACTCGGCATGATGTTCGTGACGAGCGCGAAGCTGTCGTTGCTGGTGCTTGTCGTCATGCCGGCGATCGTCCTGCCGCTCGTCGCCTACGGCCGCGTGGTGCGGCGGCTGTCACGCCGCGCGCAGGATACGCTCGCGGATGCGTCGGCCTATGCGGCTGAAAATCTTGCCGCCGTGCGCACGATGCAATCGTTCACGCACGAAGGCGTCGTGGCCAAGCGCTACGATGGCGCGGTGCAGCGGGCGTTCGAGGCGGCGCTGTCGCGGCTCAAGGCACGGGCCGGGTTGACGGCGCTCGTCATCTTCCTGCTCTTCACCAGCATCGTGGGCGTGTTGTGGTACGGCGCGGGGCTCGTCGTCAGCGGCGAGATGACGGGCGGGCGCCTGAGCCAGTTCATTCTCTACGCCCTGTTCGCGGCCGGCGCGCTGGCCGAGCTGTCCGAGGTGTGGGGCGAGGTCAGCCAGGCCGCCGGCGCGACCGAGCGCCTGGCCGAGCTGCTGGACACGCGCTCCGAGATTACGTCGCCGCCCAATCCCGTGCCGTTGCTGGTGCCGGCCAAGGGGCGGGTCGAATTCGCTGATGTGTCGTTCGCCTACCCGACGCGGCGTGAGCGCAACGCGCTCGATGCCGTGAGCTTCGTGGTGGAGCCGGGCGAGACGGTGGCCGTCGTCGGGCCGTCGGGCGCGGGCAAGAGCACGCTCTTCGGCCTGCTGCTGCGGTTCTACGATCCGGTCTCGGGCGTGGTGCGGCTCGACGGCGTCGATCTGCGGCAGGCGGATCTGATGGAGCTGCGCCGGCGCATCGCCGTCGTGCCGCAGGACGTGGCGCTGTTTGCCGATACCATCGCCGAGAACATCCGCTACGGCGCTCCAACGGCGACCATGGATGATGTGCGTCAAGCGGCGCGCGCGGCGCAGGCGGAAGCCTTCATCACGGCGCTGCCAAAGAGCTTCGACACCGAGCTCGGCGAGCGCGGCGTGACGCTCTCGGGCGGTCAGCGCCAGCGCATCGCCATCGCCCGGGCGCTGTTGCGCAACGCGCCGGTGCTGCTGCTCGACGAGGCGACGAGCGCGCTCGATGCGGAAAGCGAGATGGCCGTGCAGAAGGCCTTGGAGCCGCTGATGGCTGGGCGCACCACGCTCGTCGTGGCGCATCGGCTGGCGACGGTGCAGCGGGCGGACCGCATTCTCGTCATGGACGAGGGGCGCATCGTCGAGCAGGGCAATCACACTGCGCTGCTGCGCAAGGGCGGTCTCTACGCCCGCCTCGCCGAGCTGCAGTTCGGCCGCGAGGCGGCGGAGTAGGGCCTCGCCTTCGGCGTTCTGCGCAATATGAAAATCACTTTCGAGCGGTTAATTTTGTAAAACTTTCCAGGGCATTGCGTCTGCTTTGGAGCGCTTGTAATAGGCGTTGAAGTGCCTCTAGCGTGGGGCCGCCTGCTCGCGCTATTTCCGACCGTATTTCATCCTCCATCGTACTGTACGCAAGGTCGACGCACATCGCAGTCTCCCTGGCATAGGGTGCGTGTTTGGCATCGATGGGCAAATGCGCCTCCAGAGTTTCTCAATCCGGAAGCTTTGAATGAGTCGCACCGATCTAGGCAGGTGCGGGAACGTCGGTATCCACAGAGTTGGGCGCTTTGGGTGGCTCGTCGTCCGGCAATCCAAGCTCCTTCTGGAGCATTCGATCCAGAACCTCAAGCGCTCCGACTGCTTCATCGGGAATCTTTCGATTTCGCGGCTTGTAGCTCATGAAGGCTGAGTGCAGATCTTGAGAGGCCTTTCGAGCGGGTTCGGATATGTAGCCTTGTGTCGCCAAAGCGTCGATAATTGCCGGATAGTTGTTTCTCGACATTTTTCGAAACCTACCACGCCGCCGCTTGTCGGTTATCCTTTCGATCACAGCATCCAAGCGCTCACCGTTAGCGTTCCAAAGTTCGCGCAATCGTTCCCAATTTCGCTCCTCGTCAGAAATCGATTGGGTCGTGCGCCCATTTGCACTCTGGGGCACTGCTCCCTCTACAGCCGGGCCCGATCGCTCACTGACTGTCAGCCGTTGCAGATTGGCAATCTGAGCGAAGGTTTCCTCGATTTTCTCAGCCATCTCCGTCATGGCTGGCTCTAACTTGGAAAGGCGATCCACGTCTCGCGAAAGCACAGCGACAGATTTCTCAACTTCGGTGATTGTGGTGCCAAGGGCATAGATCGGCCCGCGCGCGACAATGAAGTCGCTGATCAATCTTGCTACGGTTTTGATTTGCGAAATTGCAACGGCAAAGGCGACCGCGCCTATGAAGAGGGCGCCGTATTGAATAACAAATTTCAGCTCTTCCCAAATGCGCGAAACAAAGCGACGTGTGGGGCTTTCGTTTGCAATTAGGACGTTGATGTCTTCTGGTCGCCAACGCCAACCCATGTGCCAGGAGTATAGTTCTACTGCGATCGCGACCAGGCCAAGAATTGCAAGTACGCAGATCGAGAAAGTCAAAATTCCCCGTGCGGCGCGCCTAAAAAAAGATTCACGGCGGTCTTCCGCCGCACCCCCTACCAGCATCGGCGTCCCCCAAAAAATATGTAGCTAAGAATGGGGGTATTCTACTTTCTCAGAGTGAAACGTCTACAAGTCTTCGAAACGCCCACTTCCCGAGTGGACTGGCACTCTGATGATTGCGAGATACGCGCGTCGCGGGTTTACGCTCGTGCGGCTTACCGGTTCGTCAGCTTGAGCTCGATGCGGCGGTTGCGGCGCAGGACTTCTTCGGAGTTGCCGTCCTCGAGCGGGGCGAACTCGCCGTAGCCGGCGGCGACGAGGCGGCGCGGGGAGACGCCGCGGCTGATCAGGTATTTCACGACCGACGTGGCGCGGGCGCTCGACAGCTCCCAGTTGGATGGGAATTCGCGGCTGGCGATGGGTCTGACGTCCGTGTGACCGTCGACCTGCAGGGCCCAGTCGATCTCTTTCGGGATCTGGCGCTCCAGCTCGACGATTGCCGCCGCAAGCTGGTCGATGGCGGCGAGACCTTCCGGTGTCATCTGCGCCTGACCGGAGGGAAACAGCACCTCGGACTGGAAGATGAAGCGATCGCCGACGACGCGGATGTCCTTGCGGTCGCGCAGCAGCTCCCTCAGGCGCCCGAAGAAATCGGAGCGGTAGCGCTGCAGCTCCTGCACCTGCCGGGCCAGCACGACATTGAGGCGCGCGCCGAGATCGGAGATGCGCGCCTGGCTGTCCTTGTCCTTGGCTTCGGCAGCCTGCAGCGCCTCGTTGAGTGCAGCGATCTGCTTGCGTACGGCGAGCAACTGCTGGTTCAGCAGGTCGACCTTGGCCAGCGCATCGGCGGCGGCGCCCTTCTGGTCGGCCAACTCTTTGGCGAGACCCGCGGCCTGCGCGGAGGCTGCGGCCGACTTCTGTTCGCCAAGGCCGACGACGCCGGTGAGGCGCGTGTTCTCAGCGCGCAGGCTGGAGAGGGTGGCCTGCATGGCGACAAGCTCGTCCTCGAGCGACTTGCCCTTGCCCTTCTCGAGAGAGAGCAGGCTCGTCAGCTCGGCAAGCTGGCGGGTGAGGCGGTTGAGGGCGTTGTCCTTGCCCGAGGACTCCTGGCTGACGAAGAACTGCGACAGCATGAAGATCGACAGCAGGAACGTGACCGTCAGGAGCAGCGTGGAGAGAACATCGACGTAGCCCGGCCAGAACTCGGCGTACTCCGATGCGCGTCCTCTGCGTCCCCGGGCCATGGCTTAGACGCTCCGCCTGGAAATGTTGGAGGCGAGATCCTTGAGCACGGTCGCGACTTCCGACTGCCGCACGGCCTGCTCGTCCACCCACTCGCGCACGACCTTCTGCTCGGCGCGCATCTGGCGCACGAGCTGATCGACGCCTTTCGCCAGCTCGCGCACGGACTCGTCGTTCTGGCCGGTGCCGTCGACAGCTGTCGTGTTCAGGCGGTCGGCGAGTGCGGCCAGCGTGCGCTGCATCTCGAACATGGTGCCGTAGAGCTGGCGGTTGGCCTGCTCCGTGTTGCCGGCCGGCGTCAACTCGGTGATGCCCGAGAGCCATTCCTCCAACTCGTTGTAGAACCGGTTGTGCGCATGATTCGACTGCAGGTCGAGGAAGCCGAGAATGAGCGAGCCGGCGAGACCGAGCAGCGAGGCGGAGAAGGCCGTGCCCATGCCCTTCAATGGCGCGGCGAGTCCGTTCTTCAATTCCTCGAACATCATCACGCTGTCGCTGGCCTTGGTGTCGAGCGTGTTGATGGCGGAGCCGACAGACTGCATGGTCTCGAGCAGGCCCCAGAAGGTGCCGAGCAGGCCGAGGAAGACCAGCAGGCCCACGAGGTAGCGCCCGGTGTCGCGGGCTTCGTCGAGGCGGCCGCCGATCGAATCCATGATCGAGCGCATCGAGGTGGTCGACAGCGACAGCGCGCCGGTGCGGTCGCGCAGCATCGTCGCCATGGGCGCCAGCAGCACCGGCTGGTGCGCAATGGCAAGGCCTGGATCGGCGACGCGGTAGGCGTTGACCCAGCGGATCTCGGGATAGAGCCGCACCACCTGTCCGAAGGTGCGCAGGATGCCGATCACCAGGACGCCGGCGATCAGTCCGTTGAGCGCGGGATTATTCCAGAACGCCGTGAGAAGCTGCTTGTGGATGATGGCCACGAGGAAGCCGACCAGGGCCAGAAACACCAGCATGCCGCGCAGAAACGGCCCCGGTGTATTGAGCTTCCGGTGCAGGGATTGGGACGCGATATCGCTTGCTCTCGGCTTCGCCATCAAGATCCTCCGCCAATCGGCCGGGGCAGATTAGCTAATGATCGTGACATCACAAACGGGCAACTTGTGGGTGCTCGGGTTGCGTCACGCTGTAGCAAATCAGACTTTTGCGTGGCTCTAAACAGCCCGCGCCGGTTTCGCCGCGCCGTGCAGCATGGCCAGCAGTTGTTTGTGCACGTAGGGATTGCCGACGGCAATGCCGCCGGTATCGAACATCGCCTGCGTGCCGGAAAGGTCGGTGGCAAGGCCTCCAGCCTCGCGCGCCAGGACGATGCCGGCAGCGATGTCCCAGGGCTTAAGTCCCTGCTCCCAATAGGCATCAAAGCGCCCGGCGGCCGTCCAGGCGAGGTCGATGGAGGCTGCACCCGTACGCCGCAAGCCCGAGGTCTCGCGCATGGCTGTGGCGCACTCGGCGAGGAAACGGTCGTGCCCGGTGCGGCCGCGATGCGGGATGCCCGTCGATACGACGCTGTCTTGCAGCGTGCGGCGGTTGGCGACCCTGAGGCGGCGATCGTTCATGAACGCGCCCTTGCCTTTTTCGGCCGTGTAAAGCTCGTCCATGATCGGATTATAGATGACGCCGGCAACGAGCTGGCCCTCGCGCTCCAGGGCAATGGAGATCGCAAACAGCGGAATGCTGTGCAGGAAGTTGGTGGTGCCGTCGAGCGGATCGACGATCCAGCGGTGCGTCTTGTCGGCGCCGGGAACCTCGCCGCGCTCCTCCATCAGGAAGCCGTAGCCGTGCCGCGCTTTCGACAGCTCGTTGAACAGGATGTCCTCGGCCCGGTGGTCGGCGGCGGTGACGAAATTGCCTGGACCCTTGATCGAGACCTGCAACTGCTCCACCTCGCCGAAATCGCGCACGAGGCTGCGCGCGGCTTTGCGTGCAGCGGCAACCATGACATTCATCAAAGCGGACGTGGGCATAGCATCTCGATCGGAGGTGGGAGCGCGGTGTCGGCCTCGGGCGCTCGTCGACCGCTTCCCTAGCCGGTCGGGACGAGGCTGGCAAGCCGGACGGCATCGGGAGCTGCCTACCGAATAAGCGTAAATAGCTGGTTTTATTGCACCATCAGGCGCTCGCGCCATTCCGAGGCGGCCCTCTCGGCGGCCAGCCGGTCAGCCCTGGAGAGCTTGGCGAGCAGCGTGTCGAGCTGCGGGTCGGGAAGACCGGCGGACTTGGCGAGGAAGTGCCACTTGGCGGCTTCCTTCATGTCCTTGGTGACGCCGGCGCCGTTGGCGTAGCAGCGCGCGAGCCGGTTCTGGGCCACGGGCGAGCCCCGTTCGGCGGCGGTGCGGAAGAGCTGGGCGCCGCGCTTCAAGTCCGGCGTGACGCTGGTGCCCTTGAACAGCAGGGTCGCATACTCGATCGATGCATCCATGTGCCCGGCATTGGCCGCTCGTGCGATCCATTTGGCGGCTTCGTAGGCATTGGCGTCGGTGCCCGTGCCGGTCGCATACATCGTGCCGAGATCGTATTGCGCGGCGGCGATGCCGTGCTCGGCAGCAAACGTCATATGGCCAAAGGCGCGATAGGGGTTTTCCGGCTTGCCCCGGCCCTGCAGGAAGAGCAGCGCCAAATTGTAGTTGGCGACAGCATGCCCCTTGGCTGCGGAGGCTTCGAAGAAGCGCGCGGCGGCGGCATCGTCCTTGGGCATGCCTTGACCCTGTGCCGACATCACGCCGAGCGCAAAGATGGCCTCGATGTCGCCGAGATCGGCCGCTTTCTGGTACCACTGCGCGGCGATTTTATCGTCCTTGGCGACGGCGTAGCCTTCCTCGTAGATGCGGCCGATGAGGGTGTGCGCCTGCGGATCGCCCTTGGCCGCAGCCTTCTGCGCCAGATCGAGCGCCGTCAGGAAGCGGCCCTGGTCGAAGGCGAAATAGGCTTCGTCGCCGTCGCTGGCCGCGTTCGTCTTGGCGACTTCGCTTTCGTTCGGCTTCGGTTTTGCGGGCGCTGGTGCCGTGCGCACTGTCTTGGGCTTGACGGGCGTCGGCACGGTTTTCCACTCGCCGCCCGACGGCGTGTTCGCCTCTTTTCCCGGCGCGAGGATCGTGCGCTGCGACCAGGAGCTGGTCTCGGCTTTCGCCGGCGCCGCCAGCATCAGCCCGGCGATCGCCGCCAGCATGATGCTTTGCCGTGCCGATTTGCGTGGTTCGCGCATCTCATCCCGCCGGAAGACTGATTGCGACAAGCAGTGCCGAGGCCGCCTCGCGTGCATCGGCGGGCGACATCGAGGCATCGAGGGTGAGTGCAACGAACTCCGCCCCGGCGCGAGCCAGATCCTCGGCCTCCTGGGCCGTGGCGACATCGAGCGCGACCACCGGAACCTCGAAGATCTCCGCCCACCATTGCACGAGATCGAGGCGCCGCTCGCGCGCGGTCTCCTTGTCGCCGACGAAATCGGGAATGCCGAACGCGACGTAGTCGGCGCCGGCCTCTCCGAAGTGCATCGCGGCGTCGCGCGAGCGTCCGGCATCGGCTCCGACAACCAGGCGGCCGCCGACGATCTCGCGGGCTTCGCGATAGTCGGCCTCGGTGGCTTCCGCATCGAGATGCACGCCGTCCGCCTTCAGCGTGCGGGCGAGCTTGGCGTCGTCGCGCAACAGGGCGGCAGCACCGGCTTTCTGCGCGGCTGCGATCAAAGGTTTCACGGCGTCACTATCGAAGGACTGCCCTTTGCTGCCGGCGATGATGACGGAGGCGACAGTGCCTGCCCCCAAGGCCGCGGCCAGCCGCTGCTGAGCGCCTTCGCCCGTCGGCGTGACGAGAATGAGTTGGCAATGGGGCTGGTCTTCGGCCACGGCGAATCTCGCGAAAGTCAGCGCGTGCAACGACGCACGCTATCAGGGCGGAATCGGGCAAAAAAGTGGGCACGGCTTCTGCCGTGCCCACGGTATTCCTGAACAATGATATTTAGGACGCGTCAGGCAGCCTTTTCGAGGTCCTGCTTCCATTTGCCCGCAGCGGCCAGTCCGTTCATCTTCGCGCGATGCGCGAAGGCCCGCTGGCCGGCTGCCACGTTCTCTGACTTTCCGGACCATGCTTTGAGCGGAGCCGCCTGCAAAGCGCGGCCGTAGGAGAACGACAGTTTCCAGGGCAGCGGACCCATGGCGTTCATGAGATGGAGATGGGCCGTCGCATCCTCGTCCGACTGGCCGCCGGACAGGAAGGCGATACCGGGCACGGCCGGCGGCACGCAGCGCTTCAGGATCTTGACGGTTTCCTCCGCCACCTGCTCGCGGCTCGCCTGCTTCGGGCATTTCTTGCCCGAGATGACCATGTTGGGCTTGAGGATGGTCTGCTCGAGCGTGACGCGGTTGTAGTAGAGCTCCTGATAGACTTCCTTCAGGACCCACTCCGTCACTTCCGCGCAGCGCTCGATGTCGTGGTTGCCGTCCATCAGCACCTCGGGCTCCACGATGGGAACGAGGCCGCCTTCGAGGCAGATGGCAGCGTAGCGGGCCAGCGCATGCGCATTGGCCTTGATGCAGGTGTAGCTCGGGATGCCCGCGCCGATGTCGATCACGGCGCGCCACTTGGCGAACTTGGCGCCGAGCTCGACGTACTCACTGACCCGCTTGGGCAGGCCGTCGAGACCTTCGGTCACGAGTTCGCCCTTGCAGAACTGCAGCGGCTTGGTGCCGCCATCGACCTTGATGCCGGGCAGCGATCCAGCGTCGCTGATGATCTTCGTGAGCGGCGTTCCGTCCTTGGCCTTTTGGCGGATGGTCTCGTCATAGAGAATGACGCCTGAGATGTGGTTCTTCATGGCGTCGGTGGAGCGGAACAGCATCTCGCGGTAGTCGCGACGATTGTCGGCGGTCGAATCCACGTGGATCGAGTCGAACCGCTTCTTGATCGTGCCCGAGCTCTCGTCTGCCGCGAGAATGCCCTTGCCAGGGGCGACCATCGCCTGCGCGACTTGTTCGAGCGTCATCGTCATAGTTTCCTCTCCAGTCGGTAAAGTCGAAGGTAACGAAAAATGGGTGCTGACGGTGTAGCGCCAATTTGAGGGGCGGACCAGTCCCACACCCGTCCATTCCCAGCTGCAACCTCCAAGCAGCGTTACCAGTTCCGGGTGACCGGGCGTTTTCGCCGCCATCCGGCCATCAAAAGACCCAACGGCCTCCGCCGTTTGCCCCCAAAGGCAGCCGGAAACGGGGAGTAAAGATCGTTCCCGCGTGCGAGGAACGGAGATAAAGCCATGTTGTCAAAGCTTTGCTTTTCCCTTGTAGCCGCCGGCCTGGGCTTCATGCCCTTCCTGCGGGCAGACCCTGCCGCCGCCGATGCGGCCACCCGTATTTCCACCCCCACCGTGCACGAGAACATCGCCGTCTACTTCGTGCATGGCACCTCCCAGCCGGGCCCGGTCCCGCTGACGCTGCAGGAGGCGCTGGCGAAAGGCGACGTGGAGGTGATCGAAACCGGCAACGTCCGCGAGCTGCAGATCGAGAACAAGGGCCAGGAGCCCGTGTTCGTGCAATTCGGCGATCTGGTGAAGGGCGGCAAGCAGGATCGCGTGCTGACCGTCAGTCTGGTGCTGCCGCCGAAATCGGGGCGCATTCCCATCGGTTCCTACTGCGTGGAGCAGGGCCGCTGGTCGGCGCGCGGCAAGGAGGATACCGGCAAGTTCGCCAAGTCGGACATGCTGATGCCGTCGCGCGAGGCGAAGGTCGCCATGGCCAAGCCCACCGCGAAGTATCAAGAGCCCGTGACGGCGGAGGCGGGCCGCAATCAGACGTCAAGCACCGCGCGTCCGGTGCCGAACGGCGAGCAGCGCGTTCAGACACGTCGTGAGGTGGCTCAGCCGGACGGGCAGAGCGAAGTGTGGCGCAACGTCGGGGCCATGCAGATGGCACTGTCGGCGCGGCTGGAAGCGCCGGTCGCATCGGAGAAATCGCGCACGAGCCTGCAGTTGGCCTTGGAGAATGAGAAGCTGCAGAACGCCGTCAACGACTATGTTGCGGCGCTCGAGCCCGCCGGGCTCAAGGGCGGCGAGGTCGTGGGCGTCGTCATCGCCGTCAACGGCCGCATATCGAGCGCGGACGTCTACCCGTCGAACGGAATGTTCCGCAAGATGTGGCCGAAGCTCGTGCGCGCAGGTGTAACGGAAGCGCTGGCGAACAAGGCCGCCGGCACGGCTGCGGCAACGCCGCCGCCAGCCGACATCGAGACGTTCCTGGCGGATGCCGAGAAGGGCACGCAGAGCGAGCTGCAGCTCGGCACGCATGCCAAGCTCGAAACCCGCGATGCCGACAAGGCGCTGCGCATGGAAGCCCGCAGCCCCAGCGGCGCCTTCGTGCACCGCAATTATCTGGCGAAGTGAATCCCCTCTCCCCACGCTTCTTCAGCGTGGGGAGAGGGTTAGGATGAGGGGCAGTCCGCCTTTGCGACGGATGGCGCTGTTTCGACAGCTGTCACACCCTCTGAGCACCCTCCCCTCGACGGGGAGGGTCGCCCGCAACGCGTTGAGGGCGGGGTGGGGTGAAGAGGTGAGCGCGGCGTTCATGTGTTCTCCCCACCCCTAACCCCTCCCCGCTGGGGAGGGGACCCGTCATGGGCGTCAATATTGTTGAAATAAAAAGGGGCTGCGAGCCTTTGCGCTCGCAGCCCCTTTTTGCTGGAATTTGGCTTAGATCAGCTTGCCGAGGGCGACGGCGGTGTCGCTCATGCGATTGGAGAAGCCCCACTCGTTATCATACCAGGACAGAACGCGCACGAACGTGCCGTCCATCACCTTGGTCTGATCGAGATGGAAGATCGACGAATGGCTGTCGTGATTGAAGTCGATCGACACGTTGGGCTGGTCGGTGGTGCCGAGGATGCCTTTCAGCGACTGGCTGGCCGCACGCTTCACCGCTTCGTTGATCTCTTCCTTGGATGTCGTCTTCTTGGCGACGAACTTGAAGTCGACCACCGAGACGTTCGGCGTCGGCACGCGGATCGACGTGCCGTCGAGCTTGCCGTTGAGCTCGGGCAGCACGAGGCCCACGGCCTTGGCCGCGCCCGTCGTGGTCGGGATCATCGACAGTGCGGCTGCACGGGCGCGGTAGAGATCCTTGTGCATGGTATCGAGCGTCGGCTGGTCGCCCGTGTAGGCGTGGATGGTCGTCATGAAGCCCTTCTCGATGCCGACGGCGTCGTTGAGCACCTTGGCGACAGGAGCGAGGCAGTTCGTCGTGCACGACGCGTTGGAGACGACGAGATGCTCCTTGGTCAGCTTGTCGTTGTTGACGCCGTAGACGACCGTCAGGTCTGCGCCGTCGGCGGGCGCGGAGATGAGCACGCGCTTGGCGCCGGCCTTGAGATGTGCGGAGGCCTTCTCCTTCGACGTGAAGATGCCGGTGCATTCGAGCGCGACGTCGACGCCGAGCGCCTTGTGCGGCAGCGTGGCCGGATCCTTGATGGCAGTCACCTTGATCGGGCCGCGCCCGACGTTGATGGTGTCGCCCTCGACCTTGACATCGTGTGGGAAGCGGCCGTGCACGCTGTCGAAACGCAGCAGGTGTGCATTGGTCTCGACGGGGCCCAGATCGTTGATGGCGACAACCTCGATGTCCTTGCGCCCGCTTTCGATGATGGCACGCAGCACATTGCGTCCAATGCGCCCGAAACCGTTGATCGCGACTTTCACAGCCATGTGCTGAAGCTCCTCATAGGGGTTTTTCTGTCTGCTTGTTCCGAGGCAACGCACAAGGGGTCTCGTGCGTTTGCGGCGAACCGGGCTTTCGGCCCAAGACCATGGGACCGAGAAAATGTTCCCGGGCCCAAAGCGTGTCAATCCGTCCCCACCTTATGGGTGAATGCGCCCTGCAATGCAAACAGGTGACAGCGCGCGCCTATTTTCCCGCAAAGGATATGGCGTGTTGACGTGCAAGCTGCGAGCCACCTAAGGTTTTTCGTGTGCGTTCGGGCGTCGGAGGGGCCGCACAACGACCGACGGATGACAAACATGACCCAGGCGGGGGCCGGAAAGACAAAAGGGCGCAAGGCAAAGGCCGCGAACACGCCGAGCAAGGGTGGGTCCGCGGAGCCGACGTCCGATGCCAATCCTCAGGCCCGCATCAAGGCGCTTGAAGCGGAGCTGGCATCCGTTCAGCGGCGACTGGCCGAAGCGCAGGCGCAGATCCGCGAGCTCGAGGAGAGCCGGGACCTCGTGCGCAACCGCATTGACTGGGTGATCGATTCGCTCAATGACATGATCCAGAAATGAGAGCTGATTCGCCGGTATTGCGTTTCCAGCGGGGAAGCACGGCGGCATGGGGCAGGTTACGGTAACGGTCAACGGGCGGACCTACCGGCTGCGCTGCGGCGACGGCGAGGAAGAGCGTCTTATTGCGCTGGCGACCCATGTGGGCGAACGCATCGACGAGCTCGCCGCTGAATTCGGACAAGTTGGTGATGAACGGCTGCTGCTGATGGCAGCGCTCCTCATGGCCGATGAGCTGTGGGAGGTCCGCGAGCGCCTTGACCAGCTCGAAACGAAGACGACGGCTGCTCCACCGCCTGTCCCGGCGGGCTCGGTGCGGGCGCAGCTTGCAGCGCGCCGCGCCGCAGCCTCTGCATCCGAGCCGTTGCAGGAAGAAGCATCGTAGGATTGCGCTCCAGCGGCGGGGCAGATCCCGCATTTGGATTTGCGGGCGAACCAGCTTACATTCAGGGAGCAGGGCTGCGGGGCGCGTCGGGTGCACCACGACCCGGGGGCCTATAAAGACTCGCACGGGAGCTGTCCCTGACCGGGACCGTGGTTCCGGACACACGGCGCCCACCTACATTTGTAGGGACCCAGCGGGATCGACCGCACTAACGGCCTACGCGGCTCTGCATTCATTCCTTCCGTCCGGCCCATCTGGACATCACTCACTGGCAAGGGGTTGCTTTGTCATCTTCCGAGGATGTCCAGGCTGGCAAGCAGGCGATGCGGCGCGAGATGCGTGCGCGCCGGGCGGCCATCCTCGCTGTCGACGGCGGAGCGAAAGCCCGGCAATTGGCCGAGCGTAGTCTTGATTTTCTACGCGCCCAGCACGATGCCGTGGTGTCTGCGTTTGCCGCGATGCCCGACGAGCTCGACACTGCCCCACTGCTGGCGCGCCTTCATCGCGAAGGCTTCCGGCTGTGCCTGCCGGTCATGCAAGGCAAGGGCAAGCCGCTGCTGTTCCGAGCCTGGTCGCCGGGGGACGAGATGGTAGAGGCGGTGTGGGGCATCCGTGAGCCCAAGCCCGACAAGCCGCTGCTGGAGCCCGACATCTTCCTCGTGCCGCTCCTGGCCTTCGACGGGCACGGATGGCGGCTCGGCTATGGCGGCGGATTCTTCGATCGCACCTTGCGTGCGGCCCGGGCCGCACGGCCGATCAGCGCCGTGGGGCTGGGCTTGACGGAAGTCCAGGTCGACGCCGTGCCGCATCTCGACTATGACGAGCGGCTTGACTGGGTGCTGACGCCGTCAGGCCCGCTACGGTGCGTGGATTAGCGATGCGTCTTTTGTTTCTCGGCGATGTGGTCGGCCGCTCTGGCCGCAGGGCAGTCTGTGACGAGCTGCCCAGGCTGCGCGAGCAGCACCGGTTCGACTTCGTCGTGGTCAACGGCGAGAATTCGGCCGGCGGCTTCGGCATCACGGAACCCATTCACCAGGAGCTGCTCGACGCCGGCGCCGATGTGGTGACGCTCGGCAACCACGCCTTCGACCAGCGCGAGACGCTCGTCTTCATCGACCGGCAGGATCGCCTGCTGCGGCCGCTCAACTTTCCGAGCGGGACGCCGGGACGCGGATCCGGCCTGTTCAAGGCGAGGAACGGCGCCGATGTCCTGGTGATGAACGCGCTGGGCCGCGTGTTCATGACGGAGTTGGATTGCCCGTTCCGCGCCATCGAGGCCGAGCTCAATGCGTGCCCGCTCAAGCAGGGCGCGGATGCGATCCTGATCGATTTTCACGCGGAAGCGACCAGCGAGAAGCAGTCGCTCGCCTATTTCGTCGATGGCCGCGCCAGCGTGGTGGTCGGCACGCATACGCACGCGCCGACATCCGACGAGCGCGTGCTGCCGGGTGGAACGGCCTATGCCTCGGACGCCGGCATGTGTGGAGACTACAACTCGGTTCTGGGTATGGAGATCGATGAGCCCGTGAGCCGCTTCCTGACGCGCATTCCGCGCGCGCGGTTCGAGCCGGCGTCGGGCCCGGCCACGGTGTGCGGACTTGCCGTCGACATCGACGACAAGACGGGGCTTGCGCGGTCCGTAAAAGCTTTGCGGCTCGGTGGTGTCTTGACACCTACCGAGCCGCTGTCCTGGGTCGAGTGAGAAGAGTCTTGGCTCTTTTCAGTGTCAGCAGCAGCAAAGTCCTGCTGCGATCGTCTTATGTTGGATGCGGGTACTCTTGGCATCCGGTTTCGACCCGCCCCGTGGGCAGCGAAGCCGGTCGAAAGGACGACTCACGTCCTTGGAATCAATGCTGCGCCTGAAGGGTTAACGAATCGTTAATTGCGGCGGCGAATCCGGGTCGCAATGCCCAGGAATCGGCCTGTCATCGGGTGGATTTCAGCCCTGCAGCCGCTTATAAACGGGCGAGGTTAACGAGGTCCCAAACACGTCCCATGGCTGGCCATTCCCAATTCAAGAACATCATGCATCGCAAGGGCAAGCAAGACGCTGCCCGATCAAAGCTGTTCGCAAAGCTCGCGCGCGAGATCACCGTGGCGGCCAGGAGCGGCACGCCCGATCCGGATATGAATCCGCGCCTGCGTCTGGCCGTGCAGAACGCGCGCGCCGAGAACATGCCGAAGGACAACATCGAGCGCGCGATCAAGAAGGCGCTGGGCGGCGACACCGACAGCTACGAGCAGATCCGCTACGAGGGCTATGCGCCGGGCGGCGTGGCCGTCATCGTCGAGGCGCTGACCGACAATCGCAATCGCACGGGTGGCGCGATCCGCGCCGTATTCACGAAATATAACGGCAATCTCGGCGCGACCGGGTCGGTGGCGCACATGTTCGCGCGCGTCGGCGAGATTGCCTACAAGGCGGGCGCGGGGAGTGCCGACGCCGTCCTCGAAGCGGCCATCGATGCCGGCGCCGACGATGTCGCGAGCGACGATGCGGGGCATCTCATCACGACGAGCTTCGATCAGCTCGGATCCGTCGCGTCGGCGCTGGAGACGAAGCTTGGTGCGCCCGAAGGCGTGAAAGCGGTGTGGAAGCCGAACATGACGACGCTGGTCGACGAGGAGAAGGCCGGCTCGATCCTGAAGCTCATTGCTGCGCTCGAGGATGACGACGACGTGCAGGCCGTGTTTTCCAACTTCGAGGTCGACGAGGCGACGCTCGCGCGCCTGACTGCGGCTTGAGCATCTACAATTCGGACGCGAAAAAAAGGCGGCCTGACGGCCGCCTTTTTCTTTTCGCCGAGGCGATCAGGCCAGCCAGAACGGCTTGACGCTTTCGCGGGCGATCTGATCCCTCTGCAACCCGACGTCCTTGATCAGGTAGTCCGGTGCGCCCAGGAGGCCGCGCAGCTCGCGCCGTTCCTGCAGGCGCTGGGCCCAGAGCAAGGGGAGGGCGGCAACTCGGCTGAGCGACAGGAGGGCCGAAACCGACCGGCGGGGGCTGTATGCGTGAGGTAAAATCACCGTTTTCATGGGTCTCTCCTCGGGCTCCGGGAAACCGCGATGTCGCGCTGTTTCCTGCATTTCATGGCCTATACATGGACCCTTTTCAAAGCCGCGACAAAGGAGTAATTTTCCCCATATACGTGAGTAAAATTCACGCATGAGGTTGGATATGGCCCGCCGCCTTCCCCCCTTGAGCACGTTGCCCAGTTTCGAGGCTGCCGCACGTCATCTGAGCTTCTCCAAGGCGGCCGAGGAGCTGCACGTCACCCATGGCGCTGTCAGCCGGGCCATCCGCCACCTGGAGGACCAGCTCGGCACGCAATTGTTCGTACGCGCGACGCGGTCGGTGAAGCTGACGCCGGCTGGATCGGCCTATGCAGCGGAGGTGCGCGATGCGCTCGATCGCCTGGCGTCGGCGACACGCGCGACGGCGGTACAGGAATCCTCGAATGTGCTGAACGTCAGCACGCTCGATGCCTTCGCCAGCAAGTGGCTCGTGCCGCGCCTGTTCCGCTTCCGGCGTGCGCACGGCGACATCGACGTGCGGCTGTCGACGTCGGAGAAACTCGCCAACTTCGTCAGCGACGGCATGGATGTCGCGGTGCGCTATGGGCGCGGACGCTACCCGAACCTGCGAGCCGATCTGCTGATGGAAGAGGATGCCTTCCCCGTGTGCAGCCCGAAGCTGCTGACGGGGCCGCATCCCCTGCGCACGCCCGCCGATCTCAAATATCACACGCTCATCCACGACGACTTCCACATCGACTGGGCCATGTGGCTGCGTACGGCCGGCATCGACGGCGTCGATCCGCATCGCGGACCGTCGTTCTATTCCTCGGACCATGCGCTGCAGGCGGCGATCCAGGGTGACGGCGTCGTGCTCGGGCGCGGGCCGCTGGTGCGTGACGATATCGCGCGCGGATTGCTGGTGCGGCCGTTCGAGTTCAGCCTGCCGGCGCAGTCGGCCTACTACGTCGTTTATCCGCCGCGCGCGCTGCAGGACCCGAAGGTGAAGGCGTTCCGGGATTGGCTGCTCGCGGAGGCGGTCGGCGAAACCTTCCGCTGACGCGCTGTCATCGCCACCACCAGGCCAGGCCGATCAATCCGGCGCCGGCGATGAAGCAGACTAATGCAGCGATGCTGGCGGCCTGGGCCACGAAATGGCGGGCGGCGTGGCCGGCCACCATCTTGGCGCGATTGACGTTCGAGCCCTCCGCCTGCAGCTCCTTGAAGCGGTTGCCGATCTCGGTCTCGACGTTGAGCTTGCCGCGGTTCTTGGCGACTTCCCAGGCCGCGTCGACGGCCAGCCCCTTGAGGTCGTAGCGCGATGCCCACCGGAAGAGGAGGATGCCGAGCAGGATCAAAATCCCGCCGCCGGCAAGGAGGTAGGGGTGTGCCATGGGTGTCACTCCGGCCGGCGCTCATGCTGCAACGTCATACGATCCACCGGCCGCAAGCTGCTGGCAAATTGTGGTCGTGCTATGCCGTCCGCATGCGTGGGAAAACGATTCGCATCATCGGCATCGATCCGGGGCTCAGGCGCACGGGCTGGGGCGTCATCGAGAGCGATGGCGTGCGCCTCATCTACGTTGCGAGCGGTCTCATCACCTCGGACGCCGAGGAGGATCTGTCCTGGCGCCTGCGCTCGCTCTACGAGGGGCTGTCGAGCGTGCTCGCCTCCTTCGCACCTGAAGAGGCGGCGGTCGAGGAGACGTTCGTCAACGAGAACGCGCGCGCCACGCTGAAGCTCGGACAGGCACGCGGCATGGCGCTGTTGGCGCCGGCCATGCGCGGCATCAAGGTGGCTGAGTATCCGCCCAATCTCATCAAGAAGACGGTGGTCGGCGCCGGCCATGCCGAGAAGCGCCAGATCCAGGCCATGATCGGCTTCCTGCTGCCGAAGGCGAAATTCGAGAGTGCGGACGAGGCCGATGCGCTCGCCATCGCCATCTGCCACAGCAATCACCGCACCAGTCCGGCGGCACGGGCCGCGCAGCTTGCGGGAGGCGCGCGATGATCGGGAAGCTCCGCGGCAAGGTCGATGCCATCGGCGAGGCGCACGCCATCATCGACGTCAACGGCGTCGGCTACGAGGTGCAGCTCTCGGCGCGCACGCTGCGCAATCTCAAGCTCGGCGAGGAGGTGTCGCTGACGATCGACACGCATGTGCGCGAGGATGCCATTCGCCTGTTCGGATTTGCGAGCGAGGTGGAGCGCACTTGGTTCAGGACGTTGCAGTCGATCCAGGGTGTCGGCTCGAAGGTGGCGCTGGCGGTGCTCGGCACGCTGTCGCCGCAGGATCTGGCATCCGCGATCGCGTTGGGCAATTGGGCGGCTGTCGAGCAGACACAGGGCGTCGGCAAGAAGCTGGCGCAGCGCATCGTCTCGGAGCTGAAGGACAAGGCGCCGGCCTTGTCGGTCGCGGGCCTCAACGTACCGACCGTGGTCAACGGTAAGGGCGCGGCGCCGGCCATGGAGAGCAACGCTACGGCCGAGGCCATCTCTGCGCTCACCAACCTCGGCTACAATCCGGCGCAGGCGAGCGCGGCCGTCGCCGTCGCCTACAACGAGCTCGGCGAGGCGGCGCAGACCGCGGCGTTGATCCGGCGCGGGTTGAAAGAGCTCGCGCGCTGACAGCGCGTGCAACGAGTTCGCGTCACTGTTGGGGCTTCTGGCGGACGCGCGTTCGTGCCGACAAAGTCGCCCATCAGCATTATCGAAGCCGTGCCGGCTTAGCCAACTACTTCGGCCACAGGATCATTTGCGTGTTGCGGAAGTGCGCGATGGGCTTCGTGCCGCCCTCGAGGGCCACGGCGGCATCCCACACCTGCGTCGTGCGGCCCTGGTGCAGCGGGCGCGCCGTGCAGATGATGACGCCGTCGCGTGCGGTGCCGAGGAAATTGCTCTTGAGCTCGACGGTCGTGAAGCCGGTCGCGCCCGCAGGCAGGCTGCGCACGGTGCCGTAGCCGCAACAGGTATCGGCCAGGGTGACGATCGAGCCGGCGTGAAGAAAGCCGTTCCAGGCGGCCAGCGCCTTGCGTACGGGCAGGCGCGCGACGACCTCCTCCGGCTCCACCTTGAGGAACGTGATGCCGAGATGCTCCGGCAGATAGCCGACGCCGGCCGCGTTCCACTCGTCCAAGGTCTGCGGGATCTTGATGTCCATGGGATGCTCCGCCGTCTCGCCTGCCACACTGCGTCGAGGGCTATGGTGATACACAACTCGCGCGTCAATGGGGAGCAGCATCGAGGACGGCCGGAGGCGTCGTGCCTCCAGCCGGCAGGTTTGCCAGGACACCAGCGCTAATTCAGTCCTACGGCGGACATGCGGAGCCTCCGGTCGTAGTCATCCGCCAGCGCGGAGAGCGCGGCGGCGCCATCACCGGCGAACGATGGGCCGTGCATCAGCGCCAACGTATGCGGCTTGAGCTGGGCAAGGGCGCGAAGGGTCGTCCCCATCTGGGGATTGAGACTCGAGTACTTGAACAGGTTTTCGGCAGCGATGGCGGGACCGACAACATCGCCTTGCGTCAGCGCCGACCCGTTGCCGAGCTGCGTGAAAAGATCGCCGCACATCAGCGTCCCGGTGGACTCCTCATACAGGACACCGGCGTCCCAGCCATGCGGCGTATGCGGCGTGTCGATGTAGCGGACCCGCTTGCCGCCGCCGAGATCCAGAGTCTCGCCGTCGGCAAATATGCGGGGGGACCGATCGGCAAAATCATTGAGCGACACCATGCAGCCCGTAGCGCCGTGCGCAGCCTGCGCCTGCGGCGCGATCGCGAGCCATTCGTTCATCGCGCCGCATTCGTCAGCTTCGAAATGCCCGTAGGCGAGCCAGCGCAGCCGTTCGGGTGGAAGAATGCGGCTGACGGCGTCGCGGTTGAGCGGGAACATTTTGCGCAGGCCGGTGTGAAACATCAGGGGCTCGTCACCCAGCACCAGAAACTGGTTGAAGGTGAACCCGGCCGGCGGGGCGATATCAGGCACGAAGGTCGAGAGCCGGAAGATGCCGTCGGCGATCTCGCTGATGGTGGTTTCCATGACTTGGTCTCCGCAATGCGTTCACGGCAATGGACAAGGGAAATATTTGATAGTACGCATGTGTGTAGTGAAATTGTGCGAGGGCGTCAATATGGATGCACAGATATGTGCATTAAAATCGATATGACCCGAACCTATACGATGACGCGGCGGGCCGAGCAGCAGGCCGAGACCCAGCAACGCATCGTCGAAGCGGCGGTGGAGCTGCACAGCAGTGTCGGTCCGGCGCTCACGACCGTCAGCATGGTGGCGGAGCGCGCCGGTGTTCAGCGGCACACGTTCTATGCGCATTTCCCGGACGACCGCAGTCTCTTCATGGCGTGCTCGGGGCTGGCCATGGAGCGCGATCCCTTGCCTGATCCTGCCGCCTGGCGCGGCATCGAGGACGGCAATGAGCGGCTGCGCGCCGGTCTCCTTGCGCTCTACGGCTGGTACGAGCGCAACGCCCGGCTGGTTGGCTGCGTGCTGCGTGATGCCGAATACCATCCGTTGACCAGGGACATCGCCGAGCTGCGCATGGGGCCGTCCATGGCCGCCTATCGCGAGGTGCTGGGCCGGAGGCTGACGGCCAAGCAGCGGGCTATCCTCCATCTGGCGCTCGGCTTTTTTACATGGCGGAGTCTGACGCAGGAGGCCGGCCTCAAACCGGCCGCCGCCGTCAAAGCCATGGTCCAGGCTGTTGTGAGTGCGGGTTGAGCAATTCCGGCGCACGTGGTGCCGAGTTGCCTTGACGGAACGGGCGAATAACGTCACGAACAAACCATGACCGACCGCCTGGTGACCGGTGCGAAGAAAGACGCGGACGCGCTCGATGCGACGCTGCGGCCGCAGTCGCTCCTGGACTTCATCGGCCAGGAGCAGGCGCGCTCGAACCTGCGCGTGTTCATCCAGGCGGCCAAGCAGCGGGGCGATGCGCTCGATCACGTGCTGTTCGCGGGACCGCCCGGCCTCGGCAAGACGACGCTGGCGCAGATCATGGCCAAGGAGTTGGGCGTCGGTTTCCGCGCCACGTCAGGCCCGGTGATCTCCAAGGCCGGCGATCTGGCGGCGCTGCTGACGAACCTGGAAGAACGCGACGTCCTGTTCATCGACGAAATTCACCGGCTCAATCCGGCCGTGGAGGAAATCCTCTATCCGGCCATGGAAGATTTCCAGCTCGATCTCATCATCGGCGAAGGGCCGGCGGCACGCTCGGTGCGCATCGACCTGGCCAAGTTCACGCTGGTCGGCGCCACGACACGGACGGGGCTGCTGACGACGCCGCTGCGCGACCGCTTCGGCATTCCGGTGCGCCTCAACTTCTACACGCATGAGGAGCTGGAGCTGATCGTCACGCGGGGCGCCCGGGTATTGAAGCTCGAGATCACGCGGGATGGCGCGCAGGAGATCGCACGCCGGGCGCGCGGTACGCCGCGCATCGCCGGCCGCCTGCTCCGGCGCGTGCGCGACTTCGCTGCCGTGCAGGGGGCCAAAGGCGTGACGGCAGAGATCGCAGATCGTGCGCTTGGGCAATTGGAGGTGGACAGCGCCGGGCTCGATGCGCTGGACCATCGCTATCTCAACTGCATCGCCAAGAACTACGACGGCGGGCCGGTCGGCATCGAGACCATCTCGGCGGCTCTGTCGGAGCCGCGCGATGCTCTGGAGGAGATCGTCGAGCCCTACCTGCTGCAGCAGGGGTTCGTCGGGCGCACGCCGCGCGGGCGGGTGCTGACGCTCAGGGCCTACAAGCACCTGGGACTGACGGGGCCGGCGCGGACATCGGCGCCACAGCTCGCCTTTTTCGAGGGCGAGGACGAGACCCCGGACGAGGACGGCGGGGCCGTAGGGACGGGTTAAGTCCGTTCCGGCTTATATCTTGCAATTGCCACGTTGCCAGCACACTTACCCCAGGCGGTTTGCGAGGGAATTGCGGGTCCCATGCCTTCTTTGATCACACGCCGGCGCCTGCTGACCGGACTGGGCGTCAGCGCCGTGTCCGGCCTCGCGCTCTCGGGCTATGCCTTCGGCATCGAGCCCATGTGGCGCCTCAACGTGACGCGCTATGCGGTGACGCCGCCGCGCTGGCCGAAAAACCTGAACATCAAGATCGCCGTTCTGGCCGATATCCATGCCGGCGAGCCCTTGATGCCGGCCGAGCGCGTCCTGGCCATTGCCAATCACACCAACACGCTGGGTGCCGACCTCGTCGTGCTGCTGGGGGACTTCGCGGCCAGCCACAAGTACCAGGGCAGGCGCGTGCCGGCTGAGGAATGGTCCGAGGCCCTAAGCGTCCTGCGTGCGCCGCTCGGCGTGCACGCCGTGCTCGGCAATCACGACTGGTGGGACGATCTCGTCGCGCAGCGCAACGGCCGCGGTCCGGTCGTCGGCGGACGCATGCTCGAACGCAGAGGCATCCCCGTCTACCAGAACGACGTTCTCCGCTTGCAGAAGAACGGCCAGGCTTTCTGGCTGGCGGGCCTGGGCGATCAGCTGGCGCTCATCAGCCGCGGTAACAACCGGCGCCGCTTCATCGGCGTCGATGACATGACGGGGACGCTTGCCAAGGTGACGGACGACGCGCCGGTGATCCTCGTGGCGCACGAGCCCGACATTTTCGTCCAGGTGCCCGATCGCGTGGCGCTGACGCTGTCCGGGCACACGCATGGCGGACAGGTGCGCCTGTTCGGATATTCGCCCATGGTGCCGTCGCGCTACGGCAACCGCTTCGCCTATGGCCACGTTGTCGAGGACAACCGCCACCTGATCGTGTCGGGCGGTCTTGGCTGTTCCATGCTGCCCGTGCGCTTCGGCGTGCCGCCGGAGATTGTGCTGATCGATGTCGCAGCCTGATGCCGCAAACGACTGGCCCGATCTCGCCGGCCGGCTGATCAAGGACGGTGGCCCGCTCCGCCATGTCCTGCCCGTGCGCGTCTACTTCGAGGACACGGATTTCTCGGGCCTCGCCTACCACGGCTCCTACGTGCGCTGGTGCGAGCGGGGCCGCTCTGACTTCCTACGCCTGATCGGCAACGATCACCGCGCGTTGGACGAGGGCGTGTCGGGCCGCGAGCCCGCGGCATTCGTCGTCAGGCGCATGGGCCTCGAGTTCCTGAGTCCGGCACGCATCGACGATGTACTGGAGGTCGAGACGCGCGTGCAGGAGATCGGCGCGGCCACGCTGACGCTGGCGCAGGCCGTCAGCCGCGCGGGCCGGCGCCTGTGCGAAGCCGAGGTGATGGTCGTGCTCGTCAGCCGCTCCGGCAAGCCGCAGCGCCTCGGCCGCATGATTCGCGACGCCCTGGCACGGACATGAAATTGTCATCCCCGGGAAAGCGGGCCTGCGCGCATTCGGCCTCTTGAGCCCGCCCTTTTGCTGCTGTCTAACTCCTGAGCACATGTGCACGGCATTGTGGGCGTTCCAAGCCCAAGTTTAGTCACATTGCAGGGCAACATGCCGCGATTGTCGGGGATCGCGGGGCTCAACCGGTCGACACGTGTAGTTCGAGGCTCCGAGAGCTTCGCGTTCGGTTGGCTTCCGGCCTTCGCGCACGCGGCCACTGAGCGGCGGAAATGACATGAATCCTACGGATGTAGTGCAAGGCGCCCTATCGACGGCTAGCCATAGCCAGGTGTCGTTTCTGGAGCTGTTCCTCAGCGCCCATATCGTCGTCAAGCTGGTGATGATCGGGTTGCTGCTGGCCTCGGTCTGGTCATGGGCGATCATCGTCGAGAAGCTGTTCGCGTTCCGCAGGGCGCGCGTGGAGGCGGATCGCTTCGAGCAGCTGTTCTGGTCGGGACAGTCGCTGGAGGAACTCTATACGGGTCTGTCACGCGGTCGCACCTTCTCCATGGCATCGCTGTTCGTGGCGGCCATGCGCGAGTGGAAACGCTCGGTGGAAGGCAACATCCGGGCGCTCGGCGGCATTCAGCTCCGTGTCGAGAAGGTGATGGACGTCACCATCAGCCGCGAGATGGAGCGCCTCGACCGGCGCCTGCTGTTCCTGGCGACGGTCGGTTCGACGGCGCCGTTCGTCGGCCTGTTCGGTACGGTGTGGGGCATCATGTCGAGCTTCCAGGCGATCGCGGCGTCGAAAAACACCAGCCTCGCCGTCGTAGCGCCCGGCATTGCCGAAGCGCTGTTCGCGACGGCGCTCGGCCTGCTGGCGGCCATCCCGGCGGTCATCGCCTACAACAAGTTCTCCGCTGATTCCTCGCGTCTCAGCCAACGGCTCGATGCCTTCGCCGACGAGTTCTCTGCCATTGTGTCGCGGCAGATCGACGTGCGCACCTGACGGGAGCTTAACGTGGGCGCAAGCCTCAACACATCATCGGGCGGCGGTGGCCGCCGCGGGCGACGCCGGCGTCACGCGCCCATGAGCGAGATCAACGTTACGCCATTTGTCGATGTCATGCTGGTGCTGCTGATCATCTTCATGGTGACGGCGCCGCTGCTGACCGCAGGTGTGCCCTTGGAATTGCCGCAAGCAAAGGGCAAGGAGCTGGAAGCCAGCAAGGAGCCGATCGTGATTTCGGTGACAGGCAAAGGCGAGGTTTTCCTCGGTCAGGAGGAAAAGACGCCGATGCGGCTGGAGGAGATCGGGCCCAAGCTCAATGCCATGGCGGGCAACCGCGGCGGCGCCGATGAGCCGATCTTCGTGCGCGGCGACAAGAGCGTGCAGTACGGACTGGTGGCCCAGGTGATGGGCCGCATCAAGGAAGCAGGCTTCAAGAAGATCTCTCTGATCACGGAGGTCGAGGGCGGAGGTTAAGGGGTGTATCTCGGGCTTGCAGTCTCAGTATTGCTGCATACCGGGCTGCTGGCTTGGGCGCTCGTGTCGATCCATTCGGCGCGCGATGTTTCCATGCCCACGACTCCGAGCGTCGCTGTCGAGTTCGTGACCCCGTCCGACGTCAACAAGATGCGGCAGGGCGCCCGCCAGGCCAAGCTCAAGGACGCGCAGCCGAAAGACAATCCGGCCGAGCAGCCGTTGAAGGAAACGGCAAAGCCCAAACCCATCAACACGCCGCCTCCCGCCAGCGAGCCGCCGCCGAAGGAGGAGGTAAAGGCCAAGGACGAGCCCAAGCCCGTCGAGAAGAAGCTCGTCGAGCCGCCAGCGCCGAAGGTCGAGCCGAAAACGGAGCCGGACAAGGCTGCGCTCGAGAAGAAGGTCGCCGAGCTGATCAAGGAGCCGCCGCCGGGCCCGACGCCGGAGGAATTGAAGAAGATCGAGGACGACGCGCTCGCCGAACGGCTGAAGAAGCAGGAGACCGAGCGCAAGGCGGACGAGGAGCGCAAGGCCGAGGAGAAGCGCAAGGCCGACGAGAAGAAGGCGGAGGAGGACCGCAAGCAGGAAGAGATCAAGAAGGAAGAGCTGCGCAAGGCCGAGGAGCACCGCAAGGCTGAGGAGAAGCGCAAAGCCGATGAAAAGCGTAAGGCCGAGCAGAAGCGCATCGCCGATAAGAAGAAGGCCGACGAGAAGAAGCGGCGCGAAGCCGAGGCCAAGGCCAAGCTCGATCTCGACCGCCTGTCGGCGCTGATCGACAAGTCCGAGCCCAAGTCGGCGCCGGCCGGCGCGCAATCGGATGTGCCGACCAAGGCCAAGGGACCCGTCGTCGGCGATCGCGAGGGCCGCGATCACACCATCTCGGCGACGGAGGCGAGCCTTCTCGCGGGCCTGATGCGGCAGGCGGTCAGCCGCTGCTGGAACATCAATGCCGGTCTCGACGGCATCGATCGGATCGTGGTCAAGGTCCAGGTCAGGCTGACGCGCGATGGGCGCCTCGCCGCGCCGCCGCGGGTCGTCAACAGCGCACCCTCGCCGCTGTTCCGTGACGCGGCCGACAGTGCCGTGCGCGCGCTCGTGCAGTGCGAACCCTACGACCTGCCGGCCGACAAGTACGAAGGCGGCTGGGAGTTCATGGAGCTGAGCTTCGATCCCGCGCGCATGTTTTGAGGTCTTGCCGGGAGCGATCGGCTGCGCACAGCTCGGATCGTGAATTGACAGCACGCGCGGTCTTGCGTCAGTCTCAAACGATGGGGCGATACACCCGCCGCCTGCACCCCTTGGGGGACGGTGAACGTATCAATCTCTCTTCGCGCCCTCGCCATTGGCGAACGGGTCGGTAACGCAGGGTCCGATTTCGTCCGTTCGTCGATGAAAGAGGTGCTCTCATGCGCAATTTCCGCGATGCGAAGGTCATGGCGCACGCTTTGCGTGATGCTTTGAAGTCAAAGTCAGTCGAAACCACACACAGCGACTCCCTGGAGCTCATCGCCAAGGCGTTCGGCTTCGACAATTGGAATGTCCTCTCTGCCAAGATCGTCGCAGCCGAGCGACAAGCCGGTGCCGAGCAGGCGCGATCGTCTGCCGATGCGCCGGTATCGCAAGGAACGCTCCACTGCTCCTTCTGTGGCAAGAGTCAGCACGAGGTGCGCAAGCTGGTTGCGGGGCCTGCCGTTTTCATCTGCGACGAGTGCGTCGAGTTGTGCACCGACTTCACGGACGAGCCCATCCGCGATGAGGACCTCGCGCCGCTGATGGATGCGAGCAATGCTCGCGCCATGTCCACCGAGGATTTGGCGCACTACGTGGAACGCGGCAGAAGAGGCGTGGAGCGTAACCAGCTCATCCTGCAGGGTATCCAACGAAGATTGGAGACGAGGGAGGGCGAGGAACCCGCCAGCGACGACATCCTGACACTGCCCAAACTGGCCTTCCTGAAGCACAAGTCGCGCAATGAGCTCACGGCGCTACAGCACAAGGTGCAGTCGGAGCTGGGGCGCTATGAGGACGCTCTCCGCCTGGCGGCAACGGCGCTTGGCATGTCCAGGCCGTGAGCGCCTGCTTCCGGGGTGCTCTCTCGTCGCCAATGACAGAGACACCCCGGGTGGCCGCGGACCCAATTTGTCGATGACGAGGGCGCGCTCGTGATGTAGGCGTCAGGTTGGCGTCGAGCGGCTCACGACACCATCGCCGTCAGATCCCAGATCCCACGCGAATCTTCTAAGCAGGTTCGCCCGTGAGCGATATTCGAGGCGTGGAAATCCCAACTTTCGACACGTTGGGAGCACATCTAGCGGTTCAGTCCCCAGCTTGAGACGGCAATTTGATGCGGACATTGCGACCTTCACTCTTTTCGCGGCGTGCGGCCCTGGGCCTCGTTGGTGGTGCGACGCTGGCTCCGATCCTTCCGGCTTCAGCCCAGCAGCAACAGCGCGGCGGCGGCTTTGGTGGCGGAGGCGGGGGAGGCCCCGGCGGCGGTGGCGGGCCGCTGCAGGTCGACGTCGACCAGGCGAACCTGCGCCCGCGCCCGATCGCCATTCCGGAATTCATCAGCGACGATCCACGCCTCGGCTCGGGGGTCGCCAACGTCATCGCCGCCAACCTCGAGCGTTCCGGGCTGTTCGAGCCTCTGGACCCGCGCGGCTTCGTCGAGCGCATTACCGACCACAATATCGCCCCGCGATTCGCCGACTGGCGCAGCGCCGGCGCCGAGGCGCTTGTGGTCGGCCGGGCCACCGGCGGCGGAGATCGCGTTCACGCAGAGTTCCGCCTTTGGGACGTTGTGCTCGGCAAGCAACTGGCGGCTGGCCAATTTACCACGGGGTCGCAGAACTGGCGGCGCGTCGGCCACATCATCTCGGACCAGGTGTGGGAGAAGCTGACGCTCGAGAAGGGCTACTTCGACACTCGCATCGTCTTCATCGACGAGACCGGCCCGAAGGACAAGCGGGTCAAGCGGTTGGCCATCATGGACCAGGACGGCTTCAATGTGCGCCTGCTGTCCCAGGGCCAGGAGCTGGTGCTGACGCCACGCTTCAGCCCGAGCAACCAGGAGATCACCTACATGTCCTACACGCGCGACCAGCCGCGCGTGGTCCGGATGCGGCTCGACAGCGGCCAGAAGGAGATCGTCGGCGACTTCCCGGGCATGACGTTCGCGCCGCGATTCTCGCCCGATGGGCAGCGAGTCGTGATGAGCATCCAGCAGGGTAGCGATTCGTCGATCGTCGAAATGGACATGCGCAGTCGTCAGACGCGGCAACTCACGCGCGGCAACGGACTGGACACCGGCCCTTGCTACGCGCCAGACGGCCGGCAGATCGTTTTCGAGTCGGATCGCGAAGGCACCCAGCAGCTTTATGTCATGGGCGCGGATGGTGGCGGCGCACGCCGCATCAGCTTCAACGAGGGCCGCTACTCGACGCCGGTGTGGTCGCCACGCGGCGACTACATTGCGTTCACGAAACAGCAGGGTGGCCGCTTCCTGATCGGCGTCATGCGCTTTGACGGACAAGGCGAGCGCATCCTCACGGAGGGCTTCCACAACGAGGGTCCGACGTGGGCGCCGAACGGCCGGTTTATTATGTTTTTCCGCGATTTATCGGGACCGAACGGCGGTCCGAAGCTGTTCACGATCGATCTCACGGGCCGCAATGAGCGGGAAGTGAAGACGCCGTCGTTCGCGTCCGATCCGGCGTGGTCGCCGCTGCAGAAATAGACCATTCATTTACTTCAAATTTACCCTCCGCATGGTTTCCTATTTCTTAAGGTGAGCGGAGAGGTTTCGCGCCGCTGGCCTGCATGTTGCTGTCGCTTTGTGCATGCTCGCATGGCAACTCGGCAGAGCGTGTGGATCGTGCTGATCCGGCGTGCCATTTTTGCATCTCCAGACGGGGAAAGCAGTGGGATAGCTGCCTCTCTCCTTGATCTAGAGGAATGACACCGGTAGGCCAGTAAAGGCGATTGCCGAACAAGCTCAGGAGAGAAGACATGCAGGTAGTGAAGGGCGCGGTCGTTCTCGCAACGATCATCGCGGCTGTGGCTGTGGGTGCCTGCCGCCGCGAAGTTCCGCATGAGCCGATGAAGCTCGGTGCGGACGTTCCTGCTTCTACGCAGGTTGCTCGCTAACTTAATCCAAATTGGCCACGTTGAGGGCTAAGGGGGACACTACAATGAAATCAGCTATTGTTCTTGCTGCGGTGGTTGCGGCTGTTGCTCTCGGAGCGTGCCGCAAGGAAGTTGCTCACGAGCCCATGAAGCTCGGCGGCGACGTGCAGGCGACCCAGGTCGCTCGCTAAGCCACTGACTCAGGGTGCGCGGCCTACGGGCCTAGCGCATCCGGTTTTATCGAAGCCGTACCTTGGGGCATCTCGCCATCTAAGGTGCGGCTTCGATGCTTTGCGGAGTCGCTACGGAACTTTCGCGCACCGGTTCCCGATTCTCACTGCAAAAATGCGGGGAAAAGGCGCGACTTACGGCTTGCCTCACAATTCGCGTTGGTGTCTGGGTTTTGACAGATCTCGGTCACATTTTTGCGCAAGGTCTGGGGTTTAGTATTGTGAGCGGGATTTAGGCCGGAGCTTTTCGGCATGTTTGGCTCGATGCAGCGAGCACTGCGCCGTTGGCGCACACCAGGAAGGGGGCACTGATGAAGTTCGCGTCTTGGCGTATGTGCGCCGTGCGGACGGTGGCCGTGGTGGCGGTAGCCGTGGCCATGTCAGCGTGTGCACAGACACCAAAACCCGAAGACACGCTCGGTGCCTACGGCAAGGGCGGCCCTGCCACGCCAGGCTCGGCGCGGGACTTCGCCGTCAACGTCGGCGATATCGTCTATTTCTCGACGGACAGCACGGACCTGTCGCCGGAGGCGCAGCAGACGCTCTCCAACCAGGCGCGCTGGCTGCAGAAGTACTCGCAGTATTCGATCACGATCGAGGGCCACGCCGACGAGCGCGGCACGCGCGAGTACAACATCGCCCTCGGCGCCAAGCGCGCCCAGGCGAGCCGGGACTTCCTGGCGCGCAACGGCGTCAACCCGGGGCGTATCCGCACGATCTCCTACGGCAAGGAGCGGCCGGTTGCGGTTTGCAACGACATCTCCTGTTGGTCGCAGAACCGGCGCGCCCAGACCGTGCTGAACAACCGCGGCGCCGGCTCCTGATATCAGGCTCACCCTATTCCGATCACCTCGCGGGGAACTATCCTCGCGAGGGTTCAGCCGCACTCTGAATCCTCTTCTCCCCTTGAATTCACCGCTGGTTGCCGCCGGTGGTTTAGACCGCATCTAAAATCCGCCCAATTGTACGTCTACGGTCATTGCTGGGGTGATAGGGTGTGTGCGTGCGGGGTATGCCCCTATGTCGCGGTACCACAGGTATGCATTGGCGTGGCCTGCCGTTCTGTTTGGAGCGGTTCTCATTGGCCAGATCGCCGTCTTTTCTGCTGATGCCGTAAAGGCACAGTCGCGAGAGGCGGCAGGTGCCCTCAGGGCACCGGCTCAGCCCTTTACCAATCCAGCCGATAGCGAGCGCCATGCGGCCCAGCTGCTGCAGGACGCGCGCACGCTGTTGCACGCCGGCAGCCTGGCGGAAGGCAGGCGGCGCCTGGAAATCCTGGTAGTCCGCTTTCCCAATACCAATGCCTCGGCAGAGGCGCGCACATACCTTGGCCGCATCTATTCCGCCGAGGCAGCCGCGAAGCTGCGCTCCGGGGTAGGGCTCATCGCAGCCGGTGTAACCTCGGTGAGCACCGGGGAAGCCCACCCCGCGCCCGCTGTCCAACCCGTCGAGAGCCTGGCACGTCCGCCGGCCTCCACCTGGGTCGAGGAGCCGAAGATGGTGCGGGCCATCCAGGATGATTTCCGCAGCAACATCGGCGATCGCATTTTCTTCAGCGAGGGCAGTGCCGATCTCGGTGCCCGCGCCCGCACCGCGCTGCAGGCTCAGGCGCAGTGGCTGAAGAAGTTCCCGCGCGTGACCGTCCTCGTCGAAGGGCACGCGGACGAGCGCGGCGGCAACGACCTCAACATGGACCTGGCCCGGCGCCGGGCCGAGGCGGTGCGCGCACGCTTGATCGAGGAAGGCATCGACGGGAGCCGCATCGCCGTCGCTCCTCGCGGCCGCCTTGCGCCGGTCGCACTGTGCACCGACACCGATTGCGCCGCCCAGAATCGGCGCGCCGTCACACTGTTGTCGGGTTCAACCTCCATGGCTGTACTGCCGGAGCAGGCGCCGATATCGTCGCGCCCGCAACGCGATCGCCCCGGTTTTGCCCCGCGCAGCAACTAGCGCCGCGGCCAAATGGGGAGACCAACTCCCCGGCGGTTGACAAGCTGCCGGGAACGCAAGAAGTCTGGCGGCTTAGATCGATCGTCCAACGTGCAGCCTAGACCCCTCATGATGGCTCTGCGGAACCCTAACCCGATGTCCGGACTGGCGCGACGACTGCCCATCACAGGAATTGTGCTCGCCGCGACCCTGCTGCCGTGGCTGCCCGCACAGGCTCAGCAGCAGCAGCCCTTCGGCGGCGCCCAGCAGCAACAGCCCGCTGCGCAGCAACGCCCGCCCGCGCGCACGACAGCGCCGGCCGCACGTCCGGCCGAGCCCAAGGCGGATGCATCTGCCTCGCAGGCACGCGGTGGCGGAGATGCCCAGCTGCGCCAGAGGATCGAGCAGCTCGAGGAGCAGCTCACCGATATGCAGGTCGTGATCGGCACGCTCGAGTCGCTGGCCAAGACCGGCGGCGGAGGAGGTGGCGGTTCGTTCTCGGCGCCCGCGGCGCGCGGCAACGCTGCGCCCTTTGCCGATGACCAGCGTCTCGACTCGCTCGAGACACAGATTCGCGCGCTGACGATGCAGCTGGAGCAGCTTGCCGACCAGGTCCGCCAGCTTGGCGGTCGCAGGACAGATGCCGGCGGCAGCGCCGCTGGCGGCACATTCGCAAACCGTGACGGCCCGCCATCGCCAAGAGGCGACACCGGCAGCTCGCGCCAGAGCGCTCCCGCGACGGAGCAGGCAGGCGGCGCTTTCGGCTCGATGACGGTGACGCCTGGACCCGAGCGTGACCGCGGCGACGCCATCGGCCGTGTGCTGTCCTCCGAGCAGCCGCAGCCCATGGATCGCGGCGGTGCCGCGCCTGGGTTCGGCGCGCCCGCGTCTGGCGGCGGACAGGCCGGCGGCAATCCCAAGGAGCTGTATGAGACCGCCTACGGTTACCTCCTGCAGCAGGACTACGGAGCCGCGGAAGTCGCGTTCGAGGAATTCCTGCAGCGCTATCCCTCCGATCGCCTCGCCGCAGACGCGCAGTACTGGCTGGGTGAAACGCTCTATGTGCAGAAGCGCTACAAGCCCGCCGCACAAGCCTTCCTGAAGGTGATGCAGAGCTATCAGGGCAGCGCCAAGGTGCCGAACAGCCTGCTGAAGCTGGCAATGACGCTGGAGCAGCTCGGCCAGAAGGATTGCGCGCTGTTCAGCGAGCTCGACAGCCGCCATCCCAACGCATCGGCCGACATCAAGAACAGAGCCAAGCTGGTGCGCGCCCGCGTCGGCTGCTGAGTGCGATGGGCGACACCGGGCCCATCACGCTTGAAGAGATCAAGCCGGTTTTCGACAACCTGTTGATGGGGCCACTGGCGCTCGCCGTATCCGGCGGCGCCGACAGCATGGCGCTCCTGCATCTGGTCGCGCGCTGGGCCACCGAGCCGTGGGTGGTGATCGGACAGTACATGGGTCCAGTACCGATCATCGTGTTCACCATCGATCATCGGTTGCGGCCCGAGTCGGCGGCCGAGGCGGCCTGGGTCGGCGAGGTCGCGGCAAGCCTCGGCCTGCCGCACAAGATCCTGGTGTGGGACGCGCCTAAGCCTGCGGCGGGTATGCAGTCGGCCGCGCGCGAAGCGCGCTACCGTCTCATGCATGCGGCGGTCGCGGAGGAGCACCGCGCCTTGGGCGATGCCCGCCTGCCTCAGCGCGCGATCGTCACGGCCCATCACGCCGGCGATCAGGCGGAGACGGTGTTGATGCGGCTCGCACGCGGCAGCGGCCTCGACGGGCTGTCCGGGATGCGCGAGCGCGAGAGCCTGGGCATGCCGGACCCGCAAACCGGCGACGTACGTGCTGTGAGGATCCTGCGGCCGTTGCTGCATCTGCCGAAGGCACGGCTCGTGGCCACGCTCGAGGCCGGCGGGCACACGTGGCGTGAAGACCCGAGCAATCAGTCGGCCGATTTCGAGCGCGTGCGCGTCCGCCGCGCGCTCGTGCACCTCAGTGACCTTGGCATTGGCACGGAGCAGATCGGGCGCAGTGCCGCGCGGCTGGCGCGGGCGCGTCGCGCGGTGATGTCGTCGCTGGCGGAGGTCGCGCCGCGCATGACGGCGCTGCACGACGGAGTGTTCGCCGAGATCGATCCGATGCTGTTTGATGCCGCTGCCGAAGAGTATCGCATCCGCATCCTTGCCACGCTCCTGCAGGCCTACGGCGGGGAGAGCCCGCCTGCGCGCCTGGCACAGGTGGAAGCGTTGGCGGCGCAGCTCAGTGGGGCCAGTCCCGCCCATTGCGGCCTCACTCTGGGTGGGTGCCGGATCGAGCGGGCTGGCGATGGCCCCATTCGTATCTGGCGCGAGATCGGGCGCGAGGGCCTGCCCCAGGTCGATCTACAACCGGGCGAGCAAGCCAACTGGGACCGGCGGTTCCACGTGGCCCTGTCGGCTGACGCGCGCGCGCCGGTCACGGTCAGGGCCCTGGGGAGTGACGGTCTGCGCCAAATCGGGGCCGAAACTGCAGGGTTCGATGCGCGCGCTGGTTCGCAGGCACCGGCCGATGCCCTCCACACCTTGCCGTCCTTCTGGCGGGGCGCGCAGCTTGTCGCAGTCTTCCAATTCCCTTCTCAGCGCGGAAATCCCGAGCACTACGAGGCGCGAAGCCTGGTAACGGCAACATTTTGGCGCGGTGCGGAGCCCATTAGACGGGGTTAATGAGCTCCCGCTATTGTTGGCAAATGCGTTAGCTGACCCTATGTTATTGCGGCATCTCGTGGGACACATCCGGCGATCTGCGGCGGACGGATCGGGGACGGGGCCGTGAGGCCGGCCCAGTTCCACCAGGAAGGGATTCTCATGAACGTACACTTCAGGAACTTCGCGATCTGGGTGATCATCGGTCTCCTGCTTCTCGCGCTGTTCAACCTGTTCCAGAACACGCCCCAGAACCGGCGCGGCAACGACATCAGCTATTCCGAGTTGCTGTCGCAGGTGGACGCCGGCAACGTGTCCGACGTCGTCATTCAGGGACACCGGATTTCCGGGACCTTCTCCGACAAGAGCCGCACCTTCTCGACCTACGCGCCGGAGGACCCCGGCCTGGTCGAGCGCCTCAACAAGAAAGGCGTGAAGATCTCGGCCCGCCCGTCCGACGAGGACGTGCCCTCGATCTTCAATGTGCTGGTGTCATGGTTCCCCATGCTGCTGCTGATCGCGGTCTGGATCTTCTTCATGCGCCAGATGCAGTCGGGCGGCGGCCGCGCCATGGGCTTCGGCAAGTCCAAGGCCAAGCTGCTGACGGAGCGGCATGGCCGCGTCACGTTCGAGGACGTGGCCGGCGTCGACGAGGCCAAGTACGACCTGCAGGAAATCGTCGAGTTCCTGCGCGACCCGCAGAAATTCCAGCGGCTCGGCGGCCGTATTCCTCGCGGCGCACTGCTGGTCGGCCCACCGGGCACCGGCAAGACGCTGCTCGCCCGCGCCATTGCCGGCGAAGCCAACGTGCCGTTCTTCACGATCTCGGGCTCCGACTTCGTCGAGATGTTCGTCGGCGTCGGCGCGAGCCGTGTGCGTGACATGTTCGAGCAGGCCAAGAAGAACGCGCCCTGCATCATCTTCATCGACGAAATCGACGCCGTCGGCCGCCATCGTGGCGCGGGCCTCGGCGGTGGCAACGACGAGCGCGAGCAGACGCTGAACCAGCTCCTCGTCGAGATGGACGGCTTCGAGGCCAACGAGGGCATCATCCTGATCGCCGCGACCAACCGGCCGGACGTGCTCGATCCGGCACTGCTGCGTCCCGGCCGCTTCGATCGCCAGATCGTCGTGCCCAATCCGGACGTGGCCGGCCGCGAGAAGATCCTCAAGGTGCACATGCGCAAGGTGCCGCTGGCGCCGGATATCGATGCCAAGACTATTGCGCGCGGCACGCCCGGGTTCTCGGGCGCCGATCTCGCCAACCTCGTCAACGAGGCTGCCCTGCTTGCGGCACGGCGCTCCAAGCGCATGGTCACGCAGCAGGAGTTCGAGGACGCCAAGGACAAGGTCATGATGGGCGCCGAGCGCCGGTCCATGGCCATGACCGAGGAGGAGAAGCTGGCGACGGCCTATCACGAGGCAGGCCACGCTCTTCTGAATCTGCTCGTGCCGGGCAACGATCCCCTGCACAAGGTGACGATCATTCCGCGCGGCCGCGCGCTCGGCGTGACCATGAGCCTGCCCGAGCGCGATAAGCTCAGCTACTCCAAGCAGTGGTGCGAAGCGCGTATCGCCATGACCTTCGGCGGCCGTGTCGCCGAGCAGATCATCTACGGCAAGGGGCACCTGAACACGGGCGCCGCCAGCGACATCATGCAGGCCACTGACCTCGCGCGCCGCATGGTGACGGAATGGGGCATGAGCGAGAAGCTCGGACCGTTACGCTACAACGAGAACCAGCAGGAAGTGTTCCTGGGGCATGCCATTACGCAGCGCCAGAACATGTCCGAGGACACCGCCAACCTGATCGATGAGGAGATCCGCCGCATCGTCATGGAAGGCGAGAAGAAAGCCTGGGAAGTGCTGGGCGTGAACCGCGAGAAGCTCGAGGCCATTACCCAGGCGCTGATGGAATACGAGACCATCTCCGGCGAGGAATGCCTGTCCGTGATGAACGGCGGCAAGATCGTGCGCCAGTCGGATGATGAAGGCACCAAGGGTCCGATGGGCTCAGCCGTACCGGTCGCCGGCAAGTCACGGCCGCCGCGCGAGGAGCCGGACCCCGGGATGGAGCCGCAGCCGCAGGTCTGATCGTCAAACGATCCATGCAATGAACGAAGCACCGCAGCCACACCGGCCGCGGTGCTTTTTTTGTGCGTGCAACGGCGTGGCTTTGTTCGGAGGTTGCCAAGTGCTAGATTGGCGGGGCAAAGATGATCCCGCCAACGGGACGGACCCCAAGGGAGTGACACCATGCGTGCCTATCGCGCCGCGATTTGCGCTGCTGCTGCCGTGCTTCTGTTTCCTGCCCTAGCCCAAGCCGAGATCGCGGTTTCTGCCAATGACGGCAAGCTCAAGCTCGTCGACGGCAAGACGCAGGTGGTCAAGGATGGCGTGGACACGGTCTCCATCATCGACCTTGCGGCCAACCCGCCAAAGACCGTTGCCGAGATCAAGGTGCCGGCCAGCGTTGCCGGTCCGCCGACGAGCGTCGCGGTGTCGCCGCGCGAGGACATCGCGCTGGTCACGGCGGCCATGAAGAACGATCCGGCCGATCCGACGAAGCAGATCCCCGACGATACGCTCACGGTCATTGACCTGAAGGGCAAGCGGCCCGGCTTGGTGCAATCGGTGACAGCACGTGTGCGCGGCCAGCCCGCCGCGCCGGCCTTCCAGCCGGCCGTCCTTGCCACGCTGCAGGCCGGAAAGGGCGCCGCAGGCGTGACGATCAACAAGGCCGGCACGCTGGCGCTGGTGGCGAACCGGTCGGAGGGCACGGTGTCCGTCTTCTCCATCGACGGCAAGACGGTGACGCCCGTCGGCGAGAAGGTGAAGGTGGGCGACGAGAAATCGGGTCCGAGCGGCATCGTGTTCTCGGCTGACGGCAAGACTGCACTCGTCACGCGCGATGGCGACAACAAGATCGCCGTGCTGTCCATCGATGGCACCAAGGTCGAGTACACCAAGCGCGACATGTCGGCCGGCATGCGCCCCTACGGCATCGACATCACGTCGAAGGGCGATGTGGCCGTGGTGGCCAACATCGGCACCGGCAGCGGCGATGCCGATACGGTGAGCGTCATCGATATGCGCATGAAGCCGCCGCGCGTGGTCAACACGGTTTCGGTCGGCCAGACGCCGGAAGGTATCAAGATCTCGCCGGACGGGAACTACGTTGCCGTGACCGTGATGAACGGCACCAACAAGGTTAAAGACTCGCCCTTCTACAACGACACCGGCAAGCTGGTGATCCTGCGCCGCCAGGACACACAGCTGACCAAGGCCGCAGAGGCCAATATCGGCAAGTGGTGCCAGGGCATTGCCTGGTCGGCCAACAGTCGCAAGATCATCGCCCAGTGCATGGTGGAGGAACAAATTGTCACCTTCTCCTGGAGCGGTCGGCAGTTGCAATTGACGGGCACGATCAAGACCACGGGTGGACCAGCGGGCATTCGCACCGCTGAGAAGTGAGCACCGCTCGGCCGCAGGCCGGCTAAGCTTGGGTCAGATCGCGCCGAAGCAGGTTCGTTGGATTGCGTCACTGCGCTCGAAGCGCAGCGTTGCAGCCCGGGCGTGGTCCTGCTGTGCTTTGTAAGTTTGGAAGGGCGATTCACCTCGCGCATGGAGGGCTGAGGCCTCCACGCCGGACGATCGTGCGCTCGCGAGCGGATTGAGGATGAGCAATATTTACCTGCGGCCACTTGGACGAATTACGAGGCCGCCCGGACATATCAACGCCGCGCCTGACAAGGTGCTCCGCATCGCGGAGCGCGAAGATGTGGTGTTTTCCGCGGTGGAGATGATCCAGCGCGGCGAGGGCTGGTCGGACCGGCGCGTCCTGGCGCTGGACGAGGCCCGCGCCTTGCAGGCCAAGCCGGATGCATCTGGCGCGCGCTGCAAAACCCTCCTGGCGCGGCTCGCCCTGCCACGCGGGCCCATTGCCGGCCTGCCGCTCGATCGCCCGCGCATCATGGGTATCGTCAACGTGACGCCGGACAGTTTCTCCGACGGCGGCAATTTCGTCACGGCGGAAGCCGCGATCGGGCATGCGTTGAAGCTCGAGGACGAGGGCGCCGACATTCTCGACATCGGCGGGGAGTCGACGCGGCCGGGAGCGGCCGACGTTTCCCTGGACGACGAGCTGCGCCGCGTCATGCCGGTGATCGAGGGCCTCGTCGGGCGCACCCGGGCGCGCATTTCCATCGACACCCGCAAGGCCGAGGTGATGCGCCGCGCGGCACTGGCCGGCGTGCATATCATCAACGACGTGTCGGCCCTGCAGCACGACGCCATGGGCATGCGCGTGGCCGTGCAGACCCGGCTGCCGGTGATCCTCATGCATGCCCTGGGCGATCCGCGCACGATGCAGCGCGACCCGCGCTACGACAACGTCCTGCTCGACGTATTCGATGTGCTGGAAGCCCGCGTGGAAGCCTGCGTGCGGGCCGGCATCTCGCGCGAGCGGCTGATCGTCGATCCCGGCATAGGCTTCGGCAAGACGGCCCAGCACAACCTGGAGCTGATCTCGGGCCTCAGCCTGTTCCATGCGCTGGGGACCCCGCTCCTGCTGGGCGCCTCGCGCAAGAGCTTCATCGGCTCGCTGACCGGGGCCGTCGATCCGGCCGAGCGCGTGCCGGGGTCGCTCGCCGCCGGGCTCGCCGGGGTCATGCAGGGGGCACATATCCTGCGCGTCCACGACGTGGCCGCGACCCGCCAGGCCCTGACCATCTGGGAAGCGACGACGCGGGCGGGGTAGAGCGATCGTTCTTGCTCTCGCCTTTATGTGATATGCAACTGTTGGACCGTGCGGCGTGATGTAGAGTCACCTCAAGAGGTGATTCGAAACGTTTTTGTGCCTTGATGACCGGTCAACATGGCGGGCCGGCCCGGCAGAAAACGTGGCGCCGCTGCTGCTGATAATGGCCCAAAGCGAGGGAACACATGTCGTTGCGCTACTTTGGCACCGACGGAATTCGCGGACTCGCCAACACGCATCCGATGACCTCGGAGGTGGCGCTGCGGGTCGGCATGGCGGCCGGCCGCGTGTTTTCGCGGAACGGCGGGGGGCATCGCCATCGCGTGGTGATCGGCAAGGACACCCGTCTGTCCGGCTATATGATCGAATCGGCGTTGATGTCGGGCTTTACGTCCGTGGGCATGGACGTCTTCCTGCTCGGCCCGATGCCGACACCGGCCGTGGCCATGCTGACGCGCTCGCTGCGCGCCGACCTCGGCGTGATGATCTCCGCCTCGCACAATCCGTCCGAGGACAACGGCATCAAATTCTTCGATCCGGACGGCTACAAGCTGTCGGACGAGACCGAGCTGGAGATCGAGAAGCTCATCCAGTCGGACATCAGCACGATGCTGGCCGAAGCCGACAAGATCGGCCGTGCCACGCGCGTCGAGAGCGCGCAGGAGCGCTATATCGAGTTCGCCAAGCGGACGCTGCCGCGCGACCTCAGGCTCGGCGGTTTGCGCATCGTCATCGATTGCGCCAACGGCGGCGGGTACAAGGTTGCACCGGAAGCGTTGTGGGAGCTGGGCGCCGATGTGGTCAAGATCGGCGTCGAGCCGAACGGCCATAACATCAATCTCAAGTGCGGTTCGACCGCGCCGGAGGCGTTGTGCGAGAAGGTGCGGGAAGTGCGCGCCGATATCGGCATCGCGCTGGATGGTGATGCGGATCGCGTCGTCATCGTCGACGAGAAGAGCCGGATCGTCGATGGCGACCAGATCATGGCCGTGATCGCCGACAGCTGGCACAAGCGTGGTCAGCTCGAGGGTGGCGGCATCGTCGCTACGGTGATGTCCAATCTCGGGCTGGAGCGCTACCTGCAGGGTATCGGCCTGTCGCTTGCACGCACCGCGGTCGGCGACCGCTATGTCGTCGAGCACATGCGCAAGCACGGCTTCAACGTCGGCGGCGAGCAGTCCGGCCACATCGTGCTGTCGGACTTCACGACGACAGGCGACGGCCTCGTCTCAGCGCTGCAGGTGATGGCCACTGTGGTCACGACGGGCCGGCCCGTCAGCGAGGTGTGCAACCGCTTCGCGCCGCTGCCGCAGATTCTGAAGAACGTGCGCTACGCCAACGGGCAGCCGCTCGACGACGCGCGTGTCCGCAGCGCCATCGAGGAGGCCAAGGAGCGCCTTGGGGCCCAGGGGCGTGTGGTGATCCGCCCGTCCGGTACGGAGCCGGTGATCCGCGTCATGGCGGAAGGCGACGACGAGGGCCTCGTGTCGTCCGTCGTCGGCGAGATCGTCGCCGCCGTCCAGGAAGCCGCGCAGGCGGCCTGACGCACCGGCAGCATCCTTCAATTCTGAACGGCTTGGCTCGCGAGCTTGGGCAAACCGGCTCGTGTGGGGCCTGTGCGCGCCTTTAAACTCTTCTTAAGCGAAGCACGGCAGTTTCTGCAATCTATAGTTGCAGTAAATGAGAACTGCAATCATAGAGCTGCGGGGGATGCCATGCATTTTCGCTTTTTGGCGCTGGGTGCGCTTGTTCTCGTGTGGGGAAGCGCCGATCCGGCCGGCGCCGCCGACCTGTTCGCACGGCGCGGCCTCGAGCGGGGCTACGTGCCCGCCCCGGTGACGAGCCACACGGCGTGGTACGTGCGTGGCGACATCGGCTACGCCATACAAGACGAGCCGGACATCACCGAGGCGGCCGGCCTGTACGATCTCGACTCGCCGTCGCTCGACAACACCTGGACGTTCGGGCTCGGTATCGGCCGCTACTTTGCATCCAACTTTCGCGGCGACATCACCTGGGACTACCGCCGCGAGAGCGACGTGCGCGGCTTCACCCTGGAGGCGCCGTTCGCCGGTGACCGCCGCTTCGGTTTGTCGAGCAACGTCATCCTGGCGAACCTCTACTACGACTTCAAACGTGGCGGCCATGTCACGCCCTACATCGGCGCCGGCATCGGCGCGGTCCACCACAGGACTAGCAGAGGCGAGGTGGTGCCGACCCCCTGCGGATGCGCGGGCGATATCGAAAGCTCCAGCAACTGGAGCGTGGCGGCGGCGTTCATGGCCGGTGTGACGATCAACTTCGGCAGCCAGACCACGTACGGCGGCAGCATCAAGGATGCGCCTGTAACGATCGACACGCGCGGGCGCTGGAATCTCGATGCCGGCTATCGCTTTCTCTACCTGGGCGAGGCGCGCACCGGCAGCATTGCCGCCAGCTCCGGCTGGGGGCCGGTTATCGACGGCGACAAGGTGAAGGACATTACCGCCCACGAATTGCGCCTCGGCCTGCGTTACGACCTGCACTGACGATACCGATACGCGCATTCGAGAATCTTTAAGGATTGTCGGCGACACTGCGAAGAACGGTTCGGGGGGCGGGCTTGTCTCGCTTTCCCATGGGATGAAGAAAGTCAGCGTACTCGGCCGAAGCTCGGTGTGAGCGGGGCTCGGGGGTCCAGGTCGTCGATTTCCTGGTTCTCAGTACGCGTGTGCATGGCGATTGGGCCGTGCCGGGAATGTCTGCGCAGATCCTCCGTGTCTTCCCCACCGCGCGTTGGCCGCAGCGGGATGCAGCAGACATGGCAAGGCGCCGGAGCGCCTTGCGCGAGGCGGGGATCGACGATCGATGCAACTGAAAAGCGCGGTGCTGGGCTTGGCCCTTGCCTGCTGTGCGGTGCTGCCGTCTGCACAGGCGGCGGATTACATTCGCGGACCTGCAACCTACCGCAGCGTGCCCGTGCCGGCACCGATCCCTGTGCCGGAAACCTTCCGCTGGTACGTCCGCGCCGATATCGGCATCGGCCTCGGACAGGAGCCAAGCATCAGCGAGCGGGGCTTGATCTACGGTGACGATCCAGCGCCATTCGATGCCGTGACACCGTTCGGCATGAGCTCGACCTGGTTCAATGGGGACTTCGATACGTTCTTCACAGGCGGTATCGGCGCAGGTATTTATTTGACGCCGCAATTCCGTGCCGACGTTACGATCGACGCGCGCACGAAAGCCGATATCACGGGTGATCATTCGGGCACATATCAAAACAACAATGGCGACACCGTAAGCTTCACCTCCACCGACAAGACGGAAGTCCGGGCGGTTGTGTCGCTTGCTAACCTCTATTGGGACTTCGGTCGGCGTGGCGCGGGCGTGACCCCGTATATCGGCGCAGGTTTCGGTTTCGCAGTGCGCAGCATGGACCGCATGCACGAAACGATCGAGAGCGATGGCGTGACCGCGCAGATCTGGGGCGGCCAGGACAAGGCGCATCAGGTTGCGCCGGCGGCCGCGGCGATGGCCGGTTTTTCCTATGACATCTCGCCGGGCACGATCCTGGACATCAACTATCGCTTCCTGTGGATGGGCGGCGTCGACATGTCCACGCGGATCAACGGCTACGAGAGCCGCCTCAAGATCGGCGACAGCATCGATCACCAAATTCGGGCCGGCTTGCGCTGGAACGTCTGGTAAGCCTGAGGCTCAGTCGCGCGATTCTCAGGTTGCGGCAGGGCGTGTCCTTCGGGGCGCGCCCTGTTTCGTTGCGTCAGGCCTTACCGCGATTTTCACCAGTTTCATCCTCGGGCTTGTCCCGAGGACCCATCGTGCCACGAGTTCGGGAGTCAGTTGATATTCTGCCGACGCCGACGCACGTTGATCTCTGGATCCTCGGACCAAGTCCGAGGATGACATTGTGCACGGGGTGCGCTGCTCACGGCGCGCCCCGTTTTGTTTCACTCTCATGCACTGGAGATTGGGCCCGGTGTTCGCCATATCAAAGGCGTGAACGAACGAGCAGCATGCTGCTTGCGCGGAGAAGGGGCGTGACCGATGTCGGATGAAGCTGTGACACGCGATCTTTTCGACCGATGGGAGCTCGTCTGGCATGAAGACCGGCACGATCTCATTCCCAGTTGCGTAGGACCGACCTACCTCCGGCATGAGGCCGCGGGCGACCGCACAGTCACCGCCGACAGCTACGCGGCCGAGCTGACGAAGATGAAGGCGCAGCGTCCTGGTGTGCGCGTTTCCGTCTACGACCACATGTTCGTCGGCAAGCGGGCGTGGTTCCGCTTTACATTCAAGTGGCGCGATCCGGACACCGGCGAGCCGCAGACCCAGGCCGGCATGCAGTCCTACCGCATCGCGGACGGCAAGCTCGCCGAGACGTGGATCGTGCTGCAGCCACTTGGATCAAACTGGCCCGATGCCGTCGCCCAGGAACGCTGGACGAGCCCGTCGCCGCTTTCTGACTGATGTATTGCCCGCCAATCTCGTGATTTGACTTCGACAAGCTCTGCCTCTATCCCCGCCGGCGGGCCACCCCTCCCCACCGAGGGGCTTCTATCTGGAAGGATAGGCAGACATGACCGCAGCTCCCAAACCGGCCAAAAAGCCGGTCAATACCCACTTTTCATCCGGCCCCTGCGCCAAGCGCCCCGGATGGTCCCTGCAAAACCTCGACAACGCATTCCTCGGCCGCTCGCACAGGGCGACGCAGGGCAAGGCACGCCTCAAGCTCGCCATCGAGAAGACGAAGGCGCTGCTGGGCCTACCGGCCGGCTTCCATTGCGCCATCGTACCGGCGTCCGATACCGGCGCCTTCGAGATGGCCATGTGGACCATGCTCGGCGCACGCGGCGTCGACGCGTTGTCGTGGGAGAGCTTCGGCCAGGGCTGGGTCACGGACATCACCAAGCAGTTCAAGTTGAAGGACGTGCGCGTTCTCGATGCGGAGTACGGCCGTCTGCCGGACCTGTCGAAAGTCGACCCCGCCCGCGACGTGCTGTTCACGGCCAACGGCACCACGTCGGGCGTACGTGTGCCCAACTACGACTGGATTTCCGCCAATCGCGAAGGCCTGACGTTCGCCGATGCCACGTCGGCCGTGTTCGCGCAGCGCGTCGACTGGTCGAAGATCGATGCTCTGACGTTCTCCTGGCAGAAGGTGCTCGGCGGCGAGGCGGCGCACGGCATGCTGGTCCTGTCGCCGCGCGCGGTGCAGCGTCTTGAGAGCTATACACCCGCCTGGCCGGTGCCGAAGGTCTTCCGCATGACCAAGGGCGGCAAGTTCATGACGTCCGTGTTCGAGGGCGAGACCATCAACACCCCGTCGATGCTGGCGCTCGAGGATTACCTCGATGCCCTGGGTTGGGCGGAATCGGTCGGCGGCCTGCCGGCGCTGTGCGCGCGGGCCGATACCAATGCGCGCGTGCTCTACGACTGGGTCGAACGCACGCCGTGGATCGAGAACCTCGCGGTCGATCCGGCCACGCGGTCGAACACGTCGGTCTGTTTGAAGATCGTCGATCCCTCCGTCAGAAGTCTGCCCGAGGACGCCCGCTATGCGTTCATCAAGCAGCTTGCGGGCCTTCTCGATCGTGAGGATGTGGCCAAGGACATCGCCGGGCATCGCGATGCGCCTCCGGGCCTGCGCATCTGGTGCGGCGCGACCATCGAGGCATCCGATCTCGCAGCGCTGACACCGTGGCTCGACTGGGCCTTCGCCGAGGTGAAGGCCGGTCTCGCCAAGGCGGCGTAGCCCACTTTCCCCCTCTCCCCGCATGCGGGGAGAGGGTCGGGGTGAGGGGCAGCTATCAAATACTGAGCAAGTTTCTGCCCCTCACCCTAACCCTCTCCCCATTGAAGGAATGGGGAGAGGGAATGAGGTGAGCAATCGCTGCGCCGCAACCGCATCACCATCCACGTCGTTTGACGAAGGACATGCACAATGGCTCCTCGCGTTCTCATATCCGACGATCTGTCTCCCGCCGCCGTCGCTATCTTCAAGGACCGTGGCATCACCACAGACGTCAAGACCGGCCTGTCGAAGGATGAGCTGGAGAAAATCATCAAGAACTACGACGGCTTGGCTGTGCGCTCGGCAACCAAGGTGACCGAGAAGGTCATCGCCGCGGCCAACGGCAGCCTCAAGGTGGTTGGCCGTGCCGGCATCGGCGTCGACAACATCGATGTGAAGGCGGCGACCGCCAAGGGCATCATCGTGATGAACACGCCCTACGGCAACTCCATCACCACTGCGGAGCATGCCATCTCGCTGGCGATGGCGCTGGCGCGGCAGATCCCCGCCGCCGATGCCTCCACACAGGCCGGCAAGTGGGAGAAATCCAAGTTCATGGGCGTGGAGCTGTTCAGCAAGACGCTCGGCGTGATCGGCTGCGGCAACATCGGCTCCATCGTCGCCGACCGCGCCATCGGCCTGAAGATGAAGGTCGTGGCCTTCGATCCGTTCCTGTCGCCGGAGCGCGCGGTGGAGATCGGCGTGGAGAAGGTCGAGCTCGACGACCTGTTGCGCCGCGCCGATTTCATCACGCTGCATACGCCGCTGACCGAGAAGACGCGCAACATCATCGATGCGGCAGCGCTGAAGAAAACCAAGCCGGGCGTACGCATCGTCAATTGCGCGCGGGGCGGGCTCGTCGACGAGAAGGCTCTGGCAGCGGCCTTGAAGTCCGGTCATGTCGCCGGCGCCGCCTTCGATGTGTTCGAGGTGGAACCGGCCAAGGAAAGCGTGCTGTTCGGATTGCCGAACGTCATCTGCACGCCGCATCTGGGCGCGGCGACATCGGAGGCGCAGGAGAACGTGGCGCTGCAGGTAGCCGAGCAGATGTCGGATTACTTGCTGAAAGGCGCCATCAGCAACGCCATCAACTTCCCGAGCATCACGGCGGAGGAGGCCCCGCGCCTCATCCCCTACGTCAAGCTCGCCGAGCAGCTCGGCAGCTTCGCGGGTCAGTTGACGGAGACCAGCATCAAGGGCATCCGGCTGGAATACTCAGGCCTCGTGGCCGAGCTCAACACCAAGCCATTGACGGCGGCGGCGGTGGCGGGCGTCTTGCGGCCGCTTCTGTCGGACGTGAACATGGTGTCGGCATCAGTCTCTGCGCGGGAGCGCGGCATCAACATCGAGGAGACGACGCGTACGCAAGATGGCGCGTTCGAGAGCTACGTCAGGCTCACGGTGCGCACGGACCAATACGACCGGTCGATCGCCGGCACCGTGTTCTCGGACGGCCGTCCGCGCATCATCCAGGTTCGCGACATCAACATGGAGTTCGAGCTGGCCCCGCACATGCTGTTCGTGCGCAATGCCGACAAGCCGGGCTTCATTGGCAAGTTCGGCATGGTGATGGGCGAGGCCGGCGTCAACATCGCGACCCTCAACCTCGGCCGCGACAAGCCCGGCGGTGATGCCATCTGCATGGTGGCCGTGGACGAGCCGGTATCGGAGGACGTGATGGACAAGATCCGCGCCCTGCCGCAGGTCGTGCGCGTCAACCGTTTGGCGTTCTAGAAACGAAAATCTCCGGACGTGGGGTACGTCCGGAGATCGGGTCTTGGGTTCGGGCATGGTTGCTTGCCCGGATTTTTTTTGCTAGCGGCGGAAGAAGGCCTCCGCGCGCATGCCGGGCAGGAGGGGAACCGAACCCTCCAGGTCGATCATCACCTCCATCACCTCCACGTCGGAGGCGCGGCGTGCGCCGCGTGAGCCCATGCGCGGGGCGGCGAGCGACGGCGCCAGCTCCGTAACCTTGCCTTCGAACTCCTGGCCAGGATAGCCGTTGCTGCGCACGTAGGCCTTCTGGCCCACCTTGATCTTCGACACATCCTGCTCGTCGACCTCGGCGCGCACGCGCACGACCGACATGTCGCCCATGACCACGAGCGGCAGCTCGGCACCCGGCGCGACCATCTCGCCGACCTTGGCATTGAGCTGCAGCACAGTGCCGGCCATCGGCGCCCGGATGCGCGTCTTGTCGATCACGGCCTCGGCCATGGCGATGTCGGCGCGAGCCGCCGCCAGTGCGGCTTCCGCCCGGTTCGGGCCGGGAATGCCGCCCTTGGCCTGCGCGGTAGCGAACGAAGCCTGGGACTGGCGTAGGCGGGCCTGTGCGTCCGTCATGCGCTTGCGGGCCTGGGCTTGCAGGATCGTGCTGGAATCGCTGCCCTTGCGGTCGGCGGCGATGATGTCGTCGAGCTCGAAGCGCGCGTTCATGATGGCGCGCTCCGCAGCGAAGACGGCATCTTCCGCCTTGCGGACCTCGTCACGGCCTGCGGTAGCTGGTTCCGCATCACGCTCGCGCTTGCGTGCGGAAGCCTCGGCCTCCGCTGCGGCGAGTTTGGCGCGGGCTTCGACGTCGTCGAGGCGGGCGAGAACCTGGCCCTCGGCGACGCGATCGTTCACGCGCACGTAGAGATCGGTCATGCGCGCCATGACAGCCGCGCTGATCTTGATCTGACCTGAGCGCGGCTCGACGCGGCCGGGCGCCGCGGCGCTCCACGGCACCGGCGCAGGCGTTGTGACTGCGGCGGAGTCCTTGCTCAGATTGGCCATGCCCGGCGATCCGTAGATGCCGATGGCGAGGCCGGCGCCGCCCATGCCGATGAGGCCTGCGAGAATGGCGAGGCTGCGGCTTGCGTTGCGCTTGGAGTTGTCCATGATGCTCGTCCTTTGCTCCTGACTTGCCCTGTCTCCTGCACGAGCTGCCAGTCGCGGCCCATGCCCCAATGCGGCGAACTTAGAGTCGAAGCGTCCAGTGCGCTGTTCCCTGCGGCACACGGATTGCGGATCGGCGGGGCGAGCAAAAATTTCTGGCGTGTTTCGCTCGGAACAGCGCACGCCGCCCTGTTCGTGGATGCTCCGGTCATGTCATCGGCGACATGCGAAAGGAGAGCGTCATGTACGGCAGGATCACCAAGTACCGCGGCGACATGGGCATCGGCATCATCCAGGCCGACAACGGGCGGAAGTACCGCTTCTCCAAGCGTGACGTCAGCAACGCCTCCGGCCCCCTGGTCGGGCAGGACGTCGACTTCGTCGTCGTCTCCAGCCGCCCCGCCGGCATCATCATGATGTCGGGGTCGCCCTGGACGGCTTTCGGCAGCCTGGCCCGGTTCTGAGGTGTGAGATGAGCACGACCCTCGACATGACAGACGTGCCGGCCGTGCCGGCGCCCGCCCTGGCCCGGGCCATGCGCATCCTGATCGATGACGGCAAGGGCCTGGTGCTGCTGCGCGGCCTTCCCGCCGCCGACATGCGGGCGCTGGAAGCAGCCGTCTGGGACGAGCTCGAGGGGGCGCTGGCCGAGCGCCGGGCCGTGCTCGTGCGCTTTCAAGCCCTCGTGGACGTGTTTGCCTCGCGGCGACTGCAGAGCCTCATGCTGCGGCGCGGTTTTCCCCTGATCGCCCCGGCGCTGCACTTGGCAGCCCAGATGCGCCTCAATATCGGGCGGGGCTTTAGCCCGACCACGTTCACCTATGCCCTGCACAGCCTCTTGGCTGAGACGGACCAGAGCCGCCCTGTCGCGGCGGTGCCGGCCATGGACCTGGCCGCGTGAGACCGGGAGTAGTTCACATGCCGAAGATCGATGTGACTTCGCTGCGATTCGCCCTCCTGGCCGGCGCGGCCGCCGGTGCCGTCTGGGGCATGCTGATTTCGAGCCCGTTGCGGGCGTCCGACACGGTTCTCGGCGGCTCGGCCAGAACCGCGTCCTGCAGCCGGACCGTGTGCGAGAGCGCGACTTGGCTCAGGACCCCGGTCCGCTACCGGCAGGGTGTCGAGCGCTAACCGGCCCTGATATGGGCTATGCAACCCTGCCAGCCCTCTGCCGGGCAGGGCGCGCAGGGCTCCCCCGGCGCCGATACCCGGCCCGGCCGCATAGCCGTTGCTTGGGGAAACGAGAACGAAACTTCATCAACCTGCCGGCCGGAGACGTCTCGACATCGCCTCCGCCATTTGCATGATGACGCCGGGTCCCGGAGAACAGGTGCGCTCACCATGGAGCCGAAGGCAATCACGGATTTGCTCGGGCGAACGGCACTGTTCGGCTCGCTCAGCGAGGCGGATCGGGCGGCGATTGCGGGCCGCATGCGCCGGGTCCAGTTCGAGCCCGACCAGATGATCTTTTCCCGGGGGGATCCGGGCCGGGAGATCTACCTCGTCATCGAGGGCCGCATCCGCCTGTCCGTGCTGTCCAGCGACGGCCGGGAGCTGTCGTTCGACCATGCGTCGCCCGGCAGCATATTCGGTGAGATCGCCACCCTGGATGGCGGCGAGCGCACAGCCGGCGCCACGGCGATTTCGCGCGTGCAGGCCATGGTCTTGCCGCAGCGCGCCATCATCGAGTTGATCGAATCCAATCCCAACGTCGCCATGGCCGCGATTCGCTTCCTGTGCACGCGTCTGCGGGAGACGGACCACCGGCTCGAGGCCATTGCCCTGCATCGCATCGAGGTTCGCCTGGCCCGCCTGATGCTCTCGGCCCTGCGCCTGAAGGCGGGCACGCCGGCGAAGGGCGGCAATGTGCCCCTCGATCTCGGCATGTCGCAGGGCGAGCTGGCACTTTTGATCGGCGCGAGCCGGCCCAAGGTTAACGTGGCCTTGACCATGCTCGAGGATATGGGCGCGATCACGCGCGCCGGAACGGGCTTCACCTGCGATGTCGCCACGCTCGAAAGCATCGCCGATATGGAGTAACGGCGAGCGTCGCGACCAATGAGTTGTGCCCATTTTATGGGCCTTTCTTCAGCTCCCGCGATGTTCGCGGGAGTTTTCTTTTTGCGGGCTCCTCAGAAAATTTCGCAATGTTCCTGGAGTAACAGCGCCGTCCCCGCAGCCTGCCTAGTGTCGAGCTATCAACTCGGAGAAGAGGCAGCCTGTCATGAGCGTCAAAGATCACAGCTACCGTATTTCCGGCGGACGCGTCGGGGTGCTTTTGCTGCACGGGTTGTGCGGCACGCCCACCGAGATGCGCTTCGTCGCGAACGGACTGGCGCGGGCGGGCTACACCGTGCATTGCCCGCAGCTTGCGGGGCACTGCGGTACCGAGGCTGACATCAAGGCCAGCACCTGGCAGGACTGGTACGCCAGTGCCGAGGCCGCCCTTCTGGAGATGCGTAGGGAATGCGACGTCGTCATCGTCGGCGGGCTGTCGACGGGGGCGGTGCTGAGCCTGCTGCTGGCCGCCAAACACCCGGACAAGGTCCAGGGAACGGCGCTTTTTGCCCCGACGTTCTGGCTGAACGGCTGGCTCATTCCCTGGCACGCCCGCCTGTTCCGCACGGTCTTCAGCAAGCGTATCGCCAACCTGATCAACTTTCCGGACCTGCATCCCCATGGGATCAAGGACCAGCGCATCCGCGACTTTATCCGCAACGCCTTGTTCAGCGGTGACAGCTCGCAGGCGGGCCTGCCCAGCACCCCAGGCGGCGCGGTTCTCGAGCACCGCCGCTTGGTTAACGAGACCAAGCGCGTCATCGGTACGGTGCATCAGCCGGCGCTCATCATCCACCCCCGCGAGGACGACTACGCGGACCTTGATAACGCTTGGTATTTGCAGCGGAATTTGAAGGGCATGGTCGACATGGTGGTGCTGGACGACAGCTATCACATCGTCACCGTGGACCGGCAGCGCCACGTCGTCGTCGACCGCGCCGCCGCCTTCGTCGACACCGTCGTCAAGCGTCTGCAGGCCGCAGCGACCAAGGCCGCGGGTCCCCGCCCTGCGTCTGGTCTGGCGCCGGCCCGAGCAGCCGCCTGAGGCCTGGGCCGTCCGTCCGCACGGACGGCCCAGTGCGCCTCTCCAAAAAAAAAATTCGCAGAAAGATTTTCGGCCTGTTCCTCGCGGAACAGCGGCGGACCAGGGCATCACGCAAGATCAGGCTCAAGGTCGAACACCACTGGTTATCAGGAGATACCCAATGAACAAGCTCGCTCTCGCCGCCATCGCCACCGCCATCTGCACGACGGCGCCCGGCTTCGTTCCGCAGGCCGAGGCCGGCTTGCGCATCGGCTTCGGGTTCGGCCATCGCCACCACTTCTACCGGCCGCACTTCCCGCCGGCCTACGCCTATCGCCGCTACCGCGATGATGACGATGATGATCGCCGCGTCCGCCGCTATCGCTCGACGCGCAAGCCGAGCAAGGTCGAGCAGGCGGAGAAGCCGGCGAAGAAGGTTCCGCTGGTGAAATTCGCCGACGGTGAGGGCCGCCAGTTCGATCCCGCCAGCAAGGTATGGTTCGACGGCAAGGACCAGTGCTGGTCGGGCAGCAAGGGCTTCACCTTCAAGAACGGCTCCTGGTTCTATGGCAGCTCTTCTTGGACCGAGACGGGTGGCGGCTGGCAAGTGACCGGTGCGGAAGCGCCCGAGCTCGTGAGCTGCGAGAGCGTCCCCTCGTTCGCGGAGAAAGCCAACGCCTTTGCGGCGAAGCAGGCAACCCCGCCGGCCGTCACGAAGCCCGCGATCAAGGCGGTCGAGGCCGAAAAGCCTGCGACCAAGGAGAAGCCGGCTGCGACGGCGACGCCGAAGATCAAGACGGCCGAAACGGATGCCTCGACGTCCCAGAAGCCGACCGTACCCGCGGCGGAGTGCAAGAAGTACTTCCCGAGCGTCGGCCAGCTGATCCCGGTGCCCTGCACCGAGTGAACCTCTGAAGCATCACAGGCGACAACAGATACAGGCCATGGGGGCAGACATGTTGACGACCGCACCAGCAAACATCGAAGCGCCGGCCCGGAGCGTCCGGACCGGCAAGCGGCGCAAGATGCTGCCGATGGTATCCACGCTCGCCTATCGCAACCTGTTCCACGACCGGTTGAGCCTCGCTGTCACGCTCACGGGCATCATCTTCTCGGTGGTTCTCGTCGCCGTGCAGTTCGGCCTCTACCTCGGTTCGGAGAACCGCATCGCGGCGATGCTCGATCACGCCAAGGCCGACCTCTGGGTGGTGCCGCTCGGCACCAAGAGCTTCGACGATCCCTCCTTCCTGACGGGCCGCGAGCGGCACGCCATCCTGTCCACGCCTGGCGTTGCCAGCGCCGAGGAGCTGGTGGTGGGCTTTGCCAACTGGCGCAAGCCCAAGGGCGGCTCGACGGCGGCCCTGCTGGTCGGCACCAACACTTCAAGCGGCATGTTGCCTTGGGATGTGACGCAGGGCAGCGTGGCGGCGCTCTCGTCGCCTAACGGCGTGGCCGTCGACCAGACCTACTTCGGTGAGCTCGGCATTGCGCGCCTTGGCGACAAGGCGGAGGTCAACAACCTCGAGGTGAAGGTCACGGCGGTGACCAACGGCATCCGTTCCTTCACGACGCTGCCCTACATCTTCACGACGCTTAATACAGCCCGCACGCTGCTGGATGCCGCCTCCGACCAGTCCTCCTACACGCTGGTCCAGCTGGCGCCCGGCAGCAACCTGGCGAACGTGCAGAAGGCGCTCGCCGCCCGTCTGCCGGACACCGAGATCCTGACGCATGACGATTTCCGCAAGCGCAGCCTCGACTACTGGCTGTTCGAGACGGGCGCCGGCTCGGCCCTGATCGCGGGCGCCGTGCTTGGCATCATCGTCGGCATCGTGATCGTGGCACAGACGCTCTACGCCAGCACGAAGGATCACATCAACGAGTTCGCGACGCTGCGGGCGCTCGGTGCATCCGCCGGCTACATCCACAAGGTCATCCTGATGCAGGCGATCCTGAGCGCGCTGCTGGGTTACGGCCTCGGCATGTGCCTGAGCCTGCTGGTGATCCGCGCCTCCCGCGACACCACGCTGCTGATCCTCATGACCCCCAACCTGGCGGCGATGCTGTTCGCTCTCACCGTCGGCATGTGCATCCTCGCCGCTGTCTGCGCCATCTTCAAAGTCACCCGCATCGATCCGGCCGTCGTGTTCAGCCGGTAAATGGAGACGATCATGGACCTCGCTATGCAACCCATCCTCGAAGCCAAGGGCATCACCAAGACGCTCGGCGTCGGCGCGGCCCAGGTGCAGGCGCTCAAGGGCGTGAACTTCGACCTCGTGCCCGGCGAGCTGACGCTGCTGATGGGCCCCTCCGGCAGCGGCAAGACCACGCTGCTCTCCATCCTCGGCTGCATCCTGACGCCAACCTCCGGCAGTCTGCAGATCGCCGGTCATTCGACGGAGGGTCTGAATGCCGAAGGCATGGCGGCGCTGCGCCGCCGCCACGTGGGCTTCGTGTTCCAGGCCTACAACCTGGTGCCGACGCTGACGGCAATTGAGAACGTCATGCTCGCGCTGGATCTGCGCGGCGCGTCGATGACCGATGCACCTGAAGCGGCCGAGCGGGCCCTGATCGCGGTCGGCCTCGGCCATCGCCTCGATGCGAGCCCGAGCAAGATGAGCGGTGGCGAGAAGCAGCGTGTCGCGATCGCACGGGCACTGGCGGGCTCCCCCTCGGTGATCCTCGCGGACGAGCCGACGGCGGCGCTCGACGCGGAGAACGGCAAGGCGGTGATGGAGCTGCTGTCGGAAGTGGCGCGTGACAGCAAGCGCGGCGTTCTTGCCGTGACGCACGATCACCGCACGCTGGAGTATGCCGACCGCATCATCCGCATCGAGGACGGCCGCATCGTCGAGCAGTCCCGCCGCAACGAGAAGACGCCCGTCGCGCCGGCGCCCATGCCGCACGGCGCGAGCCACAGCCTGATGGAGCGGGTTGCGGCGGTAGCCTGATCCGAGAGCCGGACCTCGCGGCGCTGGGACGATCTCCAAGAGACGATCCACGCGCTGCGAGCCTCTCCTCACGCACCACTGACAACATGATGTCAGCAGCATCCGAGTACAGTGCTCCCGGCACAGCGGGGCACGATGCAAGGCGACCAGAACACATGGCTTGGGACACTGCTGATCGTTGGTTCCGCGATCGCCTATAGCCTGTCAGGATATTTCACCCGGCTGATTACGCTCGATGTCTGGACCGTGCTGTTTTGGCGCGGAATCTTCGGAGGGCTGTTCATCGGGGCCTATGTCGCCTGGCGTCATCGGGAAGGCCCTTGGGAAGCAGTCCGGGCCGTGGGTATGCCCGGTCTCTGGATCACGGTCCTATCGACCGTCGCCACCATTTGTTTCATCAATTCATTGCGCCTGGCCCCGGTCGCAGACGTGATGACGATTCACGCGGCGATCCCCTTCATGACCGCCGTTCTTGCGCGCGTCTTCACGGGTGAGCGGGAACACTGGGTGACATGGACGGCCAGCCTCATCGCGCTTGTCGGCGTGATGGTCATGGTCAATCCGCAAGCTTCGGGCGGCCATCTGGCTGGGTACGCATTCGCGACGGTGATGGCGCTGTCCTTTGCTGCGATGATGGTGATCATCCGCCAGAACCGGCACGTCTCGATGCTTCCGGCGGCCTGCCTCTCCACCTTTGTTTGCGCGGCCGTGGTCTACCCGTTCTCGCAGCCGTGGCAGGTCGCGCCTGGGACAATGTTCGAGCTGTTTCTGTTCGGAACCGCCCAATTCGGCCTGGGGCTGCTGCTGATGACCGTTGGAACGCGGCTGATCTCGGCAACACGTTCCGCGCTCATCGGGAGCATGGAGAACCCGCTCGCACCGCTGTGGGTCTGGCTGGCCTTCGGAGAGCACCCGGCCCGTGCGACGTGGATCGGCGGCGGCCTGGTGATGGGAGCCGTGATCCTCGATGTTCTCGCAAAGCCAAGGCTGCAGGAAAGACCCGGCGGGTAGGCCGCAGTGGTTTCCAATGCCCCATTGCCGACTGCCTCCTATCCCAACCAGGCACGGGCCCGCCCGGCGAGGCGATAGCCCTGGATGACCGCGCGCCTGTATGAGGCCGGGCTCAGCGCCATGTCGCGGCGCCAGGCAAGATGGTCGATGGCGTTCTCCAGGCTCATGCGCTGTAGTCGTACGGGATCGATATAGCGGGCATAGTCGATGTAGGCCGCCGCGAAGAGTTGCGCGATGGTGGGACTGGCCTGCCGCCGGGGAATGGGAATGCGATCGTCTGTGAGGCCCCATCCCGCATAGAACGGGCCGCCGAAGCAGGTCACTTTGCGTCCGCCGAGCAGGGCTTCGAGACCGAGCTGGCTCGACACCACGTACACATGATCGACGATATCGATCAGCGACCAGGGGTTCACGTCGACGCCGAGGATGTGCACCCCCGTGCAACGCACGTCGGGCAAATAACCCTGCTTGCAGCCGCCGATCGCCTCGGGATGCGTCTTGACGATGATCTGGGCTTTGGGGTTCTCGTGCTGTGCGGCATGCACCATCTCTGCGAACGTAGCGGCTTTGGCACCGCTCGCTAACACGGACGCGTCGTCCCGCGTTTGGTCGATGACCAGCACGCGTCCGCCGCGCGGAGCGGGACCGAGGTCCAACTGCGCAGGCGTGAGCCTCGGTCCGGCGTTGTACTTGGATAGCCCAAGCTCGCGCAGATGCGCGATTGCCGCTCCGGCGCGCGCTTCCACGTCCGGCCGTGGCGTGCACGCGGCCTTGGCAATGAGCTGCTCGAGATCAGAGGTTTGCGTGGGATCGTAGTGCACACCGGTCGTGTCGAAGACGAGTGAGAGCGGAAGCTCGCCGCGTCCGGGGCTAACGGACCGCAGGAAGCCGTCCTCGATGGCGATGTAGGGCTTGTTCCAAGCCGTGGCGAGTTGGCGGGCGCGATTGGCGGTCGGCTTCTGGCCCCAGCCAGCAACAGCAGCAATGGACTCGTCGAGGACAGATTGATTGTGTTGCAGAAATACGGGCTCCCAATCCGTTACTGCACGAATCAAGTGCCGCAGCCGCCAAATGCCTGCCGACAGGACGCCGATACGTCCCCGCACTTTTCGCTCTCCCGCGCGTAGCCCGCTCTGGCAGTATGAGGCGGCGCCCGTTGCCGTGGCAAGGCGCCGGCCGATGCGGGGATTCACGCTGTGGAGGATGATCAGCGCCTTCGGTCCGGTGCGGCGACGCTGCCGACCGCCGACTACTATTTCCTGCTCGCCATGGGACACGCCGTGGCACCGGGCCCTGTGGCCACGGCAGAGCGTCCCATTGTTCGGCTCGGCCCGCACGTGTTCGTGCACCAGCGGTGCGTTCTGATCGTGCGGTACATCACACCGGCCGAGCTGGCGGCGATACGCGATCTGCGGCCCGAGCGCGTCTACTATGTCATCGACGACATGCTGCCCATTGCGGAGCGGTGCCATGAGTTGCCGGACGGTTATCGGCGGCGGCTCGCCGGGTTCGCACGTGATGTGATGCCGGACATTCTCGCGCTCGATCCGATCATCGTCGCTCCGAGTCCGGCCATCCTCGCGCTATTTCCGGACCTGCATGGGGAGCTGCTCAATCCGTGCGCGCTTTCCATCGCGCCGGACCACGATCACTTCGCGCAGGCGGGTCCGCTGCGCATGGCGTTTCTCGGCACGCGCAGTCACTGCAACGGCCTCGAGTTTATCGCGCCGGCCCTGCGCGATGTGCTGGGCGACGATATCCGGCTGACGCTGTTCTTCGGACGGCACCTGCCGCAGGATCTCGCGCGCCTGCCCGGCATCGACAACCGTCAGCCGCTGACCTGGCCCGCCTATCGCGCGTTCGTGGCCCAGGAGCGGTTTCATGTGCTGCTGGCGCCGCTGCCGGAGACGCCGTTCAACCGTGGGCGCTCGATCAGCAAGCTCATGGACGCCGCGGCCGTCGGTGCCGCTCTCCTTACCAGCGACCGCGAGCCTTTCCGGTCCGCGCTGACCGATGGCGAGGGCGGCCATCTACTGCCGGATGATCCGGCGCGCTGGGCGAGCGCGATTCGGCGTCTGGCTCGGGATCGTCAGAAGGCTCGGCACCTCGCGGCAGGGGCCGCCCGTCTTTCCGGGCGCCTGGGGGATCCGGGGATCGCGGCCGCGTTCTGGAGGCAACGGCTCGGCCTTTGAGCCGAGCGAAAGGATATTTGGCCGCGCGGGCGTGCGTGCCTCGCGAACTCTGCTATATGCACCGGATTAACAGCCGTTGCCGCGATGAGCCACGCGACCATGACGTCCAAGACCCACCCGAGCAAAGGACAGGGGGACCGGAGCAATCCGGACCCGCAGTCCTCGCTCGCGCTGATCGAGAGCGAGGGCTTTGCCGACTATCGCCTGCTGGACAGCGGCAACGGCCGCAAGCTCGAACGCTTCGGCAAGGTGGTCGTGGATCGCCCGGAACCGCAGGCGATGTGGCGGCCTTTGTTATCAGAGGAACGCTGGGCGAAGGCCGATGCCGTGTTCTCCGGCGAGGATGACGCCGAGAGCGGCAAGTGGCGTCACGTGCGCCCCGTGCCCGAGAGCTGGCCCATCCGCCTCAAGGACGTGACGCTCGTGTGCCGGCTCAGCGCATTCCGGCATCTCGGCATATTCCCCGAGCAGCTTCCGCATTGGGAGTGGATGCTCGCCGGGCTGGCGCGCATGACCGGCGAACGGCCGCGCGTCCTCAACCTGTTCGCCTATACCGGCGCCGCTTCGCTACTGGCCGCCCGTGCCGGGGCCGAGGTCACGCATCTCGACGCCTCCAAGAAAGCCATCGCCTGGGCCAAGGAGAACCAGCAAGCGTCGGGGCTGGCGCAAGCGCCGATCCGCTGGATGCTCGACGACGCGCGCAAGTTCGTGCAGCGCGAGGTGCGGCGCGGCAAGGTCTATGACGTGATCCTGGTCGATCCGCCGAAGTTCGGCCGCGGGCCGGGCAACGAGGTCTGGGAGCTGTTCGAGCATCTGCCGCCCTTAATGCGCGACTGCGCGGCGCTGCTGGCGCCTTCGCGCTCGATGCTGATCGTGACGGCCTATGCCATCCGAGCATCCGCGCTCGCCATCGACCAGGTGACACGCGAAGCGCTGGACGGCCGCGCCGGCCGCTTCTCCAGTGGCGAACTCGCGATCCGCGCCGAAGGCGGCGGACGGGCGATCGCGACATCCCTCTTCACGCGCTGGTGCTCCGATGACCTCGGGCTCTGATCACCGTCACCGGGAAAACGCGCCGCGCGCGATCACCAGCCTGCAGAACGATCAGGTCAAGTTCGTGCGCTCCCTGCACATGCGCAAGGTGCGGCGGGAAACCGGACTGTTCGTCGTCGAGGGCGCCACGGTGCTCATCACCGCGCGTGACCAGGGCTGGACACCGCGCACGCTCATCTATGCGGCGACCGAGAAACAGAGCCCGGCAATGCGCGGTCTCGTGACGTGGGCCCTCAATGCCGGCGCGGAGTGCCTCGAGGTGTCCGGGCCGGTGATGGCAAAGCTCGCCTCGAAAGAGAACCCGCAGAACGTGATGGCGGTCTTCGAGCAGCGCTGGATGCCGTTCCCGGAAGCCAAGTCAGCGCCGGCGGATGGCACCTGGGTGGCGCTGGAGGAAGTGCGCGATCCCGGCAACCTCGGCACCATCATCCGCACAGCCGATGCCGTCGGTGCGCGGGGCATCATCGTGGTCGGGCCCAGCTGCGATCCCTATTCGCCGGAGGCCGGGCGGGCGACCATGGGCTCCATCTTCAGCGTGCCGCTGGTGCGCATGGACCGGGCGCAGCTCATCGACCGCATCCGCACCTGGCCGGGTGATGTCGTCGGCACGCACCTGGAGGCGACGATCGACTTCCGCACTGGACCCTATCGCGGGCCGGCGATGCTGGTCATGGGCGGCGAAGGTGCGGGCATGTCGGAGGAGTTGGCAGCGGCCTGCACCAAGCTCGTGAAGATCCCGATGGCCGGCAGCCTCGACTCGCTCAACCTTGCCATAGCCACTGCGCTGGCGCTGTACCAGATCCGAGGCCCGCATCTGCGGATGTGAGCGGGACTACTTCGTTTTCAATCTTGCGAGCGCGTCCGGCGTATCGACGTCGGCAAAGATCGCGTCGGTGCCAAGATCGACCTCGGCTACCTCCTCGGCGTGGCGGCCGATCAGATGCCGCGCACCCGTGTCACCCTCTGCTTCCATCATCTCCGGGAAGAGGTCGCGCCCGAACAGCACGGGATTGCCGCGCTTGCCATTGTGGATCGGTACAGCAATCGAACGGCCCTCCTTGGGCGCGAAGGCTGAGATCAGCCGATCGATGTGATTGCCGGAGATTTGCGGCATGTCGCCGAGACACACCAGCGTGCCGTCGATGTCGGGCGGGAGTGCGCTGAGCCCCGTTTTCAACGACGTGCTCAAGCCCTCGGCGTAGTCGCGGTTGTGGACGAGGCGAACGTCGAGGCCAGCCAGGGCCGCTTCGACCCGCTCGGCCTGATGCCCGGTCACGACCACCACCGGACGTGCGCGGCTCGCCAGAACCGCCATGGCAACGCGACGCACGATCGGCGTGCCGTCGAGATCCGCCAGCAACTTGTTGCTGGCGCCGAAGCGCGTCGAGCGGCCGGCAGCCAGTATCAGGGCTCCGATGCGGGGGGCGCTGCGCCCATTGGCCTGCACCGGAGGGTCACGCGGCTGCGGGCGGGTCGCGATTTCCTTGAGCAGTCCGCCGAGCCCCATTTCCGCGACATCGGCTGCCGTGACGTCGAGGCCCGCGAGACGGCGTTCCAGAACCCAGTCGAAGCCGTTGAGCTTGGGCGAGGCCGCGCAGCTCGGTGCGCCGATGACGTCGGTGTCTCCGAGACGTCCGAGCAGCATGAGGTTGCCGGGATCGACCGGCATGCCGAGGCGGAGGATCTGTCCGCCAGCAGCAACAAGCCCGGCCGGAATGACGTCGCCGCGATCGACGATGGCTGAAGCTGCGAACACGATGATGGGATCGGCGCCGGCCTGCTGCATGCGGCCGATGGCAGCGGAGACGGCTGCCTCGTCATGCGCGACCGTTTCAACCGGACCGAGGCTGCTGCCCAATGCTTCGAGCCGCGTGGCAATCGCCTGCCGTCGCTTGGCGAGGACGTTGGGCTTGGTCACCGGCAGGCGCGTCATGATGAGGCCCGCCGTCTTGGCATGCAGCGGCGCGACGCCGACGACGCCGCCTGCCTCGCGCGCCAGCGCTTCCGCGCGCGCCACGACTTCCTCGGGCAACGCGAAGGTGATGATCTTCACCGTCGCGATCATCTGATTGGCGGTCACGCGCTCGAAGCGCGGCACCGTGGCGATGGTCAGGCTTTCGTCGAGCAGGTTGAGAGCGTGGATGCGGGCGCCGTCGATTTGCGCAAGGCCCGGCATGTCGGCAAAGAGATTGGCGCGCCCGGTGAACGGCGCGCCCGCATGCGTATTGGTGCCGGCCACGGCGCGAGCCACACGCTCGGCAGCCGCATCCTCGCTGACGTCACCGGCTTCGAGCTCGGCAACCGTCACCTCGTCGAGGTCGGCGGCGGCCAGTCGCGCAAGCTCGTCGGCGGTCAGCGCGCGTCCCTTCTTGATGAGGCCGGACGGCGTGCCGATGGAGTGGGCGAGGATGGCTCCCGCCGCGGAACGCAGCGGAATGCGGTTGAACTTCATGAGCAGTCAGGTCCCGCCACGCGTCGGTGGCACAGGGAAACACGGCGTGCCGCGTGTTCTTCCCATACGTTTGAATTTACTATTCAATTGCTATTGATCGCTGCGAAAGCGTAGCAGCCCGCGCCGGGCGGGACAAGCCGCGGTCGATGTCGAGACGAGGGGAAGTCATGACGCACAACAGTCCGCAATCGTCGCCCGGCATAGATCCGTTCGCGCTGCAACGCTGGGACCTCGTGCCCGGCCACACGGCCGTGGTTGTGATCGACCCGCAGAACGATTTCCTGCACGCCGACGGCTGGTATGCGCGCTCGGGTGTGGATGTGACGCACATGCAGCGGACGATCGAGCCTATTCGCGCTCTCGTGCGGGTGGCCCGGCAGAAGCGCATTCCCGTGATCTGGACCCGCCACGGATTCCGCGACGCGCGCGATGCCGGCGTGTTCTTCCAACTGCGTCCGTTTCTCAAGGACGGAGGTTTGCGCCAGGGCACGTGGGGTTACGAGGTGCTGGACGGGCTCGGTGCCGAGCCTGACGACTGGTATGTCGAAAAGACGCGACTCAGCGCGTTCTTCAACACGAGCCTGGAGACCATCCTGCGCGGGCTGAAGGCCGACACAGTGCTGTTCGCGGGCGTGCTCACCAATCAGTGCGTTGCGGCCACGTCGAAGGACGCGAATTTCCGGGACTTCAAACCGATCGTCGTGGAGGACTGCACCGGCACGACCCTGCCGCACCTGCACGCCCCCGCGATCGAAATGATCCGTGTGGGCTGGGGCGAGGTGCGCAGCCTCGACGAGACGCTGGCAGAAATGGACCGCCTGCCACTCGTCAACGGATAGCCGATCAGTCTCAGCGCCGCCGGACTGTCTCCGAGGGCAACTCGCCAAACGTCTCGCGATACTTGCGCGAGAAGACAGCCAGGTCTGTGAAGCCGCATTCGAGCGCTACAGTCGTCACCTTCATGCTGTCATCTGCTGCCAGCAGGCGCGAGCGCGCCAGCTCCAGCCGGCATGTCATCAGGTACTCCCGCGGCGAGCAGCCGACCTCGCGGCGGAAGCCGATCTGCAAGGCGCGCAAGCCGATGCCGAGCGAGGCCGCGACATCGGCCAGGCGCAGCGGCTCGGCGGCGTGGGTGCGGATATAGTCGCGTGCGCGCCTGACGACGGCCGAACCCGCCCCTGCAGTTTCGTCACTACCGCCGAGGCTCTTGCGGACCTCGGGCGATACCGCTGTCGTAGCGAGGCCGAGCAGCAGCTCGTCGAAGTTGGCGCACGCGAGCGAGGACAGGCCCGACTGGCCGAGGCTCTGCATCTCGTGAAACACGGATACGATATTGCGCGCGAACGACATGGCCACAGGATCGGACAGATCCATCGCGGTTGCCCGTTGCGCGGAAACATCCTGCCGGGCGGCGTTCGGGAGCAGCTTCTGCACGTGCGCATTGATGGCACCTGCAGAGGTGATCAACGAGATGCCGCCCACACCGGATGGTGTGTGTACGGATCCTTTCGAATGCGGCGTGAGCATTAATGCGGAACGCTGTGCCGCCGCTTCCAGCTCGTTGTCCCCGTCTTTGAAGCGCAGGCCGTACTTTTGCAGAACGATGAAATGGAATTCGTCGCTCGGCTTTACAGTGAAGGACATGGCTGAATGCGATCCACGGTGCAGATCGCAACGGCCGAGCGAGCCGCCCGCGTAGTTCATGTAGAACTCGTCGCGGTCGCCATGAAACGTCACATCGGCAATGCTGTCCGCAATGCCGGATAGATACGATTCAGCTTCCCGTTGCGTAGAGAGGGCAACCTTGCGGATGCCGCACGTCACTGACCGAGCCATGCAGCTAGTCGCTCCCTTTGGGTGGGCTATGCGTTGGACGCATTCGCGTCGGCACTAGTCGCTTCGCGTCGTCGGTAGAGCCCGGCACGCTGTCATGCAAATCAAGAAAAGCTGATTGATATTTCCTTTCGTCGCGTCGTTAAGCAGCGCGGCGAGGGGTTTTCGGCGCTGGGGTGTGCACGACAGGGGTAATTGGGGATAGCGGCTCACGCTGATTGGAATGGTTCTCTTTCCACGACGCAAGCCATGAGTCCTTACGTCCATTCCGGTTCGTGTACGAGCACGATGCTTTGAAACTCAAACGCGGCTTTCCCGTAGAAACAGCATGTTTCTGCGATCGGGAGAGCCTGTCTCGGTCCGCTCTCCATGCAGCAAAGACTGTCGCCTCAAGACCGACGGCCTGCGGGCTGGGACGAGCGCGGTGCCGCCGCCGTCGCTGCGGGCGATCTATCCACAGCAAAGAAGTGCTTCCAGTCCGCCGTACGGGCGGACGAGACGAACGCGCGCCACAGATTTCATCTGGCTGTCGTGCTCGAGGGCCTCGGCGATTATTGCGGGGCGGCTGAGCAACTGACGCGCGCGTTGCGCTACGAAAGTCGTATGGTCGATGCTGCGCGCAGGTTGGGTGACCTGTTCGATCGCGGCGCGCTTCCTGATCAGGTGCGCCTCGATCGCAAGGGGCTGATAGCCGCGCTGGCCCACGACACCGTCGATCGCGACCTGATCGCGGCAGCAGCGTTGCATCATCTCTCGCACCAGGACCCGTTGCGGCGCGTTTTGCGTCAGATCGATGACAGCGGCGACGTGATCGCCGTGGCCCGCCATCTCTGCGTGGCGCGGACGGCTGAGCTTCTGAAGGATGATCTTTTCCTCGAGGTCTTGCGGCGCGGGTTGATCGGCAATGCGCCAGTCGAGCGCTTGCTTACGGCCATCCGCAGGGTGCTGCTGCTTAACGTGCAGCCATCACGGGCAAGTGATCCGGCGCTGGTCACGTTCGTCGCGGCCTTGATGGCGCAATGCTGGACCCACGAATTTGCATGGGCAGAGGCCGCTGACGAAACCGCAGCGCTCGAGAGCGGGTCTATTCCGCCCGATCGCCTTTTGGCAGGAGATGTCACGGCCGGGTGGGCGTTCTTCGTCCGCGCGCTCTACCGGCCCTTGAGTGCCATCAACAGGGCTGGGCTTGGTGCGGACGCGTTGGCTCGTGTCCAGCCGGCCGAGCTGCGCGGCGCGCTGATCGCCCGGCTCGCTGAGGAGGCGGACATCCGCCGTCGCGCTGACGGCATCGACCGGCTCGGCGCAATCGCCGACGCGACCTCGCTCAAGGTGGCGCAGCAGTATGAGGCCAGCCCCTACCCGCGCTGGACCAGCGTGCGGTTGTTCCGCAAGGGGCACTATCTCAAGTACCTCGAAACGTACTTCGACCGGGCCGAGCTGGCCTTCACGGAACGGCCCTTCGAGGTCCTGATTGCCGGATGCGGCACCGGACAGCAGGCCGTATCCGCCGCTCTCGACTACGGCCCCAATGCGCGCGTCCTGGCGATCGACCTGTCGTTGGCGAGCCTCGGCTACGCGTCGATGATGGCCGGGCGCCTCGGAGCGACCAACATCACGTTCATGCAGGGCGACCTCACTGAGATCGAAAGCTTTGCGCCCTCGTTCCTGGGGCGCTTCCAGGTGATCGAATGCACCGGCGTGCTGCATCACATGGCAGACCCGTTCGGGGCTTGGCAGAAGCTGACCCGATGCCTGGCGCCGGGCGGCCTCATGCTGATCGGGCTCTACAGCGCCATTGCGCGGCGGGAGCTGGCGACGCTCCGCAGCGAGGCCGCCTATCCGGGGCCGCAATGTGATGACCACGCCCTGCGATCCTATCGCGAGCATCTGATGTCAGCGCCCGTCGGCGCGCCGGGCAGCACCTATCGCCGCGGGCGAGACTTCTACTCGTCCAGCGGCTTCCGCGATTTCTTCCTGCACGTGAGCGAGCGGCAGACCACGCTGCCGGAGATCAGGGACTTCCTCGGCGACAATGGGCTGAGCTTCCGGGGGCTCGTCACCGCCCCGTTTGCCGCCCTCAAAAATCGCCTGCCGGGCGCGGTCTGGCCAGGGCGCCTGGACCATTGGGCGGAGGTGGAGGAAGCCCATCCGCACATGTTCACCAGCATGTACCAATTCTGGTGCTCGGGGCCACGCGCGAGCGGCGCTCGCCGGGGTTAACGGCGCCCGTTCAAAGGGTTGCTGCCGGAGGCCGAAAACTCACTCTCGAGTAGGCGATTTTGGGGTCGAAAAACGGCGTTCCGAGCGGGTTCCGCAGGTGGCATGAACAACCCTTTCAAAGGGCCTTCCGGAACAAGATTTTTGCCCGCGCTGCTGACAAAAATTATTCATCCAAAACAACAAGATATGCTGTCAATCGAGAATGCGGCCCAGCACCTCGAAAATGTAGGTTGTGAAGGCCCCCCGCGTCCGAAAAGATGACGCAAACGCCCCCCATACTCAGGGCCAATCGTCAGTTCACAGTTAGAAATGGAAATCGCCGTCATGCGGGGATGGATCTGGGTTATCGACAACAACATGCGCGACTACGGCGAGGTGCACTACGACACCCACATCGTTCGCATCAACAAGCGGCTTCACAAGCAGACCAAAGAGCTGCTCATCGACACCCTGCTGCATGAGGAATTGCACATCCGATACCCGCTGCTGTCCGAGCGTGGAATCTGCGCCCTGACGGCGCGTACCTTGCCCTACCTCACCAAGAGCCGCCGCTCGACTATGTACAAGCGGCTGGGTGGCAAGCGGCCGATCAAGATCGGCACCAAGGCGCTGCGATTGCCGGATGGCGTGATCAGGCGTTTCAAGTCGAAGCGGGCGAGGGACCAGTTCGAGCGCCGGGTACGTCAGCGCATCAAGCAGTCGACGACTTCTTAGGTCTCTTGGCGGCCTTCTTCGGCACCTTCTTTCCCTTTTGACGGGCTTCGGACAGGCCGATGGCAATGGCCTGTTTGCGGCTCCTCACGGTCTTGCCGCTGCCGCCGCTCTTCAAAGTGCCCCGCTTGCGCTTGTGCAGGGCCCTCTCGACGTCCTTCGAGGCTGCGCGCGAGTATCTACGTGCCATGGCATGCTCCTGACGCCGTTTGCCTTTGCCAGGAGAACACGGCCGGCCCGGCAATGTTCCTGTTGACGTCAGTGCCCGCCACCGCCGGCTCCAAGCGGCTGGGTCGGCCGGCGGATCATGAGCGAGAGCAACGCCAGGCCCAGGAAGAGCACTGTCAGCGCCAGGAAGACGTCAGAGAAGGCCATGATGACGCCTTGCCGGTGCGTGATCTGGTTGAGCTGCTTCAGCGCCATGAGCTGCGCGTCGCTGCCGTAGGAGGAGAACTTCGCCGTCATGGTGTTGAGCATCTCCATGACTTGCGGTCGCGACCAGGTGATTGACTCGTGCAGGCGTGCGAGGTGCAGGTCCGTACGGTCGTTGAGCAGCGTCGTGAGGCCGGCCAGCCCGACGGCGCCGCCGAGGTTGCGCGTGAGGTTGAAGAGACCTGATGCATTCTTCACCCGCTCGGGCGGCAAGGTGCCCAGTGCAATGTTGTTGACCGGGATCATCGAGATCATGAGGCCGACGCCGCGGAAAACCTGCGGCCAGAACAGCTCCCAGAAGTCCCAGTCCTTGGTCAGGTAGGTCATCCAGAAGGTACCCGCGGCGAACAGCAGGAAGCCGCTGACCAGCATGAAGCGGGGATCGACCTTGCCCATCAGGCGGCCCGCGACCGGCGCGGTGAGGAACATGGCGACGCCGGAGACGAACATGGTCTCGCCGATCATCAGCGCGTTGTAGCCCCGGATCTGGGCCAGGTAGACGGGGTACAGGTAGGTCAGCCCGTAGAGGCCGATGCCGACGACGAAGGAGAACAGGCTGCCGAGGCCGAAATTGCGGTCCTTGAAGGCGCGCAGGTCGACGATGGGGTCCTTTGCCATGAAGACGCGGACGAAGAACACGATCGCCGACAGGCCGGAGACCCAAGCCAGCAGCAGCACGCTTTCATCGCCGAACCAGTCGTTGCGCGGGCCTTCCTCCAGCACGTACTCGAGCGCGCCGAGGAAACCGGCCATGGACAGCAGGCCGATCCAGTCGAAGTTGCGGAACAGCGACCAGTTGGGCTCATCGAAGTCGATGAGGAAGAGCGCGGCGGCCGTCACGGCGATGCCCGGCACGATATTGATGAAGAACAGCCAGTGCCAGGACAGCGCGTCGGTGAGGTAGCCGCCGACGGTCGGGCCGATGGTGGGGGCGAGCGTCGCCACGAGGCCGATCAGCGGTGCGACCAGGCCCATCTTGGAACGGGGAAAGATGATGTAGGCGGTCGCGAATACGGTCGGGATCATGCCGCCGCCGATGAAACCCTGGATCACGCGCCAGATGATCATCTCGTTGATGGTGGTCGAGAGACCGCACATGAGGCTGGCGAACGTGAAGCCGGCCGCGGAGATCGAGAACAGGATGCGCGTGCCGAGCGCGCGCGAGAGATATCCCGAGAGCGGGATCATGATCACTTCGGCAATCAGGTAGGCGGTCTGGACCCAGGTGATCTCGTTGGCGCTGGCGGCGAGGCCGGCCTGGATCTCTGTCAGGGAGGCGGAGACGATCTGGATGTCCAGGATCGCCATGAACATGCCAAACACCATGGCCAGGAACGCAATGAGCTTTTTCGGCTCAATGCGTTCCTCCGCGTCGACCGGCGCGGGGATGGGTATTGCTGCTGGAGATGTTGCTGCCGCGTCGGCCATGGTGCTCGGCCTTCTCGATGGAGGCTAGTTGGCGTTGGCTGCCGTGCTGGTGCGGACCGCGACAGTATTCATGCGGTGCTCGGGCGCCGGCGCGCCCGGCTTCGTGTTGACGCTCACGACGACCGACATGCCCGGGCGCAGCACGGACTGATCGGCGATTTCCTCAGGCACCAGGATGCGCACCGGCAGGCGTTGCACGATCTTGGTGAAGTTGCCGGTGGCGTTGTCCGGTGGCAGCAGCGAGAACACGGAGCCCGAGGCCGGAGCGAAGCTCTCGACCTTGCCCATGAACATGCGGCCCGGCAGCGCGTCGACGGTGATCGACACCGGCTGACCGGCCTGCAGCTTGGCGATCTGCGTCTCCTTGAAATTGGCGTCGACATAGACCGCGTCGAGCGGCACGAGGCTGGCGAGCCGCTGCGTCGGCTGCACGTAGTCGCCGACCTGCACGGCACGGTTGCCGATGACGCCATCGAACGGCGCACGGATGACCGTGAAGGACAGGTCGCGCTCGGCCTTGGCCAGCGATGTTTCGTTTTGGCTCAGGGTGCGCTTGGCTTCTTCCTGCTGGGCCTTCAGCACATGGACATTGGCCTCGGCTGACTGGATGCCGGCCTTGGCGGCCTGCACGGAGGCGACGGCCTGATCGTAGGTCGCCTGCGCCTGGTCGAGGGACTGCTTGCTATTCACCTGGCGGGCTGCGAGCTCCAGCTGGCGCTTCAGGTCGAGGTCCGAACGCGTCTCACCGGCCTGCGCCGATGCGAGCTGCGCCTTTGCCTGCTCGACGGCGGCTTCTTGAGCGATGACCTGCTGGCTGAAGCGGTCGATAGCCGCCTTCTGTATGGCGATCTGGTCCTTGGCGGACTGCACGGCGATGCGATAGTCGCCGCTATCGATGCGCGCAATGGTATCCCCGGCCTTGACGTGGGCGTTGTCATCCACGGCCACGTCCGAAATGTAGCCGGAGACCTTGGGGGAGAGCGTAGAGCTTCGCGCGCCGACGTAGGCGTCATCGGTCGAAACGAAATAGCGACCCGTGGTCCACCAGTATTGCCCGTAGTACCCGGCACCACCCAGGATCAATAGCCCCAGCAACCCGAACAGCGCGCGCTTGGGAACGCGACGCCCGTTGGATTTCTCAGGAGCGGGTTGCGATGAAGGAACGACCCCCGCCTCAGGCTTCTGCGTGCGAGCCTCGGCTGAGGGCACAACCGAGATATCGTCGCTGTCCGATTGCCCGTCCAGCATCTGGTGTCTCCACTTTGGAATGATTCTGACCGAACCGTTCGGTCAACGGCCTTGACATAGGGGGAGAACAAGCCCATTGTCAATGACTGAACGGTTCGGTCATGCAAATGTGATCGCCCCGATAAGGCCGGAAATCATGACTATTCAAGACCTTGAATTACCTGCAGCAGCCGATTTAAAGGGCGACAAGGCCAAGCAGCGCCAGATCATGGAGGGCGCCTGCCGGGTCTTTCTTGCCCATGGGTTCGACGCGGCCAGCATGGGCGCTATCGCCCGGGAGGCCGGCGTGTCCAAAGGCACGCTGTATGTCTACTTCAAGAGCAAGGAAGAACTGTTCGAGAGCATCGTCGAGGAGCAGTGCAGCCAGCAGGCCGAACAGGTTTTCGCCACCCTGAAGGATGATGCCGACATCGAGACGGTGCTCTTGCGGCTCGGCGATGGCTTTGTGCGTTTCCTGTGCCGCCCGGGTGGTCTATCGCCGTTGCGGACGGTTCTCGCCATTGCGGATCGCATGCCCGAGCTCGGCGCGCGCTTCTATCAAACCGGGCCGGCACGCGGGGTCGCCAATCTCACGCGGTATCTCGAAAGCCAAATCGCGGCCGGTGTTCTTATCCCACACGATTGCGAGGTGACGGCCGCACAGTTGATCGACTCGTGCCTGTCCCTGACGTTCAAGCCGATGATGTTCAACACCGCAGGCCCACCCAGCGATGCCCATATCGCTCGCGTCGTCGGTTCCGCCGTACGCACGTTTCTGCGGGCCTACCGCGCGCAGAAATAAAACGGCCGGCGCTCCGTAGAAACGCCGGCCTAGCGACTTTGCTCCAGCTCAAATGGCGTTGGCCGCGCTCAACACGGCCTTGACCGAAGCGGTCGAGACGTCGGCATCGATGCCGACGCCGAACACCGTGCGCTTGTCGGCGACACGGCATTCCACGTAAGCGGCGGCCTGCGAGTCCGAGCCCTGGCGCAGTGCGTGCTCCTGGTAGTCGATGACCTCGATGTCGATGCCGCAATCGTCCTTGAGCGAGGCGACCACGCTCGAGATGAGGCCGTTGCCGGAGCCGCTGATGGTGCGCTCGTTGCCGTCGATGTTGATGCGGCCGACGAAACGGCGGCCCTGGCCCGGCCGGCGCACGCCGGGGTCCTGATAATCGACGAGCGAGAAGCGCTGCTTGCCGGCGAGGTGATAGGTCTCTTCGAACGCGGACCAGATGTCCTTGGCCGTCAGCTCGCGGCTGGTGCGGTCGGCAATCTCTTGCACCCTGCGGCTGAAGTCGATCTGCAGGCGGCGCGGCAGGCGCAGGCCTTTGTCCTGCTCCAGAACCCAGGCGACACCGCCCTTGCCCGACTGGCTGTTGACCCGGATGACGGCCTCGTAGGTCTCGCCGAGATCGGCCGGATCGATCGGCAGGTAGGGCATTTCCCAGACACCGTCGTTGCGCTGGCCGTGGGCCGAGAAGCCCTTCTTGATGGCGTCCTGGTGCGACCCCGAAAATGCTGTGAACACCAGCTCGCCCGCATACGGATGGCGCGGATGCACAGGGATGGCGTTGCAGTGCTCCACCGTGCGCACGGCTGAGCGAATGTCGGAGAAGTTGAGCTTGGGATCGATGCCCTGCGTATACATGTTCAGCGCCAGCGTCACGAGATCGACGTTGCCCGTGCGCTCGCCGTTGCCGAACAAGCAACCCTCGACGCGGTCGGCGCCGGCAAGGATGGCCAGCTCCGTTGCGGCGACGCCCGTGCCGCGGTCGTTGTGCGGATGTACGCTGATGGCTACGCTGTCGCGCCGTGAGATGTTGCGGCAGAACCATTCGATCTGGTCAGCGTAGATGTTGGGCATGGCGACTTCGACGGTCGCCGGCAGATTGATGATGGCCGGGTTGTCCGGTGTCGGTTTCCATACGTCGAGCACGGCTTCGCTGATCTCGAGCGCGAACTCCGGCTCGGTCTGCGTGAACGTCTCAGGTGAATACTGGAAGATCCACTGCGTATCCGGTTGTTTGCGGCTCTCCTCCAGCATGAGGCGAGCACCCGATACGGCGAGATTGATGATCTCGGCTTTCTCCAAGCCGAACACCACGCGCCGGAACAGGGGCGCGGTGGCATTGTAGAGGTGGACGATGGCCTTGGGGGCGCCCTGCAGCGACTCGAAGGTGCGGCGGATCAGGTCCTCGCGGGATTGCGTCAGGACCTGGATCGCTACGCCGTCCGGAATGTGGTTGCCCTCGATCAGGCCGCGGACGAAGTCGAATTCGGTCTGCGATGCCGACGGAAAGCCGGCCTCGATCTCCTTGAATCCGATTTCCACCAGCATCTTGAAGAAGCGCATCTTCTTCTCGACGGTCATCGGGTCGGCCAGCGCCTGGTTGCCGTCGCGCAGGTCGACGGAGACCCAGCGGGGAGCTGTGGTGATGCGCTTTGTCGGCCAGGTGCGATCAGGCAAATCGACATAAGCTGCGGGGCGGTACTTGCTTTCCGGATTGCTCAGCATGGACATTGGATGGGTTCACCGTGTGTAGGGTGATCGAAGAATTGGGGGTGATGAGGCGCATACAGCCGCAGGACAGCCTTCAGGCCCGGCGGCTGCCGGTAAGTCGCAGCACCAGCCAAAACGCAGGGCGTTCCTGCGACGGCGAACATCGGCAACCGCGTATAGGAGTTGATTTTCTGTCAATCTGCATGACGACACCGGCAACAGCCAAACCGCAAACCAGAAGGTCCCGCCTCCCTCAGGAGGTCGGGCCGTCAAGTCGGAGGGCTGCCAGTGTGTAAAAGGTCATGATCCAAATCTCATGTCACGGGAAAGCCCCTGCCGTCAACCATTTCGCCTGGAAATGGCGTTAACGGCGAGATGCGGTGCCAGTTCTCCGCGTGCTAGACAAAGGTCCAGCCCACACAAAAACGGCGCTGAGTTCCGATCATGCGGGCCACGCGGATTGCCCATCCGGTACCTTGAATGGATGAGTGCCCCAGACCTGTGACCGGAACGACCCTCCCGCGAGAGACCTGTGTGCTGCGGTATGCCCTGGACCGGCATGCGGCCGAGAGGCCGCAGGACACTTTCGCCGTGTTCGACAGCGGCGAGCGATGGACCTTTGCCGAAACGGCAAGCGGTGTACGCGCTGTTGCTGCGGCCTTGAGCGGCCTCGGCGTCCGCCAGGGCGATCGTGTGATCGTCATGATGCAGAATTGTGCAGCATCCGTGCGTGCCTTGTTTGCAATCAACTACCTCGGCGCGGCCTTCGTACCGATCAATCCGGACTACCGCGGCGCGCTTTTGAGCCACGTTATCGAGGACGCCGATGCTGTCGGTGCCATGGTGCACGCGCGCGACCTGGAGCGCGTGCTCGGCGTCTCCGCCGGGCTCAATTGGATCATCACCGCGGATGCTGGGCGTCCGCCGCAGCCCACCGGAGCACCAGTTGTGCTCGGGGCATCGGCATTGAACGGCGATCCTGCCCATGTCCCGGACCTCGATACGCCGATCGAGCCCTGGAGCACGCAATCCATCATCTACACATCCGGCACGACGGGGCGCTCGAAAGGCGTGCTGTCCTCCTACATGCACAGTACCTCATCAGTGAGCTACCGGACGTGGCCTGGCATCGGACCTGACGACCGCCAACTGCTGCACATGCCGATCTTTCACATCGGCGGCGCGTTCATCGCCTGTGCGTCCCTATGCGCGGGCAGCTCCATTGCCGTCGTCGAGCGTTTCAAGACCGGTACGTTCTGGGAGACCGTGCGGGTGCTCGAGGTGACATCCGTCTTTCTGCTCGGCGCCATGGCGACATTCCTGCTCAAGGCGCCGCCGCGCCCGGATGACCGCGATCATCCGCTGCGCATGGTGTTCATCGTGCCGCTCGGCCAGAGCGGCCCGGCGTTCCGCGCGCGGTTCGATTGCGATGTGTTCACGCTCTTCAACATGACGGAGATCAGCACGCCTCTCGTATCCGGGGCCAATCCTGCAAAGGCTAATTGCTGCGGGCGACCGCGCGATGGCGTGGACGTGCGTCTCGTCGATGCGAACGACATCGAGGTGCCGGCCGGCGCCGTTGGCGAGCTGATCGTCAGGACTGCGGCGCCTTGGGCGATGAACCACGGCTACCACAACAATCCCGAGGCCACGGCGCGGGCCTGGCGCAACGGCTGGTTTCATACCGGCGATGCGTTTCGCCGCGACGCGGATGGCGATTTCTTTTTCGTCGATCGGCTCAAGGATGTGATCCGGCGGCGCGGCGAGAACATCTCCTCCTACGAGATCGAGTGCGAGCTATTGGCGCATCCGGGCGTGCGCGAGGCTGCAGCCGTGCCCGTGCCGAGCGAGCATTCGGAGGACGAGGTGCTTGTCGTCGTATCCGCGATCGATGGGCGTACTCTGACACCGGAGGACCTGATCGCGCACTTGCGGCCGCGGCTGCCGCATTTCATGATCCCGCGCTACGTTCGCATCATCGACGAGCTGCCGAAAACGCCGACCGCGAAGGTGCAGAAGCATGTCCTGCGGCACGAAGGCCTGACGGCAGAGTGCTGGGACCGCGAGACGTCGGAACGATGAAACGCCGGAGAGGGCGCCCGAAGGAAAGGTTGATCCGATGCCGCAGCGCACGATCCGCTACTACAGCGACTACAAGAGCCCCTACGCCTATCTGGCCAAGGATCTCGTCTACGCGCTGGAGGACGATACCAGTGTCCAGGTGGACTGGCTTCCCTACACGCTGGATATCCCGGCCTATCTCGGCAGCGCCAAGGTCGACGCCGGCAATGTCGTTGAGCAGAACCGCAACGCGCACCAGTGGCGGCGGGTGAAATACAGCTACATGGACTGCCGGCGCGAGGCCAATCTCCGCGGCCTTACGATCCGTGGCACGCAGAAGATCTTCGACTCGTCGCTGGCCAACATCGGGCTGCTCTACGCTCGGGAGCGCGGCGTCATGAGGCCTTACAACGATCGCGTGTTCGAGCGCTTCTGGAAGCGCGAGCTCGACATCGAGAGCCCTGAGGCGCTGGCCCAGATCCTGATGGAGTGCGGGGCAGATATACGGGATTTTCAGAGCTACGCGATGGGAGCGGGCCGTGCGCGCTTGCTGGATGTACAGCAAGAGGCCGAAGAAGGGGGCGTATTTGGTGTTCCAAGCTTCCTGCTCGATGACGGCGATCTCTATTGGGGGCGCGAACATCTGCCGCGCATCCGTGAACTTCTGGGGGAAAAAGTCGTGGCAGGCTGAGCGTTGACCTGTCATAGTCCCGCGCGGGAATTGCAGTCTCAGTAAATCCCGCTCATCGGTCGATACACCGCGCCATGGCGACAGGCACCGGCCTCGCCGCCGGCCCATGCATGTTGTCGAGACGCCCATGCAAAAACTATCGTCATCGGATGCCGCTCCGCCGGTTTCTTCCCCGCAGGCATCTTTCGCAATCGTTCTGACGCTGAGCTTTGCGCACCTGCTGAACGATATGATGCAGTCGCTGCTGCCGGCGATCTATCCCATCATCAAGTCGGCCTATCATCTCGACTTCGGGCAGATCGGTCTCATCACCCTGGCGTTCCAGCTCACAGCGTCTCTGCTGCAGCCGGTCGTCGGCATCATTACAGACCGGCGGCCGCAGCCGTTCTCTCTGGTCCTCGGCATGGGCTCGACATTGCTGGGCTTGCTGCTGCTGGCGCATGCCGGAAGCTTTCTCGCCCTGGTGCTGGGTGCTGCCCTTGTCGGCACGGGATCGTCGATCTTTCACCCTGAATCGACACGCATGGCGCGGCTTGCCTCGGGCGGTCGCCACGGCTTTGCGCAGTCCATGTTCCAGGTTGGTGGGCAGGCCGGGCAGGCGTGCGGGCCGCTGCTCGCAGCCTTCATCATCGTGCCGCGCGGACAGCAGAGCCTGTCGTGGTTCTCGCTCGTTGCCTTGTTCTCGATGGTGATGCTGTTTCAGGTGGGCCGCTGGTACAGCCGGCAGAACCCGATGCCGGTGAAGCCCAAGGCCACCGCGTCAACGGCGGGTGCCTCGTCGCTGCCGGCGGGCGCTGCATTTGCCGTCGGCATCCTGATCTTTCTGATGTTCTCCAAGAGCGCCTACACGGCGAGCCTCACGTCCTACTACACGTTCTACCTGATCGGTACGTTCGGCGTATCCGTGCAGACCTCGCAATTCCTGCTGTTCCTGTTCCTCGGATCGCAGGCTCTGGGTGCGCTGCTCGGCGGCCATCTGGGCGACCGTTTCGGGCGCCGCCAGATCATCTGGTTCTCGATCCTGGGAGCGGTGCCGTTCACGCTGGCGCTGCCGTATGCCAACTTCGGCTGGACCATCGTCCTGACCGTCATCATCGGCATGATCATGTCGAGTGCCTTTCCGGCAATCCTCGTCTACGCCCTGGAGCTGCTGCCGGGAAAGGTCGGCATGATCGCCGGCCTGTTCTACGGATTTTCGTTCGGCCTTGGCGCCTTGAGCGCCGCCGCGCTGGGCGAGCTTGCCGATCACACGAGCATGGCCACCGTCTACAAGATCTGCTCGTTCCTGCCGCTGCTCGGTTTGTTGACGTGGTTCCTGCCCGATATAGAACGCGCCGGCACACGCTGGCGCGGCGGGTAACCGAGCCAATCGGCCATTTCCATTGAACAACGGGGGCGCTGCATGCGGCCTGCAACGATCGGTTTGGTATTTGCATTGGGACTTGCGTCAGGTGCCGAGGCGCGCTCCTTGGACGACAGCCTGCGCCAGCTCGATCCAGAGTTCCGGGCGCATCAGGTCTGCATCATCCGGGGGCTCGAGGCCATCCGCCGCGAAGGCCGCCTGCCCGGCGCGGACCGGATGAAGACGGGGATTCTTTCACCTGCCCGGTTCGAAGGCACCAAGGTCACGACACAAGGCGGCGCGGTGCGCGCCAGGCAGCGCTGGTACGCCCTCAAGTTCACGTGCACGGTAACGCCGGATCAAATGAAAGCGACGTCCTTCACCTACGAGGTGGGGAAGGAGATTCCCGAGGCGAAATGGGAACAACTCGGCTTGTGGAGGTGATGGATTGCGGTGTCCCGCGACCCAATATGTTCACCTCGTGACGATCTGACAACGGAAGGCTCGTGCGATGTCAGGCACCCTCATCCTTCTGCAACTGGCCGGCAACGTCGCGTTGCTGCTGTGGGGCATGCACATGGTGCAGACCGGGATCGTCAGGAGTCTCGGCGGGTCATTACATCACGTGCTCGCGGTGAGCTTGAGCAACCGGGGCAAGGCCTTTCTGGCGGGCCTCGGCATTACGGCCATCATGCAGAGCAGCACCGCGACGGCGCTGATGGCTTCCAATTTCATGGCCGGCGGGCTCATGGAGCTCGTCCCGGGGCTGGCCGCCATCCTCGGCGCCAACGTGGGCTCGACCTTCATCGTGCAGGTACTGAGCTTCAACATCGCCATCTTCGCGCCGCTTCTCATCCTGGCCGGCGTGGTGGCGTTCAAGCGCGGCCGCAAGACGCGCGTTCATGACCTCGGTCGCGTTGGCATCGGGCTCGGGCTGGTGCTCCTGGCGCTCCATGCCATCGTTCTGGTGATCGAGCCCGTCGAGCAAGCCGCCGCGCTCCGTCAGCTCCTTGGCCTGCTGACCGGCGATCCCCTGATGAACATTCTCGCCGGGGCGTTGCTAACGTGGGCGGCCTATTCGAGCGTTGCGACGGTGCTGTTGATGATGTCGCTTGCCGCGACCCACGTCATTGCCAGCCCGGATGCGTTGTCGCTGGCCCTTGGTGCCAACCTCGGCATGATCATTCCCCAGTACCTCACTGCCGGGCAGAACCCCGTGGCGCGGCGTCTGGCGCTCGGCAATCTCTTGATGCGCGGCGCAGGCTGTCTGATCATCATGCCTTTGCTCACGCCCGTGTCGCACGTTCTGGGCAGTCTCGAGAGTGATCCGGCTCGCCAGATTGCGGACTTCCATACCCTGTTCAATGCGGCGCTGGCTCTGCTGTTCATCGGTGCCCTCGGCCCGATTGCCAGATTTTGCAAGTGGGCCCTGCCGGCGCCAGCCAGAAACATCGATCCTGCGGCCCTGCAGTACCTGACCGATACCGAGCCGCGTCCGGCTGCGGTCGTCATCGCCACGGCGCAGCGCGAGGTGCTGCGCATCGCCGATCTTTTGCATGACATGATCGTCGCGCTGGCGGAGGCCTTGCGCAATGACGACCGCAAGAAGCTGGCGCAGATCGCCGCGTTGGATGACACGGTCGATGACCTGCATCGTGCCATCAAACTGCGCCTTGTCGAGGTGATGCGTGAAACTTCGCTCACCGAGGCGGATGCCCGGCGCTGCTCCGAGATCCTGCTCTTTGCCATCAATCTCGAGCATGTCGGAGACGTCCTGGATGTCAGCCTTCGCGACCTCGCCGCGCGCAAGATCAAGAACAGGTTGAACTTCAGCACCGAGGACAATGCTCAGATCGCTGAAATGAACCACATGATCCTGGCTCAGTTGCAGCTCGCCACCAGCATTTTCATGACCCGCGATGATCGTGGCGCCCGCCTCTTGATGGAGGAGAAGATCGTGATGCGCGATCGGGCGGAAGCCGCGACCGACGAGCATCTCGCGCGTCTCGGAGCCGGTGAGCCCGAGAGCGTCGAGACGAGCGGCCTCTACATCGACATCGTGAGGGATTTCAAGCGCATCACGGCGCACTTGGCCTCGGTCGCATATCCCATACTGGAGCAGAACGGAGCGCTGCGCCGCAGCCGTGTGCGCGACCTGTCGGCGAACCTGGAATGAGGCGCAGCAGGCTCCGTATGCGTCCTGTGATCGGAAGGCGACACGTGCTGCTCAATGCGGCCTGGGGGCTGTCTACGCCCTGGCATCACCGTTTTGTGTCGGCTTTTATATTTCCAGTGCGCTAGAGCAGGCTCGTTTCGGATTGAATCACTTTGCCTCACATGAGGCACCTCGGCCGAAACGTGAATCCTGCTCTATCTCATGAGTTTGGAGAGCGATTCACGTTTCTCATGGAAGCCGGAAGTGCTTCCATGAGAAACGATCGCGCTCTAGGGCGTGGCGTTCTCGGGTTTTCGATGTTCAGCGGTTTCGTGAAGCGTTTTGTGCTGGCGGGCGTGGTGTTGCTGATGATGGCGACGGCGCCGCCGGCAATCGCGCAAGCGGTGAAAGAGCAACAGCCGGATCCCAAGCCGCTTCTTCCCAGCCTGCTGCCCAGTGTGCTCCCCGGTGTCTTGCCGAACGTCGTGTTACCTAACGTCGTCCTTCCGGGCGTGAAGCTTCCAATCGTCAGCATCATCGATGGGAGGCCGGTGATCAAATTGCCTGACCTGCCGCTCCCAAATCTCTCGTTGGTGCACATTGCGGGCCTGCCGATCGATCTCCATCTCGGCGGCGATACACTGCTGGTCCTCAGCCTGCCGGGTATCAGCATTGCGCTTCCCAATCTGTCCGGCGTGGGTGCGTTAGGCAGCGGTGTCGTCGGTATCGTCCTCGATCAAGTTTCAGCCGTGACGCAGTCGCTGGCGGGAACGTCCAACAGTGCTGCGCTGGGTCCCATCCAGGCGCTCATCGATGGCGTCGGCAGTGGCGGCGCGCCATCGTCCAACTCGGCGGCGATGGGAGGCTCGGGTTTCGCTCCGCTGCCACTTGTGAACATGTGGATGTGGAACTCGGTGACGTTCGGCACGAGCAGCCATGGCGGCTATCAGTTCCGGGGCGGCGAGGGTGACGGCGCTGTCAGCGGCTCGACACTCGCCACGCGCTCCAACGACTGGGCGGAAATGCCGGGCGTGCTGTGGGATGCCTCCACCGTGGCGGGTCTGCGCCCCGGCACGCTGCATATCGGCCTCAATGCCGGCATCGCCGAGACCGAGCTCTCGGTGAAGGGCAACAGCGTCCTGCGCGAGTTGGGTATCACGCAGGCCGGCAAGGCCAACCTGCGCTCGTGGTCTGCCGGAGGTTTCGCACTGCTGACGACGCGCTCCTGGTACACGGGCGCAGCGGCTGGCGGCAGCTGGGGCAAAGCGGATACCGACAACTACATCACGGGTGCTGGCAGCGAGTTCAACGGCACGAGCTTCACATCGGCGCTGTTTCTTGGGACGGTGATGCCGGTGTGGGATGTGGTAAAGCTCGATCTGCGCGGCATGCTCGGCTATCAGCGCACGGTCGGCGATGGACACAGTGACTCGATCGGCATCGTCTATGGCGACCACACCATCGAGAACTTCAACGGCACGCTGTCAGCGCGTTTGTTCGGGTCGTTCGATGTGGGCGGCACGATTTTGCGGCCCTACGTTCAGGCCGGCGTGACGCATCGCTTCCACTATGCCAACGAGCTGAAGATCCAGGGCATCGATTTCTCGTTCGACGATGCGGACACCAGTGTTTTCGCCGCCGGTGGCATCGACCTCGACATCAGTCAAAAAGTGCAGTTTTCGGTGGGCGTACGCCATGAGCACAGCCCTGATTTCGATAATCTGGTCGGCCGCATCGGCTTTATCTACAAACTCAACTGACGAGGCAGTAGTCTCGAGCTAGAGGCCGCCGGTCAAGACCTCGGCGGCGCTGATCCTGCTGGCCCGTGGCGTCACATGCGCCCCGGGTTCCTGGATCAGGCGCTCCGCGCTTCTTGTCGGGCCAGGGGCGGCACGCGGGGCTGAACTCGCGGGTTGGTCGCTCGCTTTGCGCGATCTGCGGGATTTCTCAGCGATGCCGGCTGCCTGCTCGGGCGTCTTCATATAATAGGCGACGTTAGACTGCGCGTTGGCGACACGTGGGTCGGCGCGCAAATGTTGCAAAACGGCGGCCATATCCTGCGAGTCACGCAAGCGGTAGCTGATGATGCGAATGCTCAGGCTCTGGATGGTCGTGCGTTTGACGATTTCGAGGTTGTGCTGTTTGGCGATGTCCGCGTCGGTGTCCTCGGACGCGTGCGCGGCAATCGAGACGAGCACGGTTCCGAGCGTGCTCTGCCCGTCGGCGGCAGTGTGCGTCACGGTCTGGGCCGAGCGCCAGGCATCATCGGCCGTCTCACGGACAGGGGAGCGATAAGGTGCGCGCACGACATCGTCGCCAACCGCGGCGACGACTGTCCGCGTCCGCGGGTCAGCCGTCTGCGCAAGGCACGAGGTGGCGAAGCCAAGAACAAACGCGAGAGCCAAAGTGGAATGTGCCGCCAAGCGTGAGGTGCCCGTGGGACTTGCGCCGATCATTCTGCCGCTCGCTGTTCTCCCGCGTACGCACCATCGCATTAAAGTGATGAGCCTGCCTAGGGCGGCGGATTGCATCAGGCGGCTCACGCGGTTTCCAGGCAGCAAAAACTGTGCATTCATTGTCGCCGTCAATATGCCCGTGACATAGATACAACAGCGGAGCGCCCAGGATGATCAAGTTCTACTTCAATGGCTCGCCCAACCCGACCAAGGTTGCCCTCTTTCTTGAGGAAGCGGGGTTGCCTTACGAGGCCATCGCCGTCGACACGCGCAAAGGCGAGCAGTTCCAGTCTTCCTTTCTCGCCATCAATCCGAACGCCAAGGTGCCGGCTATCGTCGATGGCGATGCGACCGTGTTCGATAGCAACGCGATCCTGCTCTATCTCGCCGAGAAGACTGGCAAGTTCCTGCCGGCGAACACGCCTGCAGCGCGCGGCGAGCTCTTGTCATGGCTGATGTTTGTGGCGACGGGCGTCGGGCCGTTCTCTGGACAGGCCGTGCACTTCAAGCATTTCGCGCCGGAGAAGCTGCCCTACGCCAACACGCGCTACCAGTACGAGGTCGGACGCCACTACGGCGTCTTGAATGCGCGCCTCGATGGGCGGCGCTACATGGTCGGCGACACCTACACCATCGTCGACATGGACCTGTGGGGCTGGGTGCGCATGGCCGCATTCATCATGGGCGAAGACGCCTTGGCGAGGTTCCCCCATCTGAAGCGGCTCGTCGACGAGATCAGCGAGCGTCCGGCCGCCGCGCGCGCCGTTGCCCTGAAGGACAAGCACAAGTTCAAGACCGAGATGGATGACGAGGCGCGCGGGCACATGTTCAAGCACCTCGGCGGCAAAGCCGCCTAATTCCATGACGGGCTGGCACCGGTGTCAGGCGCCGGCCCGTTGTTGCCATCCAGATTTGCGAGCTGGAAGCGCTCGAAGCGGTGCAGGGCCGCCTCGATGAGCTTCTTGTGTGTTCGAGCGCGGCCGTTGCCGACCCAAGTCCAGCGCTGCATCAGCAGCTTGCGGTTTTCACGATCCGTCTTGAGATCGATCGCCGCGACGATCTCGTCGCCCACCAGAACCGGCAATGCGAAATACCCGAAAACGCGCTTGTCCTTGGGGATGTAGGCTTCGAAGCGGTGATCGTAGTCGAAGAAGTGCTGCAGCCGTTTGCGCCGTATGATGAGCGGATCGAACGGCGACAGGATGTGCACCAGGCTCTCGGCGGGTGAGGCAAGGGGATCGAGCGCTTCCGGGCGCACCCAATGCTCGACTTTGGCGACGCCATCGACCTCGACGGGCACGAGCTCCTTGCGGCGCACGCGCGCCTCGATCAGCCGGCGAATGCCGGGCTTGCGCTTGGCATCGAGATGGCAAATGGAATCGAGGCTGACGATGCCTTGCGACCTGAGCCCCGCCTCCAGCATGTACTCCAGGATTTGCTTTTCGGTAGCCGGCTTCGGCCGCTTGTCCCAGGCGAAATGCCGGTCGGTCAGCTCGTAGGTCTTGAGCATGCCGACCCGCTCGCTGATCGTCACGGTGCCTGTGTAAAAGGCGAGCTGCAGCGCGCGCTTTGAAGGTTTGCGGCTGGCCCAAGGGTGCTCTTTGTCGAGCAGCACCTCGTCCTCGATGTCGCGGATGGAGAGCGCTCCGTCCTTCCTGATCAGGCGCAGGACCCGGCGCAGCTCCTCCTTCTTGACGGCGGCGAACCAGCGGCCCGGCTCGTAGTTCCGCATCGCGCCGGTGAAAAAGCGCATGTCCCGGGTGGGAATGTAGGACAGCGCATGCGTCCAGTACTCGAACACCGACTTGTCGATGGTCTGAGCCTGGTGCAGGTGCTTGCGCTCGTAGTCGGGGATGCGCGCGTAGAGAATGTGATGATGGCAGCGCTCGATCACATTGATGGTGTCGATCTGCACGTAGCCCAGATGCTCGACGGCCGCCCGCGTCGCGTCCGGGCCGGAGCCGAACGGCGTGGGCACGTCCAGCCGCTGTGCCGTGAGCCACAGCCGTTTGGCCTGCGACTTGGGGATGGCGTAGGTTTTTTTGGCAGCGCGGAGCATGGGCAGCGGGGACTGTAAACTCCCTCACCACCCCGCTGTCAAACGTCCAACCGAAGTCTCCTGACTCACCAGCCCAAGGCGTAGCTGGGCCGGCGTGGGTCCGCACCGGCGAACATCAACCCGCTCTCGGGGTCCTTGCGGATCATGCACATGGCGCCGGCGCGCCAGACGAACTGCGGCCACCATTGCACATTGTGGCCAAGCGAAGCCAGCTGGTCGCCCGTCGCCTTGGGCAGCCGCGCCTCCAGGGTGAGATTGTGCGGCCCGTGCGCATGCGGCTGGAATGAATCCGGGAAGCTGTAGGTGGCAAAGCGCGGCGCCTCGACGGCCTGCTGCGGGTCCATGCCGAACTCGACCGCGTTGACGAAGGCTTGCAGCATGGCCTGGATCTGCACGTCGCCGCCCGGCGTGCCGAAGGGAATGAGTTCGCGGCCGTGCTTGCCGCGCGGTCCGAGGGCCAGTGCCGGGTTCGGCGTCAGGCGCGGCCGCTTGCCGGGTGCCAGGACGGACGCATGCGAGGGATCGGTCCACGATTGTGAGCCGCGCATCGACGGCACGAGGCCGGTTCCGGGAATGACGGGCGAGTCGCTCGAGGTATCGCTCGGCGTCGCGGAGAAGACATTGCCGTGGCGATCGACGACGCAGACGTAGGATGTGTCGAGGTGGCCGCGTGAGGGCTCGGACGGGGTCTTGCCGTCGCCCGCGGGCGCCATGCCGGTCGAGGCCCGGTCCGGCTTGATCGACGCGAGACGCTCGCGGGCGTAACTGTCGGACAGCAGCCGGATCAGAGGCACATCGACGAAGCGCGGATCACCGAAGTAGCGCTCGCGATCCGAGAAGGCGATCTTCAGGGCCTCGGTGACGGCGTGGATATAGGCCGGCGAGTTGTGACCGAGGCCTTTGAGGTCCATGCCCTCGACGATCTTCAGGGCTTCCGCCAGCGCCGGTCCCTGGCACCAGGGCGGGCACGTGTAGACATCGCGGCCCTTGTAGGAGATGCGGACCGGCGCCTCGACTTCCGGCTGGAAGCCGGCCATGTCCTCGGCTGCGAGCCAGCCGCCGTTCTCGCTGTGATACTTGACGATCGTGGCGGCGATGTCGCCGAGATAGAAGGCATCGCGCGCCGCCTTCAGTCCAGCGGCGCGTCCCTTGCCGGCTGCGGCCTTCTCTTGGTCGCACATGAACTGGAGCGTGCGCGCCAGATCGGACTGCACGAACAGCTCGCCGGGTTTGGGCGGACGGCCGTTCGGAAGATAAACGGCGGCCGTCGACGGCCAGCGGCGATAGTCCTCCTCATGCAAGGCGAGCACATCGGCCATCAGCGGGTGCATGGCAAAGCCATCGCGGGCGAAATGGATTGCGCCTTCCGCGACGTCCGAGAACGACATTGTTCCGAACCGCTCGAGCGCGAGGATCCACGCGGCCGGTGCCGCGGGCACGACCGTACGCAGCAGGCCTTTCGGGATGAGCCCGTTGTGGTTCTTGACGAAGTACTCGGCGGAGGCGGCCTTGGGCCATGTGCCCAGGCCTGAAATGGAAACAACCTCGTCGCGCTCGGCGAGGTAGATGAGGGTCGGTGCCACGCCGGCGACATTCACGATGTCGCTTTGCAGGACCCCCAAGGCGATGCCCGCCGCGACCCCGGCATCGACGGCATTGCCTCCGGCATCGAGAATGCGGAAGGCGGCGTGCGTCGCTCCGTAGTGCCCTGCGGCGACCACATGCTTGAGCCCGGCAATGGACGGACGGTAGCTCGAGATACCGAGCGGGGGCGTGGACGGCGTGGAAGCATTAGTCATGGAAGATGTTCCCCTCTCCATGCACTTCTGTACGGTGATCATGGCACAAGCGCCTGCGGGGCGGAAGCCTCAGGTGCCCTGCCGCAAGCGTGCCAGGACTTTCAATCCTGCATAACCGTCAGCCGGGTTGAGGCCGACCTTGCGCTGGAACGCTCGGACGGCGAGCATCGTATCGCGGCCGACGCGACCGTCGGTTCCGCCTGTATCGAAGCCTTGCTGCGTCAGGCGTCGCTGGATCTCCTGCACCTCGGCCAGGGTTGGTGTGCGCTCGCCGTCCGGGAACGGCTGCACGAACGCATCGTCGCCGCGGATGCGGTCTCCCAGGTGCACGATGGCAAGGGCGTAGGTGTTGGCCGGATTGTAGGATTTCACGGCATCGAAGTTGCGGGTAAGGAGCAGCATGGGCCCGCCCGCTACCGGCTGCCAGAGGCGCGCCATTTCATCGAGGCGTGGAAACGGTTGCCCGTTCGCACGTGCAACACCGGCCTGGCGCCACGCGGCGATCGTGCGTGTTCCTGTCGTCGATGCGCTCATGCCCTGTGGGAGGCGCACCTCGTAGCCCCAACCTTCGCCGCGCCGGTACTTGCCGCGCTTGAGGAGATACTGCGCGGTGCCGGCGAGCGCGTCATCCGGAGGTCCGAACGGGGATATGCGGCCGTCCTTGTTGAAATCGACGCCCGAGTTCAACCACACCTCCGGCATCCATTGCGTGTGGCCCATGGCGCCGGCCCATGAGCCGATCATGGTGCGCGGATCGCCCCAGCCGCGGTCAATGATGACGAGAGCGTTGAGGAGCTCCTGCTCCCAATAGGTGCGTCTGCGCGGATCACCCCACGCAAGCGCCGCCAGCGCCGGAATGACCGGCCGCATGTGCTTGGGATTTTCCACGACGTCGCCGAAGGCTGACTCCATGCCCCACAGTCCCAGCATGACGTAACGGTCGACGCCATATTGGCGCTCGATGCGTTCGAGCAGCGGAGCGTACTCGCGGGCGCGCTCCTTGCCGGTCCGGATGCGCCAGTCGGAAACGCGCCGGTTGAGGTATTGCCACACGGCTTCCTGGAACTCGGGCTGTGCGCGATCGAGCGCGTAGACGGAGGTGTCGGGCTTGGTGGCGTTCATCACCCGATCGTAGGTCGCGCCGGATATACCGCGCGCAACGGCCCGCGGGCGGAACGCTGCGACCCATTGCGGAAACGTCAGCCGTGATGACTGGGCAGCCGCTGGAAGCGTCATGCTCGCGTGCGTGAGCCCGGCGAGGGCGGCGATAAGGGTGCGGCGCGTGATCGGAGCCGTCATGTCCGTCCTCGCAACCTTGCCGGCGTCCTGCCGGCCGCTTTGGACGTAAAGCATCGTCCGAACGATGGCGCTTGTCGTTGTGGGGCATTTTGTGCTGGCATAGGGCCAACAAAACGAAAGAACCGGGAGGAATCAAGGATGAAGCGCGTCAGCGTTCTACTTTCTATTCTGCCTGCCTTGGTGTTTTCGGTGCCGGCTGCGGCACAGGTTTCCGACGACGTCGTCAAGATCGGCGTTCTCACCGACATGTCGAGCCTTTACGCGGACATCAACGGCCCGGGCGCCGTGGTCGCCACGCAAATGGCCGTCGAGGACTTCGGCGGGACTGTGCTCGGCAAAAAAATCGAAGTGATCCAAGCGGATGTGCAGAACAAGGCCGACGTCGCGGTCAGTATCGCGGGCCGCTGGTTCGACAATGAGAAGGTGGATGCCATCATCGGCACCGGCGCGTCATCGTCATCGCTTGCGACCTCGGGCGTGGCGAAGGAGAAGAAGAAAGTCTACCTGGCGACCGATCCGGCCAGCTCCGACATCACGGGCAAGGCCTGCAACGCTTATACGATCCATTGGGTCTACGACACGATCGCGCTGGCCAACGGAACGGGTTCGGCCGTCGTCAAAGCCGGTGGCAAGAGCTGGTTCTTCATGACCGCTGACTACGCGTTCGGGCATGCGTTGGAGCGCGATGTCACGTCGGTTGTCTTGGGCAACGGCGGACAGGTGGTCGGAAGCGTGCGCCACCCCATCAACACGTCGGATTTCTCCTCGTTCCTCCTGCAGGCGCAAGGCTCCAAGGCGCAAATCATCGGCCTCGCCAATGCGGGCGGAGATACCATCAACTCGATCAAGCAGGGTGCCGAGTTCGGACTGGCTGCGAGCGGCCAGAAGCTCGCCGGCCTTCTCGTCTTCATCTCCGACATCCACACCATCGGCTTGAAGCAGGCGCAGGGCCTGAATTTGACCGAAGCCTTCTACTGGGACCTCAACGACGAGACGCGCGCCTGGTCGAAGCGCTGGGGCGACAGGATGAACGGCCGCAGGCCGACCATGATCCAGGCCGGCTTCTACTCGGCGGCCCGGCAGTATCTCGAAACCATCAAGGCGATCGGCACCGACGATGCGGACAAGGTGATCGCGGCGATGAAGGCAGCGCCGCCGAGCGTCGATCCGTTGTTCGGCAAGGGCTACATCCGCAAGGACGGCCGCAAGATGCACGACATGTATCTCTTCGAGGTGAAGAAGCCCGAGGAGAGCAAGGGTCCGTGGGACTACTACAAGCTCGTGCGCACCATTCCCGGTGAGGAAGCTTTCCGCCCGATGGACAAAGGCGGCTGCCCGCTCGTGAACTAGCTGAAGACTGGAGGAGGATATCCGCCTCTGCTCTCATTCTTTCCGGATACGGCTGTGCGGCCGATCCGGAACTCATTGCCATGCTTGATGGTTGTTTACGCGATCTTTGCGCTGATCTCAGGCTGCGAAACCAGGGCGGCTTGCCGGCTCGAAGCACGCAGCCTTGGAGTATCGCATGAGTACCATCCTGCTGATTATCTTGATCGTTATCCTCATTGGCGCGCTGCCGACCTGGCCGCATAGCGCAGGCTGGGGTTATGGCCCCTCGGGCGGGGTCGGACTTGTCGTCCTCATTCTGCTGATCCTGCTTCTCACCGGACGGCTTTAGCAAAGCGTTGCAGGCTGAAGCGGCTCAGGTCGTGCGCCGTACTGCCGGTTGTCGCTAGATCGGCGAGAATTTCGCCGATGACGCTGGCAAACTTGAAGCCGTGCCCCGAGCACGGTGAGGCGATCACGATGCGCGCGTCCGCGGGATGGCGGTCGATGATGAAATCCTCGTCCGGCGTGCGCGTATACATGCAGGCGCTCATGCGTCGGAGCGCGCCATTGGCAGCCGAGAGGAATTGCGCGAGGCAGCTCCGCATCTGCTGCTCGTCGGCGGCATCGGTCTCGCAGCGCAATGCGTCTGGATGAGGGACCGTTTCGCCGGCCTTGTGCGAGGCGACCTTGACGCCCGTGCCGGCGAAGTCGGGAAAGCCGTAGCAGGTGTCCTCCAGCCCATCGAGGATGAAAACGGGGCACGCCTGCGGCGTGAAAAGCTCCGGATTTTGTGGCGTGAACCAGCCCAGCACCTGGCGTGTCACATGCAGGTGCTTCTGCATCTGCGGGACGAGCGTGCCGAGCCAGGCCCCGGCCGCGACGATCACGTGTCCGGCTTCGATCGTGCGGCCGTCGAGCCGCAGTTCGACGGCTGAGGGTCCGGGTAGGATATCGAGAACCCGGGTTCCCACGGCGATCGTCGCCCCGGCTTGCGATGCGCCCTGCACCAGCAGCGGGATCGCGCGATCGGGATTGAGAATGCCGCCGTCCGGTTGCAACACGGCGTGCCAGCCCGACGGCAGGTGAAAGGCCGGGAAGCGCCGCATGATCTCCCGGGCGTCGAGCACCTCGTGGAAGATGCCGTGCAGGCGCGATGCCTCGAGGGACCCGTCGACGATGACCGAGCCGGCGTGACCTGCTTCCAGAATGCCGGTCACGGTCAGAATGGTCTGGCCCGTGGCGCGTTCCAGCTCGCGCCAGCCTTCATAGGCCCGCCTCACCAAGGGCACGTAGGACTCGTGCTCGAAATAGGAGAGGCGGATGGCGCGGCTTTCGCCATAGGACGAGCCGCGACCGTGCCCGGGCGTGTGTTGCTCGATGCCGATGACGCGCTGCCCGCGACGGGCCAGATGGTAGGCGGCAGCACTGCCCATGGCCCCAAGTCCGACAACGGCAACGTCATAGGTCGATGCTGGCATGGCGGTTCCGGCAAGAAGATGGGGAGTTCTGGATCAAGCTAAACCGCGCCCGTGTGCCGCTCAATACGGCACGATGCATGGCCTGGGCGATATACGGCGCCTGATCTACCGCCACCATACACTTATGTATTGTGTAAGCTCAAAGCCGCAGATAACCTCCTTGCAAACGATGACAGCCGGAGAGTCCGCTTGCCGGACCCGGCGAAACAAAAAGGTGACGGGACGCGCTCGGCGGCAACGATGCGGCTGAGCATTGCGGTGGCGAGCCAGGGAGATCCTCATGCGCAAGACGACGACCTTCGGGATGAACCGGAGAGCTTTCATCGGGGGGATGGCCTCGACTACGGCGGCGGTTTCGACCGGTGCGCTCGCGCAGGACAAGCCGAGCCGTCTCGTGATCAGCACTTATGGCGGCGACTACGGCCAGTGGATGAAGGAGACCTTCGAGGTTCCATTCACGGCCAAAACCGGCATCGGCCTCGACCACGACATCGGCGAGAACCCGGCACGCTTCGCCAAGTTGCGCACCTTCCAGAAGCAGCCGCGCTTTCAGCTCATCACGCTGCAGGATCGCTATCTCTTCCAGTCGGCGCAGGAAGGGCTGCTGGAGGATATCGACTACGCCAACGTGCCGAACGCCGCCGATGTCGGCGATGCGTTCAAGACACGCAACTGGCTCGCGTATTCCTACGTCTCCATCGGCATCATCTACAATTCCGAGAAGGTGAAGACGCCGCCGCGCAATTGGGAAGATCTCCTCAGCGACCAGTTCAAGGGACGCATCTTCATCGACGACTTCAACCACTTCGGGCTGCACATCGTGCTCGCCATCGCCAAGGCGAAAGGCGGTGGATACCAGAACATCCAGCCTGGCCTGGACGTGATCAAGCAGATCAAGGACCGCCTGAACCCGCGTTTCATTTCAACGTCGCAGGAAGGCATGAAGCTGCTCGACACCGGCGAGGTGGACGTGGCGATGTGGCAGAGCGCGCGCGCCTTCACCTTGAAAGCCCAGGGCAAGCCGATCGAGTATTCCATCCCGGATACGGGAGATGTGGCCGTCGCCTACGGCAGCGGCATCGTCAAGAACGCAAATGCGAAGTCCTGGGGTGAGACCTACCTCAATGGTGCGGCCGATCCGGCCCTGCAGGCGCAGTTTGCGGCCGGCAAGATCATCGCCTATCCGACCAACAAGAAAACCCAACTCCCCCCGAGCGTGGCCGCTCTGCTGAAACGCCCAGAGAACGACAAGCTGTTCGCCATAGACTACGCGGAGGTTCTGCCCAGGCTCGCCGACTGGACCAAGCTTTGGAACCGGATGATTGCCGGCTAGGGATCGGTGATGGAACGCGCTCCGAACCGGCACCAGCTGGCCTTGCGCCTTTTGCTGGCTCCGGCCCTCGTTTTCATGATCCTGTTCTTCGCCGTGCCGCTGGCGATCCTGCTGCGCTACAGCGTGGCGGGGTTTGACGGCGGGCAGGTCGGCGATGCGCTGTCCTTCGAGCACTACATTTCTCTGTTCGAGGACCCGCTCTATCGGCAGATCATCGTCAGGACGTTGTTGATCGCGGCGGCGACCACGGCCCTGTGCGTGATCATGGGCTATCCGATCGCCTGGGGCATTGTGCGTGCGGGTGTGCGCTGGCGTCCGCTCCTGCTCATCCTGGTGCTGATGCCGCTGCTGATCGGCGGTGTCATCCGGTGCTATGGCTGGCTGCTGATCCTGGACGAGCGCGGCCTGCTGAACAGCATGTTGCTATCGCTCGGGCTCATCAAGCAGCCGCTGCAGCTGCTATTCGGCTTCTGGAGCGTGGTCATCACCATGGTCGAGGTGCTGCTCCCGTTCTTCGTGCTGCCGATGCTCGGGACGCTGTCGAGCATCGACCCGCTGATCGAACGCGCCTCCCTGAGCCTCGGCGCCAACCGGGTGCAGACGTTCTTCCAGATCGTGTTTCCCATGACCATCCCCGGCGTGATCGCCGGCGCATCCATCGTGTTCAGTCTGGCGCTCACGATTTTCGTCGTGCCGCGCATCATCGGTGGGCCGAGCTATCTCATGCTCGCGACGCTGGCGTATCAGCAGGCCGGCGAGGTGGGGAACGTGCCGTTCGGTTCGGCCGTCGCGGCGCTTATGCTGGTGATGACGCTGATCGTGCTGTTCGTGGTGAACCGCGCGCTGCCGCAGCGGTCGTCGGGCGCAGGGGGAGCATAGGTCATGCGCGTCTCCTCGCTCCTCTTCGTGCTGGCGAACATCGCTATCTACGTGTTCCTGCTTCTGCCCGTCTTCATCGTCATCGTGATCTCGTTCTCGGGAACCGATTCCGTCGCGTTTCCTCCCACGTCGTTCTCGCTCAAGTGGTTCGTGAAGTTCCTCGGCGAGCGGCAACTCGTCTCAGCGCTGCTGACGAGTTGCGGTCTGGCGACCGCGTCCTCGGCCATTTCCCTGGTTCTCGGCGGCATTGCCGCCTTCGCCATTGCGCGCGGCACGTTCCGTGGCCGCACCGCCGTCATGAGCTTCCTGATGACACCGCTGATGGTGCCGGCGCTCGTCATCGCCATGGCGTTTCTGGAGTTCTTCGCGCTGATCGGCACGCCGTCGTTTCTCGGGCTGCTGCTCGGCCACGTCATCATCACGCTGCCCTATGTCGTGCGCACCATGGTGGCGGGATTGTCGAGCTCCGACATGCTGGCGGAGCAGGCTGCCGTGAGCCTCGGATGCACCCGCGTGCAGGCGATCCGCCTCGTCACCATTCCGATGCTGACCAACAGTATGGTCGCTTCGGTTCTGTTCTCGTTCATCATCTCGTTCGAGAACCTGCCGCTGGCGCTGTTCCTCTCCGATCCCTACACGGTCACGCTCCCCATGCAGATCTACAACTACCTGCAATGGGTGTTCGACCCGACGGTGGCGGCGGCGTCGACCATCAACTTTCTCGTGGTCATTCTGCTCGTGTTCATCGCCGAACGATCCATTGGCCTGAGCCGCTTCATGGGCGTGATGAAATAGGTGGAACGATGAGCCGGGTGACGGTCCGTGATTTGTGCAAGCGCTTCCCGGGATCGATGGGGGCGGATCAGGTTTCGTTCGATATTCCGTCGGGCAATTTCCTGACCCTGCTCGGGCCCAGCGGCTCGGGCAAGACGACGACGCTGATGATGATCGCCGGATTCCTGGAGCCGGATTCAGGCACCATCGAGGTGGCGGGCCGGGATATCGCTAGGCTGGCGCCGAACAAGCGCAACCTGGGCGTCGTGTTCCAGTCCTACGCGCTCTTTCCGCACAAAACGGTCTGGGAGAACGTGGCGTTTCCGCTGAAGATCCGGAAAATGCCGAACGACGAGATCGACAGGCGCGTGGCCAAGATGCTCGATCTCGTGCGTCTGGACTCGTTCAAGGACCGCAGCGTCACCGTTCTGAGCGGCGGACAGAAGCAACGGGTGGCGTTGGCGCGGGCACTTGTGTTCGAGCCGCCGGTGCTGCTGATGGACGAGCCGCTCGGCGCCCTCGACCGCAAACTCAGGGAACACATGCAGGTCGAGATCAAGAACATCCAGCGCTCGCTCAACGTGACAGCGATCTACGTCACGCACGATCAGGATGAAGCGCTGTCGATGTCCGACACGATTGCGATCATGAATGAAGGACGCATCGCGCAGATCGGCTCGCCGGAAGATCTGTACGAGCGGCCCACCAGCCGTTTCGTCGCGGAGTTCCTGGGCGGCATCAACCTTCTGCCGGTGGCAGGCGTCAGCAGCGATGCGGGAGCGCATATGGCGGATCTCGGATTGGGGGCACGCGTACCGTGCAGCGCGCCATCCGCCGGGCAGGGCGGGCCCTTCCGCCTCGGCGTTCGGCCCGAGCGGGTGCTGATTGGCAATCCCGGCACCGGTCACTTCGATGCGACTGTCACGAAGCGGACCTACCTTGGTGGCGCCGTGCTCTACGATCTGGCCTTCCACGGGATCGAGCTCGCCGCCAAAACCGCGACGGGTGGTGCTGCGCCGATGTCCGACGTCGGCTCGACGGTTTCGGTTTCCTGGCCAGCACATAACGCGTGGCTTCTCGCATGAGGCTGACCGTACGCCTCACGGCCACACCACAGGGTTCTCATGGACACATATGATTTCATCGTCATCGGCGCAGGCATCGCTGGTGCTTCGGCAGCGGCTGAACTGTCCAAGCACGCGCGGGTGCTGCTGCTCGAAGCGGAGAAAACCACCGGCTATCACTCAACGGGTCGCTCGGCCGCGCTGCACACGGAGAACTACGGCAACGAGATCATCCGGCGCTTGACGATCTCGAGCCGCAAGTTCTTCGAGAATTTGCCCGATGGGTTCTCGGACCATCCTGTCATGACGGATCGTGGTGTGCTGTGGGTCGCCCGCAAGGAGCAGGTCGCAGCGTTCACACAGACCCTCGACGCGGCGCGCGCGCTCGTGCCGTCCATCCGGCCGGCGAGCATAGACGACGTGCTGCGCTTGTGTCCGATCATGCGGCCGGACTACGTCGCGGCGGCCATGATCGAACCGGAGGCCATGGATCTCGATGTCCATGCCATCCATCAGGGGTTCCTCAGAGCCTGCCGCAGACAGGGCGGCAAGCTCGTGACCAACGCCCGTGTCGTGAGCCTCGAGCGCGAAGGCCAATCCTGGACCGTCGGTGCGGGCAGCGAGCGATATGGAGCGGCGGTCGTCGTCAACGCGGCCGGTGCCTGGTGCGATGAGGTCGGCAACCTCGCTGGCGCGCGCCCCATCGGCCTGGTGCCGAAGCGGCGGACCGCGTTCACCTTCGATCACGCGACGAAACACGACGTGGAGCGCTGGCCATTCGTGCTCGATGCCGACGAGACATTCTACTTCAAGCCGGAATCCGGCCGGCTTCTGGGCTCGCCAGGCGATGAGGAGCCCGTGCCCGCGTGCGACGTGCAGCCTGACGATATCGACATCGCCATCGCCCTCGAGCGGATCAAGGAGGCAACCACGCTCGACGTGCGCCGGGTCGAGCACAAATGGGCCGGTCTGCGCAGCTTCGTGAAGGACAAGTCGCCAGTCGTCGGCATGGCGCCGGACCGGCCGGGGTTCTTCTGGCTCGCCGGACAAGGCGGCTATGGTGTCATGACCTCGCCGGCGCTCGGGCGCACTGCCGCAGCACTGGCATTGACTGGCGCAGTTCCGGCTGACCTTGCCGAATACGGAGTTGCGGCTCGCGATCTCGCGCCGGATCGCTTGTGGGCTTAGAGCGCGGGCGACGGAATTATGTCGCCGCGCGCCGATCGGATCGGATCGAGGCCAACGATAAGGAGCCGTCCTCGTCGAGATAGCGCTCGGGAAAGGGGCGACCGACCAGGACCTTGTAGTAGGTCGGAAACAACGACCTGCGGTATTCGATGGTTTCCCTGACGCGCAACGCGTAGTAGCCGACCTGATGGTAGTACATGACGCGGGCCCGGATCTCGGCTTCGATCGGCGAGTATTTGAGCTCGTTGAAGAGTGTCTTCAGGACGTCGATGCGCGCATCGTCCACCTGTTTGACGAGGCGCGTCACGCTCGCCGACACGCGTGCCCAGTCGCGTACAGCAGAGTCATAATCGGGATCGAACTCGTTCGCGCGCAGCCAGATGCAGAAGAACTCGGCGAGCTGATCGGCCGGCCTGCCGATGTTGTCTTGCGTGACGCGGCGGAACGGGTCGGTGTTGGAATGCTTCCAGTCCAGGAGCAGGGATCGCATCAGATCGCTGCGATCCTTGAAGTGCCAGTAGAAGCTGCCGCGCGTGACGTGAAGCTGGCGGGCTAGCGAATCCACTTTGATGGCGGCGATTCCACCTCTGATCAGAGCTTTGCGGGCCGCCTTGATCCAATCCTCTCTCGTGAGGTTCTCAACGGGAGATGTTGTCATATGAGCGTTTCAACTCGCGTCTTGACGTTGAGCAATAGACTTTGTCGAGCGCTATGAACCCGGCCGCTCGAAGCGTGCAACCGGCTTCGCAATGGAGAGAGCATGGCGGCCTTGTTGCGCCCCTCACCGCCAAACGGAACACCTGTCATAGCCCGGATGGGGCGCCGACTTCCACTTGAATTCATTGTAGGATTGTCAACCGACGGTTCTGCCCCACCCGGTCCGGCCGCCAAAGCGCCCAACCAGGAAATCGATGAAGAGGCGGACTTTCACGGACAGATGGCGCGTGGGCGGATAGAGGGCACACAGCGTAAGCTCCGGAGCCTGGTAGCCCTTGAGCAGCCGTTGCAGCCGCCCCTGCTCCAAATCGGCATCGGCGATGAAAGTCGGCAGAAGCGCGATGCCGCGGCCTTGGATGGCCGCGTCGCGGAGCACCTCCGCATTGTTGGAGCACAGGCTCCAGGGGACATTGATCCAGTGATCGCCATCCTTGCCCGTGAGTTTCCACTGAGTGCCGGTCGCCAGGTAACCATAGGTTAAGCAATCGTGCTGGCGCAGGTCATCGGGGTGTTTGGGCGTGCCGCGGCTCGCCAGATAGGACGCTGACGCACACAGCGCGCGATCGAGCACCACGATTTTTCGCGCGATGAGGCTCGATGCCGCGAGATCGGCGATGCGCAAGGTGACATCGAAGCCCTCCTGCACCATGTCGATCTGCTCATCGCTCAGGATGAGCTGGATCTGCAACTTTGGATGACGCGCCATGAACTCGGCGATCACCGGGCCCAGATGCAGTGTGCCGAACGACATGGGCGCGTTCACGCGCAAGAGCCCGCGCGGCTCGCTATGCAGGCTGGACACGGCCGCGTCCGCCTCGTCGATCTCGGCGAGAATGGCGAGGCAGCGCTCGTGATAGAGCAGCCCGTTTTCCGTCGGGCTGGCCTTGCGTGTCGTGCGGTTGAGGAGCTGGACGCCCAGCTCCTCCTCCAGGTCGATGACGTATTTGCTGACGGCCGAGCGTGACAGGCGCAGCTCGCGGGCAGCTTCCGAGAAGCTGCCGTGCGTGACGACCCGGGTGAAGGCCCGCATGCTTGTGAGTTTGTCCATCTGGTTGGGACTTTATTGTCCGTCAATCGAGGACAATACCTCTATGATTGGTGATATTGTGCTCGAATATAATCATGACGATATTGCTGAGACAAGACAGAGCCCGCCATTAGTGCGGTGCAGAGAGGAACTCAGCCATGAGCGGCATCCATCACGTGACGGCCATCTCCGGTGCTCCCGCCCGAAACCTCGATTTTTATGCCCGGACCTTGGGCCTGCGGTTCGTCAAGAAGACCGTGAACTTCGACGACCCCGGCACCTATCACTTCTACTACGGCGATGAGGCGGGACAGCCCGGCTCGATCCTGACGTTCTTCCCTTGGGAGCACGCTGCTCCCGGCCGGGGCGGCGTTGGCCTGACCCAGACGACGGCCTTCCGTGTGCCCCAGGCGTCGATCGGCTACTGGACACACCGGCTGGTGGAGAAGGGCGTCAAACACGAGGCGCTGATCAAGCGCTTCGGCGAATGCGTCGTATCGTTCAGCGATCCCGACGGCATGAGCCTGGCGCTGGTGGGTGTGCCGGGCGCGGAATCCGAGCCGGCCTGGAGCAACGGCGACATTCCGGCGGAGCACGCCATTCGCGGCTTTCACGGGGTGACCCTGATGCTGGACATGGCAGCGCCGACAGGCGCCATCCTCACGGACGTGTTCGGCTTCACCGAAGCAGGCCGCGAAGGGACGATCGTGCGTTTCAAGTCGAATGCAGCAGCCGGTGGTGTAGTCGACATCCAGGAGGCCCCCGGATTTCTGGCCGGCCGCATGGGGCGCGGCTCCGTGCATCACGTGGCGTTCCGCGCTGCGGATGATGCCGAGCAGGCAGCCATGGCGCGCAAGCTCGTCGAGAGCCACGGTATGCATATGACGGAGCAGAAGGACCGGCAGTACTTCCGCTCGGTCTACTTCCGCGAACCTGGCGGCATCCTGTTCGAGATCGCGACCGACGTACCAGGGTTCGCGATTGACGAGCCTCTGGCCACGCTCGGCACGGAGCTGAAGCTGCCACGCTTCCTCGAATCGCGCCGCAAGGAGATCGAGCGCGTGCTGCCCTCGTTGGAGCTTGTCGCTTGATGACCAAGGACGTGAGAACGTTGACCTTTGGCGCGCCGCTCGCGCGCGCCAAAGGTGCCGTGGTCATGCTGCACGGCCGCGGAGCGACGGCCGACAGCATGCTGTCGCTGGCGGAGGTCTTCGCTTACCCGGACATGGCGTATCTTGCACCGCAAGCACCGGGCAATACCTGGTACCCCCATTCCTTCCTGGCACCGCTGGAGCAGAACGAGCCGGCGCTGTCACGCGCACTCGCCACGGTCGACGCCGTCGTCGTCGGCGTGCTCGACCAAGGCTTTGACGCCGGGCGCGTTGTGCTGCTCGGCTTCTCGCAGGGTGGCTGTCTCGTTCTTGAATATTCGGCACGCCATGCGCGCCGCTATGGCGCGGTCATTGGCTTGAGCGCTGGGTTGATCGGACCGGACGGAACGCCGAGAGATTATGCCGGCTCACTCGCGGGCACGCCGGTGTTCCTGGGCTGCAGCGATGCCGACTGGCACATTCCCCTACGCCGGGTCCAGGAATCCACGCGCGTGCTGGGTGGCCTCGGCGCCGAGGTGACGGAGCGCATCTATCGCGGAATGGGCCACACCATCAACGACGACGAGATCCGTCACGTGCGAACGGCGCTGGCGCGCATCACCGACGCCGCAGTCTGAAGAGAGTGTGCCGGCGATTGCTCGCCGGCACAGCTCCGTTCAATGGATCATGCTCGCGAACGATGCGATCAGGCCTTGCGCGCAGACCTCGGCCGGTACGTAGACACAGGCGACCTCGAGAGAGCCACGCCACATCATGTCGATGGCGACATAGACGATGATCAGCAGGCCGACCCAGGTGATCCACGGGAAGCGCACGAGAAGCCTAGCGATGTAGTTGGCTGCGACCGCCATGAGGATCACGGCGACGGCCAGACCGACGACCAGCACCCAGGTATGCCCTTTGGCGGCGCCTGCGACAGCCAGGACGTTGTCGAGCGACATCGACACGTCGGCGATGATGATCTGGAGCAGCGCACCCCAGAAGCTCATCTGACTGACGTTGTCATCGCTGTCGGCGACCGATGCGGCGCCTACGGAGGCAGGCTGCGGATGCCGCGTGATCTCGCGGTACATCTTCCAGCAGACCCACAGCAGAAGAACGCCACCGGCGAGGGTCAAGCCGATGATGGCGAGGAGTTGCACGGTCACGGCGGCGAACAGGATGCGCAGCACGACGGCACCGGCGATGCCCCAGAAGATAACCTTGCTGCGCAGCTCCGGGGCGACGCGCGAGGCGGCTAGCCCCACAACAATGGCGTTATCGCCAGCCAGAACCAAGTCGATGAGAATGACCTGTGCGAGAGCAAAGAGCTCGGACTGAAGTGATTCCATCGTGTCCCTTGAAAGAGTGAGGTTGGCGGAATGCTGTTTGTTCTGTTTGCTTAGAGGCCTGCGACGCGGGCAACCTGCATCTGCTCCAGCGCGGCCAGCGCTTCCCTGCCGTCAGCCATGATGGCTGCGGCGAAACCGAGAAAGACGAGGGCTCCGGCGGTGGTCCAGGCTTCGGCCGGTCCTCGATCGATGCGGTGACCGGCGAGATAGAGGCCGCTGGCGAAGGCGAAGCCGGCGAGCACCAGCAATGTGCTCAGCGCCGGCAGCACCAATGCTGGAGGTAGCAAGGCGACAATGGCGACGCATGCCACGGCCGTGAGGGGGACGAAAATCACCCAGGCCAATGAATCAGCGGTTGTCCGATCGGTCTTGCGCCGGAACGCCGGTTGCATCGTCGCTGTCTCCCACCCTGCGCGCGTAGCTATGCCCCTCCCATAGGTAATGGGCACGACACGGGTGGGTTATTCGTAGCGATCGGGGGGTAGTTTTACGGTGCAACTCGCCCCAGCCGGATCGCCTGCCGGACCAGGATGGCGACGCTTTGCGCTTGCATCTTATCCATGATCTGGACGCGGTAGCTCTCGACCGTCCGTTGGCTGATGCCGAGCTTCAAGGCAATCGCCTGGCTGGTGAAGCCGTCGATGACGAGATCCATCACCTCGAGCTCGCGCGGCGTCAGGCGCTCGAAGCGATTGCGCAGCTCGTCCAGCGACTGCTCGCGCGTCAGGTCATTGAAGATGCGCGCCAGGCATCGATTGATCGCCGCGAGCAAGAGCGCATCGTCGATGGGTTTCTCGATGAAGTCCTCGGCACCGGCCTTGATGGCAGCAACAGCCATAGGCACGTCGGCGTGGCCCGAGATCAGGACGACGGGCAGGGAGATCTTGCGGCGGGACAATTCGCGCACCAGCTCGATGCCGTCCATGCCCGGCATGCGCACGTCGGCGACAACGCAGCCCGGCCGCGGACCGGAGAGGGCCTGCAGGAATGCGTCGGCGGAATCGTATGTTTCGACGTTGTAGCCGAACACGCGCAGCATCTCGCCGAGCGCGTCGCGCACGGAATCCTGATCATCGATGACGAAAATGGTCGGCGTAGACGTACTCAAGCTGTGTCCTTTGATTGAACCGGCAGGGTGAAACGAAGCTCGGTGGCGCCCGACTCCCTGGAATGAAGCCAGATGCGTCCGCCATGAGCTTGAATGATCGAGGCGCTGATGGATAGACCGAGTCCCAGTCCTTCCGCCTTGGAGGAGGACAAGGGCTCGAACAGTGTGCGGTCTTCAGGCACGCCGATGCCGTTGTCGATAACGGCGATCTCGACGGCAGAGCCGTCCTGCGCGAGGCGAGCGGACACCTGGATGTGGCCATCGGTGCGGCGGGTCTCGACGATGGCTTCGATGGCGTTGCGCACGAGGTTGAGCACGACCTGCTGCAGTTGAATGCGATCGGCGAAAATATCGGGAATCTTCTCGCCGACGTCGAGATCGATGCGGATGTGGCTCTTGGCCGCTTCCGGCCGGACCAGAACGAGGGCGTCGTCGAGGGTGGAGGCCACGTCGAGCGTGCTGAGATGCGGCTGGCCGCGGCGCAGAAACTCGCGCATGCGCCGGATGACGCCGGCGGCGTGGTCGATATTGGCAATGAGGTTCGTCAGGTTGGTGTCGACGCGCGCCCTGTCGGAATTTGGTGCCTTCAAGATCTCCTGCACGGACCGGGCGAAGGCCCGTGCGGCCGTCATCGGCTGGTTGATCTCGTGCGCCAGTGCAGAGGCCATGCCGCTGATCAGGTTCATGCGTGATGCGCGCGCAGCTTCGAGCTGCATGTCCTTGAGGCGCATTTCGGCACGGCGCGCGGCGAGGCTCGCCTGCTCGCGCTCGCTGACGACGACGCCAACCAGCAGGCCGGTCATGGTGAGGATCAGCATCACAACCTGGAATTCAGTGAACGTCCGGGCGTCATAGCCATACCGATGCAGCAAGACAACAAGCGCGAGCTGGGCTGCCGCAAGGGCCAGGCAGGAGCCATCGATGCCATGGCGGACGGCCGCAGCGACGACGGGAAGGAATAGGAGAGAAAGGAACTTGTAGTCGTTGGGCGCAACGCTGCCCATGATCATCCAGAGCGCGAAACCCGTCACGAGAGTGTAAAGCAGGATCTCCGGCACAAGCTGCCTGAGCCCCTGCCAGGTGATATCCGTCCATCTGAGCGACAGGCGCAGAACCAGCGGTGTCACGACGGCGATGCCGATGGCGTCGCCGACGAGCAGGGGAAGGGACGACTGCGGAAGATCCGCGATCCGCAGCTCGTTCGTGGCGAGCAGGAGCAGGCTCAACAGCACCGTGGACACCAGAGCGCCGATCGCGCCCGCAGCGAGCAGGACCAGGACATCGCCGACATGGTGCAGTCCGGCGTCGAGCCGCAAGTAGCGGCGCGTGATGCTGGCGACGACCGTATAGCTGACGGAAATCACCACGGCCATTGCCAGGATGACGGGCCACGACAACTCGGTCTTGAGGACGAAGATCTCGGCAATGATCACGCCGACGAACAGCACGAGGCCGTAGGCGGCGCCTTTCATCACCAGCCAGGCGAACACCACGCCGAGGCCCGGATTCCACGGCGTGACCGGAACACCCTTGTGCTCGTGAATGAAGCTCAGCCATTCGAGGCCGATGTAGGTCAGCAGCACGGCGCCCGCGGCAATCAGATCCAGGCCGCCGGCCATATGCCGGAGCCGGGTCAGCGGATCTGCGCGGTGCGTGGAATCGCGGTCGGTGGACAGCATCGTGCCGGAGCTTCAGGTGCAAACACGCGTCCGGCCTAGACTATCCTGGCCCAGGCGGCAACGATACGGGCTGCGGGGAATGCTATGATAGTGCCGGCCAAATTAACCGAGTCGCGCATTGCTGCCGGAGCATCCGCGAGAGCACGATTCATGGCATTGTGGGCTGGGAGCGCGCTACGGCGCCGACTAGGTTCCGTCTCGGGGGAGCTATGCATAGCTACGTCTGGATCGCCATCGGCAGTGCGCTCGGGGGCGTCGCACGGCACTGGTGCTCCGTGGTGTCGGCCCGGCTGCTCGGTGAAGCGTTCCCTTGGGGCACGCTCATCGTCAATGTGATCGGCTCTTTCATCATTGGCCTGTTTGCGACTCTGACAGGGCCGGACGGCCGCTTCCTCGCCAGTACGACAGCCAGGCAATTCGTGATGGTCGGCCTGTGCGGCGGCTACACCACGTTCTCCGCCTTCAGTCTGCAGACCCTCAATCTGATCCACGAGGGCGCCTGGCTTTATGTGGGCCTCAATATCGCTGGGTCCGTGGTTCTGTGCCTGCTTGCGGTCTGGGCCGGACATCTGGCAGCCCTGGGATTCAAGTGGATTTAGGGCCCTGGCGTGCGAGCTCGCGGGATTGCGAAATCGCAGCTCAGTCACTAGCATTGCGCGCCAAGCGGAGCCTCGCGAGCACGCGCTCGACGGCACACGTCCGCATCAAGCTTGGGAGAACGCCACAGTGAGCAAAACCTACAACATCCTCATCATGGGCGCGTCCTATGGGTCGCTCCTGGCCACCAAGCTGGCGCTGGCCGGTCATTCGGCACGCCTCGTCTGTCTGCCGGCCGAGGCCGACCTGATGAATGCCGAGGGCGCGATCGTGCGCATGCCGGTGAAGGGGCGCGAGGGGCTGGTCGAGGTCAATACCCGCAATCTGCCAGGCAAGGTGACCGCCGGGGGAGCGGCCGGCGTCAACCCGGGCGACTACGACCTCGTGGCGCTGGCCATGCAGGAGCCGCAGTATCGCTCGCCGGGCGTACGTGAGCTGCTGGACGCGGTGGCCAAATCGAAGGTGCCGTGCATGTCGATCATGAACATGCCGCCGCTGCCCTATCTCAAGCGCATTCCCGGCCTCAATGCCGACGCCTGCCGCGTCGCCTATACGGACCCGACCGTGTGGGACAGCTTCGATCCTCCGCGGCTGACGCTGTGCAGCCCCGATCCGCAGGCGTTTCGCCCGCCCGAGGAGAAGGTCAACGTGCTGCAGGTGCGCCTGCCGACGAACTTCAAGTCGGCGAAATTCGGCTCGGATGCGGATACGGCAATCCTGCGCCAGCTCGAAGCGGACATCGATGCGGCCCGCTTCGACACCGGCAGCGGCAAGATCGAGCTGCCTGTCAAGCTGAAGGTCCACGATTCCGTATTCGTGCCGCTCGCCAAGTGGGCGATGCTGCTGGCCGGCAATTATCGCTGCGTGCAGAAGGACGGCATGCGCTCCATCAAGGAAGCCGTGCACACGGACCTCGAGGCCACACGCTCCGTCTACAATTGGGTCGTCAAGCTGTGCACGACGCTCGGCGCCGACGAGAAGGACATGGTGCCGTTCGAGAAGTACGCCAACGCAGCGCTATCGCTCGGAAGCCCGTCGTCGGCGGCGCGGGCGCTGGCGGCCGGTGCGCCCAATATCGAGCGCGTCGATTTCCTGGTGAAGACCATCGCGGCACAGCAGGGCATGCGTTCCGAGGTGGTCGACCAGACCGTGGCTCTGGTGGACGGCTGGCTCGACACCAATCGCAAGAAGGCCAAGGCATCTTGAGGCGTTTCGCGTGCTCGCAAACAAATGTGCCGCCGTCCATGTCAGACGGCGGCACTGTTGTTTTGCGTGACCGGCAGTGCCGGCGCAGGCTTAGCGATAACGATACCGGTGATATCTGCAGACGCGCTTGCCGTGCAGGCCGTACGCCACCTTCGTGACGATGTTGAACGGCCAATGGCGCATCCGGCATTTGCGGCCGACGACATAGTCGCCGACAAGGTAGGCGCCGACACCTATGATGACGCCGCCGTCTGCTTTGGCTTCCTGAACGGGAACCAGAGCCAGCATGGCCGCAAGCGTCATGCCGGCAAGGCCAGTTGCGAGATGCTGCATGGGGGCCTCCTTGGGTACGGATTGATCACGCGTACGCATTTGCGACTATAGTCGCGGTTTGGCGCTCGTGTGTGGCGGAGTGCGGATTCAGGGCCGCTGCGTGCGTTTTTCGAATCCTACTGTGACGCTTCGGCCCGCCTGATGTGCCAGCACACGCCTGCGGGATCGATCACGTGCACCTCGCGTCCCCAGGGGTAGTCGGTCGGCTGCTTCAGGCGCACGCCGGAAAACCGGCCGGGCAAATTCTTCGCGTCGATCTCGGCCCAATAGGCGTCGAGATCCTCAACCTCCAGAATGAGCATTTGGTTCTTCTGCCACTCGGGAACATCGATGTCCTGCAGCAGGAAGGAGGCCGCGCCGAAGCGCAGCCCGGCCAAGCCATCGTTCTGCCAGAGCTTGGCGAAGCCGAGTTCCGCGAAGAACGCGATCGCCGCCGCGAAATCCGGGCCGGATGGAACGAACGGAATGAGGGCGCGCGCGGGTGTCGGCATGGCGGCGACGGTATCATGGCGACCCGTCGCCAGAAAGGAGCAGCCAAGAGCTTGGCGCTCGCTCCCGCGTTCAATGCAGGAAGGTGGTTTCCTCGCTGTAGCGCGGGGCGTCATCCGCCATGCGGTCGAGGAGACGTTCGAGCGCGGCGCTGACATGCGGTGTCTGCGGCATCTCGGACATGGCGCCGATGAGCGTGTCGAGATCCGTCTTCTCGATGGATGCGAGCACTTCGTCGGAGAGCGCCAATACGATGATCGCGGCGAGGCTGAAATTTTTCATGCGACCCCCTGGTGTTTTGTCCGGGGATCGATGTGCCACACGGTGAGCGCGTGACGTGTAACTTCGCGTGACAGAGTAAACGATCTGCGCGCGCCGCTATCGGTGTTGAGAGGCGTGTCGAATGGCGCTCGTAGCGCGGAAAACAATGCGCTTTTGATCGTTGCGCTTCGCGCGCATGTCCGTTGCCACGGATGAGCGGCGGCGATGCCGGCGCGACGCGGCACTCTGCCGCATGATTTGGCAGCTGCAGCGCGATTGGCCCATCCCGTCGAACGAGAGCGGCTCCGGTGGCGGAGGGGGAACGTAATTTACTTTTCTTTGTTCTCTTTATGTTCTATGGTCCGATGACCGTCGCGTGAAGCCTCTGAAATCATGAAAATCGTACGAAATCAAAGGCATGCAGAAACGGTGGAGGGGCTGCGGCGCCTGCTTCCGAAACTGGAAGGCTTGGGCGAGGGCGGGCGCGTTCTGCCTTTCGGCTTGGCCGCTCTCGATCGTTATCTACCGCAAGGTGGGCTCGCTCTCGGGGCCGTGCATGAGGTCGTGCCGGAAACGGCGAGCGACATTCCCTCGGCTTTCGGTTTCGTCACGGCGCTGCTGACCCGCATGCCGCAAGACGCGCCGCTTCTCTTCATTGCCTCGCCGCGCGGACTTGCCGACTACGGCCGTCCACAGGGCCATGGGCTCAATGCCCTGGGTCTCGATCCGGCGCGTGTGATTCTGGTCGAGGCGGACGACGAGCGACAGGCTTTGTGGGCCATTGAAGAAGCTTTGCGCTCAGGCGTGCCGGCGGCTGTCGCCGGAGCGATCGGCAGAGATGTGGATCTCAAGACGAGCCAGAAGCTGCAACTGGCTGCGCGCAATCCGGGTGTTCCGCTGCTGCTGCTCCGGCCGGCTGACGGAGAGGGGACAAGCGTGGCTGTCACGCGCTGGCGCATCGGCGCGGCCGAGGCTGTCCGCGACCGGTTCGGGCTGATCGCACGCTGGCGCTGGAGCGTGCGGCTTGAGCGGTGCCGCAACGGACGATTGGGTGAGTGGGTCGTGGAGTGGGATCATGGCGCGCATTGTTTCCGTCTGGCTGCCACGATGGCCAATTCTGAGAATCCTTATCGCGCAGGCGCGACAGTCCTCCCTCTACGGGCAGGTTGATCCGTGCCAGCCGTTCGTTCTGGCCGCTGATGCCTCCGGCGGTCCGCGTATTGCGGCTCTGAACGCGGCAGCAGAATCGTTCATGTTGCGAGCGGGCGATCCGGTGTCCGACGCGCGCGCCAAGATCGGCGAGACGCTCCAGGTCCGTCCCGCCGATCCTGCGGCCGATCATGAGGCGTTGCGGCGCCTCGCCTTGTGGGCGACGCGCTATACGCCGACCGTGTCCGTCTGGGACGAGGCGAACGGTGCGGATGGCCTGTTTCTCGACATCACGGGCGCTGCCCATCTCGTTGGCGGAGAGGAGCAGCTGCTCGCCGATCTTCTGGCGCGGTTGCAAAGCTTCGGCCTGCCGGCTGGGCTCGCCATTGCCGATACGGCCGGAGCAGCCTGGGCTCTGTCGCATTTTCATGCCGCGCGAACCATCTCTCTCCCTTCGGGGCAGGAGGCGGAAAGCCTCTCGGATCTGCCCATCGAGGCGCTGCGCCTGTCGCGCGAGACGCGGGTGACGTTGCGGCGACTCGGGTTCAAGCGCGCCGGCATGCTGCTCGACAAGTCGCGTGCGCCGTTCGCGGCGCGCTTTCCGGCGGAGCTTCTGCATCGCCTGGATCAGGCCCTGGGCCATATCCCCGAGCCGCTGCCGCTCATCGTGGCGGCGCCGGTCTATCACAGCCTGCGCCAGCTGCTCGAACCCATCGCGACGCAGGACGCCATCGTCGCGGTGGCGCGGCAGCTCATGGAGGACCTCGTTCCCGCGCTTCTGCAGGATGGCGTCGGTGCGCGCGGCTTGAGGCTTGCCCTCTATCGCATTGATGGGGAGGTGGCGATGGTCGACATCGGCCTCACCGCACCGACGCGGCTTCCGGCGCACGTGGCGAAGCTCGTCGAGCTGAAGCTCGATCGCATCGTCGAGGAGATCGACGCCGGGTTCGGCTTCGAGGCCCTGGGTCTCGGCGTCACGACGGCCGAGCGTGTCGATCCCAAGCAAGCCGAGCTTGCTGCCATGGATCAAGGGGGAGGCCGGAGCGAGCGGTGTGCAGCCCTCGTCGACGGCCTGCAGCAGAGGCTAGGTCCCCGCAGCGTGCGGCGGCTGGAGCCGGTCTCAAGCCACCTGCCCGAGCGAAGCGAGACTGCGGTTGTTCCGGTATTTGCCGCATCAGCCTGGCCGGCGGCGGACGAGACGCGCCCGCGTCCCCTGCTGCTCCTGCTACGTCCTGAAGAAGTCGAGGTTACGGCGCTCGTTCCTGAAGGGCCGCCACGACGCTTCCGCTGGCGCGGGGCCATGCATGGCGTTGCGCGGGCGCAGGGACCGGAACGTATTGCCGACGAATGGTGGCGCAAGCGCGTGGGCGAAGATGAAGCCTCGACGCGAGACTACTACCTCGTGGAGGACAGCGCCAACCGCCATTTCTGGCTCTATCGCGAAGGGCTCTACGGGCGCGAGACGCCATCGCCGCGCTGGTTCGTGCATGGCTTGTTTGCGTGAGGCCCGTGACATGACTGCGTACGCCGAGCTTGCCGTCACCACCAACTTCTCCTTCCTGCGCGGGGCTTCGCATCCGGCGGAAATGGTGGCTGAGGCCGATACTTGCGGGCTGGCAGCCATCGGCATCGCCGATCGCAACAGCTTCGCCGGCGTCGTGCGCGCCTATGCCGAGGCCTTGCAGAGGAAGAGCGTGAAGCTGCTGGTCGGCACGCGCCTTGTGACGGTCGATGGGTTCGAGGTCATCACCTATCCGAAGGATCGCGAGGCCTATGGCCGGCTCTGCCGTCTTCTCACGCAAGGTAAGTTGAAAGCGGACAAAGGCGACTGCCACCTGACGTTCGAGGATGTGCTGGCGGTCAGCCCGGGACAGATGCTGATCGTCCTGCCGCCGGAGACGCTTTTGCCCGCTTTTGCGGAACGTCTGGAGACCCTTGCGCGCCAAGCCCCGGAGCGCACCTTCCTCGCCGGTGTGCATCGCTATCGCGGCGATGAGCCCCGCCGCCTTGGCGAACTCGACGAACTGGGTCGGCGCGCCGGTGCACCTCTTGTTGCCGTCAACGACGTGCACTACCACTCGCCCGAACGGCGGGCGCTGGCCGACGTGGTCACTTGCATCCGCGAGAAGTGCACGATCGTGGAGGCGGGGTTCCGGCTCGCCGTCAATGCCGAGCGTCATATCAAGCCGCCGGCGGAGATGGCGCGGCTGTTTTCGGATTTTCCCGAGGCCATCGCGCGCACGGTGAAAATCGCCGAGGCCTGTCAGTTCTCCCTCATCGATCTCAAGTACGAGTATCCGGACGAGCCGGTGCCGCCCGGAAAGACGGCACAGGAGCATCTTGAATACCTCACATGGCAAGGTGCCGAGCGGCGCTACCCGAAACACAAATTCCCCGATGGCGTACCCGCAGAGGTCCAGGGCCACATCCGCGAGGAGCTGGCGATCATCGAGCGGCTCGATTACGCGCGCTACTTTCTGACCGTGCACGACGTCGTGAAGTATGCGCGCAGTCTTCCGAAGCCGATCCTGTGCCAGGGGCGCGGCTCGGCGGCCAACAGTGCCGTGTGCTTCTGTCTCGGCGTCACCGAGGTGAATCCGAACGAGAGCAAGCTGCTCTTTGCGCGTTTCATCTCGGAGAACCGCAACGAGCCGCCTGATATCGACGTCGATTTCGAGCACGAGCGGCGCGAGGAGGTGATCCAGTATATCTATGAGCGGTACGGGCGGCATCGCGCGGCCATTTGTGCGACCGTCATCCATTACCGTTCGCGCCGCGCCATCCGCGAGGTCGGCAAGGCGCTGGGTTTGACCCCGGACATCACGGCCGCTCTGGCGAAGACGGTCTGGGGCAGCCATGACGACAAGCTGCCGGATCGGCAGGTTCGCCAGGCCGGGTTGGACCCCGATAATCCCACCATCCTGCAGGCGATCACGTTGGCGCGCGAGCTGCTCGGTTTCCCGCGCCACCTCTCGCAGCATGTGGGCGGGTTCGTGCTGACACGCGGCCGTTTGGACGAAACGGTGCCCATCGGCAATGCCGCCATGGACGATCGCACGTTCATCGAGTGGGACAAGGACGACATCGACACGCTGAAGCTGATGAAGGTCGATGTGCTGGCGCTCGGCATGCTGAGCTGCCTGCGACGCGGGTTCGATCTTTTGCGTGCGCATTACCCTGACGAGAAGAATCTCGCGCTTGCCGACATTCCGCATGATGACACCGAGGTCTACGACATGCTGTCGCGCGCCGATTCTATCGGCGTGTTCCAGGTCGAGAGCCGGGCGCAGATGTCGATGCTGCCGCGCCTGAAGCCCCGGAACTTCTATGATCTCGTCATCGAGGTGGCGATCGTGCGCCCGGGCCCCATCCAGGGCGACATGGTGCATCCCTATCTGCGCCGGCGCGACGGCATCGATAAAGAGTATTACCCGTCACCCGATGCAGCGCATGGCCATCCCGATGAGCTGAAGAATGTCCTGAAACGAACATTGGGCGTGCCGCTCTTTCAGGAGCAGGCGATGGAGATCGCCATCGAGGCGGCGAAATTCACGCCGGATGAAGCGGACGGCCTGCGGCGCGCCATGGCGACCTTCCGGCACAATGGCACCGTGTACAAGTATCGGGACAAATTCATCGATGGCATGACGGAGCGCGGCTACACGCAGGACTTCGCCGAGCGCTGCTTCAAGCAGATCGAGGGCTTCGGCGAGTACGGCTTTCCCGAAAGCCACGCGGCGAGCTTCGCGCTGCTCGTATCCGCGTCATCATGGATGAAGTGTCATTATCCCGACGTCTTCTGCGTGGCCATTCTCAACAGCCAGCCCATGGGTTTCTACCAGCCGGCGCAGCTCGTACGCGACGCGCGCCAGCATGGCGTCGATGTGCGGGAGGTGGATGTCAATTTCAGTCAGTGGGACAGCACGCTGGAAGATATTCCAGGCGAGGAGCGGCACGCCGTGCGTCTCGGCTTCCGGCAGATCGGCGGGCTGAAAGAGGATGAGCTGAAGAAGCTCATTGCGGCACGCGGCAACGGTTATGGCAGCATCGAGCGGCTCGCCGCCGTCGCAGGCGTGTCCCGCTTCACGATCGAACGTCTGGCTGAGGCCGATGCGTTCCGCTCGCTCGGGCTCGATCGCCGCGCAGCGCTATGGGCGGCCCGGCGGCTCGACACGATCGGCATAAAAGCGACGAAGGTCAAAGCGTCGGCTTCAGCCGGTTTCCTGCCGCTGCTTGCGCCCCATCTCAACGAGGACTTCTTCCCCGAGCCGCAGGTCGAGCTGCCGGCGATGCAGCTCAGCGAGCACGTGGCGGAGGACTACGTGGCGACGGGATTGTCGCTGAAGGAGCATCCCATCACCTTCTTCCGCGAGGATCTCAAGCGCGTCGGCGCCATGCGCAACAAGGAGCATCGCAGCGAGGAGCTGCCGCAGAACATGAGGGTGACCGTCGCCGGCCTGGTGCTGACGCGGCAGATGCCGGGCGCCAAGGGTGTGGTCTTCGTCACGCTCGAGGACGAGACGGACATCGCCAACATCATCGTCTGGCCGAAGGTGTTCGCGCGCAACCGCCGGGTGGTGATGACGTCGCGCTTCCTCGCCGTGCGCGGCCGCCTGCAGCGTGCGGGTTTGGTGGTGCATGTCCTTGCGGAGAGCTTCATCGATCTCAGCGCCGAGCTGCCGCGACTGTGGGATGGGGACCAGCTCGCCACGCGCAAATCCCACGTGCTGCCGAGCCAGATGGATCTTCCCTTGCTCAAGAGCCGCGATTTTCACTGAGACAGAGATCGCCGATGCAACCGAAGCTGCCACTCGATCTGCCGACGAAGCTGCCCGTGATCAGGGAAATCCTGCGCGGCATCCATGGCCCGCAACGGGACCCACTGCGCCACGATCCGAATGAGCAGTTTCTCAAAGCGATGCTCAGCGCCCGCACATTGGACGACATATCCGAAGCGGTATTTCAGTTTGTGAAGTGCCGGTTTCTGTCACTCGACGAGTTGGCAAACGCAACTCTTGAAGAGCTGATCGGCATCATTGGCCCAGTTACATACGCCGAGGATAAAGCGGCCTATCTCTTGGAGGCAGTTCGCTTTATGCGGGCCTATCGAGGTCGGGTAGATCTTGAGTTTCTTCGGAAGTGGCCAGTGGAGGACGCGCTACACTGGCTGAGGAAGAGACGAGGCATCGGCCCGAAGGTCGGCGCTACCATTCTCAACTTCAGCGACTTCAGACACCGCATCTTCGCCATCGATACGCACGTGTTGCGCGTTCTCAAGCGCGTCGGCGCCTTGCCTGCGCATGCAACGTCCGACTTTGCGCACAAGGCGATCATGCTCGTGATCCCGGATGACTGGGATGCCGACGATCTCTACGAGCTGCATTGGCTGATCAAGATGCACGGCCAGCGGACATGCAGCCATGACCGCCCGATGTGCGCGACGTGCCCTCTCGCATCGATCTGTACGACTGCAGCCGGGGACATGCAGGCGGACGCCGCCTGACGAAATCGAATCACCTCAAGGAAGTTGTCGCAAACCGTCCCTGGCCGTCACGGCGCCGTCGCGTTCGCACGCCTGAAAGCGGGTTTGTGACGGATTGATGCCAGATCTGCGGCTTCCTGATCACCATCATTTCACCTGCCGGTTCGAACTGTCACACAACTGAAATTGCCCGCGTCTAGTGTCGCGCAAATTGGCGTAGCAACGGCAGTAAGGCTGGGCAGCCGAACACAGGGGGCCTCGATTTCATGCGCGTGCTGGTGGCTACCGATGCATGGCATCCACAGGTGAATGGGGTCGTGCGCACGCTCCTCTCCCTTCGGGAGAACGCAAAAAGATTGGGTGTCGCGATCGAATTTCTGACCCCGGACGGTTTCCCGACATTCCAGGTGCCGACCTATCCCGGCCTCTACTGCGCACTGCCGAATTTTCGCGAGATCGCGCGCCGCATCGACCAGATACAACCCAACGCCATCCACGTCGCGACCGAAGGGCCCGTCGGCTACATGGCGCGCCGCTACTGCCTGCGACGCGGCCTGCCGTTTACCACGAGCTATACGACACGTTTCCCCGAGTACATCTCCGCACGCCTGCCGGTGCCGGAGTCCTGGAGCTACGCGGCCCTCAGGCGCTTTCATGCCCCGGCCACCGTGACCATGGTGTCGACGAAGTCGCTGATGGCGGAGTTCGAGAAGCGCGGTTTCCGCAATCTCGGCCTGTGGACGCGCGGCGTGGACACCGACCTGTTCCGGCCTGAGCGTGCCATTCCATTGGATCTGCCGAGGCCGCGATTCGTCAGCGTCGGGAGAATCGCGGTCGAAAAGAACCTCGAAGCGTTCCTGTCGCTGGACCTGCCCGGCTCCAAGATCGTCATCGGTCACGGTCCCCAGGAGCAGGAGCTGCAGCGCAAGTTTCCCGATGCCGTGTTTCTGGGCCAGCTCGAGGGTGTCGACCTCGCGGCCCATGTGGCGGCCTCCGATGTGCTGGTGTTTCCGAGCAAGACGGACACGTTCGGCATCGTGCAGCTCGAAGCCCTCGCATGCGGCGTGCCCGTCGCCGCCTACCCGGTCACCGGGCCGCGGGATGTCATCGGCGAGCGGCCGATCGGAATGCTGCATGAGGATTTGCGCGCCGCCTGCCTCGGTGCCCTGGACATGTCGCGCGACGCTTGCCGGTCTTTCGCGCTGTCCCATACGTGGGAGCACAGCGCGCGCCAGTTTCTCCGCCATATGGAAAGCGTTGCCGTGGGTGCGTTCAGCAAACCGCGCGTGGCGTACGCGTAGTTCTCCCGACTCATGGACCGAACCCAAGATGACCGCGCGAGCGGTGCGAGTTCCTGGACGGTCGCTGCCCGAGAATGGCAGCCCGCTTACTGCAGCTCAGTCGAGGAGGACGTGGTGATGGCGTTTCGCGTGCCGAGGAGCAACTGTGCGATGGCAGAAACCGCATGATGCAAGCAACAATGGACAAGGACGCGGTCACCAAGATCTATGACCGCTGGGCTCCCGTTTACGATCTCGTCTTCGGCGCCGTGTTCGATCGCGGCCGCCGTGCCGCCATCGCGGCCAGCGAGCGCGTGGGCGGACGTATTCTCGAGGTCGGCATCGGGACGGGGATTTCGCTTCCCCACTACGCCCCGACCAGCCGGATCGTCGGCGTCGACATCTCCGAGCCGATGCTGCGCAAGGCGCGCGAGAGGGTCACCAAGCAGAGGCTCACCAACGTCGAAAGCCTCGCCATGATGGATGCTCAGAAGATGAGCTTCCCCGACAACGCGTTCGAGGTGGTGGCAGCCCACTGCGTCGTCAACACGGTGCCGGACCCGGAGGCAGCCCTGACCGAGTTCGCCCGTGTTCTGAAGCCTGGCGGGGAGATCATCATCCTGAGCCGCGTGGCCGCCGAGATGGGCATGCGCCACAAGCTGGAGCGCATCTTCACACCGGTCGGCAACCGGCTCGGCTGGCGCCCGGACTTCTCCTGGCAGCGCCTGCAGGACTGGGTGGACGCAACGCCCGGCATTTACGTGATTGAGAACAGACCCGTGCCGCCGCTCGGGCACTTCTCGGTCATCCGCTTCGGAAAAGCTCCACCGCGGCAAACCGCGGTGGCTGCAGAATGAGTCGTGGACGCGTGACACAGACGAACGTGCAAGACCGAGGAGATCTCAGACCATGAAGAGCTTTATGGAAGCCCTCAAGGAGCAGCGGTGGGACGATCACCGCTACTATCATCACAACCGCATCAATCAGGCGCTGCATCTGGTAAGTGCCGTCAGCTTCCTGGCTGCCTATGTGCTCCTGTTCACCGATCCGGCCGTTGCGGCGCTGGTCGGCTGGCTGGTGGCTATGACGAGCCGGCAGATCGGGCACGCATTCTTCGAGCCCCACACCTATGACGAGGTGAACCAGGCCACGCACCAGCACAAGGAAGACATCAAGATCGGCTACAACCTGAAGCGTAAGGCGATCCTGTTGGCGATCTGGGCGCTGTCACCGCTGGTGGTCTACTTCAATCCGAGCCTGTTCGGCACCGTCACGCCGCACGCGAACTGGATCGAGTTTGCCCGTAACGTCGGTTTGCTGTGGCTCGCGGTTGCCGGCGCCGGCCTAGTCTTCAGGACAGTGCAGCTGTTCTTCCTCAAGGACATCCAGACGGGTCTCGTGTGGGTGACGAAGATCCTCACGGACCCATTCCACGACATCAAGCTCTACCACAAGGCACCGATGCAGATCCTGCGCGGCGAGCTGTACGATCCCGCCACGCACGGCCACCGGTCATAAGGACGGCAGCAGCGGCTGGTTGACGGGTTGCTCGTCGATCGGCCGCTGCGGATCGCCCGAGAAGCGCCGGGCGATCATCTCCCTCAGGATCGAACGTTTGATCGACTTGTTCGTCATCGCGGGGTTCGTCCACCACCAGCCGTCGCCGTACATGGCGCGGGCCGCGGCAACGAAGCGATCGGCAACCGCGTCGAAGTCCTGATCGGTGTAGTTGAGGCTGAAGATCAGCCGCCCCGTGCCGATCCAGCTCAACGCCAGACCTTCCGCACGCAGGTAGAATTGGAACATCCAGTGATAGCGCGACGGCTGCGTGTAGGTGACGGTCCAGATCGTCGACATGTTGGCGACGCGCACGGGCAGGTTTTCCTCCAGCAGGCGGCGGTTCAGCCGGTCCGCCCGCTCGTTCCAGCGCGCGTCGAGGCCGTCGTAGACGGACAGGACCGCAGGGGATTCCATCTGCTTCAGGAACTCATGCATCGCGCCCATGACGACGGGATGGGAGTTGAACGTGCCGCGCGCGAAGCAGATGTTGCCGGGCCGGTCGTCGCGAAAGCGCTTCATCAGGTCCTTGCGGCCGCACAACGCGCCGACGGGCAGGCCGCCACCGAGTGTCTTGCCGTAGACCACCATGTCGGCGCGGACGCCGAAGTATTCCTGCGCGCCGCGCAGGTCGAGGCGGAAGCCGACGAAGACTTCATCGAGGATCAGGACGATCTTGCGCTCCGTGCACACGGCGCGGAGCTGATTGAGCCAGGCCGCGTAGGCGTCGCGGTCGAAATGCGCGCTGCGGCTGCCGTCGACCAGGGAGGAGTCGCCGGCCGGGCTCTGATTCGGGTGCATCGCCTGCACCGGGTTGACGAGCACGCAGGCGATGTCCTTGCGCGTGCGCAGGACATGCAGGGTCGCATCCGACATGTCCTGCAGCGTGTAGGTTTCCCGCGCTCGCGACGGATTGCCGATGCCGGGCTGCATGTCGCCCCACCAGCCGTGATAGGCACCGGCGAAGCGCACGGCGTGGGTGCGGCCGGTGTGGTAGCGGGCGAGACGCACGGCCTGCATCACGGCCTCGGTGCCCGACATGTGGAAGGACACTTCGTCGAGGCCGGAAATCTCCTTCAGGCGTTTGACGTTGTAGACGATCGCCGGGTGGTAGGTGCCGAGCACGGGGCCGAGGTCCTGCACCTGCCGCTGCCCGCGCTCGATGCACGTCTTGTAGAAGTCGTAGCCGAACACGTTGAGGCCGTAGGAGCCGGTCAGATCATAGGACCGGTTGCCGTCGAGATCGGTGAGCGTCACGCCCGAGGATGCCTGAGCGAAGGCGCCCTTGTCGAGATTCTGGCGCACGTAGCGGCTGAACTGGAACGGCACACGATAGGTGTCGATGAAGCGCAGGTCGGAGATGTCATCCCTGACCTCGGCCGTGAGACGCGCCGTCTTGGCGTAGCGCTCGCGATAGAACTGCGCCAGCCGTTGGAAACCAGTGCGGCGGCGCGACGCGACGTCATCGGGCGCATCGTCGGCCGAGAAGAAGCGCGTCTGGTCGTACTCGTAGAACGGGATGAGGGAAGCGACGCGCTTGCCCATGCGCACGTGCCCCGTGAGCGAAGGGTGCTTCGCTCGCGACAGCTCCAGGCGCGTCTTGATTTTGATGATGAGGGTGCCCAACGCGATGGCGCCGAGCGCGTAAAGAGGGAGAGTCGGGTGCAGAATATCCATAAATGCAAAGTTTATGCACGGATGATTGCCGCTTGATGACAGTCAAAACCCTGGTCGACAGACTGACAGCGCAGGAGGACCTCAACTTCCTCCTGACGAATCGCATTCCGCGCCGCCTGGCGACGCGTTTCATGGGCTGGTTCAGCAAGATCGAGCAGCCGCTCGTGCGAGACCTCTCGATCGGTGTCTGGCGCTTCTTCTCCGACCTCGATCTCAGCGAGGCAAAGAAGAGTCGTTTCGACAGCATGCACGACTGCTTCATCCGCGAGCTGAAGCCCGGCCAGCGGCCGGTCGATGCCGATCCCTTGGTGATGGTGAGCCCGAGCGACGGCATCGTCGGGGCGTCTGGCCCCATTGCCGACACGGAGGTGATCCAGGCCAAAGGCTTTCCCTACACGCTGATGGATCTGCTGGGGGATCGCGATCTCGTGGAGGCCTACCGGGACGGGACCTATGTCACGCTCCGGCTTACCTCCAGCATGTATCACCGCTTTCATGCGCCGCATGACTGCCACGTGCGGCAGGTGACCTACATCTCGGGCGACACCTGGAACGTCAATCCGATCGCGCTGAAGCGAATCGAGAAGCTGTTCTGCAAGAACGAGCGGGCCGTGATCCTGACCACGCTTGCGAATGGCCACACGATTGCCGTGGTGCCCGTAGCAGCGATCCTTGTCGCCTGCATCAAGCTGCACTGCCTCGAAGGGCTGCTCGATCTCAAATACCAGGGACCCAACGTGATCCCGTGCAACGCGGACTATCGTAAGGGGGAGGAGATGGGTTGGTTCCAGCACGGATCGACCATCATCCTGTTCGCGCCGCGCGGCTATGCGTTGTGCCCAAATATCCTGGAGGGGCAGACCATCCGCATGGGCGAGCCGCTGATGCGTCTGCCGTGAGGGCGATAGCGGCCGTGGGCGCTTGACGGATCGGCGGGCATGGGGGACAGGGGGACACCCAGTCCAATCAGGAAGCCCCATGCGTATCGCCACGACATTGCCCCAGGATGACCTCCGCAAGGTCAAGGCCGCCGCCCGGTCGATCGAGGCGCACGGCTATTCCGTGATCTCCACCCTGGAGAACAAGCACGACCCGTTCCTGGCTTTGGGCATCGCTGCCGTCGAGACGGAGACGGTGGAGCTGGCAACCGGCATCGCCATTTCATTCTCCCGCTCGCCGATGGCCGTCGCCAACGTGAGCTGGGACCTGAACGAGGCGAGCCGCGGCCGGTTCGTGCTCGGGCTCGGGACGCAGATCAAGGCGCACAACGAGCGCCGCTTCTCCGTGGCCTGGACACCGCCGGCGCCGCGCATGCGCGAGTATCTACGCGCGCTCAACGCGATCTGGCGCTGCTGGCGTTTCGGCGAACCATTGGCCTTCGAGGGCGAGCACTATCGCTTCTCGCTGATGCCGCCCTACTTCGTGCCCGAAAGCCTGGGCCTGCGCATTCCGCCCGTCACGCTAGCCGCCGTCGGCCCGGCCATGCTGCGGGTGGCGGGCGAGGCGGCCGATGGTGTGCGTCTGCATCCATTCTGCACGCGCAAATACCTGGAAACGGTTGTCATGGCCGAGCTCGGCAAGGGCATGGCCCGCTCGGGGCGGCAGCGCCAACATTTCGAGATCACCGGCGGCGGCTTCCTGGCGACCGGCCCCACCTACGAGGTCGTACACAAGCAGCGCGAATGGGTGCGCGGGCGCGTCGGGTTCTACGGATCGACGCCGGCCTACTATCCGGTGCTGGAGGCGCATGGCTTGCAGGACCTTGGCCTGAAGCTCAACCGCATGACCAAGGAGGGCGCCTGGGACAAGCTCGCCGCCGAGATTTCTGACGACGTGCTGGACCTGTTCGTTGCCTCGGGCCGGCATGATCAGATCAAGGCCGTGATAGCACGGCGTTTCGCCGATACGTCGGATACCATCTACGTCAGCGCCAATTCGGATCAGCCAGCGGATCTGCCACCCGACCTCGTGGCGGACCTCGCCGACATCAAGACGCCGTTCGAGGGCTTCAAGACGAGCGAGATCACGCCAGCGTGATCCCGCGGGATGCGGTCCCTACATGTTTGAGGCAAATTGCAGGCAGTGTGCGGAGAAATGCTGGCCGTCCACAGGCGCAAATTTCAACGAAGCATTCAGGAACTATTCATCCCGCAGGGTTCAAACTGGCATCGTTGTTAATGCGGGAGGCAGCCATGTCAGAAGCAGTTCATCTCATTCAATCTGCTGCCATCGAGCCTGACGTCGCAAAAACGATTGATGAGGCTTTCCACGCAGAGTGGGCACGCATGCAGCCGGCGTTCGACGATTGGCGCCCGCTCGCTGTCGAAGCCGCTCGGATCAGCCTTGCCAAGGTTGCGCTTCACCTCGTGCGGCAAGGTGTGACGGAGCCGGATGCTTTGCGCAAGCGCATGCGGCTCGTCATGAAGCGCTCGCACACCGCACTCGCGGATCGTCAGTGCCACCACTGAATCGGTCGGCCTGACGCCGTCACGGTGCAGCCGTTCAGCCGGTCCTGACAAAACAGGGACCGGCTTCTCTATTTCATGCGGAAGCTGATCGGCATCGACAGCTCGATCACTTCGCCGGCCATGCCCGAAGGCGGACGCGGCAACGGGGAGGCGCGCTTGAACAAGTCCAGCGTCGCTTCGTCGAGGAGGGGCGATCCGGAGCTGCGTACCACCCGGCTCGAGACGAGCAGTCCACTGCGATCCATCTTGAAGTGAACCTGCACCTCGCCCTGGACGCCGCGTGACTGCGCGGCCGCCGGATACCGCTTGTGGCGGTTGAGGTGAAGCACCACGGCTCTCTGCCAGGTGATCACGCTCTTTCTGGTCGCGTCGGATGAGCCCACTTGTGGCGCGGCGGCGGTCTTGGCGCGTGGAGCGTTGACGGGCGGCGGTGCAGCTGCGCGGGATTCGTCGCGTTGCTGATCCGCGGCCTTCACCTCCTGTCGCGCCTCTTCCTTCTTCGGCTCCTCCTTGGGCTCTTCCTTGGCCTCGGTCCGCTTCTGCACGGTGACCTCAGGATCCGGAATGGGAGAGGGCGCGTCTTGATCGGGCGTCTCTTCCTCCGCCTTTTCAACCTTTTGCGAGGATTGCTGGGTTGCCGTCGATTCTTCCCGCGGAGGGCCGGGCGGCGCCTGGAGATCCTCGGGCGGGGCCGTGGCGATCTGCGCGATCTCGACGACCACGGCACCGGCCGGCTCGTCGATTTCCTCCGCCGCCTGCCAGAGCATGGCCAGGCTGCCTGTGCCGACGTGGACGGCCGTGATCAGCGTCGCCGCTCCGATCCAGCGCGCGAGTGTGCGCTTGCGTGGCTCGAGGAGATCGGCGGCCTGGCTCATTGCGCTCCGCTCCCTTGGGCAGGAGCTGGCGATGCCGTGTCGGAGGGCGCCGTGTCATCAGCTTTGGGCGTGGCAGGCGCGCCGACGCCTTCCAGGCCCACGAGCGCGACCTTCACGTAGCCCGCGTCGCGCAAAACGTTCAGCACGTTCATCAACTCGCCGTAGGGCACATTCTGGTCGGCGCGCAGGAACAAGCGCTTGTTCTTGTCGGCCTGGGTTGCCGTATTGAGGCTCGGGATGAGCTGCAGGCGCGGCACCGGGCTGTTGCCGATCGATAGCGAGAGGTCGGATTTGATCGTCAAGTAGACCGGCTTGTCAGGCTTGGGCTGAGGCCTTGCCGTCGAAACGGGCAGATCAACGTGGACGTCGACGGTCGAGAGGGGCGCCGCCACCATGAAAATGATGAGCAGCACCAGCATCACGTCGATGAAGGGCGTGACGTTGATCTCGTGCGTCTCGGTGAGATCATCGCCCCCTTCGTTGACGCCGCCCGCCATCGGCCTACTCCGCTGCCTTCATGGTGCGCATCGGCACGCTGGTGCGGTCGAGATCGCGGGAGACCAGCCGTTGCACCTGAGCTGAAGCATCGCCGACGAGCAGCTTGTAGCCTGCCGTCCAGCGCGCGAACTGATTGTAGATGATGACGGCCGGGATGGCGGCAACAAGACCGATGGCGGTGGCCAGGAGCGCCTCGGCGATGCCGGGTGCGACAACGGCCAGATTGGTCGTCTGCGCTTTCGAGATGCCGATGAAGCTGTTCATGATGCCCCAGACGGTGCCGAACAGGCCGACGAAGGGGGCCGTCGAGCCGATGGTCGCCAATACGCCCGTTCCCCGGGCGATGGCACGGCCGGCCCCGGCCTCGATGCGGCCGAGTCTGGATGCGACGCGCTCCTTGATGCCATCCGCATTCAGCGAGTCGCTGGACAGGCGCAGCTCCGCCGCCGTTGCCTCCAACATGGTCCGCACGAGGCCGCCGCGATTTTGCAACTGGCCGATGGCGTCGTGCAGGCTTTTCTCATTGCTGATCGCGGCCAGGGCGCTGCGCAGGCGCCGGGTCGCGAACATGAGCTCGAGGCTCTTGGCGAGGCCCACAGTCCAGGTCACGATCGAGGCGATGAACAGGCCGATCATCACGCCCTGCACGATGTAATCGGCAGACGCAAACATCCCCCAGGGGGACAGATCGTGCGGCAGTGGTCCCATGTTCCCGCCAGGCCGGCCAGTGGAGGGTGTTGTTATATCATTTCCTGTCGTCACGTCAGTAGATTCCGACCCGCTCGCCTGCGGCTGGGTGACCGCTGGGGTCGTTCCGGCAGCGCTGGTCTCAGGCTGAGCACTCTGCTGCGCTAAAGCGGGGGCAATGAGGCTTGAGCCCAGAACGAGGCAGGCCAAAAGCGCGCATACGGCGGCTCGATGCCGGGCAAGGCGGGCTCGTCGCGCTGAAGTGGCACTCATGTCGATCCTTCCGGGCTCAAGCTTCTGATTGTCATGGCGATATGGCCGAGCCGAGCCTTCATTCCGACCCGGGCAGGATGCGACGCCTCGTATCGACAGCTATCGAGGTGAATAATAATACTTGATTGCGATTGTCAAGTTTGTGGGTAGATTCTAGGATTTCCCTCCGGAATAATCGGAGAGGGGATACGGAGCCGCCGGCAGCCATCGCGACAGCATGCATGATTGCCCTGCGCTGCGGCTGTGTTAGAGCGCCATGGTTTCGCGCGGAAGCGCTTCGGCTTGCGATCCCGGCGGAGGACCATAGGGAATGACGCACACGATCACCACGCTCGAGCAGCTCGACGCCATCTATGGGGAGCCGGTGCCGGCTGCGAAGATCAAAGAGCTCACCTACATCTCCGACCACTACCGGGCCTTCATCGAGGCGTCGCCGTTCGTCATTCTTGCAACGTCGGGCGAGGAGGGCATGGACTGCTCGCCACGCGGTGATCCGAGAGGATTCGTGCGTGTTGTCGACCAGCACACGCTGATGATCCCCGACAGGCGCGGCAACAACCGGGTCGACACGCTGCGCAACATCGTGCGCGACCCGCGCATCGGGTTGCTGTTTCTCATCCCCGGCATCGGCGAGACCATGCGCGTGAACGGACGCGCCGTCCTCTCGACGGACCCGGCCTTGCGCGAGAGCTTCACGATGGAGGGCAAGGTTCCGGCCTGCGTGATCGTCGTCACGGCCGAGCGGGTGTATCCGCAGTGCCAGAAGGCGCTGGTCCGCTCCAAGCTGTGGGACCCCGATACGCGCCTGCCGCGCTCGGCGCTGCCCACGGTCGGGCAGATGCTACAGGCCATAACGAAGGGCTCGTTCGACGGGCAGGCCTACGATGCGGCTTACCCCGAGCGTCTGAAGCAGACGATCTACTGAACAACCTCGCGCAGTTGCAATCGCGGTCCACGAGGGCCGCGATTGCCAACTCCAGAGCTAGCGCAAGCGCTCCAGTACGCTGACGTAGTTGGCGACGGCCGCGCCGCCCATGTTGAAGATGCCCGCGAGCCGCGCATCCTTGATCTGGATGCCGGCGGGGGCTTTGCCGGTGAGCTGCATGGCGGTCAGGGCATGCATCGAGACGCCGGTGGCGCCGATGGGATGGCCCTTTGCCTTGAGGCCGCCCGAGGGATTTACCGGCAACTTGCCGTCCTTCATGGTCCAGCCCTCGTTGATGGCGCGCGCGCCTTCACCCTTGGGCGTCAGACCCATGGCCTCGTACTCGATGAGCTCGGCCGTCGTGAAGCAATCGTGGGTCTCCACGAGGTCGAGATCGAGCAGGTCGATCTTGGCGGACGCGAGCGCGCGCTTCCAGGCGAGCTCAGGGCCCTCGAAGGCGACGATGTCGCGGCGCGACATGGGCAGGAAGTCGTTGACCTGCTCGGCGGCGCGGAACACGACGGCCTGGTCGGCCGTCAGCGCCGTGTCGACATCACTGATGACCAGCGCGGCTGCACCGTCAGACACCATCGAGCAGTCCGTGCGGCGCAGCGAGCCGACGACGATCGGGTTCTTGTCCGAGACAGTGCGGCAGAATTCGTAGCCGAGGTCCTTCTGCATCTGGGCCAGGGGATTGCCAGAGCCGTTCTTGTGGTTCTTGGCGGCGATGCGGGCCAGCGCGTCGGACTGGTCGCCATAGCGCTGGAAATACTGCTGGGTGATGCGGCTGAAGACACCGGCGAAGCCGCCCTCGATGTCACCGTCCTCCTTCAGGTAGCTGGCTTTCAGGAGGGTATTGCCGACCTCGGGGCCCTTGAGATCAGTCATCTTTTCCACGCCGACGACGAGCACGACGCGGGCCTTGCGCGCGGCGATGGTGTTCAGCGCAAGGTGCACAGCAGCCGAGCCTGTGGCGCACGCGTTTTCCACGCGGGTGGTCGGCTTGAAGCGCAAGTCAGGGAGCTGCTGGAACACAAGCGAGGAAGGGAACGCCTGCCTTGAGAAGCCCTCGTTGAAATGGCCGACGTAGATGGCGTCGACATTTTTCGGCTCGATGCCCGCGTTGGCGAGAGCATCGACCGAGACCTGGGCGATCAGGCCCTCGAGGTCCTCGTCCAGCTTTCCGAATTTCGTATGCGACCAACCGATGATGCAGGCGCTCATGATTTTTTCTCCTGGAACGGCGCTCGCGGGTCTGTCCGCGTCGGGGTACTCAATTTGTGTCGACTATGCCATGCGGGCCGATGGGCTACAAAGAGATCGTGTACCTTAATTCTCTGCGAGGGATATCAGGTACCGTCCGTATTCAGATGTGTCCAATTCTCGGCCCAGCTCTGCTAGATCGTTGCGGCCGATGAAGCCCATTCGGAAGGCGACCTCCTCGGGGCAACCTATGCGGTAGCCCTGGCGCTTCTCCAGCGCGCGTACGAAGTTCGAGGCTTCGTTCAGGGACTCCTGCGTGCCGGCGTCGAGCCACGCATAACCGTGGCCGAGGCGTTCGACGGTCAGGCTCCCGGCCCTCAGATACGTGGCGTTAATGTCGGTGATTTCAAGCTCGCCGCGGGCTGAAGGCTTGAGCGCAGCGGCGACCTCGGTGACGCGGCGATCGTAGATATAGAGACCGGTCACAGCCCAATTGGACCTCGGCTGCATGGGCTTTTCCTCGATCGACAGCGCCCGGCCATCGGGGCCGATGTCCACCACGCCGTAGCGCATGGGATCGCTGACCTGATAGGCAAAAATTGTTGCGCCTGAGGTGCGCGCCGCAGCCGAGGCGAGAACCGCGGACAACCCATGCCCGTAGAAGATGTTGTCACCCAGTATGAGCGCCGATCGTTGCCCGGCAATGAAATCGGCGGCGATGACATAGGCTTGGGCAATGCCTCCAGGTTCGGGTTGCGCGCCATATGACAGCGATAGACCCCATCTGGCGCCATCGCCGAGCAGGCGTTGGAAATGACCAAGATCCGCCGGCGTCGAGATGACCATGATCTCGCGCACGCCAGCCAGCATCAGCGTGGTCAGCGGATAGTAGATCATGGGCTTGTCGTAGACCGGCAGGAGCTGCTTCGACATGGCGAGCGTCATGGGGTACAGGCGCGTGCCTCTGCCGCCGGCCAGAACGATGCCTTTCATGGCAGGGCTGCCTTTGGCGCAGTGCTACGCATCGGCGAAGATGTGGGCTTCGGTATCGCGCGGGCTGAGCTCCGCGGAGCTGTCAAGGTCTGGGCCATTGCGGAGCTGCTGCCACCAGTCGGCATTGGCGAGATACCAGCGCACGGTTTTTTCGAGACCCGACGCGAAGTTTTCCTGAGGCCGCCAGCCGAGGGTGGTTTCGAGCTTGCCCGGATCGATGGCGTAGCGCCGGTCGTGGCCGGGGCGATCGGGGACGAATGTGATCAGGCGGCTATGCGGCCGCCCGGCGGGATGCATCTCGTCCATCAGGCTGCAGATGCGCTGGACGACCGACAGGTTGGTCTGCTCATTGCGGCCGCCGATATTGTAGATCTCGCCGATCCGGCCATGCACGAGAATGTGCACGAGCGCGCGGGCATGATCCTCGACGTAGAGCCAGTCACGCACGTTCAGGCCGTCGCCATACAGCGGCAGCGGCTGGCCGTGGCAAGCATTCAGGATCGTCAACGGGATGAGCTTCTCCGGAAACTGATACGGCCCGTAGGTATTCGTTGCGTTCGAGAGCAGGGTCGGAAGCTTGTGCGTGCGGTGCCAGGCGAGGACGAGGTGGTTGGAGGCTGCTTTGCTGGCGGAATAGGGCGAGCTTGGATTGTAGGCCGTGTCCTCCCTGAACAGGCCGTCCGGCCCGAGCGAGCCGTAGACCTCGTCGGTCGAGACGTGCAGGAAGCGGAACGCGGATCGCGCCGCCCTTGGCATCCGAGCCCAATAGCGCCGGGCGGCCTCGAGCAGCCGGAACGTGCCGACGATGTTGGTCTCGATGAACTCGTCAGCGCCGCCGATCGAGCGATCGACGTGACTTTCCGCGGCGAGATGGATGATGGCTTCGGGCTGGAAGCTGTCGAGCGCGAGGGCGACGGCGGTTTCGTCGCAAATATCCATCTGCATGAAGCGATAACCGCTCGACCCGGCGATAGCGTCGAGCGATCGCGCGTTGGCAGCATAGGTGAGCTTGTCGATGTTCAGGACCTTGGCCCCGGCTTCGGCGACCAGGTGCCGGCAGACCGCCGAGCCGATGAATCCGGCTCCCCCCGTCACGAGTATACGCATTCACATCCCCCAATAATCTCGCGCCTCGCGGCGCTAGTACCGGAACACTGGAGTCGTTTCAGACAACATCGGGTTTTGCGCGTCTTTCGCGGAAAGAAGGGCCTCGCATGGCGATACCGGCCAGTCGATACCGAGCGCGGGATCGTTCCATAGCAAGCCGCGCTCGCAGTCGGGCGCGTAATAGCCGGTGACCTTGTAGACAACCTCGGTGTGCGGCTCGAGCGTGCAGAAGCCGTGCGCGAAGCCCACCGGAATCCAAAGCTGGCTCCAGTTCCCGGCAGTGAGAACAGCGGACACGTGCTTGCCGTAGGTGGCTGACCCTGAGCGCAGATCGACGGCAACGTCGAAGATCGCGCCGCGCGTCACGCGCACGAGTTTGCCCTGACCGTGCGGCGGACACTGGTAGTGCAAGCCGCGTACGACGCCACGGGCTACCGAGAGGGAATGATTATCCTGGACGAAACTGCCGGCGATACCGGCGTTGGCCAGATCGCGTGCATTGAACGTCTCGGAAAAGAAACCGCGCGCATCGCGGAAAATCCGGGGCGTGACGAGCTTTACGGCAGGTATGGCTAGCGCGATCACGTTCACCGGTGCCGCCTCCGCGCACCGGGTGCCGCCAGTCCGATCGTGTGAAAAGCGATGGAAGGGCAAGGACATGCAAGCACAGTCGCCGCCGCAGTCGTGAGCTGTACTGAACAAATCGCAGCGAATGTATCTTGTGCTCGTAATCGAGACAATGAGGCGCGCGCACGATATCATTGTGCATGTGGACAGAGACGTGCTCGCGTTGATCGTTCAGCGGGGTGAGGCGCGTGGGGCTGGGGAAGGGAACGGGACCGGATCGCCGCGTCTGTTTGCTCGTGCTCGGCATGCATCGTAGCGGCACGTCGGCATTGACACGCGTGACCAGTCTTCTTGGCGCCAGTTTGCCGAAGACGCTGCTGGGCGCGACCAGCGGCAACCCGCGCGGCCACTGGGAGGCCAATCCGCTCATCGCCTACAATGACCGTCTGTTGCAGAAATTGGGGAGTCACTGGGACGACTGGCTCGCCCTGGACCTGAGTCGGCTGCGGCCGAACGATCTCGACGAGATCAAGCGCGATATCTCCGATCTGATCGACGAGGAATACGGGACGGCGCCTCTCTTCGTGGTGAAGGAGCCGCGCATCTGCCGCCTCACCGCACTCTATCTCGATGTTCTGCGTGGCAAAGGCATCGAGCCGCGCTGCCTGCTGCCGATCCGCAATCCGTTGGCGGTGATGGCGTCACTGAGCGATCGCGACCACATGCCCCAAGGTACGGCAGGTCTGCTCTGGCTGAGGCATGTGCTCGATGCGGAGCATGCGACGCGCGCCATGGCTCGTGCCATCGTGTCGTACGAGGCCTTGCTGTCGGATTGGCGGGCGACGCTTGCACGAGCCGGAGCGCGCATCAGTCTGCGTTGGCCGCGTAGGCTGGATGAGGCGGCCGAGGAGATTGACGCCTTTCTCTCAAGGGATCTGCAACACTTCGCACCGTCGCGGCGCGAGCTGGCCGGACACGCCGACGTCGCCGCATGGATCAAGCAGGCGTATCAGGCGCTTCTCGATCTGGAGAGAGAGCCTGACGACGATCGGGCCATCACGCTGCTCGATGAAGTGCGGAACGAGTTTGAGGCTGGATGTGCGGCATTCGGCAGTACTCTCCGTGCGGAGCGGCAAGGGCGCGAAGCGGACGTTGTGATGCTCCGGGCTCGGCTCGCGGCGGCCGAGGACAGGACATCCGTACTGGACGGGACGATCAAGGGGCTGTCCGCCCAGGCTGCCGGGCGCCTGGAAGAGATTGCCGACCTCAAAGCCCAGCTCGCGCGGCGTGACGCTGAAATCGCGGAGCTACGGACACAAGCTGCAGCGCGGCGGCCACGGCTGGACGTCGTCAGTCCGGCCGCAGCGCACGATGATGACCGCTCCCGTCCGGCGGCGAAGGAGTGATGCCAGCCTCAACGGGGCGACAGGCGCCACGTTCCGATGGCCTGCCGGTCGATCTCAGCGCGTTGCGTTGGAATGCGGATGTACTCGCCCTTCGACCAGCGTTCCGCCAACGAGCGATAGAACGGTGAAAACGGATTGCCGGATTGCCCCGTGGTGTGGATGAACAACGAATTGTCGAGGTCGGCAAAGTCGTAGACGGCGCGGCTGCTGGCGGCACCGCGATTGGCGAACGGCGGCTCTGCGCCGAAGTCGACCATGCCGCGGTCGAGCGTGTAGGGGCCGCCGGGGCTCGGAACATGCACATTGAACAGCGCGCCCAGCACGGGAAGGCTGCCCAACGCCTGGTGATCGCTCAACGCCGTGTGGGCCGTGTCCCATCGCCATGACCGGCGATCGCCGCCATACCGCTTTGTGAGGTCGGTGAGTGCCGCTGTCAGGGCGCGGGAGATCTGCATATCGCAGGTCTCGACAGCAGTCGTCGTGGTGTCGTCGCACCAGTTGCGCCCGGTCGCCTTGCCTTCGAGAAGGCGCTGCACCACCGGGGCATGCGGGTTGAAGAAGCGTTGGAACGCAGGGCCCAGATCGTCGGCGTAGATGGCGCGCACGGTCTCGCGCAGCCACGCCATGAACATCAGCGGTTCGGCCGCGTCGCCGCGCATGCCGCTGTCCCAGGCTGCGAGCCGTGCCATCGTCTCGGTCTCCGTGGAGCCTGCCCTGCGCGCAGCTTCGAGCATCAGCGGCTTCAAACGCAGAACGGCAAGCGAGAGCACGTCGAGCTGCCCTGCCTTCATGGAGGCGACATCGTGGTTCGTGCGTGACAGGATTAGCTCGTTGATGCGCTCCTGCCGGTAGCCCGTGTCCCAATCGAGCGTGATGAGATAGGGGTAGTCCGGGCCGACGATCGACGCGTTGGCCGTGCCGATGGCACCGTCCGGCGGATTCTCGCGCCGCGGCAGATCCTCGAACGGGATGGTGGACGTCCAGTCGTAGCTGGCGTCCCAACCCGGCACGGGTGCGCGGCCGGCGACCTTGTTGGCGGGATCGCGTATGGGCACGTGGCCAGGTGCGATCATGCCGATGTTGCCGTCACTGTCGGCCGCCACCATGCTTTGAATGGGTACGATGTAGGGCCGCATGTGCATCATGTAGTCGTTAACGGTGCGCAGGTCCGGGTCGAGCATGCCTGCAACGATGGTGGTGTCGTCGTCCGTCAGGGCTGTCCATTTGAGCGCCGCCACTTGCGTAGGCCCAAGGAGCGCGCCGAGGTTGCGGTAGCTCTCGGGCAGGACGGGCCCATGCCGCGACCAGCGCCGATGCAGTGTGCGCGTGTCTGCGCCCTTGACGCGGATCTCGACGGTGTCGGTGACGAAGCGCTGCCACCCCTCGGGCGTCTGATACTCGCCCGGATTATCGGGATTGAGGCGCTCAATGAAGATGTCCTGCACGTCGGCGCCGGTGTTGGTGAAGCCCCAGGCGAGCGTATCGCTACGGCCCAGCACGATGAGGGGCGTGCCGGCGAGGCTGGCGCCGGCGATGTTGCGTGGTGCCGCGCCGGGCCTGACAAGCGTGGTGTGCGCGAAATACCAGGTCGACGGTGCGCTGAGCCGCAGGTGCGGATCGTTGGCGAGCAGCGGCTTGCCCGTGCGCGAGCGCGCGCCCGATACGACCCAGTTGTTGGACGCGCCGCCTGTGATGATGTCGTCGGCGGAGGATGGTTGCAATGCCGCAGCGCTGCGCAGGGGGCGCAAGGTGTAGAGCTGCCGCAGGTCGGGCAGAGGCGGCGCCTTGGCGTCGTCCGTCGGCATCAAGTCTTCGATCTCGGCCGGCCCGAACCCTTGCGCGGCATAGGTGAGGCGGGTGATCTCATGCTCCATGTTGGTGCTGAGGTTGAGCGCCATCATCTTCAGCGCGGCGATGCTGTCGATGGCGCGCCACGGCTCGGGCTGATGGCGCAGGATCAGGAACTCCGGCGGTAGCCGCGCCTCCAAGAGGCCTACCGGCCGCTGCAGGAAGGCGTTGACGCCGCGAGCATAAGCTTCAAGTGCGGTGCGGCTCCGGGCATCGAGCTTGGTCCAGGTACGCTCGACATGGCCATAGAAGTCGAGCGAGCGCAGGAAGACGTCGGTGGCGACGGTGGGCGTGCCGAACACCTCCGACAAACGACCCTGTGCGGCACGGCGTATCAGCTCCATCTGCCACAGCCGATCCTGCGCGTGGACGAAGCCCAGGCCGGCATAGAGGTCTTCGAGCGTCTGGCCCTGGATATGCGGCACGCCTTCGCGGTCGCGAACGATGTCGACGGGGCCGGCAAGTCCGGGCAGCGCGAGCTGGCCGCTGAGCGGTGTGACGGTGGCGCGGGCAATGAGATAAGCCGCACCGGCGGCCACGACCGGCACGGCGACGACGAGCGCGGCCCCGAGGGCCAGCCATGTGCGCAAACGGGATTTCACGCGCTCTCCGCGGACGAGGACAAAGCTTGCGGGTCAGATAGCCGAAGCTGCACAGGTTTGCCATCGGCGAATGTGCTGAGACTTGAGGCGGAGACAAGGATGTCGCATAGTTGCGGGCAGCAATGAATGGATCGCGGGACTCCTTTTCTTGCTGCAACGTGTATCTGGTGCCGTGAATGCTACGCTTTTGAGCGTAGCTGCGGTGCTCAGCCGGCCTCTTAGCGGGGAGCTCGGCTTCGATCCGGACCGTTTGTTTGCAGAGCTAGGGGAGCGCCTCGAGGCGCTCGCTGGCGACGCGCGGGTGGATGCGGCCCAGGACGCCGTACGTCGCGCCCAGCTCGATGCCCTGGGCCTGATCCTCTGGTGCTATGCCCGGTCGGTGCATCGGCGCTGGGCTGATGACATTCTTGGGTTTTCGGCATTTTCTGACCGCGCGTTGGTCTTCATTGCGCGTGAACGCGCACCACAGCGGACCTCGTATTGGGGGCCGGAAAGCGATGCTGCGGCTGCTGATCGCTCGGTCCGGCGCCTGGAGCGCATGGCGGCTGCAGCGTTCCTGGACGAGCTCACGGATCACTGCGGGCCACCGCCTGCAAGCCTCGCATCGCTCATTGCCGACGTGCAAAGCGAGCTCGGCTGGTTGGACGCCTTCACGATGTTCTTGTCTCAAGACCTGCAGGCCGACCGGGATCTGCTCGCGATTTTCCTCGAACGTCCGCTCGGTGTGACCAGGGATCTGCGTGTGACAACCGCCGAGGTCGTCACACGGCTGCATCAGCATGCGTCCCTGCTGGCAAATCGCTTCCAGCGGCAGGACGCGCTCGATGAGGCTGGCGAGGATTGGGCCGCTCACGAGCGCGAGAAGGATCAGCGGCTGGCGGCGCTGCCGGAGGACAAAGCGGGACAGCTCTCGGCTGCGGCTGAGATGGTCGCTGCTGCAACCGGTTTGCCGGCGGCGACCTTGCTCGGGCTGGCCGCGCTGATGCCCTCGCAGTGGATCGGAACGCCACTGGCGCTCGCATGCATCGAGGAACAGGCCGAGGCACTGCAATCCTTGCGGCGCCATATCAAGCAGCTCAGGTCTCCGGCCGATCAACGTTCGGATCTGGTTGCCGCCTGGGAGGAGGCTGTTGCAAACGGCCGCATGACAGGCCTCGCTGTCGAGCTTGATCGTGTCGGTGCCGAGGCCGCGGATGTGATTGCCAGCGATGAGACGAAGGATGCGGCACTGGTGATGATGGCCCAGCACAAAGCGCCGATGGCGTGCCTTGAAGGGTTGCGGTTGCGCTACGCCCAGTCAGCCAAGGTTTATGCTGATGCCGGCCGGCTGATCTGGGCCGCCGACAATGATCGAGGTTTCGCCTTCCTGGTATCTGCGGCGCGGGCGCTGTTGGCGCAGGGGCGCCTGTTCTCGGATCAGGAGGCCTTGCGCAATGCACTGGCCCTGCTTGGCGAGCTGGCGCTGCACTATCGCCAGCAGGAGATGTGGAGCCGGACAGAGTATTGCGCCGTACGGGCAAGAGCCTGCATCTGCTTGGGCATGCTGAACAAGACCGTCGCCGACATCGAGGACGGCATTGCTTTGGCTCTGGAGGCTCTCCAATCGTCCGGACCATCCTTGTCCCGGAGCCATGCCCGCGAATTGAACGCCGGACTTGCGGACGCCAGACTTGCGCTGTTCCGGCAGCTCAATGATGCGAAGCATCTCGACGCGGCGCTGTCCAATCTCGATGCGGCACTCGCGCATGCGTCGCGGGATGCCGAGCCGGCGGCATGGGCGGCGCTGCACACGACAAACTCGATCGTGTCGTTGACCCGGGCACGGCAGGTCGGAGCGCCACGTTCGCAAGGTTTGGTCGAGCGGGCGATCGAAAGCTGTGTGGCCGCGGCGAGCGTTTATGTGCGTGCGGCCGCGCCATTGCGGTGCGCGGAATTGGAGGAGCGCGCGGGTGACGCCTGCCTGTCCCTATGCGCGGGAGCGGAGACCGAGGCCTACGGCGCCGCCGCGCAGCGCCACTTCATTGTGGCGCAGGAGATGCACGGGGCGGAGCACGCTTCGGCCGCGTGGGTGCGGCTGCAAGGCAAGATCGGGGACATCGACTTCCGGCTGGCGCGCGGCTCGGATCGTGCCGCCTGGGTCGAAGCAGGGTTGGCGGCCTACGCCACTGCGCTCGACATCGCGAGCCGCGAGGAGCATGCCGAGCACTGGGCGTCACTGCAGGAGCGGCTCGGCGACAGCAGCGTAACGGTGACCGGGCCGCTGGAAGCGCGCTGCCTCGATATCGCGCAAGCGGCGTTTGCTGCCGCCGCCGAGGTGCACACGCGCGAGGCCAATCCCATGGACTGGGCGCGGTTGCAAACCCGCCTCGGGCATGTGCACCAGCGCCGCGCCAAGGGGCCGGTGGCTGTCGCCGAGGCGAAGGCAGCGCTAGCCGCGTTCCAGCGCGCGATCGCCTTCTTCCCGCGCGCGACGGAGGCCAAGCGCTGGGCTGCAACGCAGCACGCCATAGGCACGGCCTACCTGACGATGGCAGCCGGCCCTGACGCAGTGGAGTATCTCGAGCAGAGCCTTGCGGCCCACCGCCATGCGCTGGAGGAACGGTCACCGGAAAAGGACGCTGACCTGTGGCTCCAGCTGCAACTTCGCATTGGCGGCATCGAACTCAGGTTGGCGAGGGAAGACGGGCAGGAAAGCCGCGGCGCTGCAGCGCTCGCGGCTTATGCGGCCGGTCTGGAGGTTGCCTCACGCCTGGGTATGCCGGAGCGACAGGCAGAGCTTCGGAGGCAGATGGACAACGCCCGGGCTCAGTTGGCCAGTGCAGGCGCGCGCGACGGCCAGTTGGTCTCGCGTTCGTAGGCGGCAGCCACGCGGAACAGCGTTGCTTCCGCGAACGGGCGGCCGACGAGCTGGAAACCGACCGGCAGCCCGCTGCGCGAAAAGCCGGCAGGCACCGACAGTCCCGGCAGACCGAGATAGTTCACCGGCCACGTGCAGTGGTTGATGCTGCCCAGCACCTCGTTCATGGTCTCGCCATCCTTGACGTCGGTGTCGGCGAGCGCCGGAACCGGGAAGCGCAGGACCGGCAGGAAAAGCACGTCGGCATCGCCGAACACCTGATCGATGAAATCGCCGACGATCTTGGGGCGGATCTGCACGGCCTTCAGATAATCGACGGCGCTGAAGGCGTAGCCCTGCTTCATGCGCGCGCGGACCAGCGGCGCGTACGAATCGTGCTGATTGCGTAGCCAATCGTCGTGCAGCGTGCAGAACTCGCTGGAGATGATGATGTTGCCGAGCCCGCGCATGAGATCGAGGTGCGGGGCGGTCATGCGTTTCGATGTGGCGCCGAGCTTGCCGTAGACGCCGAGTGCCGTCTCAAGGATGCCGCCGATCTCGGGATCCATGCCGTCCCAGAAGTGATTGGTCGCGACGGCGATGCGCAGGCCGGAAACGCCGCCGTCGAGTGCTGCCTCGTAGTCGTCAACGGGGACATCGGCCGCGGTCGGATCGTTCGCATCGGCGCCGGCGATGATCTTCAGGAGGCGCGCGCAGTCCCGCGCCGTGCGCGCGAGTGGTCCCACATTGTCCAGTGAGAACGACAGGCCCATCACGCCATGGCGCGACACGCGTCCCTGGGTCGGCTTGATGCCGTAGATGCCACAGATGCCAGCGGGAAGACGGATCGAGCCGCCGGTGTCGGAGCCGAGCGAGCCGTAGACCAGCCGGCCGGCGACCGCGGTGCCGGAGCCGGTGGAGGAGCCGCCGGTGATGTGGTCGGGATTCCACGGATTGTGCGTGGGCCCGAAGTGCACATTGTGCCCGGTCGGCCCGTTAGCGAACTCGGACATGTTGAGCGCGCCGATGGATACGGCACCCGCAGCGTCGTACCGCTGCAGGACGGTCGCCGTGTAATCGGGCACGAAGGTGCGGCGGATGGCGGAGCCGCACGTCACGGGCTGCCTGGCGCGGTAGTACATGTCCTTGTGCGACAGAGGTACGCCGTGCAGCAGACCGAGGGGCCGTTTGGCAGCCTGGATCGCATCGGCAGCCTTAGCTTCCGCCAGCGCCTGCTCAGGGTCGATACGCACGAAGCAGTTGAGGACCGGCTGGCGGGCTTCGATGCGCTGCAGTGCGGCTTCGACGACTTCGACGCTCGACACCTTGCGGGCGGCGATAGCCGCGGCGGTTTCGGTCAGTGACCAATCGCAGATCTCGCTCATGACTTGGTTCTCCCGGCCTTGGCCTTGAGCATCCGGTCGAAGTGGGCGGGCTCCGTGTCGAAGAGCGAGCCATGAACGGCACGAGCGAGCGCATCGAGCGAAGCCTGTATGCTTGCTGTAATACGCGCTTCGTCGGCCGCCGTGATGGGCACGCCGCTTTCGCGCGCGAGAGCCAGGCGCACTTTCGGATCCACGGTGGGCTTACTCATGACGTATCCTCCGAGAGCTTTTTAGGCTGCGGGCCGAAGCTTGAGCTTCTGCAGGCGCTCGATCACGTCCGCGACCGGCAGCACGTCGCCATACTTGGCGTTGATGTCGAAAAGATTGGCATCGTGCGGCTCCTGGTGGCGATCGCCGACGCACTCGCGCGGCACGATCACGCGATAGCCGTACTGGATGGCGTCAATGGCGGCGGCGCGCACGCAACCGCTGGTGGAGCAGCCGATGAGGATGGTCGTGTCGATGTTGAGGCCGGTGAGCGTGGAGGCGAGCGTGGTGCCGAAGAAGCAGCTCGGGTAGTTCTTCACGATCACGAGGTCTTCAGGCTGCGGCGTGATGAGCGGGTCGATCTCGGCGAGCGGCTCGCCCGCCACGAGCTTGCGCAGCGCCGGCACCTTCTTCACGAACAATCCGCCGTCGGCACCGGAGGGGTGGTAGAGCACCTTGGTGTAGATGATCGGCACGGAGGCTTTGCGCGCGGCGGCGAGAAGCGGGACGGAGGCCTTCACGGCGTCGACGACGCCTTGACCGAAGAATGCGGCCCCCGGTGTCGTATAGGCATTGATGAAGTCGATGACGACGACGGCCGGCCGATGGCCGAAGCCCACCTGACCGTCGAAGACGCCCTTGTAGTTGGCTTCGCGGGTATCGCTCACGGGAACCTCCCTTTGCGGGTTGGAGTATGATGTCGTCAGTGTGTCGCGGTGCCGGGCTCGTCCGGGAAGTGGCACGCGACCTGCTGGCCACTCGGCACCGGAGTGAGTTCCGGCACCTGCGTCACGCAGGCGATCGGCAATGTGGCACCGGCGGCCGAGGTCGTGGCGCAGGATCCCTTCGCGGCCACGAGGCGGGCCCTGAAGCAGCGCGGATGAAAGCGGCAACCGCTCGGCACGGCGTTGCCGGAGCCGATCTCGCCGTGCAGGGCGACGCGCTTGCGCGTGCGCTCCCGTTCGGGGTCCGGAATGGGAACGGCTGAGAGCAGCGAGATCGTATAGGGGTGACGCGGCGAGCCGTAGAGGGCGTCACGCGGGCCCGTCTCGACGATGCGGCCGAGGTACATGACCGCCACGCGGTCGCTGACGTGACGCACGACAGCCAGGTCGTGGGCGATAAACAGGTAGGCGATATTGGTGCGCTTCTGGATGTCGCGCAGCAGGTTCAGGATCTGGGCCTGGATCGACACATCGAGCGCGGAGACGGGCTCGTCCAAAACCAGAAGCTTCGGATCCAGCACCATGGCGCGGGCGATGCCGATGCGCTGACGCTGGCCGCCGGAGAACTCATGCGGATAACGATCGGCGAGCAGCGGATCGAGGCCGACCTGGCGCATGGTGGCCTCGGCGCGCTTGTGGATCTCGCTACGCGGATAGCCGTGCACGATCATGGGCTCGATGATGAGCGAGCGCACGGTCATGCGCGGATCGAGCGAGCCGAACGGGTCCTGGAAGACCATCTGCATGCGGCTGCGCATGCGCCGCACGTCGGCGAGCGACAGACGCGTGATGTCCTCGCCGTCGAAGCGGATGCTGCCGCTGGTCGGATCGATGAGGCGCAACATGAGGCGGCCGAGCGTGCTCTTGCCGCTGCCGGTCTCGCCGACGAGGCCGAGCGTCTCGCCCTGCCTGAGCTCGATGGAAATGCCGTCGACGGCCCGGACGGGCGCGCGGGCGCGCGACAACAGCCATTGCTTGGAGATGAAGGTCTTCGTCACGTCGGTGACGCTGAGCAGGGGAGCGCCGGAGATGGCAGAGCCTGATTTCGAAGCGAGCGTGCCGGTCATGCGAGGGCCTCGAGCTCCTGCCAGTGATGGCACGCGCTGCGATGCGACGGCGTGCGCGTCGCCACCAGCGGCGGCACTTGCGTCTTGCAGTCGCCACGGCCTTGCGCGTGGAAGCAGCGCGGCTCGAATGCGCATCCGGGTGGCAATGCGGCCGGGTTGGGCGGCTGGCCTTCAATCGGCGTCAGCTCCGCATCCGGCGGCGTGTCGAGGTGCGGGATGCTGCGGAACAGCGAAACCGTGTAGGGGTGACGCGGCGCAGTGAAGACCTCATCGAGCGCGCCAATCTCGGCGACGCGGCCGCCATACATGACGCAGACGCGATGCGCGTAGCGCGCTACGAGACCCAGGTCGTGGGTAATGAGGACGAGCGCCATGCCGGTCTCATCGCGCAACTCGGACAGCAGCTCGAGGATCTGCGCCTGGACCGTGACGTCCAGCGCGGTGGTCGGCTCGTCGGCGATCAGCACCTTGGGCTTCAGGGCAATGGCCATGGCGATCAGCGCGCGCTGCCGCATGCCGCCCGAGAACTGATGCGGATAGTCATCGATGCGGCGCTGCGGATCGGGGATGTGCACCCGTTCGAGAAGCTTGATGGCCTCGGCGCGTGCGTCGCGGCGGCTCATGGATCGATGTGCGAGGAGAACCTCGATGATCTGGTCGCCGATGGTGAAGACGGGATTGAGGCCCGACAGGGGGTCCTGGAACACCATGGAGATGCGCTGGCCGCGCAGGTTGCGCAATTCGTTCGGGCGCAGCTTGAGAAGGTCGACGCCTTCGAGCAGCACCTGGCCGCCCGTGACGCGGCCGGGCTTGGCGATGAGCCCAAGGGACGACAGGAACGTCATCGTCTTGCCGGAGCCGGACTCGCCGACGACGGCCAGAGTCTCTCGCGCAGAGACCGACAGCGAGACATCGTTGACGACGGTCAGGGGCTTGTCCTCGCCCGGAAACTGCGTGCGCAGATTGCGGATGTCGAGAACCGGGGGACCCGAAGCGGGTGTTTGCGCGGTGGAGCGGGCTGCGGTCGTCACGGTCATATCAGATCAGCTTCCCCGTCTGGCGCCGCATCTGGGGATCGAGCGTGTCGCGCAGGCCGTCGCCTAGCAGATTGAGGGCTATCACGGCGACGGCGATGCACAGTCCGGCAGACAGCGAGATCAGGGGATTGGTCGTAATCAGCGAGTTGCCGTCCGAGATGACGTTGCCCCAGGTCGGGGTCGGGGGCTGCACGCCGAGGCCCAGGAAGCTCAAGCCGGCTTCAGCGAGAATGGCGGTGGCAGCGCTCACGGTGGCGACGACGATGACCGGCGGCAGCGCGTTCGGCACGACATGGCGCAGGAGAATGCGCGTCGAGGTCATGCCGATGGCGTGCGAGGCCTCGATGAAGAGGCGCGGCCGGATGGTGAGCACGACGGAGCGCATGACCGCCACGACGCGTGGCGTGAAGGCAATGGAGACGGCGATGATGACTGATTCCAGCGTCGAGCCGCGGGCGGCGACGATGGCCAGAGCCAGGAGGAAGCCCGGGAACGCCAGCAGGATGTCATTGCAGACGACGACGATGCGCTCCGTCCATCCGCCGGCGAAACCGGCGATGGCGCCGATCAGCGTGCCCAGCACGAGAGAAATGGAGACGACGGCCAGCGCCACTTTCAACGAGACTTGCGTGCCCCAGATCAGGCGCGAGACCACGTCCCTGCCGTATTGGTCGGTGCCGAGCCAGTAGGTGGCGGACGGCGGTGCCAGCGTGTTCGTGAGATCCGTCTTCAACGGGTTGTGCGGGGAGATGATCGGCGCAGCCAGTGCGATGAGCACGAGCAGCAGGAGGATGACGCAGCCGATCATCAGGCCGGGATGGCGGGTATAGCGCGCGAGAGCGGCGCGGCGCCGCTTGCGCAACATGTCGGTTTGGGCCGTCACTTGACCCTCAATCTCGGATCGATGAAGCCATAAATGATGTCGAGCGAGACATTGACGACGACGACGACGGCGGCGAGCACCAGAACGCCAGCCTGAACGAGCTGATAGTCGCGGGCAAGGATTGCCTTGAGCAAAGTCGATCCGACACCGGGCCGGCTGAAGACAACCTCGATCAGGATGGCGTTGCCGAAGGCGAGCGTGAAGGTCACGCCGATGACGGCAAGGATCGGGATAAGGGCGTTGCGCAGGGCCAGGCGGCCGATGACCCGGCTCTCGCGGACGCCCATAGCGCGTGCAACGCGCACGTAGTCCTGGCCCAGCACCTCAAGCATCGCCGAGCGGGTGAGGCGGGCGATGTAGGCCGCGACCGACAGCCCGAACACGATGGCCGGCAGCATCAGGTAGTAGAGCTGGGTCAGAAAGCCGCCCGATGTGCTGGCGCCAAGCGCGGGAAATATCTCGAGCTTGTGGGCAAAGACCAGGATGGCTACCAGGCCCATCCAGAATACCGGAAACGAGATGCCGGCGAGCGCGCCCATCATCACCGCCACATCCACCCACGTGCCCTGGCGGACAGCCGAGATGATGCCGAGCGGCACGCCGATGGCGATGGCAATGGCGAGGCCCGTGACGGCCAGTGCTGCCGACGCCGGCAGGCTGTCCAGGATCTCGGTCATGGCCGGCTGTCCGGTCGCCACCGAGCTGCCGAGATCGCCCGTGAACGCCCTCTGCATGAACATGAAGTACTGCTCATACAGAGGCAGATCGAGGCCGAGCTTGGCGCGCAACGCCGCCAGCGCTTCCGCGGTAGCATAGTCGCCGAGCATGTACTGCGCGGGATCGCCCGGCACTGCCCTCATCAAAAAGAAGGCGACCGTGACGACCCCGAGCAGGGTGACGACAAGCTGAATAAGGCAGCGACCGAGATAGTCGAGCACGTCTCTCTTTCTCTTTACGCGAGCGCAACCGAGTAGGATTGCATCGTAAACAGCGAGTTCTGCACGAGCCCCTTGACCGCGTCGGTGTGCGCCATGAACACCTGATCCGAGTAGAGCGGGATCACGGGCATGTCGATCGCGGTCTTCTGCACGATAGCTTTATAGGCCTCGTTGCGGGCGTTGGCATCCACAGCCTGGCTGGCCTTGGCGAGCAGATCCTCGACCTGGTCGTAACGCGAGGTGTTCAATCCCGGTGGGAACGACGCCTTCGCATAGAGGCTGACCAGCGGAGAATCCGGATCGGGCGGGCCGACCACGCCGGTGATGCACGACTGCACGTTACCGCTGTTGCGGGCCTGCGTGTAGGCGCCACGCTCCAGCACCTTGAGGGCCGTCTCGATGCCGACCTGGCGCAGATCCTCGGCCATGGGCACGACGATCTTGTCGTAGGGGCTCAGGCCGACGGCCGTGATTTCGAACTTGAAGGACGGAACGCCGGCCTCCTTGAGGAGCGCCTTGGCCTTCTCGGGATCATAGGGGTACTTCGCCACGTCGTTGGTGAACTCGGCGAAGGATGAGGTCAGCACGCTGTTGGCTTCGCCCTTCGTGCCCTTGAAGAAGCCGTCGATCAGGCCCTTGCGGTTGAGCGCATGGGCCATGGCCTGGCGCACGCGGGGGTCGTTCAGCGGCTTGATGGTCGTGTTCAGCACCAGGTTGATGGTGTGATTGGCTTCGCGGTTCATCACCGTGACGCCCGATGCCTTCTTCAGGCGCTCGATCATCTCCGGTTGCTGCAGGGCAAAGAAGATGTCGACCTCGCGCTTCTCGAGCGCAATGGCGGCTGCCGTCTCGTCACGGATGACGCGGAAGACGATGCCATCGACCTTGGGCGCGCCCTCGAAGTAGTCCTTGTTCGCGGACAGGCGGACTTCCGTACCGGCCGTCCATTTCTCGAAAACGAACGGACCGGAGCCGACGGGATCGAGCTTGAACTTCTCGCCGCGCTCCTCGACGGCCTTCTTCGAGACGATCCAGCCCTGGTTGAAGGCCGTCACCTTATGCAGGAAGCCGGAGTTGGGCTTGTCGAGCGTGATGACGACGGTCTGCGGGTCGGGTGTGTCGACGCTCTTCAGCCCGACGAGCTGGCCCGTGTACTTGCTGCCGCCCTTGGGATCGAGCACGCGATCGAGGCTGTACTTCACGTCGGCCGAAGTCAGCGGACCGTAGTTCTTGTGGAAGGTGATGCCGGGACGCAGCTTGAACGTGAAGACCGTGCCGTCGGACGACACATTCCATTCGCTGGCGGCGTCGGCGACGATCTTGTTGGTGGCCTGATCGTATTTCACCAGGCCGTTGAAGATGTGGCCGGAGACGGTTTGGTTCTCAATCTGGAAGATGTGCGAGGGATCGAGCACCGAGATGTCGGAGCCGAGGCGCACGCGCAGCAGTTTCCCGGCCTGGGCCTGGGCGCTGCCGAAGCTGCCGGGCAGAACCGCTGCCGCTGAGGCCGCGCCCGTCATTTGCATGAATCGCCGACGCGTATGCGGGATGCCCGCAGACAAACGCTTAGTCATGTAATCCTCCCTTAGTCCCGAAGCGGATCAACCCGCAGTGAAAGAGATCTGCGGAAAAGTTCTGAGCCTCCGCTTAGACGAACGAACGAAGTGTCTTGCGTGCTCATCATAATGTCAACTGTCGACAATCGAGTTGAGCGCTAATTCCCTGAACCCGCAGGGGCGTCGGTCTTGCTGGCGACGCGGGGCAGTGTGCGGCCGAGATCGGACACGTAGGAGGCAAGGTGGCGCATGCGCGCCAGATGCTCGGCGCTCAGCCGCGTCAGGCCGTAACGTTTGGCAAAAGCCTCGATTTCTTCGAGGGTATAAGCCGGTTGATCCGTCATCTGTATATGTCTCCAGCTTAGTGCGAGCGCTACAGTTGTGGCCTGCGCTGCCGCCATGGCGTCGCCGCTTCGAAGGCGCCCGCGAGGCGCAGCATGGACGCCTCGTCTCCGGGGTTTGCGGCGATTTGCCAGTGGAGCGGCAGGCCTTCGGAAGAGAAGCCCGTACACTGCACCATGGCCGGCAGCGCCGCGAGATTGAACGGCGTCAGCATGGTCTCGACCGTAAACGCACTCATTTCCGGCTCGACGCCGAGGCGTGGCGGCGTGTGCAGCGTCCCAAACGTGATGAGGGCATCGTAGTTGCGCATCAACGCGCCCATCGCGGTCGCGATCGCGCGGCGGCGGCGTTGGGCGGCGATGTAGTCGACGGCGCGGATCATGGACCCCGCCAGCAGCTTGTCGCGCAGGGCAAAGCCCATGTCCTGGGGGCGCTCACGGAGCTCGGGCTCGTGAATGGAGGCGGACTCCGCCGGGCCGATCAGGCGCGTGACGTTGAAGCATTCGGCCGCGGGGACCGGCAACTGAACATCCTGGAGCTTCGCGCCGAGCTTATCCAGCGCGACGAGCCCATCCTCGAAGGCGCGCCGGAGCGCATCGTCAGCTTCGGGAAATCCGGGGCCGGGACTGCGCACGACGGCGATGCGCATGTTGCGGATGTCGTTGGTCAACGTGCGGCGCAAGGCCGGCGTGGGCGGATTGTCCAGGATGGCGTCGAGGACGATGGCGTTGTCCTCCACGGTCCAGGTGAAGGGGCCGGGTATATCCAGCGAGTAGCAGTTCGGCAGAATGCCCTCGAGGCTGAGCGAACCGGGCGTCGGAATGGTGCCCACGACGCCGGTCGCGCCGGCGGGTAAGCGGACGGAGCCGGTGGTGTCGGAGCCGAGCGCAAACATGGCGGTGCCGGCAGCCACCGAGGCGCCCGCACCTGTGCTCGAGCCGCCGGTGAAGCGCGTCGTGTCCCAGGGATTGCGCGCGGGCGGAAAGGGCAGGTCGAAATATTCGCCGCCGTTGCCGGTCCCGTATTCCCACGTGGCAAGCTTGCCGAGCAGGATCGCTCCGGCGTCGCGCAGACGCTTGACGAGGGCTGCATCGTGCTCGGGCACATTGTCGATGCGCAGCTTGGAAGCGGCCGTCGCCGGCATGCCCGCCGCGTCGTAGTTGTCTTTCACGCCGAAGGGCAAACCGTGCAACGGCCCGCGCCAGCGCCCCTTGGCGATGTCGCCGGCCGCCTGGCGTGCCTCGGCACGCGCGCGGTCGGCGGCGACGTGGATGTAGGTGTGGATCTTCTCATCAACCTCGGCGATGCGCGCGAGATAGGCCTCGACGATATCGACGGGCGAGAGCTGCCCTGTCGCCACCCGGGCGGAGGCTTCGGCAATCGTCAGCGACCACAGCGGCTTCTTTTCAAATTCGCTCACGACGGGCCTCACTGCCGTTGTGCCGTGCGCTCGTGATGCGCGGTGACCTTCTGGAAGGCATGGCCGATGCGCAGGGCGGTGCCTTCGTCGAACCACGGCGTTGCGATCTGGAGGCTGAGCGGCAGGCCCGCCTTGTCGAAACCGCAGGGCAGCGCCAATACCGGGACGCCAGCGAACGACCAGGCATAGGTGAGCTTCGAAATCCTGCGGATGCGCGCGAACCAGTCGGCGCTGTCCTTGTTCGGCTCGGCGACAGGGGCACTCTCCGGCGTCGTCGGCGAGATAATGGCGTCGACGTTGCGGAACGTGGCGCGAAGCCGCTGGCAATACACCTCGCGCCACCGGAGTGCGGCGGCATACTCAGCGCCGGTGACCTCCTTGCCGAGCATGGCGCGGGCGTAAACGTCGTCACCGAAGTCCTTCGGCCGCGTTTCAAGTCTCTCGCGATGTAGATTGTAGGCGTCCGCGAGCAGGACCTTGAAAGCCATCAGCTCGTGCGAGCGCTCGACGTCGCCAAGGTCGATGTCGACAAAGGTGACGCCCAGGCCGCGCAAGGCGTCCATGGCGGCTTCCATCGCCGTCGACACGTCCGGCGCCAGGTCGTCGAAGAAGAAGCGGCGCTGGATGCCGATCTTGAGGCCCTTGATGGGAGCATCGAGGCCAGTCAGGACGTTGGCGACGGGCCGGTCCTCGGAGATCGGATCCTCCGGGTCGTAGCCGGCGACGACCTGGAAAATGCGGGCGACGTCGCTGACGCGGCGGGCCATGGGCCCCACGGTGTCAAACCAGGCGCTGACAGGCACGCTGCCGCGGCAGGAGATGCGCCCAATGGTGGGACGCAGACCCGCGACACCGCAGAACGCGGAGGGAATGCGGATCGATCCGCCGGTGTCGCTGCCGATCGAGCCGACGCACATCTGCGCGGCTAGCGAGGCACCCGATCCGCCGCTCGATCCCCCGGGAATGCGATTGGTGTCCCAGGGATTGCGCACGGGGCCGTAATGCGTGCTTTGGCTGGTGGGGCCGAAGACCCACTCGTGCAGGTTGGCCTTGCCGACGATGACGGCGCCGTGCCGCTTCAGCCGTTCGACGATGAACGAGTCGCGATTGGCGATATTGCCGGCCAGGATCTTGGAGCCGGCCGTGGTTTCGACACCGGCCACGTCGACGTTGTCCTTGATGCTCATCGTCATGCCGGCGAGGAGACCGCACCATTCGCCGTGTGCCTGCCGGGTGTCGATATCCTTGGCGGTGCGAAGGGCGTCCGCCTCGGTCACGGTGATCATGGCCTTGGTTCTTGGATTCCAAGCCTTGATGTTCTCCAGGGCCTGCTCGGTCGCTTGGATTGCGCTGGGGCGGCTGGCAGCGTCGGTCATGGGGCCTCTCGTGCAACAGGTCGCCTGCACCATACATGATTGTATGGATGATGGAACGAGCCGCTCTCTGCAGCGCATTTGTCCGCCTGCTGTCCTGACGTCCTGCCGGGCAGGCTGCCAAAGGGGGATCGGCCAGGGGGCTGTTCCTTGGGTAACAGCGCCGGCTCAACCTTTTCAGGAAAACTGCAGAACCGGACAAAGAACAAGGTGCGCTCATGACCTCATCAGAGCCAACGCCCAGTCACGCCCGCGCGCCCACGCGCATTGTGCGGATGGTTGCCAGCATCACGCTGATCAGTGCGATGACGTCGGGGATCTTCGCCATCACGTTTGCGATCCTTGGCACAAGCGTGCTCTCGGCCGTGCAAATGGGCGCTCTCGCGGCGTCGATCGGCGGCGTCATGGTGATGGCCGGGGCGATGTCGAATGTGGTCGAGACTGCCCTGGAGACGATCTCGAGCGCCGTGCTCGGCATCCTCATCGCCATTGTGGCCTGCCTTGGCACGGTCTTGAGTTTCTTTGGAAATTAGCTCAGCGCCTGCAGATAGCGCAGGACTTGAGCGGTATCCGTCAGGTGGATGCAGGCACCACGCTGCCAATCGACGGCGATCAGAGCGCCTGGCAGGCGCGCCAGTGCCTCAAGCAACCCTTCGGCATCCGCGCCGCCAGCCTGGACGACAAGGTTGATCGCTTCCACATGCGACGATGTCTTGTCACCGAACACGATCGCCGCCGCGCCGGGAGAGTGGCCGAAGCCCAGGGCTCCCGGAACCTGAACCGGCGAGCAGTAGAGCCCGGTGGACACTTCCGTGAATCTCGGCAGGTGACGGGCGATAGTCTGGATGGCCTGTTCCAAAGGAATGGCGAGACTGGCAAGGCCGGCCGGTGCAGTGGGACGCAGGTAGATGTCCGTCCACCCGGCACCGCCGGGGGCTTCATGCCGGGCCGCGAAGGCGCTGATGCGGGCGAGCTCAGCCTGGCACCAGTCCGCCATTGAGGCGGGCAGAATTTCGATCTCGCTGAAATCGTCCTCGTGGATGAAGAGCTTCATCACCGCTCCGAGGCGAAGCGGGACGCGACCGGGAGTGCCGGATCGCGTCCCGTGAGAGCCGTTACTTCGCCGCGGTTTTCAGGGCGGCGAGAACCTTGGGCGGAGACATCGGCAGGTCCGAGAGGCGCAAGCCCACCGCATTGTGGATGGCATTGGCCACGGCGGCGAGCGGCGGAACGATGCAAACCTCGCCCACGCCCTTGACGCCCTGGGGATGCTTCTCGTTCGGCACCTCGACGATGATCGGGTCGATCATCGGCATGTCCGAAGCGACGGGGATGCGGTAATCGAGGAAGCCCGGATTATCCAGGCGGCCGTTGGCGTCGAAGATGCACTCCTCGTTGAGCGCCCAGCCGATACCCTGTACGACGCCGCCCTGGATCTGGCCTTCCACGTAGCTCGGGTGGATGGCCCGGCCTACATCCTGCGCCGCCGTGTAGCGCAGGATCTGCACCTTGCCGGTGTCGGGGTCGACCTCGACGTCGCAGATGTGGCTGGCAAAGCCCTGGCTCGCGCCCTGCGTGTTGAGCGCTGCCGTGGCGGTGATGGGGCCACCCGTAGCGCTGGCCTTTTCGGCGATCTGGGCGAGCGTCATCGGCGGGAATTCGCCCGCATTCGAGCCGGCGGGCCGAGCCTCGCCATTTTCCCAGACCACCGCTTCCGGATCGATCTTCCAGATCTTGGCGGCCCGCTCGCGCAGAGTCTTGATGACCTGCTGGGTGGCTTGCGTGACCACCATGGCGGACGCGAAGGTGACGCGGCTGCCGCCCGTGAGGTTGCTGAAGGGAACGGAGCTCGTGTCACCGATCAGGACCTGCACCCGGTCGTAGTCGATGCCGAGCAGCTCCGCCGTGATGTTGGCCGTGGAGGCGCGCGAACCGCCGATGTCGGGATGGCCGGTGACGACGACGATGGTGCCGTCCTCATTGACCGTGACGTGGGTGCCGGACTCACCGCCGGCGTTGAACCAGAACCCGCTGGCAACGCCGCGGCCCTGATTGGGTCCCAAGGGAGTCTTGTAATGCGGGTGCTCCATGAGCGCCTGCAGCGTTTCCTCGTAGCCGATGCGGTCGAACGTGGGGCCATAGGCGGCCTTCGTACCGGCCTTGGCGGCATTCTTCTGCCGTAGCACGAGAGGATCGATCTTCAGCGCGGCAGCGACCTCGTCCATGACGCATTCGACCGAGAAAGCGCCGATCGGCGCGCCCGGGGCGCGGTAGGCGGCGACCTTGGGCCGGTTCGTGACGACGTCATAGCCGACGACATGCACATTGGGGACGTTATAGGGAGCAACACCGCACCCCACGGCGCCGCGGATCGGCGCGCCGGGGAAGGCACCGCCTTGCAAACGGAAGGTGGCCTCGATGGCCGTGATCTTGCCATCCTTGGTGGCGCCGATCTTGACGGTGCTGGACGAGCCCGATGTGGGCCCCGTGGCGCGGAAGACCTCCTCGCGTGTCATGACCATCTTCACGGGGCGGCCCGACTTGCGCGACAGCACCAGCGCCAGGGGTTCCAGATAGACGATGGTCTTGCCGCCGAAACCGCCGCCGATCTCCGCCGGAATGGCGCGGATCTGGCTCAGTTTGTGGCCGGTCATCTGGCCGCTCATGTCGCGGACGGCGAAGTGGCCCTGGCTGCTGCTCCAGATCGTCGCCTGGCCGTCCTTTGCCACGCTGACGAGGCAGGCGTGTGTTTCGATATAGCCCTGGTGCACGGGCTTGGTCTTGAAGCTGCGCTCGACGACGACGTCGGCGGCGGCGAACCCGGCTTTGATGTCGCCGAGAGTGTGCTCCATCTTGTTGCCGATGTTGGTCTGCTTGTCGGGGGCGCCGGCCTGACGCAGCTCCTCGTGCAGGATCGGCGCGCCGGGCAGCAGCGCCTCGTCAACGTCGATCACCCAGGGCAATACCTCGTAGTCGACCTCGATCAGCTTGAGCGCCTGCGCGGCGATCCTTGGAGAGGTGGCGGCGACAGCGGCCACGGCGTGGCCGGCATAGAGCGCCTTGCCACGGGCCATGACGTTGCGGCTGAGGAAGCGGAGATCCTGGATGCCGATCATGACCGGCTTGTTCCAGGGGAAATCGACCATATCCGCGCCGGACATCACCGCCTTGACGCCCGGAAGGGCCAAGGCCTTGTCAAAGTTGATGGATTTGATGCGCGCGTGCGGATGAGGACTGCGCAGGACCTTGCCGTGCAACATGCCCGGCATGTTGAAGTCGGCGCCGTACGCGGCGCGTCCCGTCACCTTGTCGGCGCCGTCCGGGCGGATGGTTCGTTTGCCAATCCACTTGTTGTTCTGTTCGGTCATCTCAACTCTCTCTGTCGTGCTGCGCCGTCGCCCGAGGCGGCTCCGGTTGGTTGTGCGGAGGGATGTTTGCGTGTGGAGGCAGGTCGACTCTACTCGCGGGCGAATATGTTGCCCGTCTATCCTATACGGATGTGGCGGAGAGACAACCGCAGCGCGAGCCGGGCGGGGTGTTTGCGACGCCGTCTTGCGACCGGCTGCCATGCATTTGCTGCTGATTTCCCGGGCATTGGTGCGGGGCGGGGCACATTAGCACCTGCACAATAAGAAAGAGGCCAACGGACAGCCGGTGGCCTCTCGAGGTCGGCGCAGGCGAACGCGCGATCAAGCCGTGTGGAAAACCAAGGCCCTGAGCTCGATGCTCTCGCGCGGGAGCGCGTTCACCGGCGTTGTCGGGTCGGTGAACGCGGTGTGCGGGGCGAACCGGGACCGGCCGTCCGTCTCGGAATCGTAGCACTTCAGGAGCAGCACCTCCTCGGCCTTCATCTTGGGGATGTAGTACCAGCGGTGTGCGGGATCGAACGTGACGGAGTAGGTTTCGCCGACGCGATCGGGATAGACGAGATCGGAGGGGACGAGTTGCTCCGGCTTCACCGTCTGGGCGTCGCAAACGGCCAGCGGTGCGTCCTGCAGGGGCCCGCGGATCGGCCGCCAGAGATTGATGATCTGCACGCGGCCGCGCAGCAGCTGCTCGGCCTCGTCGGGCAGGAGGTCGCGCACTCGCTGCGGGCCCGACCATGCGGTGTGGTCGACGTGAACGCGGGGAACTGGCTGGCGCGGAATATTCGCGCTGCGGTCCTCGCCGTCCGGCACGCGGCGGCGCACCGTGTGATCGAAGATCAGGACGCGGTCGGCGCCCGTCAGATCCTTCAGGATCTGCTCGGCTTCCGCGTAGTAGATGCTCCTGACCTCCGCGTCATTGTAGAAGTCACTGACAGCGCTGTGATGCTCGATGAGGCCGAAGCCTTCCTCGTCGAGGGAGATGTGGGACACGATCGAGCGGGCGTCGGTGATCTGCAATTCGTGCGGCTCGTTGACCGTGGTCGTGCGGGGCACGCCTTCCGGTGGATCGAACGTGTAGGTGCGGGGCTTCTCTTGCGCCGGGGCAAGATAGTTCAGGTCCGCCTTGACCCATGGCAGCACTTCGGCTTCGGCATGTTGCACGCTCATGTCAGTCCTCCGCTGAGCCTTCGATGCGAGGCATGTCTGGTCGCATGGCACCAGAGGTAGGCAGCGCTGCGGGCGCGACAACGAAGAAGTTTTCACATGTACTGTAAGGAATTCTCACACGTCCGCGTTTGCCGGCCGGCGAGCACGGCAATGGCTTCGCCAAGAACCGCTGCTGTGTGCATGTGTGTTTCCGTGCGACTGGCGCCGAGGGATTGGCATGCTGCCGATCGGCCGAGGTGCGCAATCGATTGCTGATTGCAAATCGGGTGCTGTCGATAGAGTGGATGGCGGATCACTCCGGAAAAAATTTGTTGGCCGGCCGCGGCAGGCCCAGGTTCTCGCGCAGCGTGCGGCCCTCGTACTCGCGCCGGAAGATACCGCGCCGCTGCAACTCGGGCACGACGCGGTCGACGAAATCGTCGAGGCCGGCGGGCAGGTAGGGGAACATGACGTTGAAGCCATCGCTGCCTTCGCTCACCAGCCACTCCTCCATCTGGTCGGCAATGGTCTCGGGCGTGCCGACGAAGGCGAGGCCTGAATAACCGCCGAGCCGTTGCGCGAGCTGGCGGACCGTCAGGTTCTCCCGCTTGGCCAGGGCGATGGCGCGTTCGCGGCCGCTCTTGCTGGCGTTGGTCTCGGGGATTTCGGGCAGCGGCTTGTCGGGATCGAACGTGCTGGCGTCATGTCCGAGGGCGATAGAGAGCGAGGCGATGGCGCTGTCGTAGTGTACGAGGCTGTCGAGCTTGGCCCGCTTGGCGCGCGCTTCCTCGACGCTGTCGCCGACAACGACGAAAGCTCCGGGCAGGATCTTGAGATGATCGCGGGAGCGGCCGAGCGCGTCGAGCCGGCCTTTCACGTCGGCATAGAAACGCCGGCCTTCCTCCAGGTTGCCGTGAGCGGCGAAGATCACCTCGGCGGTTTCCGCCGCGAGCTGGCGGCCGGCATCGGAGGCTCCGGCCTGCACGATGACGGGCCAGCCCTGGATGGGACGCGCCACATTCAACGGCCCACGCACGGAGAGATAGGGCCCCTTGTGATTGAGGACGTGCAATTTGCTGGGGTCGGAGTAGATGCCGCTGTCCGCGTTGCGAATGAACGCATCGTCGGCCCAGCTGTCCCAGAGGCCTTTGACGACATCGACGAACTCGCGGGCGCGCTCGTAGCGGTCGCCGTGCTCCATGTGCTCCTCGAGGCCGAAGTTGAGAGCGGCGTCGGGATTGGAGGTCGTTACAACATTCCAGCCGGCGCGGCCGCCGCTCAGATGGTCGAGCGAGGCGAAGCGGCGGGCGATGTGGTAGGGCGCCTCGAACGTGGTGGAGGCGGTGGCGATAAGGCCGAGGCGTTCGGTGACGGCGGCCAGCGCCGGCAGAAGCGTCGCGGGATCGAACGAGGTCACGGTGGCGCTGCGCTTCAGCGCCTCGATCGGCATGTTGAGCACGGCCAGATGGTCGGCCATGAAGAAGGCATCGAACTTGCCGCGCTCGAGCGTCTGCGCGAAGCGTTTCAGGTGCGCGAAGTTGAAGTTCGCATCGGGAAACGCGCCGGGATAGCGCCAGGCGGCGGTGTGGATGCTGACGGGGCGCATGAACGCGCCGAGGCGCATTTGACGTTTGTTGGCCATGGCTGCCTTGCGATCCGGGATTGTGTTGTGGGTATCTGTTCGTCAATCGTGCGGTTAGGTGGCTGCTCGTCATCGCGGTAGCGATAGGCGCGTCGAACACAACGGCGTGATCGGCCTTTCTGCAAGAAGGTGATCATTCACAGTATCTCCGGCCTGCGCGGGATGATCATGCGCCATATCCCGGCGGCAGAGGATAAGTTTGCCGAAGTCTGCGCCTGGTGAGCAGGCACGACGATATGGTGGAGAAGCCGGCGTGGCGAATGTCGCATGTGTCATATGGATATCTTAAAGACATCGTAGGTCCACGGCGGCATCGCGCTATCCTGCGCGACAGGATGCACGCCGGTTGCGACTGGCGCCTGTGCATCGCGCCGCAAATTTCCGAGCTCCCCAGACCGTGGCAATCGCGACACGCGTCTGTGCCTGGGCCGATCACCGACCGCAAAACGGTGATCGGCCCATTTTTGCGGGTCAGCGTGCACCCGAGAGTACGGCACGCGACGCGATGAGCGCGTCGCCGATGCTGTCCATGACGGCTTTGACGCGGGCGGTATGGCGCAGGTCCTCGTGCGTCAGCATCCACAAATCCGTGGTGATACCTTTGATGGGTGTGCTGGCACGCATGAGATCCGGCGCACTGTCGCCGAGGTAGCAGGGCAGGAGGGCCACGCCGAGGCCGGCGCGGGCTGCATCCCGCAACGCGACGAAGCTGTCCGCACGTAACACAGGGCGCAGTGCGGGGAGGTGGGTCCGTAACCACGTGCCGCCTGTCGTGTCTGCCAGCTCATCGTCGAGGGCGAGCCAGGGATGGTCCAAGGGTTTCTTGAGATCGAAGCCGGCGGCAACGCGCTTCGTCCCATATACCGCATAACCGATGCTGCCGACCTTGCGGCCGATCAATGTGTCGGGCGGTGAATTCGTCGGGCGAATGGCCACGTCGGCGGCGCGGCGCGTGAGATTGGCGAAGGTGTTGGCGACCGCAAGCTCGATGACGATGCCGGGATAGGCGGCATGAAAAGCCTTCAGCAGTGGCGGCAGGATCGAGAGCGCCAGGCTGTCGGCTGTGGCGATGCGGACGCTGCCTTCGAGGCGCAGGTCCTTGCCCGTGATTTTGCGATCGACGGCGGCGACCGTATCCGCCATGGCGCGAGCCGCGTCACGGATCTCCTCCCCGGCGGCCGTCAGGACGTAGCCGGTGGGCAGGCGATCGAACAGACGCACGCCGAGCCGGTCCTCGAGCTGCGCGACACGGCGCAAGACGGTGGTGTGATTGACGCCGAGCGCCTTGGCGGCGGCGTTCAGCGAGCCGCGCTCGGCAACGGCATGAAAGATCCGCAGGTCGTCCCAATCGATCTCGCGCATGGCCGGCACCCCTGTGCATTTTTGCAGATCTAGGTGGCGCATACGCTCAATGCAACGGGAGCGCGCGCACATCATGTTCCGGCCAGCATTTTTCAGATGGAGCATGGTCTCATGACCCAAGCAGATACCGCGATCCTGTCCGCCGCTGTTGCGGCCGGCCGCCCGGCGCTCGTGTCCTTCGACCTGTGCCCTTACGTGCAGCGCGCATCCATTGTGCTGGCCGAGAAGGGCATTGCCTTCGAGCGGATCGACATCGATCTCGCCAACAAGCCGGCCTGGTTCCTGGAGCTGTCGCCGCTCGGCAAGGTGCCGCTGCTGCAGGTTGGCCGCGATGTGCTGTTCGAGAGCGCATCAATCGTCGAATACCTGGACGAGGTGCACGGACCTGCCCTGCACCCGGCCGATCCGCTGGCCAAGGCCCAGCACCGCGCCTGGATGGAAGTCGGCTCGTCGATCCTGGGCGATATCTGGGTGCTCGAGACGACCCAAAGGCAGGCGGACTTCGACGCGAAGGTCGCAAGCTTGAAGGCGAAGTTCGCGCGGATCGAGGCGGCACTCGGAAAGGGCCCTTGGTTCGAAGGCACGCGGTTCTCCATCGTCGACGCCGTGTTCGGCCCGGTGTTCCGCTACTTCGATACCTTCGATCGCATCGTGTCACTCGGGGTGTTCGACGACCTGCCGAAAGTGCGGGCGTGGCGCGCGGCGCTGGCGGCGCGGCCATCGATCCGCAACGCGGTGCGTTCCGACTACGGCGATCGCCTGCAGGCCTTTCTCAAAGCGCAGGGCGGCGTCATGGCCGCGCGGATGCGCTGAAGGCGGCAATCATGTCCATTGGAACGGCTTGGATCCTGCTCGTCGTGTCGGGCCTGCTCGATGTCGCCTGGGCATTGAGCGTGAAGTATGCCGAGGGCTACACGAAGCCCGGATGGTCGGTATTGTCTCTGGCTCTGCTCGTCGCTTTCATCGGTCTGCTCGGACAATCCCTGAAAGTCCTGCCGCTGGGCAGCGCCTATGCGGTGTGGACGGGCATCGGTGCACTCGGATCTCTCGGCGTGGGTGTCGTCCTGCTCGGCGAGACCCTCGATCCCGTGCGTATCGCCAGCGCGCTGCTCGTGCTCGTCGGCATCGTCGGGCTCAAGCTGTCGAGCTGAGGCTGCATATTCATAAGCTTATTCGGCAGCTTCATAACGCGTCGGGCATTGCGGCGTCGCTGATTTGCTTAGCAGGTATGATTGTTGGACCCGATGCCGCGCGCCTCTTTTGATCACGTGCACCGATCGGGAGAGTTCGCGGCATCACGGAGCGTGAACGAATCCCGGTCGGATGAGAAACCGACACAAGGGATTCATGAGCATGTCACTTTCCAGGCGAGCCGCCGTGCGCGCGGCAACAGCACTGCTTCTGGCTGCGGGCCTTGCGCCCTCCAGCGAAGCGCGTGCCGAAGGCCGGATCAGGATCGCCGAGCAGTTCGGCATCGCCTATCTGCCGCTGCATGTGGTCCGCGACCAGAAGCTGATTGAGAAGCACGGCCGGGCGCAGGGCATCGACATCGCCGTCGAATGGACGCGGCTCGGCGGCGGCGCTTCCGTCAATGATGCGCTGCTGTCAGGCTCCGTCGACATCGGCACGGCCGGCATCGGCCCGGTGCTGACGCTGTGGGACCGCACGCGCGGCAACGCCAACGTGAGGGCCATCGCGGCGCTGGGATCGTTGCCGTCGTTCCTGATCACGCGCAATCCGAACGTGAAGACGCTCAGGGATTTCGGGCCCAATGACAAGATCGCGCTGCCGGCCGTCGGCGTGTCGGTGCAGGCGCGCACGCTGCAGATTGCCGTTGAGAAGGCGTTCGGGCCCGGCAAGCATACCAGCCTCGATACCTACACGGTGACGCTCGCGCATCCGGACGCCACGGCGGCGGTGCTGTCGGGTGCAAGCGAGATCACCTCCCACTTCTCCAACCCGCCCTTCCAGTATCAAGCGCTGAAGGACCCCAACGTTCGCAAGGTGCTGAGCTCCTACGATGTGGTCGGCGGCCCGGCCACCTCCAGCATCACCTACGCCACGGAACGTTTCCGCAGCGAAAATCCGAAAACCTATGCCGCCTTCTTCGCCGCCTTGAAGGAGGCTGTGGCGTGGATACACACGAACAAAGCGGCAGCGGCGGAGACCTACACCCGCATGGAGAAGTCGAAGCTCGATCCCGTCTTCGTGCGCTCGCTCGTCGAGGATCCCGACATCCAATACAAGCTGACGCCGGAGCGGACCTACGTGTACGCCGACTTCCTGCATCGCATCGGTGCGATCAAGGCCAAGCCGGAGAGCTGGAAGGACTATTTCTTCGACGACATCCAGGTCGAAGCCGGAAGCTGATCGGCGGGCTTGCCGATACGCAGCATCAGGCAGGGGGAACGGCGATGCCGGGAGCGGAGAGTTGATCTCCGTCTCCCGGCATCTGCCGGGTTGGCGAGATGGCCATTCCCTGGCCGCAGATCGCTGATAAGCTCACCGTGTCCGATGCTCCATGGAGGCCTAAGCGCATGAGCGTAGCTCCGGTTGAGAAGGCGAACGTTTTCTGGTTCCTGCCCACGCACGGCGACGGTCACTATCTCGGAACGACAAAAGGCGGCCGCCAGGTCAGCCTCGGCTACCTGCGCCAAGTGGCGCAAGCCTCGGACGAGTTGGGATACTACGGCGTCCTGCTACCCACGGGGAGAAGTTGCGAGGATTCGTGGGTCGTGGCCTCGGCGGTGCTGCCGACGACGCGTCAGCTCCGGTTTCTCGTTGCCGTGCGGCCGGGCTTGCAGTCGCCGAGCGTTGCCGCGCGCATGACGGCGACGCTCGACCGCATCTCGGAAGGGCGGCTCCTCATCAACGTCGTGACCGGCGGCGATCCCGTCGAGAACAAGGGCGACGGCATCTTCCTCGCGCACGATGCGCGCTACGCGGTGACGCGCGAGTTCCTGACCGTCTACAAGCGGCTACTCGCGGGCGAGACGGTCCACTATTCGGGCGAGCACATCCAGATCGAGGACGGCCGATTGCTGTTCCTGCCGGTGCAGCATCCGCATCCGCCGCTGTATTTCGGCGGCTCGTCGGAAACGGGCATCGGCATCGCCGCCGAGCTGGTCGACACGTATCTGACGTGGGGCGAGCCGCCGGCGGCGGTGGCGACGAAGGTGCAGACGGCCGCCGCGGCGGCGGCTGCGCGCGGGCGGAGCTTCAAATACGGCATTCGCCTGCACGTGATCGTGCGCGAAACGGAGGAGGCCGCCTGGAAGGCTGCCGATGCGCTGATCGAGAACCTCGACGAGAAGACGATCCGCACGGCTCAGGAGGTCTTCGCGCGCATGGATTCGGTCGGGCAGAAGCGCATGCTGGCCTTGCATGGCGGCAGCCGCGACAAGCTCGAGATCAGCCCCAACCTGTGGGCCGGCGTGGGGCTGGTGCGCGGCGGCGCCGGCACGGCGCTCGTCGGCGATCCGGAGTCGGTGGCGCAGCGCATGAAGGAATACATGGAGGTCGGCATCGACACCTTCATCATGTCGGGCTACCCGCACCTCGAGGAAGCGTACCGCTTCGCCGAGCTGGTGTTCCCACGTCTGCCGCTCGCGCACCCGACAAAATTTGGGCCGCTGAGCGCGAGCACTGGGCCTGTCGGCGAGATCGTGGCCAACGATGCGCGGCCGCAGGACAGGCTCAGGTCGCAGTCGTGATGCAAGGCTGACGCGGGCTCAATCGTCCCAGTAGCGCTGCTCCTTCCAGGGATCGGCGCGGTTGTGATAGCCGTTGACCTCCCAGAAGCCGGGTTTGTCGCGCTTAGCGAATTCGATGCGCTTCAGCCACTTGGCGCTCTTCCAGAAATAGAGATGCGGCACGACGAGGCGCACGGGCCCGCCATGCGCGCGCGTCAGCGGTGCGCCCTGCCAGCTGTGCGCGAGCAGTGCATCCTCGGAGGCAAAATCCTCCAGCGTGATGTTGGTGGTGTAGCCGTCGTAGCTGTGCAGCACGACGAAGTGCGCATCCTCCTTCGGCATGACCGCATCGAGCACGTCGCGCGTGGCGACACCCTCCCAGCCGTTGTCGTAGCGCGACCAGGTGGTGACGCAGTGAATGTCGGAGGTCTTGCGGCTTTGCGGCTGGCTTTGGAATGTGGACCAATCCCAGTCCGCGGGATGATCCACGGCACCATCGATGACGAGGCGCCAATCGGCGAGCGCGATCTCGGGCTGCTCGCCAAGATCGAGGACCGGCCAGTCGCGGACGAGATGCTGGCCCGGAGGCAGCCGGTCCGTCTCGGGGCGCGTGATCTTGCCGGTGAGGAAGCGGCCCTCCCGCGCCCATTTCTGCTTGGTGCGCGTCAGCTTGGTGGCTTTCGGAGGCGTGTCGCTGTCGTCGGCGGTCATGGTTCAAGCCTTGGTCGCGGCGGAATGGCTGGCGGCAATGAGCTCGAAGGAGCGCAGGCGTGCGGCGTGCTCGTAGACGTCCGAGACGATCATCAGCTCATCGGCGCGTGTCTCGGCGACGAGCGCGTCGATGCCGGCGCGGACTGTTTCCGGAGAGCCGATGATGGAACGGGCGAGCATCTGCATCGCCTGGATCTTCTCGACAGGCGACCAGTAGGTCTCGATATCGTCGATCGGCGGCTGGCTCAGTCCGCGCGCGCCGCGGAAGATGTTGGTGAACGACATCTGCTGCGTGGTGGCGAGGCGCCTGGCCTCGCGGTCGGTCTCGGCGGCGATGATGTTGACGCCGACCATGGTGTGGGGCCGGTCGAGCTGCTCGGACGGCTTGAAGCGCGCGCGATACATCTCGAGGGCAGGCAGCAGCTCGGCTGGCGCAAAGTGCGACGCGAATGCGTAGGGCAGGCCAAGCTCGGCGGCGAGCTGTGCGCCGAACAGGCTCGACCCCAGAATCCAAAGCGGGACATCGGTGCCCGCCGCCGGCACGGCCTGGATGCGCTGGCCCGGCCCGACGGGCGCGAAGAAGGCCTGCAGCTCCAGCACGTCCTGCGGGAAATTGTCGGAGGACATGGGCGGGCGGCGCAGGGCACGGTAGGTGAGCTGATCTGTTCCCGGTGCACGGCCGAGGCCGAGATCGATGCGGCCGGGATAGAGCCGCGCCAGCGTGCCGAACTGCTCGGCGATGATGATGGGCGCGTGGTTGGGCAGCATGATGCCGCCTGCGCCGACACGAATACGTTTGGTGCCGGCAGCGATATGCGAGATCACGACCGCAGTTGCAGCGCTGGCGATGCCGGCCATGTTGTGATGCTCGGCGACCCAGAAGCGGCGATAGCCCCATTTCTCGGCGTGGGCCGCGAGGTCGCGCGCGTTGTCGAGCGCGCCGCGTGCATCCGTCTCCTGCGTGACGCGAACGAGATCGAGAATGGAAAGTGCGGCCATGCGGGACCTCCGGGTTCACCGCCATGTAAGCACAGGGCGTCGCGAATGCCAGATGGCGATGCGGGATGCAGGGCTGGTCCGCGTACACGAAAGACGATGACACCAGCACGTTGATCTCCGCCGCGGGCCTCCGCGCGGAGTGCATCTTGAGACAATCGGCCCGAGCATTCGTAAGCTCGCTGACCTATGCGCTTTTTCTGAGCTTGCGAATGCCCAGGCGACCACGCTCCGGGCCCCATCTCGGCGCTGCGCTGGCTCGTGTCCCGATTTGCGAAGATCGCCTGACCTTTGTGCTACCCTGGGCGCGAGCTTCGCAAATCAAGGGGACACGATATCCAACAAGTCGCTCGTGTGATTCAGATCGAGAAATTCGCCCTGGAGCGCTCGGCAAGTTCTGACGAATTTCTCGATCATCACACGAGCCGCCCGGCGGAGCGAGACGATCGGTTCGCGGCTCCCGGATTGTGCCGGACACACGCTGCAGCGCACGTCCGATCCGGGACATGCCGAGCGTCTCACAGGGTCCGCCACCCGGGGATAACTTATTTTCTTCACCGTCAGACTTCCCCGCCACTCCTTACCCGCCGTTGCTTGGCTCCCCGCCGCATCCTCGGGTTGGTCCCGGCTCCCGAGTGTCATCCTCGGACTTGTTCCGAGGACCCATGGTCCAACGAGTCCGCGCTTTGTTGTTCATCCCGTAACGCCCCACAAGTGCTGCTCCCCGCGGTGCGATGGATCCTCGCGATACGCGCGAGGATGACACTCAAGGGTCGCCGGACATCAGCGACCGCGCTCGGAAACTGGACAACACATATGATATATGATGTAGCAGCTGGCAAAGGTTTGCCCGGCTGCGGGCCGATGGGGAGAAATGCCATGCGTCTCATGTTCGGAGCCCCGGGGCGTTACATTCAGGGGCCGGGCGTGCTGTCGGAGATCGGCGCCTGCATTGCCGCATGCGGAAAGACCGCTGTCGTCGTCTCCGACCCCTTCGTGGTCAATCTGATCCGTGAGCCGGTAGCGCAGTCCTGTGCGGCGGCAGGCGTCGACGTGGCATTCCTCGAATTCCATGGCGAGGTGACCGAGGCAGGTATCGAGCGGCTCAAGGCAGCATTCGCGGACAGAAGCGCGGACGTTGTCGTGGGCGCGGGTGGCGGCAAGGGCATCGATGCCGGCAAGGCCCTGGCGCATGCGCGCGGCAGTGCGCTCATCACGCTGCCGACGGCTGCGTCCAACGATGCGCCGACCTCCAAGAATTATGTCGTCTACGACGATCATCACCAGCTCGTGCACGTGGGCCATCTGCCGGTCAGCCCGCGCTACGTGCTCGTCGACACGGCACTGATCGCGACGGCGCCGCGCCAGTTCCTGGCCATGGGCATCGCCGACGCGCTGACGAAGAAGTTCGAGGCGGAGCAGTGCCTGAAGGCCGGCGGCAACAACATGTTCGGCGCGCAGTCGTCGCTCGCCGGTGTGGCGCTCGCGCGCGAGTGCTATCGCATCATCCGCGCGGACAGCGTGGCCGCGCTGGCGGTAGCGGGATCAGGCAAGCCAACCGACGCGTTCGAGCGCGTGGTCGAGGCGGCGCTGCTGATGAGCGGGCTCGGCTTCGAGAGTGGCGGTTTGTCGATCGCGCACGCGATGACACGCGGCTTGTCGCGCGTGGCCGGACCGCGCGAGGCGGTGCACGGCTGGCAGGTGGCCTACGGCCTGCTCGTGCAACTCGTGCTCGAGCGGCGCGATGCCGGGTTCATGGCCGATATGCTGTCCTTCTACGACGTCGTGGGACTGCCGAAATCCTTGGCCGACCTCGGAGCGGCGGGCGTCGGTGACGACGCGCTGCGCGAGATCGCGGAGCCGAGCCTGGCTGCAGCGCTTGCGCGTAATTTCGAGCGTGCGCTTACGGTCGACGAGATGATGGCGGCGATGCGGTCGCTCGAAGCGCGCCAGTAAAAAACTTAGGTACAACACGTAACGGAGGACCGAATGTCCCAAGGGCAACAGAGTACGCGACGCCCGAACGACTTCACGCCCACGCCGGAGACGGTGGCGATGCTGAAGGACCGCGCCAAGCTCGTGCGGCTGGAGACGATCCGCCTGATCGAGATCGCCAAGGTCGGGCACTACACGTCGGCGTTCTCGGCAGCGGAGATTTTCGCGACGCTTTACTATGACGTGATGACGCTGCGCCAAGGCGAGCCGAAATGGCCAGGCCGCGATCGCTTCGTGATGGGCAAAGGCCACGCGGCCGTCGGGCAGTTCTCGATCCTCGCCGACCTCGGCTTCTTCCCGAAGGAATGGCTGGACGAGTACACGCGGCTGGGCAGTCCGCTCGGCGATCATCCCGACATGCGCAAGGTGCCCGGCATCGACTTCTCGTCGGGCTCCATCGGGCATGCGCTGTCCGGTGGCCTGGGCATGTGCCTGGCGCAGCGGTGGGCCGGTGAGAGCTACACCGTGTTCGCGCTGCTCGGCGACGGCGAGATGCAGGAGGGTCAGGTGTGGGAGGCGGCACTCAGCGCGGCGCATCACAAGGCCTCGAAGCTGATCGCCATCATCGACCGCAACGGCTTCCAGCTCGACGGCAAGGTGGATGACGTGATCGGCATCGAACCGTTGGACGAGAAATGGCGCGCTTTCGGCTGGGAGGTGCACACCGTCAACGGCCACGACGTGACGGCGCTGTGCGAGCTTCTGCGCCGCGTGAAGGCGGACACGACGCGTGACCGGCCCGTATGCATCATCGCCAAGACCGTCAAGGGCAAGGGCGTGTCCTACATGGAGACCGAGCCGGGCTGGCACTTGGGCTACCTCGATCCCGAGGACGCCAAACGAGCCGTTGAGGAAGTCGAGACGAGGGAGATCCAGTGATGAACGCGCCGCTTTCCCCCAACTCCTGGCAGTATCGCGGTCTCAACGCGCTCAATCCCGGCCTGTCGTATCTCTCCGATGGCCTGATCGAGCTGGTGAAGGCCGGCTATCCCGTTGTCGCCGGATCGGCCGACCTCCAGTATTCCAACGGCCTCAACCGCTTCGCGGCAGCCTACCCCGACCGCTACATCCAGTTCGGCATTTCCGAGCAGAACATGGTGACAGCAGCGGCGGGTCTCGCCACCTGCGGAATGATGCCGTTCGTGGCGAGCTTCGCGTCGTTCCTGGGCCTGCTGTGCTGCGAGCAGATCCGCATGGATGTGGCCTACTCCGCGCAGCCTGTGCGCCTCATCGGCCATCACACCGGCATCTCGCTCGGCTTCTACGGCACGTCGCATCACGCGACCGAGGATATCGGCACGATGCGCTCCATCGCCGATCTGGCGATCGTTTCGCCATCCGACGGGCCGCAGCTCGTGGCGGCGATCAAGGCCTCTGCAACTTATGACAAGCCGATCTATTTCCGTATCAGCCGCGGGCGCGATCCGGTCGTCTACGAGAACGGCACGGTGTTCGAGTTCGGCAAGGCCGTCGAGCACAGCCTCGGCGAGGAGCTGAATATCATCGGCTGCGGCATGACCGTGCACGGCGCACTCGAGGCGGCGGCCAAGCTCAAGGCAGCGGGCCGCTCGGTCGGTGTCATCGACATGGCCTCGATCAAGCCCATCGACCGCGAGGCGATCCTGCGTGCGGCGGCACGCGCCAAACGCATGATGACGGTGGAAGAGCACAACGTTCTGGGCGGGCTTGGCTCGGCGGTGGCCGAGGTGCTGGCCGACGAGGGCGTCGGCGTGAAGCTGCTGCGCCACGGCATCTACGACGAGTACAGCCTCATCGCACCGCCGCTGCATCTCTACGCGCACTACAAGCTCGATGCGGCGGGCATCGAGGAGATGGCGTTGCGCGCGCTGGCATAGCCGAACGAGGAGAACGCTGTGAGCAGGACGGCAATCATCACCGGCGGCGGCACGGGCATCGGGCTCGCTACGGCAACGCTGCTGGCCAAGGAAGGCTATACGGTCATCGCGGCCGGACTCGATCGCGAGGACAATTTCCCGGCCGATGTCACGTTCAAGCAGATGGACGTTTCCGACGTCGGCGCCTTGCAAGCGCTGATGGATGAGCCCGCCGAGATCAAGGCGCTCGTCAATTGCGCCGGCATCATCCGGCAGGAGCGCGAGTGGCAGGCGGAGCACTTCAACAGCGTGATGAACGTCAACCTGACGGCGAGTCTCGCTGCCGCGACGGCGGCGCTTCCCAAGCTGGAGAAAGCAGGAGGCGCCATCGTCAACATCGCATCGATGTGGGCCTATTTCGGCTCGCCCCTGTCGCCGGCCTATGCGGCGAGCAAGGCCGGCGTCGCCTCGCTGACGCGATCGATGGCGGTGGCGTGGGGCAGCCGTGGCGTACGCGTGAATGCTGTAGCCCCTGGCTGGGTCGACACGCGCATGGGCGCGCCGGCGAAGAACAATCCTGAGCGTGGCCCCCGCATCACAGCCCGCATCCCCATGGGCCGCTGGGCACAGCCGGGCGAGATCGCGACCGTGATCAGCTTCCTGTTGTCGCCCGCCGCGTCGTACGTCCACGGTGCCGTGCTGCCGGTGGACGGCGGCTACTCGGTGAATTGAGAGCCGGAGGATCGACGCCGTGGCCGCGCCGCAGCTCAAGACGATCGAGAAGGAGAATCTCTCCTCGCGCGTCTATGCCGAGATCCGCAATGCGCTGATGAACGGCCAGTACGAGCCGGGCGAGCGCCTGCGCATTGCGGCGCTGGCCGAGCAGATGGGCGTCTCGATCACGCCCGTGCGCGAGGCGATCTTCCGTCTCGTCAGCGAGCATGGCCTCGAGATGCAGGCTGCGACGGCTGTGCACGTGCCGATCATCACCGCCGATCATCTGCGTGAGATCCAATTGATCCGGCATCACCTCGAAGGTGCAGCGGCCGAGAAGGCGGCGGTCAATATCTCGCGGGCCGACTACGAGCGGCTCGAAGCCTTGCAGGAACGCTTCGTTGCGGCGGCAGCGACGAGTCCGAAGCGTGCCAGCATGCTCAATCGCGAATTCCACTTCGCGATCTTGGAAGCGGCGCAACTCCCCACGGTCTTCACGGTCGTCGAAGCGCTATGGGTCAGTCTCGGGCCGTTGCTGCGCGTGTTTCATGTGCACGTGCCCAAGCGCGACCTGCGGCGCGACCGGCATCGCCATGAAGATGTCTTGATCGCATTGAAGAAGCGCGATGCGAAGGGCGCACGCAAGGCGCTGCAAGCGGATATTGCGTGGGGCCAGCTGATGGTCGATTGGCTGGAGCAGAGGGCCCATAAGGGTTGAATTGACGGGGCAACCCGTCAGACGGCTTATCAATACAACGTGATAAACCATAGTTCCGTATCGACACTTTGCCGCATTACATCAGGGTTGCCTTGGGCGTAGTGCAAAGGGCTGCTGGTATGGATGACACCTCTGGGCGCCATCTTGCCGTCTGGCGGCGGGGCCACCTCATGCAATTTACGGTGTATGTCGACTTCGACGGGACAATCGCGCCCGCCGATCCAACCGACGGACTTTTCGACGAATTCGCCTCGCCCGAGTGGCGCGAGATCGAGAAGGATTGGCACGCCGGGCGCCGTACGGCCCGCAATTGCATGGAGCAGCAGGTCGCGCTTCTGAGGGCAACGCCCGAGGCCGTCGACCGTTTTTTGTCTAAAGTCGAAATCGACCCTCATTTCCCGACATTCGTCCGGCTGTGCCGCCGCCAGGGTGCGCGCGTTGTGGTTGTGTCGGATGGTTTGGATCGCGTCGTCGGTACCGTGCTGCGTGCAGCAGGCCTGGATCTGCCGTATTTCGCCAACAGGTTGACATGGCGCGGCGGGGATCGCTGGCAGCTGGAGTTTCCGCACTTCAGCGCCCAGTGCAATGCAGCTATGGGAAATTGTAAGTGCTCGCACCGCTCGGCCGGCAGGAGCACGCTCGAGATCATGGTCGGCGACGGCCGCTCGGACTTCTGCATTGCCGAGCGTTCGGACCTCGTGCTGGCGAAGGATCAGCTTGCGTCACATTGCGAGCAGGCTGGTGTGGCACACGTTCGCATCAAGGATTTTTCCGAAGCCACCATGCTGCTCAGCCGGTGGTTCGAGGACGCTCAGCGAAGCTATTCGATCGCGGGCTAGTCATTAATAAAGACATGACTGATCCCGTGCCATGCTGCGCGGGCAAGGAGAGTGCGTAAAAAATGACGATCGAAGATCGCGGCTTCGTATTCGAAGGCGGACGTACCGGCTTTCTGCTCATCCATGGTTTGGGCGGAACGCCGATGGAGCATCGCTACGTGGCGATGGGCCTCGCACGCAACGGCTACACCGTGAGCTGCCCGCAGCTGGCAGGCCATTGCGGCACCTACGAGGATCTGCGCGCGACCGGCTGGAAGGACTGGTACCGGTCCGTCGAGGCGGCGCACGATGAGCTGCGCAAGTCGTGCGATGTGGTCATCGCCGGCGGCCTGTCGATGGGCGCGATCCTGGCCTTGCATCTGGCGGCGCAGCGGCCCGATGACGTGCATGGCCTTTCGCTCTATGCGCCGACGCTGAAGCTCGATGGCTGGGGCGTGCCGTGGTACGCGATTTTCTTCGCACTCGTACGGCACCGGTGGAGCGCGGACTGGTTCCCGTTCTCCGAGCGCGATCCCTACGGCATCAAGGACCCGCGCATCCGCGGTATCGTCACCAAGGCCATTCAGAGCGGCGACAGCTCGCAGGCCGGGCAGTTAACCAATCCCGGCAGTGCCATGCTGGAGATGCGCTGGCTCATCAACACGGTGAAGCGCGAGCTGCGCACGATCGCGCAGCCAGCGCTGATCGTGCATCCGCGCGAGGACGACCGCGCCGGCCTCGGCAATGCGGCCTATCTGCAGAAGCGCCTTGCCGGGCAAGTCGACACCTGCGTTCTCGATGACAGCTACCACGTCATCACCATGGACCGGCAGCGCGAGGTCGTCGTGCAGCGCTCGCTGGCTTTTGGGGCCTGGCTGTCGCGCCGTGCCGCCATCGTGGCGCAGGCTTCGAGCCGGCGGGCCCAGGAGGACGACACGTCGGAGGTGTTCGATTTTCCGCTGGTCAGACCGTCGCGGTCTTGAGCCTGCGTTAATCAGACTGCAGATGTTGCGAATTGCGTTATGGGGCCTGAGAGTTAATATTGGCCCATATTGCCGGATCACTATTGTTTGAGCGCACACGATACCTAGGTATTACGTCGTGTAATTTGTGCCACAGTACGCAGCGCACCTCACTCCATGCCGCTGCAGCAGCTGCAGGTTTCGCGTACCTGCTGAAAGGAACCGGAGCGATGGATGAACATGAGAAGGCGGTAAGGGCGAAGCAGAAAGTGGAAGCGATGACCGGCTTCTACATCCACTTCGCCGTGTTCGTGCTCGTCATGCTGGTGCTGCTCGTCGCCAATATCGTGGGCGCTGACGAGTGGTGGGTCCAGTGGCCGTTGATCGGCTGGGGCATCGGCATCGCAGCCCATTGCTGGGCCGTCTTCGGCCGCGTTCCGCAGGCCGTCACCAACTGGCAGCTCCGCAAGATCAGGGCGCTGAAGGGGCAGATGTAATCTGCCCCTTTCAGGGAACCGCTCTCACTGAGACGTTTGCTTCGTTGTTGCGGCGCGCTCGGCGGCTTCGCGCGCCGTGCGCTCCTGTTGCAATTGCGCTTGGGCCTGCTTGAGCGCCTGATCGGCGGCATCCTTCGCGGCCTGCGCGCGCGTCAGCTCGTCCTTCGCAGTCCGCTCGGCCGTATCCTTGGCGGCCTGCAACTGCGTGAGCTGCTGCCTCACGTCAGCGATGGATTTTTCGGCCGCAGCCTGAGCCTGCGTGAGCTGGGCGCGGACATCGGCCAGGGCCTTGTCGGCGGCATCCTTGTCGGTCGTGAGCTTGGTGAGCTGCTCCTTCACCGACTTTGCGGTGCTCTCGGCGGTCGCCAAGGCCGTGTTGGCTGCGTTGACTTTGGATACGGCGTCCTGTTTGCCGGTGTACATCCAGATGGCCAAGCCAGCCATTACTACGGCGATTGCTGCCGGAACGAGCGTTCGGCGCTCCATGGCATGTCCTCCCTTTTTTGCTGCGCACGCGTCCGGTGCGCTGGACCCAAGACTACTCCCTGCCAGGGCTCACGCCACCTCTAAGTGACGTCCACGTCCCCGCGGGAATGGATTAACCTTGAGCCATGACTCGTGTGTGTCGACCGGCAGTGCGGCTTGTCACGCTGCCGTCAGGCGCAGGAGGTCCGAGACGTCGGCGACGCGGTCGAGGTCCCAGGTCAGGGCGATGATGCGCTCGACGTCCCAGCGATTGCCGGCCATGGCTGCGAGGTCGCGGACCTTGGTCTCGATGTCGCGATCAGGCAGGGGATTTTCGAGGCTGCCGCGCGCATGCAGCACCGTCGTTTCGCAGGTCTGCCCCGCCACTGTCGTAACGATGACGCGGGACGCGCCGCGTGGCAGGCCGGCGTCCAGCTCTGCCGCGACCTTCTTGCGGAACTCCTGCGCTTGCGGGTCCATGACAAGCGCTTCCGAGAACTCCGCCACGCCGCCTTTGCCCCAGAGGAAGGGCGCCGCCACGCTGTGGTGGATGCTGACGCGTCCGTCGCGCTCGTTGTGGACGGCCCGGTCGCCGCGCGCCAGCAGCAGCGCGTCACCCTGAACCGTGACGTGCGCGATATCCGCGGCCTTGAGGCCGTGCTTGTCACGCAGCTCGAGGCAGGCGTCGATGACCGAGTGAAAGACGATGCCGCACGGGTAGGGCTTGTAGGTGTTCTTCGCGATTTCCCAGCGGCTGCCGAGGTCGCCGACGATCTCCGGCAGGGCGGCCGCGCCGCCGGTCGCCTGCGCCCAGCCGAGCCGGCCTTCCAAGGCCGCTGGTGCTGCGCCATAGCCCTCCTGCGCGAGGAGCGCTGCGAAGAGGCCGTTGCGGGCTGCGCTGCCGACGCCGACGTTCTTGGCGGCGCTCGGGAGGTTCTCGACGATGCCGGCGGATTGGCTGGTGGCGATGCCGATCGCATGCCAGGTCTGCTGCGGCGACAGATTCAGCAGCCGCGCGACGCCGGCCGCGGCGCCGAACACGCCGCACGTCGCGGTGATGTGCCAGCCGCGGGCGTAGTGACCCGGCGAGACGGAATTGCCGATGCGGCACTCGACCTCACCGCCCAGGATGAAGGCCAGCAGGACGTCGGCGCCGCTGAGACGCTTCTGCTCGGCCAGCGCGAGCACGGGCGGAGCAACCGGTGCGGTCGGATGGATGACGGTATTGAGGTGCGTGTCGTCGTAGTCGAGCAGGTTGGACGAGACGGCATTGATGAAGGATGCGCCCATGGCGTCCATGCGCTCGGTGCGCCCGATGAGCGTCGCCGTGGCCGGGCCCGAGAACGGGCTCAGCACACGCAATGCGGTTTCAACCGCCGGATCGCGCGCGACGCCGATGGCGCCGCCGATGAAGTTCAGCAGGGATCGCTTCGCCTCGTGGCGCACCGTCTGCGGGATGTCCTCCCATCGCGTGCCGGCCACGAACCTGGCCAAGGTCTCGCCTGCGAAGCGCTGCGCGGTTTCTCCGCTCATTTTTGTCTCTCCCAAGAGTCTCGTCAGTGGTCCTAGGCAGACAAAAGGTCGAGCGATGGTCGCGGATCTTCACCCCCAGGCGCGGCTACAGTAGAGCGCGATCGCTGGGCTGGAAAGCGCGGGGTCTCACGCGTATCTCGCGGGGAGCTGAGGCCTCGGCGGGCGATCCGTCATGCCTGTGCGGGCAAGGGCATGCAGCCGCCTAGAGCAGGATCGTTTCGGATTGAATCACTTTGCCTCACATGAGGCGCTTCGGCCGAAACGTGAATCCTGCTCTATCTCATAAGTTTAGAGGGCGATTCACGCGTCGCGGCGGAGCCGCGCTCCGCGCGGACACATGGAAGCCGGAAGTGCTTCCATGTGAAACGACCGCGCTCTAGAAGGCGGCGACATAGGCCAGCAGCACCAGCACGACTGCGATGGCGCTCATGAGCACGATTGTTTCGGTTCTGCGCATGAGATGGGGCTAGCCGACCCGCAGAGATGACGCTGTTCCCTGGGAAACAACTGTGGCGCTGCGCGCAAAAGCCGGCCTGTCCAGCCCATCACAAGCGTGTTGGATCGCCCTGTGAGGCGATGGAAAACTGCGATGAAGGTGGGGCCAGTGGGACCGGCCGAGATCTACAGCCGGCCCGCCGCGTTATTTCGCTTCGATCTTCACGCCGGGCAGATCGATGCGGACGGCCGACCTCTGGCTGTCATAGTAGAGGTAGCCGAGCACGGCGACGGCAACGAGCAATACCAGGATGATGAGTGACTTCATGTCGGTCATAGCGGTCGCTGCCGTCCTCTGCGTGCACGATCCCGCATCGATAGAGTGGACAAGGCCGCTGATCAATCCGTTTCGATCGGCAGATCGGGATCGCGAGCCCACTCGCCCATGGAACCGTCGTAAAGGGTGAGCTTGTCGTAGCCGAGCTGGTGCAGAAGGAAGAGGTCGATAGTCGCCGAGATGCCGCCGCCGCAGTAGGCGACCACCTGCTTGTCGGGGGTGATGCCCTGCGCCTGGAACTTGGCCCGGGCGTCGGCCAGCGAGGTGAAGGCCTTGGTGGCGGGATCGACGAGGGTCGCGGCGGAAACGTTGACGCTTCCCGGCACGCGGCCCGGCCGGCCGTAGCGGCTCGGCTCGAGGCCTTTGTGGAACTGGGGCCCGAGCGCATTGACGGTGACGGTGTCCTTGCTGCCGATCTCGCGCCGGACTGCGGTCTTGCCGGCGAAGAAGCCGGGGCGTGGCGCTGCCTTGAATGTGGCGGGCGGATAGCCCTGCGGCGGACCGCTTTCGAGCGCGCGGCCCTCCGCCTTCCACTTGTCGAGGCCGCCATCAAGAACGGCGGCGCCGTCGAAGCCCAGAGACTTGAGCATCCACCAGAAGCGCGTCGACCACATCATGGTGCCGACGCTGTAGAGCACGACGCGCGCGCCGTTGCCGAGGCCATGCCGGCCGAAGGCGGCTTCGAGTTGCGCCGTGGGCGGCATCATGAAGCGGAGTTGCGTGGTCTGATCGGAGAACTCGGCCTGGATGTCGAGGAAGTCCGCGCCGGGGATGTGTGCTTCCTCGAATGTCTTGCGGCCGGGTACGGCGATATAGGGCGCGTCGGTGCCGGGCGGTGCGGGTTCGAGATAGGTCGTGCAATCATAGAGACGCAATCCCGGGTCCGTCAGACTGGCGGCGAGCTGGTCCGTGGTGATGAGGGCACCCGGTTCGCGCATGGTCGTCATGATCGGTGTCTCCTTGCTCGATGCGAGGTGGTTGAGACGTCAGCGCAGGAGAGCCTGCACGGCGGTGCGGATCGTGGCTTCGTCCTCGGGGTTCTGGATGGGATTGCCGGCGCGATGGCCCCAGATCGAGCGGATGGGACGAAACTCCGCGTTCGGCATCTGGCGAGTCTCGATCTCGCTGTCCTCCGGCGTGAAGTAGAGGTCGGTCATCGACGGCATGATGATGGCGCGCGCCGTGATGGAGCCAAGCGCCTTGCCGAGATCGCCGCGGTGAATCGGATTGTCGGAGATGTCGGAATTGTACCAGGTGTCGATCATCGACAGCAGGTCCTCCGCATGACGGCGCAGGAAATTGCCTTCCCAGGCGCGGACGAGAAAATCCTCCAGCGAGGCGAAGCCCGCGGTCTTCCAGAGCTGCTCGCGGTAGAAGGCCTGGCTCAAGGCCCATCCGGCGTAGACGCGGGCGAAAGCGCGCAATGCGCGCACCGGGCGCTCTATGAAGCGGCCGTCGCGCCAGGCACCGTCGGACGTCAGCGTCGCGCGGATGCCTTCGAGGAAAACCTTGTTGTGCGGCGAGGTGCGTGCCGAGGTGCACAAGGCGCAGATGCGCGCGACGCGATCGGGAAAGATCGTGCCCCAGTGCAGCGCCTGTTGTCCGCCCATGGACCAGCCGTAGACGAGCGCCAGGTGCGTAATGCCGAATTTCTCCTCCAGCAGCCGCTTCTGGGCGTGCACGTTGTCCCAGTGCGTGAAGGTGGGATTGCGCCCGAGGCCGAACGGCTCGGCCATAGTGCTCGGCGAGGAGGACAGGCCGTTGCCGAACTGATTGGGGATGACGATGAAGTAGCGCGTGGGATCGAGGATGCGATCGGGCCCGATGAGCCAGTCGATGTCGGTGTGCTGGGCGCCGTAGGAGGTTGGGTAAAGAATGGCGTTGCTCTTGTCGGGCGCGAGCGTGCCGTAGGTCTTGTAGGCGAGGTGCGCCTTGGGCAGCGTCAGGCCACGCTGAAGCTGCAGCGGGCCGAGCTCGAAGATCTCGTGGTCGGTCATTCGTCATCCTCCCCGACGCCTTGACGGGAGAGGCTGTCACGACCGGCCCGCGACTGTCGAGACTCAATCCGTCAGGGGCTCAGCTCCTGCCGCCGTTTGACGGCGCGGATGGTCTCGTTGACGGAGACCTGGAGACGCAGCAGACGGGCCCGAATGCGGGCCTCGGCCTGTTTATAGCAGGCGCGTTCGTACTCGAGGGCGATGCGCTCCTCGAGCTCGCTCGGTTGACTGTTGGCAGCAGCCTGAGCGGGCCGGGCGGTCTCTGCCGATGAGACTGTCGCCGTGCCGGATGCGGCGGATGCCTTTTGCCCCTCGCTGCCGACAATCGTCTGTTGCGATTGCGCCGCCTGTTGCGGCCGGTCGCGCGCGCCGCACTCCGGCGCCTTGGGCGGTGTCAGCAACGCCTGGTTGGGGAGCGGGATGGCGCCCTGGCCGGCCGGTTGCGACGCATCGGTCGAATAGCTCGCCCGTTGCAGCCGGGGTGATGACCCGTGCGATGCCGTGCCGTCGTAGGACAGGGTGGAGAAGTCTTCATCGTAGTCGGCGGCGCAGCCTGCAAGTGCCGTTGTCAGGGCTAAACCCGCCGCCAGCGCGAAGACGCGCGGGCGCGCGCCGGGACTGGGCCGCGAGGAAGCGATACGCATGACATCAAGTCTCCGGGTCCCTCTCCCGGAACCCGGAGTGCACGACAATCTTGGTGAAAGGTTGTTGGCAGCGCGGCGATTGCTTGATCCGTTGTCTTACTTTTCGACGAGCAAAGTGCCGATGCGCTCGATGGCCTGTTTGATGTTCTCCACCGAATTGGCATAGGAGAAGCGGATATAGCCCTCGCCGTGGATGCCGAAGCTCGTGCCGGCCACGGTGGCGACACCGGCTTTCTCCAGCATCTCCGTCTGCAGCTCCTTGGCCGACATGCCGGTGCCGGTGATGTTGGGGAAGGCGTAGAAGGCGCCGCCGGGATTGACGCATCTGAAGCCCGGGAGCTGGTTCAGCATCGGCACGATGACGCGGCGGCGCTCGTCGAAGGCGCGCACCATCATGTGCACCTCGTCCTGCGGACCCTCGAGTGCAGCGATGCCGGCGAATTGCGTCGGAGCGTTGACGCAGGAGTGGCTGTTGACGCACAGGCGCGTCGCCTGCTCGACAAGGCCTTTGGGCCAGACCGAGAAGCCGAGCCGCCATCCGGTCATGGCGTAGGTCTTGGACCAGCCGTCGAGGACGATGAGCCGGTCGCGAAGCTGCGGATACTTCAGCAGGCTGATGTGCCTGCGCCCGTCATACAGCATCTGGCTGTAGATCTCGTCCCACAGCACGGCGACGTGCGGATGCTTCTCGAGCCCGGCGACGAGCTTGGTGATCTCGGCCTCCGGCACGGCGCCGCCGGTCGGATTGCCGGGGCTATTGAGAATAATCAGGCTGGTGCGCGGCGTGATCTGGGAGATCACCTCGTCGGCGCTGAAGGCGAACTCGTTCTCCTCGCGCAGCGTGATCGGCACCGCCTTGGCGCCGGTGTACTGAATCATGGAGCGATAGATCGGGAAGCCCGGGTCGGGATACATGATCTCGGTCGCGGGCGTGCCGAACATCAGGATCGAGAAGAACATGGTCGGCTTGCCGCCGGGCATGATGACGATGTTGCCCGGATCGACCTCGACATTGTGCCGCTTGGCCAGATCCTTGGCCACGGCCTGGCGCAGCGGCAGGATGCCGTTGGCGGGCGTGTAGCCGTGATGGCCGTCGCGCAGCGCCTTCACCGCGGCTTCGACGATGTGGGCCGGTGTTTTGAAGTCGGGCTGGCCGATGCCGAGGTTGATGATATCGCGGCCCTGCGCCTGCAGATCGGCAGCGCGGGCGAGAACCTCGAACGCCGTTTCCGTTCCCAATCGCTGGAGGCTTTCGGCAAGCAACATTGGATCTCTCCCATCGGGTTTTGAGACCTTATGCCCAAGCTGCCGCCGGAAAGGAAGCAACTTCGGGGCCTTGCTGCGTCATGGAAACATCGTGACTGCCGGTGTTTAGCCGTTGGCTGTGCCTTCCGCCCTCTGCTACCAGTGGGCGGGGGTGTTTTGCGGAAGGATGCGGGGCTTTTCGTGCTGCGCGTGGATCAGCTGAGAGTGCGTGGCTTGCCGCCGCTCTCCTTTACCGTCCCGGCCGGGGAGTGCCTCGCCGTGGAAGGACCCTCGGGCTCGGGCAAGAGCCAGCTGCTGCGCGCCATTGCCGACCTCGATCCGGCAGATGGCTATGTTTTCGTCGACGGCGCCGAGCGCCGGGAGATGAGCGGGCCGCAATGGCGCACGCGTGTGCGCTATCTGTCGGCAGAGTCGGGATGGTGGGCCGATACTGTCGGCGAGCACATCCCGGCAACCGAACGGACCGACCGGCTGTTTCAGGCGGTGGGCTTCGACACTGCCGTGACGACGCGCCTGGTCGCGACATTGTCCACGGGTGAACGGCAGCGCCTCGCGCTCGTACGCCTGCTCGGCGGGGAGCCGCGCGTGCTGCTGCTCGACGAGCCGACCTCGGCGCTCGATCAGGCGGCGGCCGCGTTGGTCGAGGAGCTGATCCGCTTCCAGCTTCTCGGCGGCCGCATCGTCCTGCTCGTCAGCCATGACCGGGGGCAGATCGAACGCCTGGCGCATGCCCGCTTGCAGCTCGGAGACGAGCGCCGCGGCACGGCGCATCCGGGAGCGGCGGCATGAGCTACATTCCGCTCACGTGGTCCGACCTGGCGCTGGCGGGCGTTCTCATTTTCGTCAACGGCCTGGTGTCGGTGGTCTTCCGCCTCGGCATGGAGAGGACGCTGGCGATCGCTGCCGTGCGCATGGTGGCGCAGCTGGCGCTAATCGGCTTTATCCTGAAGCTGCTGTTCGCGCAAACGCAGCCGATCTGGACAGTGCTCGTGGCCCTCGTCATGGTGGCGATCGCCGGGCACGAGGTGTGGTCCAGGCAATCGGGCCGCCTGCCCGGATGGCGTACGTTCGCGCTGGGCTCGGGCACGCTGCTGTTCGTCGGCGTGCTGTCGAGCGCCTACGTCATCGCGGTGGTGATTGGCCTGCAGCCCTGGTACTCGCCGCGCGTGTTCGTGCCGGTGCTCGGCATGATCCTCGGCAATGCGCTGACCGGCGTGACCTTGGTGCTGGATAGCCTGACGGAGACGGCGAAGTCGGAGCGCAACGGCATCGAGGCGCGGCTCGCGCTGGGCGCGTCACGCTTCACGGCCTTCGAGGGGCCGCTGCGCCGGTCGCTCCGGACCGCCATGCTGCCGGTCATCAACGCGATGGCCGTTTCAGGCGTGGTGGCGCTGCCGGGAATGATGACGGGTCAGATCCTGTCCGGCGTCGATCCCGTGCAGGCGAGCAAGTATCAGATCATGATCATGGCGACGCTGGCCGGCTCGACGGCCTTGGCGGTGCTGATTGCGGCCGTGGGCGGCATCCGCCTGTTGACGGACGACCGCCATCGCCTGCGGCTGGACCGGATGACGCCGGCGCGCAGCGCTTGAAATCCGCGAGATTTACTGAGCCGCTGTTTTGGCCGGGGTCTTCGCCTTGGCCGGCGGCGTTGTCGCTTGCGTTGGCTTGGCTGCCGGAGCACCCGGGCCGCCGCTGCCTGGCCAGCACACGGTCGCCTCGGCGCGGCAGGTGTGCTCATCGAACACGATGAAGTCGAGGAACAGCTCGCAGGTCACGTCCTTCTTGCCGACGGTGTACTTGGTGATGCCCTGCTTGCTCATCTGCTCGGCAATATACTTGTCGAGCAGCGACTTGGCGTCCTTGGTCGGGCCGTCCTTGCCATAGTCGTTCACGGAAAAGCCCAGACGCGTGCATTTGGCATCGGCCGTTGTCGCTGCGGCGAGCACGCCGATCACAGGCGCGACGGCAAGCAGCAACCGCTTCGAGCTGGAAAGGAACACGGTCAACCTCGCTATCCGATTGAGACCCCTGCCAACCGTATAGCAGTGCGCGCGGCCGTTGCCAGAGGCGAGGCCTTCTTAAACCACAGGTTTAGTCCGGCTGTTGCCGGAACGCTGCGGTGCGGCGCGGGGCGGAAGTGCCAGCGACCTTCAGAGGGCAAAAAGAAACGCGCCAGCCCGAGGGTGGCGCGCGCTGAAAGCCGTGTGCGGCCGGTGAGCGATCCCTAGTTCAGGTAGGGAGAGTTGCCGCCGTTGCGCGTGATCCCGGAGTCGAAGAAGAAGCCGTGGTCGAACGGACCTGCCGGGCTCTGGAGGCGCTGCTCGATCGCCGGATCGCGATAGACGTTGTTGTGCCCGTACTGCGGATTTCCGTAGGTATTGATCGTGTCCTGGTAGGTGTAGGAATAACCGCCGCGGCGCTCGGAGTAGCCGCGCACCTGCGTGCCACGATCCCGCCGATATTCGCGCTCACCGGCGCTGACCTCATGGAAGAAGGACAGCGCCGAGACAGTGGCCAAGGCCAAAAGCCCGACAATTGGCATCCGCTTCATATGCATCACCCCGACTGGTTCGGATCAACCATTTGGAAACATCATACCGGAACACATGAATATTTCCTTCACTCCTGCGCGAGCGAAGGGCCCAATTGTTGGAGATGTCGCAGAAACGCCACTATTGATGTGGGCTGGCCGGCTGGGGCATGCAAGGCGGCGGACGCGCGAATTGCGAGGCCAAGGGGGGATTTGCATGGACCTTGTTACGCTGTTCATTCAGCTCGCCAGCGGGATCGGCGGAGGAGCATTGATGCGAAAGCTTCTGGGGATAGCCGGCCTGGGCGCGATCGGAAATGCCGTGGCCGGGCTGATCGGGGGCGTGCTGGGCGGGCAAATTCTGGGGGACGCGTTCGGGACGGCACGGCTCACCGCAGCCATGGGGATCAGTCCAGGCATCATTCTCAGCGAGATCGTCGCTGCCGGCGTCGGGGGGAGCATCCTGGCGGCGATCGTGGGCGTCATTCAAAGACGCCTGGCGCGATAGGCAGGCGGCGCGGTCCAAAAACAAAACCGCCCGGCAGGGCCGGGCGGTCGGAGTGGCGGCTACGCAAGATGCGCTACGACTTGCAGGCGCGCTGATGCGCGGTGCAGTTCGATAGGACGAGATCGTACTTGCAGGCGTAGCTGATTTTGCCGGCCCCCTTGCCGCCCCACATGCTGATCGAGTTGTTGAGCGCGATCTCGGCAAGGCCCTTGGATAATTCGTGCGTGACAGCGGTGGCCTGGCCTCCCGCCCGGATGCATTTGCCCTTTGCATCGGCCGGGCTCGTGGCGCCCGCGATTGCAATCGCAGCCAGCGCACTGCAGACGATGATCTTCATCTGAGTTCTCCTCCTCGCATTGCGAACGGGAAGTCCCATCGAGCGATGCCCGCCGTGCCTCGCTTGCCAACGGACAAGACAGCGCTCGCGGAAACGTTGCCCCGGAATCCCCGCGGTTGCACGGCGAAACGCGCCGTGCCTGGGCCGTCACATCATCTTATTGGGGAGGGTCGTGTCGCGCAGAGCACGCTGCTGCGGGCGTTGTGCTCTGACGCATTGGGAGAAATACCGAGGCTATTCTGCGACCTGCAGGTTCACAGCCTTGGGGCCTTTGCCGCGCTTATCGGGTTCCGTTTCGAAGGAAACGCGCATGCCTTCGTCGAGCGGGCCTATTCCCGATCGTTCAACCGCTGTTACGTGGACGAATACGTCCTTGCCGCCTTGATCTGGTGTGATGAATCCAAAACCCTTGGTTTGATTGAAGAACTTGACTGTTCCGCTTTGCCGCATGCGTTGTCTCCTTGCGTCCCCGAGAACGCTATGTGCCGCCCCGGTCGCGGGCCAAGGCACGCGAATAGGCATTCTTTTCCGTTGTCGGGGGAACTTGGGGTGCGCGGCGCTGATGACAGGCTGGCGCACGTTGCTTGCTAATCACCATCCGCCGGGTCCGATGGGGCAGTCGAGCCGCGCGAATTATCTGTGAAGCATTTTGTGACTGCAAGGCAAAATCGCGCATTCGTAGCGGTCAAACGACATTGCGTTTTCAATGCGCCGCGTCGTCATCCGTGCCGAGCCAATGCACATGCGCGGCAGCGCCGTCGCCTTGCGCGAGACGCTGCACGAAAAATGGCAGCAGCGTTTTGAGGTTGCCGCGCAGTGTGAATGGCGGATTGAGCAGCAGCAGTCCGCAGCCGCCGAGCGCACCGGGATTGCGCGTCGCGCCGATCATCAATTCGACCGAGAGAGCTTTGGGATAACGCGCACGGGCAACGGAATTGCGAAAAGCAGCGACGCCGCGCTGATCCTTGACCGGATACCAGACGAGATAGGTGCCGGTGGCGAAGCGGCGCATCGCTGCCGCGAGTCCATTGACGATGCTGTCGAACTCGTCCGGTTGCTCGAAAGGCGGATCGATGAGAACGAGACCGCGGCGCTCGCGCGGCGGCAGCAACGATTTGAGCGCCGTCCACGCGTCGAGGTGCATGGTTTTTGCGCGCGCGTCGTGCCCGATGTTGGCGTCGAGCGTGGCGATGTCCTCGGCGTGCAACTCGTTGGCGATGAGGCGATCGTCGCGGCGCATGAGTGTGAGCGCGATGCGTGGCGATCCCGGATACGTCTCCAGCGTGCTGCCTGAATTTTCAGCAGCGACTGCTTGCAAGTAGGGATCGAGCAATGCGGCGACATCCGGCGGCAGCTCTGCGTCCCACAGGCGCCCGATGCCGTCGCGCCATTCGCCGGTCTTGAGAGCTTCGTCGCCGCCAAGGTCGTAGGTGCCGATGCCGGCGTGCGTGTCGATGACGCGGAAGGGCGCCGGTTTCTGCTTCAGATGTTGCAGGACGAGGGCCAGCACCGCGTGCTTCAGCACGTCGGCGAAATTGCCCGCGTGGTAGGCGTGGCGGTAGTTCATGACCGGAGGCTTGGGCGCCGCTGGGGCTGCTTGTCAAGCGTGGGCGTCGACGCTGGTTAGGGCCGCGCCATCAATACGATGTCGAGGCCTTCCTTGACGATCGCGAGCTGCATGCCAGACGTCTGCGCCAGGCGGCAGGTGTAGTAGGCCTGGATGGTCATGGTATCGAGCGGGGGCGCCTGCGTGCCCTCGATGAACTCGCGCAGGTGTAGCGGCGCGCGAGCGCCGACGCCGCGGCAGCGCACCGCGAAGCTCGGCTTGTCCAGCGAGCCGCGCAGCGAGACCTCGATCTCGCCGCCGCGCGGCAGCGCGCTCACGGCAGATGCCACCATATTGAGCAGGAGCTTGACCTTGTCCTTGCCCATGTGCCCGGCAGCGCCGTGCCAGACGAGCTTGTGCTTGCCTTGGCCGAGAAAGCCGCGGCTGATCTGCTCGGCGGTGGAGAGGTCGATCATGGAGCCGGCAGAACCGGCCGCACCGAAGGCGAAGCGGGCAAACTGCAGGCGCGCGGATGCCTGCTCGGTGACGTTGCGGATGACGTCGAGCGCGTAGGACTTGGCCTCTTCGTCGTCCTCCTCGTCGAGGATCTCGAGGCCGTTATAGATCGCGCCGACCGGGTTGATGATGTCGTGGCAGATTTTGCTGGAGATCAGGGCAGCTAGTTCAAGGTCGCTCGGCTGCGCGCGCTGGCTCATAGGGCTCGTCTTCCATGTGGCTGCCGTCTTGGCGTGTGCGAAGCAGGCTGCTCAAGCATTTGAGCTCACGCGAGCCGACAGGAAGGCCCCTTGCACGAGGATGAATCCATCTGATACACGCCACCGTAGGATATGCAAAGCGGTCGCGATGGCTCCGCACCTGCCGGACGGATATTTGCGGGCCACTGTCGCATTTCTGCTGCGCCGGACCAAGGCCGCGGCACCGCTCGCAGCCGGCGGAGTCCCGCGATCCTGCTCTAGAAGGAGTGCGATGACCGAGGTCGAATATGGACGGCTCGCCGAGGCGCTTTTGCCTGCGGTGCTGGAGGCCGGCGCCATCGAGATGCACTACTACCGGGCGGGCGTGGCCGTGGAGACCAAGGCCGATGCGTCGCCGGTGACGGCGGCGGACCGGGACGCCGAGGCCGTGCTGCTGGCGGCGCTGGCGAAGGCTGCGCCTGATGTGCCGGTGATCGCGGAAGAAGCCGTCAGCGTTGGCCGCGTGCCGCAGATCGGGGCCGCGTTTTTCCTCGTCGATCCGTTGGACGGTACGCGCGAATTCATCAACAAGCGCGGCGAGTTCACGGTCAATGTCGCGCTTGTCCGGGATGGGAAGCCGGTGTTCGGCATCGTCTATGCGCCGGCCCTGTCCGAGCTGTGCGTGACGCTGGGGGCTTCGCGGGCCGCGTTTGCGCGGGTCGCGCCCGAGGCAGGAACGATTCCATTGTCGCGCCTGAGCGATATCCGCACGCGGAACCCGGACGAGCATGGACTGATGGCCGTGGTCAGCCGCTCGCACGGTACTGAAGAGACCGAGCGGTTCCTAGCCGCCTATCGAATCGCCTCGCGATGTGATGCCGGCTCGTCTCTGAAGTTCTGCCTCGTGGCGCGCGGCGAGGCCGATATCTATCCGCGCCTCGGGCCGACCATGGAATGGGACACGGCCGCGGGTCATGCCGTCCTGGCGGCGGCAGGCGGATCGGTGACGAATCTCGATGGAACGCCGTTCAAATACGGCAAAGCCGCACGCGGCTTCCTGAACGGTGAGTTCGTGGCCTGGGGAACCCCGCAGGCACTGCCAGCTCAGAACGCATAAAAAGGCGTGATTGCGTCCGGCCCGAGCGGTTGGCCACAGTTTGGTAACCTTTTGGCGTCAACACTCTGTTCACCAAGTTGCCACGGGGGAGGCGCCTTGGTTTCGGGGTCTTTCTTCCACGCGCCATGGGTCGAGCGATGTCCATACGCACACTGCGGATCATCCGGGCAGCCGGCCTTATGCTCGGCCTGTCCGCACTTCCCTTTGCATCCCTGACCCAGGCCCAGGAGCGCCCGCCCGCGGAGGCGCAGCCCTTCAAGCTGGCGCAGTCAGGTGGCGGCTATTATCGCTATGACCGTCAGCCCCCGCCCGATACCTACGGTGGCCGCGAGGCCGAGGCGGAACGCTACAACAATGCGCCGCAAGGCCAGAGCCGCGAGGACGCCTATCGCGCCCCGCGCGATGACCGCGCGCCCTCCTACGAGTCACCCCGCTATGAGCCTCGGGACGACGGACGCTATGCCAACCAGAGCGGCCCGGGGCAGCCCTATTCGGCGCCACAAGGATACGGGCAACCCTATGATCGGGGTGGAGGAGACTATGGGCGGGGCGATCCGCGCGACTATCCCCCGCCGCGCTCCAGGTACGATGACAGCACCTATTCGCCCGACGAAATTCGCGATGCGGGCCACAGCTTCTTCGGCTCAGTGAGCCGCGGACTGGCGAGCGTCATCGAGTACGTGTTCCAGAAGCAGGGCCGCCCCAATGGCTACATCCTCGGCGAGGATGTGGGCGGCGCGTTCGTGGCCGGCCTGCGCTACGGCGAGGGATGGCTGCACACGCGCGATGCCGGCCGCCACAAGGTGTTCTGGCAGGGACCATCGATCGGCTATGACGCCGGCGCGGCCGGTTCCAAGGTCATGGTGCTCGTCTACAATCTGCGTGACCCGGCGGATATTTATCACCGGTTCGGCGGCGTCGACGGCTCGGCCTATGTGGTCGGCGGCGTGGGGGTCAACTTCCAGACCTACGGACCGATCGTCCTTGCACCGATTCGTTCCGGCATCGGCCTGCGCTTTGGTGCCAACATCGGATATTTGAAGTATACCCGTTCGCCGACCTGGAATCCGTTCTAGGCTGAGGCTACCGATGGGCGCCGCGATGTGGTGCGGGCGGATGGGCCGCCGCACCACGTGAGCTGCGGTGCCGGGCACGGGAGGGTTGAGCTAGGATGAGCTCGTGATCTCGATTCAGTCAGTCATGTTGATCACGCTCGGCTTTCTCGCAGCACTTCTGCTGGCGTTGATGGCTGCGCCCGTATTCTGGGCGCGCGCCGTGCGCCTGACGCGGCGGCGCATGCAGGATGCCATGCCCCTGACGGAAGCGGAGATTCGCGCCGACAAGGATCGCATCAGGGCCGAGCATGCCTTGCGCGTGCACCAGCTCGAAACGCGCCTGGGTCATGTCGAGATGGGGGCGGCGCGCCAGAAGATCGAGCTGAGCCGGCGCGACGCCACGATCAACGAGTTCGAGAGCGAGCGCGAGCATATGCGGTCGGCACTCGAGGAAGCGCAGAATGCGCGCCGGGTGCTGGAGCAGACGGTGAGCGACCGCCTCCCGCGCGTCGAGCTGCGGCTCACGGAAGCGCGCAAGATGCTCTTCAACCGCGATCACGAAATTTCCGAGCTGACGCGGACGGCGGACCGGCAGGGCCGGGCGCTGTCGGAGGCTGCCACCATCAACGCCCAGCAGCTCACGGAAATCGAGCGGCTCGCGTCCTCCCTGTCGGCGCGCGGCGAGCGTGGCCAGGATGGACCGAGAGATCAGCGTATCGACAGCGAGGTGGCGCTGCGCTCCGAGCTCGAGGCGCTGCGGGCCAAGACACGCGATCAATCGCAACTCATCAACCGCCTGTTGAGCCGCCAGGGGCGCAACGGCGACGGCGACGTCACGGGGCCGCGGTTGACTGCGGTCGAAGCCAACGGCTCCGACAAGCCGGAGACGGACGTTGGCGTCTCCGACGACGCGCGCGCGAAGCTCGATGCCGAGATCAGGACGCTCAAGGCTCGTGCCCAGGATCAGGCCGGCGAGATCGCGCGGCTGAAGGCGGCGGTCGCCGTGTTCGAAGGCGCCGATGGCGACGAGCAGAAGTTCTCCATCCGCGACAGCAAGATCGGCCTCAAGGCGCGGCTGAGCGCGATCGAGGCGCAGAACGAGCAGCAGAAGGATACGATCGCCAAGGCGCGCACCGAGCTTGCCGCAGCCAACGAGAAGCTGGCGCGGCAGGCGGCACACTTCACCAGCGAGTTGAAGCGCCTCGGGGCTGGCACGCTGCCGGCGTCCGGCCAGCCGCGGCGCGCCGAGCCGCGCGTGTCGCTTGCCGAGCGCGTGGCGAACATGCGTCCGGCGGCGCCCGCAAATCCTGCGCCGGCGCCTGAAGACGTCAAGGCAAGCAACGGAGATGCCGGCCTGAACGGATTGGGATCTGAAGGCCCCTCCGAAAAAATCAAGGTTCCATCGGGGGATGCCTCAGAATCAACGCAAGCGGGACCTAGTGAGGATCTGCCGGGCGAGGCCAAGGCTGCCGATGACAGCAAGACGCCTGCAGCCGAGCCGGTCCGCAAAGGGCGCTTGCTCGAACGGATTTCAAGCCTGGCAAAGACATCGTGATGGAGGATTGAGCGCAGCCCGGTCGAGCCGGGGAAAAACGAAGAGCCGGGCGTGGTGGACGGTGGGACCCGGTAGGACCAGTATGTTGTGTCAGAGTGGAGTACAGGATGCCTATCCGCGATAGTCGTGTAATGGAAGGCGGGGGAGCAGAAACATTCGAGATGATCGCGCCACAGGGTGCGATCCTCAACGGGCAGACCGACCAGGACGCCGCTCCCAATCCAGCCGTCATACTCTCACTCGATGAAGCCGAGATCATTGCCGCGCGGCGCTTGCGGGAGCTGGCGATCCGCCTCGGCGACGGCGATGCCGACAATGACGACCTGAGCTTTGCGGCAAGCGAAGCCCCCTTCAACGCCGACCGCATGTTCCTCGACCGGCTGGCCGAGCGCATCTCGTCGCTCGGGTCGAATCCCGTCACTGCCGCGAGCAGCGAGGAGGACCACGATTTGGACGTGGATGCGACGGGCGAGACCGCCGGCGCAGTGCCGGCCCTTCCCTACATGGTGACGGATGCACTGCCGCTGAGCGCCTACGGACATACTGACTTCGACACGAAGCTTCTCCCGCCGCCGTCGGCCGGGGATGCCGATACGGAGCGGCCCGTGTTCGACACGGAGCAGTTCGATGCCGCCTTGGACGGCCTGGCCGCGAACGACGGCGAAACCGCTGAGCACGTGCCCGAGATGCACGCCGACGAAGCGGGTGTGCCTGTGGTCGCCGCCAACAACAGCGCGGAGGCCGCGCGTCTCGTCGACCTCATCAACGAGCAGCGCACGCTGCTCAACCGGCTGACTTATCTGTCCTCGACAGCCGAAATGCCGGCGCCGGCCTTCGTCTCGCTGGATGCGCTGGCGGACATCCTGCCCGCCTCGTCCTGGTCGGATGCGGAGCAGCTGTTCGAAGCCGGCACGCACAAGGCCGAGCCTGTGCAAGTCAGGGAAAGCCACGTGGAAGAGGAGGAGGCGCCGCCTCCGATCTCGGCCGAGGAGTTGATCGCCGCGCTCGGAGCCTCGCCGTCTCCCGTCGTGACCCGGGAGCCCGCGCCGGCCGCCAAGATCCTGTCCGACATCCGGACGGTCGAGAAAGGTGAGCCGGCGGCAGCCCCGGCACTGCAGCAGCGGCGCATGGAGAGCAGCCCGGAGCGGGCGCCGATGATCATCGAGCGCGCGCGTGCGGAAATGTCGGCCGTCGCCAACGGCGAGGTGCGGGCGCCGGCAAAGCGGCCCAGCGGCGCGATCGGCTTCGCCGCCGGCTTGTCCCTGTCCCTCATGGTCGGGATCGTTCTCTACCACATGCTCTAGGACGAGCCTGAGAGAAGAGCCAGGGGGCGCTTGGGCGCCCCTTTTTCTCATGTGAATGACGGGTTGTGGCGCGACGCCGGATGAGGCATCAAATGACGCGTCAGGCCACACAACCGTTCTCTCATGCTGGGCGCGCGCGAGATCATTCTCAACCATCAGGTCGTGACGGCTGCGGCAGTGGGGGCCGCGGCCTGTGTGGTCACGGTGGTATCAGGTTTGACGGCCTGGCCGGCGCTGGGGCTCGGGAGCCTGGCGTTCGCCGGGACACTCGGGGTGCTGCGCGCTTCCTCGCGCAACGGCTTGGCGGGGCTCGCTGATGCGTCGGGCGGTACGCGCTCGAGCGATATGTCCTGGCGGCCTGTAATCGACGCGATGACGGATCCGGCCATCGTGCTCGACGCGGGCGCGCGCGTGCTGCACGCTAGCCGGCCGGCCCGCGAGCTGTTCGTCACGCTGGCGGAGGGGCAGTCGCTGATCCAGGTGAGCCGCAATCCCGAGCTGCTCAATGCGGTGGAGCAGGTTCTGGCCGACCGGACATCGCGCAACGTGCAGGCGCTGGAGCGCGTGCCGCTGGAGCGGCGGCTGTCGGTGACGATCTCGCCGCTGCAGGGTAGCGGAACAGATTTGCGGCGGCCGGCCCTGCTGCTCGTGTTCAAGGACGTATCGGAGGAGGAGCGGCTGGCGCAGATGCGGGCGGATTTCATCGCCAATGCCAGCCACGAGCTGCGCACGCCGCTGACGTCGCTGCGCGGCTTCATCGAGACTTTGCAGGGGCAGGCGCGCGATGATCCCGGCGCCCGCCGGCAATTTCTCGAAATCATGAGCGCGCAAGCCGGCCGCATGACTCGGCTGTTGGACGACCTCCTGTCGCTGAGCCGCGTGGAGATGCGCGCGCACGTGCCTCCGCGCGAGGAGGTGGAGATCAACGAGATCGTGCAGGAGGTGGTCGACCTGTTGCAACCCATCGCCGAGGAGGCTGGGATCGCTCTCAGGTTTGCACCGGCGCCAGCGCCGTGCCCCGTCCGCGGCGATCGCGACGAGCTGGTGCAGGTGGTGCAGAACCTGGCGCAGAACGCCATCAAATACGGGCGTCGCGGCGGCCACGTTGATGTGCGGGTGGCGCGCGAGATCGTCGGCCGCAGTCAGCCGGACCGCATCGTCATCAGTGTCACCGACGACGGCGTCGGCATCGCCGAGGAGCACCTGCCGCGCCTCACGGAGCGGTTCTATCGCGTGGATGTGATGGAGAGCCGCGACAAGGGCGGCACGGGCCTCGGGCTCGCCATCGTCAAGCACATCCTGAACCGGCACGGCGGCCAGCTGCGCATTACGTCGAAGCTCGGTCAGGGCTCAACTTTTACCGTGCTGCTTGATGCGCTGCGGTAGAAACTGGACCGCGATCATATATTTATTTATGTAAATCAATGAATTGATGTGTCGCAATATCTTTATGTGACACATCTATGAATGGCGGCGGTGTACCGGGGCAGGGCCCGGCATCGCGGCACAAGGACTGCGGGACATGGCAGCGCATATCTTGGTGATCGAAGACGAGACCGATCTCGTCGTGCTGCTGCGCTACAACCTGGAGGCGGAAGGCTACCAGGTGAGCGTGGCGACGACCGGCGAGGAGGCCAAGCTCGTGCTCGGCGAGGCGAGGCCCGATCTCGTCATTCTCGACTGGATGCTGCCGGGGTTGTCGGGCATCGAGATCTGCCGCCAGATCCGGGCGCGCCAGGAAACACGCGATATCCCCGTGATCATGCTCACCGCCCGCGGCGAGGAGGGCGACCGCATCCGCGGGCTTGCCACCGGCGCCGACGACTACGTGGTGAAGCCGTTCTCGGTGGCGGAATTGATGGCGCGGGTGAAAGCGATCCTGCGCCGCGCCGCACCTGAGCGGGTAGCCGACGTCATCACCATCGGCGACGTGTCGCTCGATCGCGCCGCGCATCGGGTGATGCGGCACGGCCGCGTGGTGAAACTCGGGCCGACGGAATACCGGCTGCTGCTGGTGCTGATGGAGAGCGCGGGCCGGGTCTTGTCGCGGGCGCAACTGCTCGACGGCGTGTGGGGCCGCGACGGCGATGTGGACGAGCGCACGGTCGACGTGCACGTCGGGCGCCTGCGCAAGGCCCTGGTGCGCGGCAACGAGGTCGACATGATCCGGACCGTGCGTGGAGCTGGCTACGGTTTCGAGACCAAGGTTCCGGCACTGGGCTGAGGTGCGCCGGCCCATCCCTCAGATCGCCAGGCCGTTGCATCCGGCGGTGCCCTTGGGGCATCGTATGGCCCGTTCGCTGAGGAGACCGGCCCCGTGCCAAGGCGCGATCCGAAAAATACCACCCGCTTCTGGGTCGATCCGGCGCTCCCGGGCATGAGCCTGATGAGCGCCGAGTTCACCACGCACGAGTTCCCGCTGCACACGCACGAGGCGTTCGTCGTTGCCGTGACGGAGAAGGGCGGGTCCGTGGTGCGCAGCCGCGGCCGGATCGAGCAGGCGCATCACGAGGCGCTGTTCGTGTTCAATCCCGGCGAGCCGCATGCGGGCTGGATGGGCCGCAGCCCGCTCTGGCAGTACCGGTCCTTCTACATGTCCAAGCCGGCGATGGACCGCATTGCGAATGATCTGGGTCTGCAGCAGCTACCCTGCTTCACGCGCAACCTGTTCACGGATCGCGACCTCATCGACGATTTTCTCGCGCTGCATGCTGCTTGTGATGGCCTCGAAGACCAGGAGGCGCGGCATCATTTGATGGTGGCGACCTTCGGCAAGCTGTTCGGCCGTCACGGCAGCGGCGGGGTGAGGATGCCGAAGACGCCGATGGATGGCGAGCTGATGCGCCGGGCCATGCTCCTCGTGCACGAGCGCTTCGCCGAGCCGCTGCTGCTGGAAGATCTGGCCTCCGCGCTGCAGCTCACGAGCTTCCAGCTCATCGGCCTCTTCAAGCGCACGATCGGGCTGACGCCGCATGCCTACCTCACGCAGGTGCGCCTCAACAATGCGTGCTGGCTGCTGAAGCGGGGCTCTCCGCCGGCGGATGCGGCCATGGCCAGCGGGTTCTACGACCAGAGCGCCATGAACCGGCACTTCAAGCGCTGCTATGCGATTACTCCGCTGCAGTTCGCGCGGGCGAACGGCGCGTCCCGCAGCCTCGCCGCCTGAACGGGCGGATACCCGCAATTTTTGCCAATACGCGCGGGACGCCCGGGACCATCTCTCTCCTTTAGAGAAGGAGGCCCAGGCGATGTCGCGCGCATTCTATCACGAGCACCCCGGCACTTTGGTCCTGGACACCGAGGTCGTCGACATGCAGCCGGGCCGCGTGCTGCTGGCGCAATCGCCTTATTTTCCGGGCGGGGGCGGGCAGCTTGCCGACAAGGGCGTGCTGCGCTGGGCGCAGGGCGAGGCGAAAGTCACGGGCTTCGAGAAGGTCGGCGGGCGGCTCTGGCACGTGCTGGACGACGTCGCGGCGGAGCCGAGCGGCGCAGTACAGGCGATCGTCGATGCCGACTTCCGCCGCATGATGACGGAGATGCACACCGGCACGCATATCCTCAACGCCGTGATCTTCCAGGAGTTCAACGGCGCCCTCGTCACCGGCGTGCAGATGAACGACGACGGCACGGCGCGCATGGATTTCGACCTGCCCGATGTCGACAACGCGCGCCTGCGCGCCGTCGAAGACCCGATCAACGCCGCCATCCGCCAGGACTTGGCGGTGAGCGACAGCTACATTCCGCTGGACGATGCCTATGACGAGCACGGGCTCATCCGCACCCGCTCGGCCGCGCCGCCGCCCACGTCCGACGGCAAGATCCGCATCGTCGAGATCAAGGGGCTGGACCGGCAGGCCTGTGGGGGAACGCATCTCGCGTCGACGGGCCAGTCGGGGCTCATCCGCATCATGAAGATCGACAACAAGGGCCGGCGCAACCGGCGCATCAAGATCGGCCTGGTGGACCGGATCGGGCCCTGAGACCGCATCTCTACGTGCTCGAAAAGGACCCGTCTGCGACGGCGACGTCGTAGTGGCGGACGGTCTCGTCGTAGCCGGTGAGAACCGCATGGGCATCGGGCTCGACGACGGCAACGTGCGGCGTTGGTCCAGCGAACGCGCGGATCGCGTTCATCGAGCTCCACAGGGTGAGGACGACGATCTCGACGGGGTCCTGGCTCTCATCAGTGAGCACCAAAGCGCCCTTGTAGCCGGAGATCGCCGCGAGCTGGGGCAAGACCTTCCCCTTCGCGTGCGCGACATAGGCGTGCATGGCATGTTTCGCGGCGCGGCCGCGCCAGGACCGGAGAATCATCAAAGCCCCCTCTCGCCTGTGCATTCATGCGCCTCGGAGGGCACACCGCGCAGAGTCGGTGAGACGCACAGGGCGCGTATTGGCCAAAATTGCGATGTGACGGGGATCGTGCCGGCGGGGATATTCACCAACCGCAAAAATTCGCGGCGTAACTTATCCCCGCGCCTGCGAGCGCTCCCTGCATCCACCCGACTGAGGGGGCGCGTCTCGCGAGCGTGCTCTCGCAAGACGCGCCGGGTGGAGGCAGGCTGCCGGACGAGGCGACTCTTAGAGTTTCCAGCTCCGGACAAAATGAGTGACACGGACCGCACTGTCATCCTGGACAGACGGCAGGACCTGCGCAGGGCAGCGATGGCATCGCCCTGAAGACACGATCCCAAGGGTCCACTGGGCGCGCGCTGCCCTGCACCCCTCGCTTCTCATGACCTCGAGCCGCAAGGCTGCGAGGCCATCAGTGTTTGCTCAACCGGCCTGTCAGGCCGCCATCTTGGATTTGAGCAACCCGATCACAAGCGCAACAACGCCGCCGCTGATGCCGCCGGTCATGAAGCCGGAAACAATGGTGCCGATGTCGAGACCGGACGCCGCCGTGGCCGTGCCAAGCCCAAGAACGGAGCTCAGAATCTGTCCGCCGACACCACCACCAAGTGCGCCGGCGATGGTGTTGCCGAGCGATCCGAGGCCGGTGTCTTTCGCAGCATTCACCGCATTGCCGCCGATGGCGCCGCTGATGAGCTGAATGACCAGTGATGTGAGGTCCATGTGCGTGCCTCTGCTTTTCTGTCGAAGCGCCAGGCGACCCGTTTGTTGGTCATCTGACAAATTGAATCTCGCCGACAAACCCGCGATTCACAAGGGATATCGTGTGCGAATGCACAGTGCAGGCGCAGAAACGCGCAGGCAGAGTTAACTCATGGAATCCAATATGTTGAAGGTGTGATCGAAGTCGCGTCGATGACAGCATCGCGCGCGCAGTGTTCGTCATGCAACTTATGGAGAGAGGCGACGAGAGCAAGCATTTCGCATTGAAGCATTCTCGCCGCTCTTGGTGAGCCCGATCGCACTCTAGTCGTGGCCCACCTTGCGCCATTGCGACGGCCGCGTGAACGTGCCGGCCCAGAGGCCGCGCTTGTTCGCCTCCGCCTCGTCCTGCTCGGGGCCGTAGAAGCCGGCAAAGCCGTACGATACCGCCCAGCCTTCGCGCACCATCCACGCGTTGAGATCGCTGCCGTCGGGAAGCGTGCACAGCGCAAGAAAGCGATCGTACTGATCGACGTCGACAGCCTTGCACGTGAGCGTCTGGCCCTGCACGCGTCCGCGCAGCGCACGCGCCGCCGCCGCACCGCATGCCCATGCTTCACCTTTCGCATCGGTGCAGGTCTGTCCGGCCTCCGGCGCATCGATGCCTTGCAGACGGATCTTTGACCCGGAAATTGTCAGGGAATCCCCGTCGGCGACCAGCGCGCGGCCGGTGAGTGTTGTCGGCGACAGATCGAGCCAGCCTCTGGCGTAGGCGAAGATCGCGACGATGATGGCGACGCCGGCGACGATCCACGACACGCGATCGAACAGGCGCGCGCGTGCCCGCGCCATGCGTCCATATCGCCGCTGTCCGTATCGCGGTCTCATGCGTACCGGTTATGCCGCTGCCCACCGCGCGTTGCTCGCGAAAGCGCACGGCAGGGTCAATGATCCCTATATCGCTTAGAACGAGCCGCCGGTCGTGAAGCGGTCATCGTCATCCCGCGAGTCGCTGCTGCCGCCGCCCATCGGCGGAAAATCGATGCGCGGCGACCAGCTGCCGCGGCTGGTCGGCTCGCGCCAGCCACCACCCGACGAGCGCTCGCCGCCGCCGCCGGGAATGGGGAAGGGAAAAGGGAACGTCGGCGCGCCGAAATCCGGCCGGCCGCGCGGCGGGCGATAGCCGTAGCCCTGGCGCAGCAGGTCCCACAGCACGCCACTGCGAATGGCACCCTGGACGAGGCCCTTCAGCACATCGGCGATATCGGTCTCGTTGCCGAAGGTGGTGTGCGGGTGATCATAACCCGCATTGCGGAAGCGGTCCCGCACCTGCTCGACCTCGACGCGGCGGCGTGCCAAATCCTGGCTCGTGCGGCGCAGGCCGGCGATCTCCTTGTCGGCATTCTCGATCGAGCCGTCGATACGCTCCAGGCGGCGCACGATGGCTTCGTCGGCGCTGGTCTGCGTGCGGCGCGCCTCGCGATAGAGCGTGGTGAGATCGTCAGTGCTGTCGGCGGTGCTGATCGTGCTCAGCGCCTCGTTGTAGGCGGGGTTCGTGCCGCCTGCGACCAGAGCGGTGCGCGCCTCGTCGATCTTGCGCAGAAGCGTGCGCTTCTCTTCCGCTTCGGCATCCACGGCGGCGAGGGCTTCGCGCGCGTCCGCCAGTATTTTCTCCTTGGCATCGACACCGGCCTTGACCATGGCGCGGCGCTCGATGTCGGAAAGCGTGCTTTTCTGGCCTGCGGCAGCGGCCCGCTTGGCGGTCGCGTGCTCGCGCAAGCGCAGGGGAATCTCGACCAGCGCCGCGTAGTTGGCGCGCGCGTCGCTGAAAGCGATGAAGCGCGCGGTGATGCCGTCGAAATAGCGGGCGAGGTTGCCGGCGCGGTATTCGGAGGTGCCGTACCTGCGGCGCCAGAGGTAGATGAAAAGTGCGTCGTCGTCGTACGGCTTCTTCTTGGCGCCGAGCTCGGTCTCGGAGCTGGCGGCCTTCTTCTCGGCCTCGCTGGCGATACCGTCGGCCTGCGCATAGGCCGTGTTGGCATCGCGCCACTCCGGCGTGCCCTGCACCTCCGCTTCGGCCTGCGCGCGCAACTCCTCGACGGCGGCAAGGGCCGTTTCCACCGCTGCGGCCGCCGTGTTGCGGTTCGCTTCCAGGCGCTCGATATCCTTCAAATGCTGGTCGCGCTGGCGCGCGGTCTCGGCGACGCGCTTCTGGTAGTCCTGGAGGATCTGCAGGGCCCGGCGTTCGCCGGCGTCGAGGTTGTCGACCAGCCGGCCGGCGGCCATCTCGTCGAGCTTCACGCGCGCAAGCTCACGCAGGGCGTCGTTGCGCTCCTTGCGCAGGCGCTCGGCCTCTGCCGTGGCGGACTGCAGGCTCTGGTCGAGCTGGCTTTCCTCGCCCTGCAGCTTGGCAATCGCCGATTCGATCGATGACAGCGTTTGTCGCCCGGTCCACATGCGTGGCGCTCACCACTTCGTAATAAAGCCGCCGTCGAACGGCATCTGATAGTCGACGGCCAGCGTCCCGCGCCGCTTCACGCCGAAGCGGTTCTTCTGCACGATACCATCCTCGCGCTTGTCCTGGGCCACGGCATCGTAGGTCTGCTGCGGCACACGCACGCCGAACTTGTCGACGGTTTCCGTGGCACCGGTTTCCTCGTTGCGGATCGGCAGGCTCACCTTGCGGCCATCCGGCGTCAGAGCTTCCACGATCAGGTAGTAGTTGCGGGCCTGGCTGTTGCCGGGCGGGCGGCGCCAGACGCCGGATTGCTCGCCGGGACGCGAGACGATCGTCAACGTGTACTCGCGCGCCACCTCCTCGCGCAAGCCCGCCAGCTCGGTATTGACCTTGGTGATGGCAGCCCGGTCGCCGTTGCGGATGGCGCGCTCGCCGTCGGCCAGCAACGCGTCGGCCTTCTGCCTGGCGGCGTCGTCCTTGCTGATGGCGAGCACATCGGCATGGGCCTGGCGCAGCGCCTTCGGCAAGGTCTCGGTGATCTCGATGCGCGCCCGTTCCTGCTCCAGCTTGGCCGGGCGCGTGACGAACAGGTGATAGCCCGCGAGCAGCGTGACAAAGGCCGCCAAGGCGATGGCGGCGAGCTTCCCGTGCGTGTCGCGCCTGGCCCACAGCGTCAGCAGGTTGCGCTTCCAGCCCCTCGGCGCCGGCGTATAGACGAACCGGCTGTCCTTGAGCGCCTTGACGCCGTCGATCAGCACCCGGTCGGGGACCTCGATCCCCTGGCCGGCGTAGATCTCACGCAGGCGCTGCACCAGCTCGGCCTCGCGGCCTTCCTCGTTCAGCTCCCGGCGGACCAGGTCCTCGCGATGGCGCAACGTGTCGACGACGTCCATGGCGATCATGACGTCGTCGAGCTTTTGCGGCTCGCCCTGTGCCACGGCGGCTTCGGCCATGTGCTACCCCCGACCTGTGCTCAGGTGGCGGCGGGGAGCGTGTCGGCAGCCGCGATCAGCCGGGCCATGCGCTTCTTGCCTTCTTCCACGGCATCGCGGATCTCGGCCGAGTTCTGCGTGGAGAGCTTGCGCATCTCGGCGATGATCTCGGTCGAGCGCTCCTGGAACGTGACGACGCTGTCGACGAGCTTCTTGACGGCATCGGCGCGGATGGTAGGGCCGTAGCCGCTGCGCACGGCGGCTTCCTGGATCTTGTCGCCGACTTCCGACAGCGACTCGAGGCTCCTCGACATGCCTTCCTTCATGGCATCAAGCGTCTTGGTGGACTCGTGCAGTCCGAACATGCCCGTGAACGAGGCCTTGAGCGCCGTCAGCACGCTGTCGTTGGTGGAGAAGAAGGTGACCGCCTGGGCATAGACCCGCTCCTTGGCCGAGGTCGTCTGCATCAGACGTCCCATGATGACCTCGGAGGTGTTGTAGGAGATGGTCAGGTTGTCGGAGAGATCCTTGGCGATCTGATAGCGCTTCTCCTCATCCTGGGTCCGGCGCAGCTGCTCGTCCCGGATCAGCTCGAGCTTGGCGCGCTCGGCGGGCTCGGTGCCTGAGAACGAGGCGACCTTCTCGCTGGCCGCGCGCAGGTCGGCGCGCACGCCTTCGAGCTTGGCCGTCGCCTTCTGCAGCACCTCCAAGGCCATGACCTCGGCCTGCTTCAGGGCACCGCGATAGTCGCGATAGGCATCGAGGATCTTGGCCTCGCGCTCGATCTGGTTTTTGGTTTCCTTGGTGACGCCGAGATAGGTGTGCTTGATCTTGTCGAAGCGGGCGGAAATGTCACCACGCGCGATCTTCATCCACATGTTGGTGCCGCGCTCAAGGATGTCGATCTTGCCGTCCGAGACCTGGTCGACGAGGCGCTTGGAGTCGTCGCGGATGGAGTTGAAGCCGTTGGTGATGTCGTTGTAGCGCTCGCCGATCTCCATGTTCGCGGTCTGATTGCGCACCACCTCGTTGAAGACCTCGGCCTGTCCGAGCGTGCGCGCGATGAGGGCGATCTTGTCCTTGTCGAGGTCGGAAATCTTCTCAAGCAGGGCATTGATGGGAGCCGGGTCCATCTTGTCCGGCATCAGCCCCATGTCCCTGAGCGCCGCGGAGGCCTTGTCGAGATATTGAAGAGGGGTCTTGATCGCGACGTCCGCCATTTCAATCTCCATACGCCAGAGCAAATCCAAAGGGTGCCGCGCGGGGCAGGACTTTCAAAAAGACGATAGCAGGCAGCAGCTTACAAACAAAGATAGGGCTTACGCGGATCGCGCCAAGATGATGGCTCCCGATTCTTGCGCCACCATAGCGGACCTTTGGTGAGGCTTTGTGGCAGCCGTGCCTGCCGGTTCCGCCACCACCACAAAAAAGAAAGCCGGCCTGCGGGGGCAGGCCGGCTGTCCACTCTTATCCCGGGGAGACTAGCACCCGCAGGAGGCGTAGGTCGGCTTGTGGTTGACCTGGATGGTCTTGGCCGAGGTGATCGTGCGCGTCGGCAGCGTCTGGGTCTGCGCGACGTTGACCGTGCGGTTGTTGACGACCGTCCGGTTGTGCACGCGCGTCACTACGTTGACGCGTGTAATCGGCTGCACGTTCGTGACCGTCACAAGGCGGTTGATGTGCTTCACGTAGCGGGTCCGGTTGACGTCCTTGTACTGGGTGACGTTACGAACCTGCTGCACGGTCTTGTAACGGTACTCCGTGCTCGTCCGATCGCTACCGCCGGCGCTCCCGATCTGCTGGGTTCCACCGCTCGTCGTGATCGTCCGGGCGGGTAGCATCTTGGTCTGGGCAACGTTCTGGTTTTGCCGCAGGATCTGCGTGCGGTTGTGAACGCGGGTCACGACGTTCAGGCGTGTTACCGGCTGTACGCGAGTGACGTTCACGATCCGCCTCGTGTGCGTGACGTGCCTGGTGTTGTTGACGTCCTTGTAGCGCGTCACGTTGTTCACGCGCTGCACGGTCTTGTTCTGATAGCTCGTATTGACCTTCGTGCTCGAGACCGGTCGATTGCAGTCCGTGCACTGGGCCTGGGCGGCCATGGGAATGGCGAAGAGTGCCGTGCTCCCGATCGCCGCAACGCCCAAAAGTACCTTCAGTGAACGCGTCATTTTTTGAATCTCCCAACTGCAGAGGAGACGAATTTTTTCGCATAGGCCTGTAGCGAACAATCCGGTGGAAACCTGAGAGCGATGTGGGCGGAACTCCAATAACGCTCTAAGGAAAATCTGGTTAATGGCCGGAAGTATCCGGCTAAACGCGCGTGAATCTATTGCGTAAAAATGCTGCGTCGATTTGGCCAAAGTTTCGCCGTTTTATTTTCAAGTTCTCTGACATATTTAAATTCGTTCGTGAATGAGTAAGGGGACATCATCGTAATGCGTCGTACTCTTCTCGCGGCTGCTGCTGCAGCGCTGACGATCGGGCTTGCCGTGCCGGCTCAGGCCGCGCCGCAAACCGGATGCCACACACAAGCGCTTCGCGACCTGGAGCGTCTTTCGCCGCAAGGTTATGCGGTCTACCAGGCGATGAAGTCCAAGAAGGACTTCCTGCAATGGATCATGTGCGATGACGTCGAGCTCAGCCTGACGACGGCGGTGCACGAGTCCGTGCACATGCTGACGGAGGAGAAGGACGGCTATCTTCTCATCGACGGAAGCGTCGTGCGCCGTCCGCGCGAGCTCGAGCGTTTCTCGCCGCCCCGGGAGGTGTCCGGTACCTTCGAGAAGGGCGACATCTACGTGCAGACCTATCTGCGTCCCGGCGCTGCGTCATCGGCACAGGACGCCACGTATCTGTTCGATGAGCTCAACGCCTATACGCATGACCTGAATTCGGCGGTGAAGCTTGCGCCGTTGAAGAAGCGTGGCGGTGCGCACGCGGCACACCGCGACGGGCTCAGTGCCCTGATGTCGTTCGTCATGAAGTATGTGGATGCGGCGCGCCAGCAGAACGGTGGGACGTGGAAGGGACTGCAGGCGCCCGGCCCGAAGAACGTCGTGCGCACGCTGTGGGCTCAGGCCGAAGGCGTGCTCGCCTCGTCTTGCGGCATTCCTGATTTCGGACAGAAGGATCGCCAGTACGTCGGCTTCTTGTGCAACAACAAGAACGGCGCAGCTCTCGGAGAGCTCTTGGGCCGGGCTCCCGCATGCCCCAGCCAATGCATGCCGCGCAGCTCGGCGGCGTTGCAGTAGACAAAAAATCGGGGTCGCAGCGCGCCGCCACCGCGACCCCGACAAACGTCAGCCAAGCCTAGGAAAGTAGAAGGGCCAGGCTGACGAAGGCAATGTGCCCGGTTACGAAAAGCAGGCTAGCTCTCAGCATCGGTCGTACCCCGTTCTCGTGTGCTAGTTCTTCGGCGCCTGTCCATCCTGGACGGGCAGCTTCGGCACATTGAAGCGCATGCGGTCGCGGGGTTGCTCGAACGCCGGCGCGGCCTGCAACGTTTCCTTCTTCGCGTCGACGACGAGACGCAGTCCGTTGTCACGCCGCTCCGTGGTCACCGCCACGAAGGGGACGGCAACACGCTTCTCGCCGATGCCGAGGAAATTGCCGATGCTGACGATCGCCGCGTTGACGCGTCCGTCCGGCGCGAGGAGGAGGTCCGTCACCGTTCCAAGCTTCTCGCCCTCGCGATTGTAGATGTCCTGACTCTGGAAGGCCTCGATCGAGATCCAGTCATCGTTGGGCCGGGAGAAAAACGTGGTTCTGCCCTGCGTGTTCGCGACCAGTGTTGAGGGTTGCGCGGGCCTTGTGCTCGTCGCTGCGGGAGGCGTGGTTTCGCTTGCCTGCTGCGTGGTGCCGGTATCGTGCGGCATCAGATACCAGCCGAGGGCTGCAAGCGCGAGAAGCGGGAGCACCCAATAGGGCCAGGTCGCCTGAGAGGTCTTGGCCTCGGGGACGATCCTTTGCGCAGGTGCTGTCGCGGCGCGCGGCGCGGCGGTGGCCGCCGCCGCCGTATCGTGCTTGGGAAGAAGCCATGAGAGGCCAGCCGGCATCGCGCTTGCGATGTTGTCCTTCTGATCCGTGAGCATGCGGGCGAGCCCGCCCGTGTCGAGACCGGCCGCGCGTTGCTCACGGCCGAGTACGCCGAGGATGACCGGCGTCAGCAGACCCATCATGGTCCGGATCGAGCCTTCGCCGCTGCCGATGAAGCGGCTCACGGTCGAGGCGAGCGTGCCGACCGAGCTGCTGCCCAAGAGGGATGACAAGAGGCTCGTCCCCTTGTCCGCAAGCTGGGCGGACCCCGTCAGGGAGCTCACCAGATTGCCCAACATGCCGGCCGGCTGGTCGGCGATGGCATTTGCGAGCTGCTTGGCTCCGCCCGGCTGAGAGGCGAGCTCGGTCAAGCCGCTCAGGATTGCGGGTACAGACGCGTTGACTGCCTCCTGCGCCACATCGCGCTCGAGCCCGGATGCAGATGCGATTTTGCCCACGACCTCCGGCGAGAGAAAGCGCGTTATGGCCGATACGATGTTGTCCGTCATTGATCAGCTCTCCTTTTTCCACCTCGCAAGGCCGGCAGATCAGCGACAGGTCTGCTCGTCCGTGGGGATAGGCGAACCTCCCAAATGCGTCCGCGTGCGTGTATCGGGACGGTCCCGCAAAATCGCGGGCAGAACTCCCGATCCGCTTCCGGCGAAAAGAAAACCGAAAGGGCAGCAGTGCTGTCATTCCGCGCGACAGTCAGAACTCAGATGTCAGTTTGATGAAAAAGGACCGCACCCCGCCGATGCCGAACCGCGAAACGCGTGTTGGCCGGGACGGGGCGCGGCAAGTTGCAGGGACGGGACGGGGGAGGAAGGCCCTCATGCTCCCCAGGGGAGAGGGAGCACCCTGCTGTCACACAGTTTGCCAGCCGCGGCGCGATTGAATATCGGCAACACTACCCAACCTTGAAGGAAGAATCCCCGGATTTGACGGCTTGCGTGACCGTACCTGGTCGCTGTCACGTCCACGCGGACGGCAGAAGCAATCACAGCGAATTGATTAAATTCTCAGGCCATATATCGAATATATATCTCATTCGTGAGATTTGTGCGTTTGAAAAATTTTCTCGCATTAATCGTTTGAGTGCGGCTGCATTTGAATGCAACGAGACGCATCGTTATTTTCGCGTAAGACGCATTCAACGGGGAATAATGATGAGGGAAGCCCTTGCCAACCTCAGCTCGACCACGCAGCTCGATACTTCGGCTGACAATTCTCTGCGCAAGTTGCACGCGTTGTGTCAGGCCGCTGGATCAATCTCCAGCCTGAATCTCATCTTCAACGCGTTGCGAGCCGGATATCTCAAGATCGATCGCAGCTACGTTGTGCGCGACGCCAACGCGATCGCCTTGGAGTGGCTCGGCATGGGTCGCGACGATGTGGTCGGCCTGCATTTCGCTACGCTCTCGCCGCGCTCACCGATGACGATGCTGCAGAGCGTGATCGAAAGCACCGTCTTCATCGATCGCGAGCTGACATCGTACCTGCGGCCCGATCGCTTGACCGACCTGCACATCTATCCGGCGGACGAAGGCGCGATCCTCTTCTTCCGGGACGTCACCGAGCAGAAGCGGATGGAGCAGCAGGCGCTGCGCACCAAAGCAATCCTGCAATCGTCCCTCGATGCCTTGTCGGCCCAGGTGGTCGTACTGGATTGCGATGGTGCAATCCTGGCGTCCAATCAGGCATGGCAGCGGTTCGTTGCCGACCACGGGCTTTCCGCGGCGACCAAATCGGGCGCCCTCAACTACCTCACCTTGAGCGACAAGACGCACGCGCGCCGCGCCGACGCGTTGCGCATCGCTGATGCACTCGGCACGGTTCTGAGCGGACGGCGACGCTCTGCGCGCCTGGTGCATAGCTGGCAGCACGATGGCCGGTCGAGCTGGTTCCAGTTGAGTGCCGTGCGTTTCATCTCCGACGGACAGGCGTTTGTCGTGGTCGCGAACGAGGAGGTGACCGCCGTCAAGGAGGCCCAGCAGGTTCTGGGCGAAGTTTCCGAACGCCTGCTGACGCTGCAGGAGGAGGAGCGGCAGAGGATCGCCGAGGAGCTGCATGACTCCACCGCGCAGCATCTGGTCGCCATCGGGCTCAATGTCATGGGCCTCAAAGGCAACCAGGGTGTCGATCTGAGGTCGCGCGGCCTGCTGCGCGATATCGAGGGTTCCCTGCAAGAGGCATCGAAGGAGCTGCGCTCGTTCACCTACCTGCTGCACCCGCCGCGCCTCGAGCAGGACGGCTTGTATGCCACGCTGCAGCGCTACGTCGACGGTTACTGCCGGCGTACTGGCATCCAGACGATACTGCGGGCACCGCTCGCCATCGACACGCTGCCTTTCCCGCTGCAGCGGTCCGTATTCCGGATCGTGCAGGAAGGACTGGCCAACGTGCATAAACACGCCTCGGCCACGCATGTGCGTGTCGACCTCAGATGCGTCACCGGGCGCTTGCACTTGAGCGTGAGCGACAACGGCCGCGGCATCGAGGGCGGCGATGCCAGGTTCCGCAAGCAGGTCCACCCCGCCCGCATGGGTGTCGGCATTCCGGGCATCCGGGCGCGCCTCCAGCAGTTCGGGGGAGAGCTCGTGATCCGGTCGGGGACGCGCGGGACACGGCTGCATGCCGTCATGCCATGCGACGGCGCGCAGGTCCGGAACATGAATGACCTTGTCTCCAGCATTCTCGAATTCCCTCGCATCGAGGGCGCCGAGCGCAATCCAGGATGGCCGGCGGCAAAGAAGATCAGAACTCTGGCGCATATGCGCAAACGGGGAGTTGGAGCGGGTGACTGACGTTGTAAGCAGCGCAAAGACGCGCATTCTCATTGCGGACGATCACGATGTCGTCCGGTCGGGGCTCAAGACTATTCTTGAGGCGCATCAGAAATGGGAGGTCGTGGGCGAAGCTTCCGACGGCAAGGAAGCGATCCGCCTGGCCATCGACCTGAAGCCGGATGTGGCGATCCTCGATTATTCGCTGCCCCTCATCAATGGTGTTGAGGCGACGCGCCAGATCCGGGCGCGCGTGCCGACGGTCGAGATCCTCATTTTCACGATGCACGACAGCGAAACACTGATCTACGACCTGTTGAAAGCAGGCGCGCGGGGTTATCTGCTGAAATCCGATGCCAAGCGCTTCCTGCTCACGGCCATCGAGTCGCTGGCCGCGCACAAGCCGTTCTTCACGGCCAAGGTCTCCGAGACGCTTCTGGAGTCCTACCTTGTCAAGTCGGACTCGGTGGAATGCGTGCTGACATCGCGCGAGCGCAGCGTCATCCAGCTCATCGCCGAGGGGCACAGCAACAAGCAGATTGCCAACGTCCTGAACATCAGCGTCAAGACGGTGGAAACGCACCGGGCGGCCGCCATGCGCAAGCTCAACCTGTCGTCCGCGGCCGGCCTCGTGCGCTATGCAGTGCGCAATAGAATCGTCGAAGCCTGAGACGCGCGCAGGTTGGGCAGTTTCCGCATTTGGTTTTGGGGAATAGTCCTGATCGTATGAGACATGGGCCCTTCATAGGCTGCTTTGGTCGCCACCAAGCAGCAGGGCCGTCATGCCGCCGAAGAAACGTCCGCAAAAAAAGAGCCCTGCCCCGAAAAAGGCCAGTCAGCCGCCTCCTGCGCGCCCGAAATTCAGGGGCTGGGGCATCTGCGCACTCCTCGCCACTCTGATTGGCCTTGGCGCCGTGGCTGCATCCGCGCAAAAGGCCTTTCAGATGGCAGAAGGGGGTGGGGACTCCTGGATCGACTCGCTGCGCTCGGGCCAGTATTTCCGCGATCGCCGGTCGGAGTCATCAAGGTCTTCGGACTCGCGCGAAAGATCGCGTGAAAGGAGCGCAGCCAGATCGGAGGGCCGCAAGCGCGAGCGGTCCGCGCAGCGCGCCTCCGCGACTCGCGTGGGGGCGCTCTCGCAAGATTGGTCCGCGTGGGGAAAGGCCGGCAACACCCACCGCACACTCTGCGTCCGGCTCTGCGATGGCTTCTACTGGCCGATCAATTTCGCGGCGACGCGGGGTGAATTCGAGCGCGACGCGGCCGTCTGCCAGAAAAGCTGCAACTCGCCCGTGGCGCTCTATACCTATCCCAATCCGGGCGGCACACCCGAGGAGATGGTGAGCCTCGAGGGCGAGCCCTATGCAAGCCTGAAGAACGCCTTCGTCTATCGCATATCCTATCGCGAAAGCTGCAAGTGCAAGCCTCACCCCTGGGAGAAGGAGGCGCAGGAGCAGCACGCCACCTACGCCCGCGAGGAGGCACAGGCGGCTGCCGACGTGAAGGGCGAGGTGCGCCCCACGAGCGCGCGCCACTAGCCGGACACGTCGCTGGCTGATGTGTTTCCAGTCAGGTTCCGCTTGAATCTTGATCGTGACGGCGTGTGTCGCGTGCGCGAGCATGCGCTCCTCTTTTGATCGGACGCGCAACCGCGGCGGTCGATCGCTCCACAGGTCTTGGGCTTCGGGTTGGATGCCCGGTCGGGTTGACAGAATGGCCGTTCGTCTGGCGTCATCGCTCGTCATGACGTCGGCGGGAGGCTTGCCGTGTGCGGCATTGTTGGTTTGTTCTTGAAGTCGCCAGGCCTAGAGCCTGAGCTCGGCCGGTTGACGGCACTCATGTTGCACGAGATGTGCGATCGCGGACCGGATAGCGCGGGTTTTGCGGTTTATGCCGCGCCGGAAAAGGGTGTCACCAAGATCTGCGCCGTTGCCGCGGCCGGAAGCGTGGATTGGCCGGCGACAGCCTCGCGCCTCGCCAAAGCCATTGGTGCCGGCGTCGATGTGCAACAGGTCGAGGATCATGCCATCCTCAAGACCGGCGGCGACGGTGAAGCCGCCCGGCGCTGGCTGATCGACAACGTGCCTGCCGCGACCATCCTGAGCCAGGGCAGCTCCATCGAGATTTTCAAGGGCGTCGGCGATCCCGATGCCATCGCGCAGCGGCTCGACCTTGCCGGCTTCTCGGGCACGCATGCGATCGGTCACACGCGCATGGCAACGGAATCGGCCGTCACCATCGCCGGCTCGCATCCCTTCTCCACCGGCAGCGATACCTGCCTTGTTCACAACGGCTCGCTGTCCAACCACAACCGCCTGCGCGAGCGTCTCAAGAAGCGCGGCGAGCGCTTCCAGACCGAGAACGACAGCGAGGTTGCCGCGGCCTACCTCGCCTGGCGCATGAAGGACGGCGACACCCTCGAGGTGGCGCTGGAAAACGCCCTGGACGACCTCGACGGCTTCTACACGTTCGTCGTCGGTACGCGTGACGGCTTCGCGGTGTTGCGCGACCCCGTTGCCTGCAAACCCGCAGTCATGGCCGAGACCGATGACTGGGTGGCCTTCGGCTCCGAGTTCCGTGCACTGGCGGCGTTGCCTGGCGTCGACAAGGCCCGGCTCTGGGAGCCGGCGCCTGCCACGGTCTACGCCTGGAGCCGGACTTGAACATGTCGCGCGCGACCTCTTCGACCATCGCCCTCGACGGGCGCAATTCCGTCCTCGACCTCGCGGGCATGACGTTGCGCGAGGTCAATCAGCTTCTGCATGACGCGGAGGCGGGCGAGTTTCTCATCAAGAATCCACGCGGGGCCCACGCGCTCGCCTGCGGCCTCGATGCGCCGCTCTCCGTCACCATCGACGGGCATGCCGGCTACTATTGTGCCGGCATGAACAAGCTCGCCAATGTCACCATCAACGGTAACGCGGGGACCGGCGTTGCCGAGAACATGATGTCCGGCCGTGTGCACGTGAAGGGCGATGCCTCCCAGTCGGCGGGTGCGACGGCGTGCGGAGGGCTGCTCATCATCGACGGCAATGCGTCGGCGCGTTGCGGTATCTCATTGCGTGGCCTGGACATCGTCGTCAAGGGCTCCGTCGGGCACATGTCGGCCTTCATGGCGCAGGCTGGACACCTGGTGGTGCTGGGCGATGCCGGCGACGCGCTGGGCGACTCGATCTATGAGGCCAGGCTGTTCGTGCGCGGTACGGTGCAGAGCCTCGGCTCCGACTGCGTCGAGAAAGAGATGCGCGACGAGCACAAGTCGGCACTCGCCAAGCTGCTCGAAGACGCAGGCGTCGCGGGCACCGTCGACATCGGAGAGTTCAAGCGCTACGGCTCCGCGCGCCGCCTCTACAACTTTCACATCGACAATCTGGGGTCCTACTGATGACGGGCGACGAGCGTTGGATCCACACGCCGCCCCGCTGGTCGGCGACCTTCGATCCGCACACCATCGCAGAGATTCATCGCGCTGCGGCGACAGGCATCTACGACATCCGCGGCTTCGGCGCCAAACGCAAGCTGCCGCATTTCGACGATCTGCTGTTTCTGGGCGCCTCGATCAGCCGCTATCCGCTCGAAGGGTACCGCGAGAAATGCGTCACCGAAGTCGTGCTCGGCACGCGCTATGCCAAGAAACCCGTCACGCTGAAGATCCCCATCACCATCGCCGGCATGAGCTTCGGCTCGCTGTCGGCGCAGGCCAAGGAGGCGCTGGGCCGCGGCGCCTCGCAGGTCGGGACATCGACCACCACTGGCGACGGCGGCATGACCGAGGAAGAGCGGCGCCACTCGCAGATCCTCGTCTATCAGGTGCTGCCCTCGCGCTACGGCATGGACCCTGACCAGCTGCGTAAGGCCGACGCCATCGAGATCGTCGTCGGCCAGGGCGCCAAGCCGGGCGGTGGCGGCATGCTGCTCGGCCAGAAGATTTCCGAGCGCGTCGCCAAGATGCGCACGCTGCCGCAAGGGATCGATCAGCGCTCTGCCTGTCGCCACCCCGACTGGACCGGCCCGGACGATCTCGAGATCAAGATCCAGGAGTTGCGCGAGATCACGGATTGGCAGAAGCCGATCTATGTCAAGGTCGGCGCGGCGCGGCCCTACTACGACACGGCACTCGCGGTGAAGTCCGGCGCCGACGTCGTCGTGCTCGACGGCATGCAAGGCGGCACGGCGGCAACGCAGGACGTGTTCATCGAGCATTGCGGTATTCCCACGCTCGCTGCCATCCGGCCGGCCGTGCAGGCGTTGCAGGAGCTCGACATGCACCGCAAGGTGCAGCTCATCGTGTCGGGAGGTATCCGCAATGGTGCCGATGTGGCCAAGGCTTTGGCCCTCGGTGCCGACGCGGTGTCCATCGGCACCGCGGCGCTGATCGCGCTTGGCGACAATCACCCGCGCCACGAGGAGGAGTACCGCAAGCTCGGCACGACCGCCGGTGCCTATGACGATTGGCACGAAGGCCGCGATCCGGCCGGCATCACCACGCAGGACCCGGCGCTGACTGCGCGTCTCGATCCGGTCGCCGCCGGCAAGCGGCTTGCCAACTACCTGTCCGTGCTGACGCTCGAGTGCCAGACCATCGCCCGGGCCAACGGCAAGAGCCACATCCACAACCTGGAACCCGAGGATCTCGTCGCGCTCACCGTCGAGGCGGCGGCCATGGCGCAGGTGCCTCTCGCTGGCACCAACTGGATTCCAGGCCGCAGTGCGCAAGACTAGCCAAAAGATCAACAGGGAGTAGCCCAATGAAAGAGCCGACCAAAATCAACGCCAAGATCAGCGCCGGCGGCCAGCCCACCGAAGAGGACATCGCCGCGCTCAAGGCCTCGGGCGTCCGCAAGATCATCAACCTGCGCCGCGCCGGCGAGCAGAACCAGCCGCTCGATCCCGACGCCGAGGGCGAGGTCGTGAAGCGTGCGGGCCTCGAGTACCTGCACGTTCCCGTCGATCCCAAAAACCTCGATCCGTCCTCCGCTGCCGCAGTCGCCAAGGCGATCGAGGAAACCGACGGCCCGGTGTTCGTTCATTGCGCCGCGGGCGGCCGAGCGGTGACGCACGCTCTCCTTGCCGAGGCCAAAGCACAGGGCAGCTCGGCCGACAAGGTCATGAAGAAGGCCGAGGAGATCGGCGCTCCCGTCACCGACGAAGGTTTCAAGGCCTACATCCGCAAGGTCGCGGGCGAGGGGAAATAGAAGCAGCTCGCACACCAGGTTCGTTCATCGCCGGAGGCTCGCGTCGCATGTCGTTGTCGGAATATGCCAAGCAAAACGGGGTCAAGTATTTCCTGATCTCGTTCGTCGATCTGTTCGGCACCATGCGCGCCAAGATTGTTCCGGCGACGGCCATCGACAACGTGGCGAAGTCCGGAGCCGGCTTTGCCGGCTTCGCCACCTGGTTCGACATGACGCCCGCCCATCCCGATATCCTGGTGTCGCCCGATCCCGACACGGTCATCCAGCTTCCCTGGAAGCCGGAGGTCGCCTGGGTTACCGGCGATCTCGTCATGGATGGCAAACCCGTGGACCAGAACCCGCGGCAGGTCTTGAAGCGGGTGATAGCGGCCGCAGCCGCCGACGGTCTCGAGATGAAGACCGGTGTCGAGTGCGAATACTTCCTCATCGCGCCGGATGGCAAGTCGATCTCGGACGCTGCCGATTTCCAGGCCAAGCCCTGCTACGATCAACAGGCCCTCATGCGCCGCTACGAGGTGATCAAGGAAATCTGCGATGCCATGATCGCGCTGGGCTGGAACCCCTATCAGAACGATCACGAGGACGCGAACGGCCAGTTCGAGATGAACTGGGACTACGACACCGCGCTGCGCACGGCCGACAAGCACGCCTTCTTCAAGTTCATGGTCAAGTCCATCGCCGAGAAGCATGGCCTGCGCGCAACGTTCATGCCCAAGCCCTTCGCCAACCTCACGGGCAACGGCTGCCACGCCCACGTGTCGCTCTGGTCCACCCGGACCGGCAAGAACGCCTTCGACAATCCTGAGGGAGAGCTCGGCCTTTCGCAGGACGCTTATCACTTCATCGGCGGGCTCATTCACTCGGCCGGCTCGCTGGCTGCCATCACCAATCCGACGGTCAACTCTTACAAACGCATCAACGCTCCGCCGACGGCGTCCGGTGCCACGTGGTCGCCCAACACAATCACCTACGCCGGCAACAACCGCACACACATGATCCGCATTCCCGATGCGGGCCGGTTCGAGATCCGTCTCGCCGATGGCGCGGCAAACCCTTACCTGCTGCAGGCCGCGATCCTGGCGGCGGGCATGGACGGCCTGCGCAACAAGCGCGATCCGGGCAAGCGGCTCGACATCAATATGTATACCGACGGCCATACCGTGAAGGATGCCAAGCGCCTGCCACTCAACCTGCTCGATGCGCTGCGGAATTTCGAAACGAGCGAGATGCTCAAATCGGCGTTCGGCGAGGCGACGGTCGCTGCCTACGCCAAGCTGCGTCACGCCGATTGGAACGACTACGCTCGCCACCTGACCGACTGGGAGCGTCAGACCACGCTCGATTGCTGAGCACCGGCAGTCGCCGCGTGATGATTTTTTTGATCACTTGCCTGTTGTTCAGGCAGTAGATCGGCGATCCAAGATACAGTAGCGTATGGACGGCGAAGGAAGACTGGGGTCCACCCGGCTCGGAGCCGTAGGAAACGCCTGCAAAGTGGCACGAATCGCGCCGGCACCCGTCGAGACGGTGGTGTACGGCGAGATGGCCGCGATGTTCTGGCATAGAAGGTGCAGTTGAAACCTCGCGCCCTCGTGCGCGACCGCGGGAACCTCGTTGCTGATGTCCACGACCACACGATCAGTCGCCGATCTTTCGGATCTGACGATTGCTGATGCCGGCACGCTGATCGAGCGGGGTGAGGTGTCCCCCGTGGAACTCGTGGACGCGGCACTGGCACGCATCGAGAAGCACAACCCGACGCTGCATGCCTTCATCACCGTCACGGCGGATCGCGCGCGCAAACAGGCGCGGGAAGCGGAAACTCGCATCGCCAAGGGCGGCTATCGCGGCGGGTTCGACGGCATTCCTTTCGCCCTCAAGGACAATATCGATACGGCTGGCCTACGGTCGACATCGCACTCCAAGCTGCTGATCGACAACGTGCCTGCCGAGGATGCGGCGGTCGCCAGCAAGCTTGCCGATGCCGGCGGCATTCTCGTCGGCAAGACGGCAACGTTCGAGTTTGCGCTCGGTGGGCCCTCCTGGGATTTGCCGTGGCCGCCGGCGGTCAATCCGTGGAGCTCGCAGCATCTGCCCGGCGGCTCGTCGTCGGGGTCCGGCTCCGCCGTCGGCGGGCGCCTCGTTCCCGCTGCAATCGGCACGGATACCGGCGGCTCGGTGCGCTGGCCGGCGGCTGTTTGCGGCATCGCCGGCCTGAAGCCGACCTATGGCCGCATCAGCCGGCGCGGCGTGCATCCCAACACGTTCTCGCTTGATCATTGCGGACCGATGACCCGTACTGTCGAGGACTGTGCCATCATGCTGGGCGCGATTGCGGGATATGATCCGCGCGATCCCGGCTGCATCGATGAGCCTGTGCCCGATTATCGTGCGGCTCTGACGGGCTCCATCAAGGGGCTGCGCATCGGCCTGATCCGGCACTGGTATGCCAGCGAGGGCGCGCCCGAGGTGGTCAGCGCCGTCGATGCCGCAATCAAGCAGCTGGCCGCGCTCGGCGCGATCGTCGAGGAGATCGAGCTGGCACCGCTCCTCGACTATGTCGACTGCAAGACCACGATCTCCATCTCAGAGCTGTACGCCATCCACGAGACCGACCTGAAGACGCGGCCGCAGGATTTCGGCAAGCTCTTGCGCACCCGCATCATCGCCGGCGGTCTGGTGCGCGCCGAGGATTATGTGCAGGCCATGCGCTGGCGTACGGAGCTGACGACGAAGATGCTGGCGCATTTCCGCCGTTTCGATGTCCTGGCCACCGCCGGCTGGCTCAATCCCGCGGAGCCCAACGATCCGCAGGGCACCGATTTCTTCAAGAAGCGGCAGCTCGTGACCATGCCGTTCAGCGTTTCGGGCATTCCGGCTCTCTCCGTACTCTGCGGCTTCACCGCCGAAGGGTTGCCGCTGTCGCTGCAGATCGGCGGCAAGCCCTTCGATGAAGCAACAGTGCTGCGCGCCGGGGATGCCTATCAGCGCAGCACGGACTGGCACCTGCGCAAGCCGCCGCTGGCCTGAGCGCGCAAACCAATCGGGAGGACGACAATGAAAAAAGAGCCCGCCACGCGTGAGGAGATCGCCGTGCTCGCCAAGACCGCCGGCCTGGATCTGCCACCGCAATACTTCGACGAGCTGGTGGAGGCCTATCTCAATATCGAACCGATGCTGCTGCGCTTGCGCCGGAACCGCGACCGGGCGGACGAGCCGGCGCACGTCTACGATCCCCGCAAGTTCATGCCGCGCGAGGGTTGATCCGTGAGCGGCGCGTTGCACGAGATCACGATCGCGGGCGCCAACCGGGCCTTTGCCGCGCGCAAGCTGTCGCCCGTGGAGCTGACGAAGGCCTATCTCGCGCGCATCGCCGAGATCGACAGCACGCTGCATTCCTATCTGCTCGTGACCGGGGATCGCGCTCTTGCCGAGGCCGCGCAGGCTGAGGCGGAGATCATGCGCGATGGTCCGCGCGGGCCGATGCACGGCGTTCCCTACGGCCTCAAGGACATCTACGAGACCAAGGGCCTGCGCACGACCGCGCACTCGAAGCTGCTCGAGGAATACATTCCGGCTGAGGACTGCACAGCGCAGAAGAAGCTGCGCGCTGCCGGCGGCGTTCTGCTCGGCAAGCAGGCGACGTGGGAGTTCGCTCTCGGCGGTCCATCGTTCGACCTGCCCTGGCCGCCGGCCCGTAATCCCTGGGATCTGAGCCGCTCGCCGTCGGGATCATCGAGCGGGGCGGGCGCCTCCATTGCAGCGGGCCTGTGCGCCGGCGCCATGGGCAGCGACACCGGCGGCTCGATCCGCATGCCGGCTGCCGCGTGCGGTATTGCCGGACTGAAGCCGACCTACGGCCTCGTGAGCCGCAAAGGCGTGCTGCCGAACTCCTTCAGCTTCGATCACTGCGGTCCCATGGCCTGGACCGTGGAGGACGTGGCGCTGATGCTGCAGGTGGTGGCCGGCTACGATCCGGCCGATCCGGGATCAGCGGATGCACCGGCGGTCGACTATGCAGCGGCGCTCACGCGCTCCGTCAAAGGCCTGAAGGTCGGTGTCGTCAGCGCCTGGTATGAGGAAGAAGTCCGCGCGGCACCTGCCGTCATCGCCGCCATGGACGAGAGCATTCGCACGTTCGAGGCGCTGGGGTGCGCGGTGAAGCGCATCACGCTGCCGACGTTGCGCGATTTCACCGACGCGAAGACGCCGATCACGCTGACCGAGATCTACACCATCCATGAGAACGATCTGAGGACGCGGCCCCAGGATTTCGGACGCAGCCTGCGCTACCGCATCATGCCTGGCGGCCTGTTGCGGGCCGAGGACTATGTACAAGGCATGCGTTGGCGCAACGAGCTGACGGCAATGACGCTGGAGGCCATGCGCGGCTTCGACGTGATCATCACGGCCGGAGCCTTCGAGCCGGCAACGCCGATCGCGGAGGAGAACCCTCCGGTGGTGATCGGCGCCAAGACGCCGTCACTGACGTCGCCGTTCAATCTCACGGGCATGCCGGCGCTGACCGTCTGCAACGGCTTCATGGCGTCGGGATTGCCGGTCGGCATGCAGATCGCGGGCCGTCCGTTCGATGACGCGACGGTTCTCGCGGTTGGACACGCCTTCGAGACGACAACGGGTTTCCGGTCCAAGCGGCCGGTGGTGAAGCCGCAGCAGGCGGCGCAATAGCGTGGTGCGCTCATAACAGGAGACTAGGGCGGGTATGGATTCGGAATTGGAACAGCAAGAGCTCCAGAAAATTCTGTCGCGCGTGTTCGCGCATGATTCGAAGCTCTACCAGAACCGGGGCTTTCAGAAGCGCATCGGCTACGGCAAGAAGCCGGCGCTCATCAACATCGATCTGGCCAATGCCTGGACGCAGCCGGGCAGCCCCTTCGTTTGTACGGGCATGGAGACGATCATCCCGGCCGTGCAGCAGCTTCTCGCCGCCTTCCGCGCCCGCAGCCTGCCGGTGATCTACACGACCACGGCCTATGAGGTGATGGACGGTCCCGCCTCCGACATGGGGTTGTGGAATCTCAAGATCCCGACCGACGTGCTGAAGGCCGGCACCAAGCTGATCGAGATCGACGATCGCCTGAAGCCTGCGCCCGGCGAGCATGTCATCGTGAAAAAACGCGCGAGTGCCTTCCACGGCACGCATCTCGCTGGCATGCTGCGTGCACTGAACGTGGACACCGTCATCGTCACGGGAACGACGGCGAGCGCCTGCGTGCGCAACACGGTCGAGGACGCCATTGCCGATGGCTTCCGCCCGATCGTACCGCGCGAGACGGTAGGCGACCGCATTCTCGGTGCGGTAGAATGGAACCTGTTCGATATCGATGCCAAGTTCGGCGACGTCGAGCCGCTCGAGAAGGTTCTGGCCTATCTGAAATCGAACGACATTGGTTGAAACATACGAAAGAGCGGGGCCAACCGCCGGTCAATGGGAGAGGTTGGAGGATCATGACGGGTACCAGGAGTGACAGAATGAAATTCAGACTAGTCGGGGCGCTCGCTGCGGCGGCGGTATCGTGTGCGGTCGCTGCAAGTCCGGCGTTCGCGGAAAAGGTCTTGCGTGTCGGCATGACGGTGGCCGACATCGCGCTCACCACGGGAGCGCCGAGCCAGGGTGCGGAAGGCCTCCGCTTCTCCGGCGTGACGATGTACGACGGCCTCGTGAACTGGGATCTCTCCAGCTACGAGAAGGCTGCTGTGCTGAAGCCGGGCCTTGCCGAGAGCTGGGCCGTCGATGAGAACGACAAGTCGGTCTGGATCTTCAAGCTGCGCAAAGGCGCGAAGTTCCACGATGGCTCGGAGTTCAACGCCGATGCCGTGGTGTGGAATCTGGAGAAGATATTGCGGCGCGACTCGCCGCAGTTCGATCAGGCGCAATCGGTCCAGGCTGCGCAGTATTCCGGTTCGATCCTGAGCTGGGCGAAGATCGACGACTACACGGTCTCGATTAAGACCAAGGGGCCGGATGCGGTTCTCCCTTACAATCTCGTGCACATCTACTTGTCCAGCCCCAAGCGCTGGGAGGAACTCGGCAAGGACTGGAACAAGGTCGCCGCGCAGCCGTCGGGCACGGGGCCCTGGATCATGGAGAAGCTGGTTCCGCGCGAGCGTGCCGAGCTCAAGCGCAATGCCAACTACTGGGATCCGAAGCGCATCCCCAAGTCGGACAGGCTCGTTCTGCTGCCGATGCCGGATGCCAACACGCGTGTTGCGGCGCTGCTCTCCGGCCAGGTCGACTGGATCGAGGCGCCGCCGCCCGATGCCGTGCCGCGCCTGAAGCAGGCCGGCATGCAGATCGTCACCAATGTGTACCCGCACATCTGGCCCTATCAGATCAGCTTTCTCGACGACTCGCCCTTCAAGGACATCCGCATCCGCAAGGCGGCCAACCTCGCCATCGATCGCGAAGGCATGGTGAAGCTGCTGGGCGGGCTCGCGACGCCGGCCAAGGGCATGATCACCGAGGGGCATCCGTGGTTCGGCAAGCCGAACTTCGAGCTCAAGTATGATCCGGAAGGCGCCAAGAAGCTGCTGGCTGAAGCCGGTTATGGCCCCAAGAATCCGGTCAAGGTCAAGGTCATCATCTCGCCGGCCGGATCGGGGCAGATGCAGCCTCTGCCGATGAACGAGTTCGTGAAGGAGAACTTCAAGGACGTCGGCATCGACATGGAGTTCGTGGTGATGGACTGGGAAGCCTTGCGCGGCCGGCGGCGTGCCGGTGCATGGGCCCCGGACAACAAGGGCCTGCACGGCGTCAACAATAGCTGGGCGTTCTGGGATCCGGATATCGGCCTCATCAAGGCGTCCGCATCCACCGAGCTTGTGCCGACCGGGTTCAACTGGGGCAAATATAATGACCCCAAGGCGGACGAGCTCGCGAAGGCGGCCAAGAACGCTTTCGTCGAAGCCGAGCAGAACAAGATTCTCGGCGAGCTCCACACCTATCTCGTGGACCAGGCCATGTGGATCTGGATGGTGCACGACTTGAATCCGCGGGCCCTGTCGCCGAAGGTGAAAGGTTTCGTGCAGGCACAAAGCTGGATTCAAGATCTGACGACCGTCGATATGCAGCAATAAGAAAACAAGGCCGGCCGGATCGTCCATTTTCCGTCGTATGATGATCCGGCCGGAATATGAAGGCTGAGGAGGCAGCGTGCTGATCTACCTGCTGCGTCGCGTGCTCTATACGATCCCGATCGCCATCGGGGTCTCCATCGTCTGCTTTGCGTTGATCCATCTCGCGCCGGGCGATCCCCTGAGCGCCGTGATCCCGGAAGGCGCCAGCCCGCAGGTGATCGCCGAGCTCAAGGCCGCCTATGGCTTCGATAAGCCGCTGCCCGTGCAATATCTGACGTGGCTCAGCCGCGTGCTGGTCGGTGATTTCGGCATGTCCATCATGACGCGCCGGCCTGTCATCAGCGAGGTCGGGCCCGCCGTCGTCAACACCATGACGCTGGCCGTTGCCGCGATCATCATCGGCTTCTTCTTCGGCATCGTCCTCGGCCTGATCGCGGGCTACACCGTCGGCACGTATGTGGACCGCGGCGTCACAGCCGTGGCCGTCACGGGGGTCAGCATCCCGCACTACTGGCTCGGGATGGTGCTGATCGTGATCTTTGCGGTCAATCTCGGCGTGCTGCCGGCCATGGGCATGGGCGCGAAGGGCTCCACGACGTTTGCCTTGGACTGGGAAAGCCTGCGCCACCTGATCCTGCCGGCCGTTGCGCTTTCCGTTATTCCCGCCGGCATCATCGCCCGCTCCGTCCGCGGTACGGTGGCGGAGGTACGCAAGCAGGATTTCGTGCAGACCCTCTATGCGAAAGGCCTGCCGCCGCATCGTGTGTTCGTGCATGTCATCAAGAATGCGGCGCCGACCGTACTCGCGATCATGGGCCTGCAACTGGCGCAGCTGCTGGGCGGGTCGATCCTGGTCGAGACGGTGTTTTCGTGGCCGGGCACCGGCTTCCTGCTGAACACCGCGATCTTCACACGCGACCTGCCGATCCTGCAGGGCACGATCCTGGTTCTGTCGATGTTCTTCGTGATCATCAATCTGATCGTCGATCTCGTACAAACCGCGTTCGATCCGCGGATCAAGCGAGCCTAGAATGCAAGACCGCACGACAGCCGCCGCAACCCTCGACGCCGCCCAGGCCGTGCCTCAGACCGGCAAGCGGCCCCGCTCGCGCAGCTTCTGGCAAACGGTCGGACGCCGGCTGTCGCGCGACCCCATTACGATGGTTTGCGCCACGATCCTGCTCCTCATCATCCTGATGGCGATCTTTGCGCCCCTGATCGCGCCCTACGATCCCTACAGGACCAGCATGACCCGCCGCCTGCTCGCGGTCGGCGATCACCGCCACTGGCTCGGCACCGACGAGCTCGGCCGGGACCTGCTGACGCGCCTGATCTACGGCGGGCGCATGTCGCTGTTCATGGGGTTCATGCCGGTGATCCTGGCGACGATGATCGGCGGCACGCTCGGCGTCATTGCCGGCTATGCGGGTGGTGCCATCAACATGGCGATCATGCGCGTTATCGACGTGTTCTACGCTTTCCCGTCCGTGCTTCTGGCTGTCGCCATCTCCGGTGTGCTGGGCGCGGGCATCGTCAACAGCCTCGTGTCGCTGACGCTGGTCTTCATTCCGCCGATCGCGCGTGTCGCCGAGAGCGTGACCACCCAGATCCGCAATCAGGATTACGTGGAGGCGGCGCGCGCCACAGGGGCCTCGAGCTGGCGCATCGTGTCCGGGCATGTGCTGAGCAACGTCACCGGTCCCATCCTGATCTATGCGTCGAGCCTCATCAGCGTGTCGATCGTCATCGCCTCCGGCTTGAGCTTCCTTGGGCTCGGCATCGTGCCGCCCGAGGCCGAATGGGGACTGATGCTCAACACGCTCAGGCAGTCGATCTACGTCGCGCCGCTCAATGCCGTGCTGCCGGGCGTGATGATCTTCGTCACGTCGATGTGCTCGAACCTGATCAGCGACGGGTTGCGCGCGGCCATGGATGTGAAGGTGTGAGATGGCGCAGACCGTGGCGAAATCTCCGGCCATGACGTCCTCGAGCCAGGTGGATACGCGGGATCGTGGCGGACCGCAGCAACCCATGCTGCTCGTCGAGGGCTTGAAGAAGCATTTTCCGATCAAGGGCGGCCTGCTCGGCGGCACGCAAGCGCACGTCAAGGCCGTAGACGGTATTTCGTTCGAGGTGAGGAAGGGCGAGACGCTCGGCATCGTCGGCGAGTCGGGATGCGGCAAGTCGACGGCGGCACGGCTGTTGATCCGCCTGATCGAGCCGGACGCGGGGACCGTCGTGCTCGATGGCGAACCTGTCGCGGTGGGCGGCGGGCTCAGCGTGCGCGAGATGCGGCGCCAGATCCAGATGGTGTTCCAGGACAGCTATGCCTCGCTCAATCCCAGGCTGACGATCGAGGACTCCATCACCTTCGGACCCAAGGCCAATGGATCCTCCAAGGCCGAAGCGACCAAGCAGGCGCATAGCGTGCTGCGCATGGTCGGGCTGGTGCCTGAAATGTTCGCCCAACGCTATCCGCATGAGCTTTCCGGCGGTCAGCGCCAGCGTGTGAACATCGCGCGAGCCCTGGCGCTGGGTCCGCGGGTGCTCATTCTCGACGAGGCCGTGTCCGCGCTCGACAAGTCGGTGGAGGCGCAGGTTTTGAACCTACTGCAGGACCTGAAGGAGCGCCTGCAGCTCACCTACATCTTCATCTCGCACGACCTCAACGTCGTGCAGTACATCTCCGACCGCGTCCTGGTGATGTATCTCGGCAAGGCGATCGAGGTCGGCCCCGTCGACCGCATCTACAATTCGCCGCTGCATCCCTATACGCGCGGCCTGCTGTCCTCGCGCCTGTCGATGGACCCGGGCAAGCGCGTGTCGAAGGCGCCGTTGTCGGGCGATCCGCCGAACCCGATCGATCCGCCGTCGGGATGCCGCTTCCGCACGCGCTGTCCGATCGCAGAGGGTGTTTGCGCGGAGCGCGAGCCGCAGTTCTCCAGCGCGGCCGCAGGTCATACCGTTGCGTGTCATGCCCACTGCCCAGGGTCAGGCCACAGCCTGGCCGCGGCGGCAGGTTAGGCGGAGGGCATGATGCAGGAGCGAGCCGCACAAACGAGCACCAAGGCCGGAACATCGCCTCTCGTGGATGTCGACGGGCTGACCGTGCGGTTCGTCTCGCGCGATCTCGACATCTCGGTCGTGAACGGCGTCAGCTTCAAGCTGGAGCAGGGCCAGGTGCTGTGCCTGCTCGGCGAGTCGGGCTCGGGCAAGAGCGTGACCATGCGTGCGCTGATGCGCCTGTTCCCGGGAACGGCCAGGATCGGTGGCCGCATCACCATCGATGGCCAGGATATCCTGGCCCTGTCCGAGGCGGGCCTGCGCAAAATTCGCGGCAGCCTCATCTCCATGGTGTTCCAGGAGCCGATGACGGCGCTCGATCCGGTCTTCACGATCGGCACCCAGATCGCGGAGTCAGTGTCGTACCATGACGGCGTTTCGTCGCGTGACGCGCACAAACGTGCGCTCGAGCTGATGGAGCTGGTGCAGGTGCCGTCCGCCAAGCGGCGCCTCGAGGCCTATCCGCACGAGCTGTCCGGCGGCCTCAGGCAGCGCGCCATGATCGCGCTCGCGCTGGCGTGCCGGCCGAAGCTGCTTCTCGCCGACGAGCCGACGACGGCACTCGATGCCACCGTGCAGATCCAGATTCTCCTGCTCTTGCGCGAGCTGCAGCGGGAGCTCGGCATGGCGACGATTTTCGTCACTCACGACCTGGGCGTAGCATGTGAGGTCGCGGACAATGTGGCCGTCATGTATGCGGGACGTTTCGTGGAGGCGGGGTCGGTCGCCGACGTGATGGGCGCTCCCATGCACCCCTACACGGAAGGCCTGCTGCGCTCCACCGTGCACGCCGGCACGCGCGGACACCGCCTCGATCCCATCCCCGGATCTCCGCCGGACCTCGCCGAGCTGCCGCCGGGTTGCGCCTTCGCGCCGCGCTGTGCTTATGTGCAGCCTGTGTGTCTGGAGGCTCAGCCCGCAGAGTTCAACAAGGGAGGGCATACAGCCCGCTGTGTTCGATTGGGCTCCGCGCCACCGGCTATCGCTGTGGCTGGAGCCCAATCGAACCAGGACTAAGCTCTCACAACTCCGGATCGATGAGCTTGATGATGCTGCTCGTGTCGAGGTCGCCATGGCCTTGCGAGATCAGCATGGCGAACGCCGCGGTCGCCACCGCGCCGAGCGGCGTGGATGTGCCGGCGGTCTGCGCCGCGGCCTGAGACAGCCGCAGATCCTTCAACATCAGCTTGGCGGCGAAGCCGGGTTTGAAGCCTTTGCTGGAGGCTGAGCCCGGCACGGGGCCTGGCATCGGGCAGGACTTGTTCAGCACGAACGAGCTGGCGGTCGATGTCGAGAGCACGTCATAGAGCGTCTGCCGGTCCACGCCCAGCTTCTCGCCCATCACGAATGCCTCGGACACCGCGAGGAAGGTGATGCCGGCCACCATGTTGTTGCAGATCTTGGTGACCTGGCCGAAGCCCGGCTCGCCGCAATGCACGATGTTCTTGCCCATGCCCTGCAGAATGGGACGCGCTTTCTCGAACGTCGCCTTGCTGCCTCCGCACATGAAGGTCAGCGTGGCCGCGTCGGCACCCACCGTTCCGCCGGAGACTGGAGCATCGAGCATGGCGAAGCCGGCTTCGGTGGCCGCGGCATGTACCGCGCGGGCGCTGTCGACATCGATCGTCGAGCAATCGATCAGGACCGTGCCCGGATCTGCCGCACCGATGACCCCGTTATTGAGGAAGACCTCGCGCACGTGCGCGCCGACAGGCAACATGGTGACGACGAAATCCACACCCTTTGCCGCATCCCTGACCGAGGCCGCCCGCTTGGCGCCTGACTGCACGGCGAAGTGCACCGCTTCCTCCGAGACGTCGAACACCTTGAGGCTGTGGCCGGCCTTGATCAGGTTGCGGGCCATCAGGCTGCCCATATTGCCGACGCCGATGAATCCAACACGTGCCATTGCGTTTCCCCGTTCTTTTCAGTTTCGTTTCTTGTTCAATCAGGCTGGCGCCGAAGGGTTGCCTCCGGCGCCCGAGATTCGGCACTCTACGATTTTGCTGGAGCCAGCAGGTCGAAAATCCGCTCGTCCAGGGTGGTGCGGGAGCCGTCCGGGCTGATCGACTGAATGCAGACGTGGTCGGCGCCGGCGCCCCAATGCTCCTGGATGCGCGCGCGGATGGCGCCTTCGTCACCCCAGATCACATTGGCATCGACGAACGCGTCGGTGCCGCCGCCGGCCATGTCGCCGTCGGTGAAGCCCAGGCGCCGCCAGTTGTTGACATAGTTTTCCAGGGCGAGATAGGGCGCCAACGCCGCCCGCGCCGCCTGACGGGCTTTGCCGGGATCGGTCTGGAGCAGGACCATCTGCTCGGGGCACAGCAGCTTGCCCGGCCCCATGATGCGGCGCGCGTCGGCGGTGTGCGCGGGTGTCACGCAATAGGGATGGGAGCCGTCGGTCAGCTCAGCCGCCAGCTCCAGCATGCGCGGACCCAATGCGGCCAGTACGGTCAGTGGTGGCTTGGCAGGCTCGGGGGCGTAGTAGGGCGCCGATTGCATCGCCTCCAGGTAGGCGCGCATGGTCGCGACCGGCTTGCCGTAGGCATGGCCGCGCATGTTGGCGACGAGCGGCACATGCGAGACGCCGAGGCCGAGCAGGAAACGGCCGCCGGATTGCTCGTTGAGGCCGAGCTGTGCGCTGCGCATGGCCATGGCATCGCGGCCGTAGATGTTGGCGATGCCGGTGGCGATGTTGAGGTTTTGCGTGCCCGCGAGCAGCCAAGAGGAATTGACGAGCGCGTTGCGGCCGCGGCTCTCGGGGATCCACAGCGTGCGATAGCCGCGTTGCTCCGTGCGGCGCGCGAAATCCTGCGCGTCCCTGGCGGTCAGGCTGTCCAGCGACGCCCAGACGCCGAGTTGTCCCAGTTCCATGCTCTCTCCGTCGAATACGAGGTGTGGTTGGCGATCATCGTAAGCGGGTTCTGTGGGGCTGTCTCTGCCGCATCGCGCGCATGCGTTTTTGAGGCAGCATGAAACGCCGGGCCGGGTATGATGGCGCCAAGGCCGCGCGCGGCGGCCGCCGACACCAAACGGTATGAGGAGACGCTATCGATGAAGAAACCCCACAGCACGGTCGGCTCGCGCATGGCCGGGCTCAGCGACACATGGCTCGCCAAGACCAAGGAGCCGATCCTCGAGCCGGACCTCGAGATCATCGATCCGCATCATCACCTGTGGGATTTCCCGGAGCATCGTTACCTGATCAACGAGATCCTGGCGGACACCAATACGGGCCACAAGGTCATCAGCACAGTCTTCCTAGAGTGTACGGCGTGCTATCGCGCGGACGGGCCGGAGGCCATGCGCCCGGTCGGCGAGGTGGAGTTCGTCAACGGCGTATCCGCCATGTCGGCGAGCGGAGACTATGGGCCGACGCGGGTGGCGGCGGGCATCGTCGGCTTTGCCGAGTTGCGCCTTGGCGCGCAAGTCGAGGAGGTCCTGCGGGCGCAGGTCAATGTCGGCGGCGGCCGGTTCAAGGGCATCCGCTACGTCGCGACATGGGAGGACCAGGAGCCGACCATTCACAACGGGCACACCAATCCTCCCCGCTACATGTATCGCGACGATGCCAAGTTTCACGAAGGCTTCGCGGTGCTGGGCAAGCTCGGCCTGACCTTCGACGCCTGGGTGTACCACCCGCAGCTCCCTGACGTGATCGCATTGGCGCGGAAGTTTCCGAGCCAGCCCATCGTCATGAACCACTGCGGCGGTCCGCTCGGGGCCGGCTGGTACGCGAGCCGGCGCGACGAGGTGTTCGCCGACTGGAGCCGCAACATTCGCGAGCTGGCGACGTGTCCCAACGTCATGATCAAGCTCGGCGGCATCGGCATGCGGGTGAACGGCTTCAACTTCGACAAGCGCGACGTGCCGCCGTCGTCGGAGGAGCTGGCGAAGACGTGGCGCCCCTTTGTCGAGACGTGCATCGAGGCTTTCGGTGCCGATCGCGCCATGTTCGAGAGCAATTTCCCGGTCGACAAGTTCTCCGGCAGCTACGCCATCTACTGGAATGCCTTCAAGCGGCTGGCGTCGGGCGCCTCGGCGGGGGAGAAGGCGAAGCTGTTTCGCGAGACCGCGCGCAAGTTCTACAGCCTGCCGTGATGTGAGGTTGCGAGAGCGCCGGAGCCGATGCGGCTCCGGTGATCCCGATCAGGATTTTGCCTTGCCCTTGCCGGCCTGGCGGTTGGAGTATCGCGCATTGCCCAGGCCCGTGCCGATGGTCAGGACGCCCCAATGCTTGCGGTCCTTGACGTTGGGCAGCTCGCTCAAGCCCTGGACGACGGCATCGTTGTGCATCACCACCATGGTCTCGTGATCGCCGATCTTGGGCATGCCCTCGATGATCGTGCGCGGCAGATTGAACCGGCTGCTCTCCCAATTGCCGGGCAGGTTCTGCGCGCCCCGCTCGATGGAGCCATCCTCATGGATGATGCCCGGGCAGCCGATGCCGACGACGGGCGCCAATGAGATCTTGTTCTTCTTTGCCCACTGCTGGAGATCCTTGAGCATCTCGATCAGCCGGTCGACGGCATCGTCGCGCTTGATGTCCTCCTCGCTGTGGCGCCACAGCTCGAACGTTGCAACACGCGCTTTCGCGAGATCGGACGTCTTCTTCAGGTTCAGTTCGACGATGCCAGCGCGGATGTTAGTGCCACCGACGTCGACCGCGAGGATGCCCTCGTGTCCCTTGAGCATCCAGGCGGGCAGGAGATGGGCCGCGCCGAGCAGGCCCGCCTCGTCGGGATCGTTGCGGATCAATTCGAGATCGACATCGATGTCGTCGGCCTTGAGCAGCAGGCCCGCACGCGCCACGGCCAGCTCGCCGATGCGGCTGGCGCTGAAGCCGCCGCCGACGACCAGGCATTCGGTGTCACGCCACTCCTTCGCGCGCAGAAAGCGCCGGATGACGTGGGCCAACTGCTGGGCGAATTCCTCGACGGCGCTTTGCACGAGGCCCGCCGTCTCCGCGTCACCTTCGGCGAGGAGGCTCGCGAGCTTCTTGCGGCCGATCTCCTCGCTCGGGACTTTGCCCAGCGGATCCTGATCGACATCTTTCAGGCGCTTGCGCCACGTGTCGAGGATGTCCCAGAAGGCGCCCTTGTTGGCGCGGTCGCCGAGAAATCCGTCCTCGTCCTCGATTTCCAGATTGTAGCTGTCGACCGTGACGCTCGGCAGAGTTTTCGCTCCATGGCTCGGGAGCTGAGGTTGGTCCGTCTTCGGGTTCGCCATCCGTCCATCTGCCTGATCGGTTTGTGAGCCAGCGGCTGCAAATCACAATCAGCCCGTCCCTGAGCTGCAAGCCCCCGATAACGTGCCTGTGGCCGGGAAAGTTCCCTTGGACCCGTTTGGGCTGTCATCGAAGGGACATGGGATCGTCGGCGGAGCTTCACAGGCAAAACCTATATTTCGCGCGATTCGAACCCATGGGAATCGCACGGATTCGCAACGTGAAGCCGACACAACACGGATCGGGTCTGTTGCCGTCACGGCGCGATCTGATGCTTGGCCTCGGCGCCTCGTCGGCGCTGGCGGCTGCACCGGCCTTCGCGCACCGCGAGATCGTTGCCACCGGCACCGTGTTCGAGGACCGCACCGGCGTAGGCGTGCGCCGTCCGGGCGACCCCGGCATTGCCGATGTACTGGTGTCCAACGGTCGCGATGTCGTGCGGACGGACGACGACGGGCGCTGGCGGATGCCGGTCAGGGACGGCGATCATGTGTTCGTCATCAAGCCGTCGCAGTGGACGTGCTCGGGCGCGCAGGGAGCCGTCCCGCAGTTCGCCTATCTGCATCAGCCCGCCGGCAGCCCGCGCGAAATCGCCTATACCTACACTGGCGTTGCACCGACCGGGGCGTTGCCGACCGATATCGACTTCCCGCTGCAGCGCGCGGCGGAAGGCACGAGCTTCAACGCCATTCTCGTCACCGACTCGCAGCCGCAAACGGCCGTAGAGCTGCAATATTTCCGCGACGACATCATCGGCGGCGTCATGGCTCAGGACGGCGCCTTCGCCATCAACCACGGCGACGTCATGTTCGATGACCTGTCGCTCTATGGCCGCTACCTGCGCCAGATCGGTGCCACGGGCATCCCCTGGCACCATTGCCCGGGCAATCACGACATCAACTTCGAGTCACCGACGGATGCGTTCTCGCGAGAGACGTGGAAGCGCACGTTCGGCCCGCGGCACTACGCCTTCCAGCACGGCGGTGCGACGTTCATCGTCCTCGACAATGTGCACTACTTCGGCTGCAATCCGGGCTCTCGCAACAGCGGTCACTATTGTGGCCTGATCGGCCGCGAGCAGCTTCACTTCGTCAGGAGCCTTCTGGCTCATATCGCGCCTGACGCGCTCGTGGTCGTGTCGATGCACATCCCGCTCGTCAGCAGCATGACGGATGCCTCGAACGCGACGGCCGACGCGGCCGAATTGATGTCCCTTCTGTCCGGCCGCCCGCACACCGTGAGCTTCGCCGGGCACATGCACACGACCGAGCATCATTATCTCGGCGCCGACAAAGGATTTGCCGGCAGTGCTCCGCATCATCACCACATCCTGACGGCCGCGTCGGGAAGCTGGTGGGGCGGGCCGAAAGACCGGCGCGGCATTCCGCTGGCGGACAGTGCCGACGGAACGCCGAACGGCTTTCACATCCTGTCGGTCGATGGCAACGCCTACACCACGCGGTTCGTGCCGGTGCCCGAGAAAGGCTCGGCCCAGGTCCGCGCGGTGATCGACGGACCGCCTGTCCGGAAAGTCGCAAACGCTGGAAACGCGCTCCTCGGTACCGTCGTGCCGGTCGATGCGCTTGCGAGCTGCACGCTGTGCGTCAACGTCTTCGATGGCGGTCCGCGCACGCGCGTGACGTTCGCGATCGGCCGGGCGGGGCAACCTGCCATGCCGATGCAACGTGTGACGGCGCCCGATCCGCTGACGGTCCGCATGTTCAACGAGCACCGGGACGCCTGGCGAAGCTGGGTGGAGCCGGTGGCGTCCTCGCATTTGTGGAAAGCGCGGCTGCCGCAGGATCTCAAGCCCGACACCTACCGGGTGACCGTGCGCGCCATCGACGAGTACGGCCGCGAGCATATCACGCACACCGTTCTCGAGGTCGTCGAGCGGACGACGCCTGCTTAAGCCAAGCCCGTAAGATAAGCCGAGAGCCGGGCGGCGCCGTCCTCCGGCGCCCCAATATTTTCAATCACGAAATCAGCGGACCCTTCGGCAACATCCGGCGCCGTCCGGCTCAACCGGCCGGTGATCGCAGCTTCGCGCCCGCGCGCGGCAAGGCGTAGCGCGAGCACGTCGGCGGGCGCGGTGACGAGCACGGCGCGCGCATCCGCAAGCTTGCGCTTGGCCTCGGTCACCACTGTCCGCGACGCGTTGCAGACGACGACCTTGCCGCTGTCGATCAGGGTGTGCGCGGCGCGGGGAATGCCATAGTCGAGATCATGGGCCCGCCAGGACAACAGGAACGCGCCGTTGGCATTCGCCGCTGCGAAGTCCTCCGGCGTCATGCTGTCATGGTCCTCCCACGCGCCGGAGGCGCGGGTTACGACGCGGCGCTGAAACACGATGTGGGGATGATCGATCAGTGTCGCCTGCGCGAGCCGCAGGAGCGTGTCTTTGCCGGCACCGCTCGGGCCGACCACCAGGACAAGCTTGCCGCTGCTGCTTTGCAAATCGCCGCCCAAATCAGATGACGCGAAATCCCTCACGCCAGACCCTGCGCACGACCGGCATGGTGCCGGCCATGTGGATGTGAACCAAGTCGGCCCGCAGGCTGCTTTCCAACCTGCCGCGATCGTCGAGGCCAACGGCGCGGGCCGGCTCGGCCGTGATCGTCGCCAGCGCCCGCGGCAGGGAGATACCCGGCACGACCGATGGAAGAAGGAAGGCTGCCTGCAGGAGGCTGACCGGAACATAGTCGGACGACAGAATATCGAGCTTGCCCTGGCGCGCCAAGAGCTCGGCCGAGACATTGCCCGAATGCGAGCCGCCGCGCACGAGGTTGGGGGCGCCCATCAGAACGGCGACGCCGGCGGCATGGGAGGCCGTCGCGGCCTCATCGGTTGTCGGAAATTCGGCAATGACGACACCGTCCGCGATCGACTCCGCGACATGCTCCAGCGTCGTGTCGTCATGGCTGGCGAGCGGAATACCCCGCTGCTTGGCCACCGCCACGAGCTTGCGTCTGTTGGGAACGGAAAACTCGTGGAAGAGCGCGACGCGCTTCTTGATGAAGGTCTGAAGCTCGTCCTCGCTCATCCCGGTCTTGCCGCGGTAGTAGATCAGCAGCTTCTCGATATCGCGGAACTGCCGTTCGCCGGGCGTGTGGTCCATGAGTGAGACGAGATGGGCGGGCATGCGCGAGAGGTAGGTGTCGAGGCTCGCCACGACGTCCGCCGTGCAGATCTCGCAGCGCAGGTGGGTCTTGTGGTCGGCGCGCAGCAGGCCGTGGGTCTGCGCCTCGCCGATGACGGCGCCGAGCGTGTGGCTGACGTCGGACGTGACCGATTTGCGCTCGTCGCGCCCGAGACGGAGCGAATCGAAGACCGTCGTAATACCCGAGGCCGCGATCTGCGCGTCGTAGGCGAGCACCGCGGACAGCGCGTTCCACTCCACCGCCGGGCGTGGCGAGACGTGCGGCTCCAGGTGGTCGGTGTGCAGCTCGATCAGGCCAGGGATCAGGTAGTCTCCCGAGAGACTGACGTCACCGGAGATTTGGCCTTCGCCCAGGTCTGCGATGCGGCCGTCTTTCACGGCCACCCAGCCCGGGTCGATGATGCGGTCTTCCAGCACCAGCCTGGCATTGCTGATCGTGAATGCGGTGTTGCTCTGGCCTGTCATGGCACCGCCTCTTGAGCCGTGGCGAAAGCTGAGACATCGAGAACGCGGTCGGCGATCTGATCGCGCACGTCGTGGTCATGGAAGATGCCGAAAATGGCCAGGCCATCAGCTTTTTTCTCACGGATCAGGTCGACGACGACGGCGCGGTTGACGGCATCGAGCGAGGCCGTGGGCTCGTCGAGCAGCAGGATGGCGTGACGCCCGGCAAAACCGCGCGCGATGTTCACGCGCTGCTGCTCGCCGCCGGAAAACGTGGCCGGCGGCAGCGGCCACAGGCGTTCCGGCACATTGAGGCGTGCCAGAAGATCGGCGGCGCGGCTCCTGGCTGCGGCTTCGTCGTAGCCGGCCTCCAGCGCCGCCGCCGAGACGATGTCGAGCGCTGATACGCGCGGGATGACGCGCAGGAACTGGCTGACATATCCGAGTGTGTGCCGGCGCAGCCTGACGATGCGCTGCGGTTCCGCCTTGCCGACATCGATGTCCGCTCCGCCGTCGCTGATACGGATCTCGCCGATGTCGCAGCGATAGTTGCCGTAGATCATCTTGAGGATCGAGGACTTGCCGATCCCGGATGGTCCGCCCAGAACCACGCACTCGCCCGGCATCACGTCGATGGTGACGTTGCGGACGATGGGCAACGTGATGGCGCCCTGCAGATGCATGGTGAAGGATTTGGCGACGCCGTGAAGGGAGAGTGCAGGTGTCATGGCTACACCTGCAAAATGGAGGAGACGAGAAGCTGGGTGTAGGGCGCGCGGGGGTCGTCCAGCACCTGGTCGGTCAGACCCGTCTCGATGACGCGTCCGTGCTGCATGACGATGATCCGGTGCGAGAGTAGCCGCGCGACTGCAAGGTCATGCGTGACGATGACCACCGACAGCCCGAGATTGGCAACGAGGCCGCGCAGCAGGTCGAGCAGGCGCGCCTGCACAGACACGTCGAGGCCGCCCGTCGGCTCATCCATGAACACGAGGCGCGGCCCGGTGACGAGATTGCGCGCGATCTGCAGGCGCTGGCGCATGCCGCCCGAGTAGGTGCGCGGCGCGTCGTCGATGCGATCCTCGGCGATTTCCACGCGCGTGAGCCATTCGACGGCCGAGCTGCGGATGCGCCCGTAGTTGCGCTCGCCGACGGCCATCAACCGCTCGGCGACATTGCCGCCGGCGGATACGGCCATGCGCAGGCCGCGGGCCGGGTCCTGGTGCACGAAGCCCCAGTCGGTGCGCGTCAGCTGGCGGCGCTCGGCGGCGGTCAGGGTGTGGACGTCGCGCATCAAGCCGTCGCGCATGCGGTACCTGATGGTGCCGGACGACGGCTCGGCGAGCGTCGAGAGCAGGGACAGCAAGGTCGACTTGCCCGATCCGGACTCGCCGACCACGGCCAGCACCTCGCCGGGGTACAGATCGAACGTGATGTCGCGGCAGCCCAGCCGCTCGCCGTAATACTTGGTGAGGCCGTCGACGCTCAGCAGCGGCTCGTCCGGGATCATGCGGGCCTCCCGCTGGTCTGGGGGCTCTGGCTTGGAGCCTGGGCCGCATCTCCGAGAGTGCCGCGATGCCCTTCGTCACGCCGCTGCTCGCAATGGTCGGTGTCGGAGCACACGAACATGTGCCGTCCCGCGTCATCGAGAATGACCTCGTCGAGATAGACGCCTTGCGCGCCGCACAGCGCGCATGGTTCTTCGAAACGGTTGATCTCAAAGGGGTGGTCCTCGAAATCGAGGGAGTACACGGGCGTGTAGGGCGGGATGGCGTAGATGCGCTTCTCGCGGCCGGCGCCGAACAACTGCAGGGCCGGGCACATGTGCATTTTCGGATTATCGAACTTGGGCGTCGGCGAGGGGTCCATGACGTAGCGCCCGGCCACTTTCACGGGATAGGCGTACGTGGTGGCGATGTGGCCGTGGCGCGCGATGTCCTCGTACAGCTTCACGTGCATGACGCCGTATTCTTCCAGGGCATGCATGACGCGCGTCTCGGTCTCGCGCGGCTCGAGGAACCTGAGGGGCTCCGGGATCGGCACCTGGAAGACGATGACCTGGCCTTCCGCCAGCGCACCTTCCGGAATGCGATGCCGCGTCTGGATGATGGTGGCGTCCGCGGTGCGCGTCGTGGTCCGCACCTGGGCCGTCTTCTCGAAGAACGCACGGATGGACACGGCGTTGGTGGTGTCGTCGGCGCCCTGGTCGATGACCTTCAGCGTATCGTCCGGGCCGAGCAGGGCGGCCGTCACCTGCACACCGCCTGTGCCCCAGCCACGCGGCATCGGCATCTCGCGCGACGCGAAGGGCACCTGGTAGCCCGGAATGGCAATCGCTTTCAGGATTGCGCGCCGGAGCATGCGCTTGGTCTGCTCGTCGAGGTAGGCGAAGTTGTAGCCGGATTGCGCGGTCATTCGGCGGCCTCCTTGAGATCGCCCTTGCCGTCTTTTTTCTCTGCATGCTTGGCGCGCATGCGGCGCACGAGCTGCAGCTCCGATTGGAAGTCGACGTAATGGGGCAGCTTCAGGTGCTCCACGAAACCCATCGCCTCGACGTTGTCGGCATGCATGAGGACGAACTCGGCGTCCTGGGCGGGCGCGACGATATCCTCGCCAAGCTCCTCGGCGCGAAGTGCGCGATCGACCAGCGCCATGGCCATCGCTTTGCGTTCCGACTGGCCGAACACGAGGCCATAGCCGCGGGTGAACTGCGGCGGCACCTTGGCCGATCCCTTGAATTGCGTGATCATCTGGCATTCCGTGACGCTCAGGGTGCCGAGCGGAACGGCGAAGCCGAGCTCCTCCGCGAACAGCTCGACCTCCACCTCGCCGAAACGGATCTCGCCGGCGAAAGGATGGGTGCGCGCATAGCCGCGCTGCGTCGAGTACCCGAGGCCGAGCACGAAGCCTTCGTCCGCGCGCGCGAGGGCCTGTAGGCGCACGTCGCGATCGGCCGGGAATGTCGGGGGCTGGCGCGTGATGTCGCCGGCCGGTTGGGCCGGATCTGGTGTATCGCTCCGCTCGATCAATGCTTCGCCCGCGAGCAGGTCGGTGACGCGAGGCATGGCGCCTGTCGCGTCCGGCGTGCTCTGGGCCGGATTCGGTACATCGGTCTCCGCTTCCAAAGCGAAGTCGAGCAGGCGATGCGTGTAGTCGAAGGTCGGGCCGAGCAGTTGGCCGCCGGGCAGGTCTTTGTACGTCGCTGAGATGCGCCGCCGGATCTCCATCTTGGCCGTATCGACGGGGACGGAGTAGCCGAAGCGCGGCAGCGTCGTGCGATAGGCGCGCATCAGGAAGACGGCTTCCAGGCTGTCGCCGCGCGCCTGCTTGACGGCGATGGCGGCAAGCCCCCGGTCGTAGAGAGAACCTTCGGCCATGACACGATCGACGGCGAGCGCGAGCTGCTCGGCGATCTGCGCCGCCGTGATTTCCGCAATGGCCTGGTCGCCGCGCCGCTCGGCCGCCAGGAGCCGGTGCGCATTCTCGATGGCCTTCTGGCCTCCTTTGACGGCAACGTACATCGTGCGTCCTTCAATCGGTCACGCGTGTGGTGCGCGGCAACGCGGCGATACGCGAGCCGGCGACAAGGAACAGGTCGATGCCGCGCGGAAACAGGCGATGGTTGTCCGCGAGCCGCTGTGCGAAGTCGCCGGGAAGGGGCCGGGCCTGGAGGCGGGCCTCGTCCTTGATGCCCGGCCCGCTCAAGTGCCAACCATTGTCGTTCGTCAGCGTATCGAGCTGGACGATCAGCGTCGTCGATCTGTCGGGATACTCGAGAGTGCCGATCGCCAGCTCATTCCAGGACGGGATGTTGCGGCCATCGGCGGCGATGGCGAACGCGGCTGCGGATGCGTCTGAAACCAGTTTTGCCCCTGTATGAAAGCGCAGGAACGTTTCCGCAGCGGGAGTCTGCCTGTCGAGCCACAAGGGCGTATCGTTGTCGCACAGCGCTAGGACAAGCGCGGCCGTCCCCACATGCAGGGGGTGCGGTGGTCCGAGAGCAGCCGTGATCTCGTGCACGGTGCCGGGCTGCGCCAGCGCTGTCATGGCTGCGCGGAACGTCGCCTGTGCGTCGAACACGGGATCGGCAAATCCGGACCTCAGGGCTTCGTCCTGCATCACTCGTCCTCGCCGCGCGCTACGGTGAAGAAGTCGACTTTCGTCGCCGCCGTTTCGGCCTGCCTCTGTGTGCCCTCCTGGGCTTGGCGTTCGCGCAAGGGCAATAGGACTTGCGTTTCGACGGTGGACCTCCACCGATCGTGCTGCCACAGCGCATCGACCAGGGCCGACAGTCGCGCCGTGTCGGGGCGCCGGCCCAGCATGTAGGAGAACCCGACCTCGCCGCTGTCGAGGCGCACGGCAGCGCGCGTTACGGTCGCCTCGCCGACGTTGAAGGGCTGGCCGTCGCCGCCGATCCGGCCCTGCACCATGACGAGCCCGATCTCAGGTGCCCTCAGATCCGAAAATGCCGGCAAGGGCTCGAAGGCGTGCAGCAGCGCCTGCAACTCGCCATCGCGCGCCTGCGAGAGCGCGCGCATCATCGCGCGGCGTGCTTCCGTCTCGTGTGCTGGTGTTCCGGTCATGTGTCTTCAGGTGTTTTCGTTGGTCGTGTAAGCGTCACGCCGCGATCTGCTTGCGCCCGATGATGGCGAAGCGCAGGCGCGAGGAGATGAAGTCGATGCTCGCAACGGCAAGCAGGATGAGGATGACGATGAAGCTGACGTGCTGCCATTCGAGCGTGCGGATCTGCTCGGACAGATGCAGGCCGATGCCTCCGGCGCCAACGATGCCGATGATCGTCGCCGACCGCGTGTTCGACTCGAAGAAGTAGAGCACGTGGCTTGCCATCACGGGCAGAACTTGCGGCAGGATGCCGAAGTGGATGCTCTGCAGCTTGCTGCCGCCCGAGGCGATCACGCCTTCGACCGGCTTGTGATCGGCCGTCTCGATCGCTTCCGAGAACAACTTCCCAAAGGTGCCGAAGTCGCTGCAGGCGATGGCGAGGATGCCTGCGAACGGCCCGAGCCCGACGACGCTCACCCAGATCAGGGCCCACACCAGCACATCGATGCCGCGGATGGTGTCGAGGCTGCGGCGTGCCAGGAAATGTACGATCCGGTTGGCGATGACGTTCTTGGCAGCGAGGAAGCCCATCGGGAAGGCGAGGACGGCTGCCGTCAATGTGCCGAGAAGGGCGATCGCCAACGTTTCGCCGAGGGACTGGGCGTAAAGCACCGCACGGGCATAGGAGCCCGGCTCGGGCGGGATCATCAGCCACGCGAACTCGCCGAGGCGCAACAGGCCCGCCGGCACGCGCGACCAGTCGACGTCCAGCGTCGCGACCCCCAGCACGAACACGCCGGCCAGGATCATCGCGCTCAAGGTGGAGAAATAGTGCTGCTTGCGATCCTGCCGCAGGACCTGGGCATGCCGCGCCTCGATGTCGGCACGCTGGCTTCGCAGGGCGTCGATCGGCCTCGTCATCGCGTTGCCTCGCCGTGTGTGAGCCGATGCCGCAGGCGCTCAGTACCGAAGTCGATGAGCATCACGGTGAGGATGACGAGCAGCAGGATGGCGCTGACATCCGTGTAGTAGAACTTGCGGATGGCCTCGACGAGGTCCTGGCCGATGCCGCCTGCACCGACGAAGCCCATGACCGCCGCACCGCGCACGTTGATCTCGAAGCGCAGGAGCGCGACGCTGGCGAAGCCCGGGAGCACCTGGGGCACGACGCCGAAGCGCACGGCCTGGGGCCATGTGGAGCCGCTGGCCGTTACGCCCTCGAAGGGTTTCAGGTCGATGTTCTCGACCATTTCCGCGAACAGCTTGCCGAGCGCGCCCACCGTGTGGATGGTGATGGCGAGCAGGCCGGGCAGTGGTCCCAGGCCGAAGGCGACGACGAACAGCAGCGCGAAGACGATCTCGGGGACCGTGCGGCAGAACTCGAGTATCCGGCGCGTGACGAATACCGTCGTCGAGGACAGACCGAGATTGGCGGAGGCGAGGAAGCAGAGCAGAAAGGCGCCTGCCGCGCCGGCGATGGTTCCGAGGTAGGCGATCGTCAGCGTTTCCCACAGGAGACGCAGCCAGCGCTTGATGCCCCAGAACCACTCGGCGAGATCCGCCCCCAGTGTCGCGACGGAGAGCTTTGGCAGCGTGTTGTAGAAATAGTTCGGGAAGCGCCACAGGTTGTCGGAGAACTTGTCGAAATTGACCTCGCCGACAACGCTTGCGGTGGCAACGGCGCACGCCAGCAGGATCAGGCCCAGGAGGAGATGCAGGCGCCGCCACAGAACGGCCGAATGATAGGCCTGCAGCAGCACGGACATCTGTGCATCAGGCAGGTGCGGTATGCTCGCCCGCATGGAGTGGGCCTCGATGGAACGTCAGAAAAATGCAGCGATGGGCGGTTCGAAAACCGCCCATCACGAGAAGGTCTTGGCGATCAGCTCTTCTGCTTGCGCAGCGAGTCGACGAACTTGATCAGGTCGACGACGGGCTCATAGGACTTGTGATCGACTTCCTGGAAGGGAAGCTGCTTGCCTTCATAGATGTTGTCGAACGCAGCCTTGTCCTTCGTCGCGACCTCGAGCACGGCCTTCTTGATCGCGGCCTTGAGGTCGGCCGGCATGTCCGACAGGTAGGCCATCGGCGAGTTCACGATCTGCTCGGACTTGAAGATGATGCGGAAGTCGGCGGCCTTCGCCATGTTCTTCCGCTCCATGCGCAGCAGGTTCGATTCCTTCTCGTCGTTCCACCAGTTGAAGGCGGCATCGCAGGTACCCTGCTGCACGCCGATCACCGCGTTCTCGTGGCTGCCGGCGTAGACGACCTTGGAGAAGAACTTGTCCGGGTCGATGCCCATCTTGTCCATGGCGAAGCGGGGGACGTTGTTGCCCGAGGTCGAGTTCGGATCGACGAGGCAGAGGTTCTTGCCCTTGAGGTCCTCGATCTTCTGGAAGGCTGAGTCGGCCTTCACATAGAGCACCGAGTGATAGCCCTTGGTGCCGTCGCCGCTGACCTCGATCGCGAACGGCTCGATCTTGGCGCCGGTCACGTAGGCGCGCGCGTAGGAGGCGGGGCCGTACATGGCGATATGAATGTTGCCGGCGCGCTGTCCCTCGACGACCGCAGCGTAGTCGTTGGCGATGCGCAGCGTGACCTTCACGCCCAGCTCCTTGGACAGGTAGTTCGCGAACGGCGTCCAGCGGTCGGTCGTGCCGGAAGCGTTCTCGTCCGGGATCTTGGCGAAGATGAGCTCGCTGTACTTGCTCTTCCAGTCCTGCGCGGAAGCTGAAGTGAGCGGGGCTGCGCCAAGGATGGCGGTCAGCCCAAGAACAACGCTGCGTCTAGAAAACATACAGGATCTCCTGTTGGAAACGATGCGGGGCTCATGCGAGCACCGGTGCGGGCCCCTCACGCCGCGACCGGAGCGACGGCTCCACCGATCCCAGCCTCGGCCGGCTCGTGTCCCATCGCTTCATTAGCCTCGAGGCCGTACAACTCGCGTGCGGCCTCAGAGGTGAGTGTGTCCGGCGCTCCGTCGAACACGAGCTTGCCGGCGGCGATCCCGATCAGGCGGTCGCAATAGCTGCGGGCGATGTCGAGATCGTGCAGGTTGCAAACGACGGAGATGCCGAAGTGCTTGTTGACGCGCAGGAGCGCGTCCATGACGACTTTCGAGTTGCGCGGATCGAGCGAGGCGACCGGCTCGTCGGCGAGAATGATGTCGGGGTCCTGGACGAGCGCGCGGGCAATAGCCACGCGCTGCTGCTGGCCGCCGGAGAGCGTATCGGCGCGCTGTCCCGCGAGGTTGGCGATGTCGAACATCTCCAGTGCGGAGAGCGCGAGCGCCTTGTCCTCGGCACTCCAGAGGCGCAGCACGGAGCGCGTCTGCGAGATCTTGTTGAGGCGCCCCATCAGCACGTTTGTCAGCACATCGAGGCGGCCGACGAGATTGAACTGCTGGAAGATCATGGCGGAGCGGGCGCGCCAGTCGCGCAACGCCTGTCCACGCAGATCGGTGACCGGAGTGCCTTCGAACAGGATGCGGCCTTCGCTCGGCTCAACGAGCCTGTTCACCATGCGAAGGAGGGTTGATTTGCCGGCTCCCGACCGTCCGATGACGCCAACGAAACCGCCGCGATCGATAGACAGGCTGACGTTGTCGACGGCGACCGTTGAACCGAAGCGACGCGACAACTTCTCGAGAACCAGCATTGAACCACCCGCAGTAACCTTGGGCGGCTAGGTAGCAGCGCTCTGCAACGGTTGGATGACGGTCTAAGCGGTTGTGCGCCGTGGGGAGTTGCGCACCGCGTGATGGAAAATCAGGCGGGGAAGGCGAACGTCTTCAGAATCCGGAAGTTCTCGTCGTGGCCCGGCTGCTCCAGCAGTGTGATGGAGTTCAGAGATACGGGCCTGGAAATACCTGTGTACAGCTCTTGAAGCGCGCCGCGCAGCGGATCGCGCATCTCTTCCGGCATGGGACCCGTCAGAGTCATGTGGAAACGGAACTCGTCCATCACGTAAGGATAGCCCCACGTGTCGAGATAATCGATTTGACGGGCGGTGAGTTTCGCCGCGAGCCGCCGATTGCGCTCGTCCCCTGTCAGCGGCGCCCTGAAGCGATCGAACTCACGCACGCACCGGGCCGCGAAAGCCGACACATGAAGCGACGTGCGGTTGGGCATCAGGGCAAGGAAAGCGCCGATCGGCGTAACGGTGAGTTCCCCCAGGCTCAAAGGCCGCTCGCGCGCTGCGAAAGCCTCGACCGCTGCCGTCAGGTCGCCCACGGTGGCATCGCGGGCGAGCGCAAAGGGCGCCTTCAGCGTCGCATGAAAACCGTAGCGTGCCGGCTCACGCCGATGCTCCGGGAGAAGAAGAGAGCGCAGCGCCGGATCTTCGGGCGAGGGCGGTGCTTTGCCCGTTGCCGCATCGTAACCGACAACGGCGCTGCCAAACTGCCAGAGGGACTCTGCGGGATCAGGCGTGAAGTAGAGGGCGTAGCGGCTCATGATCCGATGTGTTTTGCAGAGAAAGGGCACGATCGTGTGACATTCGCCCGTCACAGTTGGCGCGCGCGCACATGACTGTTGAGCATGATGCAAATGCAGGGATTTTGCAGTTCTCTCTTGCGCTCGGCGGCGCAGTTCCAATTGACGGTGCCCGCTGCGCCTCAGTACGCTGTCGCCCAACTGCGGAAGCAGGGTCAATGAGAGCACATCGGCACCTCGGCCGGACTGTGCCAACGAAAATGATAAAAACGGGAGAAAACGCATGCGAAAGAACCGCAAGGAGGTCTCGCGACGGACCCTGCTCGGGGCCGGCGCTGCATTGGCGGCTACACCATGGATGGGCATGCCGCGCCCCGCGATCGGCCAGACGGCCGGCAAGACGGCTACGAAAGTGCATGACTTCACGACCTATGCCGATGTGGCGAAGGCCGAGCAGGAAGGCGAGCTCGTCTTCTATTGCCATGAGAACGAGGCCGGCACCGCCGCCTTCATGGATGGCTTCCGCAAGGATTTCCCCAAGATCAAGACCAGCTATGTGAGGGCGCAGACCGGCGCGCTCTACAACAAGATCGTGTCGGAGCGCACGGCCGGCCGCTATCTGGTCGACGTGCTGCAGCTCTCCGACGTCGCGCCCGCGGTCGACTTCGCCAAGAAGGGCGGCTGGGACACCTACGCCGGGCCGGAGCTCGACAGCTACAAGAAGGAGTATCAGAGCGAAACGCCCGGCCAGTATTTCTGGACCGGAGTTTCGTTCGCAGGCATCGCCTACAACACGGAGAAGGTGACGGGCGCCGATATCCCGAAAACCTGGAAAGACATCAACGATCCGAAATGGCGCAATGCCATCAGCTGCAAGATCTCCTCTTCGGGCGTGCAGTACGTGCAGTGGTACACGCTCGGCAAGATCTACGGCTTCGACTTCTGGAAGGAGTTTGCCAAGCAGCGCGCCAAGGGCTTCGATTCCCGCGTGCAGCTCTTCGACCGCCTCGCCAAGGCCGACGACAAGGTTTGCGCGCTCGCGGAGTATGCGGCTTATGTTCTCTACAAGGACAAGCAGGCGCCGATCGAGCTGATCTTCCCGCCCGATGGCTTGCCGGCGACGCCGCTGCTCGTCGGTGTTGTCGACAAGGCTCCGCATCCCAATGCGGCGCGGCTCTATCTCGACTGGACCATGTCCAAGCGCGGGCAGGCCTATCAGCAGGAGCACCGCAACCTCGTGTACGGCTCCGTGCGCTCTGACGCGCCGCCCATGGCGACAGGCAAGCGGCTCGGTGATTTCAAGCTGCTGTTCCCGACCGATTGGGATGAGTATGGCCGCATGCGCGACCAGTTCACCAAGGAGTGGAACTCGATGCTCGGCTTGTAAGGAGCCGGCATATGCCTTTCGCTGCGAGGGTGCGGGCAGCGTTGTCCGCGCAGTCGATCGCCGGCCTGCTCGTTGCGATCGTGACCGCGATCCTGGTCCTGTACCCGGTGTTCTACCTGGTACAGGCCGCGCTCAACGTGGGCGACCAGGATCAGCGGCCACCGACGGAGTATGGGTTCTCCAACTTCGTCAACCTGTTCGACTATCCGCAGATCCTCATCAACACCGTCGTGGTCTCGATCGCCGCGACGGTGATGGCGATTACGTTCGGCTTCGTCATGGCCTGGATCCTGACGCGCACCAACGTGCCGGGCCGTACCGTGTTCGAGCAGCTGATGGCGGTGCCGTACTACGTGACGCCGCTGCTCGGCGCGCTGGCCTGGAGCATGCTCGGATCGCCGGAGAGCGGCTTCATCAATCAGGTCTGGCGGGCGCTCGGGGGCAGCGGCTACCTCATCGACATCAACAACGCCTACGGCATCGCCTTCGTCATGGCGTTGTTCGAGGGCTCGGTCGCGTTCGTCATGATCAGCGCCGTGATGAAGTCGATGGACTCCTCGCTCGAGGAGGCTTCGCAGGTGCTGGGCGCCAGCCGTCTGCGCACCATGCTCCGCATTACGTTGCCGCTGGTGCTGCCGGGTGTCCTGGGCGCCGGGATATTCGTGTTTGCGGAGATGCTCGGTTCGTTCTCGGCCGCACTCGTTCTCGGATTGCCGAACCGTTTCTACGTCATCACCACGGCCATCTATCAGCTCGTGCACCAGTATCCGCCCAAGATCGCGGTGGCCGCGGCAATGGGCGTGTCCCTGTTCGCGGTGATGTTCGTGATGCTCTGGATCTATCGGCGCATCATCACGCGCGGCACCTATGTGACCATCACGGGCAAGGCGTTTCGCCCGCGCGTCATGAGCGTCGGCGGGCTGCGCTGGGTGCTGCTGGCCGTGTGCGTGTTCTACCTGCTGATCTCGGTTTTCATTCCGATCCTCACGCTGGTCTATGCGTCGCTGCAGAAGCTGGCCGTGGCGTTCCCGTCGCCCGACAACTGGACGCTCGGGAACTACCGGCAGGCGTTGTCGATGAATGCCTCGACGTCGGCGCTGACCAACAGCCTCATCCTCGGCCTGGCGACGGCGAGCCTCGGCGTGATCCTGATGGGGCTCATGTCCTGGATCATCTATCGTTCGCGCATCCCTGGCCACGCCGTGATCGAGTACATCGCCATGCTGCCGCAGTCGGTGCCACGGCTGGTCTTCGCCTTTGGCATGATGTGGGCCTGGATCGTGTTTCCGATCCCGATCTACGGCACGCTGTGGCTGCTTCTGATCGCGTACCTGACGGTGTTCCTGCCGCTCGGCATCCGCACTATTTCAGGCGTGATGCTGCAGGTGGACAAGAGCCTGGAGGAATGCGCGCAGATGTGCGGCGCCTCGTGGGGCTACCGCATCCGTACCGTCACCATGCCGCTGCTCTGGCCGGGGCTCGTCGCCGCCTGGCTGTTGCTGTTCGTCGCGAGTGTGCGCGAGCTCGGCGCATCGATCCTGCTGATGGGGCCGCACTCCAAGGTGATCACGCCGGCCATCGTCGAGTCCTGGTTCGCGACAAGCTCCGAGCTGACGGCAGCCATGGCGCTGATCCAGACACTGGTGGTGGCCATGGCACTGGCTGTGCTCATCGGCGTCAGCCGGCGTGCCGTGCGCATCGGCAGCGAGTGACGGGTCTGGACACACATCATGCCATCAACGGTAGTTCAAGAAGGCCAGATGCAGTCCCAGACCCCAGGCCATATCGAAGCCGAGAACGTCGTCGTGCAGTACGGCGACGTGACGGCGGTGCGCGGCATCAGCTTCGCCATCGAGCCGGGCAAGCAGCTTACCCTGCTCGGGCCGTCCGGCTGCGGCAAGACGACGATGCTGCGGGCGATCGCTGGCCTCGAGCAACCGACAGGCGGGGAGATCCGCATCGGTGGCACGCCAGTCTATTCTTCGGCCAAGCGCGTCAACGTTCCTGCCGAGAAGCGCGGGCTGTCGATGGTGTTTCAGTCCTACGCCATCTGGCCGCACATGACCGTGTTCGACAACGTCGCTTACGGCCTGCGTGTGCGCAAGAAATCGGCGACCGAGACACAGGATCTGGTGCGCAAGGCCCTGGATCTCGTGCAGATGCGCCCCTTCGAGGAGCGGCGCGCCTCGGCGCTCTCGGGCGGACAGCAGCAGCGCGTGGCGCTGGCCCGTGCCTTCGTGTTCCAGCCGTCGGTGCTGCTGTTCGACGAGCCGCTGTCCAACCTCGACGCCAAGCTGCGGGCTGACATGCGTATCGAGCTGCGCGAGCTGCAGCACCGCCTGGGCATCACCTCGCTCTATGTCACGCATGACCTGGAGGAAGCGCTGGCGATGTCGGATCGCATCATCGTCATGCGCAACGGCACCATCGAGCAGAGCGGATCGCCGGACGAGATCTACAACCGCCCGCGCAATGCCTTCGTGGCCGATTTCGTCGGCTCTGCCAACCTTGTGCGCGGCAAGCCACGGCCGGAGCTGGCCCGCAACGGATCGGTGGTGCTGGAGTTGGCATCCGGCGAGATCATGCACGGCATCTCGGCAGGGCGCGTCATGCCGGCAGACCCTTGCCTGTCGGTGCGCACGGTGCATCTGCGGTTGTTCTCGCAGCGTCCGCCGGGCGAGGTGAACGTCTGGCCCGTGCGGGTGCGGCGCCTGGTGTTCCAGGGCGACTTCACGCAGGCCTTCGTCACGCTGGGCGGGCAGGATCTCGTGGTACGCTCGACGGCGATGGAAGGCATCAGCGAGGGACAGGACGCCTTCCTGACCGTGGACCCTAACCGCTGCGTGCTGCTCGAGCCTTGAGCGTCATGGCCTTCGACGTTCGCTACTCGACAATGCGTCCAACCACTCCGCGAGAGCCGAACGGCCGCCGCGCGCGACATCCGGAAGTCTCGAGCTGAGGTCACGCCTCAGCGTCGGCACGTCGATGGCGGCCGCGGCGAGCTCGCCGGTATGCCCGATCAGCCAGCGTTCGATCTGCGCTGGGTCCGCCTCGATGTGAAATTGCACGCCAAGAATACTGGCGCCAGCGGAGAAGGCTTGATTGGGTGTGATCGACGTTGAAGCAAGGCGCGTTGCTCCCGCGGGGAGATCGAACGTATCGCCATGCCAGTGCAGGACGTCAAAGCTCGGCGCCAGGTGTCTGAGGCAGCTTGCGCGTCCCTCGGGTGTAAGATCGACCGGCGCTATGCCGATCTCCTTTTGCGGCCCCGGATAGACGCGGGCGCCGAGGGCGCGTGCCAGGAGCTGCGCGCCGAGGCAGATGCCGAGGATCGATGTCGCTGCCTTGAGGGCGCTTTCAATCAGTCTCAGCTCGTCGACGAGGAATGGGTATTCGGACTCTTGGTACGCACCGATGGGGCCGCCGAGGATGATCAACGCGTCGCCTTGGTTCAGCGTGACGGCAGCGAGGTCGGACACGCCCGCGTCCTGGTACGCGATGGTGTAGCCCCGCGCCTCCAGGATGTCGGCGAGAATGCCAAGGTCTTCGAAGGCGAGGTGACGTAGGGCAACAGCGCGCTTCATGATCCACCAGCGGGTGCGTGTCTGATCGCACTCTCGTAGCAGAAATCAGGCGGGACGCGACAGCCGCCGGACGTCACCGATTGCGCATCGCGCTGACGACCTCGGCGACTTGCGCGGGTGAAGCCCCTTTGACGCGCGCGTTCGGGCGCGTACCGCCAAGGAAGGCGACGATCAGGAGGATCTCGTCCTGGCGCGGCGCATCCGCGACGGAAACCGTCATGGAATCCATGGCGTCGTAGTCCCAGGCGTCCTCAAGGCCGCCGAAGATGATATCGATTTGCGTACCGGGGCCGCCGACCTTGCCATTGCCGGGGATCAAGGCCGGCCCGCCGCCGGCACCCTGGCGCATGGCAAGCCCGATGCGCACGTGGATCATGCTGGCGCCGTGCTCGAGGTCGCCGGCAGTGCCGACGATGACCGCCTTGCCGTAGCCTCTCGGCTTCAGGGGACCAAGCGCCTCGAGTGCGCGTGCGGTGAGAACTTTCCCCGCTTCCACCGAGAGATCGACCAGGCTCGAGAAATCATCGATCGGCGGTTTGCCGGCGTGAGGGTTGTGCAGCACGCCGCATGCGGCGACACGCTTGCATGGCGTGGCCAGATCGCGACCACCCTCGCTGAAGACGTCCTGACTGATCACGGTGACGTGTCGGAACTTCATGCGGGTCCTCCCGTTTCATCTCTTTGTAGAGAAAAATATCTCCTACTAGAGAATCGAGTCAAGCCGGCCGATGGTGCCGTGCGACTAGCGCAAGCGCGTGCTGTCGATGACGATGAAATACTCGCAAGCGGTGTTCCCGAGGTTCTCGAAGGTGTGGTTGAGGTCGCCCCGATAGAACAGGAAATCGCCGGGTTGGAGGACGTGCTCTTCGCCATCAAGGGTGACCTTGAGGCGCCCCTTCGTCACGTAGAGGTGCTCTTCGACGCCCTGACGATGCGAGGGGAACGGTCCGGTCTTGGCTTTTGGCGGCAGGTGATTGAGCACGAAGTCTATGCCCCGGCCGAGGTACATCGGTGACAGCGACCGGCGCTCGAAGCCCGTTGCGTCCTCGACGAAGACAGGTTGCCTGTCCCGGGGAATGTGCAGCACCGGCTCGCTACGCAAGCCGCCGCCCACCAGCTGGGAGATGCTGAGATCCAGGGCCTCGGCCAGCTTGCCGAGCACGGGCGTCGAGGCGCCGCTGTCACCGCGCTCGATTTTCGAGATGGCGGCGCGGCTGACGCCGCTTTTGGCCGAGAGCTGCTCCAGTGTGAGATGTTGCTCCAGGCGGCGGCGCTTGAGCGCTTCGCCGAGCTTCGAGGGATTGGGCAATGTCGGTCCTGGCATGGCTGAGGTTTCAGGCAAGATCTCCTGCCGCAAACGGCCTGGCAAGGCAGGACATTGGAAAGAGCAGCAGGAATCCGGCCGCCGGGTGTTTGACAGGATCAACAGCGTCGCGATAATTGCGTGAGGTCGAGCAGGCGACCGACGGTCCGCGTGAAGGGTTGAACCCACCTCCCATTCTAGAGATGTCATCACATCTTCTTTCTGGCCCGAGCCGCGGACAACGGGCGCTAGAGAAAGAAGGTGTCCGATGCCCAAGACGCTTCCCGCCCAACCTCATCTCGACTGGTTGAAGAAGACCGCCAAGGAGCGGCTGGCTGAGCTGCGTGCCGTCGATCCTTCCGCGCGGCTGCACCAGGCGCAACTCGATGTCGCCAAGGACTACGGCTTCAAGAGCTGGCGCGCGCTCAAAGCGCATGTCGATGCTACAAGCCTCGACGGCCGGCTTGTTGCCGCCGCGGTCAAGGGCGATGCCGCCGAGCTGGCGCGACTGCTCGACGCGCAATCCGCAGGTTTGCGCGTCACCGGTGGAAGCTGGGACCGCCCGCTGCTGCATCTTGCGGCTGAGCAGGGACACCTGGTTTGCGTTGACCTGCTGCTCGCGCGCGGCGCAGAGGTCAGCCAGCGGGACAAGTTCGATAATGCGTTAGCGCTGCACTGGGCCGCGTCGGGCGGTCACCTGGCCGTCGTCAAACGGCTGGTTGAGGCCGGTGCCGACATCGATGGCGAGGGCGATGCGCATGAGCTGGGCGTCATCGGCTGGGCGACGTGTTTTCGCCACGTGCAGCGCGAGGCCGCCGATTGGCTGCTCGCGCGCGGCGCCAAGCCGACCATCTTTGCCGCGGTGGCACTTGGGCGTGCGGATCTCGTGCGTGCGGTGGCGGCGCGCGACCCGCACGTCGTGTCGCGCCAGATGAGCCGGTTCGAGCATCGCCGCATGCCGCTGCATTTCGCGGTGCTGAAGAACCGGACGCAGATCGTGGAGCTGCTTCTGCAGCTCGGGGCCAATCCGGCGGCGCGCGACGACCGCGGGAATACACCGCTCAACTATGCCTCGCCGAAGACGGATGGGCGGATCGCGGAGCTGCTGATTGCGGCCGGTGCCAATCCCGCAGAGCGTAGCTCCAATCGCTTCGAGTCCGCGGTGCCGATTTTCAACGTGCGCGACGTGCCGAGGTCGATTGCGTACTACGTCGACAAACTCGGCTTTCATAAGGAATGGGATTGGGGGACGCCTGCGACGTTCGCCTGCGTGTTCCGGGACAATGTGAGGATCTTTCTGTGCCAGGGCGCACAGGGAGCTCCCGGCACCTGGCTGTCGGTGTTCGTGCATGATGTCGATGCCTTGCACGAGGACTACCGGCAGCGGGGCGCCATCATCCGGCAAGCGCCGACGAACTTTCCCTGGGGCCTGCGTGAGATGAATGTCGAGGACCTCGACGGGCACCGCTTGCGCCTGGGCAGCGAGGCCACCGGTCCGGCTGACGCAACGCCGCTGAATGAGGCGCCTTAGGGCGAAGTGCCGGCGCAGATGTCGCGAAGATTGGAGCGGGCGATGGGGATTGAACCCACGACATTCAGCTTGGGAAGCTGACGTTCTACCACTGAACTACACCCGCGCTCGGCGTCCAACCCTGGGGCTGTAAGCAGGGTCGTAGGAGTAGCACATGGCTTCAGGATGGCAAGGGGCGGCTCAGGGCAGGCAGCAGCGGTTTTCCAGGGAAAACCCGAATGGTCCGGTGCAGGAGGCGGCGCAAGATGGCCGTGCGCTTGTGCGCGATATCTGCGTCATTCGCAAAAAGAGGAGACGAGCATGCGCCGAACCGTGAAGAGCGCTCTTGCGACACTGGCCTGCTGCACTCCCTTGGCGATGGGCTTGCCTGGCGAGCCGGCGCGCGCGCAAACCATCGTTGTTGCGCCGCCCGGTGCCGTCGTGTTGCCCGAGTACGATCCGCGCCCGCGCGTCCGCTATTATGCAGCGCCTTATGCCTACGGACCGGCTGTCGATGGTGCGTACGGGCGGCGGGTCTATGCGCCACCGCCAGCCGAAGTCGACTACGTGCCGGCGCCGGCTTTCGTCATGGTGCCGCTGCGTCCCAGCAGTTGTGGCCGCTATCGCTACTGGGATGGCGACCGCTGCCTCGACGCGCGCTATGACCCGCCCTACATCGGTCCGCGGTGGTAAGCGGGTCAGCGGCTAGGCCTGCACGATCTTGTTCCTGACGGCGTAGCGGACCAGCTCGGCCGCGGAGGAGAGATTGAGCTTGCGCATGACCGTGGCGCGGTGCGTCTCGACCGTCTTGACGCTGATGTTGAGGATGTCGGCGACCTGCTTGTTGCTGTGCCCCTCGGCGATCAACTGGATGACGCCGCGCTCGCGCGAGGTGAGCACGGTCTGGGCCGAGGGCTTGGTCAGGTAGGACTCCAGGAGCGTTTCCGACACGCTGGCGGTGAAGAACGGGCGGTGCGCGGCTAGAGATTCAATGGCCGTCAGCAGATAGCGCTTGGCATCCGACTTCAGGAGGTAGCCGCGTGCCCCCGCCTTCAGCAGGTCATAGATGAGCGTCTCGCTGTCGTGCATCGTGAAAATGAGAATCTCGACCGCCGGCACGCGCGCCCGGATCTGCCGTGTGGCCTCGACGCCGTTGATGAGGGGCAGGGAGTAGTCGAGCACGGCAACGTCGGGTTTCAGCTCGACGGCCTTGCGGACGGCTTCCTTGCCATCCGGCGCCTCGCCGACGACCTCCCATTTCGGCTGTGCCTCCAGAATGGATCGGAGGCCCGAACGGACGACTTCATGATCGTCTGCAATGAGGATCCGAGTCATGGCTTTGCCGGCAAATGTCAGTCAAATCTACACCGTCTCGAAAGGGCAATAATCGGTAAAAACCCTCAAGGGCGGGACGGACATACCCCGAGGGAAGGCGGTGCCCTCTTAGCGGCTCCCTATTCCTGGAGCGGACAGGCCTCCCCTTGCCGGACACCGAGCTGGGTCAGCGCCCGGGCTGCCAAGCGGCACTTCGGCGCGATGAAGCAGTGCAGACCGCCGACGATCTTGCGGACCGCCCGCGCAGCTTCATGCTCGTCGTCGATCGCCACGGCGTAGAGGAAGCGCCGCGGAAAGTCATAGTGCAGTCGCGGCACGGATACCTCGACGAGCCAGCCTTCCGACGTGACGGGCGGGTGCGGAGCGGTAAAGAACGAGACTTTCTTCCAGATGATCATGGGTTGAGATCCAGGGCTCCATGCATGACCACCTGCCGACGGGCGGCGGACGGACCAGCGCAACACGCAGCTTGGCCGGTCCCGGGCCGGCGTTGGTATCCGGGTTCGTCCTGATTCTGGGCCGGCTCATTCACGTAGCGGGAAATACAACTCGCGATCAAAGCCGCTTCGCGTAAGCGCTTTGGTAAAGTTATCGCGGGAATTCGCGTGTGCCGCGGAAGGTTGGCGTGGTCCTCTCCCTGTCATGTTTACGCGATGCTGACGTCCGCTCCCCGAGAATGCGACGCAGCTGAGCCAGTGGCGTGCGTGCGTGTGCGCGATCCGCTGTACAGAGACGAAAGGTGGGATTCATGCGCAAAGTCATGCTTGCTGCGCTGATTGGCGGGGCCGTTCCGTTCTTTGGCGCGGTGTCGATGGCCGACGCATCGGCGTGCCATCCGCGCGCCAAGTCGGTTTACGTGAAGAAGCCCATCGCCAAAGTCGGCTGCCGCCGTTGTGGCGATTGCTATGGCCGCCGCGCGGACTACTACCCGCCGTCTCCGGTCGTCTATCCGCCTCCCGTGTATTCCTACGTTCCCTATCCCTCGCCGTATGTGCCGGGCGTCGTTTACTACGGACCATCGGGCCCCTTGCGTCCCTATCCGCCCATCGTGGTGTACGACTATCCGGGATACTCCGCGCCCTGGTATCCAAGCCGCCGCTACGGCCGGTGGTGGCGCGACGACGACTGGTGGTAGGACGAAGGCAGGGCGGACGCTGCGCGCGCCGCCTCAGAACGGCGACGGCGAAACGGCCAGGTGCTCGTTGGCCGACCGTTTGCACGTCTCTCTCCATAGCGATCGCGAGATGTGAGTGCGGGCGGGCCAGGAGTCCATGCACAACGTCAACGCATCTCTGTTGACTGGAGCAGATTTCTCGCTTCCTGACGGCGGAGCAACGGGCTCGTTGGGAGCCGCCGCGTGGGTCGGGCGATGCTGGGACTGGGCGGTTGCGCTGGGAATGCCGGCCGTGGCGCCGTAGGCCACGAGCCCGACGATTGCCAGCGCGCCGAGCGGCGCTCGATAAGCGGAAGCTGCGCGCCGCCTGCAAGATGAATGGGCCATGGCGCTGGTCCTGTGCTGCGAATTTCGCAACAGGCTATGTCTGAGCAGGGCGCCAAACCATCGGGGTAAACCCGCAGGAGCCCTCATATCTCCGCCGAGGACAAATCAAGGGTGGCAGAGTGCCCGAAGGGCAATGGCGTCAGGCAATGACGTGCCGGTCCACCACCTGGCACAGCGCCGCCAGTAGCTCCGGGCCGACGAAGGGTTTGCGCAGGGCGGCAGCCATCTTCTCGGCGGGGACATCGGGGTAGGCGTAGCCTGAGACGACGATCACCGGAACGCGCAGTGCGTGGAGATGATCGATGAGGTCATGGCTCGTCTCGTGACCCAGGTTGATGTCGACAATGGCCACGTGCGGCTTTCCTGCTTCGATCAGGCGCTCCGCATCGCCGGCGGTTGCCGCCGGGCCCGACACGATCATGCCAACGCGCTCGAGCGCTGATTTCATGGCCTTGGCGACCGGCCACATGTCCTCAACGATCAGGACGCGCACGCCCTTCAGGCGCGATGGCGCAGACACCTGCGATTGCGACAGCTCTGAAGCTTTCATCCGTGCCCTCGGTGTGCCTGTTGTCCTCGTCGGTTTGTGCCGAAGAGTTCAGATGCCCCGCGCCTGAAACAGGCCCCGCAACGGGTGGCGCAATCTGACTCTGTATGCAGTGCAATGCAATCAGGATTTCACCTGACGCAGTTCCTGTCCGGACAACAGCGGCGGCGCGCTGGTGCAACACGAGACGCTGGACTAAGGTGCGCCGCCGGCCGAAAGCGGACACGGTGCGGCGGATGGAACTGAAGCCTCTGCGGAACGAGCGCGCATGGACCTCGAAGCTAGGCCCGACGGTCGGCCACGCCCGGCGGACAAATTCCAGGACCCGGACTGGACTGCTGCCGGCGAGCCGCGCGCGAGCGTTCCACTCACAAAGTTGAAAACGATCTGGTTCAACACCGGGACGCTATGCAACATCACGTGCCGGAACTGCTACATCGACTCCAGCCCGACCAATGACCGGCTGGTCTATCTCTCCGCCCGGGACGTCGAAGCATTTCTCGACGAGATCGAGCGCGACAAGCTGGGAACAGAGTTGATCGGCTTCACGGGCGGCGAGCCGTTCCTCAACCCCGAATTTCTCGCCATGCTCGGCACGACCCTTAAGCGAGGGTTCGATGTCCTGGCCCTCACCAATGCCATGCAGCCGATGCAGCGGCCGCGCATCAGGGACGGATTGCTGCGGCTGCTGACGGAGCATGGCGACCGGCTGCTCATTCGCGTGAGCCTCGATCACTACACACGCACTCTGCATGAGACCGAGCGCGGCCCGAAGTCGTTCGACAAGACCTTGAAGGGCATCGACTGGCTGTCCGAGCACGGGTTCAACCTCGCCATCGCCGGCCGCACGTGCTGGGGTGAGGCCGAAGCGGCGGCGCGTGCCGGCTATGCCGCGCTGATCGCGAAGCACGGCTGGCGCATCGACGCCGGCGATCACGATCAGCTTTTCCTGCTGCCGGAGATGGACGGCAGCCATGACGTGCCGGAGATCACCAATCGCTGCTGGGCGATCCTCAACAAGGATCCGGGCGATCTCATGTGCGCGTCGAGCCGCATGATCGTCAAGCGCAAGGGGGCCGAGGCCCCGACGGTGCTGCCCTGCACGCTGCTGCCCTATGACACGAGTTTCGAGATGGGCCCCACGCTGAAGGCCGCGCAGCATGCCGACAGCGGCATGTTTGCGAAGGGGCGCGTCAAGCTCTGCCACCCGCATTGCGCGAAATTCTGCGTGCTCGGCGGCGGCAGCTGTTCCTAGGTGCGGTCACACGCTAACCTGCGCCATGACGCAAACCCGGCAACAGCGGCGAAGCCTGCATCGCGAGTATGCCAAGCTCGGACGGGCGGCCTTCGCCTCGGGCTTCACGCCGCAGCCGCGGCGCGAGGTCGTGCTCGGGGTGGCGCTTGTGCTCAAGGGCAAGTTGCTGGAGCGCGACAATAGCCGGCGCGCCGGCGAGGCCGCAGGAATGGCGCATGCGCTCGTCGAGAAGTCGTTGCAGGCACGGCCTCCCAAGCTTGACATCGCCTGCCGGCAGGGCTGCACCTATTGCTGTCATTCCTATGTCGGCGTCGTGCCGCCGGAGGTCTTTCGCCTGGCGGCCGCGATCCGCAAGAGCAGCGCGCCTGCACTTGCGATCGAGGAGGTGCGGGCGCGATGCCGCCCATTGATGGGGCTGGAGCCCATGGACCGGCTCGGCCGCAAGCTTCCATGCCCGCTTCTGATCGAGGGCAGTTGCGCGGTCTACGCCGACCGGCCGATGGTGTGCCGGCAAACGACGTCGCTATCGCTCGAGGCGTGCATCGATGAGTTCGAGAACCGGAATGCGCATGCGCAAATCCCGGTCTCGCCCCTCCATCTCGCGCATTCCAGCAATGTGCATGTCGCCCTGCTCGGGGCACTTGCGGCGGCGGGGCGATCGATCGCGGCCTACGAGCTTTCGGCCGCGCTCGATCTTGTCTTGACAACGCCCGATGCCGAGCCGCGGTGGCTCGCCGGCGATGACGTCTTCGCTTCGCTCTCTCCTGTCGCGCGCACATCGCCCGACGTCGAGCGCGTCGCGCACCGGATCGCCGAGGAGATCAGCGTCTGAGCGTGCTACCTCTTGCCGGCAACGAGCGCGTCGCGGATTTCCCTGAGATAAACTTCGCTCGGCGGCGGCGCGGCTGCGGGAGCCTCCTTCTCGGTCTCGAAGCGGCGGCGCACCTCGTTGACAGCCTTGACGAGCATGAAGACGGCGAAGGCGACGATCAGGAAGCTGATGACGTTGTTCAGGAACAAGCCGATGTTCATGGTGACGGGCTCAACGCCGGGAGCTCCAGCCTTCAGCGGAATTTTGATGTTGGAGAAGTCGACGCCACCCAGAGCCATACCAATGGGGGGCATGATGACATCCTTGACCAGGGACTGGACGATGGTGCCGAACGCGCCGCCTATGATGATACCCACCGCCATGTCTATGACGTTGCCGCGGACGGCGAACTCGCGGAATTCCTTGACGAGGCCCATCATTATCGCTTCTCCCATCTGCTTGGAGGCAATCCACCCGGCCAACGTCCGTGGCCGGACTGAGTCGAACCAGAAAACCCTAGAAGAGGGACGCAGCGAGGGCAATGCCGTGCTGTGGCAATGCCTTACAGGCCTGAGGACATAAACTGTCGTTGCACAGGTTCCTTGCGCTCCGCCAAAAATCCAGTGAAATGGCGGCCTGAGGAGGCCGGCTTCCCGGCGCTGTTGCGGCAAGGGGGGCCGTGCGCGTGCCGGCAAGGCGTCTCGACAAGCGAGCGTCCGGATGATCGATGGATGGAAGGTCGCGTTTCTGGCGCTCGGCTATGTCGGAGCGTTGTTCGCGCTTGCCTGGATCGGCGATCGCAAGTTCCGCTCCGGCAAGGGCGGCAGCGGACGGCCGATCATCTACGCGCTGTCGCTGGCGGTCTACTGCACCTCGTGGACGTTCTTCGGCAGCGTCGGGCTTGCCGCCGAAACGGGCTACGATTTCATCCCTGTATATCTCGGCCCGATCCTGATGTTCGTCTTCGGCGGTCCGTTGCTGCTGCGCATCGTGCGCCTCGCCAAGAGCCAGAACATCACATCGGTCGCCGACTTCCTGGCGTCGCGCTACGGCAAGAGCCCGGCCGTCGCCGCGGTCGTGACCGGTGTCGCGGTAGCGGGCACGCTGCCCTACATCGCGTTGCAGTTGAAGGCGATCTCCAGCTCCGTGGAGATGCTGCTCGGTCCGGGTCTCCTCAAGGGGATCATCGCCTCGTCCCTGTCGGGCATCGATGCCGCCTTTCTCATCGCGCTCGCGCTCGCGGCGTTCGCGATCCTCTTCGGAACCCGGCACATCGATGCGACGGAACATCAGGACGGCCTGATGCTGGCGATTGCCGCGGAGTCCCTCGTCAAGCTCACGACGTTCCTAGCTCTGGGCATCTTCGTCATGGTGAGCCTATTCGGCGGCATCAACGGATTTGCAGCGCGCGTCAATGAAAGCGCCGAGGTGCAGGCCATCTTCGGGCGGGGTTTCAACGGTGGTGCCTGGCTGACGGTTACGTTCCTGAGCTTCGTGTGCATCATTCTGCTGCCGCGGCAATTCCATGTGACGGTGGTGGAGAACCACTCCGAGGACGAGCTGCGACGCGCCTCCTGGCAGTTTCCGATCTATCTCATTCTCATCAACATCTTTGTCGTGCCGATTGCGGCAGCGGGCCTGTTGTTCCTGCCGCCGCACGGCAGCAGCCCCGACATGTACGTTCTGGCCCTGCCGATCTGGGCCGGTGCTGACCTCATGACGGTGTTTGCCTTCATCGGCGGTCTGTCGGCGGCGACCGCCATGGTGATCGTGGATTCGGTCGCGCTCGCCATCATGATCTGCAACGGCTTCGTCATGCCCTGGATTCTGCGCCGCCGCGCGGATGCCGGCGGGGCGGACGAGGACATGGCGAGCCTGCTGCTGCTCATCCGGCGCATCGCCATCTTCGTCATTCTTCTGCTTGGCTATTTCGTCTATCGATCGCTGGTGCAGGCGCACGGACTGGCCGCCATCGGCCTCCTGTCCTTTGCCGCGCTCGCGCAATTGGCGCCGGCGTTCTTCGGCGGGCTCGTCTGGCGCAGAGCGACGGCACGCGGCGCCATCGCCGGCATCATTGCCGGTTTCAGTATGTGGACGTACACGCTGCTGCTGCCGTGGGTGGTCAAGGCCGGCTGGATGCCGATGAGCTTCCTGCTCGACGGGCCGCTCGGCATCGGCCTGCTGAAGCCGCAAGCGCTATTCTATCTGCAGTTCGAGCCGCTGGCGCACGGCGTGCTCTGGAGCATGATTGCCAACGTCCTGGCCTATGTCTTCGTGTCGCTGCTGCGGGCTCCGGAGCCGATCGAGCGCCTGCAGGCGCATCTGTTCGTCATCGACGATCTGCCGCGACCGGCCCACGCACCATCGTTTCGCATGTGGCGCACGTCCGTCACGGTCGGCGATCTGCAGAATACCGTTGGGCGGTATCTCGGGCCGGAGCGCGCGGAGAGATCCTTCCAGGAATATTCGGCGAGCCGTCTCGTCCCCCTGTCGGCCAATGCCGAGGCGGATGTCAGCGTTCTGCGCTTTGCCGAGCATTTGCTCACCAGCGCCATCGGCGCAGCGTCATCACGCCTCGTGCTGTCGCTGTTGTTGCGGCGCTCGGATGTTTCGAGCCACTCCGCTCTGAAGCTGCTCGATGATGCGTCCGAGGCCATCCAGTACAACCGCGACCTTCTGCAGTCCGCGCTCGATCAGGTCCGGCATGGATTGAGCGTTTTCGACAAGGACATGCGCCTCATCTGCTGGAACCGGCAGTTTCGCGAACTCCTGAACATTCCTCCCGAATTTGGGCACGTGGGCGCGCCGCTCGACCGCATTCTGCGCGCATGCGCCGAGCGGGGAGACTTCGGCGCCGGCTCCGTCAACAAGCTGGTGTCCGATCGGCTGATGAAGCTGACCGTCACCATGGAGACCTACCAGGAGCCCATCGTCACGGAGGGCCGCATCCTGGAAATCCGCACCAGCGCCATGCCTCAGGGCGGTATCGTGACGACCTATTCCGACATCACCGACCGCGTCGCCGCTGCCGACGAGCTCGGGCGTGCCAACGAAACCCTGGAGCGGCGTGTTGCCGAGCGCACGGCGGAGCTGGTGCGCGTGAACATGGCGCTGGGCGACGCCAAGGCGAAGGCTGACGAGGCCAATCTCGACAAGACCCGCTTCCTCGCGGCCGCCAGCCACGACATCCTGCAGCCGCTGAATGCGGCCCGCCTTTATGCATCAAGCCTTGCCGAGCGTGGCACGGAAGGTGCGGACGGCAAGCTCGCACGCAACATCGATGCCTCGCTCGAATCCGTGGAGGAGATCCTGAGCGCATTGCTCGATATCTCCCGCCTCGATGCCGGCCGCCTCGAACCGGAGTTCTCGAGTTTTCCGCTGAAGGATCTGTTCGACCAGCTGCGCGTGGAATTCGAGCCGATGGCGCGCGACAAAGGATTGCGCCTGCGCATCGTCTCCTCGCAAGCCTGGGTGCATACGGATCGCCGCCTGCTGCGGCGGGTTCTGCAGAACCTCATCGGCAATGCCATCAAATACACGCCGAGCGGTGCCGTGCTGCTGGGCGTGCGGCGGCGTGGCGAGCACGCCGTCATTCGTGTCTCGGACAGCGGCCCGGGCATTCCCCACAGCAAGCAGGCCGTGATCTTCAAGGAGTTCCTGCGTCTGGAGGAAACGGCGGCCTCGGTGCGCGGCCTCGGTCTCGGGCTCTCGATCGTGGAGCGCATTTGCAAAGTGCTCGATGCGCCGATCCACTTGGCCTCGGAGCCTGGCCGCGGCTCCACATTCTCCGTGAGCCTGCCGAGGACGACGCCGCTGGCGCGTGCCCCGCGTGTCGATGTCGTGCCGCCGTTCGCCGGCGACATCACAGACTGCCTCGTGCTGTGCATCGACAACGAGCAGCAGGTGCTGATGGGCATGGAGGCGCTGCTGAAGGGCTGGGGGTGCCGCATCCTGCTTGCCAGCAGCCGGGAGCAGGCGCTTGATCTCGTCCGTCGCGCGGAGGAGGTGCCGCACATCATCCTGGCAGATTATCACCTCGATGCCGGCACCGGCGTCGATGTGATCCTCGCGGTCCGGGCCGAGACCCGTACGGACATTCCCGCCGTCATCATTTCCGCCGATCACACGCCGGAGGTGCAGCGCGACATCCGCCGCCATGCCTTCGTGCATCTGCGCAAGCCGCTGCGCGCGGCGGCCCTGCGGTCCATCCTGATGCAATCGGCCCTGCGGCGCGCGGCTGCGGAATAGCGAGGGACGTCAGCCGGCAGACCGCTGCCAGTTGCCGGGCTCCAGCTTGCCGATGGCGATGACCGCTTGCGTGCGGCTGTCGACGCCGAGCTTTTGCAGGATGGCCGAGACGTGCGCCTTGATCGTCGCTTCCGAGACGCCGAGCTTGTAGGCGATCTGCTTGTTCAAAAGCCCTTCGCCCAGCATCATCAGCACGCGCACCTGCTGCGGCGTCAGCGTGGAGAGGCGGGCGACGAGATCGCTCGTCGCCTCGTCGGTGGTCGGCGTGAGGTCGATGCCGGGCGGCGTCCAGATCTCGCCGTCGAGGACGCGGCGAACGGCGGCGCGGATGCGCTCCACGGGCTCCGACTTGGGCACGAAGCCCGAGGCACCGAAGTCCATGCAGCGGCGAATCGTGTCGATGTCGTCCGTAGCCGAGACGACGATGACGGGCACTTCCGGGTGCTGGGTCCGCAGATAGAGCAGCCCCGAGAGGCCGCGCACCCCCGGCATGGTGAGATCGAGGAGAATCAAGTCGGTCTCCGACCCGCCCTCGAGGATGGCCGTCAGCTCGTCGAGCGACCCCGCTTCCAGAATCACCGCGTTCTGGAACGCGGCGTTGATCGCCTGGCTCAGCGCGCCGCGGAACAGGGGATGGTCATCGACGATAACGATGCGGTGGGACAACATGCGCTCCTCCAGGTCTTCATGCGCATGCCTCTCAACTACCCGCCAACGCCGGGGCATGTCGATGAAAACCGCCCCCAGAGTATCCCCGGGCTTGCCTGTTGGCTAATATTTCAACGTGATAATGTTGCCGACTCAAGGGGGTGCCGCCGGGCGACCACAATGCCGGCGCATATCACAGGCTGGAAAACCCGGCCGCGGGGCAGGGCCAGCCAGGAGCTCAAGCATGATCGAACGCAAGGAGCGCAAGCCCTATTGGCGCCACACGAAATGGCAGATGCTGGCCAGCCTCCTGCCGTTCCTGCTCGCCCTGGTGGTGTTCCCGCTGTACGCGGAGCAGCTCAATGCCGTTCGCTTTCTCGGCTTCCCGCTCGGCTATTTCCTCGTTTGCCACGGTCTGATCGTGATCGCCTTCGTCACCATTGCCTCCTTCGTTAACCGGCAGGACGCGATCGATCACTGGCACGGCGCGCACGAGGACATCTGACGCCCATGCCGGCTGCGCCGCGATCCCGATTGGTTAACCCGCTGCTCGGTGCCTACTTCGGCATCTTCGCGAGTCTGCTGGCGGCGCTGGTCCTCATGCTGCTCATCCTCGAGCAGCTGGGCATCGAGGACAGCACGCTGCGCATCGTCGTGATCGCGGGATTCCTCGGGCTGTATGCGACGGTCGGCATCGCCGTCTTCACGCAGACGCCGATCGAATACTTCGCCTCGGGGCGCCGCGTGCCGGCGTTCTTCAGCGGCCTGACGCTCGCCGTGGCGGCCATAGGCGGCACCGGCCTCGCGGCGACGAGCGGATCTCTGTTCATCGCAGGCTTCGATGCCTTGTTTCTCACCGTGGGCATGACCGGCGGTCTCGTCTGCATGGTCGTGCTGATCCTGCCCTTCCTGCGCAAGTTCGGCACGTTCTCGATCCCCGCATATCTGAGCCGGCGTTTCGACAACCAGACGCTGCGCGTCGTCTCGGCAGCATTGCTCGCGGTGCCGTGCCTGCTGCTGCTCATGGCGGAGTTGAAGATCGCCGCGTCTACGGCGTCCTGGCTGATGCAGGTGTCAGAAGGCGTGGCGCTGTGCGGATTGCTCGGTGTCCTGCTGCTGATCGTGCTGCCCGGCGGCATGCGCTCGCTCAGCTGGTCGAGCTCGGCTGCGGCCATCGCGACCATCGCGGCCCTCATGGTGCCGGTCGTGATCGTGGCCGTCATGATGACGTACCTGCCGCTGCCGCAGATGAGCCATGGTCCGCTGCTGCGCGTGCTCATGCGCAACGAGCTGGCGCAGGGCGTCGCCGCCCCGGCAGTGTCGGCGCTCGCGTTCGATATGCCGGGCACCGATTTCGAGCCGCTGTTGCGCCGCTTCGGGATGCCGTTCAACGGTATCGGGCCATTGGCGTTCGTCCTTTCCGCCTTCGCTGTCATGATCGGCATCGCGGGATCGCCGGCGCTGCTGTCGCGCGCCGGGACGACGCCGGGCGTCTATGACGCGCGCAAGTCTGTCGGCTGGGCTGTGTTGCTGCTGGGTATCGTCCTGCTCACGTTGTCGGGCGTGGCCGTGTTCATGCGCGACATCTCCATGTCCCAGCTTTTCGACACGAGCCACAGGCCGCCGGACTGGTTCACGACGCTGGTCGACCTTGGTCTTGCGGCGGCCAAGAGCGAATCGGTCCCCAATACGCTGCCGGGCGTTGCCTTCAAGCGCGACGGCGTGCTCATGGCACTGCCGATCGCGTTCGAGTTCCCGTTCGTGCTGGTCTATCTGGCAGCGGCCGGAATCGTGTCGGCGGCGCTGGTGGGCGCCTGTGCCACGGTGTTCACCATCGGCACGATGCTGGCCGAGGATGTGGTCAATGGCCCGCGCAGCGAGCTCTCCTCGGATACGACCCGCGTCATGACCGCGCGCGCGGCGATCGCCTTTGCCGCGCTGGCTGCCGGGTGCATGGTGCTTCTGACCCCCGGTGACCCCCTCGACCTCTTCCTGTGGTCGCTGGCTCTGTCGGGGTCCACGGCCTTTCCGGTCCTCCTGGTGTCGATCTGGTGGAAACGGGCCAACGCCTGGGGCGCCCTGGCGGGGCTCGGCGCCGGTTTCGGCGTTGCCGCCGGCGCGATCATGGCCGGGGAGGTGATGTCTACGGGCGTACCGGGGGCAATTGCCTCGGTGATCGCTGCCCCTGTAAGCTGGGGCGCCATGGTGGTCGTCAGCATTCTGACGCCGGCACCGGCACGTCACGTGCTGGAGATCGTTCGCGAATTGCGAATTCCCGGCGGCGAGACGATCTATGATCGCGAAACCCGGCTCGCGCTTCTGCAGCAGCGGCAGCATGGCTAGAGCAGGATCGTTTCGGAGGGAATCACTTGCCTCACACGAGGCGTTTCGGCCGAAACGTGAATCCTGCTCTATCTGATAAGTTTAGAGGGCGATTCACGTGTCGTGGCGGAGCCGCGCTACGCGCGGACGGGCGGAGCCACGCTATACGTGGACATATGGAAGCCGGAAGTGCTTCCATATGAAACGATCGCGCTCTAGTCCGGCAGCAACCGAATGAGCGCAGGGTCCGTAAGGAAGGAGCCATGTCAGCACGCGAGCGTTACGGGCTCTATCCTCCCATTGCACCTTACCGGCAGGGCAAGCTCCGGGTCTCCAGGACGCACGAGATCTATTTCGAGGAGTGCGGCAACCGCAATGGCAAGCCGGTCCTGATCGTGCATGGCGGCCCCGGTGGCGGCTCCAATCCGACCATGCGCCGCTTCCACGATCCCGTGCACTATCGGATCGTGCTGTTCGACCAGCGCGGCTGCGGCCAGTCGACCCCGCACGCCAGCCTCGAAGAGAACACCACCTGGCATCTCATCGACGACATGGAGCGGCTGCGCGACCATCTCGGCATCTCGCGCTGGCAGCTCATGGGCGGCTCGTGGGGCTCGACGCTGTCGCTCGCCTATGCGCAACGCTATCCCGAGCGTGTCACCGATCTGGTGCTGCGCGGAATTTTCCTGCTGCGCAAGGCCGAGCTCGCGTGGTTCTACCAGGAGGGCTGCAACTGGCTCTTCCCTGACGCGTTCGAAGCCTACGAGAAGGTGATCCCGCAGAAGGAGCGCGGCGACATGATCGGCGCCTATTACCGGCGCCTGACGCACCCCGATCTGAACGTGCAGCTCAACGCCGCCCGTGCCTGGAGCATCTGGGAGGGCACCACGCTGTCGCTGCAGCAGGATCCCGAGCGCATCAAGCTGTTCAGTGCCGACGCCTATGCGATCGCGTTCGCGCGCATCGAGTGCCACTACTTCGTCAATCGCGGGTTTTTCTCACAGGACGATGAGCTGCTGGTGAATGCCCATCGCCTGCGCGGTTTGCCCGGTGTGATCGTGCACGGCCGCTATGATGTGGTTACGCCGCTCAAGAGCGCGTTCGATCTGAAACGCGTGTGGCCGGAGGCGGATCTGCGTGTCGTGCCGGATGCCGGTCACGCCATGACGGAGCCCGGTATCATTCACGAGCTGGTGTCGGCCACGCGACGCTTCGCGCAAGCAAGCTAGAGTAGGATCGTTTCGGATTTAATCACCTTGCCTCACACGAGGCGCCTCGGCCGAAACGTGAATCCTACTCAATTTATACAAGTTTAGAGGGCGATTCACGTGTCGCGGCAGAGCCGCGCTACGCGCGGACGCATGGAAACTGAAAGTGCTTCCATGCGAAACGATCGCGCTCTAGTCCCACTTCCCGCCGATCAGCGTGCCGCAGAAATGCAGCACGAGCTCGCGCTGGTGTGGCGCCGTCCGGTGCTCCACGACATAGAGCGCCTGCCACGTGCCGAGCACGGCCTTGCCCTCCGTCACCGGGATGGAGAGGGACGTGGCTGTCACCATGGCCTTCACGTGCGCCGGCATGTCATCGGGGCCTTCGGTCGAATGGCGCCAGGGCCGGTTCTGCGGCGCAAGCGCGTCCAGGGCATCGAGCAAGTCCGTTTGAACGTCGGGATCGGCGTTCTCCTGGATGACCAGCGATGCCGACGTGTGGCGGATGAAAACGGTGAGGAGGCCATCGACGGCCTCGATGTCGCGCAGCCAGTTCCGCAGTTGCGGCGTGACGTCGATGAAGCCGGGACCGCGCGTCGGGACGGTAAGCCGGTGTTGCACCTGGGTGAGGGTCATGGGCAACCGTACCCCTGTCTCTGTTGACCTACAACCGATGTAGGTCAGAAGCAAAAAAGTCGTATCGGGGCAGTATTTAACCGAAACTTTACGTGCAGCGGCGACCTTCGATGTTGGCGCTCCCTTGTCCTGTCCCGAGTCGGGGTCGCATTCGCCTTGGCACCATAGGGACAGCTGCGATCATGATCGAGGAACGGGAACACGCGGGGATCGGCGGTCACCGCCATCGCGCGCGCCCGGCTCCCGGCGCCCCACAGGCAGCCGACGACAATGAGAGCGCCTACAACCCGAGTCTGGACGAGCCCTGGGACGAGCAAGCCGCCGACGCCCTGATGCGCCTCTATGATTCGGGCAATGCGGGACTGGCCGAGCCGCTGACCGGAGACGAGGACCTGCAGCGGGAGCTTGCCCGCTTGAGCCAGCCCCAGCCGCAGCATGTGCCCGCCGCCGGCATCGGCGAGGGCATCGACCGCACCTGGCTCGAAGCGCGGCTTGCGGAAGTGACACGAAGTGTCATGCAGTCCTTGACGGAGCTGCAGGCGGGAAGCCCTGCCGCCAGGCTCGGCGAGAGGTTCGACCAGCTCGAGCAGCGGGTGAGCGAGGCCATCGCCAATTCCGCGACACGCGCCGACGTCGAGGGACTGCGCATCGTCGAAGCGCATGTCGGCGAGCTGATGGCGCATGCCGAGGAAACCAAGGGACACGTCTCGCGCCTGATCGTCATCGAGGGACAGCTCGAGGAGCTGAAATCCACGATCTCGGAGGAACGCATCGCGCGTCTCCTGGCGGCGGCAATGCCGACGGAGGACGAGCTGTCCGGCATCGCCGAGACAGCGGCCGAACGCGTGCTCGCCCGGACCGGCACGCCCGCGCGCCAGGACGAAGGCGCGGTGCTGTTTGCCGCCGCACCCGACCAGCGCATCGGTGACGTGCACGATCTGCTTCTCGAATTCACCGAGCGGCACAGGCGCGGCGAGCAGGATCTCGTCGACGCGCTCGACACCATGCAACAGGCCATGCAGCACATTCTCGATCGTATCGACGCGATCGAAGTGGCGCAGTCCGCCCTCCTGGACCAAGCACAGCCGGGCGACGCGCCTGCACGCCATGCGCCGCGCACATCGCCGCCGCTGCATGACGTCATGACCGCCGCGCAAAAGGCGGACGCCGCCATGGCTGTCTACCCCGGTGTGCGGGCCGGTGGTGAACGTCGCGCGGAACGGCAATCTCCGCCGGTCCTCGACGACGCGCTGGTGCTGCCGGAGTCGCTCCCCGATGCGACGTGGCGCAACCTTGCCGCCAACGCGGACTTGGACAGGTCCCTGGAGGCGCCGGATCTGGACCTCGCCGATGTGACCGCCACCCGGAAAGCCCGCAAGGTCAAACCGGGCTGGCTCATGCAACGGCTCGGCTCGCGCAGCGTCCTGCTTGCGGCCAGTCTCGCGGCCTTTGCGCTCGCAGGCTTCTGGTTGGTTTCGGCGTCGAAGCTGCCGCTGCCGATCGAGACGGCGAAACGGACGGACCAGACAACCGCGACATCGGACACGACCACCGCGACGCTGCGCCCTGTGACGCCCAAAGACGCATTGGATAGCGGGGCCGCGCAGGAGCCGGCGGGCGGCCCCATCGGCCAAGACACGACCGGATTGCATACCGGACAGCGCACGGCTCCGGTCGGCGGCGAGGAGACCCAGTCCAATCGCTCGATCGACGCGCCCGCGGCGAGCCAGACCGTGCAACCCCCGCTCGGAGTGGTGATCGAGCACAACAATCAGGTGCTGATGTCGCCGGATGAGCTGGCGCGGCTGCGCCAGCGCCAGCGCATGGCCAGCCTCTCGACCCGGCTTGGGCAACAGCAGGCTGCCGAAAGTGGAGCTGCCCGCGATCTGGCAACGTCGGCGACGCAGCGTCCTGCCACCGAGGCCGCGCCGGCTACGATCGTCGAAATGCCGCCCATCATGATCGGGCCAAATTCGCTCAGGCTTGCGGCTTCGAAGGGCGATGCCTCCGCGCAGTTCGAGGTGGCCGCTCGCTTCGCCGAAGGCAAGGGCGTCAAGCAGGACTTTGTCCAGGCCGGCGTCTGGTATCAGCGCGCAGCGATGCAAGGGCTGGCCGCGGCGCAATACCGTCTCGCGACGCTGTATGAGCGCGGCATCGGCATGCAGAAGGATCCGGCCCGGGCGCGCGTCTGGTACAAGCGCGCTGCGGAGCAAGGCAGCGTGAAGGCCATGCACAATCTCGCTGTGCTGAGCGCAAGCCTCGAAACGCCGGACTACACCGCCGCCGTTCAGTGGTTCACCCAAGCGGCCGAGCACGGCCTGGCCGACAGCCAATACAACCTTGCGGTGCTCTACGAGGACGGCCGCGGCGTCGGCAAGGATTTCAGCATTGCCTACAAATGGTATGCCCTCGCCGCCGGTGCTGGCGACAAGGAGGCCATGAAGCGGCGTGAGCTGCTCAAGCTGCGCATCGGATCGGCTGCGATCCAGGCCGTCGAGCGCGAGGTCGCGGCCTGGCAGCCGCGCGCACCCAGCCAGATGGCCAACGATGCACATCTGGCCGGCCAGGCCTGGAAGCACAGGGCCTCGGACACCACCGAGTAGCGCCTCCGCTCCGCATGCGTGATGCGGACCTTATTGAGGCGGGAATTTCACGTTCGCGAGACTTGCTTTTCATCGCCCTTTGCTGTCCCTTGTGTCCCGGAGCATTCGCTCGATCGGGCTCGATTTTTTCCACATCCGGCCCGTTGCCATTTGCGCTCAGACGACGGACGTCAGTGCGGGTTGGGACGCCGGTTTGTGGATTTGGCCAACGGCCTTGGGACGCCTGACGTGCGCGCTCCGGTGACGTGGAATACGTGCCGGCCCGGCCGAGTGGCTGCCGGGTGGCGCGTCGAGAGGAGCAGATGGCACCCTATCGGCTGGCCGCGGCAGTCTCGCAAAGCATCCAGGCGTGTGCTGCGGGCAGGGGAATGTGATGCCGGGATGGGGCCCGCGCCGGTGGATGAGGTGGGCCGCGCTCCTGGCCTTGCTGGCGCTGGTCTGCAGTTTCGCCGCGGATGTCTCGGCTCAACGCCGCCCGCGCGCAACGCCCGTTCCAGTCCCTAACCCCGAGCGGCCCATCACCGAGCCGAAGGCGGGGGAAACGGCAACGCCCGCACCGGCTGCTCCAGCCAAGACGGAAGCCAAGGAAACGGTCCAGGCCGACGTGTCGACGCGCCGGGTCGCGGTCACGACCAGCTTCTCGGGCACCGAGATCGTGGTGTTCGGCGCGGTCGACAACAGCCGTCAGGCCAGCGCGGAGTCCGGCGTCTACGATGTCGTCATCGTGCTCGTCGGCCCGCCCGCCCGCCTCGTGGCGCGGCGCAAGGCGAACGTCGGCGGCTTGTGGATGAATGTGCAGTCGCTCGTGTTCGACGCCGTGCCGAGCTACTACGCCATCGTCTCCACCCGCCCGCTGGACGAGGTGGCCTCCGAGGACGTGCTCAAGGCCAACGACATCGGCTTCGAACACGTGCGCATGACCCTGTCGAGCGGATCGTTCAGCGGACCTCCGACCAAGCAGATCAAGGAGTTTCGCGATGCCGTCATCCGCATCAAGCGGCGCGAGCATCTCTACCAGCAGGAGGAATACGGTGTTGCCTTCATCGGCCGCAGCCTGTTTCGTGCCTCCGTCGACCTGCCGGCGAACGTGACAGTGGGCCCCTTCGAAACGCGTGTGTTCCTGTTCCGCGATGGCGAGCTGCTGAGCCGGTACACGGCCCGGCTCAACCTCGAGCGCGAGGGCGTGGAGGAGGTGATCCACGGCTTCGCGCTGCAATATCCGTTGCTCTACGGTATGGCCGCTGTCCTGCTGGCCGTCTCGTGCGGGCTGATCGCGTCTGCCGTCTTCCGCAGGAACGCCGCAACCTGAGGCCCCCTCAGTCGTCGCGCAGATGCCGCGACGCCACCGGGTAGATGCCTTCCTGCCCGAGCATCCAGACGTTCATGCCGTCGTTGCCGAACAACGGCGCGTAGGCCGCATGGAGAATGTTCAGGCCGCCCGCGAACGTGCCGAACGCCGGGAGGACGAGGCGGCGGCCGTTGCCGACGAAGCACGGGCGGCGGATCGTATGCCCGTAGAGCGAAAGCTTGGCGGCCGGATGCAGGTGCCCGGCGATCTCGTGCGTAACAGGACTGTCCTGCGGCTCGTGTACGAACCGTAGCCCGCCAACCTCCAGGCTGCCGGCAACCTCCCCCCCGAGGCGCGCGGAGATGACGGGATCATGGTTGCCCGTGATCCAGATCCACTCGCGATCCTCCTGCAGGACGCGGAGGATCTCCCGGTTCGAGGCATCGATGCGATCGGCTCCGGATGGATCGTGGAGGCTGTCGCCCAGGGCGACGACGCGGCGCGGCTCGAGGCGATCGATGACCTGGGCCAGGCGCAGCAGCGTATCGCGCGTGTCATAGGGCGGCAGCATCACGCCGCGCACGGCGAAGGCCGAACCCTTTTCCAGATGGAGGTCGGCGACGATCAGCGTGCGCTCGCCCGGCCAGTACAGGGCGCCGCTGGCATCAGCCGTGAAGGATTTGCCGCAGATCGACAGCGCCTGCGTGGCGTAGGCTCTGATATCCGCGCGCTCGGGCTTGAACTGAAGCATACGTCACCCGCTCCCCGTCGCTTCGCGGATCATGGCCTCGGCGGCCTCCCGCAGAATATCCTCGCGCGCCGTACCGTCCACCGACTCCCGGCCGATATCGAGAATGACCGGCACGGCCAGCGGCGATACGCCATCGAGGGCAATATGCCTGATTCGACCTTTGGTGCGCCGCAGGAAGTCCTGCAGGCGGCCGATGTCGAGCAGCCCGGTTGCGGCATCCTCGAACGCAGCTTCCAGCAGCAGGTGGCGCGGCTCGTGGCGCAGCAGTACCTGATACAGCAGATCGGAGGAGATGGTGAGCTGGCGGCCGGTCTTCTCCTCGCCCGGATGCCGGCGCTCGATGAGGCCGGCGATGATCGCGCACATGCGGAAGGTCCGCCGCATCAGGCTCGACTGCGCCAGCCAGGCCTCCAGGTCGTCGCCCAGCATGTCCTCGTGGAACAGCTCGGACAGATCGAGGCGGCCGTTGCGGATCATGTCCGACAGATCGCCCAGGCCCCATAGCGCCAGCGAATAGTCGGTGGCGACAAACCCCGTCGGCGCCGCGCCCGCGCGGTCGAGCCGGCGTGTCAGCAGCATGCCCAGCGTCTGGTGGGCCAGGCGGCCTTCGAACGGATAGGTGACGAGGAAATGCCGGTTGCCGCGCACGAACGTCTCGACCAGCACCTCGTCGGCATGCGGGATCAGCGAATGTCTCTTTTGCAGCGCGAGCCAGTCGGCGACCTGCTCGGGCAGCCGCGGCCAGCTTGCTTCATCGGCAACGAGGTTGCGGACGCGCTCGGCGAGATGGGTCGACAGCGGAAACTTGCCGCCGGGATAGCTCGGAATCTTGGGATCGCTGGAGGCGGCGCGCGAGACATAGACGTCGAGGTCGCGCACGCCTTCGAGACGCAGCACCTCGCCGCCGAAGACGAAGGTATCGCCCGGCGCCATCTCGCTGGCGAAGTATTCGTCGATCTCGCCCAGCACGCGGCCGCCCATCAACGCCTGGGCGGAACCTGGCGCCTGCGTCTTGCGGCGCCCGACAAGTCTCACCTTCAGCAGCGGGCTCTCGATGATGGTGCCGAGGTTCAGCCGGTAGCGGTGCGCGATGCGGGGATGGGATAGGCGCAGCAGGCCGTCGCCAGCGGGTCTCAGCCGCGCGAAGCGCTCGTAGCTGCGCAGCGCATAGCCGCCTGTGGACACGAAGTCGATGACGCGATCGAAATTGGCCTGCGTGAGATGCGCATAGGTCGAGGCCGAGCGCACTTCCGCGAACAAGTCCGACGGCTTGAACGGTCCGTTGCAGGCCGTGCCCAGCACATGCTGGGCCAGCACGTCCAACGCACCGCGCCGGTACGTCAACGCATCCTGGGCGTTGGCTTCAGCCGCTTCCAGCGCGGCCCGGCATTCGAGCACCTCGAAGCGGTTGGAAGGCACCAGGATGGCCTTCGAGGGCTCGTCGAGCCGATGGTTGGCGCGGCCGATGCGCTGCAACAGCCGGCTCGCACCCTTGGGTGCGCCGACGTGGATGACGAGATCGACATCGCCCCAATCGATGCCGAGGTCGAGCGTGGAGGTGGCGACCACCGCCCGCAGCTTGCCGGCAGCCATGGCGGCTTCCACTTTGCGGCGCCGGCTGACGTCGAGGGATCCGTGATGCAGCGCGATCGGCAGGTTTTGCTCGTTCACCCGCCACAGCTCGTGGAACAGCAGCTCCGCCTGCATGCGCGTGTTGACGAACAGGAGGGTCAGGCGATGACCGGCGACGGCCTCGTAGATTTCACGCGTGGCATGGCGCGTCGTGTGGCTGGCCCAGGGCAGCCCGGCCTCGGTGTCGAGGATCTCGATGTGCGGGGTGGCGCCGCCCTGCGCCTCGATCAGGTCGGCGAGTGCGATGGTGGTATCGGGAGCGCGCTGCGGCGACAGCCACGCCCGCAATTCCGTCGGGCGCGCGACGGTGGCCGACAGGCCGATCGAGATGTGGTCCGGCGCCAGCGTGCGCAATCGCGCGAGGCCGAGCGCGAGCAGGTCGCCGCGCTTGGAGGGGGCCATGGCGTGCAGCTCGTCGAGGATGACGCACTGCAGGTCCCCGAACATGTAGCCGGCGCTGTCGTGGCTGAGCAGCAACGCGAGCTGCTCGGGCGTCGTCAGCAGGATCTCCGGCGGGCGGATGCGTTGGCGCTGGCGCTTCGAGACGGGCGTATCGCCGGTGCGGGTCTCGACGCGGATCGGCAGCTGCATCTCGTCGATGGGCGTCAGCAGGTTGCGGGCGACGTCGACCGCGAGTGCCTTCAGCGGCGAGATATAGAGCGTGTGCAGGCCGGCGTGCTGCTGCTCGCGCGCCGGATTGGAAAGGGCGACGAGGCTCGGCAGGAAGCCGGCCAACGTCTTGCCCGCGCCGGTTGGGGCGATCAGGAGTGCGGAGCGCTTGCGGCGGGCCTGCTCGAGGAGCGCGAGCTGGTGGGCACGCGGCGTCCATCCCCGCCTGGCGAACCAGTCCAGAAACGGTTTGGGAAGAAGCTGGTTTACAGACTTTGAACGGCGCGCCGGCGCCCCCGGCCGGTCACGCCGGCGCGCGGCGCCGGGGGCGGCACGCAGGGCCATATTCGGCGGTTCGCTTCGTACTTTCATTGTGCTAAGCGAAGTTCCGGGCGGCCGTACCGGCTGCGTCGAGGAGCGAAGACATGGACCGCGACACTCTCTTTGGAGGCAACCCGCTGGGTGTCATCATCCGGCTGGTCATCCTGTCGATTGTCGTCGGCATCGTATTCTCGGCGCTGGGGATCAACCCCGGCAATATCGTCTACCACATCCGGATGCTCATTCAGCGCATCTACGACCTGGGCTTCGGCCTGTTCGAGAATGCGTTCAATTGGTTCCTTCTCGGCGCCGTGGTCGTGGTGCCGATCTGGCTGATCACGCGCCTGCTGTCGTCGTTCCGCAACCGGCCCTGACAGGCCTCAAGACCTTACAAGCCAAGATGTTGGCGGTGTGGCGGCAAGCGCAGGCTCAGCCGTCGAGCGGCCTGGCAGCCCATTCCGCGGATCGTCGCCCCGTCGCCTCGCCGATGCGGCTCAGGCCTGTGTCGCGGGCATGGCGGACGAGATGGTCCTTGATCCGGCCGATCAACCCCGGGCCTTCGTAGATGAGGCCGGTGTAAAGCTGGATGAGGGAGGCACCCGCCTCGATCTTCTGCAACGCCGTCTCGCCGGAGTCGATGCCGCCGATGCCGATCAGCGCAATGCGGCCGCCTGTGAGCTGATGCATGCGGCCGAGCATCGCCGTCGAGCGATGAAAAACGGGACGCCCGGAAAGGCCACCGGCTTCTTTCGCTTCCTTGAGGCCGTCGAGGCCCGGGCGCGACAGCGTGGTGTTCGAAACGGCGATGGCATCGATTTTGTGCACGATGAACCGGTCGGCGATGGCCGGCAGATCGGCCTCGGCGATATCAGGCGCGATCTTGACGACGATCGGACGGGACGGCGCCCCCGCGGCGATGTGCCGTGCGCGCGCCGCCATGACTCGGCCAAGTAGATCGTCGAGCGCGGCCGGAGCCTGCAGGTCCCGGAGGCCCGGTGTGTTGGGCGAGGAAATGTTGACCGTGAAATAGCTTGCGACCTCGTAGAAGGCATCGAGGCCGGCGACGTAATCGGCTGCGCGGTCGGCGGCATCCTTGTTGGCACCGATGTTGACGCCGACGACGCCCTTTTGCGAGCGCTGCTTCAGGCGTTGCAAGGCTGCAGCGTGCCCGCCATTGTTGAAACCGAGACGATTGATCACTGCGCGCTGGCTGATGAGCCGGAAGACGCGCGGCTTTGGGTTGCCCGCTTGCGGCAGCGGCGTCACCGTGCCGATCTCCGCGAAGCCGCAACCGACGCCCAGCACCGCATCGGGTACGCGCGCGTCCTTGTCGAAGCCGGCAGCGATTCCAATGGGATTGGTCAGCTCCAGGTCGCCCAGGCGTGATGCCAGAGTTGAGTCATCGGGTTTCGACGGGCGCGGATAGAGCCCAAGCTCCAATGTCCGCAGCGTCACCTCATGCGCCTGCTCGGGATCGAGTGCGAAGAGGGCCGGCCGCGCAAGGCTGACGAGCGTGCTCAGCATGAATTCACCTCGTCGGGCAGGCGATACTGTCCATCCAAATCGCGAACGAGCGGCGTCTCTGATGCGACGGCGCTGAAATCGAGCGGCGCGTAAAGATGCGGGAACAATGCACCGCCGCGCGATGGTTCCCAGCGCAAGGCCGGGGCAAGGCGCGCCGTATCAACAGCAATGAGCAGAAGGTCATCCTGGTGCGCAAAATGCCTGGCAAGCGTGCCCGCAACCTGATCCGGCGCTGAAAGATGGATGAAACCGTCGCGCACGTCGTCCGCGGAGCCGAGGAAACGCCCGTGCTGACGAGCCTTTTCCCACGCATCGCGACTGCAGATCTTGTAAACCCGCGCCGGCTGTTTGCTCGCTTGTGCCACGCTTTAGCGCTGCCCTCTCTCGGTATCCACCGCGCGAATCCATGCAGCACAATTTGTTGTGATATGCACGGCTGCATATCGTGCACCGGTCGTGTCTATCCGTTCGCATCGACGCGTGCTAGTGCTAGTCGGGAGCATTCGTGCAGTTGGTTGTTGTTCTTGTAGACGTTCATGTCACCCGGATTTACCGCAGAGCCGCTGACGCTCGGGCGCCTCTTCTCCGACCCCTACAGCTTTCGCGTCCCATCCTTCCAGCGGCCCTATTCGTGGACGACGAAGGAGGCTGGCCAGCTCCTTGACGATCTGACCCTGGCGCTCGAGGAGCAGGCCAGCGCCGGCGATGATGAGGAGCGCGGCTATTTCCTGGGAGCGATGCTGCTGACGGCGCCGGTATCGGCGGGCACCGATGACGCCGAATTTGTTCCGCGCCACGATATCGTCGACGGGCAGCAGCGCCTCGTGACGCTGACGATTCTGCTGGCTGTTCTGCGGGATCTGATGGGAGCGAGTGAGTCCAAAGCCGCTTCGGACTGGCTCGCCCAGTTCATCGAAAGCCCCCTGGAGGCCGGCCAGCAGCGCAGCTATCGTTTGGAACTGCGTGGAGGCGAGCACGAATTCCTCAAGACTTACGTGCAGGAGCGCGGCGCCTCGGCGCGCATGCCCGACGGTGATGTCACGACGGAAGCCCAGGGCCGCATCCTGGCCGTGCGCGAGCATTTTCTGGCTGAGCTCGGCCAGCGCGACCGGCCTGAGCTTGCGCGTATCACGTCGTTCGTCGTGCAGGCCTGCCACATCGCACTCATCTCAGCCAACAGCATCGACGGCGCGCACCGCATCTTCATGGTTCTGAACGATCGTGGCCGGCCGCTCGCGCGCAACGATATTCTCAAGGCCCAGGTGCTCGGTCAGATCAGCGAAGGTGCCCGGCAGTCGGCGCTGGACATCTGGGACCGCACCGCTGCGCTTGTCGGCGAGGATTTCGAACCGCTGTTCAGTCACATCCGCGCCGTGGAGGGAGGAACGAAGGGGCAGATCATCTCGGGCATCCGGGACATCATTGCCAATGCTGGCGGCGCCCAGGTGTTCGTCAAATCCGTGCTCGAGCCCTACGGCCGGGCCTTGCACGCCGTGCGCAGCGGTCAGCACGAGGGATCGGAGCATTCGCCCGAGATCCGGCGCCTGTTGTCCTACCTGCATTGGCTCGGAAGCGCCGACTGGGTTCCGCCGGCTTTGCTTTGGTGGCGCCTTAACGGCGATGATCCCGAGCAGCTCGTCGTGTTCCTGCGGCGATTGGAGCGCCTGGCGTATTCCCTGCGTTTGCTCGGTCTGGGGGCCGACAAACGCCTGAGCCGTTTCCGTGGCGTCGTGCGCGCCATTCACAACGGCAACGTGTTCGACAGCCGCACCAGTCCGCTGGATCTCGGCCGCGACGAGCAGCGCAACATTCTCTACAACCTGCGCAACCTGCATGTGCGTAGCCCGTTGACGTGCAAGCTCGTGCTGCTGCGCCTAAACGACGAGCTTGCCGGTGTGCCGCAAAACCTGTCGCCGCCGGACCTGACGGTCGAGCACGTGCTGCCGCAAAAACCGAGCCGCAACAGCGTGTGGCGGACCTGGTTTCCGACCGCGGACGAGCGTGAAGCCTGCGTCAACTCCGTGGGCAATCTCGTGCTCGTTACGCGGGCGCAGAACGAGATGGCGCGCAACAACGATCTCGCTCGCAAACTCACGGCCTACTTCGAGAACGGTGCCGTGCCGCACATCACGCGGGAGCTGGCGGGCATCGCCGAGTGGCGTGCCCCGCAGATCCTGGCGCGCGAGGAGCGTCTGATGGCGCTCATCAGGGCCATCTGGGAGCTCGATACGCCGGCCGCTTCCCCGATCGCCGCCGTCAGCGAGCCCGTCCCGCCGCCGGTGGAGGCAAAGCCGGTCAAGCGCCGCCGGTTGCGGTTGTTTGCAAGCTCATAAGGGCAAGCGGGCGATCAGCCGGCGACCAGCTCGCCTTTCAACGCTTTGGCGATGAGCGCTCGCGTTTCGCGCACGCCGTAGAGCTCGATGAAGCTGCCGAAGCGCGGCCCCTGCGACTGTCCGAGCAGCACTTCGTAGATGGCCTGGAACCAGGCGCGCAGCTTTTCGGCAAAGCCGTGCGATTTGCCGGTCTCGTAGACGATGTTCTGCAGCTCCTCGGCGGTGGCGCCGGGCGGTGCATTGGCCAATGCCGTCTCCAATGCTGCCAATGCCTTGCCCTCCTCCTCGGTCGGCGGCCGGAACTTCTTCGTCGGTTGCACGAAGTCGTTGTAGTAGGCCACCGCATAGCCAGCGAGCTGGTCGAGCAGCGGATACTTTTCCGGCGTCGCGTCAGCGAAGTGACGGCGGATGAAGCCCCACACCCGTTCCTTGTCGTGCGCGTTGGAGGCAGCCACGAGATTGAGCAGCAACCCGAACGAGATCGGCAGCTCGGCGGCGGGCGGGTGACCGGCGTGGATGTGCCACGCGGGATTGTCCAACCGTGCCTTCTCGACTTCGTTCGGATACTTGCCGACGAACGTCAGATACTCATCGACTGCGCGCGGAATGACGTCGAAGTACAGGCGCTTGGCGGCGCGCGGCTTCTGATACATGAACAGCGACAGGCTCTCGGGGCTGGCGTAGGTCAGCCAGTCCTCGATGGTGAGGCCATTGCCCCTCGACTTGGAGATCTTCTGGCCCTGCTCGTCGAGGAACAGCTCGTAGTTGAAGCCTTCCGGCGGTGTGCCGCCCAGAACGCTGCAGATCCTGGACGACAGCGTCACCGAATCGATCAGATCCTTGCCGGCCATCTCGTAGTCGACACCGAGCGCGGTCCAGCGCAGCGCCCAGTCGGCCTTCCACTGGCACTTCACGGCGCCGCCCGTGACCTTCGTCTCGACCTTCTTGCCGGTCTCGGGATCGAGGTAGACGACCGTGCCCTTGCGCGGATGACGCTCGATCATGGGCACCTGCAGCACCTGGCCCGTGCGCGGGCAGATCGGCAGGAACGGCGAGTAGGTCTTGCGCCGCTCCTCGCCCAGGGTCGGCAGGATGATGTCCATGACCTTGTCGTAGACGCGCAGCATCTTCAGCAAGGTCTCGTCCATCATGCCGGACTTGTAGCACTCGGTCGCCGAGAAGAACTCGTACTCGAAGCCGAACTGATCGAGAAAGCGCCGGAGCCGCGCATTGTTGTGGTGCGCGAAGCTCGGGTACTCGTTCGTGAACGGGTCCGGCACGCTGGTCAGCGGCTTGTTCAGGTATTGCGCCAGCATGTCCTTGTTGGGGACGTTGTCGGGCACCTTGCGCAGGCCGTCCATATCGTCGGAGAAGCAGATGAGGCGGCTCTTGCGCTTGCCTTCGGTCAGCACCTCGAAGGCATGCCGCACCATGCTCGTGCGCGCGACCTCGCCAAAGGTGCCGATGTGCGGCAGCCCCGAGGGGCCGTAGCCCGTCTCGAAAATGACCGTCTTGCGTTTGCCGCCCTTCACCTTGTCCAGGCGTTCGATCAGGCGGCGTGCCTCCTCGAAGGGCCAGGCGCGCGCCTCTTGCGCTGCGGTGATTTCTGCTGGGGTGATCGGAGCGTTCATGGTGCAAAAAGGCCTTGATGGTTCGTCGCGAACCTAGGTGGACGGGCGGTGTGCGTCAATTCTCGTCGGCTGCCGGCCGGTCGATGGCGGGCGGCTGGCCGGCGAAGTCTCGGATCGCGCTTAACGAATTAATATTGTCGTCGCCAGCACCCGAGCATCTCGGTGTCTCGCGCAGGAACGTGATCTGAGCATATCTGCGCGCTTGCCTCAGGCTGCAATGGCGCCACCTTCTCGGTGTCATCCCGGCATTCATTGCCGGGACCCATGGCACTACAAACTCGATGGGTGGTTGGGAAGGTGGTCAACCCACAAACATCACCACCCGAGCACGTGGCACGATGGGTCCCGGGCATGAAGCCCGGGATGACCTCCGTGAAGGCGCTGCCGCCGTGGCTTGCGCACGGTTGCCTGCGGTCCCGCCCTTCCGGTTCCCGCACCGAGCCGATACAGTCCGCAGCTCAAGAACAAGAAGGGAAACGCCAGTGACTCGCGAGCGGATACATTTCCTCTTCCTGAATATCGGCCATTTCCTCGACCATCTGTTTACGCTGATTTTCGCGACGGTGGCTGCTCTTGCGCTGACGCGCGAATGGGGCATGAGCTACGAGCAACTCGTGTACTACGCCACCCCCGGGTTCATCGCCTTCGGCCTGTTTTCCCTGCCGGCAGGCTGGCTTGCCGACCGCTGGAGCCGGCACGGCATGATGGCCGTGTTCTTCATCGGCATCGGCATCGCCTCCATCCTGACGGCCTATGCGCAGTCGCCGCTCCAGATCGCCATCGCCCTGTTCGTCCTGGGCGTCTTCGCCGCCATCTATCACCCCGTCGGGTTGGCCATGGTGGTGGAGGGCGCGGCCAAGTCCGGCACCGGCATGGCCATCGGCATCAACGGCGTATGGGGCAATCTCGGCGTCGGCAGTGCGGCGCTCATCACCGGCTTCCTGATCGACAGCGCCGGCTGGCGTTCTGCATTCGTATACCCCGGCATCCTCTCGATTTTGATCGGGCTCGCCTACGCGTGGTTCATGTGGCCGGAGATCCAGGCCGGCCAGCAGAAGAAGGCCGTCGCCGCTGCGGCAACGCCTGCCAAGACTGCGGCGCCGTCACCGGCCGGGACCATGACGCGGGACGCGCTACTGCGCCTGACCGTCATCATCTTCTTCACGACGGCCATCTCGAGCCTCGTCTTCCAGTCGACGACGTTCGCCCTGCCGAAAGTCTTCGCCGAGCGGTTGGGCGGTATTGCCGGCTCCGCAACGCTGGTCGGCTGGCTCGCCTTCGTCGTGTTCGCGGTGGCGTCCGGCGCGCAGATCGTTGTCGGCAAGCTGCTCGACACGCTCGGGCCGCGCACCGTTTTCATGGGCGCCGCCATTCTGCAGCTCGTGTTCTTCGCGCTGATGCCGGGCCTCACCGACTGGACTGCGCTGGCTGTGGCTCTCGGCTTCATGCTCGGCGCCTTCGGCCAGATTCCGATCAACGACTACATGATCGGCCGCATGGCCAAGTCCGAGCTGCGGGCTTCGATCTACGGCGTGCGCTACGTTATCAGCTTCCTCGTGCTGGGCGCGGCTTTGCCGTTGATCGGCTGGGTGCATGGACGCTGGGGCTTCGACACGCTCTTCATGCTGCTGTCGGGAGTTGCAGCCGTGATCTTCGCAGCCGTGTCGCTCCTGCCGCGCCAGTTGCCCGACAACGTCGTCGGCGCGCCCGCGCCGGCAAAGGCCTGACTCGGATCAGACTTTGAGAAATGCGGCGATGGCATCGGCCGCCGCCGCGAGATTGCCTTTGCGCGTGAATCCTGATGCGCCGCGGGGCCCAAGATCGTGGTCGCCGTCATCAGCCCAGTGGAAGCGGATGGCGGAGGACAGCGCGTAGTCCCCGACCTCATGCTTGCCGCCGAAGGGGTCGCGATCGCCTTGAACGATCAAGGTCGGGCAGGCGAGTGCTTCCAAATGCGCCGTGCGCAGCTGCTGCTGCTTGTTCGGCGGATGAAAGGGATAGCCGATGCAGACGAGGGCCTGCACATCGCCTGCCGCAAAAAGCTCGTCAGCAACAAAGCTCGCGACCCGTCCGCCCATCGACTTGCCGCCGACAGCCAGAGGCCCGGTCCCGATCTTCTCGCGTGCGGCTTCGACGGCGGCACGATACTCACCCGCCAGCAGCTCGGCCTTCGGCGGCGGCTTACGTTTGCCGCCATCCCGGCGCGCGGCCATGTAGGCGAATTCGAAGCGCAGCGTGCGCACGTTGCGGTCGGCGAGGAGCTGCGCCATTTGCACCATGAACGAGCTTTCCATTCCCGCGCCGGCCCCATGCGCCAGCAGCAGCGTGGCCGTCGCCGTATCGGGTCCGGAGATCAAGAACGTGGTCATGTTGCCCCCATAAGAACCTGCCCGGTTTAAGTTCAGGTCTGCGGACGGATCAATGCGGCCGTGTTGACTTGGGCCCACTGTGTAGCATGGGGATGCGGCCCACATACTCAGGACACCCTCCCCTCGACGGGGAGGGTCGCCCCCAACGCTTGTTGCGGGGGGGGTGGGGTGAAGAGGCAAGCGCAACGCCTGTTGCTTCTCCCCACCCCTAACCCCTCCCCGCTGGGAAGGGGATTGCCCTGAGTGAGTGGGCTCGTTTGCGACGTATGGCGAGTGAGGTCGTTATTTCGCTGTCTTGAACGGCGCCATGCCTTCGCGCGCCAGCTCGTCGGCGCGGTCGTTCTCCGCGTGGTCGCTGTGGCCCTTCACCCATCGCCAGTCGACCTGGTGCCGCGCCTGGGCCTCGAGCAGCCGCTGCCACAGCTCGGCGTTCTTCACCGGCTTCTTGTCGGCCGTCTTCCAGCCGTTGCGGCGCCAGCCGTGGATCCATTTGGTGATGCCGTCGCGCAAATAGATCGAGTCGGTATGCAGCTCCACGTGTGACGGCTTCTTCAGCGCCTCGAGCGCCGCGATCGCCGCCATCAGCTCCATGCGGTTGTTGGTCGTCGGCGCCTCGCCGCCGGACAGCTCCTTGCGGTGCGTGCCGGAAATGAGGATCGCACCCCAGCCGCCGGGGCCGGGATTCCCCGAGCACGCGCCGTCCGTGTAGATCACGACGCTCGGACGCGCGTCCGTGCGGGCCGCATCGCTCATGTCTTGTCCTCGAGGCCGTATTCGCCGGCGCGGCGGATGCTCTGGTGGAAGCGCAGGCGTCGCAGATACTCGGTCGGGTCCTTGCGCTGCACGAGGGCATCGGGCGGCGTGTTGATCCAGTCGTAGGCGCGCGTCAGGAGAAACCGCAGCGCCGCGCCGCGCGCGAGAATTGGCAACGCTTCCTTCTCACGCGCGTCGAGCGGACGCACGGCGTCATAGCTTTTCAGCAGCGCGCGCCCCTTGGTGATGTTGAAGGAATAGTCCGGCTCGAAGCACCAGGCGTTGAGGCAGACGGCGATGTCGTAGGCCAGCGCGTCATTGCAGGCGAAATAGAAGTCGATCAGGCCCGACAGGCGGTTGCCGAGAAAGAACACGTTGTCGGGAAACAGGTCGGCGTGAATGACGCCGTCCTCGAGCCGCTGCGGCCAGTGCTGCTCCAGGAAGGCCAGCTCCGAAGCGATCGTGGACCCGAGCCCCTTGGCGATCTCGTCGGCGCGCGGCTCGAAACGTTCAAACAGCGGGCGCCAGTCCTTCAGCCCGAGCGCGTTGGGCCGGCGCATGGTGAAGCCCAGTCCGGCAAGATGCAGGCGGGCCAAGGCCTCGCCGACGGCGGCGCAATGCTCGGCGCGCGGCCTGCGAATCCAGACGCCGTCGAGAAAGGTCACGAGCGCCGCCGGTCGTCCGGCAAGCTCGGACAGGTTGCGGCCCGAGGCATCGCGCACGGGGGTCGGGCAGGTCAGGCCCGCAGCCGCAAGGTGCTCCATCAATCCCAGGAAGAACGGCAGCTCGTCGCGGGCGACGCGCTTCTCGTACAGCGTCAGGATGAACGGCCCCTTCTCGGTCGTCACGAGATAGTTGGTGTTCTCGACGCCTTCGGCGATCCCCTTGTAGGAGATGACGCTGCCAAGCCCGTAGCCGGCGATGAAGGTCTGCAGCTCGTCGTCGGAAACTTCGGTGTAGACGGCCATGTCGGGGTCTCAGCGTCGGACTACGTCGCGAAGCTCGCGCGGCACGTTGAAGGCGATGCGCTCTTCCGCCGTCTTCACCATCTCGACAGTCACGTCATAGCGCTGCCGGAACGCCTCGATCATCTCATCGACGAGAACCTCGGGCGCCGACGCACCCGCTGTGATGCCGAGCGTGCGCAGCGTGCCGATTTCGTCCCAGGGAATGTCGCTGGCGCGCGGCACCAGCAGCGCCTTGGCGCAGCCCGAGCGCTGGGCGACCTCGACCAGGCGCAGGGAGTTGGAGCTGTTGGGCGCGCCGACGACGATGACGCAATCGCATTTCGGCGCCAGGGTTTTGACGGCCACCTGGCGATTCGTCGTGGCGTAGCAGATGTCCTCCTTCTGCGGCCCGATGATGCCCGGGAACCGTTCCTTGAGGATGCGCACGATCTCCGCCGTGTCGTCGAGCGACAGCGTGGTCTGGGTGATGTAGGCGAGCGAACCCTCTCCGGACGGCTCGAACCGGCGCGCGTCCTCGGCGGTTTCGATCAGGGTCACGGCCCCGTCCGGGAGCTGGCCCATGGTGCCGATCACCTCGGGATGCCCGGCGTGGCCGATCAGGACGATGCTGTGCCCCTCGGCGTGGTGGCGCGCGGCCTCGACATGAACCTTGGAGACGAGGGGACAGGTGGCGTCCAGGTAGAACATCTTGCGCGCCTTGGCCGCCGCAGGCACGGACTTCGGCACCCCGTGCGCTGAAAATATCACAGGGGCATCCGTCTCCGGGATCTCCTCGAGCTCCTCCACAAAAACGGCACCTTTCGCCTTAAGGCTGTCAACAACGAAGCGGTTGTGGACGATTTCGTGGCGCACGTAGACGGGCGCGCCGTACTTCTCCAAAGCCAGCTCCACGATTTGGATGGCCCGGTCGACGCCGGCGCAGAATCCGCGGGGGGCGCCGAGGTAGACCGTAAGCGGCGGCCGCGCGGGCTGAATTGGGGGCTGTATCTGGGTCGCTGTCATGTGCGGCGATGGGACCGGGTACAAGTGTGAACGATGCGTCTATGAGCTTGGACGCATCATCCTGGGGTGATACAGTTGATTTGGGGAAACAAGAATAACAAACTTAGGCCGCTGGGGCTTGGGGACTGGGGTTCGAGGGCGCGTGGCGCATCCTCGAAGTGCACGGACAGGGACATCGTGACGCAATCACGATCGGGCGCTACCGGATTGGTACTGAGGCTCGCAGCTGTTTCCGCTTTGAGCCTGTTGTCGGGGTGCGGGATGTCATCGCTGACCTCCGGCATTGGCGGCGGCATGTTCGGCAGCCAGTCCAAGGGCGAGGTCAAATCGGTCACCGAGGAGCAGATGCTGTCGGCAGCCAAGGCCGACAGTTCCATGGGCGTCGGCGGCGATATCGCCGGCGGATGCCCACGCTTCCAGGTCTGGCCGCGCGATCATCACGTGACGATCTATGAAGCAGGCAAGGTCGGCGACGGCTTGGCCGTTATGCACAAGGCCGAGATCACCAAGACGGCGCGCGAGTGCCAGATGGAGCCCGGCCGCGTTAGCGTGAAGTACGGGTTCTCGGGCCGCGTGCTCCTCGGGCCCAAGGGGCGGTCCGGCACGGTGACGCTGCCTGTCACCGTATTCGTTACCGACTCCAAGCGTGAGCGGGTCACCGCCGACAAGGTGATGGTCGACGTGCAGGTCGCGCTCGACAAGCCGATCGGCTATTTCTCGACCGTGCGCACCATCAGCTTCGGCGTGCCCGAAGGCGCCCGTCCCGGCGAGTTCGAAGTCTTCGTCGGCTTCGACCGCAACGCCCCCAACGCGGGGTAGTGCATCGCACTCCCCACGCACGCCGTGGGGAGTGGCCAAAATCCTCCGGACCTGTGTTCCAGCCTGCCGACCCGCATTGACTTCGGCCCGGGCACTTCTATGCTCGGCCCCAAGCCATTCGAGGCTTGCGGAAGAGACCGGCATGCGCTGCAAGGCGGATGACGGCGCCGAAGGAGCAACCGCCCCGGAACCTCTCAGGCAAAAGGACCGCAAGTTGATGGCTCTCTGGAAAGCGACTGACGCGAAGGTGCGCTAGTCCACCGAAGGGGTAAGGTCGCGGCTCCAACCGCGACTCAAATCTCTCAGGTTCCGTGACAGAGGGGGCTTGAACTCGTGCTCGCATCGGGCACGGGAAACGAGCTGTGCGGAACCCTGATGTCATGACCGCCGATCCGGCCGGTACCTCCCTGCAACGCACTCCGTTGTTCGACCTTCATGTCTTGCTCGGCGCCAAGATGGTGCCGTTCGCCGGCTACGAGATGCCGGTGCAGTATCCGCTCGGCGTCCTGAAGGAGCATCTGTGGACGCGGGAGAAGGCGGGGCTCTTCGACGTTTCGCACATGGGCCAGGCGATTCTTGCGGCCGGTGACGGCAAGCACGAAACGGTCGCGCGTGCCCTCGAAGCGCTCGCTCCCGCCGACATCGTTTCTCTGAAGCCCGGGCAACAGCGCTATACGCAACTCCTCAACGAGGACGGCGGTATCATCGATGACCTGATGGTCACGCGCTCGGCGCTGGCGACCGATGAAGGCCGCCTGTTCCTCGTCGTCAACGCTGCCTGCAAGGACATCGACTACAAGCACATCGCGGCGCGGCTGCCGGCCGGCGTGCTGCTGTCCGCCGAGCCCGATCGCGGTCTGCTGGCGCTGCAGGGGCCTGCCGCAGCCGCCGTCATGGCCAGGATCGCGCCGAAGGCCGATGCCCTGGGCTTCATGCAGGTCGCGCCATTGGCGGTCGGTGCCTTCGACTGCCGCGTGTCGCGTTCGGGCTACACGGGCGAGGACGGCTACGAGATCTCCGTCGCCGGCGATCAGGCCGTCGACCTCGCCAAGCTGCTCTTGTCCGATGCCGCCGTGCAGCCAATCGGCCTCGGCGCCCGCGACAGCCTGCGTCTCGAGGCGGGGCTCTGCCTCTACGGCCACGACATCGACGAGACGACGAGCCCCGTCGAGGCGGCGCTCGTCTGGTCCATGCAGAAGCGCCGCCGCACGGAAGGGGGTTTTCCGGGAGCGGCCCGCATCCAGAGGGAGCTGGCCGGCGGACCGCAGCGCCTACGCGTCGGCATCAAGCCCGAGGGCCGGGCACCCGCCCGCGAAGGCACCGAGATCCAGTCCGTCGAGGGCGAGAACATCGGCGTCATCACGTCGGGCGGCTTCGGTCCGACCGTGAACGGCCCCATCGCCATGGGTTATGTCGCCGCGTCCAGCGCCAAGGCTGGCATGCCCGTGCGTCTCATGGTGCGCGGCAAGGCCATGCCTGCCGTCGTCAGCGACATGCCGTTCGCACCCCATCGCTATTTCCGCAAATCCGCTTGAGAGGGAGTTTTCCAAATGCCGGTTGAGAAGTTCAGCAAAGACCACGAATGGATCCGCGTCGATGGTGACGTTGCCACCGTCGGCATCACCAACCACGCCCAGGAGCAGCTCGGCGACGTCGTGTTCGTCGAGGTGCCGGAGGTCGGCCGCAAGGTGTCCGCGGGCGAGGCCGTGGCCGTCGTCGAAAGCGTGAAGGCGGCCAGCGACGTCTATGCGCCCGTGTCCGGCGAGGTCGTCGAGTCGAACGGCGGGCTCGCCGACAACTCCGGCCTCGTCAACGAGGACGCGGAAGGCAAGGGCTGGTTCTTCAAGGTGCGCCTGTCGAACGCCGGCGAGCTCGACGCCCTGATGGATCGCGCTGCCTACGACCAATTCGTCAAAGAGAACAGCTGATGCGGTATCTCCCTCTCACCGGCGCCGACCGCAGCGAGATGCTGGCGCAGATCGGCGTGAAATCCGTCGACGACCTGTTCGCCGACGTGCCGAACGGTAAGCTGCTCAAGGATCTTCCCAACCTGCCGAAGACGAAAGGCGAGCTGGAAGTCGAACGTGAGCTCGGCCGTCTCGCTTCGCGCAATACGCCGGCGGGATCCGTGCCGTTCTTCGTCGGTGCGGGGGCCTATCGCCACCACGTGCCGTCGAGCGTCGATCACCTGATTCAGCGCTCGGAGTTCCTGACGAGCTACACGCCCTATCAGCCCGAGATCACGCAAGGCACGCTGCAATACCTGTACGAGTTCCAGACTCAGGTGGCGCTGCTCACCGGCATGGATGTGGCGAACGCCTCCATGTACGACGGCTCGACCGGCACGGCTGAAGCCGTGCTGATGGCGCATCGCATCACCCGCCGCAAGAAGGCTGTGGTGTCCGGCGGCTTGCATCCGCAGTATCGCGCCGTCATCGATACCCTGAGCAGCCATGGCGGGGCGCAGGTCGATGCGCTCGAGGCCGATCCCAAGGGTGTGGAGGACATCATCGCCCGTATCGACGGCGAGACGTCCTGCGTCGTCGTGCAATATCCGAGCTTCTTCGGCTCGGTGCGCGATCTGGCGCCCATCGCCGAGGCGGCGCATGCCAAGGGCGCGCTGCTCATCGCCGTCGTCACGGAAATCGTCTCGCTCGGCCTGCTGAAGCCGCCCGGCGAGATGGGCGCCGACATCGTCACGGCCGAAGGCCAGTCGATCGGCAACGGTCTCATCTTCGGCGGTCCCTACGTCGGCCTGTTCGCAACCCGCGACAAGTTCGTGCGCCAGATGCCCGGGCGCCTTGCCGGCGAGACGGTGGACGCCGAGGGCCGCCGCGGTTTCGTGCTGACGCTGTCGACGCGCGAGCAGCATATCCGCCGCGAGAAGGCGACCAGCAACATCTGCACGAACTCGGGCCTGTGTGCGCTTGCCTTCACGATCCACATGACCCTGCTTGGGGAAGCCGGATTGAAGCGGCTCGCGCGCATCAATCACGCCAACGCCGTGGCGCTGGCCGACAAGCTCAATGCCATCGACGGCGCGGAGGTGATCACGCCCGCGTTCTTCAACGAGTTCACGTTGCAGGTGCGGGGCGACGCGGCCAAGGTCATCGACAAGCTCGCCGACAAGGGCGTGCTCGGCGGCGTGCCGGCCTCGCGGCTCGCGCCGGGCAATGCCCGTCTCTCCGACCTCATCATCGTTGCCTCCACCGAGATCAACACCGACGAGGACCGCGCCAAATATGCCCAGGCCCTGAAGGAGGTGCTGTGATGAGCATGAACACGCAAGGCCGGCCCACGGGCCCAGGCGCTGCCGGCAAGTCCGGCGATGACACCTTCACCGGCAACCGCGGTCTCGATCATGAGGAGCCGCTGTTGTTCGAGGCCGGCAGCACCGACAAGACCGGCGTCGATCTGCCCGAGCCAGCATCGACCAAGAGCCGCCTCGGCGGTCTGGAGCGCAAGGGCGCGATCGGCCTGCCGGGCCTCACCGAGCCCGAGACCATGCGCCACTACGTGCGCCTGTCGCAGCGCAACTACGCCATCGACAGCGGCATCTATCCGCTCGGCTCCTGCACCATGAAGCACAACGCGCGCCTCAACGAGAAGATGGCGCGCCTGCCGGGCTTCGGTGACGTGCATCCGTTGCAGCCGCAGAAGACGGTGCAGGGCGCCATCGCTCTGATGGAGGTGCTGTCCGGCTACCTGCTGGAGCTGACCGGCATGAAAGCCGTGACGCTGTCGCCGAAAGCGGGCGCGCACGGCGAGCTTGCGGGCATGCTGTGCATCAAGGCCGCGCACGACGCCAAGGGCTCCAAGCGCAACGTCGTGCTCGTGCCCGACTCCGCGCACGGCACCAACCCGGCGACGGCGGCCTTCATGGGCTACACCGTGAAGTCGATCCCGGCGCGTGAGGACGGCACGGTTTCTGCCGAGGCCGTGAAAGCAGCGCTCGGCCCCGACGTTGCAGCGATCATGCTGACCAACCCCAACACCTGCGGTCTGTTCGAGCCGGAGGTGGCGGAGATCGCCAAGGTCGTGCACGAGGCCGGCGCCTACTTCTACTGCGACGGCGCCAACTTCAACGCCATCGTCGGCAAGGTGCGCCCCGGCGACCTCGGTGTCGACGCCATGCACATCAACCTGCACAAGACCTTCTCGACGCCGCACGGCGGCGGCGGTCCGGGCTCGGGTCCCGTCGTGCTGTCCGATGCGCTGGCGCCGTTCGCGCCGCTGCCGTACTCGGTGCGCGAGGGTGACAAGTTCCGCCTCGTCGAGACCGAGGGCGAGATCAAGGATGGGCACAGGCCGTTCGGCCGCCTGACCGCCTTTCACGGCCAGATGGGTATGTTCGTGCGCGCGCTCACCTACATGCTGAGCCACGGCTCCGACGGCATGCGGCAGGCTTCGGAAGATGCAGTCCTGAGTGCCAACTATATCCGTGCCGGTTTGCGCGACCTCATGAGCCAGCCGTTCGGCGACAAGCCGTGCATGCACGAGGTGCTGTTCGACGACAGCTGGCTCAAGGATACCGGCGTCACCACGCTGGATTTCGCCAAGGCCATGATCGACGAAGGCTTCCATCCCATGACCATGTATTTCCCGCTGGTCGTGCACGGCGCCATGCTGATCGAGCCGACGGAGTCGGAGTCCAAGCAGAGCCTCGATCAGTTCGTCGGCGCGCTGCGCTTCCTCGCCAAGGAGGCCAAGCAGGGCAACGACAAGAGCCGGTTCAAGGAGGCGCCCCGCCTCGCGCCGCGCCGCCGTCTCGACGAGACCAAGGCCGCCCGCGAGCCGCGCCTGCGCTGGAAGCCGCAGGCCGTCACCAAGGAAGCGGCGGAGTAGTGGTGAGTGGTGAGTGAGTGGTGAGTGAGTGGTGAGTGAGTGGTGAGTGAGTGGTGAGTGAGTGGTGAGTGAGTGGTGAGTGAGTGGTGAGTGAGTGGTGAGTGAGTGGTGAGTGGCAGTACACTGCCTTGCCAACTCACCACCTTACCATCTCACCACCTTACCACCTCATCGGCTCCACCGCTCGGCAGCGGCATCATCGCTCTCTCTCGCGTCGACCCAGTGGCTCTCGCCTTCGGCCGAGGTTTCCCTTTTCCAGAAGGGCGCGCGGGTTTTGAGGTAGTCCATCAGGAACTCGGCAGCCTCGAAGGCCGCTTGCCGGTGCGCTGACGCGGTCACGACCAGCACGATATTGTCGCCGGGCTTCAGCGCGCCGTAGCGATGGATGATGAGCGCCGCCTGCAGCGGCCAGCGCTGCCGTGCCTCTGCTTCGACGCGCTCCAGCTCGGCCTCGGTCATGCCGGGGTAATGCTCCAGCGCCATCTCCGTGATCGGCTGGCCCTTGGCGGTATCGCGCACGGTGCCGGTGAACGTGACGATGGCGCCGATGTCCGTGCGTCCGGCGGTCAGCGCGCGCACCTCATGGCTGAGGTCGAAGTCTGCGGTTTGGACGCGCACGCTCATGCCGTCATCCTCCCGACACCGGCGGGAAGAACGCGATCTCGCGCGCGTCCTTGATGCTGGCGGACGGCTTGACGTGCGTCTGGTTGATGGCTGCGCGCACAATCTCGGGCCGGGCGAAGGCTTCCGCGTATTCGGGGCCTTTGGCACGCAACCACGTGACGAGCTCGGCGACAGTCGTCACCGAGGCCGGAAGCGCGAAGGTTTCCTCGGCCTTGCCGATCTTTTCCCGGATCCACGCGAAATAGAGCAGTCGTGTCATGGGGCCTCGAAGCACTGGGACCGGCGAACGCGGCCACCGCCTGCCAGTCTAGCAGGACTGCGCCTCGGAAACGACCCACGGGATAGCTGAATTCCGGCCGGTTCTCCGCAAGTTTACCGCGTGCTTGCCTCGAAAATCAGGCCCGACAGCTCCCGGCCGCGCTTGCTCGCGAGCTGCAGGGCGAGGCTGGCGATATCGGGCTCGCAGGTGAGCTGCGCGCCGATGCCCGCGGACAGCGTCGCCGGCGCCACCGCGTTGATGCGGATGCTATCGGGCGCCCACTTGGTGGCTTCCGCGCGGGTCATGGCCGAGAGCGTGCTGCGTCCGACGGCGGCAAGCCCTCGCGCGGCGCGCGACTTGATGCCCGGTTCCGGCAGGATGTTCAGGATCAGCCCCTCGGCCCAGGTCGTGCGCATGCGGTTGGCGGCAATACGCGAGATCACGTAGGCCGGCGTCAGCGCCGTCGACACCGCATGGTCGATCTCGTCCTCGGTCGCAAAGGCGCCCGTCGACGGCAGGTTCAGGTTGAGGATGTTGATCACCGCATCGACGCCGTCGAAGCACCGCACGGCCGTGCGTGCAAAACGCACCGTCGCATCGGTATCGGCGAGAGCCCCCGTGAACAGCCGCATCTCCAGCGCCGACTGTGCGGCGATCTCGGCAACGGCCTGCGTCTCCGCGCACTCCTCGGTCGCGTGCAGGATCAGCCGCGTGCGGTGCTCGGCGAAGGCGCGGGCGATGTCGACGCCGTGGGTGCGCGACAGCCCGGTCAACAGCACACGCTTGCCGGCAAGCTCCGGATACGCGGGAAATGCTTCGAGATCGTCAAGGGTGCTCATCAACATCGGACCATCCTCCAGACACGGGCCCCACGCAATCATTCACGCGGCGCGGCAGACGCGAAACAAGAGCCGATTCGCTCCTAACGAGAGCTAAACAGCGACCAGATTCGGGTCCCCTCGGGGCGCAACTAGGGAGGCTTTGGGGCAGGCCCACTATCGGTGGAAAACTCGGGGTCGTGTGGAGCTTTGCGCAGCCTCGCCGCGCTGCTATTTTGGGTGGCCCTATACATCTCCAGCCTGATGATCACTGAGCCAACAGGAGCAGCCGATGGCCCCCCTCGATATGAAGCCCAATGAACTCGAGCCCTATTGGCTCCCCTTTACGGCCAATCGCGCCTTCAAGAAGCGTCCGCGGCTGTTCTCCGGCGCCAAGGACATGCACTACCTGACGCCCGACGGACGCAAGGTGATCGATGCAACCTCGGGCCTGTTCTGCGTCAATGCCGGGCATACGCGTGAGCCGATTGTGAAGGCCATTCAGCAGGCCGCCGCCAAGCTCGACTATGCGCCGCCCTTCCAGTACGCCCATCCGGGCGTGTTCGAGCTGTCCTCGCGGCTGACCCTGCTGGCTCCCGGCGACCTCGATTACTGTTTGTTTGCGAATTCGGGCTCGGAGGCCGTCGATACGGCGCTGAAGGTGGCGCTCGCCTACCACCGCAGCCGCGGTGAGGGCGCCCGCACGCGCTTCATCGGCCGCGAGCGCGGCTATCACGGCGTCGGCTTTGGCGGCATCTCCGTCGGCGGCATGGTGGCCAACCGCAAGATGTTCGGCACCATGCTCACGGGCGTGGACCATTTGCCAAGCACCTACAACCGGTCCAAGCAGGCGTTCTCCAAGCAGGAGCCGGAGTGGGGTGCGGAGACTGCAGATGAGCTTCTTCGCCTGATCGGCCTGCATGACGCTTCCACCATCGCCGCCGTCATCGTGGAGCCGGTTGCCGGGTCCACCGGCGTTCTGCCCCCGCCCAAGGGCTACCTCGAGAAGCTGCGCAAGATCACGGCCGACCACGGCATCCTGCTCATCTTCGATGAGGTCATCACCGGCTTCGGTCGCCTCGGGCACTGCTTCGCCTCCGAGCGCTACAACATCGTTCCCGACATGATCACCTTCGCCAAGGGCGTGACGAACGCGGCGGCGCCCATGTCTGGCGTGCTGGTACGCAAGGGGATTTACGAAGCGCACATGAACGGCCCCGAGCACGTCGTGGAGCTGTTCCACGGCTACACCTACTCGGGCCACCCGCTGGCTGTTGCGGCGGGCCTCGCCACGCTCGACATCTACAAGAACGAGGGCTTGTTCGAGCGTGCCCAGGCGCTGGAGCCCAAGTTTGCCGACGCCATGATGAGCCTCAAGGGCAAGCCGCACGTGGTCGACATCCGGCCCATCGGCCTGCTCTGCGGCATCGACCTGGAGTCGCTGCCGGGCAAGCCGGGCGTGCGTGGCTTCGAGGCCATGGAGCACATGTTCCACGAACTCGATCTCTACGTCCGCGTGTCCGGCGACACGCTGGTGGTCGCCCCGCCGCTGATTGCCAGCGAAAGCGACATCGCCGAGATCACGGAGCGCGTCAGCAAAGTGCTGAATGTCATCGCTTGAGTCATGTTGGCCGCGGCCCATTCCGGGTCGCGGCCACCTTCGCCAATCTCTCCCGCAACGCTGGCGCGTCGAACTCTTCTGATTGAGCCTGCGTTTGTCATGGATGGCGCACGCGTCCGGGAGGATCGTCATGGCTGACATCGAAACGTACTGGCTCGACGACGATGGGCTGATCCCGAACAATGCGTCGGTGCCGCTGATCCTCTATCGCAAGGCGCTCACAGCCGGTGACCCAGGTGCCGAGGCGCGCATCGAAGCGTTGTTCGCCAGCCACGACTGGAGCAACGGATGGGTCAACGGCATCTATCCGTTCCATCACTATCACGCCACGACGCACGAGGTGCTCGGCATCGCGCGGGGCAGTGCCCGCGTTCAGTTCGGCGGGCCCGGCGGGCCCGAGGTCGAGGTGTCGGCCGGTGACGCCGTGATGATCCCCGCCGGCGTTGGCCACTGCCGCAAGTCGTCGACCCCCGACCTGTCCGTCGTCGGCGCCTATCCCGGCGGGGCCGATTGGGACCTGCGCCGCGCCAATCCCGAGGACCACGAGACCGCGCTGCCCCTGATCAAGGGCGTTCCTCTGCCGCCGCAGGACCCAATTGCCGGCGCCGGCGGGACTGCTTGCGGCCCACACCGGCGCTGATGCCCGCGTCCATGGCGCTGTCACGCCGGCCAGCGCGGCCTTGACCGTCCGGGACCTGCCACTTATGGTCCGCGCCACCTCGACTGAGGGCCCGTAGCTCAGCGGTAGAGCATCTGACTTTTAATCAGGTGGTCGTTGGTTCGATCCCAACCGGGCTCACCAGAAACTTCAACAGCCTATAAGTCTCACGACGTGAACATGCAGGGAACGTGAGACTATTTCCTCCAGGGGCCGTGAGACTTTTCTCGGTTTCGCTCCGCTAGCGAAGGAGCCTGCGCGGCCCTGTACAGAGAGGCCGCACGCTCTCATCCCGGGACGACGTCCCCGACCGCGGATCGCCCGCACTCAGTGATCGCGGACCCAGGTGAAATCTTCGGACTTGCCGAACTTCCGGAGCATCGCTGCAACGGCGGCGTCCAGTTGCGCCGCCGAGTCGTCGGGATCGATACCCGTCACAACGAAGGTTTCGGCGTGGCTCCAGGTCCCGGATCTCAGCTCGACCGAAACTGATCGGGCCGGTTCGGCGCCGGGAGGGCCGGGGAGCGGCTCGTCAACGACGATCTTGGCCGTGATCATGGGGCCTCGTTTCTATGCCTCGCGAGTGGCCTTTAGTACTCAGTGTGCGCCTCAGACCCTGATCCGTCACTTGAATTCGATAGTGTATTCCGCGAGAGGAACGCGCCCGAACGCGGAGGGTGGTGGCAAGCAGACGTCACTCTCCCAGTAAGAACGGGCAAATTTGGAGGTCACGGCGGTAATCATGAGATTGACGGTCATGGCGTCTTTTTCCACCTTGCCGCTCTCCATCATGGTTTTGATCACCTCGCCCATGACGTCGCCCGCGCTTTCCAGCGTGTATTTCTGATAGTCATCAAGTTTGCACTTCTTGATATGGAACAACCAGTCGTGGACGATGAACGCTGGCGCGTATCCCCATGGAGAATAACTTCTGAATGCCCACATAGGTCGCGGGATCGAGCCACCATCGGTAAGCATCGTCCCGGGTTGGATTGCCTCGCCATTCGAGCGGACGAACTTTAGCGGCGCAACCTTGTCGGGGATGAACAGGAAAAGGTCGGGCTCGAGCCATTGCACGACGACCTTTCCCGACAGCGCTCCGGACTTCAGCCCTTCATACCAATCGGCGCGAAGCGGTGAGGTCAACACGATCAGCCACATGAAGATGGCGTTCAGAACCCTCATTTTCTCCCCGTCTCCCCTGTCTCAAGCTAGCGCTTGGAGAGCGCACACACGTTGTTCACGCGAAAACCGCCTTCAAACGCGACATCAAAGTTCTTTCGCAGCTTGTCGATGAAGAAGTCTTCTGTCCCAATGGTTTGGACGAACGTGTAGGCCCGGCTCATCAAATTCGGATGGCCAACATGCGGCTCGAAAATCTGAACCTTCGAAGTGCCGTCCGGTAAAGGATCGGGCCCGATGCCCGCATTGCGCGCGATCTGCTTGATGAGCTGAACAATAACCTGATGTCCCATGCCCTTAGCCCGTTCGGGCATTCCAGAAAATGCGAACGCGTCGGCCTCCGCCTCCATCGTCTTGATGGGCTTTGGGGGCACTAGGACTTGTCCTGCTGGGTCGCGCACCTCGATTGGCTGGTTGTCGAATGACATGAACAACGAACTGTAAGAGTGCTTCAGTTTGAAATGCCCGATCTCGTGCCCCACGACCCAATGCAGGAGGAAATCGGCGAACGCGTCGTCGATGATGGCAAAGGCACCCGGCACGAACTCGGTCGGAATGTCGGAGCGCTGCTGCTTGCGCAAGCTCTCCTCTTGTTTGCTGAGCGAGAACCAAGTCTCCAAGGCATCAAGTATCGCCTTGTCGCAAATGACCAAATTGGTGTCGGGGACGAAACCGCAGTTGCAGCGCAATCCGCCGAGAATTCTTTTTGGATCTTTGTCTACGACGTAGAGCTGAAGGTGGTCGGCTGAAGGAGGTGCATTGATGGTGTAGCCCTTGACGGGCAACGCGTCGATGAAGGCATCGATAATGTACATTAGTCGCGAGTTATGCCGTGACGAGAGATGACCCGCCGCGTGATACTCAGCGAGAACCTCGTATAGTCCTTTGTATTTCGAGTTCAGGCTTGAGTAGTCGATAGCAGAGGTGATCCGCACATATTTAGGGTGCACCTCCTTTGCGCCTGTAATCACGCCGGTGCTATTCAGGTTTCTGCGGTTCGCCTCCGCGTTCATGCCTGACTCTTCCATTTTCTTGGCGGCTCGTTCGGGCCCGTGAAGCTCGTACCACGTGGAATACCTGGGAGCGGGGCTCCAGCTCATGAAGATCTGGAAGGGGTATGTAATGGTGTACTCATCGACGAGATGTGGTGGGAGGATAGCCTCAAGCGGCAGCGCCAGGAGAAAAGTCTTCGCATTTAGCTTGCGCAGGCGGCGCTCGATCTCACAAAAATTTATGGCCCCTCCGGCTTGACGCATGAGATCCACGTGCCCCTGCGCCATGATTGCCACGTTGTTGGAGGCATCCAGCTCCAAGAGATACTTGTCCAGAAGATCTGAATTCTCGGTGTCAAGGGATTGCCAAAGATAGCATTCATCGTCGAAGGCGGCAGATGTTGGTTGAGCGCCGAGCGTGAGCATCAAACTGGCAAGGAGAAGCAATAGCGTTCTCATCAGGTGCCCTCATTCAGTCAGCGCGCATGCAGCCATTCTGGCGATCCCACCTGAGAGGCCGTGACATGCTGCACATCTGCGATCGAAAGTAGATTGGAAAAGCCGAGCGGTGAGCTCAGCGTAATGTACTCCGATTGAAATCAGTAAGGCTCGAGGCGAATACGATGCTGTCGAAATGACTTGAAACACGTCCTTTGATACAAATTCGAACGCCTTGCATCGCGAGTCAATACGGGCTGGTGAACCCCGAATGCAAATGAGGTGGTCACCCGCAACAAGGACTTCAAAATAGTGATCGCCAGTGCGGATGCCAGTGAGGTCACCTTGCGGCTCGTCGGCGCGTTCTACGCGTTCGGCGGCTATATCGCCACGCGCGCGGCCCTCACCGGCCATGTCATCGACAGGGCTATCGCGGCCATCGGCGGGAACGAGCCGCCGCGTGCCGAGCGCCTGCAGGGATTGTGGATGCTCTGCAGCGCGTTTGTCGTCCTCGCCGGCGGCGTCATGCTTGTGCTTCTGCTCACAGCCTCGGCGTGGGTGTTTCTCGCTTCAGCGATCGGGCAGGCCGCCTATCTGTTCTGGCTGGCCCCACGCTATTTCGATGCTGCCGAGGCGCCGGATCCGATCGGGCGCCGGCAGACGGCCAACGCGTTCGCCACCTACAGCGCGGCTACGGCGTTTGTGTTTTGGGCAAGTATCACGGGCCGCTTGCAGAGCATCACCCAGGTGCCGTGGCAAGTGCTGGCTGCCGCCGCGATCGCTGTCATCGGTTATTGCGGCTATGCCGTCTGGCAATTCACGAGGCTGGTACCCTCTGCACGTGTCTGACGTCGAGCACGGCTCATGCATGAGCACTCTTGCGCCAGCGCGGGAAGCAAAAGCATAATCCCCGCCATATTTCGCCCCGGGGGAGGGATCCATATTGTGCGGCACCGCTTTCTTCAGCCCATTCGTCTTGCGTGATAGTCATCCAATTGCGCGAGCACGCGCCTTGGGATGGCCAGGCTTTCTCATCGCTGCGTTGATGCTCGCCCTTGCCGTCGGCGAGTGCCGTGCCGAAGGCGAGCGCGAAACGCTCGGGCTTCAGGTGTGCAGCGTCCACCCGTGGGACTGCGGCAAGCTGGCCTTCTCGGGCTCCACACCTAAAGCGGTGCCATCGATCCGGCTCGTTGAGCCGACTTCAGTACCCGAGACCGCTATCGCCTATCGGTTGTCATTGTTCGTGACGAACAGGCGCGTCGAGCGTAAATCGGCGGGGCGGAGGCCGGCCATCTACAAGATGTTTGCATCCGAGCTGAGCTCGGATCTGGCAATCGGCTGGGTGAAGGTCGCGTTTCCACAGCACCGCCAACCCGGTGACCGCCCCTTTACGGCACGCGATGGCATGCCAAATCCGCTCGCCGAGTTCGCCATTGTCGAGCATCAATTCTTCGGCAGCGTTGCCGAGCTTGTGGCCTTTGCATCCGCCAATTCCGGGCAGAACGAGTCACTGATCTATGTTCATGGCTTCCAGACCCGTTTCGAGGAAGCCGCAGCCCGCACGGTGCAGCTCGCGCACGATATGAGTTTCAGTGGGATCGGCTTGTTCTTCAGCTGGCCGTCGGATGCGACGCTCGGGCGGGTGTGGGTCAACGACTATTTGAATGCGAGAGAGCTGAAGGAGGCGACGTCCGAAGACCTGCTGGCGGTTGTGGACAGCTTCATGAGCCTGAGCCGGCGTCGCACCCACCTGATTGCCCACAGCATGGGCGCTGATCTCCTGCTGACGGCGCTGAAAAGCAGAGCCAATTCAACTCAATACGCAACGACAATCCTGGCTGCCCCGGATGTCGACATGAGCGTTTACCGGAGCGAGTTGAAACGCGGTCTCGAGTCGGCGAGTGCGCTGAGCACCATCTACTGTTCCGCAGAGGACAGAGCGCTTTCGCGCGCAACGTCAGTAAATGGCGAGGTGAGGCTTGGCCAATGCCCGGCCTCATGGGAGACCCAGCAGATGGTCGACTTAATCCACGTCGTCAACAAGGCGCCACCTTGGATTGACATGACGGGTTGGCACTCCTACTTCGCCGAAACCCGAGCGGTGCTTGCCGATATGGAACAGACGCTTCGCACCGGCGGCAGGACGCCGAGAAACGGAATGCAGCAAGTCGGTGGTACTTGGCAGCTTTACCACACGGCCGATACACAAACCGGAACCGGCCGTTGAAAGCCAATGATTTGATTTGGCGTGATTGGGTCCGTGTCATATTGTCCGCACGCTGAGGGGCACGTTTATGATCAGGATGGCGCCGATGTCGTTGGCTACGCGGTATCTCGCCTGGCTGGTGGTTTTGGGTGCTCTGCCCCTATTGCTCTGCGGAGCGCCGGCTCGATCGGAGCAGTTGATCAATCAACACGGCGAATGGTGGCTCAAGTGCCGCGATACCAAGGCAAATCAGCCTGGTGACTGCGCGCTCGTTCAAAGCGTTCAGTCGGCCACCGATCGGCAGCGATTTGCGTCAGCAGTCCTGACCCAATCCAAGGAACGCGCATTTCAACTGAAGTTGATCGTGCCGCTCGGTGTCGAGCTTGTGCCGGGCGTTCACCTGACTGTCGATGGTGCGCATGAGGCGACAGCCGCCTTGACCAAGTGCGACAACAGCGGCTGCATCGGCGAAGTCGCCTTCGACGAGGATCTGCGCAAGCGTTTCGAGATCGGCAAGTCGGCGTCCGTCGTCGTCAAGACATCACTGGATGAAGGGTATTCGCTGCCGATTTCGCTCGCCCGTTTCGACGACGCCTTCCGCTCGTTGCTGGCCGCCGTTGGGATGCGGAGCGAGTTGCGGATTGCGACGATTGAGGCTGGCGATGCCGCGCGCTGGTACACCATCGTCGCCGAATCCGACACAGGAGGTTTCAGCTGCGGCCGGGATCTCGTCAAGACAGTGAAGATGCAGCAAGGCGACGAGGGTCTGCAGGCCCAGGATCTCAAGGAAGTCATCGACTTTTCCCAGCAATGCGCGGCGGGAAGCTTCGTTATTTTCTATGCTGGACACGGCATGGCCAGCGATGCCTCCAAGCCCGGCTTCATGAAGGATATCGGCGTCTTGACAGCGGATCGGCAGTTGCTGACCAAGCAGTTGAGCGGCGTGGCCGATACGAGCAACTGGAAAATCAAGCTTCGCGATCCTTCGGTCGAGCGCGACGTCATCTATCCTGCTCCTGAGACGGCGACAGCCGCCCGTTAGAGCGTTGAGCCCGGCCTGGCGCTCCCGCTCGCGTCGCCAAAAGACCAGAAAGTTAACGGCCCGCCGGCCCTCCGTGCTGACTTTCGCGTGAACGGCGTTGCCTGCGCACGGGCGCGGTAACACCTCTTTGGTAGTACCTCGCGATCGAAGGATACTACGATGCGTATTGCAGCACTGATTGCCCTGCTCGCCGTCGCCGGCATTTCGGCCCCGGGAGGCGAAGCCCGGGCCGATTGCAATGTCCGCGGACAATTCTGCGGCTACCCGAACTGGGCCTCCAACGTGTTCGCCGGGCGACACCGCGTTCCCGAGTCGACCCTGCCACCGGACACAGTGCGCAGCTACGATCGCCCGCAGCGCCAGCGGTATCGCAACCGCCGTTAGTGACGATCAGCCTCATTTGCATGCGCCGATGAGCAAAGTGCCATGCCCGGCCGCATGAAGCTGGTGGCAAGGCACAACACCTGACTACCGAGCCATCCGCCATACTCTCGCTTCGGATGGCGACATGCCCCTGCGAAATCGGGCGCTTCAAATAGTACGCAGGCATGGCCGCGGTCCGTCCTGTCCGGACTTGCACCATGGCATTGCTCGTTTTTTTGCTCAGGCCGAGCGCATCCCAATCCTCCGTCCGAAATGACACGCTGGACCGGGAGAAAGCAATTGCGGTAAGGGCAATGCGCTTCAAATGCTTGTCGCGTGCGGGCGTTCAAGTAGGTTGAGGCGCCGAAACGCCAGCAGAGTGCATCCGGGGGAAGTGGCAAATGGCTGCCGAGGTGAAGCCAGCGCCGACGCGCGAGGAATTGCAAACCTTTGTTGCGGAAGCCGACGCCGGCGGGCGCCGGCCCCAAGGCCTGGTGGCCAGGGTCATCATGCTCGTTGCGGTGGCCTGGTCGCTCTTCCAGCTTTGGTACGCCTCGCCGCTGCCGTTCCTGTTCGGGATCGGCATCTTCAGCGACAACGACGCCCGGGCCTTCCATCTGGCCTTTGCGCTGTTCCTGGCCTTTGCCTGTTACCCCGCGTTTGCAGGGTCGCCCAAGAACCGGGTGCCTTTGACGGACATCGCACTCGGTGCCGCGGCCATCGCCTGCGTTCTTTATCTCGTGGTGTTCTATCAGGACCTTGTCCTGCGGCCCGGGTTGCCGACCGTGCCGGATATCGTCGTGTCGGTCGTCGGCGTCATCCTGCTGATCGAGGCCTCGCGGCGGGTCGAGGGCCCCTGGATGCCCGTCATCTCGCTGACGATGCTGGCCTATGTCTTCGCCGGCCCCTACCTTCCCGAGATGCTGGCCCATAAGGGCGCTTCGCTCGGGCGCGCGGCCTCGCATTTCTGGCTCACGTCCGAAGGCGTGTTCGGCGTCGCCCTTGGCGTATCGACGAGCTTCATCTTCCTGTTCGTGCTGTTCGGCGCGCTGCTCGACAAGGCCGGTGCCGGCAACTATCTCGTGCAGCTCTCCTTCTCGCTGCTCGGGCAGTTTCGCGGCGGACCGGCGAAGGCGGCGGTGGTGTCGTCCGGGTTGACCGGCACGATTTCGGGATCGTCCGTCGCCAACGTCGTGACCGCCGGCGCGTTTACGATCCCGCTGATGAAACGCGTGGGCTACACGCCAACGCAGGCGGGTGCCATTGAATGTGCGGCGGGCGTCAATGGGCAACTCGCGCCACCGGTGATGGGCGCTGCGGCCTTCATCATGGCCGAATATGTCGGCATTTCGTATTCCGAGATCCTCAAGCACGCCATCCTGCCGGCGATATTGACGTATGGCGCCTTGTTCTACGTCGTCGATCTCGAGGCGGTGAAGGCGGGCATGCAGGGCATTCCGCGTGCCAAGCAGCGTCCGTTCCGTGAGAGCCTCGTGCGGGGCGCGTTGACGGTGTCCTCGCTGATCATCCTTGCTGCAGCGGTCTATTGGGGCTTGGGCTGGACGCGCGATGTGTTCGGCGACGCGGCGACTTGGGGTGCGGTGATCGCCCTGATCGTCGTCTACGTCGGGCTCGTTGCCAACCAGGCGCGGCACCCGGACCTGCCCATTGACGACCCGACGAGCCCCATTGTCTCCGTACCGGACTTCTATGAGACGGCGCGTACGGGCCTGCACTACCTGCTGCCGATGTGCGTGCTCATCTGGTGTTTGATGGTTGAGGAGATGTCGCCGGGGCTGGCGGCGTTCTGGGCCGTGCTCGCGATCGGTGGTCTGGTGTTGACGCAGAAGCCCTTGCTCGCGTTCTTCCGTGGCAAAGGCCAACTTGCCGTGCGTTTCATGGATGGCTTCTGGGACTTCGTACGCGGGCTCGAAGTCGGCGCACGCAACATGGCGGCCGTCGGCATCGCCACGGCCACGGCCGGCATCATGGTCGGCACCGTCACGCTGACGGGCATCGGCCTCGTGATGACAGAGATCGTCGAGTTCCTGTCCGGCGACAACATCATCATCATGCTGATCCTGGTCGGCGTGATTTGTATTGTGCTCGGCACGGGACTACCGACAACGGCGAGCTATGTCGTTGTTGCGACGCTGATGGCGCCCGTGGTGGTGGAGCTTGCAGCCACCAATGATCTCGCCGTGCCGCTGATCGCCGTGCACATGTTCGTGTTCTACTTCGGGTTGATGGCGGACGTATCGCCGCCGGTCGGGCTTGCAGCCTACGCCGCAGCCGCCATCGCCGGTGCCGATCCCATTCGCGTGGGTTGGCAGGGCACGTGGTACGAATTTCGCACGGTGCTGCTGCCCTTCATCTTTATCTTCAATCCGGAAATCCTGCTCATCGATATCCAGGGGCCGCTGCACTTCATCGTGGTCGTGGGCTGCGCCGCCTTCGCCATGATGGCATTCGTCGCCGCGCTGCAGGGCTTTTTCCTCGTCCGCAATCGCTGGTGGGAGACGGCCCTTCTGCTGCTGATCTGCTTCACGCTCTTCCGTCCCAATTTCTGGATGGACCGCATTGCTCCGCCCTACCGGCTGTTGCCCGTCACCGAATTGCAGAACGTGGTGCAGCAAACACCGGTCGGGAGCGCGTTGCGCCTCAAGGTCGTGTCGCAAAGCCTCGATGGTGAGGACAGCGTCAAATCCATCCGCCTGAAGCTGGGCGAGAAGGGTGACATGGCGACCAGGCTTACCGGGCCCGGCATCACCGTCTCACCGGGAGCGGCACCCGTCATCACGGCGGTGCGGCCGGGATCGGAAGCCGCCCGTCTGCGGCTGCGCCCCGGCGACCGGATCGAAGGCGTCAGCGTTGCCAACGATCGGCCCAATCCATTCCTGTTTGCGATTCCGGCGCTTGCCGCTCTGTTCGCTCTGGCCATGGTGCAACGGCGGCGGCGGGCGGCGATCGCTGCACCAAGTGCGGCGTAATTCAATGCGTATCGTCCCCTAGTAGAAAGGGATCGGACGCGCGTTCGCGCCGTGCGACGAAAGTCGAAGCAGGCTCCGTTTGCCGGCTGAGCAGATTGCCGAAATTGAAGCGGGAAACAGGCGACGTACGCATTGTCCGGACGTATGGGGTGTGTACGGCATTTCCGATAACTGTAAGCGTTCTTTCCCGCACTCTTGGCCATTGTGGCCCTTTACAAGCCGGGCGGTTTCGCAGCACAAAGCGCCATCGCCCGGTTTCACAAGGGTTGGGAGGGGGACAAGCTGCATGGCAGGCTTGCTTGCGCTCAGTCGCGGGATCGACTGGTTTACGGAAAAGCTTGGCATAATTGCCAACTGGCTCGTGCTGCTGGCCTGCCTGATCAGTGCAGGCAATGCCTTCAGCCGATACCTCTTCAGCATCAGTTCAAACGCCTGGCTCGAGGTCCAGTGGTACATGTTCGCCGGGATGGTGTTGCTGGGCGCCCCGTACGTCCTGCGCGTCAATGAGCACGTCAGGGTCGATCTCGTGTACGGCTCCGTCTCCGACCGGGCACGCCTTTGGATCGACCTTCTCGGCGGCATTTTCTTCCTGCTGCCGATCTGCATCCTGCTCGTCTATTTCACGTGGCCTTGGTTTCTCGCGTCCTATGAGGGCAACGAGATGTCCAGCAACGCGGGCGGTCTCATCCGCTGGCCCGTCAAGCTGCTGCTCCCTGTCGGTTTTGCCATTCTCGCCATTCAGGGCCTCTCCGAGATCATCAAGATGATCGCCGCGCTGCGCGGAAGGATCGAGCTCGACCATCGCTATCAGGCGCCTCTGCAATGATGATCCCTTGGAACGAGATCATGGCCCCGGCGATGTTCGGGGGCCTTGTGGTGTTTCTTATCATCGGCTACCCGGCGGCTTTCTCGCTCGCCGCAGTCGGTCTCTTCTTCGGCTTCCTCGGCATCGAAGTTGGGCTGATCCGTGCGGATTTCCTCGGCAACCTGACGTTCCAGCTCTACTCCGTCATCTCCAACGATCTGCTGCTCGCCATTCCATTCTTCACGCTGATGGGCGCCATCCTGGAACGATGTGGATTGGCGGAGGACCTGCTCGATTCCATCGGCCAGCTGTTCGGCTCCGTGCGCGGCGGCCTCTCCTACGCGGTCATCATTGTCGGCGCGGTGCTGGGTGCCATCACGGGAACGGTCGCGGCATCAGTCATCGCCATGGGCATCATCTCACTGCCCGTGATGATGCGCTATGGCTACAGCGTGCGCCATGCCACCGGCGTCATTGCCGCCTCCGGCACGATCACGCAGCTCATCCCGCCGTCGCTGGTGCTGGTCGTGCTCGCCGACCAGATGGGTAAATCCGTCGGCGACATGTACAAAGGTGCGATCGGGCCGAGCATCATCCAGCTCGTCATCTTCATGGCCTATGTCTGGCTGCTGAGCATGATCCGCCCGGATCAGGTGCCGCCACTGCCGCCGGAAGCACGCACGCTGCGCGGCTGGCCTCTGTGGAAGAAATGCCTGCGCGGCATGATCCCGTCCCTGGTTTTGATCTTCCTGGTCCTGGGCACGATTTTTCTTGGCTTGGCAACGCCGACGGAAGCCGGCGCCATGGGTGCTGTCGGTGCATTCGCTCTGGCCTTCATGAACCGCACCCTGACGTGGCGCCTCACCTATGAGGGCATGGCGACGACCATGCGCATCACCGCCATGGTGGTGATGATCCTGATCGGCGCCCGCGTCTTCAGCCTCGTGTTCCAGGGCGTGGGCGGCAAGGAATGGATCGAGGGCATGCTGGCGCATCTGCCTGGCGGCCAGATCGGCTTCCTGCTCTTCACGCAGATCTTCATCTTCTTCATCGCCTTCTTCCTCGACTTCTTCGAGATCGCCTTCATCATCGTGCCGCTGCTTGTGCCCGTGGCCGAGAAGCTCGGCATCGACATCATCTGGTTCGGGGTCCTGATCTGCGCCAACGTGCAGACGTCGTTCATGCATCCGCCGTTCGGCTTTGCGCTGTTCTACCTCCGGGGAATTGCGCCACCCGAGGTGCGAACGCGCGACATCTACTGGGGCGCCATTCCCTGGCTGTTCCTGCAGGTGCTGCTGGTTGCCATCCTGATCTTCTGGCCGACGAGCGTGACCTACTGGCTCGAGAAACCGTTGCTCGTCGATCCGAGCAAGGTGCAGCTCCAGGTGCCGCAGATCGAGATGCCGACGATCAATCTGCCGGGTTCCAAGTAAGTCGTGCCATTGCGCGATCTGTTGCGCGCAATCCATCCAATGAAAAAGGCTCCGATGCGACCGCATCGGAGCCTTTCTGCATTTGACGGAAAAGATGGGGGCTACGCCCGGTTCATCACGCGCGACATGAACGCGTCGTAGCCGAGCTCACAGACCTGCCACCAGAAGTACTGGTCCTTGCGGAACCCGGACCACTGGTCATAGACCTTCTTGAAGTTCGGGTTCTTGGCAGCCGTCTCGGCGTACAGCTCGTTGGCAGCGCGGTAGCACGCTTCCATGGTTTCCGGCGTGAACGAGCGAAGCTGCGTGCCGCCCGCCACGAGCCGCTTCAAGGCCGGCGGGTTCTTGACGTCATAGGTCGCCATCATGACTTCGTTGGCGCGGGCTGCCGCACCGGCGACCATGGCCTTGTAGTGCTTGGGCAGCTCATTCCACTTCGCCGTGTTGATGAAGAACTGCAGCGCCGGGCCGCCTTCCCACCAGCCGGGGTAGTAGTAGAACTTGGCCACCTTGTTGAAGCCGAGCTTCTCGTCGTCGTAGGGGCCGACCCACTCGGCGGCGTCGATGGTGCCCTTTTCCAAAGCCTGATAGATCTCGCCGCCCGCGATCTGCTGCGGTACGAGGCCGAGCTTCTGCATGACGCGGCCAGCGAAACCGCCGATGCGCATCTTGAAGCCCTTCAGATCCTCGGGCGACTTGATCTCGCGGTTGAACCAGCCGCCCATCTGCGCGCCCGTATTGCCACCGGGCAGCGCGTGGATGTTGTGCTTGCCGTAGAACTCGTTCATCAGCGCTTCGCCGCCGCCCTCATACCACCAGGCGTCTTGCATGCGGCAGTTGAGGCCGAACGGGATGGCCGTCGCGAACGCGAACGTCTCGTCCTTGCCGAAATAGTAGTAAGGCGCCGTATGGCACATCTCCACCGTGCCGCTGGTCACGGCGTCGGCCGCCTGCAGGCCGGGCACGATCTCGCCCGAGGCGAAGATGGTCACCTGGAACTTGTTGTCCGTCATTTCCGCGAGCGACTTGGAGAAGACCTCGGACGCGCCGTAGATCGTGTCCAGCGCCTTGGGAAAGCTCGATGTGCAGCGCCATTTGATTTCCGGCATCGACTGGGCGATGGCCGGAGCGGCGATGGTGGTCGCGGCGACGCCAAGTCCGCCGGCGCCAGCCGTGCGGAGGAATTTGCGTCTGTTGACCGTGCTTTTGCTCGATTTCATAAGTGTGCGTCTCCTCTCGATTTCCCGATCCGTGTGGTCCTGGAGCAGTGTTTCTTGGGCAGTGTTCTTGAGGCAGTATAGCAAACCGCCTCTGTTGCCTGGAGGAGCTGCCGGAGGGCAGCCAATGGCGGTTCGCTGCCTTAACAGTGCGCATTTCCTCCGTCTATTATCTTTTGGTCCACAAACCCCGGTACGCCAGTCGAGGCGCGTCCCCGGTCTGTGCAAGCTGTCCTTTGTGCGGACATTCAGCATCCGCTTCTGGCCTCGGAGCAGTCGTCAGGGGCCACGCCGGACGAAATCCGCTGCTGCTTCCGCCGCCCGAATCACATACCCCCAAGCGTCGGTTCGCGACGTGGGGTAGAAATGGCGCAATTCCTTGCCGTATCGAACAGAAAGGGCGGTGTCGGCAAGTCGACCACTGCCGTCATGCTGGCTCATGCGGCCGCGGCCTGGTCCGGCCTGCGCGTCCTGGTCATGGACCTCGATACGCAATGCAACGCCTCGCTGATGCTGATCGGCGGGGAACGTTGGGAGCAGGCCTGCCGGGCCGGCCAGACCATCTCCGACTACTTTTATGACCGCTTCGACAAGGTCGCCGAAGACGAGTCCACTTACGTCGTCAACAACGTCGGCGATGTGGCCCATGCCCGGACCGCGCCGGGCCGGGTCTCCCTGTTGCCGGGATCGCAACGCTTGGAGGATATCCAGGCCGAACTGCTCCTGAAGCACTCCAAGAAGGATCTGGACGCGGACGCGGTGGCGGTGCAGGTGCGCAGCCGCATGAAGCGCCTGATGCGCCATTTCGGCATGGACTTCGATCTGGTCATCCTCGATTGCCCGCCGGGGCTTTCCTTTGCGGCTCTGGCGGCTCTCGACCTCGGGGATCGCGTGCTGGTGCCGTTCCGCCCTGATTTCGTTTCGCAATTCGCCTTGGACCGGGTGGCGCTGATGATCGAGCGCGTGGAGACGGCGGAGCAGCTTGCGTCCATTCCCCTGGCCGAGCGGCGCTACGCCTGCCTCGCCAACTGTCTGACCGGCGATGGCCACGAGCAGCTCCTGATCGATCAGCTCGAGCTCGACCACCCGCTGTTGCGGGCGCGCATGCCCATGCTGGCCAGCATTGCGCGTGCCTTCGATTGGGACGAGACTAGGAAATCGATGGAAGAGAAGTACACGGACGCGCTTCCGCACCTGCGCGAGTTGCACCATGAGGTCATGGGCATGCCCGGAGCGCGCGCCAAGGCGGTTTAAGCCCGATGGGGAAGAAAACCAAAGCGCTGTCGGGGGCCTCGCAGGATGCCTACTTCCGGCGCGTGCTCAAGGCGCATGCGGCACTCACGGCGGAGGAACGCGATACGATCGTGCGCCGCCTGCGTGATGACATCGCGCTGCTGCGCGTACGCGCCGCGCAAGCCGCCGGCGAGAGTGTGCAGGGCGCGGCAGTGGAGCCGGTTCCCGCATCGCCTGCTCCAGCGGCAGCAGAAGATGTTGCGGCCGCGCAATCCTTCAACCCGTTCTCGCCCAACGTTCTGGTGGTGCTGCGCAAGTCCGGCCGCGAGGCCGCGCTCGCGGCGCTCGCCGCCATCGACAATGTCGAAAACCTGCGCCTGCTCGCCCGTGAGCAGCGCCTGAGCATCGCTGCCGATCTGGGCACGGCTGCGGATGTGCGCAACGCCATCGTCGCGGCGGCCGAGCGGCGCATCGCCAACCGCGTGGCGGCCGCGGGCTGACTGTCAGATCGGCGGGGAGAACCCGGCCAAACGATTTGCCGCTGCATCCTATGGGCGGCATAACCGGGGGCGTGGCCTACGATTCCCAACTCGCGCTCACGGCGCTCGATGACGGCGCATCGCTCGACGATGCCCGCAACGTCCTGCGCCGCACCTTCGGTCACGCGGACTTTCGCGGCCTGCAGGCCGGTGTGATCGGTGAGGTGCTCGCGGGGCGCAGTGCGCTCGCGGTGCTGCCGACCGGCGGCGGTAAGAGTCTCTGCTACCAGATCCCGTCGCTCGTGCGCCCGGGCCTCGGTCTCGTCATCTCGCCCTTGATCGCCCTTATGGCGGATCAGGTCGCGGCTTTGCAACAGTCCGGCGTCGCTGCCGAGAAGCTCGACTCCAACACGGCGCCCGACTCGCGCCGTGACATCTGGCGCCGCATCGGCGACGGCACGCTGGACCTGCTCTATCTGTCGCCGGAAGCGCTGATGCAGCCCTGGATGCTGGATCGCCTGTCGAATGTGTCCCTCGCGCTCGTCGCCATCGACGAGGCGCACTGTGTCAGCCAGTGGGGACACGACTTCCGGCCCGAGTACCGCACCCTCGGACGGCTGGCCGAGATGTTTCCCCGTGCCCCGCGCCTTGCCGTCACCGCGACGGCCGACGCGCGCACGCGCGAGGACATCCGCACGGAGCTGCGCCTGCGCGAGGCGCGCGAGTTCGTCGACAGTTTCGCACGGCCTGAGTTGGCCCTGACGGCCGAGCGCAAGCGCGGTGCGGCTCATGGCCGGGTGCTGGAGCTGGTCGCCGAACGCCCAAATCGCTCCGGCGTCATCTATGCGGGCACGCGTGATGGCGTCGACAAGCTGGCGGACAAGCTTGCCGCCGCTGGCGTGCCGGCACTCGCCTATCACGCCGGCCTCGACAAGGATGTACGCGCGGAACGGCTCGAGCGCTTCCTCGAGGCCGATGCGGCCGTGATGGTCGCGACCATTGCCTTCGGTATGGGCGTCGACAAGCCCGACGTCCGCTTCGTCATCCATGCCGACCCGCCCGCCGCCATCGAAGCCTACTGGCAGGAGATCGGCCGCGCCGGGCGTGACGGTGCGCCTGCCGAGGGCATCACGCTCTACTCGTCGTCCGATCTCGCCTGGGCCATGCGCCGCATCGACAGCCGCGATGTCGACAGCGCCGTCAAGACTGTGCAGATGCGCAAGGTGCGCCAGCTCTACGCCATGCTCGACGGCATGAGCTGCCGTCCCGCCGCCGTGCGCCGCTATTTCGGCGAGACCGGCGTCACATCCTGCGGCCAGTGCGATCTCTGCCTCAATCCGCCCGAGGCCATGGACGCGACCGAGGCCGCGCAGAAGGCGCTGTCGGCCGTGCACCGGCTGTCGGGCCGTTTCGGCCGCGGCCGTATCGTCGATCACCTGCTCGGCGCCACCAAGGATGCGGCCACCTTCGAGACAACGATGTCAACCTACGGCATCGGCCGCGATATCAGCGCCGTGGGCTGGCGCAATCTTCTGGACCAGTTGCTGTTCGAGGGATTGCTGCGCGAGGACCCCAACGATGGCCGCCCGTTGATCGAGCTCGGCGAGGCCAATGATGTCAGGGCCGTCTATCGCGGCGAGCGCCGCGTCATGACGCGCACCATGCCGTCCGGCGATGAGGCGGGCGGACGCGGCAAGCGTCAGCGCAAGCGCCACAGTGGCGAGCGTCTCGGCATCGAGGCCCGTGATGCGCCGCTGTACGAAGCACTGCGCGCCTGGCGCCGCGACCGTGCCGCGGAGCAGCACGTGCCGCCCTACGTCATATTCCATGATGCCACGCTGTCGGCCATCGCCCGCGAGCGGCCGGCCACCGTTGAATCCCTCGGTAAAGTCAGCGGCGTCGGCCAGAGCAAGCTCAAGCGCTACGGCGCCGATGTCTTGGACATTGTGCGGCGCAACTGACGCTTTCGCGATCCGCCACCGCGCGGGGGCTTGGGGCCCATGCAACCCTTCTCACATACCTGTGAGGCCTCGTGTCTTGCGGCTGCCAAGAAAAATCAACAGAGTGCGGCCTTGCCGCGTTGCACAAGGGCGTCCGGCGATTACGGCGAAGGGGTAACCAGCAGCGCATGCTCCGCTTGTCGGCTTGGCCAATAGGCCTCCGTTTCCTGTTCGCAGCGTGCCTGTTCGCCTGGGCAGCCGGTTCGGCTGCCGCCCAGCAATCGCGCATTCTTCCCAAGCAGGTTCCACTCGTCCAGGCCGACCTGATCGCCGACGTCGATGGCGTGCGCGCCGGCACGCCGTTCTGGGTCGGCATCCGCCTGCGCATGAAGGAGCGCTGGCACACCTATTGGCGCAATCCGGGCGACTCCGGCATGGCCACCGACGTGGCGTGGACGTTGCCGGACGGATATACCGCCGGTCCCATCGTCTGGCCGACGCCCAATCGCATTCCCGTCACCCATCTCGTCAACTTCGGCTATGAAGGCGAGACGGTTCTCCTCGCGCAGATCACACCGCCGAGAGATCTCGGCACACGCACCAGCGACACGCTGCAGGCCGCCGTCTCCTGGCTCGTGTGCGAGCACGAGTGCATTCCGGGCGACGCCAAGCTTTCGCTCACGCTGCCGGTCGAGAGCGGCCCGGGCGGTGGTCCGTCGATCGTTACGCAAGCCGCGTTCGATGCGGCCCACGCAGCTATCCCCCGCGCGTCGCCGTGGACGGCGAAAGCCGCCCTCACCGACGATGCCGTCACCCTTTCTGTCGCGGCGAGCGGCCTCAAAGCCGATGGCATCCGCTCCGCGTTTTACTTTCCGCATTCGGGCACGTTGCTGGAGCATGCTGCGCCCCAGCCCGTGAAGATCACGCCCGATGGCCTCACGCTCGAATTGAAGCGCGGTGTGCTCGGCGGCAACGAGAAGCCGGACTTGAGCGGCGTCCTCGTTATTGAAGAGGCCCTTGGCGGAACCTCCACGGCGCGGCAGGCTTTCGAGATCGCCCAGGTCGAGACGACCGGCGCGCCTGCGTCCACCACCGCCGTGCCCGCGTCACTGTCGTCCATCCTGCAGGCGGCGTTCTTCGCCCTGCTTGGCGGCATCGTCCTCAACCTGATGCCCTGCGTGTTTCCCGTGCTGTCGCTCAAGGTGCTCGGCCTGATGCAGCATGCCGGTGAGCCGCCGGCGCGCATGCGTCTGCATGGCCTCGTGTATACGGCGGGCGTGCTGGCCTCGTTTCTCGTCCTGGCGGGTATTCTGCTCGGTGTTCGTGCGGCCGGCGCCCAGGTGGGCTGGGGCTTCCAGCTTCAGTCGCCTGTTGTCGTTGCCATCCTCGCCTACGTGCTGTTTGCACTCGGTCTCAGCTTGTCAGGCGTGTTTTTCGTCGGCGGCTCTGTGGTGGGTGCCGGCACCAGCCTGATGCAGCGCGATGGCCTTGGCGGGTCGTTCTTTGCCGGTGTGCTGGCGACGGTTGTGGCAACGCCGTGCACGGCGCCATTCATGGGTGCCGCCGTCGGTTTCGCGCTGACGCAGCCGTCTGCCGCGAGCCTTATCGTCTTCCTGGCGCTGGGCCTCGGCCTGGCCTTGCCGTTCCTCGTGCTGACGTTTGCGCCCAAGCTGTTGGGCTGGCTGCCGCGCCCGGGTCCGTGGATGGAGACGCTGAAGCAGGTGCTGGCGTTTCCGCTCTACGCCACTGTTGCCTGGCTCATGTGGGTGTTGAGCCAGCAGGTGGATGCGTCGAGCCTGCTCGTCGCCATGATCGGCCTCGTCCTCGTGGCGTTCGCCGCGTGGGCCTACCATCAATCCGTGACGGCCGCCCGGCCCATGGCCAGCCGCATCGGCATTGCCGCCGCCTGCATCGCGCTGCTCGGCACCGTTGCCGGCCTGACGATGCTGGGGCAGGGCGGGGGAACAAACCGTGTCGCGTCCGCCTCGGCGTCCGCCGCCAGCGCCGAGCCCTTCACGCAGAAGCGACTCGATGCCTTGCGCGCCGAAAACCGTCCGGTGTTCGTCAATATGACCGCCGCGTGGTGCATTACCTGCCTCGTGAACGAGAAGGCGGCGCTCTCGACCGATGCGGTGAAAGCGGCCTTCGCCCAGAAGGGCATCGCCTACCTGAAGGGTGACTGGACCAACCAGAATCCGGAAATCACGAGTGTCCTGGAACGTCACGGCCGCAGCGGCGTGCCGCTCTATCTGCTCTACTCATCGGCGAGCGAGCCCGAGGTCCTGCCGCAAATTCTGACGCCCGGAACGGTGCTCGAATATCTCGACAAGATCAGCGATACTCCGCCACGCGGAGCGATAGTTTCACCCCCCAGCAAGGAGAAGGCCTCATGACCCTGGTTATGCGACGCACCGTGCTCGGCGGGCTTGCCGTCGGCGCCGCAGCTCTCATCGGTTCATTGTCCAGCACCGGGAGCTTCGCTACGGACGGCCAGCCCATCCGGGTCGGCTCGCCGGCACCGGCCTTCACGGCCGTCGACAGCAACGGCAAGACCGTTTCCCTCGCGGATTTCAAGGGCAAGACCGTCGTTCTCGAGTGGACGAACCACGATTGCCCGTTCGTGCGCAAGCACTACGGCGGCACCAACATGCAGGCGCTGCAGAAGAAGTGGACGGGCGAGGGCGTGGTGTGGTTGACGCTCATCTCGTCCATGCCGGGGTCGCAGGGCTATGTGACCGCTGCCGAGGCCAACAAGCTGACGGCGGATCGCGCGGCGGCGCCGACAGCCGTGCTGTTCGACGCCAAGGGCGACATCGGCCGCAGCTATGGCGCCCAGGTCACGCCGCACATGTACATCATCAAGGGCGACGGCGTGCTGGCCTACATGGGCGGCATCGACGACAAGCCGACCACCAAGCTCGAGGACCTGAAGACGGCGAAGAATTTCGTCGACGCTGCCTTGACGGAAATCGCCGCCGGCAAGCCCGTCTCGGTGACGACGGCGCGCCCCTATGGCTGCACCATCAAGTATTCGTCCTAAGTGCGTGTCGGGCGGAGACGGCACGTGCCGTCTCCGCTAGCATCGCTGCATGACCTGCACGCCGGGCTTCAGTGAGTTTCTGTTGGACCAGCTCCGCACGGTCGGGCCGGTCTCCATCCGGCGCATGTTCGGCGGTGCCGGTGTTTTCATCGACGGCCTCATGTTCGGTCTCGTCTCCGACGACACGCTGTTCTTGAAGGCCGACGCTCAGACGCAAGCCGAGTTCGAAGCCGAAGGCATGGAGCCGTTCCGCTACGACACCAAGGACGGCCGCAAGACGCTCACCAGCTACTGGCGTGCACCCGAGCGCCTGTTCGACGAGCCCGACGAGTTGCACGCCTGGGCCAGCAAAGCCGCCGCCGTCGCCCGCCGCGCCAACGCGAAGAAACCGGTAAGATCCACGCTGAAGGCCGCAAAGCCTCGGAAAGCGGGCGCCGTCTCGAAGCACCGGCCCGTCCGATGACGCGCCAGGGTCAATCCAGCCGCCGATAAAGCGCTTCCTCGGGCCCGGTGTTATCCACGCCTTCGCGCATGCGGCCGGGCAGCATCTCCGCAATGACCTGGCGGAAGTGCTGGCGATCCCAGAAATTTCTGGCATTCACCGTCCAGGCTGATGGACGCATGAAGTCCAGCGCGACGCCGCGATGTTTGCGGACAATACTGGCCAGAGCGGTTTTGCAGGCATCGGGTGCGATCTGAGCGGCACTGTCCGGCAAGTACGTCGGCATCAGGACAGCCACCAGGCGTGTGGTCCCTCCGCTCCGGTTCAGGGTGCTATCCAGCAAGGTCAAGGCCGGAAAGGACGTCGCCGGACCGGGTGATGCGGTCATGCCGGCGGTGGCCCGCTCAACCTCCGCCGTCAGTCGCGGCATGGCTTTCTCGAGGGACCATGTGGTGTCGGGAGGCAGGTCGTCGTTGAAACCGTTCGGCGCCACGCGCGCTTTGGACGGGCTCCAGGCGATTTCAAGCTTGCGGCGCGCAAGCTCCATGGCGCGCCAGTTCAGCAGGTGCGCGAAGTGATCCAGGCGCGAGTCGCCGAAGAGCCAGTCGGGAAACTGGACCTGTGGATGATAGCGTGCGGGCTCGGCTTGGCTGCACCAGACATCGTCGAGCCCGACGATGACCGTGCGCGGCTTGGGCGTCTGGCGCAGGACGAGGTCGAGAACGCGCATCTGCTCGTAGGGCGTTGCACCGTGGACGGCGACGTTCGCAAAGCGCCCGCCGAATGCGGCTTCGAGCTGTGCCGGATTGATCGAGTTCACCGTCGACGTGCCGACGATGAAGGAATCGTAGCGGCCGCTGCGAATGATATCGGCGACGATGAACCGGCGCTGCGTCGGAACGACGATCTCCGGGGAGATGGCGCGAACGGGCGACACGCCGTAGGGATCAGCCAGGAGAACGAGGAGGAACGGGATCGCGAGACCCGCCCCGAATGTGAGCGCAAACGGCCAGAGAAATTTTCGCCACGGCGCTTGCATGCTCAGAACTGAAAGTAGATGAAGGTTTGCGGATGCCCGCGCCCAACGGCCAGGACCGCGGCGGCGAGAATCGCGCCGAGGGCAACGCCCTGGTAGGCAGCCGGCCGCAGCCATCCGCCCTCGACGATCGTCTTGGTGGTGGGGCCGAGCACGGCGACCGCAGCGGCAATCGCCAGCTCGGGCTTGATCGCCTGCGTCAAGGCGATCCCGTCGCCCAGGCCGATCATGGCGGTCAGCATCCGGGCTGCGGTGGCGAAATCCGGTGCACGAAACAGCACCCAACCGGCAATGACGAACAGCATCGTCACCAGCCATGCGAGGGCTGTCGGCATCGGCGGCATATTCGATTGCCAGCCTCTGCACACGATGAGGCCGATGCCGTGCATGAGCCCCCAGGCCACGAAGGTCCAGCCGGCGCCGTGCCACAACCCGCATAGACCCATGGTGACCAGGGTGGCAGCGACATAGCCGCCCCATCCCTGCCGGCTGCCGCCAAGGGGAATATAGAGGTAGTCGCGGATGAGGCGTGACAACGTCATATGCCAGCGGCGCCAGAAGTCGCGCAGGTCTGTCGCTTGATAGGGCGCGTTGAAGTTGTCGGGGAAGCGCACGCCGAGCATCAGGCCAAGGCCGATCGCCATCTCGGTATAGGCGGAGAAGTCCAGGAACAACTGCAGCGAGAACGCCAGCGCACCGTGCCACGCATCGCCGAACGAAAGAGTGCCGGCCTGGGCTGCAGCAAACATCTGATCCGCGCTGAGCCCCAGCGGATCGGCGAGAAACACTTTCTTGGCACAGCCGATGACGAAGAAGGCGATGCCTTTGGCGAAGCGTTCGGCGATGCCGTCGCGCAGCGGGCTGGCATCGAGCTGCGGCATGATCTCGCTGTGCCGTACGATGGGGCCGGCAACCAGATGCGGGAACAGCGACACGAACAGTGTGACGCGGCGCCAGGGATGATGATGCGCATCACCGCGTGCGAGGTCCACGAGGTAGCACGCGAGCTGGAAGGTGAAGAAGCTGATGCCGATCGGCAGGAGAATGTGAGGCGGCGCGAGATCGAGCCCGGAGAGTGCGGCGACCGTTGAGACCAGGAAGGCCGTGTACTTGAAGAAGGCGAGCGACAGGAGATTGAGAATAACGCCCGTCCAAAGCCAGCCGCGATGGCCGGTCCGGCGGTGCAATTCGGATGCGGCCCAAGTCAGCGTGCACTGCCCGAGCAGCAGCGGCAGGAAGCGCACATCCCACCACGCGTAGAAGACGAGCGAGGCCAGCAGCAGCACCCACTCGCGCGGCTGCGCGTAGCGGGCGACGCCGTAGTAGGCGGCCAGCACGATCGGGAGAAAGCCGAGGATGAAAGCCTGGGAATGAAACAGCATCGCGCCAGCGTACTGCCTGAAAGACGGCCTTGCCCCGTGGCAAGTTTGCGATGCTCGCAGGAAAAATAGGGCCGAACTACGTCTCGGGGTCCGGCCTTGCAGGCCGTTACGCGGCGCGCTCCGGCCACTGCGGCGGATGACTGCCGAGGGGCATTGCGGGGCGGTCCCAGCGGGTTGGCGTGACCGAGAGGCGGGCGGTGTGCCTGACGGCGGTCATCGGGCCGAAGCCACTCGCGTGTGTTTCCAGCAAGTCCTTCACGTCATCGAAGGTAGGATCGGGGCAATCGAAGCCGCCGGCGAGGCGTCCGAGCCGCTGGATCCAGGCTCCCGTCTGCGCCAGTGACACGCGCACCAGCCACGAGCCGCCATCCTCGCGTTGCCGCTTCAGCGCCATCATGGCGCCGGTGGCGAGCAGGTAGCCCGCGCCGTGGTCCAGCGCCTGGCACGGCAGCTCCTTGGGCCGCTCCGAGCCCAAGGCCTCGGCTTCCGCGTGGTTGAGCCCGTTGGCATTCTGCACGAGGCTGTCGAAGCCCCGCCGGTTGGCCCACGGGCCGTCGTGGCCATAGGCGCACAACGACGCGCACACGATACCAGGCGATAATTCGGCAAGCTGCTCGGGAGAGAACCCGTGCCGCGCGATGGCGCCGGGTCTGTAGCCCTGCACGAACAGATCGGCACCCCTGGCGAGCTGCTGCAGTGTAGCGCGCCCTTCGGCCTCCTGCAGGTCGATGTGCGTCGCGAGCTTGCCACGCCCCGTGTCCATGACGAGGCCCTGGAACGACGGCAGCTTCGGGCTCGACACCAGCAGTACGTCGGCACCGTGCGCGGCGAGCGTGCGGCCGCACACGGGACCGGCGATGACGCGCGTCAGGTCTAGCACACGCATGCCGGATAGCGGCCGGGTCGCGTCCGCCGGCCAAGGACGCGGCGGCGCATCGCCGATGCGCGTGATATCGAACAGCGGCAGCCGCGCCAGTGCCTGGCCTTGGCCATGCGCCGACCATTCCTCGGGTGATCTTGTCATGGTGGCGACGAGCCCGGCCTCGGCGGCCGCCGTCTCGAACGGCTCGCCTTGCCATCCCATGAGGGCCTTCTGCACGCTATCGCGATCGTAGCCGGCTTTCAGCAGCCTCAGCATGCCGTCGCGATGGTGCGGGAAATTCGTGTGCAGGCGCACGTAGCGGCCGTCGCCCGTACGGTAGAGACCGGCGACGGTGTCCCAGGTGCGTTCCGCAAAGCCCGGCACGCGCATATAGCGTTCGCTCCGGAATTCGGCCGCCGCGTGCCGCATGTCGACGGTCACGTCCTGCGCCTGGCCTGTACGGGCGCGCCAGATCTCGGCGGCCGCGAGCGCGCTCGCGGCGATCGTCGACTGCGCGACGGCGCCGATATGAAACGAGGAGGGGAGGGCCGGCTCTGCCCCCGTCAGGGTGACGGCTTGCAGCGCTGTGTCAGCGCCCCCGCCGGTGGACCATACCTCGGCGAGGGCGGCGCGTGCCGTCATATCAGGACCTCTTTCTCAGCTCGTGGCGCGGACGGGACGGCGCAGGAACGCCGGCACGTGCTCTCCCAGGCCAAGCGGCGAACGCTCGTTGTTGCTGCGGTCGTTGCGCTCACGCCGGGGCTGGTTCTGGTTGCCCGAACGTTGCTCCCGCGGCTCGCGGTGCTCGCGCTGCGCCCGGGTTTCCCGTGGCTCACGGTGGTCCCGATGCTCGCGCTGCTCCCTGGGCTCGCGATGCTCCTGCCGGTCGCGCTGCTGCGGTCGGGCATCCGGCCGGCGGGAGCGTCCCTCTTGCGTCCGCTCACCGTCGTGGCGCCTCGGCTCACGCTGCTCGCGCGGTTGGCGATGCTCACGATGTTCGCCGTTCGCCGCAGGCGACCGCTCGCGTGCCTGCGCCTGAGGCCGCTCGTCATGCCGCTGGTGCTCTCTCTCGGCACCTTCGTCGCGCCTTGGACGCCGGTCGCGGTCGCCGCGCGACCTGCCGCGGGCCTGTGCGCGATCTGCGCCCGGCCTGCCGCCGTCGCGCTTGCTGGAGCCGCGCCCGCGGCCCCGGCCGCGCCGCGACTTGCCCTCGGCGATGGCCTCCGCGCTCGGCTCCTCGCCGATCCACACGGGCTCCTCGCCGATCAGCTTGCCGATGGCGGTCACGGACTTGAAGTCCTCCGGTGTCACGATGGTCGCCGCGAAGCCTTCCTTGCCCGCACGTCCCGTGCGGCCGATGCGATGCACGTAGTCGTCCGCCTGCCAGGGCACGTCGAAATTGAAGACGTGCGACACGTCGGGAATATCGAGGCCGCGTGCCGCGACATCGGAGGCCGCCAGCAGCGTGATGCGCCCGTCGCGGAAGGCATCGAGCGTCGCCATGCGGCTCATCTGATCCATGTCACCGTGCAGAGCGCCGGCATTGAAGCCGTGCTTCTGCAGCGACTTCAACAGAATGGCCACATCGCGCTTGCGATTGCAGAAGATGATCGCGTTCTTGACGTCGAGCTGACGGATCAGGTCGCGCAGGACCTCGCGCTTGGCCCAGTCCTCGGACGAGTCACAGAAGCGGAAGCGCTGGGTGATGGTCTTGGCCGTCGTGGCGGGCCTCGCCACCTCGATGCGCACGGGATCGGTCAGGAACTGATTGACGAGCCGTGTGATCTCGGGGGGCATGGTGGCGGAGAAGAACAGCGTCTGCCGGCGCGGGGGGAGGAGCTTGCAGATCTTCTCGATGTCGGGAATGAAGCCCATGTCGAGCATGCGGTCGGCTTCATCGATGACGAGGATCTCGACCCCCATCAGCATCAGCTTGCCGCGTTGGAAGTGATCCAGCAGCCGGCCCGGTGTGGCGATCAGCACATCGGCGCCGCGATCGAGCTTGCGATCCTGTTCGTCGAAGGACACGCCGCCGATCAGCAAGGCGACGGTCAGCTTGTGGTTGATACCGTACTTCTCGAAGCTCTGGGCCACCTGGGCGGCCAGCTCTCGCGTCGGTGCGAGGATCAGCGAGCGGGGCATCCTGGCCCGCGCCCGTCCGGTTTCGAGGCGCGTGATCATCGGAAGCACGAACGACGCGGTCTTTCCCGTACCCGTCTGTGCGATGCCGAGAACGTCACGCCCGGTGACGGCGACGGGGATGGCCTGAGCCTGTATGGGTGTCGCCGTCGCATAGCCTGCGGCTTCTATGGCCGCGAGGACCTTCGCGCTGAGCCCGAGGTCAGCGAAGTTGTCGCTCTGCAAAAGAAAATATCTCCGTCTCTGAGTCGATAGCCGTCGCTGCGCAGCGAGGGCGCAACGTCGTCAACCAGAGCGCAGGGGTGAACCGCAAAGGGCCTAACGGGAAAGCTATAGCTCGGGGAAAAAGGGTAAATAAATACAATCCCCTGCGCCCGCTAGTGGCCGGTACATGGCACTGTTTGGTGCAAAAATCAAGGCAACGCGGCCATCCACCGTCATTCTGCGCAGCCGATGGGCTGATTGCGACACGAATACCCACAACAAATACGCCCGGGAAGGGGGACATCCCCTCCCGGGCGCAGTGAAGTACTATGTGACCAGCGCTAGTCTTCCTGCAGGTAGCGGCCGACGACCCCACCGATGACCCCGCCCAGAATTGGCGCGACCCAGAACACCCAGAGCTGGCCGAGGGCACCTGCCCCGCCGAACACGGCTGTGGCGAGACTGCGCGCCGGGTTGAGCGAGCCGTTCGAGACTGGGATGGCGACGAGGTAGAGGAGCGTCATGGCTAGGCCCACGGCCATCGGGGCGAACCCGGCCGGGGCCCGCCGCGATGTTGCGCCGACGAACACGATCAAGAAGAGCGCCGTGGTGACGAGCTCGACCAGGAATGTCGAGGTCAGACTGAACTGGCCCTGGCCTCCATAGGTGTTGGAGATGGCAGCGAATGTATGCCACCTGCCGCCCATAGCGCCGCCGAGGATGACATAGAACAGGGCGGCGGCGATGAGCCCGCCTGAGCATTGGGCCAGGATGTAGGAAATCGCCCGGCCCGAGTCGAAGCGGCCGGCCGCGATCAGGCCGAGCGTCACGGCAGGATTGAAGTGCGCACCGCTGATGTGGCCGACGGCAAACATCATGGCCAGCACCGCGAAACCAACGGCAAAGGCGACCGCGAGAAGCCCGGCGGATGGCGCCGAGAACAGCCCGGCACCGCACACGGCCGTAACCAGTACAAACGTGCCGATGGCCTCGGCAACGAGCGCGCGCTTGTTGGCATCCATGTGTGCCTCCGTCAGCCCAAAGTGTTCACTCCGAGTATTGAGATGCTCGGCAACGCGTCGGGCATTTCCTCCGACTCAATAAGCGCATCGATTGTCTCATACACGCGGCAGGCAACGGGAGGCAGTGCGCCGAAGCGCTTTGCCCTCAGCGTGTGCCCTGTTCGAGCAACACGTCCTTGGCCTCGTTGACTTTGGCGGCGAGATACGTCGATCCGCCACGGTCCGGATGCAGCTTCAGCATGAGTTCCCGGTGTGTCCGGCGAACGTCGTCCTCGCTGGCGCCCGCGGCAAGCCCCAGAATTTCCAAGGCCTGCGCTACGGTCATCTTGCCGTCCGGCCCGTTGCTGTGCTCGGCCTCGCCACGCGCCAGGTCGTCACGCCAGGTCGGGTGCACCTGGTCCAGGTAGGCCTCGACCAGTTGCGCCGACTGCGGATCGGCGAAACGGCAGTCCTGCCACAGGTGCGCCAGCTCGACCGGCCTCAGGCTCTCCAAGCGGCGCCCGGCAAAGAAGCCTTTCAGCACGCGCCCGCGCATGGTGCCGGAGTCGTGGTCGAGCTCCATCTCCAGATGCTCGGTCGTGACGTGCGAGGTTTGTCCGCGTGAGGGACGCAGGCGCCCGGGCCAGCCGCTCCAGGGGCTGCTGCCCGCGCCCCACAGCAGCCATACCCCTAACATCGCCAAGGGAAACGCATATGCCGCCACGCCGCGCACGAGCATGATGGCGGCCGTGGCGAGGGCGATCACGCCGCCGGCAGCGCGCAGCCGTTGCGCCAGCAGCGCGGGGTTGGCTGTCGCGAATTTCTGCGCAGCGAGGAGTCCGAGCGCCAGAACCGCCAATCCCAGGAGGAAGTATTGCATGGGCCGCTATGTTCGCTTCATCTCGGTGAGCAACCTCTGCGCGCCCCGATGCCCAAGGCGCTCAAGAGCCTGTCGCCCGCCGGCCGCATAGACGGCGACAGCCGACAACAGCTCGCGCAACTGCTCGGCCGAGCCGGCATCGAAACGGCACCACGCGCCCTTCGTGATGCGTGCGATCTCCCGGAACGTGCGCTCTGCCACCCTGTTTTCCCCCTCCTGAAACAGGAACACGGGCACGCCGTGAATCGCAAGCTCGCCGGCACGCCCGCACAACATATCGGCATCTTCCTCCATGCAGTCGCCCACATAGACCAGGGCATTCACCTTGCGCTGCTCCGTCTCCTGACGCGTGTGTGACAGCACTTTGCCGATCTGCGTGAAGCCGCCATGGCATTGCACGGTGGTCATCAGGCGTGCGAGCGCGTCGGGGGCGCTGACCCATTTGGACGCCCGGCATTCGCCGGCGCCGCGAAAGTACACGAGCTGCACGTCGAGCCCGCCCACCTCTTTGACGGCGCGAAACATGTCGGCCTGCAGGGCGAGCGCCATATCCCACGTCGGCTGCCGGCTCATGGTGGCGTCCATGGCGAAGATCAACCGTCCGCGCTCCGCTGTCCGCTGCGGTGCCAGTGCTTTGACCCGTTCGAGAAACTCCGCAACGCTGGTGTTGCCTGCCCGCTGCGCGGGCGTTTGTGTCCGGCGCGTTTCGGCGATGGGCGATTTGGCATCGGCCATGCCGGGCACGGATGTGTCCGTCTTGGGTCCGGGCGGTGGTTTGGAGCCACTCATGGCTGTTGTCCTCGGCCCTCTAGTGCCCCGATTCCGAAGTTCGCCAGAGCGCGATGCTAGGTGCAAGTGCGAACTTCGGAATCATAAGGGGCACTAGACTCATGGAGTTGCTCGTGTGATTCAGATCGAGAAATTCGCCAGCACTTGGCACACGTTGGGGAGCGAATTTCTCGATCTGAATCACACGAGAGTGCTGCAGGCTCTCACGCTAAGATGGAGATCTCCGGGCGCCGCAGCAATCTGTCCTCCCCCTCTCTCCCTAGCTTTGGCTGGGCGTCAGGCCCAGCAGCTGAACGTTGCCGCCGGTCGCCGTGATGTCCGTCGAGCGGACCCGCTCGGTTGCGAAGCGTGCGAGGTAGTGCGGCCCGCCGGCCTTCGGTCCGGTTCCCGACAGGCCCTCGCCGCCGAACGGCTGCACGCCGACGACCGCGCCGATCTGGTTGCGATTGACGTACAGGTTGCCGACGCGGGCGTGCTCGGCCACGAAGTCGGCCACGGCTCCGATGCGGCTATGCAACCCGAGCGTCAGCCCGTATCCCGTGTCGTTGATCTGCTCGATGACTTTGCCCAGGTGACCCTGCGGATAGCGCACCACGTGCAGGATCGGCCCGAACACCTCACGTTCCAGCGTCTTGAGCGAGGGGATCTCGTAGATGGCCGGCGTCACGTAGGTCCCGACGCGGCAGTCGTCGGGCAGGCGCATGTCGATCAGCTCCTTGGCCTGGCGCTGCATGCGTGTCTTGTGGGCCTCGAGCGCATCCTGCGCATCCTGGTCGATGACCGGCCCGATATCCGTCGCATAGTCGAGCGGATCGCCGATGTCGAGCGCGGCCGTCGCACCCGTCAGCATCTCGATGATGCGCGGGGCGACCTCCTCCTGCACGAACAGCACGCGCGCGGCCGAGCAGCGCTGGCCGGCCGAGTCGAACGCGGAGCGCACGGCATCGCGCACGACCTGCTCCGGCAGCGCGCTGGAATCCACAATCATGGCGTTGATGCCGCCGGTCTCGGCGATGAATGGGATGATCTCGCCCTTGCGCTCGACCAGGGCCTTCTGGATGGCCCAGGCCGTGTCATTGGAGCCGGTGAAGGCGATGCCGCGCACCCGCTTGTCGCGAATGAGGGCTGCGCCGGCCTTGCCGTCGCCGGTCAGGAGATGCAGCACATCCTTCGGCACGCCGGCCGCATGCAGGATCTCGACCGTGAGGAACGCCGTGACCGGTGTCTGCTCGGCGGGCTTGGCGACCACCGTGTTGCCCGCCGCCAGTGCGGCACTCACTTGTCCCGTGAAGATGGCGATGGGGAAATTCCACGGACTGATGCAGGCGAACGTCCCGCGCCCCCTGAGCTCGATGGTGTTGCGCTCGCCCGTGGGGCCGGGAAGCTTCACAGGCCCCGAGAACAGGCGCCGGGCTTCAGTCGCATAGTAGCGCAGGAAGTCGACCGCTTCGCGCACGTCGCCTTGCGCATTCTCCAGCGTCTTGCCGGCCTCGCGTACGATGACGGCGATGAGGCGCGAGCGGCTGCGCTCCATCAGATCGGCTGCCTTCTCCAGGATGTCGGCGCGCGCCGGGCCGCCGAGGCGATCCCACCTGTCGGCCGCGGCCGTCGCGCTCGCCAGGGCCTCCTCGATCAGCTCCGGCGTGGCGTTGCGCACGGTGCCGATGCGTTCGCGCCGGTCGTGCGGACAGAGCACGAGTTGCGCGTCGGCGCCGCCGGTCACCGCCTGTCCATTGACGATCGGCCCTGCGGCGAATGACGGCGCCAGCTCCTTGGCGATCTCGGTGGCGAGTTGGCCGCGCACGGCGGGCTCGCTGAGCGCCAGGCCCAGGCTGTTGCGGCGCCCGGCGCCGTAGATATCGGGCGGTCGCGGGATCTGCAGCTCGGCCGCGAGCTTTCCTTCCTGCCATTCGCGCTCCGCCGTCTCGACGGGGTCGCGGATGATGTCGGCAACGGGCGCTTCCTCGTCGGCGAGGCGGCTCACGAAGGAGGTGTTGGCACCGTTCTCCAGCAGCCGGCGTACGAGATAGGCGAGCAAGTCCTCGTGCCCGCCGACGGGTGCATAGATGCGGCAGGAACGCCCGAGGCCGCCATCGCCGCTGACGGCGTCATAGAGCGGCTCGCCCATGCCGTGCAGGCGCTGGAACTCGAACTCGCTGTTGCCCGCCGCGATGTGGGCCGAGGCCACCGTATGCGCGTTGTGGGTGGCAAATTGCGGGAAAAAGGCCTGCGGCTCCGACAAAAGAAACCGCATGGCCGCGAGATAGGACACGTCCGTGTGCAGCTTGCGCGTGAACACGGGATAGTCCGAGAAACCGCGCTCCTGCGCCCACTTGATCTCGCTGTCCCAATACGCACCCTTGACGAGGCGTACGGGAATGCGGCGCTGGGTGCGGTCCGACAGACGCTTCAACCAGCGCAGGGTCGGGATCGCCCGCTTGCCGTAGGCTTGCACAGCGAGGCCGAAGCCAGGCCACCTCTCGAGCGAAGGATCGCGCAGCACCTCGCCAAAGGTGCCGAGCGACAGGTCGAGCCGGTCCTGCTCCTCCGCGTCGACGGTCATGGTGAGGCCGGCATCACGCGCCATGCGCGCCAGCTCCAGCAGCCGCGGCGCCAGCTCGCGAGCAAGCCGGTCCTCCTTGCCGGGGTCGAAGCGCGGGTGAATGGCCGACAGCTTCACGGAGATGCCGGGGCGGCGCATCAGCATGTGGCTATGCGCGGAGGCGATCGGGCCCGCCTTCTTGCCGATGGCCTCGATGGCTTCGACGTAGCGGTTGAAATAGCGATCGGCGTCGGCGCCGGTCTTCGCCGCTTCGCCGAGCATGTCGTAGGAGTATCTGTAGCCGCGCTTCTCCATCGCGTCGGCACGCTCCAGCGCCTCGTCGATGGTGCGGCCCAGCACGAACTGGTCGCCCATGATGCGCATGGCATGGCGCAACGCCTGCCGGATCATCGGCTCGCCCGAGCGCGCGACGAGGCGCTTCACGGCGCTCAACGGCCCCGAGCCCTTGGCGTCGCGCAGGCGCACGATATGCCCGGTCAGCATCAGCCCCCAGGTCGAGGCGTTGACGAACAGGCTATCGGACGCGCCGAGGTGGCGATCCCATTGTCCGCCGCCGATCTTCTCGGCAATCAGGGCATCCGCCGTATCGGCATCCGGGATGCGCAGCAGCGCCTCGGCCAGGCACATCAGGATGACGCCTTCCTCCGAGGTCAGCCCGTACTCGTGCATGAAGGCATCGATGCCGCCATGTGCGCCCTTGCCGGCGCGGGCCGCGTGCACGAGGCGCCGCGCCGTGTCGGCGATGCGCCGGCGCTCGTCCGTCGTGTAGACGGCCCGCTCCACCAGCGCCCCCACCAGCCGGATCTCATCCATCAGGTGGTAGGCCGAAAGCTCGTCGCGGGCCGCATCGGAAGCGTCCATGGCCGGTCCTGGACGGTTGCGTGCATCGATCATTTGGGCCATGTCCATCTCCAGGGATGCCTGGCCGACCGGGCCAAGCGATTCCGGTGCATATTAGCAGACGCGACCGCGTCTGCGGCGAGGCTTCCCACGTCCTTGCTGTCTTAGGATTTTGCTGATGCCCACGATAGATGTCGCCCGTACCTTGAAGGACCTGAGGCAGAAAGTGGCCGCCTGGAAAAAGGCCGGGGAAACGGTCGCTATCGTCCCGACCATGGGTGCTCTGCACGAGGGGCACTTGCAGCTCGTGCGCATCGCCCAGCGGCAGGCCAAGCGCGCCATCGTCTCGATCTTCGTCAACCCGACGCAATTCGCCCCGCACGAGGATTTCGACCGCTACCCGCGCGACGAGAACAGCGATCTCTCCAAGCTGGCCCTGGTGGGATGTGATCTCGTTTGGGCGCCGGATAAGGAGGCCATGTATCAGGAGGGCTTTGCCACGCGTATTGCGCCGGCTGGTGCGGCGGAAGGGCTCGAGACCGATTTCCGTCCCGGCTTCTTCAATGGTGTCGCTACCGTCTGCTGCAAGCTGTTCATGCAGAGCCATGCGGACTTCGCGATCTTCGGCGAGAAGGACTACCAGCAGCTCTGCGTCGTGCAGCAGATGGCACGCGATCTCAACCTGCCTGTGGAGATCGTCGGTGCGGCGACCGTGCGCGAGTCGGACGGCCTGGCCATGTCGAGCCGCAACCGCTACCTGACGCCCGAGCAGCGCGCCCTGGCCCCGAGGGTGCATCAGGTCATTACGGCTGTGGCGAAGGGTGCCGCGGCAGGCAACGCCGCGCCTGCCATAGCCGAGGGCCGGCAGGCGCTTGAAGCCGCAGGCTTCAGGATCGACTACCTCGAGGTGCGCGACGCCCGCACGCTGCGGCCCATCGAGGCGGGTTTCAGCGGTCCCCGGCGCGTGCTGGTAGCGGCCTGGCTCGACAAGACGCGCCTCATCGACAACGTCGCCGTCTAGGCCCCCGCGACCCGGACAGTGCTATAAGCTGTGGCGGAGCCGCACCGTGCCGGGCCTATGCCGGCGCCCGCATCTTGCAAACGCCGGCCGGGTGTGCGAGGTCGAGCGGCCCCGTGACGGATGCGAGAGTCGCCCCGCCGGGCAATCCGTTTCTGCGTGCCGTGCGCTCCAGCTATCCCTTTGAGAGAGCGGTACAAACATATGGCTTCCTCACGCGACTTGTTTGCCAAGCTCGAGGCCGATTTGACTGAGAAACCCCTGCGTGCCCGCAAGGCATCCGACGCGTCTGACAGCTATACCGCCGCCGACATCGAGGTTCTGGAGGGGCTGGAGCCCGTGCGGCGCCGCCCCGGCATGTACATCGGCGGCACCGATGAAAAGGCCCTGCATCACCTGTTCGCCGAGGTGATCGACAACTCCATGGACGAGGCCGTCGCCGGCCATGCCACCTGGATCGAGGTGCGCCTCGACGCCGATGGATTTCTGACGGTCACGGACAACGGCCGCGGCATCCCGGTCGACCCGCACCCCAAGTTCAAGACCAAGTCCGCCCTCGAGGTCATCATGACCATGCTGCACTCGGGCGGAAAGTTCGACGGCAAGGCCTACAACACGAGCGGCGGTCTGCACGGCGTCGGCGTGTCGGTCGTCAATGCCCTGTCGGAGTCGCTCGAGGTCGAGGTGGCGCGCGGACAGCAGCTCTACCGCATGACGTTTGCCCGTGGCACGCCGGATGGAAAGCTGGAGAAGCTCGGCTCCATCATGAACCGGCGTGGCACGCGCACCCGCTTCAAGCCGGACGACAAGATCTTCGGCAAGGGGGCCACCTTCAAGCCGGCCCGCCTTCTCAAGATGGCGCGCTCCAAGGCTTACCTGTTCGGCGGCGTCGAGATCCGCTGGTCGTGCGATCCCTCGCTCATCAAGGACGAAACTCCGGCCGAGGCGGTGTTCCACTTCCCGGGCGGGCTCAAGGACTATCTGCAGTCGTCGATCGAAGGCCAGACGCTCGTCTCCAAGGACGTCTTCTCCGGCCGCGTCGACAAGGAGGGCGGCCATGGCTCGGTCGAATGGGCCATCGCCTGGGTCGCCGACGAGGACGGCTTCTCGAACTCCTACTGCAACACGATCCCGACGCCCGAGGGCGGCACTCACGAGGCGGGCCTGCGGCAGGCGCTCTACAAGGGCCTGCGCGCCTATGGCGAATTGGTTGGCAACCGCCGCGCGGCGCAGGTGACGTCCGAGGATGTCATGGGTACGGCCGCGTCCATGCTGTCGGTGTTCATTCGCGAGCCCGAATTCCAGGGCCAGACCAAGGATCGCCTGGCGACACAGGAAGCGACCCGCATCGTCGAGACGGCCGTCCGCGACGCCTTCGATCACTGGCTCGCCGATTCCCCGCAGCAGGCGACGCGCCTGCTCGAATGGACTGTCGATCAGGCCGAGGAGCGCCTGAAGCGCCGGCGCGAGAAGGAGGTCGGCCGCCAGAGTGCCACGCGTAAGCTGCGCCTGCCCGGCAAGCTCGCCGACTGCACCATCAGCTCCAATATCGGCACCGAGATCTTCATTGTCGAGGGCGACAGCGCCGGAGGCTCGGCCAAGCAGGCGCGCGATCGCGAGCGCCAGGCGATACTCCCGTTGCGCGGCAAGATCCTGAACGTTGCCAACGCCACGTCGCAGAAGCTGTCGCAGAACCAGCTCCTGTCCGATCTCATCCAGGCGCTGGGCGTCGGTACCGGCACCAAGTACCGCGACGAGGATCTGCGCTACGAGCGCGTGATCATCATGACCGATGCCGACGTCGACGGCGCGCACATCGCGTCGCTTCTCATCACGTTCTTCTATCAGGAGATGCCGGAGCTCATCGACAACGGCCACCTCTATCTGGCCGTGCCGCCGCTCTACAAGCTGACGCACGGCGCGAAATCGTTCTACGCCCGCGACGACAAGCACAAGGACGAGCTCTTGAAGAAGGAGTTCGCGGCCAATGCCAAGGTCGAGATCGCGCGCTTCAAGGGTTTGGGCGAGATGAACGCGTCCCAGCTCAAGGAGACCACCATGATGCCGTCGCAGCGCACGCTGCTGCGCGTGGAGGTCTCCGACGGCGACAAGCCGGCCGTCACGGAAGCCGTGAACGCCCTGATGGGCTCGAAGCCCGAAGCGCGCTTCCGCTTCATCCAGGAACGCGCCGCCTTCGCCAAGGATCTGGATATTTGATTTCAAGGCCGAGGATGGCAGCCGCGCTCTGTTGCGCCCGGTTTCGCCGTGGTCAATTGGACAGCGGTTGCAATGTCACCGTTGCCGACACGCGGATCAGGAGAGCCCGGGTCCCTTTGTCCTCGACAAGCTCGTCGGGCGTGGGGTTGAGGGTGTCGAAGGTCAAGACGCTGTCGTAGATTACAGTGGTGTTGCCCCTGAGCGCCGCAGTATTGTTTGTGCTTGCACGCTGAACGTGCAGATCGATGACGCCACCGGCCTTGGCGCCGATGCGTTCCGCTAGCGCACGAGCCTTGGTAACGGCAGCGACTGCCGCCTCGAATTCCAGATCCTCACGTGCCTTGTCTGCCACCGACGATGTCCAAGTGAGCGTGACGCCATGCCGGACGCCATTGCGGCCAAGGATAGCGGCAATGTGCTCTTCGTCGGTGACGCCTGTCAGGCGTGCTCTGATGTCTCGCCGTGTATCGATGGCCTGTCGGTCTGTACTGCTTGGGCTGATGTAGTTGGAGGCGGACGTGTTGAGGCCCGCATTTATGATCGCGATGCGGCTCGTCCATGATGCGACTGTCGCGCCGGCTTTCTCGATCTCCCGGCGAATGCGTTGCTCTTCTGCGCGCAGCCGGCCGTCCTGCTCCGGCAGAGACCGTTCGATCATGTGAAAGCTCACCACGAGCGTGTCGGCCGGCACCTCGCGTGAGGCGACAGCCGTCGCCTTGATCCCGTCGGCAGCGCTTGCGGGCGCAAGCGTGAACAAGAGCGCAACAATCACCGCACAACCGACAAGCAATCCCCGCACGAGCGCCTCCTCAGCACGCAGCAACATCTGCTCGAGGCAGACAAGCGTACCTTTGGGGCAGCATTGGCTCGGGATTGGGACGCGCTTATGAAAACGCGGCGCGACGCGGCGCGGCTTGCGTCTTCGTGTCGAAGAACAGCACCTGGCTGATGATCGCCTTTACGGCGTCGACCTTGAACGGCTTGGTGATGAGAAAGATGGGCTCGGGGCGCGAGCCGGTCAGGAGGCGCTCGGGAAATGCCGTGATGAAGATCACCGGCAAATCCTTCGACTGCAGGATTTCGTTGACGGCGTGCAGGCCGGAGCTGCCGTCGGCGAGCTGAATGTCCGCCAGCACGAGTCCGGGCCGATGTTGCTCGACGGCTGCAACAGCCTCGGTGTGTGTGCGTGCCATGCCCGTGACCCGGTGGCCGAGACTGGTGACGATGCTTTCGAGATCCATGGCCACGAGCGGCTCGTCCTCGATGATCAGCACATCGGTCGCCATCTGATCCGCGATCTGCTTGCCGGCCTGCTCGAGCAGCTTCACCACATCGGGGATGTCCGTCCCCAGGATGTGAGCTGTTTCGGCTGTCGTGAAGCCCTCGACGGCGGTGAGAAGGAAAGCCAGCCTCGGCCGCGTATCGACGGCCATAAGGGACCGCGCCGCTGCCTTGACGGCCTCGCTGTCGTCGTTTTCCGCCCTGGGCCGGTCCGGGGCGCTCGCCCAGGTCTTCAGGAAAGCCCTGTACAACTCCGCGCGCGGACTATCGCCCGCATTGGGAAATGCGGCGGGATCTGCTATCAGCGCCTCCAGCAGGGCGGCCACGGCATGATCGCCATGCTGCTGGCTTCCCGTCAGGGCCCGCGCAAACCGTCGGAGAAACGGCAGGTGCGGGGCAATGCGCTGGGAGGTGGCAACCATCTCAGATACTCCGACGTTAAAGATAAAATGGCGAGGGATGCGGAATTAACGTCCGGCCTATGGAAGGGTTCCACATCCGGGCGGAACTTTCGCTTGAGATCGACGTTGGTTCGGCGTGGCCGATGTACCAGCGTTGAGTGATGGGGCGACGAGCGGTTCGGCGGCTGTGGTAGCCAACCCTTGTTCAGACGCATAGGACCAGGCCATGGGGTCGCACGCTAAAGCGCAGGGACACCAGTCTCCCGAAGGTGCAGACCGGGATCCCGGTCGAGCCACCGCGCGCATCGATGCCAACATCAGAGCGCATCTCGGCAACAAGCTGAAGGCCGCTTATCAAACCTTGGTTGAGGAGCCCGTCCCCGATCGGTTCTCCAAGCTTCTCGACGAGCTGGCGAGCAAGGATAAGCCTTCGTAAATACGTGGCGGCTGGCGGAGCCTGTCACGGCTCGAAGCCCTCGAACGTAATGGCGTCGGCCCATCGCTCCGCGACGGCGCGCTCCTCGGCTGTGCGTACCGTCCACGTGACCAGCGGAATGCCCAGCACCTCCCGCACGAAGCGCGTGACGGGGGTCGGGAGGGCCTTCACATGATAGGAATAGAAATCCGGTTGTGCCGGCCCGCTTTCGAGGAGCTGGGAAAGCCCCTCCGCGCGCTCGGGGCTCAGGCGGTCGAGCCACCAGCCTGGCCCTTGATACAGGCCTGCGACGATACCGCGCGGGATTGATGGGGCCAGATCCCTGATCGCGGCCATCACGCCTGGATCGAACGACATCAGGGCGAGCGGTCCGCGATAGCTACCCGCCAAATCGGCAATCGCCTTGAGGAATGTTGCATCCGGTGCATCCCACTCGCTCTTGATCTCGACGAGGAGGGGCACACGGCCACCGACGAGGTCGAGAAAGTCCGCCAGCGAAATGATTTTCTCCGTCTGCCCGCGATAGGTCAGCGCCTTGAGGGCTTGCGGGGTGTAGTCGCTGACGCGGCCCGGCGCGTCGACGAGGCGCTTCAACTCCAGATCATGAAACACCATCGGTGTCCCATCGGACGCCGGACGCAGGTCGCACTCGATGCCGTAGCCCTTGCCGATGGCCGCGGTAAAAGCCGGTGCCGTATTCTCGATGATGCCGCGACCGGCATCATGCAGCCCGCGATGGGCGATGGGGCGGAGGAAGGCCGCGCGATCGAGCATGTGGCTAGAGCGCGATCGCTTCATATGGAAGCACTTTCGGCTTCCCATATGTCCGCGCATAGCGCGGCTCCGCCGCGACACGTGAATCGCCCTCTAAACTCATAAGTGGAGCAGGATTCACGTTTCGGTCGAGGCGCTTCGTATAAGGCAAGTGAGTCCATCCGAAACGATCCTGCTCTAGGCCGTGATGGCAATGATCGCTTCGACCTCCACGGCAGAATTCAGCGGCAGGCTGCCGACGCCGACGGCCGAGCGCGTGTGACGCCCCTTGTCGCCCAGGATCTCCACCAGGCAATCCGAAGCGCCATTGATGACCGGGGGATGCTCGACGAAGTCCGGCGTGGCGTTGACGAAGCCCGTCAGCTTGACGATCTGCGCAATGCGGTCGAGGTCGCCGAGCGCGGCCTTGGCTTGGGCCAGGATATTGAGCGCACACAGCTTGGCGGCCTCGCGCCCCTGGGGAACCGTCAGTCCACCGCCCAGTTTTCCGGCAGCGATACTGCCATCGGCGGCTTTGGCGATTTGCCCCGAGATGAACAGCAGATTGCCGGAGATATGGAAGGGAACATAGTTGGCCACGGGGGCTGGCGCATCGGGCAGTGCAAGCCCCAAGGATTTCAAGCGTGCATCCACTGTTCCGGCCATGACATGCCCCTGTTCTGCCGCATCCGGCGGTGAGAGTTGCTGCCCGCATTTATGCGTCAGTTCCGCGACTTTGCAACGGCTAGGCGGAAGGCTAGTGTGCGGCGCCCTTGGGATGCGGTACACAGGAGCCGCGGCCAAACCTGGAGCATTGGATGCGCATACGCACCGCGTTTCTTGCCATGTCAGCCTGCGCCATTGTTGCGGCAGCGGTGCCGATGCTTGCCGCATCCAGTGCCGCCGCCAAGGTGCTGGCACCTCACCGGGCTGTTTACGAGATCACATTGGACCGCGCGCGGGGCGGCTCAGGCGTCAGCGACATGTTCGGGCGCATGGTCTATGAGCTGACGGGCAGCGAGTGTGCCGGCTACACGCAATCGATGCGCTTCGTGACGCGCATGACCAATCAGGAAGGCGCTACGACGCTGACCGACATGCGCTCCTCCAGCTCCGAGGACGCATCGGCCAAGAGTTTCCGCTTCAGCTCGAGCCAATACAAGGATTCCAAGCTGTCGGAATCGACCACGGGCGATGCCGCCCGCTCCGGTCCCTCGGGGGAGTTGAAGGTCGAGCTCACCAAGCCGCAGAAGAAAGCGCTCGAGTTCAAGTCCAACGCGTTCTTCCCGATCCAGCATTCGCGTGCCTTGGTGGCGGCGGCGGAACGCGGCGACGTGCTTTTCCAGGCCGATCTCTACGATGGCTCCGAGAAGGGCGAGAAGGTGTACGGCACGACGGCGTACATCGGCCGCGCCAAGGCTGCAGGCTTCAACAAAAGCCTAGGGCCGGTGAAGAACGCGGAGCGCCTGGACGGGCTTAAGGTGTGGCCGGTTTCGATCAGCTATTTCGAGCCCGGATCGCAGAAATCGGATGCCGTGCCGGCCTACGAGCTGGCCTTCCTGTACTACGAGAATGGCGTGTCGCGTCGCCTGTTCATCGACTATGGCGACTTCGCCATTCGCGGCAGCCTCAAGGAAATCACCTTCCTCGACCCTGTCGCCTGCGACGGCGGCAAGAAGTAGCGCTCTACTCGCCCCTGACGACGAGACAATCGACCTGCCGGCGCTTCAGCTCCTGGCAGGCTGCGCTGGCGCCTTGCGCATCGAAGCCGGCGAAGCGCGCGCGATAGAGCTGCTTGCCGCCCGCTTGCACCGGTTGGGTCAGCGGTGAGGCCGAGCCGAGGGCGCTGCCGGCGCGCTCGCGTGCCGTCTGCAATCCGCGCCGGGCTTCCTGCTCGCTGTTGAAGGCGCCGACCTGTACGGCGAACCCGCCGCTCGGTGCCGCCGCCGCAGTTCGGACTGCGGCCACGGGCTGATTGTGTGACACCATCGAAGCGGTCGCCCATGTCGAAGCAGTCAGCACGGGTTGGCCGCGGGATATGCGTTCGGCCTGCGCATCCAGGCTGGATGGGGCCGCACCGCGCTCCAGCAGATCCTCCATGCTGGCATAAGCTCGCGGCGCTGCCTCCGCCGTCCGGACGACCGGCGCGGCGCCATCGCTGAAGGACTGCATCCTGGCTTCGACGACACGCGTGCGCGGGGCAACGGGAACGGCGCGCACGCGCGCGATCTCGATGCGCGGGCTCGGCATCTGCACCTGGGCATTGGTGCTCAGGTCGCGTTCGGAGGCTTCGGTAATGGTCACCGGCGGCAGGCGCGCGGGCTCGCCGCGGGCAGCCGGCGCCTGGGCAACGCGTATCGGCTCCTGGGCGCTGCCGACGGTGGTGCGCTGGGCGCGGCGCGGGGAGGGGACCTCGGTGCGGGCAACCAGCATCGGCCGGCGCGTCTTGTGTGTCGACGCGCGCTCCAGGGCACGGCTGAGCAGCACGCGCATATGCGCATTGCGGGCTGCGGCGGTATTGCCGCCGAACACGGCGCCGACGACGTGCTTGCCGTCGCGGCGCACGGACGACACCAGGTTGAAGCCGGACGCCGTCGTGTAGCCGGTCTTGATGCCGTCGATGCCTTCGAAGCGGCCGAGCAGCGTGTTGTGGTTGCGGTAGACCGATCCGTTGTAGGCAAAGGCTCGCGTTGCAAACAGCGGGAAATACTGCGGAAAGTCGTCATTGAGATGCAACGCGAGCGTGACCATGTCGCGCGCGGTCGTCACCTGGCCTGAATCGGGAAGGCCGTGCGGATTGCGGAAGGTGGTGCTGCCCATACCGAGCAGCTTGGCCTTCTGTGTCATCAGGCGCGCAAAGCGGTCCTCGCTGCCTCCGATGTGCTCGGCGAGAGCCACGGCGATATCGTTGGCCGATTTCGTGATGAGCGCACGTACCGCATCGATGACGGCGATGTCGCTTCCCGCCTTCAGGCCCAGCTTGGAGGGCGCCGTATCGGCTGCGTTCTCGGAAATCGTGATGCGCGTCGATGGGCTCAGCCGCTTCTGCTGCAGCTGCTCGAAGACGATGTAGAGGGTCATCATCTTGGCGAGGGAGGCCGGAAAGCGGGCCTCATCGGCCGCGTGGTCGTGCAGAACCCGGCCGGTATTGGCGTCGATGATGAGAGCCGCGTACTTACCGCCGGCTGCAGCCTGCTGAGGCCCGACCGTGGTCGCCGCCAGCAGCACGATGCCGGCGAAAGCCGCCCCTAGCGCCAGCTGGAAGGGCGTTTTGTACGCAATACCTGATCGCTTCATCCCGTCCGACCCAACGCCTTGCCTAGCCACCCCTCGTCGATCGCGCTTTTGCTTGCGTCTTGACCGGCCGGTGAGTGCCTCTCCCTCTGCACGCCCTACAGGGACATGGCTTTAGGGCGGCCATTGGGCGCCACCCCTCGGGAGAACCGATCACCAGCTTCGCGAGGCTACGAAAATCGGCTTTGAGTTTGGTGAAGAGAGATGGTTAAAATGGAATTATGCTGCGCCGCAGCGAAAAAGCTTGACGTTTTGTGCGGCGCATATAAATAGTGGTGTGCCGCTGGAGTGGACTGTCGCGTGCCTCCGACGTCCTCCCTGACCCGATGGCGCCAGCCAACCCCCAAGAGGACCTTTCCCCATGATCAAGCCCTTTGAGATGAAGCCTTTCGAGGATTTCCAGAAGCTCGGCCAGAGCAACGTCGACACTGCCATGAAGTTTTTCGGCGAGTGGAACAAGGGCTGGCAGGCCATTGCTGCCGAAATGAGCGATTACACCAAGCGCTCCTTCGAGGACGGCTCTGCAACCTTCGAGAAGCTCATTTCGTCGCGCTCGGTCGAGCAGGCCCTCGAGATTCAGACCAGCTATGCCAAGCGTGCGTACGATGAGTACATGCACCAGGTCACGAAGATCGGCGGCATGTATGCCGAACTCGCCAAGGAGGCCTATCGGCCGGTCGAGCGGGCGCTGCAAAACGGACGTTGAGACGCTGAAGCGACAGCCATTCTCGTCCTGCGGGCCCGGCAGCGCTGCCGGGCCTTTTTTTTATCCTAAAGCGAGCCCACATGTTGCGGGGTCTTTAACGGACGTGGCGGCGCCCGGCTCCCAGCGACAGCGGTTGGACGGCCCCGTTTGCGGTAGCGGTGTGGCTGCCGCTAAAATGAGGATTGCGCTGGAGTTCCGGCGCACGCGTTTGGCAGCGTGCAGAGAATCGCTTCGAATGCTGGGGCATGTGAGGCCATGACGGATGGACCGAAATTGATGGCGGGGAAAAACGGCTCGCGAGGGGACGAGGAAGGCAAGACCGGTCTTGTGACCAAAACTCGGCCGAAGACCAAGCGGCCGAGCCTCTACAAGGTGTTGTTGCTGAATGACGACTACACGCCCATGGAGTTCGTGGTGCTGGTTCTCGAGCGGTTCTTCAACAAGGGCCGCGAGGAGGCCACGCGGATCATGCTCCATGTGCACCACAAAGGCTCCGGTATCTGCGGCGTCTACACGTACGAGGTGGCGGAGACCAAGGTGGCGCAAGTGATGGACTACGCCCGCCAGCATCAGCATCCGTTGCAGTGCACTATGGAAAAGGAATAGGTCATCGACGTGCCCTCATTCTCAAAAAGCCTAGAGTCAGCGCTCCACCGTGCCCTCGAGTACGCAAACGAGCGCAATCATGAGTACGCAACGCTGGAGCACCTGCTGCTGGCGCTTCTTGACGATCGCGATGCGGCGGCCGTCATGCGGGCCTGCAATGTGGATGTCGACACGCTCCGGCGCCGTGTCACCGAATACCTCGACCAGGAGCTGCAGGGCCTCGTCATCAAGGGCCATACGGAGGCGGCTCCCACGACGAGCTTCCAGCGCGTCGTGCATCGCGCGGTCGTGCACGTGCAGTCCTCGGGTCGCGAGGAGGTCACGGGGGCCAACATCCTGATCGCCATCTTCGCCGAGCGGGAAAGCCACGCCGCGTTCTTCCTGCAGGAGCAGGACATGACGCGCTTTGATGCCGTGCAGTATGTCAGCCACGGTATCGCCAAGCGGCCCGGCATGAGCGAGCCCCGCCCGGTTCGCGGCATCGACGAGGAGGGCAGCGGCGAGAACGGCAACGGCGAGAAGAAGCAGAACGCCGACGCTCTCAACACCTACTGCGTCAACCTCAACAAGAAGGCGCGTGACGGCCGCATCGACCCGCTCATCGGCCGCGAGCCCGAGGTGCTGCGCACGATCCAGGTGCTGTGCCGCCGCCAGAAGAACAATCCGCTGTTCGTCGGTGATCCCGGTGTCGGCAAGACGGCCATCGCCGAAGGCCTGGCGCGCAAGATCATCCGCGGTGAGGTGCCTGAGGTCCTGAAGGACTCGACCATCTTCTCCCTCGATATGGGCGCGCTGCTTGCCGGCACGCGCTATCGCGGCGACTTCGAGGAGCGGCTCAAGGCCGTCATGAAGGAGATCGAGAACTATCCGGGCGCGATCCTGTTCATCGACGAGATCCACACCGTGATCGGTGCGGGTGCGACGTCGGGTGGCGCCATGGATGCCTCCAACCTCCTGAAGCCGGCGCTGCAGTCGGGCACGGTGCGCTGCATCGGCTCGACCACGTACAAGGAGTATCGCCAGCACTTCGAGAAGGATCGTGCGCTCGTCCGTCGCTTCCAGAAGATCGACGTGAAGGAGCCTTCGATCGAGGACTCCATCGAGATCATGAAGGGGCTGAAGCCCTACTTCGAGGAGTTCCACAAGCTCAAGTACACCAACGAGGCCATCAAGGCGTCGGTGGAGCTGTCGGCCAAGTACATCCACGACCGCAAGCTGCCGGACAAGGCGATCGACGTGATCGACGAGACCGGCGCGTCGCAGATGCTCGTGCCGGAGAACAAGCGCAAGAAGAAGATCACGGTGAAGGAAGTGGAGGCGACGGTCGCGACCATGGCCCGCATCCCGCCCAAGACCGTGTCCAAGTCCGACGCCGACGTCATGGCCAACCTGGAGAAGGACCTGAAGCGTCTGGTGTTCGGCCAGGACCAGGCCATCACGGCGCTCGCCTCCGCCATCAAGCTGGCGCGCGCGGGCCTGCGTGAACCGGAGAAGCCCATCGGCTCCTACCTGTTCTCAGGGCCCACGGGTGTCGGCAAGACCGAGGTCGCTAAGCAGCTTGCCGCGCTGATGGGCATCGAGCTCTTGCGCTTCGACATGTCGGAGTACATGGAGAAGCACACGGTAAGCCGCCTCATCGGTGCGCCTCCGGGCTATGTCGGTTTCGACCAGGGCGGCCTGTTGACGGACGGTATCGACCAGCATCCGCACTCCGTGCTGCTGCTGGACGAGATCGAGAAGGCACATCCCGACCTGTTCAACATCCTTCTGCAGGTCATGGATCACGGCAAGCTGACGGACCACAACGGCAAGCAGGTGGATTTCCGCAACGTCATCCTCATCATGACGACGAACGCGGGGGCCTCCGACCTTGCGCGTCCGGCCATCGGCTTCAACCGGTCCAAGCGCGAGGGCGACGATCAGGAGGCGATCAACCGCCTGTTCACGCCCGAGTTCCGCAATCGGCTCGACGCTGTCATCCCGTTCTCGGGGCTGCCGCCGGAGGTCATCACCAAGGTGGTGGAGAAGTTCATCTTCCAGCTCGAGGCGCAGCTTGCCGATCGCGGCGTCACCATCGAGCTGTCGGAGGCTGCCGCCAAGTGGATCGCCGAGAAGGGCTACGATGAGAAGTTCGGCGCCCGGCCGCTCGCGCGCGTCATCCAGGAGTACATCAAGAAGCCGCTCGCGGAAGAGCTGCTGTTCGGCAAGCTCGAGAACGGCGGCACCGTTCGGGTGCTGACCGAAGGCGAGGGCGAGGACAAGAAGCTCGCCTTCGAGTACCTGCCCGCCGATCCGTCCAAGGCCCCCAAGGCCAAGGAGGAGGGCGAGGACGACGACGATGCGAGCGAGGAGGAGACTGACGAGGTCCTCGTCGGCGTCGGCGCCAAGAAGGCCCTTCCAGGCCCGAAGGAACGCAAGGAGCGCAAGCCCAGCAGTGCCGTTCCGAGCGTCCCCAAGCGCAAGGAAGAGTAGGCGTCGCTCAGCGCCTGCTCATCTGCAAAATCAAAGGCCCGTGCTTCCGGCACGGGCCTTTTTCTTTCGGTGATCTCGCAGCCAAGGCTGGGAACGCATGTGGAAAGGGGGCCCGGCCTAAGCGGAGAGCCTCTAGTGGTAGCGAGGTGCTCTAGACTCGCCAGCTCTCAGGTGTCATCCCGGGCTTTATGCCCGGGACCCATCGCTCAGCGAGTCCGGAAGGATCGTGTTTGTGGCGCGGTGGCACTCCACAATGCGCATTTGTACTTGCGGAATGATGGGTCCCGGTGACGAGCACCGGGATGACATCGGTGAGAGTGATGCACTCCGGCCGATCAATTAATTCTTCAGCGCCGCCCTGATCTTTTCCGCGTTGGCCGCCAGGACCTCGGGCTTCTCCATCTGGCCCGTGTGCGGCTGCAGCTTCACGCCATCCCATCGCGGCAGCACATGAAAGTGCAGGTGAAACACCACCTGGCCGCCGGCCGGCTCGTTGAACTGCTGGATCGTCATGCCCTGCGCGCCGAACGCGCGCATGCTGGCATCGGCAATCTTCTGCACGGTGGCCATGCAGGCTGCGAGTTGCTGGGGCGAGGCATCGAGAACATTGCGCGCCGGTGTCTTGGGGATGACGAGCGTATGCCCCTGGCAGCGCGGCATGATGTCCATGAATGCGAACGTGTCCGCATCCTCGTAGACCTTGTGCGACGGCAGCTCGCCGCGCAGGATCTTCGCAAAAATGTTGTTGGTGTCATACGCCATGTCGAACCTCGCATCGCCGGACCAAGCCTGTTATGCGCCTGGCCCTTCCCGCGTCAAGTCTGGAGCCTATCGCAAGTCCCCCGCTTTGACGTCACCCCGACGAAGGTCGGGGTCCAGATGCATCTCCATATGGTCCGAGCATGTGCCTGGCATCTGGATCCCGGCCGATTCCTGCTCGCGTGTAACACGCAAGCAGCGCCGGGATGACGGTAAAGTGTAGAGCGGGCTCGTGTAAGTTCACCCTTTTGAAAGTGGGCTTGAGTGCCGCCTCGGCACGCCCAGCTACTCACACACGTCCTTCGCCGCTTCGCCACGCTTGAAAGGCCCATACTCTGCCAGCATCTCGCGCTGCTGGCTCATCTGGGCGCGCTCTTCCACGAGATAGCGCGCCACGGCGCGCCGGAAGCCGGCGTCACGAATCCAGTGCAAGGAGTAGGTGGGCGTCGGCATGTAGCCGCGCGCCAGCTTGTGCTCGCCCTGGGCGCCGGCCTCGACGCGCTGCAGGCCGTTGGCAATGGCGTACTCGATCGCCTGGTAATAGCAGATCTCGAAATGCAGGCAGGGATGCTGCTCGATGGCGCCCCAGTAGCGGCCATAGAGGCAATCGCCGCCGATCATGTTGAGCGCGCCTGCGATATAGCGCGTGCCGCGGCGCGCGAAAATCAGCAGGCAGCGGTCCGGCATCGCCTGGCCCAGGAGCGAGAAGAACTCCCGGTTCAGATACGGGCTGCCCCACTTGCGGCTGCCGGTGTCCATGTAGAATTCGAAGAACGCATCCCAGTGCGCTTCCGTGATGGCGCCGCCCGCCACCCATTCGATCTCGAGCCCGGCGTCCAGCGCCTGCGCGCGCTCCTTGCGCACCGCCTTGCGCTTGCGCGACGCGAGGCTCGACAGAAAGGCGTCGAAGTCCGCGTAGCCGTCGTTCTGCCAGTGAAACTGCTGGTCGGTCCGCTGCAGCATCCCGAGCCGGCCGAGGCGGGTCCACTCGCCCTCGGTCAGGAATGTGACATGCAGCGAGGAGACGCCATGCTGCTCGGCGAGCTCGATAGCACCGGCCGCAAGCATCTGCTCGCGCGCCTCGGCCTCGGCACAGTCCCCAACCAACAGACGCCGCCCCGGCACGGGCGTGAAGGGCACGGACGCTTGGAGCTTGGGATAATAGCGGCCGCCGGCGCGCTCGTAGGCGTCCGCCCATCCGTAGTCGAAAACGTACTCGCCGCGGCTGTGGGACTTCAGGTAGCACGGCATGATGCCCGTGATCTCGCCGGCTTCCTCCAGCACGAGATGCTGTGGCACCCACCCCGTGCGCCGCGAGATGGTGCCCGCATCCTCCAATGCCTTCAGGAAGGCATGCGCCACGAACGGATTGAAGGGTCGAGTGTCGGGGTTGGCGAGGCGATCCCACGCCGCTGCCGGCACGTCTCCCATGCCGGTCACGACCTTGATCGTGGTTTGTGCCTCGGCCGGCATCGACGATGCTCTCCTCGAAACGGCGAACACCGTCATCTTACGCTAACCAGCACGGGGTTGCGCGAGCCCCATCGCCGCAAGGCTGACTCGCCTCCCATGCGGGACATGCGCTAGGTTCGCGGGCCACTGCAGCGGAGAAGGCTTCATGCGCAAGTCCTGGATGGCGGTCACACTGACTGTTGCCCTTGTTGCTTCATTCTCCGCAGCTCTCGCGCGCGAGCCTGAGGAGGGAGTAAAGGTGGGGAATCCCTCCTTCCTCCGCAAGCTCGTGTCGGCCGAGCGCATCGAGAAGGCCGCCTCCCTGCAGTTCGGACAGCTCAAGACCCAGGCAGAGGCCAAGCGCGCCCTGCTGCCACCCGATCATCCGCAGAACGTGCGCCTGCGCCAGATCGCGCGCGACCTGCTGCCCCACGCCGACAAGTGGAACCCGCGCGCCAAGGACTGGCGCTGGGAGGTTGTCACGCTGGCGTCGCGCAACATCAACGCCTTCTGCCTGCCCGGTGGCAAGATCGTGTTCTTCACCGGCATCCTCGATCAGCTCAAGCTCACCGACGACGAGGTCGCCATGATCATGGGGCACGAGATCGCGCACGCGCTGCGCGAGCACGCACGCGAGCGGGCGGCCAAGACCACGCTGACGAATGTCACCGGGCGCATCGTCGGGGTGCTGATCTTCGGCCAGGGCGGCGACGCGCTCGGCGCTGCAGGCTCGAACCTCCTGACGCTCAAGTTCTCGCGCGACGACGAGCGCGAGGCCGACCTCGTCGGCATGGAGCTGGCGGCCCGCGCCGGATACGACCCGGCCGCCGGCGTGACGCTGTGGGAGAAGATGAGCGCTGCAGCGCGCGGGGCGCCGCCGCAATGGATGTCGACGCATCCCTCCAGCGAATCCCGCATCCAGCTCATCAAGGATCACCTCAAGGACGTGCAGCCGCTCTACGAGAAGGCGAAGGCGGCGCGCGCCGCGGGCAAGGTGCCCGACACCTTGCGCAAGGAGCCGGAATCAGCCCCTGCACGCGGGCGGGAGCGCACCGGTCCGGGCTCGCTTCCCATGCAGGTTCCACCGTCCGGCCCGCGCTAACGCGTGAATTCACAGCGGTTCCGCAGCGGAACGGCCGGCCTGTCGGTGCGTTGTCTCCTCATGCAGAAATTTGGCAAGTCTCAAAGGCTTGCTGCACCGCATTGAGGAGGTGTCAGTGGCAGTAGCGACAGTTCATCCAAACCATAATCTCATATCGAGTGAGGATGTTGAGAACACCGCGGTCTACGGCCCGAACGGCGACAAGATCGGCTCCATCGATCACCTGATGATCGAGAAGACCACCGGCCGCGTGACCTACGCCGTCATGAGCTTCGGCGGTTTCCTCGGCCTTGGGCACAGCCACTATCCTGTACCCTGGGCCGTGCTGGGCTACGACACGCAGCTCGGCGGATACCGCACGAACATCACCGAGGCCCAGCTTCGGGACTCGCCCCAGTTCAGCGACGACGACTGGGGCAACCGCGATTGGGAGAATCGCGTCCATCAGCACTACAAGGTGCCGCCCTACTGGGGCCTGTGACCCGTCATAAGTTGTGCCTTTGCGATGCCGCTTCGCCCCGCGAGGCGGCATCGTCGTTATGCGGGCCGGCGTCCCGCTTTCACGTAGGCCTCGTCCATCAGCCGCATCAGCGGCACCATGTCGGCGAGGCTGGCGACAGGCCGCTTCCCCGATTTCGCGCGCTCCAGCACGTCGGCGACGAAAGCCGGATAATTCGGCACATTGGTTGTGCCCATCTTGCGGATCTCGCGCTGACCCTTGAGGTCGACGAGCTCAACTGTCTCCTGATCCTGCGCCACGAGGTATGTCGAGGGCGAACGCGCTGCGAAATGCATGTCGAAGGTGCTGGTCGGCGCCGGAAACAGGTATCCCGTCTCGACCACGCACAGGGCGTCGTCCGCCTTGAACGTCACGACCCCGTAATCCTCTACCGGGTGGCCCCAGCCGGCATTGGACATGGTGGCCGAGTGGATATGCACCTCCGGACCCATCAGCTGGAGTGCCAGGTCGAAGAAGTGCGGCGCCAGGTTGATCGTGCACCCGCCGCCCGACATCGCCGGGTCGAGCATCCATTCGCATCCCGCCTGTTGGTAGCGCGACGGCAGCCCGGCGATGAACCGGTAGGTCATGTACTGCAGCCCGCCGTTGTCGCGCATCGACTTCAGCGTCTCGAAGAACGTGCCGTTGCGCATGACGAGCGGCACCGCTGCGAATGCCTTGGCCCGCTCCGCTTTATCGGCGATGGCCGTCACGTCGCGCTCGTTCAATCCGCACGGCTTTTCCAACGCGAACGGAATGCCCTCGGCGATGAGGAATTCCGCCTGTGCCGGCATGTCGATGTGGCGGCCCAACGCGAACACGAAGTCCGGCTTGATACGCCGGCACAGCGCGCGATAGTCCGCATCGCCCTCGCAGCCAAGCTCGCGCGCCAGCTTCGCCGTCACCGCCGGATCGGGATCGCTGACGCCAGCGACAGTGACGCCCGGCACGGTCAACGCCGGCTCGAGATACAGCGGCAGATGCCAGTGCGACGCACCGATGAAGGCAAGTCTCATGCGGCGCCTGCTATTGATACGGCACGTAGACGTTGACGAGATCGAGCGCGTTCGCACACGCGCCGAGGCTCTTCACGTCCAGCGGCTGGGCGAGGGGAGCCTTCGCCTCGATGAAGCCCATGTAATCGATCCCGGCCTTGCCGCCGTCGTGCGCGAGCACGCGGACCTGCGTCGTCTCAGGCCTATCCTCAAAGGCGCGCCGCACGCCGGCAATGACATCCTTGCCCGCTGCTGCGTCCAGGCCCCGGAAGCGCAGCAGGTGTATCGACGACGCGCGTCCCGTGATCCCCGTGCCGGCATAGATCTGGTCGCCCGAGGAGCGCCAGACGCGCACCCGCGAGGTCACGCGCTTTGTCCATGGGCTCGACTGGTCGAAGGCCACCTTCAGGTAAGCGGGTGACTCCAGTACCGCGTGATTGGCCAGATCGTACATGGCGAGATAGCGCGGATGCCCGTAGGCCGACACGAACCGCAGCCCCGTTTTGAAACCCGGCACGGCCAGGCGTTCGGGGATGTGCTCCAGGTCGTACCACGCGTTGAACTCCTCCTCGAACGCCGGAGGAGGCTGCATCAGCACGAGCAGAAATCCTTTTTCAGCCATGGCGTCTCATCCCTTGTCAGCCGTTGGTCTTATGCGTGCGTCAAGCGACCTTGAATGGCAGCGGTTCCAGGGCGTGCACGTGCGGTAGCACCTCCTTGGCGAACAGGCGCAGCATGTTCAGCGTCTGCTCGGGTCCGTAGTACGGCGGATAGTGCAGCATCAACGAGGTGGCACCGGCTGCACGGAAGGCCTCGACCTGGCGCAGCACCGTATCGGGCGATCCGTGCAGGATGGTCTGCTTGGCCAGGTGATCGTAGTTGAATTGGCTGTCGTCGCGCTTCTCGGTCACCTCGCCGAGATAGCGCCCCGTTCCGCCGCCGGAGAGGAAGCTCTTCATGTGGCGGACGATGCCGTCCTCGCTCTCCTCGCGCGCCCTCTTGTCCGTCGCCGCCACATACACCATGCGCGCCACGTCGACGCCGCCGAAGGCCGGATTGGCATTGAGTGGGGCCGGTGCCTCGTGCATGTGCCGCCGATAGAGAGCGACATGCTCGGCGATCGTCTCGAGCGCGGGCAGGGACGACTGCATCAGCCCGAAGCCGTTCTGCGCCGCATAGCGGATCGAGCGATCGGTGCCGGCCGCCATGAACAACGGCGGATGCGGCTGCTGCACGGGTTGTGGAAAGATCTCGTGCCCTTCGCCCATCGCGAAATTGTAGTGTGTGCCGCTGGCGCTCACGTGCTTGTCATGGAAGCCCTTGAGGATGAGCGGTACGGCTTCCTCCTGCATCTCCCGCCGCCGCTCGTAGTCGACCCCGAGCCCCTCGAACTCATAGGGCCGGTAGCCCGAGCCCAGACCGAGCTGGAAGCGCCCGTTGCTCAGGATGTCGACGAAGGCCGCGTTCTCCACGATGCGCATGGGATGATGCAGCGGCACGATCATCACGGCCGCGCCGAGCTTGATGCGTGAGGTCTTGGCGGCGAGGTAGGAGAGGTAAGAGAACGGATCGGGCAGGATGCCGTACTTGTTGGAGAAGTGATGCTCGGCGATCCACACCGCATCGAAGCCCAGCTCCTCGGCTTCGAGAATTTCGCGCGTGACGCGGGCGTGAATGGCGTGATGCGGATAGGGCTCGGTCTTGTGGTCCGGATGGGACGTGAACAGGAGGCCGATCTTCACGTAAGGTGTCTCCTCGATTTTCTTGTCGTGTTGCCCGTTTGGGTTTCGTTTCTTCTCGAAGCGCCTTGCGGTCCTGAAAAGCACGTCCCGATCCTGCGCAGGCAGCGCATCTGGCAGATCACACCAGATTGGCGGTTGCGGCAAGCCGTCAAACGTGACAGCGGCCATGCAGAGAGCGCGGCCGCGGATTGAGCCGCGCCGCATTTCCCTATAAGGGAAGAAAAAAACGCGAAGGACGTGGAAATGACCTTGGATCGCACTGCAAAGGAAGGCCAGACGCAACGGCTCGGACGCTTCATCTCCGAGCTCAAGTTCGAGGACCTGCCGGCGAACGTCGTCGCGCAGGCCTGCGACGTGATCCTGGATACGGTCGGCTGCGCCATCGGCGCCTGGAGCGAGGATCCCGACAAGGGCCGCATCGCCACCGCCGTCGCCGGCACGTTCAGCGCCGCCGGCAGCGCCACCATCTGGGGCAGCGGCGGCGTGCGCACCGACGCCAGCCTTGCGGCTCTTGCCAACGGCATCCTCGCCAATGCGGCCGATTTCGATGACACGCACAAGCGCGCGCTGCTGCACACGGGCTCCGTGGTCGTGCCGCCGGTCCTGGCGCTGGCCGAGGAGCGCAAGCTCGGCGGCAAGGCGGTCATCACCGCGCTCGTCGCCGGCTATGAGACGGCCGTGCGTGTCGGCATGGCGGTCATGCCGACGCACTATCGCTTCTGGCACTCCACCGCCACCAACGGCACGTTCGGCGCTGCCGGCTCTGCCGCCTCCGCTTTGGGCCTCGACGCCGAGCGCGCCCGTTTCGCACTGGGCTTTGCCGGCACGCAGGCCGCGGGCCTCAACACGTTCTTCACGTCGGGCGATTTCACCAAGAGCCTGCATCCCGGCAAAGCGGCCTTCAACGGCGTGCTGTCCGCGCGGCTCGCCGATGTCGGCGCCACCAGCCCGCCCACCATGCTGGAGCACGAGAAGGGCTATCTCGCTGCCTACTCGCTCGAGCCCAAGCCCGACGCGCTCGTGGCCGGCCTCGGCAGCACCTGGGAGATCCTGCAGAACGGCTTCAAGTTCTTCCCCTCGATCCTGGCCAGTCACGCGCCGATCCAGGCGACGCTGTCCATCGTGCGGGAGAACGACATCGCGCCCGGCGACATCGCGTCGATCAAGAACGAGACCTATGCGACGGTCAAATCGCACTTCTCCAGCAAGAGTGTGACGACCTCGATGGGGGCGCGGGTGAGCGTGCCCTATTGCATTGCCGTCGCGGCGCTCGATCGCGGCGTGGGGCACGCGCAATTCTCCGCCGAGCGTCTCGCCCGCGCCGACGTGCAGGGCTTGCTCGCCAACACGGAGGTGATCGCCGATCCCGAGCTGACGAAGCTCTACCCTGAGAAGTTTCCCGCGCGCGTTACTGTCACGTTGCGCAACGGCCGCACGCTGACGGCCATCCGCTACTTTCCCAAGGGTGATCCGCAGGAGCCGCTTGCGCCGGCGGAGATCCAGGCCAAGTTTCGATCGAACGTCGAGCCGCGCCTTGGTGCCCAAGACACGGCGCGCATCATCGAGACCGTGGCCTCGCTCGCCACGCACACCGATCTCACACCACTCATGCAGCTCCTCGCCAAGTCGTAACGCGGCGTCGCGCGCCGCGTTACTGTTGGCATGATCCCATGATGCCGCTACCGTGGTGGTCCGGGGCCGCGCCTCCCTGCGTGACCCGAGGACCGCCGCCTGCGCGACCGGCAGGCGAATACGCAAATCAAAACAAGCGGTCCCGCTGACGAGGAAACCCAAAAGAGGAACCATAAAAATGGCGGCAAACGCAAAACCACTCGGCTGTCTCGCAGGTGTGCGCGTCCTGGACCTGTCGCAGTTCGAAGCCGGCCCCTCCTGCACGGAGGCTTTGGCCTGGCTCGGCGCCGAGGTGGTGAAGGTGGAGAATCCGAAGCTCGGCGACCCCGGCCGCGCTGCGGTGTTCGGCAGTCCCGAGAAGGACTCCTTCTATTTCCTGATCTTCAACGCCAACAAGAAATCGGTGACCATCGACCTCAAGTCTCCCGAGGGCAAGAAGCTGCTGCTCGACCTCGCCTCCAAAGCCGATGTCATGGTCGAGAACTTTGCGCCGGGTGCCATCGAGCGCCTCGGTTTCGGCTACGACGTCATCTCCAAGATCAATCCCGGCATCATTTACGCGCAGGTCAAGGGCTTCGGCACCGGCAGCCCGTTCGAGAAGAATCTCGCCTTCGACATGATCGCGCAGGCCTGCGGCGGCATCATGAGCATCTCGGGCGAGCGCGACGGGCGGCCCGTCAAACCTGGCCCGACGCTCGGTGACACGGGGACCGGCATGCTGCTCGCCATCTCCATCCTCGGCGCGCTGTACGAGAAGCAGAAGAACGGCAAGGGCCAGCGCCTGCAGGTGGCGATGCAGGACGCCATGCTGCACTACATTCGCGTCGCGCTGGCGACGCAGGCGCGCACCGGCGGCCCTCTCATGCGCGCTGGCGCCCAGACCATCTCCGGCGCCAACCCGCCGTGCGGCATCTATCCCTGCAAGGGCGGCGGCCCCAACGACTACGTCTACATCTACACGAGCCGCGCCAATCCCGAGCACTGGAAGCGCCTGCTCGAGCTCATCGGCCGTCCCGACCTCATCGACGATCCGCGCTACGCGACGCACGCCGTTCGCGTCGAGCGTGAGGCCGAGATCGACGAGATGATCTCCGTGTGGACGCGCAAGCACACCAAGCACGAGGCGATGGAGTTGGTGGGCGCCGCCGGCATTCCCTCAGGCGCCGTCCTCGATACCCAGGAGCTGCACGACGATCCGACGTTCGAGCAGCGCGGCATCATGCAGACCATCGAGCATCCCAAGACCGGCACGTTCAAGATGCCGGCCTGGCCGGTGCGCCACAACGGACAGCCGCCGGAGATCAGGCCGTCGCCGCTGCTCGGCGAGCACACCGGCGACATCCTGCGCGACTGGCTCGGCATGAGCGATCGGGATGTCTCCGCGTTGAAATCGAAAAGCGTCGTCTGAGGTACGCGCGGCTGCGTGATGTGAACGTCCGGACCGTTGAACCGGTTCAGCGGCCTGGACGTTGATGCTTTGGGCTCTGGGGCCGCACGTGAAATTTTCTCAAGGACATCCATATATAGGGGACGGGTGTCAGCGCGTGAGAGGTGATCCACATGGCAAAGCCGGCGAAACGCTCCAAGAAACCTGCACCACGCCGGAAGCGTGCGCCAGTGGCGCGGCCCCTCAGGGTGTCCGATCCCTTGGACCGGGCGCTCGAATTGACCTTTCCAGCCAGCGATCCGATCGCTCCCGGGAACGTGACCTCGACTGAGAAATCGGGTCGGCCCGTCGATCGCCAGCCTCCGGTGATCAGCCGAGAGGATGTGGAACGGGCCAGCAAGGTCAAGCCGGCAAAACCGGCGGCACGCGATGCGCAATCACCCGCACCCCCGCTCACATCCTCCATCGACATTGCAACACAACACTGGATGCAGATGGCCGTTCTGCCGTGGGCGGGATGGACAGCCATGAGCATCATGATGCTGAGCTGGCCTCTCACGCAGATGCGTGCAGCGATGGAACTTTCCGGTGATGCTGCAACTCATCCGCGGGCGGATGAACCGCAGCAGCGCAGAGGCAGCGCGAGTTCCACACATCGCTGACGTCGACCACGTGGTCTTTAGGCATCGCAATTCTGTGCACGCGGCAATTATGGCGCGGTGACCTCATTTGCCGCCGAAAGGTATGGTCACATTACGTTAGTGATTTGATTCGGCGAGATGGGAGACAGGACCCGCAATGACGACACTCCTTCAGCAGATCGAAGAGATGCGGCAGCACGTCAACGAGCTGGCGGATGGCGAGCACTCTCTCGTCAAAGCTCTCGGTGAAGCCCTCAGTCGGACGGATCAGAAGCTCTTACAGGACGTACGGCAGGTTGCGGCCGAGCATGAGATGCGTCGCGGGATGATCCTCGGCGAGTTGCAGTCTTTGGCATCGCGCATCGGCATGTTCACGCCGCCGGCCGAGCCCGTCGCGCAACTCGAGGAAGCACCGCCGCGCAATCTTGCACCCTATGAGCTGCACGATCAGTCGCACAGCATCGTACGCGGCGATTGGCGCCAGGCCGCCAGCAACATTCACGACGACCTCGAGTATCAGCTCAACGGCCGCGCTGCCTGACAGGAAGCCTGTGATCTGACGCCGGCGGCGGGGGCCGGCTGATGACACTTGCGTCCTTCCATCAGGACGCCGCTTGATACCGGAAGATTGATGCCGCCAAGGGATGGCTCACCCGGAAATCAGGCCGAAGCGGCTGCTGCCGCAATGCTCACAAGCAGATGCGATCAAAGGATTGGCAATGCTGGCAGAGATGCCACGGCATGCCGGCCAGGTCTCGTTTTTGTGTGTGGCATTTTCGACGCGACGGTATAACCAACCCTGAATCGTTGCCACATTGCGCTGGAACGGCAGAGCAGGGGATATGCTCAGCTCGGGGATACTTGGATCGCTCGGCTTGAGCTCGCGGGATGAGCACTGAGGACGTTGCGGAAACGCCTGCGGATTTCGGAACGCTATCGGCACCGCCGGTGGCCATGCCGGTGCGCGACGATCGCGGCTTCTGGGTCGCGGTGGCCTGTGCCGCGGTGCTGCACCTTGCCCTGATTGCCGGCGCGGTCCGCTCCGTTCCCCAGCAGCACCGGATCATGGGTGAAGCGGACGGCAGCAAGGACGGCATCAGCGTCGACATCGTCGATGCCTCGGTGCTGCTTCCGAACAGCGCACCGGCGCAGCAACAACAGCAACCGCAACAACAACAGCAACAGCAACAAGAGCAGTCGCAAAAGCAGCAGGAGCAGCAGACGCCGCCTGTCGACGCCAGTACGGCGCCCGTCGAGCCTCAGCCGCGCCAAGAGCAAGCGACGCCCGCTCCTGAAAAGCGAAAACCAGCACTGAAGGCAGGCGATCTCTCCGAGCTGTTGACGATGCCGGAGCTGCCGGGCAAGCAGGGCGGATCCACGGCACAGCCCAAGCCTCGGCCCAAGGCGGAGCAGCAACCGGCGCGTCCGAGCACGCAAGCCAATCTCCAGCTGCCTCAGAACTTCAATCCGCCGCAGCAGTTCATGTCACCGCAGGGCCTCTCGGCCGCCGTCGCGCGTCCGTCGGGCATCACCCGCTCGGGCGAGAACGATGATTTCGGACGCGGCGTGATCCGCGCCCTCCGGATGACCATGCCAAATCCGAACGGGGCAACCGGCCGCGTCACCGTACGGCTGATCATCACCGAGACCGGCAATCTGCAGGAGGTGCGCCTCCTCCGCAGCGGTGGCAATGCAACGCTGGATCAGAGCGTCGTCTTTGCCGTGAAGCAATCGAGCTTCCCGATCCCGCCTTCGCGCTCCACGACGGACGACCGGACCTTCGTGGTAACCTACATCTACCTCTAGATCATGATGGCCGTTTCGGGATTTCGAGTCCGCGCTGCACGGCCGGACGCTCGAGACCGTGCGCCAGCCACTTCGGCACATGCTTCAGCGAGTCGAAATCGACGAGTTCGCGCGCGCCGTAAAAGCCGATGAGATTGCGCACCCAGCCGAACGTGGCGATGTCGGCGATCGTGTAATCATCGCCCATGATCCACGACCGGCCATTGAGCCGCGTATCGAGCACGCCGAGCAGGCGTTTCGACTCGTTGACGTAGCGCTCGAGCGGCCGCTTGTCGGCGATCTCGCGGCCGGCGAACTTATGGAAGAAGCCGACCTGCCCAAACATCGGTCCGATGAACGCCATCTGGAAGAACACCCACTGCAGGGTCTCGTAGCGTCTGGCCGCATCGGCCGGCATCAGCTTGCCCGTCTTGTCGGCGAGATAGACCAGGATTGCGCCGGACTCGAACAGGGCGAGCGGTTTGCCGTTCGGCCCGCTTGGATCGATGATTGCTGGAATCTTGCCGTTCGGATTGAGGGACAGGAATTCGGGCGTCCACGACTCGTTCTTGCCGATGTCGATGGCATGCGGCTCGTATGGGAGGCCGATCTCCTCCAGCATGATCGAAACCTTGACGCCATTCGGTGTTGGAAGGGAATAGAGCTGCAAGCGATCGGGATGCTTGGCGGGCCAGCGCTTCGTGATCGGAAATGCAGAGAGGTCCGGCATCACAGTCTCCATTGGCATTACCCCATGCGGGCATGCTGCATGTTGCAAGCCTCATCGATGCGGGAAACCCCATCGCGGTTCACATGGTGGTGATCCGCCGGGCCTCGACTGCATAGGCGGTATGCAGATGCCTAGGCGTCGCGCATGAACGCATTGAGCTCGGGCGTGGAGAGCGAGGCGTCGATGTAGCCGAACGTGCCCTGGTCTTTCACCTCCCGTGCCGCCTCGACGAGCCCCGTCATGGCCGCGCGATAGAGAGAGGTTGCAAGGCTGATGCGCTTGACGCCGGCGCCTGCGAGATCGGCAACCGTGAATGATTTGCCCTTGATCCCCGCCATGAAGTTGAAGGGGCGCTTCAGGCTCGCGCATACCGTGCGCACCGCAGCGATATCGGGCAGGCCCGGCGCGAATAGCACGTCGGCACCGGCATCCTCGTAGGCCTTGAGCCTGCGAATGGTGTCGTCGAGGTTGGGGTTGCCTCTGATGAAATTCTCGGCGCGCGCGGTCAGCATGAACTTGACCGGCAGGCCGCGGGCTGCAGCGACAGCCGCCTCGATGCGGCGGACGGCAAGATCGTGTTCGAAGATCGGCTTGGCCGGATCGCCTGTTGCATCCTCGATCGAGCCGCCGACAAGGCCGACGCCGCAGGCGTCGCGGATTGTGGTTGCCGCATCCTCGGGCGCATCGCCGAATCCCTTCTCGAGATCGGCCGCCACCGGCAAATCCGTCGCGTCGATGATGGCTTTAGCGTTGGCCAGCGCCTCGGCCCGCGTAACGCGGCCGTCGCGGCGGCCGAGCACGCCGGCCTTGGCGCCGCTCGACGTGGCAAGCGCCTCGAAGCCCAGGGATGCGAGCACGCGCGCCGATCCCGCATCCCACGGATTGGGAATGACGAAGGCGCCGGCGCGCTCGTGCAGGGCGACGAAACGTTTGGACTTTTCGGCTTGTGTGACAGTCATCCGTGCAGCTCCTGTGATCCGATCCGGATCATGTGGTCTTGCGAAAGGTGATGACAAGTGCGTCGCGATAGGCCGGCTTCGTTTCGTCGAGCGGCTCGACCGGCGTCACGCCGTGATAGACACGCGCATCGTCGACCCAGGCCGCATCGAAAGGATTGGTCAACGTGAAGCTGCCGAGCGGCCGCTTGCCGAGATCGGCGATGGTCGTCGTGCCGCTCTTGATGTTCACGCGATCAATAAGCATGACGAGCACATAGTCGACGCCGTCGCGATGCATGCCCTCCGGTGTCGGTTTGCCTGCAGTGCCTGTGCGTGCCTCGATGCGGAACTGGTGCATCTCCACATGCCAGGTCGGCGTGTCCGGGGACAGCGTCGCAAAGCAATCGCGGCACAGCGTCAGGATCGCGGCGAGACTGCCGGACGCGCTGGCCTGGGGCGAGACCGGCGCGAACCAGCGGTCGATGCCCCCGTTCAGTTGATTGTAGTCGCGCCCCTGGTAGTGCGGCTGGTGCTTCTGCCTGATGATCGCGCCATCGGTCTCCACACGGAAGACGGCGTGGCGCCGGCGCCGGTAGCTGCCGCCATCGGCCATATAGGTGTCGAGGTCAAGATCGTTCCAGCTTGCCGCGAACTGCGGCCAGTCCTTGAGCGATTCGACACATTCGAGCAGCGGGCGCATGCGTGCTGCCGGCATGAACGCGAAGCCTGGGCCCGAAAGGGCGCCTGTAACAGGTGAACCATCTACGCTTGCCATGGCCTATCCGATCCGGAATTGCAGAACATGCTCCGGCACCCGCAGACCCGCCTTCATGCGCGGATCGTCGACGGGAACCTGCGTTTCGACTTTGAGCGGCAGAACGCCCGCCCAGATGTCGAGGGCGTAGTCCTCCTCGTCGTCCTTGGGCGGACCCGTGCGCACCTTGGCGGAGGCTTCGCTGATGGGGATCGAGAGAACGCTCGTCGCCTTCAGCTCTTGAGGCGTGGCTGCCCTCAACGCATCCCAACGGCCCGGGAACATACCATCGACGAACACCTTGAGGCGGGCTTCCTTCTCGGCCGGATCGGTCACCATCGACGCGCGCCCGACTAGCATCACGGAGCGATAGTTGACGGAATGGTGGAAGGCCGAGCGCGCGAGCACGATGCCGTCGATCAGCGTGACCGTGACGCACACGTCAGCGCCGTCCGTCGTCTCGAGCATCCGGCTCGCGGCCGAACCGTGCCAATAGACGTGATCGCCTTCCCGCCATTGCAGCGTCGGTGTGACGAAGGGATGGCCGTTGATGTGGTAGCCGACGTGGGCGACCGGCGTCGCATCCAGGATGGCATCGATGGTCGCGCGATCGTAGGCGCCGCGCTCGTGCAACCGCTTGACCCGCATACGCTCCGAGGGGGCATCGCTGCGCCGTGCCATGATCATCAGCCTCCGATCTGGTGTGCAACCGGGGATGTGCTATAGCTTGCCATCTGGCCCTGGGGAAATGACCATTTCGTGGAAATATGATCAGACCACTTGAGAAGCACTTGGCCGCCGATGCGGCAGCATTGGCCTTGAGCATCGACCGGCGCCGCGGCGAGCCGATCGCCATCCAGCTCGGCCAGCAGTTGCGCGAGATGATTCTTTCGGGCCGCATGCCGCGCCTCGCACGCCTGCCGTCGAGCCGCGCTCTTGCGCTCGACCTCGGCATCTCCAGGGCGACCGTTGTGCACGCCTACGAGCAACTGGCCAGCGAGGGGTACGTCGAAGGGCGGCATGGGGCAGGGGTATTCGTCTCCTCGGCGCTGCCCGAGCAGGTGCTGCAGATCGGCACCGCGAAGCCCAAGCCCGCAGCCAAGGCGTCCATCCCCATCGCGCCGCCGCCTGCTCCGCGCGTGCGCCCGTTTCTGGTCGGGGCTGTGGATCCCGAGCTTTTTCCGTTCAAGGATTGGGCGCGTCTTTTGCAACGGACGTGGCGGGCACCGCCGCGATCCTTGCTGGTGCACGTCGATCCGTTCGGCTGGCCGGATCTCAGAGCCGCCATTGCCCGGCACCTGCTCGAGTGGCGCGGAATTGCCTGTGATGCCTCCCGCATCGTCGTCACCAGCGGCACCGCCGATGCGGTGGAGCTCATCGCTCATGTGGCCTTTGCGCCCGGCACGCGCGTGCTCGTCGAGGATCCTGGCTATCCGTCCCTTCGCTACGCACTGGAGCGTTTCGGCGTGGGCACGCTGCCCGTCGCAGTCGACGACGACGGCTTCGATATCTCCCGCGCGCCACGGCATCGCGACACGCGCGGCGCCATCGTCACGCCCTCACGTCAATTTCCCCTGGGTGCCGTGCTTCCCGTGGCGCGGCGCCTCTCCCTGCTCGAGTGGGCAACCCGCGTTGAAGCCACCATCGTCGAGGACGATTTCGACAGCGAGTATCGCTATACCGGTACGCCCCTGCCGGCCCTCACCAGCCTCGATGCCAGCGAGCGGTCGATCTATCTCGGCAGTTTCTCGAAAGTGCTGCTGCCGACGCTGCGCCTCGGCTTCGTCGTCCTGCCGACCCGTCTCATCGCTGCGGCATGGGAGCATTTGCGTCGGCGGGGTGCCATGGCTTCGCTCATCGCCCAGCCGGCGCTGGCGGAGCTGATGGCATCCGGTACCTATGCGACGCACATCCGCCGCACGCGACGCCTCTATCAGCGCCGCATGGCCGCGCTGATTGCCGAACGGGACCGCTTGGACGGGCTGCTGGCTCTCACACCGACGGCGGCGGGCATGCACGTGATTGCTGATCTTGCACCCCGGCTGGCACGGCGATATTCGGATCGCGAGGTCGCGGCCATCCTGCGCGAGGCCGGCATCGTCGCTTCCCCGTTGTCGGACTACTATGCAGCTACGCCCTCCCGACAGGCGTTGTTGCTTGGATTTGCAGGGTTTGCCGAAAGCGAGATCGCGCAAGGGGCGCGCAAGCTCGCGGGCGTGCTCGACAAGCTTGGCCGGTGACCTGTTGCGAAGTCAGTGGGTCGTAGGCTCTGCACCCAGCGGCTTGAGAATACTTTGCAAGGCCGACGACAGCGCGGCCTGGGCCACGCTCAGCGTAGCGCTCGCTTCCGGATTCTGAAGTTGCGATTCGATGGCGTGCAGCATCAACGCTGCTCCAACCAGATGCTGCACGGCCGTGTTGTGCATCTCCAGTGCCAGCCGATGGCGCTCGCTTTCGCGGATCGTCGAAACCTGCTTGCGCAGTTCATCCAACTCGACTTTGCGGCGCAGCTCCTCCGTGATGTCGGTGGCGACACCGAGGATGCATTTGGCCTCACCGTGGGCGTTGCGGGAGAAGACCTTCTGGCGGCAGCGGAGCACTCTGTAGTCGCCCAGGGCGTGACGCACGCGGTAGGTCGTCATTGAGACGTCGGCATCGGTGAGCCGCTTTTGCCGGGCATAATGTGCCTGCACCGTCGTCAGATCTTCGGGGTGTACGAGTTGGAGCACATCATCGCTCGTGAGCTGTGCGATCTGCTCGGGTGTGTAGCCGAGAATGGCCGTGATGCGGTCGCTGACGAACACGTAGCGTTCCTCGAGGCGATCGTAGACATAGATCAGATCCGGGCACGCCGCGATGATCAGCTGCAGCATGCCGCTGGATGGTGTGCTCTCTTGTTGCAACGCGTATTCTGCTGCTGCAGACGCCATAGCCCACCCTTTGTCGCAGAAGCTGACGGAATGTCGGAAATAGCGGCGCCGTGCACCGCTTCCAGCCAGATTAGCGCCGAAATCCAAGAGTTGCGTTCAACACGCATCCCATCGTTAACGCACTCCTGCCGCCGGCGTGGACACAAAGTTCCAGGCGGACCGAGGCAGCCCTTCCTGCCCGAGAATCGAGCATCAGTACAAGACGCTGATTCTATTGGTGCCGCGGGATGGGATGGCTATTTGAAATGCTGCCTGATCCAGCGCACGGCAGGCTTCCAGAACACCACGATGGCGACGGCGGTGGTGATCAGGAGGACGGCCACCGCCATCTGCACCACCTCGAAACTGGCCGAGTCCTTGGCGACGAACCAGCTGGCGATGGCGGCGGCCAGCGCCATGACTGGAGCAACAAGCCACGAGATGACTGGCATGATCGAGCCTACGATTCTTTGACGATCGCGATCATACTAGGGGCATCATACAGCGCCTCTCAACTTTTGCGCGGCTCGGGAAATACAAGCTCAATTGCAGCATTGATTTGCGACGGGCGCGCGCGGCGCGGCACGGGTGCTTCCCCCAGCATTGCCGGTTGCCGGTGATAGTGTTGAGGCGCATCTACTTTGATGTACGTCCACGGACGGTTGCGGCAAAAGCTTGACGTTGGAAAACGTTTTCGTTTCCTAAACGATAGTCTGCTCGTTTACTGTTAGCAAGCAAGCAAGCGTATCGGCGCGGTGCGGGAGAGGTCTATGATGGGGCGGTCTTGCAATGGCGATCGAGGATCGGAGCTGCATCGATGAGGAATGGTCTGGGAAAGCAGCTGACGCGATCTCTGCAAGGCAGCTTCGTCATCCTCCCTCTCATCATAGGGATATCGGGGACGGCTGTCGGGCAAGCGCCAGGAGGGCCGCCGCCGAGCGTTGTCGTGGAAACCGTGCGTCTGCGTGATGCCGTCGACGAGAACACATTCATCGGCCGCGTGCAGGCCATCGACAAGGTCGCGATCCGCGCGCGCATCGACGGGTTTCTCGCCAGCCGTGGCTTCGACGAAGGCTTCGAGGTGAAGCGCGACCAGATCCTGTTCACGCTCGAGAAGGAGCCTTACGAGGCGGCCCTTGCCCTCGCCAAAGCCAATCTCGCCAGCGCGCAAGCTGCGCGCGAGCTGGCCCAGGCAACCTATGATCGAACCAAGCCGCTCGCAGAAAAAGGTACGTCGCCGCAGGCCGCACTCGATGATGCCACATCGAAGCTGTCGCAGGCGCGCGCCTCGGTGCAGGGGCAGGAGGCCACGCTCAAGCAGGCCCAGCTCAACCTCGGCTACACCGAGATCCGCTCGCCCATGGACGGCCGTACGGGCCGCGCCACCTACGCCGTCGGCGAATACGTCGGCCCTAGCAGCAATCCCCTGGTGACAGTGGTGCGTCAGGATCCGATGTACGTGGCGTTTCCTGTGCCGCAGCGTCTTTTCCTCACGGTGCGGCGTGAAGGACGTACGTCCGACAGCGTCGTCGTCAAGCTGAAGATGCCAGACGGCAGCACGTATGCCCACGACGGCACGATCAAGTTTGCCGAGGTCGAGGGCAACGCCGGCACCGACACGATCACCGTCCGTGCCGAGTTTCCCAATCCAGAGCGCCTGCTGGTGGACCAGCAGATCGTCGGGGTCAATGTGGTGGCCAAGAAGCCCGAGCTCAGGCTCATGATGTCCCAGTCCGGGCTCCTGCTCGATCAGAAGGGCGCCTACGTCATGGTCGTGACCCCCGACAACAAGGTCGAGCCCCGGCGTATCGAGGTGGGCGAGCAGAGGGGGCCGCTTATCGTCGTCACATCCGGTCTCAAAGAGGGGGACCGGGTCATCGTCAGCGGCTTGCAGAAGGTGCGGCCGGGCATCACCGTCGAGGCCACTGAGGTCAAAGGCGAATCGAACGCGGCGACGAAGTAGGGGAAGCCGCATCATGATCTTCGACATTTTCATTCGCCGCCCGCGCCTGGCGATGGTGATCTCCATCGTCCTCACGCTCGCCGGTTTGATCGCGACGCGCACGATCCCGGTGGCGCAGTATCCGGATATCGCACCGCCTACCGTGCGCGTCAGCGCCTCCTATCCGGGCGCCGATGCCTTGACCGTGGAAGAGAGTATTGCCCAGCCGCTCGAGAATGCCATCAACGGCGTGACGAGCATGCGCTACATGAAATCCACGTCGGCCAACGATGGGTCCTATACGCTCACGGTCTCGTTCCTGCTCGGGACCGATCCCGACATCGATACCGTCAACGTGCAGAACCGCGCCAATCTCGCGACCGCCAAGTTGCCCGAGGAGGTTCGCCGCACCGGCCTCACCATCGCCAAGGTCTCGACCGACCTGCTGCAGGTCTTTCTCTTCTATTCCCCCAAGGGCGATCGCGATCAGCTTTTCCTGTCCAACTTCGTCACGCTTACCGTTCTCGACGAGCTGAAGCGTGTTCCGGGTGTCGGCGAAGCGTCGATCTTCGGCGCCCAGGATTATGCGATGCGGATCTGGATCGATCCGCAGAAGCTCGCAAATTTCGGGCTCTCCGCGCAGGATGTCATCGGAGCCATCCAGACACAGAACCTGCAGGCGGCTGCCGGACGCATCGGCGCCGCGCCGCTCAGTCCTGACCAGCGCCTGCAGCTGACGGTCACCACCAAGGGCCGCCTCAGCACGACCGAGGAGTTCGAGAACCTCATCGTGCGATCGACCGGTGATGGCTCTTTCGTTCGCGTTCGCGACGTGGCTCGCGTGGAGCTGGAGGCCGCCTCCTTCGACACCGAGGCGCGCTATGAAGGCAAGCCGGCCGCGCCGGTCGGCATCTACCTTTCCCCCGGTGCCAATGCCGTCAACGTTGCCACGGCGGTGTCGAAGCGCCTCAACGAGCTACGCAGCCGCTTCCCTGAAGGTGTCGAGTTCGCCTACGTCTACAACACGGCCGATTTCGTCTCGGCGATGATCGAGAAGGTCATTCACACGCTGGTGGAAGCGTTCGCGCTGGTGGCCATCGTCGTGTTCGTGTTTCTCGGTAGGCTGCGGCCAACGTTCATTCCGTTGATCGCGGTTCCCGTTGCCATTGTCGGCACGTTTGCGGTGCTTCTGGCGGCAGGCTACTCGGCCAACACCATTTCGCTTCTGGCGCTTGTGCTGGCTATCGGCATCGTCGTGGACGACGCCATTATTGTCGTGGAGAACGTCGAGCGTGTCATGCATGAGGAGCCGGACCTCTCGCCGGCCGATGCGACGCGCAAGGCCATGTCTGAGATCGCCGGTCCCGTAATCGCCATCACGCTGGTGCTGCTCTCGGTGTTCGTGCCGGTGGCGTTCCTGTCCGGCTCCTCGGGTGTTTTGTTCCGGCAGTTCGCCGTCACCATCTCCGCCGCGATGGTCATTTCCGCCATCAACGCCCTGACGCTGTCTCCGGCGTTGTGCTCCGTTCTGCTTCAGCCCGGCCATCCCGGCGGCGTCATGAAATATGTGACCGGCGCCATCGACTCCGTGGCGGACGGTTACGCCACCGTTGTCCGCCGCCTCGTGGCCATCTCGTTGACAAGCCTTCTGGCACTGGCCCTTATCGCGGTGGCGACGTTCTTCATCTTCAAACGCACGCCGGCGGGCTTCCTGCCGAACGAGGACAAGGGCTTCATCATCGGCGTCATCACACTGCCAGCCGGCGCGTCGTTGAACCGGACCTCGGAAGCCGCAGCCAAGGCGGAGGAGATCGTTCGGGCCGATCCCGCGGTGGATGGCGTGACGAGTGTGCTCGGCATCGACTTCCTCGGCGGCGGCGCTGCGTCGAACGCCGGCGTCATGTTCATCCGCCTGAAGGACTACGCGCAGCGGACCAGCCGTGAGATGCACTCGACGGCCGTGGCCGGCCGGCTGATCGGCAAGCTCTCGGTCATCCCCGAGGGCCGGATCATTGCTGTGAACCCGCCGGCGATCTCCGGCATCGGCCAGGTCGGCGGCTTCGAGTACGTGCTGGAGGCTTTGCAAGGGCAAAACCCTGCGGACATGGCGGCGGCCATGCGCGCGCTCATCATATCCGCCAATCAGCAGCCGGAGCTGGCTGCCGTGTTCTCGACCTTCGAGGCTGAGACGCCGCAGGTCCGCCTCGAGATCGACCGCGACAAGACGCGCGCACTCAGGATCACGCTGTCGGACGTGTTCGCCGCACTGCAGGCCACGCTGGGTGGCTACTACGTCAATGACTTCAACCTGTATGGACGCACCTGGACCGTGCGCATGCAGGCGGAGAAGCAATTCCGCGGCAGCATCGAGGATATCTCGGCTATCTACGTGAGGAATAGTGCCGGTGAGATGACGCCCATGTCGTCCATCGCCACGGTCCATCTCGACGTCGGGCCACGCACGCTGACGCGTTATAACAACTACCGCGCGGTCTCGATCAACGGCGGGCCTGCGCCCGGGCGTGGACCAGGCGAGGCGATCACCGCCATGCAGAGAATATCCGGGGCCACGCTGCCGGCGGGCTATGCCTATGAATGGACAGGCGAAGCGCGCGAGCAGATCGAATCCGCGGGCCAGACCGCGATCGTGCTCGGGCTGGCGGTGGTTTTCGCCTATCTCTTCCTCGTCGCGCTCTACGAGAGCTGGATGATCCCCATCCCGGTGCTGCTGTCGGTGCTCGTGTCCATCCTCGGCGCTGTTGCGGCCTTGTGGATCCTGGGCATGGCCTTCACGCTCTACGCGCAGATCGGACTGGTCGTCCTCGTGGCTCTCGCGGCCAAGAACGCCATCCTCATCGTCGCCTTCTCGATCGAGCGGCGCGCGGCTGGAGATTCATTGCTGGAGTCCGCGGTTGACGGAGCGCGCTTGCGTTTCCGTCCTGTCATGATGACGAGCTTCGCCTTCATCATGGGGCTCGTCCCACTGGTCATGGCCAATGGTCCGGGCGCCGACAGCATGATTGCCGTGGGCGTGCCGGTGCTCGCCGGCATGCTGGCCGCATCGGTGTTCGGAATATTCCTCATTCCGATGCTCTATGTCGTGTTCCAGCGCCTGACGGAATGGGGCCGGGAAACACCAAAGGCGGACGAGGGAAGTACGGAAACTGTGAGCTGACGAGAGGTTGGCGTGCGCATCTGGTCGCACGCCGGGCACCGCCGTTGGAGGACAAGGAAAGCACGGGACAGCCCGTGCCTCAGAAGGTCCGGCAGCTATCTGCCGTACCCACCGCCGCCACCGCTACCAAAGCGATAGACAAGCGCCGCCCGGACGACGTGCAGATCCGTTGACACGTGTGGGGGCTGCAGATTGACCGTCTCGAAATCGTGCCAGCTGTATTCGAGCCTGCCGGCCCAGTTGTCGGTCAGGCTCAGCTCCACGCCGCCGCCAAGCCATAGCCCGTTGGCCGAGGCTTCCGGCCGCCAGTTGCCGGCATGGCCCACACGGCTGATGTCGGTGCCGGTCCAGCCGGCCACGCCGTACAACATCACGCTATTATTGAGCTGGTAACCCAGCCTGACGCCGGCGGACCAGAAATCGCCGACCTTATATTCTTCTTCTTTCTCCGTTCCGGACAGATCGGCGAAGTTATAACGCGCGAGAATGCCGATGACGAACGGGTATTGCGCGTGCCAGTCGCAGCCAGCGCCGAGGCCGCCAACGAAATTCTGCGCCCCCATGTCGTTCGAACCGGTATTGAACCCGTCCATGCTGCGGTCGATGTTCATGACCGCAAACCCCATTCCCACGGAGGCTTCGACGTTGCACCTAATCTGCGAAAGCGCTGGCGTGGTCAAAAACATCATCGCCGCCGCTGCAAACAGGGACCGTTTCATACGTCTACTCCTCATACGCATACACATACTGATTTACTCTCGCCCGACTGGCGCGGCCAAACAGCCGCCACAGCCCATAGCGAGGCACAAAGCCATTCGTCAGAATACTGCCGACCCCCAAGGTCGAGTTCATTCGAACATCACGGCGCAAATAAGTCGCTCACGTGGCTTTTGTTGAGCGAGATCATTGTGCTGATGTAGCGAATTGCCGAGACGCATGAGGCATTGCGAGCGCCGTGACAAAGCCGCCTTCGCGCAGGCACGAGGCCCGGCGAAGGCGGACGCGTGGCTCCCGCCAGGTCAGCCGTCGGCTTAGGGGCGTGCCTCGAGGATCATGTTGAAGGGTGTTTCGGCCGCCCGGCGGACACGGGAGAACCCACCCTTGCCGATGACCTCGCGCAGCTTTGCCTCGCCGGCTTGGGCGCCGAGCGCTGCTCCGACTTCCTGTGCCCGCGATGTCGGCACGCAGATCATGGTGGAAGCCGCATAAAACAGCCGTCCGACGGGGTTGAGGTTTTGCTGCAGGCTGTCGCCGGCCATGGGCTCGACGATCATCCAGGTGCCATCGGGTTTCAGCGACCGACGGATATGTGCGGCTGCACCTTGTGGATCGCCCATGTCGTGCAGGCAATCGAAGCAGGTGACCAGGTCAAAGTCCTTGCCGGCGTAGTTCTTGGCCAAGCCGACCTCGAAGCGCGCATTCCCCGAGACCCCGTGCGCCCTGGCATGCGCTGTCGCTGCCTCGATGGACGCGGCATGGAAGTCGTAGCCGATGAACTGGGATTTCGGATAGGCCTTGGCCATCACCACGGTCGACCAGCCATGTCCGCATCCAATGTCGGCGACGCGAGCGCCAGCCTCGAGCTTGCGTGTGACCCCATCCAGCGCGGGCAACCAGGATGAAATCAGGTTGTTCTGATAGCCGGGACGGAAGAAGCGGGCGACCGCGCAAAACATGCAGCCGGCCTGCTCGCCCCAGGCTACGCCACTGCCGGTCTTGAATGCCGTTTGAACCTTGGGCTGGTTCTCCATCAAAGCGGCCATCACATCGATGCCACCCATCATGTAGACGGGGCTGCTCTCGTCGGCAAAGACCATCGCCTGCTCGGGCGGCAGCGAAAACTTTGCCGATGCAGCATCGTAGGCCAGGTAGTTCGAGGCTGCCTGATGCGACAGCCACTCCCTCACATAGCGCTCATCGACATTGGCAGCCTTGGCGAGCTCGACCGATGTCATAGCGCCTTGACTCTGGAGCGTCTTGTACAAGCCCAGGGCATCGCCCAGGCGCACCAGGGCAACGCTGGATGCGCCGCCCAAGTCCGACAGCATCTGCCCGACAAATGCATTGAGCTTGCCTTCATCGATCGAGGTTTTTCCTGATTGCATGACAACTCTCCATGGTCGCAATGATTAATTCGGTCGTTCGAACGAATTTTCTTGTAGACCCCGGCTTGATGCCGGTTCGGTCGGCTTGGCCGATCTCTCGAGGCAGGTTCTAGAGCAGGTCTGCCAGCATGCGTGCCGCCCGTGCGGCACCATTGGCATCGACGGGCCTGAAAGCGGAGGGCGGCCTCTGCAAGGCCTCCGTGATTGCTGTGGCAATCACCTCGGGCGTCGATGTTGCGTAGTCCATCCGCCGTCCCGCGCCATAGCGATCCAGGCGATGCGCGACGTGGAAATTCTGCTCGAAGTGGTTGCGCAGCGGAAAGTACAGGAACGGCGTCCCGGCCGCGGTCAACTCCATGCAGGTGGTGAGCCCGCCTTGTACGAGCGCGAGGTCGCACGCAGCGAGGTGACGGTCGAGATCGGGGACGAAGGCTCGGACATCAACGCCGGCAGGCGCCTTCAGTGAGGCCGGATCGATGCGCGGCCCGGCGATCAGCACCATACGCAGGTCGGGCAGCTTCTCCCGCACCAGCGGATAGGCCTGCAAAATACGCCGGATGAGGTGTGTTCCAACGCCAGACCCACCTACCGTGACGATGCAAACACGCTCCCCGCTGCGATAGCCGAGCATCTGGCGCAGCTCTGAGCGCGAGCCGAAGCCATTGGGATGCTCGCCGACCACATAGCCGGCGAACTCGAAGTGCTTCGGCACCCAGTCCCGCATGGCGGGAAGATCCGTGCCGAAGGTCAGCGGCACGACGTCCTCGGGATCGCCGATGAAGATGGCGCGATCCCGAACGCCCGGATGCCGCTCGACATGGCCGATCATCTCGGCGTTGTAGTCGGAGGTGAGCAACGCCTCATGCGCGCCGTTCGCAGGCATCGGCACGTAGCCGACGAAATCGGTGAACCACGCCAGCTTGGCTCTCTTCAGCTCAGGATGCTCGTGCCAGTAGTGGTCGACGTCCCAGGCTTCGTCCGCGATCACGAGGTCATATCCGCCCGTATCGATTGCGTCCTGGAAGAGCATGAAGTTGGCGATCAGCACCTCATCCATGCGGCGGATGGCTTGGAAGGCGTTGAGATCGTGCTCGCCGGCTTCCAGCTCGATATGCCGGGACTCGCTCGCCATGCGGGTGCTGAGCGGGTGGATGCGCTCTCCATGCGTTGCGAGAAGCCGCGTCACCGGATCCTGCGCCAGCCAATCGACCTGCAGGTCGGGATGCAGCTTGCGCAGCTCCCGGGCGATGGCGATGTCGCGCCGGCCGTGCCCGAGACCGATCGGGGATGAAAGATAGAGCGCCTTCCTGGGGCCGCGTGTGGCCTGCCGCCGCCCCGAAGGAGCCGGGAAGCCCAGCCTGCGATCCAGGAAATCATTGATCAGGGCATTGCATTTTGCAGGATGACGCGCGAGTGCGTTGTGCCCGCCGTCTGGAAAGGCGACAAACTCGGCGCTCATGACGTCTGCTGCGAGCTTGGCGCGGGCGAAGGGCTGCAGTTGATCGTTCTCGCCATGGATCACCAGCGCGGGACAGGTGATGCGGCGATACATGGCCTCGCCGGTATCCACGCTGGGTGGGATGGCGCGTGCCTCGACGATCTTTGCCAGAACGGCGCCGGTGGTCTCGGCCGCCCACGCCACGCCGTCTTCGATCTGCTTGGTCGAGTGTGGATCCGTGTAGATGTTGCGAACGAAGAACTCGGCGAAATCGGGATAGTTCGAGAGCCAGTAGTCGCGATTGTATTTGTTCCAACCCGTGTGGTCGGCCTGCGTCGTCATGAAGTGCTGGGGTGTCATGTAGGGGTATCCCGGCCCGATGCTCATCGTGCTGCCGACGAGAATGATGGCCTTTACCCGCTCGGGGTGGTACGCGGCTGTGACGCAGGTCACAAGTCCGGCGAAGGAGAGGCCGATCAGAACGGCCTTGCCGGTCTGCGTTGCGTCCAGGACTGAGAGAACATCGGCGACATAGTTGTCCAATGTGTAAGCGGAGACATCCTCCGGCCGGTCCGACTTGCCGTTGCCGCGACCATCGTAGGCGATGCAGCGGAAGCGCTCGCTGAAATAGGGAACCTGCGCCTTGTAGCAGCGCGAATGCACGATGCTGAAGGGCGGTACAAAAAGAAGCGTCTCCTCGCCGTCGCCAAAGATCTCGAAATGGATCTTCACGCCATCGCGATCGGCAATCCCTTCCTTGACCGGCAACTTCGCACGCACGGCATCACTCCTACGATGAAGTGCTTTCCGCAAGTCGAATGAGGTCCCCGAAACGCCGCAGCGCTGCTCGAACCGGCATGCCCCGGCGCTCATAACCCAGGAGATAGTGCACTTCCGCGCCAATGAACGCGTTGGATGCCAATGCGCCGACCTCCTCGGCAGAAAACGGCCCGAAGCCTCCGAGCTCACGTTCGGCCTTGCGGGCGAGCTCAGTGACAAGCTCGATCCAGGCAAACAGGCCGTCGCGGATCACCTTGATGATAGCGGGGTCCGACCAGCTCGCCGCGATCAGCTCCTGGAGGACGCGCACGTAGCCTGATGCAATGTCTTCATCCAGATAATCGCAGGCCCGATCCCACTGTTCCGAGATCTTCAAGTCGGGATTGTCGAAGAGGGCGTTCTGGCGATGCAGAAGCTGGGCGTTGAGATACTCGAACAGGGCCAGGACCAGGCCTTGTTTCGATCCGAAATGATAGTGGATCTGGCTGAGCGGAACACCGGCTGCTTCCGCGACACCCCGTGTCGACAACCCCGCGTAGCCGCTCTGGCGCAATACTTTCCTGGCAGCTTCCAGGAGCGTGACGCTGGTGTCAGCTTTTTTGGCAGTTGCGCGGGCCATGTGTCCTCCACCTTCATGTGCATCATGATTCGGTCGATCGACCGAGTCAAGGGGGAGACGTGACGCGCTCAAACCGCGAGCGTCAGCGCAGCTTGCCCTCCCGGGTGATCCGAGAGGTGAGGGCGAGGAGCGGCTCGGGAAGGTCTTCCGCCGATTTGACCAATGCGCCGATCTCCCCGTCGATGATCCGGATCTCTTTCTCGGCTTCTATGATGAGGTTGTGGCGGTCGTCGTGCATCTGCGCCTCGATGTCCTTGATAGTCAGGTGGCTGCGCGCCACGGCTGCATCCAGGGAGCCGATGTCCCAGTGCGCGCGCGTCTCCTCCCGTCTGAGCGACATGAGCCGTGCGATGTTGGTCAGCTGCCGTATGTGCAGCTTCTCGATGGACGCCAGCTCTTCCTTGATGAGACCGATCTCCCTCTGCTTGGCGTAGCGCTGCTTCTCGAAGCCGGCGATCTCGTCGCGGACAATCGAGATCTTGGCCCGCAAATCCCGTTGGCGACTGTCGGCCGACAGGCGGCGCGCATCCAGGAGACGCTGTTCATTGGCCGCAATTTGGGCTGCAACACGGGAGGCCCTGGTGAACTTGGCCGGCAGCCTCAGACGCGAATCACCGTCACGTTCCGCGATCATGCGCGCGCGCGTCGCGATGAATGTCAGCAGCCGCGCGCTCGGCTCATCATTTTGCACCGCAATGGCGCCCCCGGCCCGCGCAACCGCCGGCGTGGACGATTCGCCTGCGGGCTCCGGCGTCGGCGGCTGCGGGCGCTCCGCCAAGAGCGCGATAGTTACACTCCAGGCGATGCCCATCACGACGAGCACGTGCTTCCATTTCCGCGCCCACGGTCTGGCTGTCGTGTCGAACATGGATCTGGCCTCATGCACGTTGTGCGCCCCGCGTTGCGATGCAGAACGGCGGGTAAGCCCGGATATTCCGTGCATGGGCGAAAAATGCCGCTGCGCCGAGGCGGAATAGACCGCCCGGCCAAGCGTTCGAGCACCATCGATTTCCAGCCACGGAGCGAAAAATGTTGAGGGTGCTGCGGCCGCTTGCCAAACCGAAGATCGAGTTCCTGTGCCATCCGGACGATGTCGGTGTCATCGCCGAGCCGGTCGCCGCCAAGGCGGCTATTCCCAACTGGTTCAAAAAGCTGCCGGCGGTCGATGCCGATCACGTCACGGCCGTCAACAACGGGCTGACGGCCAAGCGATGCATGCCGTTCCTGGATGCATTGACGACAGGCTGGATCTTGCCGCTTGCCGCGACGGTGCGCCTGGAGATCACCGATGGCGGGCGCACTGTCGAGGCCGGCTGGGAAATCGAGCGAGTCATGGTCTCCAACCACGCCATGCATCAAGTTGCCGGAAATCCGCGCGAGCCGCGTCCGCCGTGCAAGTTTCACAATTACTGGACCATCAAGACACCACCGGGCTGGAGCTGTTTGTTCGTGCCACCGCTCAACCGGCCGAACGGCGTGGTCGAGGTTGTGTCCGGCATCGTGGATACGGACACCTACCACGCTCTCATCAACTTCCCGTTCATCGCCACCGCGCCCGATGGCGTCTACACGCTCGAGCGCGGGACACCCATCGTTCAGGTCGTTCCTTTTCGCCGCAATACAACTCTGATCGACGGCTTGGTGCGTGCGGAGACGCCGGAGGAGGGCCGCGCTCGCGATCGCATTCTGGCGCAGACACAAGCAGCCGAAGGCTGGTACCGCCGTGAAGCCCGTGCGCAGCGTTGATGTGCGTCGCGCCGGATCGCAGAAGAAAAAGGGGCCGTCGAACGGCCCCTTTCGATTGTCTGCTTGGCGTCAGCGGCGACGCCAGTCGCGATGGTAGCCACCGCGGCTCCAGTTCGAAGACCGGTTCGAGGAGCTGTTTGAAGAGCTGTTCGAGCTCGAGTTTGACGAAGAATTCGAAGAGCTGTTGGAGGAGGAGTTCGAAGAACTGTTCGACGACGAGTTCGAGCTCGAGTTGGAGGACGAATTGGAGCTGGAGTTGCCAGCTACCCGGGTCCGTTCCGCTTTGTCGGCTATTGCCGTTCGCGTCTTGTCCAAGGCCTCTTCGACCGGAACTGGCGCTGCCAGTGCCGGTGCGGCTGCCACGATTGCTGACGCGGCGCCGACAAGAGCCGTGATCTTCACGGTCTTCATCATGGATTTTCTCCTTCGCATGTGAAACGCCGCACACGCTGTGCGCGGCGGAAGGGAGAACGGCATCGAGACTGCGATATTCCGTCGGCTCATGAAAAAAGTTGAGTTGGCGCCACCGACGTCACCCGTTCCTTGCAAAGGCCGTTTCGTCCTGTGCCCAAAGCACGGCAGATCACAATGTCGAAGGCTCTGGTGGCGATCCCGCAAAAAGACGTTACGATCCGCATGGCACTGCTGAGCCCATGCGATACGCAACCTCTGCGCATGCGCTGAGCAAGGATCAACAAGAAGGAACATGAGCATGAGCAACGCGGATGAATACGTCCCGCCGAAGGTTTGGGTGTGGGACAAGGAAAATGGCGGACGCTTCGCCAATATCAATCGTCCCATCGCCGGCGCGACGCATGACAAGGAGCTGCCCGTCGGCAAGCATCCTCTCCAGCTCTATTCCCAGGGTACGCCCAACGGCGTGAAGGTCACGGTGATGCTGGAGGAGCTTCTTGCGCTCGGCCATAAGGGTGCCGAGTATGACGCCTGGCTCATCCGCATCGGCAATGGCGATCAATTCGGGTCTGGTTTTGTCGGCATCAACCCGAACTCGAAGATCCCGGCTCTGGTCGATCGCTCGAATTCTGCCAAGCCACGGCGCGTGTTCGAGTCGGGAGCCATCCTTCTTTATCTTGCCGAAAAATTCGGGGCGTTCCTGCCGAAGGATCCCGACAAGCGTACCGAGGCGTTGAACTGGCTGTTCTGGCAGATGGGCAGCGCGCCTTATCTCGGCGGCGGCTTCGGACACTTCTACGCCTATGCACCGGCCAAGTGGGAATATCCGATCAACCGCTTCGCCATGGAGGTGAAGCGCCAGCTCGATGTTCTCGACCGGCACCTCGCCGGCAATGCCTATATGGCAGGTGACGAATACTCCATTGCCGATATGGCGATCTGGCCCTGGTACGGCGCGGTCACCAAGGGGCTGCTGTACGGTGCCGGCGAGTTTCTCGACGGTGCAGGCTACAAGCACGTTGTCCGCTGGACGGAGGCCATCGGCCAGCGTCCGGCCGTCAAGCGAGGCCGCATGGTCAATCGCATCCAGGGCGAGCCCTCGAGCCAGCTCCACGAGCGCCATGACGCCGGCGATTTCGCAACGAAAACGCAAGACAAGCTCGGCGCTTGAATTGCGGTGATGGTTCGCGCTCGCCGCGGATCATCACGCGATCAATTGCCCGGATAGAGGGGGCTGGCAGGCCATTTTGCAGGCCGGCCCCTGCTTGCGCTTTCGTTCGGGTACCTCTCCCGGTTGTGTCATGGTTGTGTCGTTCAGCGGGTGATAGGACACTGGCCGTCGTCAGGTTCGACGTGCGGGCTGGTCAAGCGTAAACTTTGGGGGCGATTGCCCACCAAGGTTGCATTCCCGTTTGTCGTCCGTCCATCCGAGGAAAGCTTGTCCATGCTCAGCCGTATTGCCCTTCTTGCCACCCTCATCGTTGCGGCCGTGACCGGCGCGCAAGATGCGTCCGCCCAGGCGCGCGCCATCTGCTACAACTGCCCGCCGGAATGGGCGGACTGGGGCTCACAGCTCAAGGCCATTCAGTCGACGCTCGGCATCCAGGTGCCGCCGGACAACAAGAACTCCGGCCAGGCCATCGCCGCTCTCATCGCCGAGAAAGCCAATCCTGTTGCCGATGTGACGTATCTGGGAGGGATCGCCGCCGACCCGGCAAAAGCAGCCGGTGTGCTCGCGCCCTACAAGCCGGCGGGCTGGGAGAAGATCCCTGCCGACCTGAAGGACTCGGACGGCTACTGGTTCACCATTCACTCCGGCACGCTCGGCCTGTTCGTCAATAAGGCCGCGTTGGGCGGCAAGCCCGTGCCGCAGAGCTGGTCGGATCTCTTGAAGCCGGAATACAAGGGCCTCGTCGGCTATCTCGACCCGACCTCCGCAGCCGTCGGCCAGCTCGGCGTCATGGCGGTCAACCTTGCGCTCGGCGGCAGCTATGACAACCTCGATCCGGCGATCAAGTTCTTCAAAGAGCTCGCCAAGAACCAGCCGATCGTGCCGAAGCAGACGTCGTACGCCCGCGTCATCTCCGGCGAGATCCCGATCCTGTTCGACTACGACTTCAACGCCTATCGCGGCCAGTACACCGACAAGGCGCCGGTCGAGTTCGTCATTCCCAAGGAAGGCTCGGTCGTCTTCCCCTACGTGATGGGGCTGGTGGAGAAAGGGCCGAATGCCGACAACGGCAAGAAGATCCTCGACTTCGTGCTGTCGGACGCGAGCCAGGTCATGTGGGGCAACGCCTACCTGCGCCCGGTGTTCGCCGACAAACTCTCGGCGGAGGCCAAGGCCAAGTTCCTGCCGGACGCCGATTACGCCCGCGCCAAGCCGATCGACCTGAAGAAACTTGCCGGCTCGCAGAACGCGATCATCGAGCGCTACAAGAACGAAGTGAATTGAGGGATACTGCGGATGGGCGGCGGAGGGCCGTCCATCCGTTTGAGGCTCGATCATGCGCCGTGAGAATGTGACGCTTGCCGTCTTGCTGCTGCCGGCGGGCGTGTTCTTCGGTGCGTTCTTCCTGCTGCCGTTGGCGCGCCTTTTCCTGGTTGGCGGCAGCGGCGCCGGTGGTTTTTCCTCCTACGCCACCATTCTCACCGACAAGGGCCACTTCGCCTCGCTGCTGGCGACGCTGGCGCTCGCCGCCGCCACGACGGTTGTGACCCTGATTGTCAGCGGCCTTGCCGGTGTGTTCCTTCAGCGCAACAAATTTCCAGGCAACGGTGCGCTGGTGGCCATGCTGACGTTTCCTCTGGCGTTTCCGGGCGTGGTGATCGGCTTCATGGTCATCATCCTGGCCGGGCGCCAGGGCTTGATCGGCGACATCACCCAGAGGCTGACCGGCGACAAGGTGGTGTTCGCCTACTCCATGGCCGGCCTGTTCATGGGCTACGTCTATTTCTCGATCCCGCGCACGATCCTCACAGTCATGGCAACGGCCGAAAAGCTCGATCCGCGTCTCGAGGAAGCTGCACGATCACTCGGGGCCTCGACGTGGGAGGTCGTCCGCGACGTCATCGTGCCTGGGCTCAAGCCGGCGCTGATCTCAGCCGGCGCCATTTGCTTTGCCACTGCCATGGGCGCCTTCGGCACGGCTTTCACCCTGGCAACCCGGATCAATGTGCTGCCCATGGTGATCTACACCGAGTTCACGCTGCAGGCGAACATCGCGGTCGCGGCAGCGCTCTCGTTCGTGCTGGGTGCCGTGACCTGGATCGTGCTCGCCGTCGCCCGCACGGCGGCCGGCGGCACCGTCGCGGCGGCGGGCTGAGCCATCATGCGCCAGCGCGGTCCGCTCTTTTACGCCCAGCTTGCCTTCGCGCTCTTCGTGTGCGCCTTCCTCATCGTGCCGGTCATCCTGTCCATGCTCGCCGGCCTGACGACCAACTACCTCGTCGGCATCCAGAGCGGGTTGACCCTCCGCTGGGTCGGCGAGGTGTGGGCGGGTTATCGCCACACCATTTTTCTCTCGCTCGGCATTGCGCTCGCGTGCCTTGCCTGCACGCTCGTCCTCGGCATTCCCACGGCCTACGTGCTGGCCAAGCGCCAGAACCGCCTTGCGCGAGCACTGGAGGAATTGCTGGTGATGCCGGTTGCCGTTCCGGGTCTCGCTACGGCGCTGGCGTTGATTGTCACCTATGGCGGTGTTGGCGGCTTCCGCACGTCATGGGTTTTTATCCTGGTTGGCCACGTCCTGTTCACGCTGCCGTTCATGGTGCGCTCGGTGCTGGCTGTTCTGCTGGCAATTGACTTGAAGACGTTGGAGGAGGGGGCAGCGTCGCTCGGTGCCGGCTTCCGCCAGCGCTTCTTTCACATCGTGCTGCCGAACTGCCGCGCCGGCATTCTCGCTGGCTCATTGATGGTCGTGACCTTGTCTGTCGGCGAGTTCAACATGACCTGGCTGCTGCACACACCCTTCAACAAGACGCTGCCCGTAGGTCTCGCCGATGCCTATGCCTCGCTGCGCCTCGAAATCGCCAGCGCCTACACGCTGGTGTTCTTCCTCATGATCGTGCCGCTGCTGCTGGCCTTGCAGGTGCTGGCGCGGCCACGACCGCAAAAGTTCCAGCCGGCAGAGGAGTGACGGCCATTTCCGACGCGGCCAAACCCATTTCCATCAAACTGGAACGATGCGCCAAGACATTCGCCGACGGCACGCGCGCACTCGAGCCGCTGGATCTCACCATCAATGCCGGCGAGACCGTCGTCTTCCTCGGCCCGTCCGGCTGCGGCAAGACCACGACGCTGCGCATCATTGCCGGACTCGAGACACCCGACGCCGGCGGCAAAGTTTTTTTCGACGGCAGCGACGTCACGCCGCTCAGCATCGAGAAGCGCAACGTCGGTATGGTGTTCCAGTCCTACGCCCTTTTTCCCAACATGACCGTTGCCGGCAACATCGGCTATGGCCTGAAGATCCGCAAATGTAGCAAGGCCGAGATCAGCGCCCGGGTGTCCGAGATGTTGGCCATGATGCGCATCGAGGCGCTGGCCGACCGCAGCATCGATCAGCTTTCCGGCGGTCAGCGCCAGCGCGTCGCCCTGGCGCGAGCGCTTGCCGCGCGCCCGCGCGCGCTCCTGCTCGATGAGCCGTTGACGGCGCTCGATGCCAAGCTGCGGGACTCCTTGCGGCTCGAAATCGATCAGCTTCTTCGTCGCGTCGGTATCACGGCGATCTACGTCACGCACGACCAGGCCGAAGCCATGGCGCTCGGCGACCAGATCGTGGTGATGGATCACGGCCGCGTCGCCCAGGTCGGACGCCCGCGCGATATCTACCAGAAGCCGGCCACCCGCTTCGTCGCCGAGTTCATCGGCACCATGAATCGGCTCAAGGGCAACGTGAGCGATGGCGCGTTCGTCACCGCTGCCGGCAGCATTCCCTGGCCCGAGGCCCGGGCCGATGCGACAGAGGTCCTGTTCCGGCCTGAGGATGTGTCCCTGGCTACGGCTGAGCCGCATCTGACCGGCACCGTGGCAGCGGCCTTCTTTCTCGGCGATCGCACGCGGCTGTTCGTCCAAGCCGGCGAGGGTGCACCGCTGGTTGTCGAGACGAGCGCGCGGCAGGACTTCAAGCCTGGCGATACGCTGGGGCTCGCCATCGATCCCCGCGGCCTGATGGCGCTGTAGCACGGAGCAGGACATGCTGATTGCCCAGATCACGGATACACACATCAAGCTGCCGGGCAAGCTCGCTTACCGGCGCGTCGATACCGCGGCCATGCTGCGCGCCTGCGTCGCCGAGCTTATAGCGCTCGATCCGCAGCCGGATCTTATCGTGCACACGGGTGATCTCGTGGACTTCGGGGTGCCAGAGGAATACGCCCAGCTCAAATCCATCCTGGCGCCGCTGCAGGTGCCGATGCTCTGCATCCCGGGCAATCACGACGGCCGCGACGGCATGCGCCGGGCGTTCGCCGGCACGGACTACATGCCCGACGAGGGCTTCCTGCACTTCGCGGTCGAGCGTGCCCCGCTGCGCTTCATCGGTCTCGATACGCTGGTGCCCGGTCAGGGTGGAGGCCGGCTCTGCGCCGAACGGCTCGCCTGGCTCGACGCCACGCTCAGCGCCAAGCCTGACATGCCGACGCTCATTCTCATGCATCATCCGCCGTTCGATACGGGCATCGCGCATATGGATCGCCTCGGCCTCGACGGGCGCGAAGCGTTCATCGAGATCGTGAGCCGGCATGCCCAGATCCAGGCTATTCTGTGTGGCCATGTGCATCGACCCACATACACGCGCGTTGGCGGCCGTCCCGCGATGATCTGTCCGAGTCCCGCGCATCAGGTCGCGCTCGATCTGCGTCCGGAGGGTGCCAGTGCCTTCCGCTTGGAGCCGCCGGGCTACATGCTGCATCGCTGGCAGGACGGGCAACTGGTGTCCCACACCGCCGTGCTCGGCAATTGGCCCGGCCCATTCCCCTTCTTCGACGCCAGCGGCAAGCTGATCGACTAGTGGTCCGGGATCGGGCGCGGCAACCCGGCGGACCGCATCTCGACCTGTGCAGATCCGGTGGCGTACAGGACTTGGCGACGCCGGCTCTGCTCGCGATGCTGCAGTGTCACAGTTTTTTCGATTGCAGTTGCCGCAGGGAACCAACGCCGCTCGAGCGTGGGTACTCGGTCCGGCTCGCTGATGCGAGCCTCATCCAGCCGTCGGCTCGTCTTTGTGACACCGGAATGTGTGCGCTTTGAGTGACAGGTGACGAGGTTCGTGCTCCAGCCCGGCTCGCACCCATGCCATGCCATCCGCACAATTGCTAAAGTTCCGTGGCCATCGATTTTGTGCCATTGAACAGTGCGGGCCCCGCCATGTACGGCTTCCTGATACTCCTCCCCTTGACGCTGTTCAGCATCGTCGTCGGTCTGCTCCTGCTCACAAGTCCGCAACTGTCCGACTACGTGGACTTCATCACCCAGATCAATCTCAAGCAGGGGCAAACCAAGTGGGACTATCTCTTGGAAGATCAGCGCCGATGGGCACTGACCGGCGCCCACTTCGTCGCCTATCTGGCTCTGTGCTTCGCGGCGGTTGCAACGGTGCGCACGGTTTCGGCGCCGATACCGCCGGAGAAGTCGAGCGCTTTGCGCGCGTTCCAGTCGCTGCTTGAAGCGACATTCGTTTCGATACCCTCGACCGTTCTGCTGTGGATTTGTGCCCGCGAGCTTGTCGAAGAACCGACCGATCCCCAGCTGCTGGTGGCGACCGGAACGCTGATGGTCGGCATGGCGGTCTGTATCGCGATTACGCTCAGACGGGCGCCGCTTGAGCTGTTCAACTCGTCGCTCTATCCGCTGTCGATCACGAAGACGGACGCGACGGCCTTGCTGATCGCGATTGTCATCGCATCCGTTGTCGCCGGCTTCGCCTTGTGGCCGCGCTACAGCGGCGAGGTCATCGGTATGTTTCCCGTGCTGATGCTGGTCACGACCGCGGCCCTTCTGTTCGTTTCCGCAATCTTCTCGCGCAACTCATCGCCGGTGGCAGTCATCTCTTCGCTGGTGAGCGGCGTTCTGCTCCTGAATCTGCTCGCCCAAGGCTTCTTCCCGCCGCGAGAGTTTCGCTACTCCGCTGTGTCATGGAAGGGGCAGGGTGCCAAGGAGCCGACCGACGCGGAGGCGATCAAAGCTCAACGCGACATCCCCAAGCTGCCCGCAGCGTTTCGTGAATGGCTGGAGTACCGGCGTCCGGCGATCGAGGCGTACAACGCCAAGGGACAGGCCTACCCCATCTTCTTCGTATCCGCACAAGGCGGCGGGATCTACGCTGCGTATCATCCGGCTTTGACGCTTGCCCGGCTTGCGGATGCTTGCCCGGAATTCGCGCACCATCTTTTTGGCATCAGCTCCGTCTCCGGCGGCAGCCTCGGCTCGGCGGTATATGCGGAAAGCATCCGCGCCGTATCGGCCTCGCCCCTGTATAGCGCCGCTGCCCGGCGTGCCGGCTGCACGAACATGGGCGACCCGACCACGAGCAACACCCCCGTGGAAGGCAATGTCGCCGGGTTTTTCCGGACAGACCTGCTGTCACCCGTCGTCGCCAGCGCCTTTCTCTTCGACTTGCCCAGCTTCTTCGTGCCTCAGCTGCGATTCCAGCAGGACAGGTCGAGGGCGCTGGAGTCGGGGATTGAGGCCGCGTGGGAAAATCGTGGCGTGCCTCCGGCTGGCGGCGGGATGTCTGCGGATTTCTACGGCCGATGGAAGCCGCAGGAAGCGGCGCCGGCGCTTTTCATGGCCGCAACGGGCGTGAACTTCGGTGTGCCCGTGTTGCTGTCGCAGATTGATTTCTCCCGGGCCGTGCCCGTGACGCGGTCGAGACGGCCGGCTGCCAACGAGAAGGCTCTCCAACCTGCGGAAGGGACCTCCGAGCTCGTCAAGTCCATCATCGATCAGTTCGCCCAGCCAAGGGAGGTCGTGCAAATCGGCCTGGCAAACATTCTGGACTTCAGGCCTGATGTCCAGCTGGCGACCAGCACGGCAGCGGTGCTCAGCGCTCGCTTCCCGTTCGTCACGCCGCCCGGCGTCATCGGCGCCAACGCCGATGTGAAAGCGGCGCGCACGTATCAGAATACGAAGTACCTGGAGCTGACGGACGGCAGCTTCTATGACAACAGCGGCGGTGTCGTCGCGCGGGAAGTCATGCGGCAGATGCAGGCACTCCTGTCTGGAGATGCCGGGTTTGCGAACTTCAAGGACAAGGTGGCGATTTACTGGATCCGCTTTACGCATACACCCGCGCGCCGGCAGGTCACCGCCAATGAAGGCGGCAATTTCGAGCTGATCGCTCCCCTTGTGGCGTTCGAAGCCGTGCGGCAATCGCGCGGCGTCTTTCAGCTGACTCCCCCGCAGGGGGTGCGCACCGTCGACCTTTATCTGCTGGACGAGTGGTACGAGGGCACACTCAACTGGTTGCTGTCGCATGGGACAAGGACAGCCATTGAGAAGAGAAGCAGCTGGCGGCTCGGATACAAGAACACGGAATGTTGCCTCGTGCGCCGGTCCGGCACCAACGATGTGGTGCGAATACCCTTGAAGGAAGAGCAGCTGCCGCAGTTGGCCGGCAGCGGGTTCGAGTTCCAGACCGTCATGCCCAACGCCAATGCGTTGCAGACTATCTTGAACGTCGTCAACAATGGGACGCCGCTGCAGTCACCTGCGGTACCGGCCAATCAGCAGCCGTAGTCCGCTGAGAGGCGGGCTATGCAGGCAGGATCGAGCCGGTGCCCCTCTGCTCAGAGCTAGTTCCTCCGGTAACAGCTAGGCTTCATCATGTTGTGAGATTTCTGTTGGCGTGAATGAGCTTGCAGCTTGGGAGCAAGCATCATGATTGCCAGCGAAGTCATCGGGTTTATCGCTTCAGCATTGGTTCTGGTGACGTTTGCAATGCGCGACATGCGCCTGCTGCGGGTCATCGCGATTTTCAGCAATGTTGCTTTCATCGCCTATGCAGCGATCAATTGGCTTGTGCCGGTGCTCGCGCTGCACGTGATCCTTCTGCCGCTCAACATCATCCGGTTGGCCGAGATCGCCTCAGACTAGTCGAGTGCTGCTTTGGGGATTGAAGGTTTGCCAACAAGCGCACCCTTCGTTTCCTGGGTGATATCCTGGGCCGGGGAATGTTCAGTGCGGGCATCTCGTCAGTGCTGCCCGCAGACGCAAATCTCCACAAGGCGCATTCAACGCCGCAGCACGGCCGCCTGCCCGACAATCCGTTTCAGCTCGGGTGTTGGCTCCAGCGTGCCGAACACGTAGCCCCAGTCGCCCTGCAACCGGGACCGGCAGAATGCCTCGAACGTCTCCGGGTTGCCGTGTTGCCTGAGCTCGCTCGCCTGCAGCGCATAGGCCATCAGATTGCACAGCCGCCGCGCATGACCATCGTCGTTGCGCGGGTGGCGGATTTCGCCGCCCAACCGTTCGAGCCAGCGGTCGAGGTGCTTGTCGGCACCCTTGGCACGGCCGACTTCGGCCATGAACGCGTCCGCGGTACCGGGATCGCGCCGCAGCGCCCGCAGCACGTCCATGCACATCATGTTGCTCGTGCCTTCCCAGATCGCGTTGAGAGGCGCCTCGCGATAGAGCCGGGCCATCGGATTCTCCTCGATGAACCCGTTGCCGCCGTGACATTCGAGGGCTTCGGCCACGAAAGACGGCGCTCGCTTGCAATTCCAGAACTTGGCCAGAGGCGTCGCCACCCGCGCCATGTGCCGCTGGTGAGCCTCCCCCTGCATGCCGTCGATAGCCTCGGCGACGCGGAAGGCCATGAGCGTCGATGCCTCGCATTCGATCGCCAGGTCGGCGAGGATGTTGGTCATCATCGGCTGATCGGCGAGCGTCATGCCGAAGCCCTGGCGCGTCTGGGTGTGGTTGAGCGCCAGCGTCAGAGCCTGCCGCATCAGGCCGGCCGATCCGACGGCGAAATCCAGCCGTGTCAGATGTGCGTGCGAAAGGATCTCGCGGATGCCGTGGCCCTCCTCGCCGACGAGCCACGCCAAGGCATCGTGATATTCGATCTCGCTCGAGGCGTTGGAGCGGTTGCCGCACTTGTCCTTGAGGCGCTGAATGCGCACGCCATTGCGCGCCCCGTCCGGCAGGAAGCCCGGAACGAAGAAACATGTCACGCCGGCTTTCGTCTGCGCCAAGGTGAAGAACCCGTCCGACTGCGGCACCGAGAAGAACCACTTGTGGCCGTTGAGCAGGTAAGCCTTTCCATCGCTCGTTGCTTCCGCGAACCGAGCTGTCGTCTGCGTCTGCCGCAGGTCCGACCCGCCCTGCTTCTCGGTCATGGCATAGCCGATGGTCGCACCGGTCTTGGCGCGGTAGGGCAGGGGCCGCCGATCGTATCGCGCAGAGAGGATCTTCTCGCGCCAGGGAGCGAACTCAGGCTGGGCGAGCCCTGGGAATGCAGCGTATGTCATGCCGAGCGGGCAACCGACGCCGTGCTCGATTTGATTCCAGACATAAGACAACAGCGCGCGGGCAACGTGCGCGCCCGGACGCGCCTCGGTCCACGCGAGCGCGTGCACGTCATGGCCGAAGCCCAGTGCCATCAGCTCGTGCCAGGCCGGGTGAAACTCCACCCAGTCAACCCGATTGCCGAACCGGTCGTGCGTTTTGAGCTCGGGGATATGCCGGTTGGCGAGACGGGCCAGCTCCTGGGTGGCCTCGTCACCTGCGTATGCGCCGAGCCCGGCCGCCTTGTCCTTGACCCATGGCGCCAACCGGTCGGCAATCGAAACCAGTAGCCGGTCGTCGCTGAACGCGTTCCAGTTGGTGGCCGGCAACGCCTGATTGGGGGCTTTGAGCGCTGCCGCGTGCCGTGCAGGTTCAATCATGCTGTCCTCCCGATGCGCCTGGCAGGGCGGTGCGCCGTGGCGGAAACAATGGCAACGCAGCCTTCGGCAATCTGGTCGATGAGGCGCTGTGCATCCTCGGCATCCTCGAAGGCATCGGGCGTGAGCGGCCCGACGAGTGCCTCCATGAAGGCCCCCACCACGCACGCCGCGGCCACACGTGGGTCGCAAGCGCGGAACACTCGTTCCCTCTGGCCCATCTCGATCAGCCGCACGAACTCCTCGCCGATCCTGGCGCGCCACTCGAGACGGGCTTTGTCGATCTCGGGCTCGCACGGCTCGGCAATCATCGCGTAGGCTAGGCGGCGGCCTTGCAGGGCGCGCTTCGCGAAGGCTTTTACGGCGCCCTTCAGGCGCAACGCGGGCGTGCCATCGCCATCGACGATGGCGGCAACAACGTCACGCTCGCGCCGCGAGACGTTGGCCAGAACTTCGGCAAACAGATCAGCCTTGGACGGGAAGTACCGATAGACGGTGCCCGTGGCCAGCCCCGCCTTGGCGGCGACCGCGGCCACCTGTGCGTGCCGCCAGCCGCCCTCGGCGACCAGGTCACGCGCCGCGAGGAGGATCCGCGTGCGATTGTCCTGGAGACGAACGACGACAGCAGGTGTGCGGCGATAGACCATGGCTGCCAAGAAATGAACTTGAGTTCATTTAGAGTGAACCAGTATTCATTCCTTCAGTCAAGCGCCGCCAAGACCGCGGCGCCGGCAAAGCGCGCCGGGAGTTCACGTAGGATTTGGCGCGGCACGCGCGTTTGCGATGAGCTATGGTCGCTGCGCAAGCAGGATCGGACGAGAAAACCGGCGGAGGCGTCGTATGGGTGTGCGCAACGCATTTCTTGGTGTTTGCTCAGCGGCACTTCTGACGATCTCGGCGTCGGCCGCAGCGGAGACGACGCTGCGCATCGGCCTTGGCGAGGACCCCGACAACCTCGATCCGACGACCGCGGGCTCCTATGTCGGGCGCATCGTGCTGGCGACGTTGTGCGACAAGCTCTTCGATATCGACGAGAACCTGCAGGTCGTGCCGCAGCTCGCGCTCTCCCACGATGTCTCCGCCGACGGCAAGGCGGTCACGATCAAGCTGCGGCAAGGCGTGAAGTTTCACGATGGCGAGGTATTCGACGCGGAAGCCGCCAAGTTCACGCTCGACCGTCACATGACCATGCAGGGCTCGTTCCGCAAGGCGGAGCTGGCGCAGGTCGACAGCGTGGAGGTTGTCGATCCGCTGACCATCAAGTTGCTGCTCAAGGCACCGTTCGCGCCGTTGATCGCTCAGCTCACCGATCGCGCGGGTATGATGGTGAGCCCCAAGGCGGTGAAGGAGGCGGGCGACAAGTTCGTCAACAAGCCGGTCTGTGCCGGGCCCTACAAGTTCGCCGAGCGCGTCGCGCAGGACCGCATCGTCGTCGAGCGTTTTGCCGACTATTGGGACAGGGACAAGATCCATATCGACAAGGTCATCTACCGCCCGATCCAGGACGTCACGGTGCGCTTTGCCAATCTCCAGTCCGGCAGCCTCGATCTGATCGAGCGCCTGTCTGCGACGGACATCGCCGCGGTCCGCGCCAATCCCAAGCTCAAGCTCGTGACCCGCGTCAGCCTGGGCTACACAGGCCTCACCATCAACCTCGCCAACGGCGATCAGGCCAAGAATCCACTCGGGATGCATGCCAAGGTGCGTCAAGCGCTGGAGTTGACCATCGACCGTGACGCCATCAATCACGTGGTCTTCAACGGCGAGTTCACGCCCGGCAATCAATGGTCGAGCCCGAAGAACCCCTACTACATCGATAAATTCCCGATTCCGAAGCGCGACGTCGCCAAGGCCAAGGCGCTGATCAAGGAGTCTGGCGTTGCCACGCCCATCAAGCTCGACCTCATGGTGCCGAACAATGTCGAAACCAAACAGGTGGCCGAGATTATTCAGTCGATGGCAGCCGAGGCCGGTTTCGAGCTCAACTTGCGCGTAACCGAATTCGCAACGTCGCTGAGCGAGGGGACGAAAGGCAATTTCCAGGTCTACCTGATAGCCTGGAGCGGCCGCACCGACCCTGATCAGAATGTGATCAATCACCTCGGCTGCAACACACCGTTCAACTGGGGAAAATATTGCAGCGAAGCCACGCAGGCTGCACTTACGGAGGCGCGAACCGCATCTGAGCCATCTCTCCGCAAGGCCGCCTACGAGAAGGCGCTGGCTGTGATCGAGGCCGATAAGCCGCTGATCTACCTCTACCACGCGACGCTGCTGTTCGCGCACGCGGCAGCACTCGAAGGCTACCGCCAGCCGCCCGACGGCATCATCCGCCTGCAGGGACTGAAGCTCCCGCGCTAGAGCGCGGATCCTGCTCCAGGTGCCACGCACAGCGGTATCCCGGACGGCCAGCTCGACAGCGCCGCGAATCACGGCTAACCGCTGGCGGCACCTGCGCGACAGTGAACGGCACACGGTGGAATCGAGCCTCTATCTACCGGTCAAACGCTTCCTCGAAAAACTGGGTTTCGAGGTGAAGGGTGAGGTTTGCGGCTGCGATCTGGTGGCGCTTGATGGCAAGGAGCCCGCTGCCGTCGTCGTAGGCGAGCTGAAGCTCACATTCACGCTCGAGCTGGTGCTGCAGGCTGTCGATCGTTTTCCAGCCTGCGACGAGATCTGGCTTGCCGTGCGCGCCTCCCGGCGTGGCCGGGGGCGCGAGCACGATCCGCGCGTGCGCAAGCTTTGCCGTCTGCTCGGGCTCGGTCTGCTCAGCGTGTTGGCGCGCGGCAAGGTGGACGTCGTGGTAGAGCCCGGGCCCTGGCGTCCGCGGCGTGACGCCAAACGCCGGTCAAGGCTCGTGAGCGAGCATCGGCGGCGACTGGGCGATCCTGCGTTGGGCGGCAGTACACGCCAACCCATTATGACCGCCTACCGGCAGCAGGCCCTCGCCTGCGCCGCAGCTTTGGCGCGGGCTCCTGCGCGGCCGCGCGATCTCAGAAGCGATGCGCCCAATGCCGCTAAGATTCTGCAGCGGAATGTCTACGGCTGGTTCGTGCGGATCGAGCGCGGCATCTACACGTTGACTGATCCGGGGCGCGCTGCGCTCGTGCGCTGGAGCGCCCATCTGCCCGAGTTGCCAGCCGCCGGCCCTGATGCGCCGGCTGCGTAGGTTCCCTGTTTGAGGAGGGCCGCCACGCTGCCGTCCAGCTCCGGCCGATCGATGATTTGCATATTGATAGACGCAGAGCATCGGGCGGATAATTCGGGCGAAGTACAAGGAGGAGTGCGTGGCAGACGACCTCTTGATCGCGAATGTACGCCCGGCAGGTGGTGCGGCGACGGATGTGCTGGTCCGCGAGGGGCGCATCGCGGCCATCGGAGCCGGCATCGCGGGAGCTGCCGCCAGGTTTGACGGCAGCGGCCGCTTGATGATCCCCGGTCTCGTCGAGGCACATACGCATCTCGACAAAAGCTTCTGGGGCATGGGCTGGCAGCGACATACCGCCGGTCCGAGCCTTGTCGAGAAAATCGAGACGGAGCGGCGCAACCGCCGCCAACTTGACCTGAATGCCGACCGGCAGTCGGGACGGCTCGCGTCCCAGATGGTCAAAATGGGGACCACGCATATCCGCAGCCACGTCGACGTCGATACCGAGGTCGGGCTCACGGGCATCGAAGGTGTGATGTCCATGCGCGAGCGTCTGCGGGACGTGGTCGATATCGAGATTGTAGCCTTCCCGCAGTCCGGCCTGCTGATCCGGCCCGGCACGCTGCAATTGCTCGACCAGGCCCTAGCACTTGGTGCCGAGGTTGTCGGCGGTCTGGATCCCTGTTCCATGGACCGCGACCCGAAGGGGCATCTCGATGCCATCTTCGCCCTGGCGCAAAAGTACGGACGCCCGATCGACATTCACCTGCACGAGCGCGGCGAGATGGGTGCCTTCTCGATGGACCTCATCCTCGAGCGCACGCGCGCACTCGGTATGCAGGGCAGAGTCACGATCAGTCATGCCTTTTGCCTGGGCATGCCGGACATCGAGACATCCAACCGGCTGATCGACGATCTCGCACGGGAGCGCATCGCCATTCTCACGACCGCTCCGGCCAGCTCCCCGGTGCCGCCTGTCAAGGCCTGCAGAGAAGCCGGCGTGGTTGTCGGCGGTGGTTCCGACGGCGTACGCGACAGCTGGACGCCCTATGGCACGGGCGACATGCTCGAGCGCGCCATGCTGATCGGGCTGCGCAACAATTTCCGCCGCGACGAGGAGGTCGAGCTTGCGCTCGATGTCTGTACCCATGGCGGCGCTGCCATGATGGGTCTTCGGGACTACGGCCTCTCCGTCGGCTGCATGGCCGACCTGGTGATCCTGCCCGGGGAAACACTGGTCGAGGCTGTCGTCTCGCGTCCGGCCGATCGCACCGTTCTCAAGCGCGGCAAGCTCGTGGCCCGCAACGGCGAGCTGGTCGACCCGATCGCCTGAGCGCACATCAGCGCGCGAGCTTGCGCTCCACCAGCGTCGCGAACAGCGCCGCACCGTAGGGCGTGCAGGCGTCGTTGAAATTGTAGGCGGGGTTATGGAGCTGGGCGGACTCACCGTTGCCCACCTGGATATAGGCGCCCGGTACTTTCTCCATCATGAAGCTGAAATCATCCGAGCCCATGCCCGGCGGCTTGGCGCGGTCGACATTGGCTTCGCCGACCAGTGCCGCCGCGGCGTCGGCGATGGCTTCGGTCTGCCCGGCATCGTTGATGAGAGGGGCGAAGATGATGCGGAAATCCACCTCCGCCGTAGCGCCGAAGCCTTCGGCCACGCCTTTGGCGATGCGCGTCATGTTGGTTTCGATCAGCGCCATGACGTCCTTGTTGAAGGCGCGCGCGGTGCCTGCAATCGTGGCGGTCTCGGGAATGACGTTGTAGGCGTCGCCGCCGGTGATGCGCGTCACGCTCAGCACCGCCGTGTCGGCCGGCGGCACGTTGCGGGCGACGATGGACTGGAAAGCCGTCACGATATGGCTGGCCACCAGCACGGGATCGATGCCCACCTCGGGCCGTGCGCCATGGGTGCCGCGACCGGTGACCTTGATGTCGAAGAAGGCGCCGCCCGCGGCCGAAGGGCCTTTGGAGATGGCGAACTTGCCGATCTCCATGCCGGGACGGTTGTGCATGGCGTAGATCGCATCGCAGGGGAAGCGCTCGAGCAGCCCGTCCTTCAGCATGGCGAGCGCGCCGCCGATGCCCTCTTCACCGGGCTGGAAGATGAAATTCACGGTGCCGTCGAAATCGGCTTCCGCGAGATATTTCGCAGCGCCCAGCAGCATGGTGGTGTGTCCGTCATGGCCGCAGGCATGCATCTTGCCGGATGACTGGCTGCGATACGGCAGGTTGGTCTGCTCCTCCATCGGCAGGCAGTCCATGTCGGCGCGCAAGCCGATACGGGTCTTGCCGCTGCCTTTCCTGAGCACGCCGACCACACCGGTGACGCCGACGCCGCGGTGCACTTCTATGCCCCAGTCCGCAAGCTTCTTCGCCACGATGTCCGCCGTGCGATGCTCTTCCAGGCCGAGCTCCGGGTGGGCGTGCAGATCGCGGCGGAGCGCCGTCAGTTCCTCGTCGTAGCCACGGATCTTGTCGAGCGCCGGCATGGCAATGTCCTTTGTGTCCTGGATCAGTCGATGGAGCCGCGCGGCAACTTCTGCTCGGCCAGAGTTGCGAACATGGCCGAGCCGAAGGGAATGGCGGCGTCGTTGAATTCGTAGCCGGGATTGTGCACGGGGATGGAGCCGAATGTATCCCCATTGCCGATATTGATGTAGGCGCCGGGCACGGCCTCCAGCATGAAGCTGAAATCCTCCGATGCCATCATCTGCGGGCCGCCCGTATCGACATTGCCGGCGCCTGCCACGGCGGCAGCGGCGTCAGCAATGGCCGTCGTCTCGGACGGATCGTTGACGAGGGGGGCGTAGAGGAAGCGGAATTGCACCTCGGCGCTGGCGCCGAAAGCGGCGGCGATGCTGACGGCGATACGCCTCACGTTCGCCTCCAGCAGGTCCAGCGTCGAACGCTTCATGCCGCGCGCAGTGCCGCGCAGGTACGCCGTCTGCGGGATGACGTTGTAGGCGTCGCCGCCGTCGATGCGCGTCACACTCAGCACCGCCGTATCCAACGGCGGCACGTTGCGGGCGACGATGGATTGCAGAGCCGTATGGATGTGGCAGGCGACAAGCACGGGATCGATACTTGCCTCGGGCCGGGCACCGTGGGCGCCGCGGCCGGTAACGGCGATGTCGAACGCGGCGCCGCCCGCCATCATGGTGCCGGGGCGGATGGCGAACTTGCCCACCGCCAACCCCGGCTGATTGTGCATGCCGTAGACGAAGTCGCAGGGGAAACGCTGGAACAACCCGTCCCGTAACATGGCCTCGGCACCGCCCAGCCCTTCCTCGGCCGGCTGGAAGATGAAATGCACCGTGCCGTTGAAATTGCCGGACTGAGCCAGGTAGCGCGCGGCACCGAGCAGCATGGTGGTGTGACCGTCGTGGCCGCAGGCGTGCATGCGGCCCGGAATCCGGCTGCGATGCGCGAAGTCGTTGGTCTCGTTCATGGGCAGGCAATCCATGTCGGCGCGCAGGCCGATGGCTCCCGCGCCGTTGCCGCGCCTGAGCACGCCGACCACACCCGTGCCGCCGACGTTGCGATGCACTTCGATGCCCCATTCGATGAGCTTTGCGGCCACGATGTCGGAGGTGCGATGCTCTTCGAAGCCGATTTCCGGGTGGGCGTGGATGTCCCGGCGGATGGCGGTGAGCTCGTCGTGATAGCCGGAGATCGTTTCTATACCAGCCATATCCGTTCCCTGCGGGCCTCTGCCTGGAGCGTAGCGTGCGGTGAATTTAGGGCAGCTTGCCGGTGCCTCCATTTTTCCGCGCAAGCCGAAAGAGGAAGCGAGCGGCGATCGTGCGTATCGGCACATTTTTAGGACATAGATCTGGAGCCGGCAATGACCCGGGCCTCAAGTCTGGCGCTGATCGCCGTTGCCGCAATCCGATCGGGTTCGCCGTGCAGCATGGGCCGTCGAGCGCCGGCGGGTGGAGGCGAAATGACGATTGCAATGAAGGACGTGCTGCGCGTGGTCGCCGAACAGTTCGATGTCAGCGTCAGCGACATCAAATCGCAAAGACGGACACGAGAGGTTTTGCCGGCGCGCCACGTCGCGGCCTACCTGGCGCACACGGCTTCGGGAATGTCGCCGCGCGAGATCGGCGCGCATCTTGGCGGCCGGGACTACACGAACATTGTGATGTATTGCCGTGGCGTTGTGCGGCGGTTGCAGGAAGATGAGGAATTCAGGCAGTTGGTCGACCGCCTGCAGACGAGGCTGCGAAGCTCTGAGGTGTCATAAGGCCAGGACCGTCGAGTGCGCGCAGCACCGCGATGGCGCCTGCAAGCGCGTCCCAGCCCGACGTATGACCGATGGCGATGGCTTGTGAAAAGCCGGCCGGGATCTGGTCGTTCGCGCCGGCAAGAATGGCATTGAGCAGCAGGTGAAGCGCGGCGTTGCCAAACCCCTCCGCTGCAGCTCCGAGGTGAGCGCGGCTGATGTCGTTCGTTCTCTGGCCAAGATGCGGCTCGACGGCGCGCCATATGTGATCGCGCAAGGCGAACCTTGAGGTGAGTGCCAGCGCGATCAGAAATCCACACAGGTAATCGTCGCCTGACGGCGTGAGGCCGGGACCCAGCCCGATCAGGTCGAACAGCTGCTGCGCATCGATGCCTGCGGCGTGCCCTCGCTCGGAGGCGTGCACTATCCCTGCCAGGTATCGGATTGCCGGCTGCGCCGTAGCAAGGGGCGTGCCTTCCCCGTCGCCCGCATCGCGCAAGAGATAAGCCAAGCCCTCGCGCGGCAAGGCGGCGGGCAGCAATGTGGCGAATGTCGAGAGGCCGCGCGCGAGGCTGGCGCCGGTCCAGGCGCCGACAGGCTGCGGGTGCCAGGTGGCAGCCGTGTGGAGCTGTAGGCTGATACGGCCGGCACGAAGCTTGCCGTTCTCGGCCCTTGCTCTGTCTCCGGCCGCCACCAGCTCGTGTGTGCCGCCGTGAGGCCAGGGATCGCAGAGAACGTTCAATGGCCCGGCACCGAGCCCGGCCGGTCCCACGCACAGCCAACCGCTCGGGAACGTCAGATAGAAGCTCCGGTCGAAGGTGGCATGCACGGTGCCGGTCGCACCATTGCCTATCGCGTGCGCGGCAACCGGCCCTATCAACCGTGCGCTGAGAGCCAGAGGCATGCCGGCATCAGACATGGTCGGCAACGATCTGCGTGCCGGTCTCGCCGCGCAGGGCCGGCATGACCTCCTCGATGTGAGCGATGGTGGCGCGCTCGCCGCCGCCCTCGATGAAGCGGATGGCAGCCTCGATTTTCGGCCCCATGCTCCCTGGCGGGAAGTGTCCTGCGGCGTGTAGGGCCTTGATCTCGGTGAGTGTGACGCGATCTAGCCACCGCTGGCCCGGTTTGCTGAAATCGACGGCAACGCGTGACACGGCGGTCAGGATCATCAGGTCGCGAATGCCGAGCACGTTGGCCATGTGCGCGCTCGTCAGGTCCTTGTCGATGACGGCGGAGATGCCCGTGCGCACGCCTTTGTGGCCTCGCACCACAGGAATGCCGCCACCACCTCCCGCGATGACCACGGTGCCGCGTCGCGCCAGCACCTGGATCAACGAGATGTCGACGATATGGCGGGGTTTCGGCGACGGCACGACGTGACGCCAGCCGCGCCCTGAGTCCTCGCGCATCAACCAGCCGAGCTCATCGCCGATCGCCTTCGCCTGCTCCTTGGTGAAGAACGGACCGACCGGCTTGCTCGGATTATCGAAAGCCGGATCCTTCGGATCGACCTCGACCTGGGTCAGCAGGCAGGCCACGTGGCGGGAGCTATCGGCCTCGCGCAGCGCGTTCTCGAGCGCCTGCATCAGCAGATAGGCAATGCCACCCTGACTGTGGGCGACGCAGATGTCGAGCGGCATCGGCGGGATGCGATCGCGGGTCAGCGCCTGGCGCATCAAGATCTTGCCGACCACCGGGCCATTGCCATGGGTGATCAGCAACTCGTTGCCGAGCAACGCCAAGGGAAGCAGCGACTGCGCCGTGCGCGCGGCGATGATCTTCTGCTCGTCCGCGGTGCCGCGGATCTCCTCCGGATGCGTGGCATTGCCGCCGACGGCGACCACGAGGCGCTTGGGAATGGACCGGTGCTTCGACATGAGCCTGCACCTCCGGGGTTGGCGTTCGCTAGCGCTGCGCGAGGAAGCGGGAGACCTGGTTCATGTCTTTGCCGCCAGCGTCAGTGCCAGCTCGGCGGCGCTTGTGTTGGATGGCGCGACCAGCACGCCGCCCGCCTGCAACCTGGCCAGCTGACGCGATCTCACCTGCGGATCGGCTTCCGTCCCAGTGACCGAGGCGACGACATGCGGCCGGTTGCTCCCGGCCGCGCCGACGATGTCGGCGATTTGGCCCGCCGGGTCTGCGTGTGCGCCAAACCCGATCACCACGTCGAGCAAAATGGTGGAGAGGCTGGTGTCGGCCAGCGCCGCGCGCAGCCTGTCGATGCGGACGGCCGGATCGATCATGGGATGTGGCCGGCCGCGCGTGAACTCGTCGTCGCCGAGATCGATGATGCGGTCGCTCGTTGCGGCTGCGCCATGCAGCGCGTGCGCACCGGGCACCGGCGCATTGGAGGCGACGGAACGTCCCTCGCCGAGCAGGATCAGCTGCGCTTCAGCGCCCAACGTTCCGCCCGAGTAGAGCCCGAGGATCGTGCCGGGCCGTGGCTTTGCAGCTTGCCCGGGATCGTGCGCCTGTGCCAGCGGCGCGTCCAGTGCGCTCTCGGCTGCCGCGCGCAACGTCGAAGCGGCTCGGGCGTTGCCGGGCAAGTCCATGTGCCCGGCTCCCAGAAAGCAGACGGTGAAGGACTTGCTGCTGGACGCCACACGCTCGAGGACGGTGCGAATGACATCGGGGTGCGGCGGTTTGGAGATCAGAACGATGTGCCGCGTGGCCGCGTCCGCATCCAGAAGGTCGATGGCGGCGAGCGTCGTCATCGCGCCGACGTCGCGCGACAGGTCGCGCCCGCCGACGCCGATCGCCTGCGAGATGCCGCGGCCGCCGTGCGCAATCAGGCACGTCACTTCCTGCATCCCGGTGCCGGATGCGCCGATGACGCCGATGTCGCCGCGCGGCACCCGGTTGGCGAAGGCCAACGGCACGCCGCAGATGATGGCCGTGCCGCAATCGGGGCCCATGACCAGCCGGCCGAGCGACTTGGCCTCTTGCTTCAGCGCAACCTCGTCTGCGAGCGGCACGTTATCGCTGAAGATCATGACATCGAGGCCGGCCAGCAGCGCCTTGCGCGCCTCGCCCGCGGCGTAGTCGCCGGGCACCGAGATGAGGGCGAGCGTGGCCTCGGGTTGCGCATCCAGTGCCGTCCGCAGGCTGCGTGGCGTGTGGACGCTCGCTGATTTGGCGGCGGCGCGCGCCGTATCGAGGCCCGCCACGGCAGCCGTCAGCGCCGCTTCGGCAGCCGCGTCCGTCGTCGCTCGTACCGCCAGGACAAGGTCGTTGGCGGTCGCTGTTTCGCCTTCGGAGGCGAGCAACCCGGCTTCCGCGAGAATGCGCTTGTTGGCCGGAGTCCCCGCCATCAATGCGGCGTCCTCGACGCCCGGCATCCCCGCAACCTCGCGTGACAGGCGCATGAGCGCCACGGAATCCAGATAGAAGCCGCGGCGTATCGCGTTGTGTGGTCGTGTGCTCATGATTGTTCCGCCTTCGCGGCAAGTGCGCGGACTGCTGCGGCAAAGCACGCCAGCGGTGCGCGGACCACGCCGGCGCCAACCTGTCCGATGCCCGGCCGCTTGTGTGCAATACCGGTGTTGATCACCGGCGCTATGCCGGTTTCGACGACGAGCCGCGTGTCGATGCCGGTGGCGACGCCGGCGAAGTCGAGTGCGGGAATGGTCCATTCGGGGTTCTGGGCGATCGTGATCTCACCCATGGTGCGCGTGAATACGGACGCCTCCGCCGCCGAGCCCGCACCAACGAAGCCGACCACGGCCGGCGCCGCCGCCATGGCAAAGCCGCCTAGCCCGATGGTTTCGACGATCGCCGAGTCGCCCATGTCGGGATTGGCGTCGGCTGCGGAGTAGCCGGGAAAGTAGAGGCCGACCGGCATCTCGACCGGGGCCGTGAACCAGGCGTCACCCGTGCCGCTCACGCGGATACCGAAATCGGTCCCGTTCCGGCTCATGGCGGTGACGATGGTCGAGCCGGCAATGTCGCGCGCCGGATCGGTCACCGCCTTTCCGAGCGCCATGGCGATGTTGAGAAAGAACTGATCATTCGCGGCCAGAAAGGCCAGCGCCTCGGCAAGGCCGGCTGGACTGTCCGAGGTCCGTGCCAGCCAAGGCGCGATCTCGCGGAGGAACAAGCCCGTGCAGGCCACGTTTCTCTGGTGCATCTCGTCGCCCATGCTGAGACCGCGCGCGATCAGCGGCTTGAGCGGTACGCCTTCCCGCGCGCGCAGGGCGCGGCCGAGAGCGGGGCCCAGGATATCGCGCAACCAGGCCAGACGTTTCAGCACCTCGGCATCGTTGCCGCCGAAACGCATGACCTTGCCGATGCCTTCGTTGATCGTGCAATAGGCGCGGTTCGTAAACGTGCGGTTCTCGACCACCATCACCGGCATCGAGCGCGTGGTCATGCCTGTCATTGGCCCGACGGCGCCGTAGTGATGATTGGGGGCAAAGTGTATCTCGCCGCCGGCGGCCTTCCTTTCCGCCGTGACCAGATCAGGCGCCCAGCCCTCGAACACGATTGCGCCGCAGATCGCCCCCCGCATCGGGCCGCACATGCGGTCCCATGTGATGGGTGGTCCGGCATGCAGGATGATGTTGCCCTTGGCGAGGGCCGGGATCGCCTCGGCGGCCGGTATCACGTCGACCAGCACGGGCTCGCCGGACATGATGCGTTGGACGGCTTCGCGGTTGGCAGCTTCCCTCGAAGCGCCTCTCCACAGTCGCGCCAGCACACCTGCAAGCTCGGCATCGCCGCCGGCCGGCGGGATCCAGTCCACTTGCGAGACTGCCACGCCGGCAGTTGCCAAGTCCTGCGCAAAGCCCGACAGGCCGATGTTGATGACGCTGGGCGGGGACGTCAGAAGACGCGACTGTGCGGGCGTGGCCATGTAAGCGGATCAATCCTTTTCGACGAAGGCCGGTTGCAAGCTATGTTTGACCTTATGCACTTCAGAGCGCTTATTTTCACGAGTTGTAGACATGCTAGCGCGAGGCTCCGGAGAGCGCTATCGAGCTGGGTGGAAGCGGCCTGTTAAGGCTCACTGAGAGCCGGCTCGCCGCAGCGGAGATGGTCATGCAAATCTGTGCACCGACATGACACGACACATGACCAACAGCCGCGGCGATCGCGCCGGTGCCGTCTATCAGGCGCTTCGGCGTGCCATCATCGAGCAAGCGCTGGAGCCGGGCGCGAAGCTTCCCGAGGACGCCATTGGCGAGCGCTTTGGCGTCAGCCGCACGCTTGTGCGGCATGCGCTCGGGCGGCTGGCTAACGAAGGGCTGGTCGAGCTTCGCCGTAACCACGGGGCTGCGGTGGCAAAGCCCAGCTGGGACGAGGCGCACGACATCTTTACCGTGCGGGCCGGCCTCGAGCGCCTGGTCGTGAGCATCCTCGCGCCCGAGTTCACGGCCGAGCAGGCTGCCCGCCTTCGCCGCCACGTGAAGGAGGAAGAGGCGGCCCGCGGCAGCAACGAGCCATTGTCGATCCGCCTGGCCAGCGAGTTCCACATCATCCTGGCCGACATGACCGGCAACAGCCTCCTCGCGCGCTACGTGGCCGAGGTCGCCTCCCGCTTTGGCCTCATTCTGGCCCTCTACGGGCGTCCGCATTCCTCCGAGTGCGCGGTCAGCGAGCACCGGGCCATCATCGACGCCCTGGAAGCCGGCGATGTCAGGCGGGCGAATGCCCTGATGCAGGAGCATCTCGATGCCGTGGCCGGCCGTGCGCTGATCCAAATGAAACCGCATAAGCGCCGTGAGTTGCGTGAAATCCTGGACAGTTACGCCGATGGTAGCGCCGTCAAGACGGGGCAACGCGCGCGGCGCAAGCGATGACTAGGCGCAGCTCTCAGGCTGTGATGCCGGCACGCGTGAGCAGTCGTTCCGCGCTGTCGTTCCAGACATCCATCTGCACGATCTTTCCGCCCTTCACCACGAACCGGTCGACGTAGCGGTTGCCCTCGAACGGCGTGCCGTCGGGCCATTCGCCGTACAGCGTCCCAAGATTGTAGACGATGGTCTCGCCGGCACCCGGGACGACGTCGGTGCGCTCCATCTTCTTCTTCACCCACTTGTAGCGGCCGGCGTTGAAAGCCGCGGTTTCGCTCGGATGGCTGTATTTGCGCCCGCCGGTGAATGTAATTTTCAGGTTCGGCGAGATGTAGGTGGCGGCCGTTTCGGGGTCGGGCACCATGGACGCGACGAGGAAACGCTCCACGATCTGGGCGGCAGCCGAAGTCTCTTCGGTGTGTATGATCGGGCTGGCGGTGGCTCGCATAGTGGCAATCCTCCACGCTCGTCAAGAGAGGCCCAACACAAGGGCTCCCGTCATCTATGGCGCATCCACGGGATACAATCCAGTCTGTAATTGTATGCAACGTAGCCACTGCGCGTATCAGTTGTGCGCTTGGATGCCATAATCTCGGGCAGATACGATCGAACAAATTGTATCCAGCCAAATACCCCTGTGCCATAGTTCGCCGTCGAATTTGCGGTGCCATTTATTTTGCGAAAGGGTCCTGCCATGCGCACGCACGTGCATCCCTCCCTCACCATCTGGCGTTTGCTGATCGTGGCGGCCGCCTTGTTCATGACGCCGCCCGCCAGCGCGCAGGACACCATCAAGCTCGGTCTTGTGGCCGCCATGTCGGGGCAATCGGCCAAGTCGGGTGAGGCTATCGCCCGTGGCCTCAACATCGCCATCGATGAGATCAACGCCAAGGGCGGATTGCTTGGCAAGAAGGTCGAACTCGTCGTCCGCGACGACGAGAGCAATCCTGCCAAGGGCTCGGTTGCGGCGCGCGAGCTGGTGCAGCGCGAGAAGGTGGCCGCCTTGTTCGGCGGGCTCGACACACCGGTGTCGATTGCCATCGTGCCGTTCGCCAACCAGTCGAAGGTGCCGTTCATGGGCGTATGGGCGGCTGGAACTCCGATCACGCGCAACGGCGCGGCGGAAAATTATGTGTTTCGCGTGTCTGCGGTCGACGAGATCGTCGATGTCGCCATGGTCGACTATTCCGTGTCGAAGTACCAGGCCAAGAAGCCCGGTATGATTCTCATCAACAACCCGTGGGGGGAGTCGAACGAGAAGGGCCTGAAGGCTGCGCTTGCCGCCAAGAGCATGCCCTTCGCCGGTGTCGAGAAGTTCGAGACCAACGACGTCGACGTGGTGCCGCAACTCACGCGCCTCAAGGAGGCCGGCGCCGATGTGCTCTATCTCGTTGCCAACGTTGCGCCGTCCTCACAGGTCGTGAAGTCGCTCGACCGCATGGGCTGGAATGTGCCCATTGTCTCGCACTGGGGGCCGTCCGGTGGCCGCTTCACGGAGCTTGCCGGGCCGAGCGCCGCCAAGGTGCACTTCATTCAGACGTACAGCTTCTCCGGCAAGCTCTCAGCCAAGGGCGAGGCGGTGCTTGCGGCCCTCAAGAAGAAATACCCCGACATCAAGACATTAGCCGACGTGACGCCGGCGGTCGGAATTGCCAATGCTTATGATGCGATGCATCTCACCGCGTTGGCGATCGCCAAGGCCGGTTCCACCGAAGGCCCCAAGGTCCGGCAGGCCTTCTATGCCATCGAGTCCTACGATGGGTTGATCAAGTCCTACGCCCGGCCGTTCACAGCCGAGAACCACGACGCGTTGGGCGCCAAGGACTACATCTTTACGCACTTCGTCGAAGGTGAGATCCTGCCGCTGGCCCGCTAGCGCATGCGTCAAGAGACGCTGCGCCGGCAGCGTCTCTGAAAATCCGTCTACTCCCTGACGATACGCACCGGAGGCGCCCATTCTCATCACCTCGGCCGTCCTGAGTGGCTTGGCGCTTGGTTCGATGTACGGGCTGATCGCGCTGGGCTTCCACATCACTTATGTGGTGTCGCACACGGTCAACTTCTCGCAAGGCAGCTCGGTCATGCTGGGCGCGGTGCTGGGATACATCTTCGCCGTGCGTGTCGGTCTGCCGCTTGCCCTCGCCTGCACTCTCGCCATTTTGTGTTGCGCGGTCTTCGGTCTCCTGGTCGAGCGTGCCCTGGTGCGCCCGTTCGCGTCACGCGGCTCGAATGCCTGGCTCATGGCGACCGTGGCCGGCGGCATCGTGCTCGATAACGTGGTGTTGTTCACCTTCGGCAAGGAGCCGCGCAGCTTTCCCGCAATGCTGTCGACGCGGCCCATAGATGTTTTCGGCGCGGGTATTTTCCCGCTGCAGTTGATAATCCCGGCCGTCGGCATCGCCATCGCGACCGCACTCACGCTTCTGCTGAAGCGCACGCGGAGAGGCAAGTCCCTGCTGGCCGTTGTGCAAAATCCCGATGCGGCACGCCTGATGGGCATCGACGTCAGGCGCACCGTGGCGTTCACCTTCGCTCTGTCGACGGCGCTGGCGGGCCTGGCGGGCGTGCTGATAGCGCCGCTTCTCAGCGTTCACTCGGACATGGGCACGCTGTTCGGCATCAAGGCATTCGCCGTTGCCATCATCGGGGGCATCACATCGGCCTGGGGCGTGATGCTGGCGGGCATCGCCTACGGCATCGCCGAGGCGCTAGTCACTGCGCTGCTGGGCTCCAGCCACACCCAGATCGTGATGTTCACGGCGGTGATTGCCGCGCTGGCATTGATGCCCCACGGCCTCTTCGGCCGGGCGCCCGTACGTAAGGTGTGACCGTGGTGCTGGAGCGGACCTTCACCGTTGCGTCCATCCTGGCGGTGACGGCTGCCGGTGTCTCAATCGGCATCTACGGCGAGGGCTACACCATCTTCGTGCTGGCGCTCGTGGCGCTTGCGGTGATGGTGGGCGTCGGCCTCAACATCCTTGTCGGCCTGACCGGCCAGATGTCCTTCGGCCACATCGGTTTCTATGCCATCGGCGCCTACGCGGTCGCGGTGCTGACGCTGCATGGTATCAACTTCTGGGTGGCGCTGGTGATCGCCGGACTGCTGGCCGGCGTCATAGGCGCCCTGCTGGCCTTGCCCGCCATCCGCGTCTCGGGCCCCTATCTGGCGATGATGACGATCGCGTTCGCGTTTATCGTTCACAACACGAGCATCGAGTGGCGCGAGGTGACCGGCGGCCAGAACGGGCTCATGAACATACCGCAGTCGGCACTTGGCGAGGCTCTGGCAGGTGAGCGCGGCGTCGCGCTCGTTGCGTGCGTGCTCGCCGGTCTGTCGCTCTATTTCTTTCACAGGCTGGCGCGCAGTTCCTGGGGCATGGCGATGGTTGCCGTGCGCGATTCCGAGGTCGCGGCGCGTGCCATCGGCTTCCGTCCGGTCATCGTCAAGACCATTGCCTTTGCCCTTTCGGCGGTGCTGACGGCTGTTGCCGGTGGTTTGTTCGCCGCACTCTTCACGTTCGTCGCGCCCGACAGTTTCCCGTTCTCCCAGTCAATTCTCTTCCTGCTTGCGGTGATCGTCGGAGGTGCCGGCTGGACGCTCGCACCGGTGATCGGCGCCGGCGTGATCGTGGTGCTGCCCGAACTCATCTCGCATCTGGCGGAATATCGCCTGCTCGTCTTCGGCGCGTTGCTGCTGGTAGTGCTGTGGCTGGCGCCCGAGGGCGTGATCGGGACGCTGGCGCGCCTCGTGCGCCGCCGCGAGCACGGCGGACCCGCAACCAACTCTCTCGGTGCGTTTCTCGGCGCGGAACGCAAACCTGCGCCCCTGACCGTCAACGGCCTGACGATTGCCTTCGGCGGTGTGCGGGCCGCCACGGATGTGGCGCTGAGGGCCGAGCCCGGCCGTGTCACCGCGCTGATCGGCCCGAACGGCGCCGGCAAGACAACGGTCCTCAACATGATCGGCGGCTTCTATAAACCCGACGCCGGCAGCATCCGGCTCGGCGATACGGAGCTCGCCGGCGCATCTGCATCCGATGTCGCGCGCGGCGGCATCGCGCGCACATATCAGACGACGCAGCTGTTCGGCTCTCTGAGCGTCATCGAGAACGTGATGCTTGGCCTGCGCCGCGGCCGGCTCGGACAGCCCTTCGCGGATGCCGCGACCGCCGATGATCGCTGCGACGCGGATGGCCTGCTTGCCTTCGTCGGCTACAAAGGCCCGCGCGGCGTGCGCGCGTCGGATCTTCCGCACGTCGACCGGCGCCTGGTCGAGATCGCCCGGGCGCTCGCCACCCGCCCCAGTGTCCTGCTGCTGGATGAGCCTGCCGCCGGCCTCATGCGTGCCGACAAGGTCCTGCTCACGGATGTGCTGCGCCGGCTGGCCGATGCCGGCCTTGCCGTCATTCTGGTCGAGCATGACATGCCTCTGGTCATGGGCATTTCCGACCACATCGTCGTGCTGGATGCCGGCCGGCCGATCGCAGCCGGAACGCCCGAGGCGATACGCAACGAAGCCAAGGTGCGGGAGGCCTATCTCGGCAGCGGCGACATGCCGTCTCGCCCGCGTGCATCGCCCTTGCCGGCAAACCCTGAGGTCATCCTCGCGGCCAGCGATCTCAAAGCCGGCTATAGCGCCATCGCGGTGCTCGAAGGCATTGCCTTCGACGTTGGGAAGGGTGAGCTCGTGGCGATGCTCGGCGCCAACGGAGCCGGCAAATCGACCACCATGCGTGCCCTGAGCGGCCTGTTGCGGCCGGTGACGGGCTCCATCAATTTGGCGGGCGTCCCGATCGAGAAGCGGCCCGCCCACGATATCGTTCGTGCCGGCCTTGTCCTGGTACCTGAAGGCCGCCAGGTGTTTCCCGAGCTCAGCGTTCGCGACAATCTCGTGCTCGGCGCGCACGCACGCAACGACGCCGGCATCCAAGCCGATGTCGATGCCATGCTGACCCGCTTTCCACGCCTGAGGGAGCGCTTGGACCAGCGCGCCGGGCTGCTCTCCGGCGGCGAGCAGCAGATGCTCGCCATCGCGCGCGGCCTCATGAGCAAGCCGCGTGTGCTTCTGCTCGACGAGCCGTCCCTGGGCCTGGCACCGGCCATCATCGAGGACCTGTTCGCTACGTTGGCCGACCTGCGCGATCGCGGCGTCACGGTCCTGCTGGTCGACCAGATGGCCGCGCTGGCGCTGAAAGTCGCCGATCGTGGCTATGTGCTGGAATCAGGCCGCATTGTCCGTGCGGATGCTGCTGCTGCCCTGGCGCATGATCCGGCACTCGAAGCTGCATACCTCGGGGACCTCAAGGCTGCGGAGTGAGGCATGGCGTTTGATCTCGTGCTGCGCAATGCGCTGGTTCCTGGAATAAACGAGCCGCTCGTCAGCATCGGCATTCGCGATGGACGCATCGCCGCTATCGCGCCCGACCTTCCTGTGGGCGACAGTCTGGTGGAAGACCTCGCCGGCGCTCTGGTTTCGCCGGGATTGGTGGAGACGCATATCCATCTCGACAAGTCGTGCCTCATCGATCGCTGCGCCATCGTCGAAGGGACGCTCAAGGAAGCCATCGCCGAAACGGCGCGGCTCAAGCGGGCATTCACGGAGGAGGACATCGCCCAACGCGCCCGCCGCACGCTCGAGCGTAGTCTCACCCACGGCACGATGCACATGCGCACGCATGTCGAGGTCGATCCGCGCGTCGGCCTCAAGAGCTTTCGCGCCGTGCGGCGGCTGGCGCGAGACTACGCCTGGGCCGTCGACCTCGAGATCTGCATCTTCCCGCAGGAAGGCCTCACCAATGACCCCGGCACCGAGGAGCTGCTGATTGAAGCGTGCCAGGAGGGCGCCGATCTGATCGGCGGATGTCCCTACGCCGACACGCAGCCCGCCGAGCACATCGCCCGCATATTCGCCATTGCGCGGCGGTTCGACCTCGACATCGATTTTCACCTCGATTTCGATCTCGACACTACCTGGATGCATCTCGACGAGGTGATGCGCCAGACCAGGGCTGCCCGCTACGGCGGCCGCGTGGCCGTCGGTCACGTCACGAAGCTGTCGGCCATGCCATCCGCCCGGCAACTCGAGATCGCGCGGCAACTCGCTGAGTGTGGTGTTGCCGTGACCGTGCTGCCGGCCACTGATCTGTTCCTGATGGGGCGCGACGCTGACTGCAACGTGCCGCGCGGTGTGACCCGCGCCGACCGTCTCGCCGCGCATGGCGTTACGTGCTCGCTCGCCACCAACAACGTCCTCAATGCGTTCACTCCTTTGGGGGACGCCTCGCTGATCCGCATGGCCAATCTGTACGCCAACATCGCCCAGCTCGGCCGGCGCGAGGACTTCGAGCAGTGTTTCGAGATGGTCACCGGCGCTGCAGCCCGCCTGATGAACCTTGCGGGCTACGGCGTGAAGGTCGGCAATCAGGCCGATCTCGTCGTGCTCCCCTGCCATAGCCGCGCAGCCGCGGTCGCCGAGCTCGCCCAACCTCTGATGGGGTTCAAGCGGGGGCGCAAGAGCTTCACGCGGCCGCCGGCCGCCCTTCACACCGCCGCCGCGACCTGACTTGGCGAAGCAGTTGCCGCAAGACCGGTCAGCCTGTGCAGGGCATTCTAGCGCCCACCGGCCACCCGCCGGGACCACACGAAACGGCTAGGCTGTCCGATCAGGGTTGCTAATCGTTTCTATTAGATCAATGCATTTTGAGAATCGCCGGTCAGCGGTCATTTTCCGCCGCTTCCAACAGCTGACAGAATGAAAGTGATTTTCCGATGAAAATTTCCGTAAGCAAACCTCAGAGCACACCCGGCAGTATCAATGCCGCAGCCCCTCGTTGGGGAACCGTTACGGCGATCCTGGCCATATTCGTTGCGGTCGCAGCTGCATTCCTCATCGATCCCTGAAGCACCCGCCGCAGCAAAGGAGTCCGGCCAGCACGGCGGGATCGATGGTGCCGAGGAGCGCTTTGACCGCTGGCGTTGAAACACCGAACAGGGCAGCGGATAGCAGGGCAAGGGACGACGGCATGCTAGTTCATACAAATGGGTAGCGATGCGGCTGGAAGCGCCAACCGATTCCATTGCCACGGGTGAGAAATGCGAATTGAGCCGGGAGGCCGAGGATCAGCGCCGCAATGAAGCGGCGGTACTTCAGCCAGATGGTCCGGCGATCGATCCCGCTCTGTAGAGAATCCGCGCCGGCAGGAGTGCAACAAAACAGCCACATCAACGCGTTAGCGAAAAGTGGGTCACCAATCTGTTCCAAGGATTAGCGCGGTTTTCCAACGGCCGTGTCCCACTGATGCCAAGCAAAAAGCGGCCAATAGCGCAGAAGAAGGCCGACGAACCCCTTCACTGAGCCCGTCGCGGCAGAGGGCTGTGCTGTCGCGGACCGCGACGCTGGTTGCCTCGGTTGCCATCGAGACGACGATCCCGGTCGCCTTCCAGCGGCGTCAGGATGGGTTGCTACCGGCCCGGCATCCGCTGTTTCGCTTGCGCCGGCCGCTTCCAGATCATGATCAGAAATTGCTCAGGCTGGCGTAAGGACCCGGCGCCCTCCCCGAAGTACCACTGCCGCCCCCGCAGAGGGCAAATCTGCATTTCAGAGGAGACACTGCACATGCGTCACTTCCGTATTGTCGGCGTGGCGGCCATCCTGGTCACAGCCGCCATCGCTCCATGGAGCCAAGCTTCCGCGACGAAGGCGCCTGCCGCGGCGGCGCGCGTCGCCCCGGCGGGATATCAGACCCAGATGGTCACGCGGCGCCCCAGCGGCCCTGTGGTCCGTGATCACAGGGCCAATTCAGCCCCTAAAAAGGTGATCAGGGCCGGCAGAAACTACGACAAAGTCCGCGGTCGGGACCAAGTGATCGTAAACGGCAAGCGCGTGCCCCGCAAAACGGGGTAGGCGTAATCGCAGGGTCGAGCGACAGTGCGTGCGCAGCTGCACAACCGCTCCCCGCTCGACCCTTTGCGCATATGCGCACGCTGAAATATTGCGTGCCTTTCAGCAGCTCCTCTCAGCATCGATGTAACCCTGACACGGGTGCGATGGCCGCCCCTCGGCATGATGTCCGAGCGCGCATGGAGCAAGCAGACTCTCAAAATCGATGCGCCTCTTGCTGCAGGTCGGGCTGCCAGCCCGGCGCCGATCCGCGGCAGCCTCGTGTGGCTCGCCGCCCATAACCACGTGAGGCGCGGGCGCGTCCGCCGTTTCGGCTGAGCATCGCCAGGCACGTGCACTGCGAGATCAGGGAATGCTCAGGCCAGCATAAGGACTGATGTTCCGGTCGGCACTATACCCACCGCCATCGCTGCGGCAGACGCGGCGCAACAGAACCGAGGAAGGAGCCAAAGATGAACCTGTACGTAATCCGTCGCCCCAGTGCGTGGGCGAGCATGCAGGAGCTGGAAGCGGCCGGTGCCAAGTCAGCGCGTATCGGCAACGATGAGATGCCCGATCGCGTGCGCTGGATCCGCAGCTACGTCGTGCACGAGCCCGACGGCCGCATCGGGACATTCTGCGTCTATCAGGCGCGCGATCCCGAATCGATCCGCGAGCACGCGCGTCGTGTCGGCATGCCCGGCGAGGAGTTCTACGCCGTCGCCGCTACGGTCGTGGTGAGAGACGATCCGGCCGAAGCGAAAGGCGCTGCCGAATAGGGGCGCCGCCGCGATCGCCGGCTTCCCGTCACCACTGCAATCAGATCATGCCGGGAAGCCGGCACAAGCTCAGGACCAGAACAATGACGATCCGAACCGTGCTCTCAACGATGGCGGCAATCTGTGGCGCGATGGCGCTGATGTTGTCGCTTGTCTCCATGCCTCAACCCGACACCGCTCGAGGCGCTGCTCAAGCGGGATATCAAGGCGCGCCGATCATGCTCGATCGCCACGCCAATGCAGATGCGATCACCGAGAGATAACAAAGGAGATGACCATGAACCTCATATCGATACTTTCCAATAGCGCCCAACACGGCACATCCCATCGCCTGTTCCACAATGCAGGCGTGGCTCTCAAAAGTGCCTGGTCGGCATATCTGAAGCGCCGCCTGCATCTGCACGCGTGCACGCAACTGCATGCCATGAGCGATCGCGAGCTCAGGGACATTGGACTATCGCGATCCGAGATTGAAGTTGCCGTCAGAGGTCCAGATACCGCGGCTCCGCATCACCTGCGCAGCCGGCACTACTGATCTCGCAACTGGTTGCAGACCCATGCGGACCGGTTGCCTCGATTTTTGGGGGCGCGTCATCCTATGGCCGCCCCCTGTTTGCCGTGGCGCACGCGAAGTCCTCAGCGCGCGACCGCGATCCATGCCATTTGCCGATCAAGGACGCAGCTGAGATCGTGCAGCCCGGTCGTCGACTACAGGCGCTGTTGCAAAGCTTCGATCCGGTGTTTCAGCTTGTCGGATCCAAGCTCGCTGGCGACGGCGGACGCGGCCCTGATCTCCGCAGCCGCACCGTCGGCGTCCCCGACTTCCAAAAGCAAGCTTGCGATTTCAAGGCGCAGCCGCGTCGCGTTCAGCCGGGATTCGACGCTGATCCAGAGCTGACGGGCGAGATGCATATGGCGCAAAGCCTCGTGTACGTCCCCACGCTGACGCCTGGCGAGTTGGGCGGTTGCCTCGTTGGTCAGCGCCCGGATCGACGGCATCGGCCAGCGCTCTCCGTTGCCCGCGAGTTCGTCGATCAGCCCCTGCGCCCTGTCGTAACGCCCGGCACAGGCCGAGACATAGGCCAGATGAGCGAGAAGAATGCCTTGCCGTTGCAGCGTCCACCAACTCTTGCCAATGAGGCTGCGCTCGAGGCTCGCATACGCCGCCTCGGGCTGGCCCTGCTCCAGGAGAAGCATGGCATTGCCGGGCTCCGGATTCCAGCCGAGGGCATAGCAATTTTCATAAGCCGCGGAAGCCGCGCTGGTGTTGCCGATTGCGGAGTGGATGTCGCCGAGAACACGATGTGCATCGCCGATCGCCCATGGCGCATCATCGGAGAGGCGCGACAGCGCGCCATTGATGTGTACCAGGGCATCCTGGAGGGAGCCGCGTATTCCGAGCACCTCGGCGCGGTGCAAATGGCATGAGCCGGACAGCTCCATGCCGTTCTCCCGGCAGAATCCCTGGTAGCTCAGCGTCCACTGGTTCGCGCGTGCCCAATCGCCGAATGTCCGGCAGGCCCACAGGATATTGCAATAGAGCGTACTGCCCGTAATCGGATCGACATCACTGGAGAGCGCAAGGGCGGCGGCGTGATCCTGATCCATGAGGCCCGCATGCGTGTCCCCGAGGCTGAGCTTGAAAAAGCCCCGATACATGAGACCCAGAGCTTCAACACGGCCACTGCCGCGGCGCCGGCCCAGGTCGTAGGCGGCATCGGCCCACTTGACGGCCTGCTCGGGATCGCTCTCGAAAGCGGCAACGCGCGACCGCATCCAAAGGGCCATGCCTCTGGGCTCGGACTCCGGTGCGGGACACGTCAGGTCCTCGCTCCTGGCAAGCCAGCCTTTGGAGACTGCCCCCTCTCCGCGCTCCAGATGCAGGGTCGACAGGGTAACGGCATTTTCCGCCGCCGCATCCTGGTCACCTGCCTTTGTGTTGGCTGCAACGCAACGAACAAGCACGGGAATGGCGTCCGTGGGCCGTCCAAGGCACTGCAGAGACAGTGCAAAATTGTCGAGATCCTTGGCCGTGAGCGAGGTTGAGTGATCCGCTCCCTTGTAGAACTCCGCCGCGTCGGACCAGCGCTGATCCAGGACGGCTTGCCGTGCCTCGTCGAGGTTGCGGACGGTGACAGCGGCTTGAGCCTGTTGTGCGTGGATTGCCGGCTCCGGGCCAACGTACCTGTAGCCGTTGCGGGAGAAGTTGCGGACTGCATCCTCCAAGCCGCCCTCGCGCAGTGAGCTTCGAAGCAAGCTGATGGCTCGTTGCAGCGAATTGTCGGTCACCGTCACGCCCGGCCAGAGCGTGTCGAGCAGCTCGTCCTTGGAGACGACGCGTTCGCGATTCTGGATCAGGAAGACGAGCAGGTCGAAAACGCGCGGCTGGAGCGGCATTTCGCGGTTCGCCAGCCACAACGCGCGACCCGGCTTATCGAGGCGAAACGGACCGAACTCGATGCTCATCTGGACCACTGCTTGCACACGCCGCTCAAGATCAGGATTTGCTCAGGTCCGCGTAAGGACCATGTGCCCGGTCGTCACTATACCACGGCTATCGCAAGCGAAAACGCCACAGAACAGCAAAGGTGAAGGACAGGAGCATGCCATCATGAAACGCGTTGCAATTTTCGGATATGCCGTCGTCTGCTACATGGTTTTTCTGCTCGCCTTCCTCTACGCCATCGGCTTCACCGCCGGCGTGGTGGTACCCAAGGCCATCGACACCGGCGAACCCATCCAGGGGTGGAAAGCGGCACTCATCAACGTGCTTCTGCTGTCCATCTTTGCGGTCCAGCACAGCCTCATGGCGCGACAGCAATTCAAGGCATGGTTTACGCGCTTCGTGCCCCGCTCCATCGAGCGCAGCACCTACGTGCTGTGTGCAAGCAGCGCCTTGTTGCTCCTGTTCTGGCAATGGCAGCCGATTCCCGGTCATGCTTGGCAGCTCAATGGTCACCCGATTGGCATCGCTCTCGTCGCCTTGAGTTTCCTTGGCTGGCTGATCGTCCTGGCCAGCACGTTCATGATCAGTCACTTCGAGCTCTTTGGCCTCAAGCAAGCCATTGCGAGCCAGGTCGGTGCCGCCGAGCAGCCGCGCATGAAGACACCGTTGTTGTATAAATTCGTGCGGCACCCGATCTATCTCGGTTTCATCATTGCGTTCTGGGCCGCGCCCGACATGACCTACGGGCACTTGCTATTCGCGGCGGTGACAACCGCCTACATCTTCGTCGGCATTGCGCTGGAGGAGAGGGACCTGGTTGCCCTGTTCGGGGAGGAGTATCTGCGCTACCGCGCGCGCGTGGCGATGCTCGTACCCTGGCGAACCAATTGACGTCGTTCCGCCGGGGACAGATCAGCGGTCATAAGAACAGGGACAGCATCGCTGAATCCCCGGGCATCAGGATAACGAGCTTAGCGGGACCGCCAGCGAGCAATCGCGAAGGTCATGAGGCCAATGGCTGTGATGATGAGATTGTTGGCTGGCGCTGCCTGTGTGTCGATTGAGATGCGGGGCATGACCAACCCAACAATCGCAACCACCATGACGACAATCCCCACAATCATGAACATGCGTGCCATCGTCCGCATTCCCAATCCGGGCACGATAGTTTTTTTACGGCTCCCGGACCGGAACCTTCAAGACATTGGTTTTGCTGCCTAGTAAGCCCTGGTTTCGAGCTGTCCGACGCAACGCTCGGCACGTACCGGCCAAGGCATGGTTTGGACATAGCCAATTTCCTGGCCGGATCGCTTGCGTCTTTTGTTGCGATGCATCAAATTGTGTGCGACGCACAATCGAGGCTCGTCGTTGCAAAAGCAGCCATCAGACGCATCTCTCAAGATTCTTGTCATCGATGAGAATCCCGTCCGCTCGGCCATTCTCGAGGCGGGACTGCGAGAGGCCGGCTTCGTCAATGTGGTCCATGTCGCCGAAATGACCGGCTTGTTGGACCAAGTCTATCGCATCGATCCCGATGTCATCCTGATCGATCTGGAAAACCCGAGCCGCGATGTGCTCGAGCAAATGTTTCAGGTGTCGCGCATCGTGCGGCGTCCGATCGCCATGTTCGTGGATCAGTCCGACCGCGGCACGATCGAAGCTGCGGTGGATGCAGGTGTGTCTGCCTACATCGTGGACGGGCTCAAGAAGGAGCGCGTCAAGAATATCCTCGACCTCTGCATCTCCCGGTTCAATGCCTTTGCCCGTCTGCAAGACGAGCTCGATCGCACGAAGAGCGCGCTCGAGGAGCGCAAGATCATCGACCGTGCCAAGGGCATTTTGATGAAGGCCAAGGGCCTGACGGAAGACAACGCCTACGCTTTGCTGCGCAAGACGGCCATGAACGAGAAACGAAAAATCGCCGACGTCGCGCAGTCGGTCATTACCGCGTCGGAGCTTTTCAAGTGAGCAGTGGCATCAAGCTCAAGATCGGTTTCATTCCGCTTGCGGATGCGGCAGCGCTGATCGTTGCGGTCGACAAAGGGTTTGCCGCCAATCAAGGCCTGGACGTCGAGCTCGTTCGCGAGGTGTCCTGGTCCAACATCCGCGACAAGCTGAACGTTGGCGTCTTCGACGCAGCCCATCTGATTGCGCCCGTCGCCATTGCATCCACATTGGGCCTCGGTCACGTTCGCGTGCCCATCGTGGCGCCGTTCGGTCTGGGCGTGAACGGCAACGCCATCACGATATCGCCGCTACTGCATGCTGCGATGCTCGAATTTGCCGACGGCGACATTCTCGATCCGATGGTGTCGGCGCGGGCGCTCAAGCGCGTGGTCGAGAGCCGCAAAGCCAGAGGCGCCGAACCGCTGACGTTCGGCATGACGTTCCCGTTCTCCACCCACAACTATCATATCCGGTTCTGGATGGCGGCGGGGGGCGTTGACCCGGACGAAGACGTGCGCCTCGTCGTGCTGCCACCGCCCTACATGGTCGATAGTCTTGCGAACGGGCACGTCGATGGTTTCTGCGTCGGCGCGCCTTGGAATTCCGTGGCTGTGGACCTCGGTGTTGGCGTCATCCTCCACTTCGTAAGCGAGATTCTCTCGCGGGCGGCAGAGAAACTGCTTGGCGTCCGCGCCCGCTGGGCGGAAGAAAATCCCGACACGCTCCTGCGCCTCGTGCGCGCCCATCGCAAGGCCGCCGCGTTCATCGAGGATCACGCCAATCATGAGGAGGTCGCGGCGATACTGGGAGCTCCCAACCGCATCGACGTGGCCTCAATCCTCGCTGTGCCAAACCGTGCCGGCGTTGCTGCCGAGGTCATCAACCGCACGCTCAGCGGCCGCTTGAAGGTTTCTCCTGACGGCACGGTGAGGGCGAGCGATCGCTACCTGATGGTCGGCCGTCGAGGTGCAGCGCGGCCTGATCCCGTACAGATGGCGTGGCTTTATGCGCAGATGGTGCGGTGGGGTCAGGCTCCGTTGTCAGCGGAGAATCTCGCACTCGCCAAGTCAGTCGTGCGCTCGGACATCTTCGATGCCGCGCTACCCGGCGAAAGCGGCGACCGTTCAGGTGAGCCCGCCGATGGCATCGGCGCCTTCACGGGGCCGCTGTTCAATGCCGACGACATCGCCGGTTACCTCTCGAGCTGGAGCATCAAGCGCCGCTCTTGACACCTGGCGCGTGTCGGCCGGGCTTGATTGCGGTGCACAATTTTTCTGCATCGTGCTTTGGCGGCAGGCAAATCGCGACACGCTTGGTCGACTTCGGATCTCCGATAACTAATTGGTATTTCGTGCGTTTCGCGAGTTCTCGGCGAGTGGCACAAAGCTTGTATTAGTCCAATTCGAAAGCAGCACCGCCGAGGGCGACGGTGCCGCGTGGTCCAACGAAGGGCCGGACAGCAACGCCGCTGACCACGAGGTGCCGACACGCGCCTTGGGCAGCGGTTTTTTGTTGGTTTCGCGGCTTGCAATGCGCCGCGTCACCAACACAGCAGCGACGGGGACATGATGCCGAACCGCACGAAATCTGACACGTCCAGATCTGCAGTCCTGACGCGCCGCGACATGCTGAAAGCGACATCGGCGACAGTCGCGACGGCCACGCTCATGTCGGCAGTGAAGGCGGCATTTCCCGCCGGCGTGTTCGCGCAAGGCGCAGGACCGGAGGTCAAGAAGGCAACACTTGGCTACATCGCGCTGATGGATGCCTCTCCGCTCGTCGTTGCCAAGGAGAAGGGCTTCTTCGCCAAGCACGGCATGCCCGACGTCGAGGTTGCCAAGCAGGCGTCCTGGGGTGCCACGCGCGACAACGTCGTGCTGGGTTCGGAGAACAATGGCATCGATGGCGCACACATTCTCACGCCCATGCCGTACCTGATCTCGACCGGCAAAGTGACGCAGAATAACGTGCCGACGCCGATGTACATCCTGGCCCGGCTCAACCTGGATGCCCAGGCAATCTCCGTCTCCAACGAATACAAGGACCTCAAAGTCACCGCCGATGCCTCTCCGCTCAAGGCCGCCTTCGAGAAGAAGAAGGCCGAGGGCAAGGAGGTGAAGATCGCCATGACCTTCCCCGGAGGTACGCACGATCTATGGATCCGCTACTGGGTAGCCGCGGGCGGCATCGATCCGGACAAGGACATCTCCACCATCGTGGTGCCGCCACCGCAAATGGTGGCGAACATGAAGGTCGGCAACATGGATGCCTTCTGCGTGGGCGAGCCGTGGAACGAGCAGCTCGTCAACCAGGGAATCGGCTTCACGGCGTGCACGACGGGCGAGATCTGGTCGAAGCATCCGGAAAAAGCGCTCGGCATGCGCGCTGCGTGGGTGGACAAGAATCCCAAAGCCGCGCAGGCGCTGCTGATGGCCGTCATGGAGGCCCAGCAGTGGTGCGAAAAAATGGAAAACAAGCAGGAGATGTCGGAGATCGTCGGCAAGCGGCAATGGTTCAACGTCCCCGTGCCGGACATCATCGGCCGCGCCAAGGGCGATATCAATTACGGCAACGGTCGCGTGGAGAAGGGCACCAGCCAATACATGAAGTTCTGGAGCGAGCACGCGTCCTACCCCTTCAAAAGTCACGATCAGTGGTTTGTCACGGAAGACATCCGTTGGGGCAAGTTCGAGCCGACGACGGATGTGAAGGCGCTGGTCGACAGGGTGAACCGCGAAGACTTGTGGCGCGAGGCGGCCAAGGCACTGTCGGTGCCGGCCTCCGACATCCCCGCATCGTCATCGCGCGGCAAAGAGACGTTCTTCGACGGCAAGGTCTTCGATCCCGAGGATCCCATGGCGTACCTGAAGTCCCTGTCGATCAAGCGCGCTGCGGTGTGAGTTTGACGCGGATTGCCAAACACACAACGGAGAGCGCCGGCATGGCCAGCACGACCGCAGCGAAACTCATCGAACCGACGACGGGCACGTCGCAGATTGCAACTGCAATGCGGCCGCAGCCCGTTGCGTCCGTAGTGCCGTTTCCGTCGCGCCACCGTTCCGGGCGTCTGTTGGCTTTCGCCAAAGAGGCAGCGGCACGTGTGATCCCACCCATCGTTGTGCTCGCGTTGATACTGGTCATCTGGCAGATCGCCGCCTCCGGTCCGCAAGCGACCCTGCCGACTCCGCTCAAGATCTGGCAGGACTCCAAGGATCTCATCGTCGATCCATGGTTCGTGCTTGGACCGCAGGACATCGGCCTGGGTTGGCGTGTGCTCACCAGTCTGCAGCGTGTTGCTGTCGGTTTCGGACTGGCGGCGGTTGTCGGCGTGGCGCTCGGTGCCTTGGTGGGGCAAAGCCAATGGGCGATGCGCGGCCTCGATCCTATTTTTCAAGTGCTGCGCACTGTGCCGCCACTGGCATGGCTGCCGATCGCCCTCGCGGCGTTTCGTGACAGTGCGCCCTCGGCGATCTTCGTCATCTTCATCACGGCGATCTGGCCCGTGATCATCAACACGGCGGTCGGCATCCGCAATATTCCACAGGACTACCGCAACGTGGCTTTGGTTCTGCGCCTGAACCCGGTGGAGTTCTTCTGGCGCATCATGGTGCCGTCGGCTGCGCCCTACATTTTTACGGGGCTCAGGATCGGCGTTGGCCTTTCGTGGCTCGCGATCGTTGCTGCGGAGATGCTCACCGGCGGCGTCGGCATCGGTTTCTTCATCTGGGATGCGTGGAACTCGTCGCGGCTGTCCGACATCATCGTCGCGCTCGTCTATATCGGTATCATCGGCTTCCTGCTCGATCGCCTTGTCGCGCTGATCGGCCACTTCGCCACTCGCGGCGTTGCGGCGACCTGAGGAGAGCTGACATGATCGCACCGGTCACACCCGCCTCACACACCATCTCGACACCACTGGCCGCAGGCCGGCCCTTCCTGCACATTGACGGCGTCAGCAAGTCGTTCGTCCGCGGGGCGTCGCGCAGTGACGTGCTGACCGACATCGATCTCAGGATCGACCAGGGGGAATTCGTCGCCATCATCGGGCATTCGGGTTGCGGGAAGTCGACCCTGCTCAACATCGTCGCCGGCCTGCTCGATGTTACAACCGGCGCGGTGCTGTTGGAGAACAAGGAGGTCAACGAGCCGGGGCCGGATCGCGCCGTCGTCTTCCAGAACCATTCGCTGCTGCCGTGGCTCACAGTCTATGACAACGTGCGGCTAGCTGTGGACAAGGTGTTCTCCGGAACAAAGTCTCGTGCCGAGCGCGACGCCTGGACCATGCACAATCTCGAGCTTGTGCAAATGGCGCATGCCAAGGACAAGCGCCCGATGGAAGTCTCGGGCGGCATGAAGCAGCGTGTCGGCATCGCGCGTGCGCTCGCCATGCAGCCTAAAGTGCTGCTGCTCGACGAGCCGTTCGGTGCACTCGATGCCCTGACGCGAGCGCATTTGCAGGATTCCGTCATGGAGATCCACCGGCAACTGCGCAACACCGTGCTCATGATCACGCATGATGTGGACGAGGCTGTGCTGCTCTCCGATCGCATCGTCATGATGACCAACGGTCCTGCGGCCACGATCGGCGAGGTGCTGGACGTCGAGCTGCCGCGGCCACGCAAGCGGCTCGAGCTCGTCGATAACCCGGCCTACATCCACGCGCGCGCAGCGGTTCTCGAATTCCTCTACGCCCGGCACAAAGCCCCTGCACTGCAAGCGGCTGAGTAAACGGAAACCTCGCACCGGAGACGCCCGATGAAACGTCGGTTGCTTGTCGTCGGCAATGGAATGTGCAGCCTGCGCCTTCTCGAAGAGGTGATGGCTCTCGCAGCCGATCGCTTCGAGATCACTGTTGTCGGCGCAGAAGCCGCTCCGGCCTACAATCGCGTGTTGCTGTCGCCGCTGCTTGCGGGCGAGCTGTCGCCGGCGGATGTCGAGCTGAAGCCGGCGGAGTGGTATGCGTGCAACGGTATCACGCTGCATGTCGGCCAACCCGTGGTCGCGATCGACAGCGATCGGCGTTTGGCCACGCTTGGCGATGGGCAACGCGTACCATTCGATATCTGCGTGCTGACGACGGGATCAGAGCCGATCCGCCTTCCGCTCTCTGGCGGCGACCTTGAAGGCGTGACCACGTTCCGCTCGATGCAGGATGCCCATGCCTTGCGGTCGGCCGCTGAAACGGGAACGCCGGCTGTTGTCATCGGCGGCGGGTTGCTCGGCATCGAGGCGGCCTATGGTCTCGCTCGCGCTGGTGCCGAGGTCACGCTGGTCCACCTTGTTGATCGCCTGATGGAACGGCAGCTCGATGCCGATTCTGCGCGGCTGTTGGCTGCCGCGTTAGATGCGAAGGGCATTCGCGTCGTTCTTGAGACCACCGTCGGCACCATACGTGGTCGGGGTCGCGTCGAAGGCGTCGAACTGACGAACGGGCAAAGCCTTGCCTGCGGTCTTGTCGTGATGGCTGTTGGTGTTCGCCCGTCGATCGCGCTCGCGCGTGAAGCCGGCTTGAGCACCAACCGCGGCATTCTGGTCGACGATCGGATGGCGACTTCGGCGGAAAGCATTTTTGCGCTCGGAGAATGCGCCGAGCATCGCGGGCAATGCTACGGCCTGATCGAGCCCGGATACGAGCAGGCCAAGATCCTGGCGCATCATCTTGCCGGGCGCGCCAGCTCCTACGAGGGTTCCGTCGTCGCCACGAGCCTCAAGGTGTCGGGAATCCCGGTGTTCTCGATCGGTGCCTTCGACGATGCGCTGGCTCAGTCCATCGTCCTCGAGGACCGCGAGGCTGCCGTCTATCGCAAACTCGTCGTGCGTGACGGGCGCCTGGTCGGTGCCGTGCTGTATGGCGATACATCGGATGCTCTCTGGTATCGGCAACTGATCGGGCAGCGAACGCCCGTTGCTGCGTTCCGTGACGTGCTTGCCTTCGGCAAAGCCTACGCGGAGGCGGCCTGATGAGCGGGCAGGATTTCACGGACGAGCAACGCCGCTATCTGGAGGGCTTCGTCTCCGGCATGCAGGCGCGGCGTGCGGCGCAGGGGTTGCAACCACTGGCCGGCACCGGTGGTGCGGTCGCGCCGTCTGGGCCTGACAAAGAGCACTTGGCAGCCATGGGGCGCTTCGAGGCGCAGGGCAGGAAACTGTCGGCGGAGGAAAAAGCCAAGCGGGACGAGCATCCCTTCGACGCCTACACGCGGTTCAAGGCAGAGAGCGCGAAAGGCCAGTTTCCCAAGGGCATCGACAATTTCCGTTGGCGCTTTCATGGCCTGTTCTATGTGGCGCCTACGCAAAACTCGTACATGTGCCGCCTGCGCATTCCCAACGGCACCCTGAGCCACTGGCAGTTCGCTGGCGTGGCCGATCTCGCCGAGAAGCTCGGCGGCGGCTACACGCACGCGACGACCCGCGCAAACTTGCAGATCCGCGAGATCATGCCGGACAACGCTGTGGCGTTGATCGAAGGGCTGGAAGCGCTCGGTATCACGACCAAGGGAACGGGCGCCGATAACATTCGCAACGTGACGGGCTCGCCCACCGCCGGCATCGACCCTCAGGAGTTGATCGATACACGTCCTTATGCGCGCGCCTGGCACTATCACATTGCCAACGATCGCTCGCTGTTCGGGCTGCCGCGCAAGTTCAATGTGGCCTTCGACGGCGGCGGCATCATTCCTGTTCTGGAGGATACGAACGACATTGCCTTCACCGCCGTCACGGTGGAGACAGGCGCCGGTGTGGAGGCCGGCGTGTGGTTCCGTCTCGGCATCGGCGGCATTACGGGGCACGAGGATTTCGCCAAGTACGGCAACGTCTATGTGAAGCCGGACGATGCTGTTGCCGTTGCCGATGCCATCGTGCGTGTCTTCATCGACCACGGTAACCGCACGGATCGCAAGAAGGCGCGCTTGAAGTACGTGCTCGATGCCTGGGGCCTGGACAAGTTTCTCGTTGAGGTTGAAGCGAAGCTTGGCCGCTCGTTGATGCGCATTGCTGCCGACAAGGTATTGGCTTCCAATCGTCAGGATCGCAAAGCCCACGTCGGCATTCACAAGCAGAGACAATCCGGCAAAGTCTGGGCGGGTGTCGTTCTACCCGTCGGCAAGATGACTTGCGCGCAGATGCGCGGGATCGCGAAGATCGCGCAAGAGCTCGGCGACGGCGATATCCGCCTGACGGTCTGGCAGAACCTGCTGATCTCGGGCATTGCCGAAAAGAACGCACCGCTGGTCGAAAAATGCCTCAAGGAAATCGGCCTCACGTCAAACGCGACAAGTGTGCGTGCCGGGTTGGTCGCCTGCACGGGCAACACGGGCTGCAAGTTCGCGGCGTCAAACACCAAGGGCACGGCCATGGCCATTGCCGAGTGGGTTGAGCCGCGCCTCGCGCTGGACAGTCCGATCAACATCCATCTGACGGGGTGTCCGCACTCCTGCGCCCAGCACTACATCGGCGACATCGGCATGATTGCTTGCCGTGTGCCGGTCGATTCTGCCGGCGAGGACACGGTCGAGGGCTTTCACATTCTGGTCGGCGGCGGGTTCGGGTCCGATGCCGCTGTCGGACGCGAGATCTATCGCGACGTGAAGGTCGAGGATTGCCCAAAGGTTGTCGAGCGCATGCTGAGGGCCTTTCTCGCGCATCGCGACAGCGATGAAACGTTCTTGGCGTTCACGCGCCGTCATGAGGTGGATGCGCTCAAGAAGATGATAGACGGTCTTGTCGCGGAGCCTGCGGCATGAGCATTCAGACCGCCGTCGCTGCTGCTCGCCAATCCATGATTCCGGAGGAAGCGCCGTTCTCGCCGGAACAGCGTGCCTGGCTGAACGGATTCTTCTCCGGCCTGCTCTCGCTTGATGCCAGCCCCGGCGCGACACCGGCCGGCGCATTGCCGGACGCCGCCGCCAACGCCATCGCCGGCGATGACGGGGCACCCTGGCACGATGCCGCCATGCCGATCGATGAGCGCATGAAACTCGCCGACGGCAAGCCGCTGCCGCGCCGCCTCTACGCAGCCATGGCGCAGCAGGATTGCGGGCAGTGCGGCTACCTGTGCGAAACCTACTCGCAGGCCATCGCTTCGGGACAGGAAACGAAGCTGAACCTGTGCGCCCCGGGCGGCAAGGAAACGAGCCGCATGCTGAAGCGGCTGCTCGAAAACGTGCCCGCGGCCTCTGCGAAAGCTTCGGCCGAACCCGCGCAGGCGGAGATCAAGGGCGCAGCACCGGAGTGCGGCACGCGCGATGCGCCTGTCGAGGTCATTTTCCGCGGTGCAGTTCGCCTGTCCAGCGAGGCATCCGAGAAGGACACGCGCCACGTCGTCTTCGATGTTGCCGGCAGCGGCCTCAACTACCAGCCGGGCGATGCGTTCGGTCTCTATGCGAAGAACGATCCCGCGTTGGCCGAGGCCGTGCGTGTCGCCCTGGGCGCGCCGGAGGATTTTCCCGTTGCCGGCAAAACGATCCGCGAGGCCTTGATCGAAGACTATTCGCTTGGCTTGGCGCCGGATGCGTTGTTCCAACTCATCAGCTTCCTTGTGGGAGGGGAGCGGCGGAGGAAAGCCAAGGCGCTCGCCGCCGGCGAAGATCCGGATGGTGACGCCGCAACCCTCGACGTGCTGGGCACTCTGGAGAAATTTGCGCCGTTGCATCCCGACCCGGAGGCGTTTCTGGAGTGCCTCGAGCCGCTGCAGCCGCGCCTCTATTCCATTTCCTCATCACCTCTCGTGACGCCGAGCGAGCTGCACCTGACCGTCGACGCTGTACGCTATGACGTTGGCGGAAGATCGCGCTTGGGCTGCGCCTCCACCTATCTCGCGGATCGCCTGGAGGCCGGCGCACGCGTCAAAGTCTACATGCAGAAGGCGCATGGCTTTGCGCTTCCGGCCGACGGTACAACTCCGATCATCATGGTCGGGCCTGGCACAGGTGTCGCACCATTCCGGTCCTTCCTGTGGCATCGCCAGGCAGCGCGGGCGAAAGGGCGGGCGTGGCTCTTCTTCGGTCATCAGCGCGCGGCGACGGACTTCTTCTATCGCGACGAGTTCGAGGCCTTCCTGGCGACAGGCACGCTGACGCGACTGTCCACGGCGTGGTCGCGCGACGGCGCCAGGAAAGTCTACGTGCAGGATCGCATGCGTGAGGCCGGGCCTGAGCTCTGGTCCTGGCTGAAGGACGGCGCCCACGTCTACGTCTGCGGTGATGCCAAGCGGATGGCCAAGGACGTCGAGACGGCCTTGGTTGAGGTTTCCGCCAAGGGCGGACAGATGAGCGAGGCTGCCGCGCGCGACTTCATTGCCGAGCTGAAGGCGACGGGTCGCTACCAGGCGGACGTGTACTGATGCCGCCGCCCGCGCCAGGCACCGCCGTGCGCACGACCTGCCCTTACTGCGGCGTCGGGTGTGGGGTGCTGGCAACGGCCGATGGCAAGGGCGGTGCGAGCATCAAGGGTGATCCCCAACATCCGGCCAACGGCGGCCGTCTGTGCTCGAAAGGATCGGCGCTCGGCGAGACGCTGGGGCTCGAGACGCGTCTCCTTCATCCTATGATGCACGGTGAGCGCGTAAGCTGGGACCAGGTACTTGATCACGTGGCTTCAAGCCTAGCCGCGATCAGGAATAAGTACGGGCCGGAGGCAATCGCCTTCTATCTCTCCGGCCAATTGCTGACCGAGGACTACTACGTCGCCAATAAGCTGGCGAAGGGCTTCATCGGCACCCCCAATGTCGACACCAATTCGCGGCTGTGCATGGCCTCGTCCGTCGCGGGCCATCGGCGGGCGTTTGGCGCCGACGTCGTGCCGCAATGCTACGACGATCTGGAGCTTGCCGATCTCGTGGTGCTGGTTGGCTCGAATGCGGCCTGGTGCCATCCCATTCTCTATCAGCGCATCCAGACGGCGCGTGGCGAACGAGGCATGCGCGTCGTCAACATCGACCCACGCCGTACGGCCACGAGCGAGGGCGCGGATCTGCATCTGGCGATCAAGCCCGGCAGCGACAGTGTATTGTGGTGCGGCCTGCTGGTGGCGCTGGCGGAACGAGATCTCGTGGATGGCGGCTATGTTGCTAGGCATACACAAGGCTTTGCCGAGGCGCTCGCTGCTGCGCGCCAGATCGCACCAACGCGCCATGCCGTTGCCGAGGCCTGCGGGCTGGAGCTGCAGGATCTAGCGCAATTTTTTGAATGGTTCACCGGCACTGATCGCGTCGTCACCTGCTACAGCCAGGGTGTGAACCAGTCGGCGCAGGGCACCGACAAGGTCAACGCCATCATCAACTGCCACCTGTCCACAGGACGCATCGGCAGGCCGGGATCTGGGCCGCTGTCGTTCACGGGGCAGCCCAATGCCATGGGAGGACGCGAGGTCGGCGGGCTCGCCAACATGCTGGCGGCGCACATGGGCTTCTCACCCGAGGAGCGTGACCGTGTACGGCGGTTCTGGAACGCCCCCAATGTTGTGGCGGGTCCAGGACTCAAGGCTGTTGATATGTTTGATGCGGTGGCCGATGGGCGCATCAAGGTGATGTGGGTGATGGGCACCAATCCCGCCGTATCGCTGCCGCGCGCCGATCACATGCGTGACGCCTTGTCCCGGCTCGATCTCCTGGTCGTGTCCGACAATGTCGCGAGCAACGACACCGCGAAGCATGCGCACGTGCTCCTGCCAGCCGCTGCGTGGGGCGAGAAGGATGGCACTGTTACAAACTCGGAGCGGTGCATCTCACGTCAGCGCGCTTTCCTGCCACCGGCCGGCTCGACCAAGCCGGATTGGTGGATCATATGCGAGGTCGCGCGCCGCCTCGGATGGGACGATGGCTTCGGTTACACGTCGTCCGCCGAGATCTTCGCGGAGCATGCGCGCCTGTCGGGCTTCGAGAACGGCGGACAGCGCGCCTTCGACATATCGGCCACATCAGCCCTCGAACAGGCAGCCTACGACAGCCTCGAGCCGTTTCAATGGCCGCTGCGCGAAGGGCAAGCGCCGGTGCAACGCCTGTTCGCAGAAGGCGGGTTTTTCACGCCGGATCGGAAAGCGCAATTTGTCACGATTGCAGCACCGCGCCTGGCCGTCGCTGTTTCGCAGGACTGGCCGCTCGTTCTCAATAGCGGTCGCATTCGCGATCAGTGGCACACGATGACACGCACGGGCCTGTCGCCGCGGCTCGGGTCGCACATCGGAGAGCCGTTTGTCGAAATCCATCCCGATGATGCGCGCCGCTTCGGGTTGGAGCAAGGCATGCTCGCGCGCGTGTCGACGGTCCACGGCGAAGCACGTTTGCGCGGGCTCGTCAGCCGCAACCAGCAATCGGGTACGCTGTTTGTGCCCATTCACTGGTCGTCCGAGAACAGCTCGGATGCGCGCATCGGCGCCATGGTGCAATCGGTGACCGATCCGATCTCCGGCCAGCCCGAGTCGAAGGCGACGCCAGCGCGCATCGAGCCGCTGGCGGTTTCGCACTACGGCTTTGCGCTGTCGCGCCAGCCGTTCGCTCGGACGGATATGGCCTATTGGTCAACGGCGCGAACGACGTTCGGCCATATGCTCGTCTTTGCCATCGACGAGCCTCTGACGGGCAAGTCCGGGTGGTATCGCGACCTGCTGCCTACCGGAGACCGTCTCGAATTTTCCGATGCGGCGGCGGGCTCTTTCCGCGCGGCCGTTATGCGCGGCGGGAAGCTCGAGGGGATTCTCATCGCCAGCGCGACACCCAAGCTGCCGTCGCTCGATTGGCTCAAATCGCAGTTCGAGCGCGATGTCATTCCTTCCGGCGAGCGTCGCGGACTTCTGGCTGCGCGGCCTGTCGAGGGCGCGGTTGATGAAGGGCCGATCGTCTGCGTCTGTTTCCAGGTGGGCCAGCGCGCCATCGAAGCGGCAACGGCACGCGGATGCCGCACGGTCGAGGCCGTCGGCAAGGCACTGGGTGCAGGGACCAATTGCGGAAGCTGCGTGCCGGAGCTTCGCCGCCTGATCGCGACCAGCACGCCTATCCGGGAGCGCGAGCATGAACCCGCCTGAAGAAGCAGGGGCACGGACACCCCAACCCGTGCGCCCGCATCGCATGATGCCGCTCGCGACGCTGCCCGTTTTCTTCAAGCTGGCGGAGCAGAGGGTCGTGCTTGCCGGGGGCAACGAGGCGGCAGCCTGGAAAGCCGAGCTTGTGGCCGCAGCCGGCGCGATCGTCATCGTGATTGATCTGCAACCATGCCCTGAGCTTGAAGCGCTCGCTGCTGATCCACCGGCCGGCACGATCATACTGGAGCGGCGAGCTTGGCTCCCTTCGGATTTCGCCGGCGCCACGTTCGTCGTTGGCGCGACGGATGACGACGATGAAGCGGCGCGGATCCATGCGGCAGCGCGCGCCGCATGCGTGCCTGTGAACGTCATCGACAAGCCGGCCTACTGCACGTTCCAGTTCGGCGCCGTCGTCAATCGCTCGCCGCTGGTCATCGGCATCTCGACGGACGGAGGCGCGCCGATTTTCGCGCAGGCGATCCGCTCGCGTATCGAGGCGCTTCTGCCGTCCGGGTTTGCCCGTTGGGCTCAGGCGGCCAAGGACTGGCGCGATGGCCTCGCCCAGTTTAGGTTGAGTGTCCGCCTCCGGTTCTGGGAACGCTTCAGTGACCTCGCGCTGGCGAAACCTGATGCGGTGCCGCAGGACAGTAATCGGCGCGCCTTGATCGCCAGTGCTCGGAACTTAGAAGGGCGCGGGCGGGGGCATGTCACCCTGGTGGGCGCCGGCCCCGGCAATCCGGAGCTGCTGACGCTCAGGGCCGTACGTGCTTTGCGCTCGGCCGACGTCATCCTGTTCGACGATCTCGTCGCGCCTGAGATTCTCGACTTCGCACGTCGAGAGGCCAAGCGCATGCTCGTCGGCAAGACCGGCGGCCGGCCGTCCTGCAAACAGGACGAAATCAACGCTCTGATGGTCGGTCTGGCAGGTGCGGGGAAGCGTGTCGTGCGCCTCAAAGGCGGAGACCCGATGATCTTTGGCCGCGCTACCGAGGAGATCGCGGCTCTCAGGCATGCGGGGATTGCATTCGAGGTCGTGCCCGGCATCTCTGCCGCTCAAGGCGCTGCTGCGAGTCTCAACGTCTCGCTGACCGAGCGTTTGCACGCACGCCGGCTCCAGTTTGTTACGGGGCACGCCACGAACGGTGATCTTCCCGATGATCTCGATATGAAGGCGTTGGCCGACCCGCGCGCAACAACCGCGGTTTACATGCCGCTCGGAACGCTGCAGCGTCTGCTCGAGCGTTTGAGGGCGAACGGTGTCGAGCCGATGCGTCCGGCGACAGCCATCTTCAATGCTACACGCGAGAACGAGCAAGTTATTGCTGGAACGATTGCAACGATCGGCGGCGAGGTAAAGATGCTGGCCCCATCAGGGCCCTGCCTGCTTCTCATTGGCTCTGTGTTGCGTGCGGCTGCCGGCAAAGGCGCTGCAAGCGCAAATAAGCCAGCGGCGGCCATCTAGTGGGCTACGGCTGAGATATTGGCTACTCCCGGGCCGGCTGTGAAACGTCGGCACCTGAACAGCCGACGAAAGACCGCCGCATCGCGAAACTGTAGCTCCTTGAGGTGATGTTGTTGTGCACGCCCGCTCAGTTCGGCGAAACCGCCCAACCTTATTCGATAACCGGTGCTAATCGCTCTCATCACATCAGTGGCGCGTGTTTTTGCGCGGTAGGGCGAGTTGGAGCTGTGTTGACCTGTGAGGCGATGCTCAAGGATTCCTGGCAGCCTCCATGTTTCCTGCCACCGCCCTGGATGGACGTCGGTGCAGATGACGTGCGCGATGTGGTGCTTGATCTCTTCTGCTCGGGCGGTGTCGACGAGCACCCTGATCTTGTGCTCGCGTCTGTCGCTGGCGGCCTCGAGGGCATGGATCATGCGGGAGATGAGGTGCGACGGATCATCGATCGCCCTCCGACATGCGCTTGTGGATTCGCTTGAAGGATCGCCACTCGAGGGAATGAGGAGGCGGGAGATCAGGGATTCTGCACGCGCGAAGAAGTGCGTATCCTGGACAATACCCTGGACACCGGAATTTTGCGGATCGTTTAAAGTATTGTTCGGATTGGCGATCCCGGCAGGATTCGAACCTGCGACCCTCTGCTTAGAAGGCAGATGCTCTATCCAACTGAGCTACGGGATCATTTTCCGGCCTGCGCCATCATAGTCCCGGGATGTGAACAGACTTCCACACGTGCCCGGATAGGTTTCCCTGTAGCCTGAGCCGCCCAAGATTGGAAGCGCGCTCATGCGCGGACCGGGAAAGCGAGCCGGCGGTTGATGGCCCGCCCCAGCTCCGCTCGTGCTCCAACGCTGCAGATCCAGGGCCGCCGCTGGTGCGAAAGGCCCGGCGAATTTCAAAGCCTATACAAGCATCTAGGAGCCGTTGGCGAATCTGAGGCTTGAGCGCGCCCCCGCGCCCGTCACACGCATGTTGTCTGGCGCCGCTAGGAGGTCTGCGCGGGGCCAATCGGCACCAGTCAGGTGCCAAGAGTTTTGCGTAGGGGGCTGAGCGCGTGGTGGACACCGACCGGGCGGCATTGCGTCTGCTGCTCGTTGCCGACTATTCCGATTTGAGCCGGCGGCTGGCACGCAGGCTCGGTTCGTTCGAGAAAGCCGACAGGGCGCTGGAAGAGGCCTACGCCAGGCTTGAGGATGGGCCGGATATCGGGCCCGTGCGCTGCGCCAAGGACTATCTTCTTCGCCTCGCGCTCGAGATTGCGGCAACCCGCGAGCCCGATCCTGCCGCGCAGCGGCGCTCGGAGGTGCAGACGCTGGCCCACGCGCTCGCCGAGTTGCCGGAGCGCAGCCGCAACATCTTCAAGGCCGTGCTGCTCAACACCATGCCCCGGAGCAACATCGCCGAGCGCTTCGGCGTCAGCGTGAGCACCGTCAACTCCGAGGTGCAGCGGGCGCTGGAGCATGGCCTGCGGCGGCTCGCTTAACGCTGCAATCCGGCCCTTCCACGCCACACGACGGCAGATTCCGCCCGGTTTCACCGGACTGTAACCGGACCTTCATTCGGTTGCAGTCGAGACCGGACATAGGTCTTGGCAAACAGTCGAGTCGAGCGTTTGGCACATCAGCGCTGAGAGCTGTGGACCATGCAAGCTCACGACCTCATGCCTACCATCGCGGTGGGCGCCGATGCCTTGACCTGGAGATCGCCTCTGCCCAGCCAGATCGTCGGGTGCGCACTTCCCCATCTTGGCCTTGGGGACCGTCTGGTCCTGCGGTCGCTGGCTCTGCTCGCAAGCCGCCAGATCGTCGCCATTCACGGCCTCCAGCACGTGCGGGCCGCCTGCGATCCATTCATTCTCGCGGCCAACCACAGCACGCGGCGCGAGTCGATCCTGGTGCCCGCATTGCTGTTCCTGCATCGCGGCGGACGTCTCCTGCACTTCCTTGCCGACTGGAACTTCCGGCTCATTCCCGGTGCCGGCTTCGTCTACGGCCGGGCGCAGGTGGTGACGGTCACCCGCAAGTCGGCGAGGCCGCGCTTCCTCAATGCGCTGAAGCCGCTCTACGAGGGCGCACTCTCGCCAATCGAGCAAGCGCGCGTGCACCTGGATGCAGGCCGGTCCATCGGCATCTTCCCCGAGGGACAGGTCAATCGCGATCCTGTGCGCATGCTGCGCGGGCGGCGCGGCACCGCACGTTTGTCGCTCGAGACCGGTGCGCCTGTCGTGCCGATGGGCATCCGCTTTCACGGCATCGAGCCCGGACGCCCGATCTCGGGCGACGCCATGATGGAGCTTCACATCGGTGCGCCGCTGGTCCCGCCCGGGCCTGCGCGCGAGCGCGCCTCGATCCTCGAAGTGAGTGCGTGGCATGCCGTCATCATGACGGAGATCGCCCGGCTATCGGGCAAAGCATGGACTGGATCCATCAAGGAGGCCGACCATGATCAATGACAGCCGAATTGCCGCAATGCGGATCACGGACGAGGCCGGGCGTCACGCGGCTTTGCATGTTCTGAGCACCACGTACCAGCATGAGAAGGGGTGGGTGAACGACCCCGACAACCAGTTTCCCGCGAGCGACCTTGGTCACACGGACATCGCCTGGTTCATCGTGCATCTCGACGGGCATCCCGTCGGCGTGCTGCGAACGCTCTTCAATCCGCCGCTTCTTCAGTACGCGAAGTACCGGCTCAAGCTCATCGATCCTCGCGTCGACGTGGAGGCGTTTCTCAGGCAGCACCGCATCGCCGAGGTCGGCCGGTTCGCCGTCGTGGCGGAGCACCGCGGCAACGTCATGCTGGTGGCGGCCCTGATGCGCGTTGCCACGCAGGAGATGGTGGTGCGCGGCTGCAGCCACGTCATCACCGATGTGTTCGAGGATGATCCGCACAGCCCGCTCGGCTTCCACACGCGGGTCATGGGCTTCACGCCGGTAGCCACGCACGATCATGGCGAGCTCAATTGCCAGAGCCGGCGCATTACGCTGCTGTTGGATCTGAAGTCCAGCTATCAGCGCCTCAAAGCCAAGGGCAACTGGGTGTATCGCTACCTAACGGCGCGCTGGCCCGACGCCCTGCATCAACGCTTCGCGGCGTGACGACGGCATCACGGCTTGCGCTCCCGGTCAGCCGTTAGGTAGAGTGCCTCGATCATCTGGTTCGAGGCATCCCGATCACTGCGTTCACCGGCTCTGATGCGCCGATCCCGTGCGCTTTCAGTGCTGCGATCATGCGCGGTCATGCGAGCCACTCCTGTGATCAGATGAAGACCCTCGTGACGTCTGGCGCAGGGGATGCCACTCTGGGCCAGACATAAACGTAAGATATAAACGCAAAAGGTCCGAAGGACGGGAATGGAGACGACGCGCGTATGAGCACCAAGGGCAAGGCATATATCGTCGGAGCCTACGAGCATCCGACGCGTAAGGCCCCGGACAAATCGCTGGCGCAGCTGCATGCAGAGGTTGCCAAGGGGGCGCTCGAGGATGCGGGCCTCACCAAGGACGATGTCGACGGCTACTTCTGCGCGGCGGGCGATACGCCGGGCCTCGGCGGCCTGTCGATGATCGACTACATGAACCTCAATGTCCGCCACGTCGATACAACCGACACCGGCGGCTCGTCCTATCTCGTGCACGTCGGACATGCTGCCGAGGCCATTGCCGCCGGCCGTTGCAACGTGGCGCTCATCACGCTCGCCGGCCGTCCGCGCAGCGAAGGCATGGCGACCGGCACCGCACCGCGCGCCGGCAATCCGAACCAGCCGGACCTGCAGTTCGAGTTCCCGTACGCGCCGGCAACGGCCAACATGTACGCCATGTGCGCCATGCGCCACATGCACGAGTTTGGTACCACCAGCGAGCAGCTCGCCTGGGTGAAGGTCGCCGCTTCACATCACGCGCAGTACAACGAGCACGCCATGCTGCGTGACGTCGTCACCGTCGAGGATGTCGTCAACTCACCCATGGTTACCGACCCGCTGCACCGGCTCGACTGCTGCGTCATCAGCGATGGCGGCGGTGCGCTCATCGTGACGCGGCCGGAGATCGCCAAGAGCCTCAAGCGGCCCAAGGTCAAGATTATCGGCACGGGCGAGGCGCCCAAGCACCAGATGGCCGGCCACGTCGATCTCACCTACACGGGAGGCACGAAATCCGGCAAGGCCGCCTTCGAGGAGGCCGGCGTCACGCCCAAGGACATCAAGTACGCCTCCATCTACGACAGCTTCACCATCACCGTCGTCATGCAGCTCGAGGACCTCGGCTTCTGCGCGCGCGGGCAGGGCGGCAAGTTCGTCTCGGATGGCAATCTCATCTCGGGCGTCGGCAAGCTGCCGTTCAATACCGATGGCGGGGGCTTGTGCAATAATCATCCCGCCAACCGGGGCGGCATGACCAAGGTCATCGAGGCCGTGCGCCAGCTGCGCGGCGAGGCGCATCCCAAGGTGCAGGTGAAGAATTGCGATATCGCCCTGGCACACGGCACGGGCGGCTCGCTCGGCACGCGCCACTGCGGCTCGACTGTCATCATGGAACGGGAGTAGTCACATGGCCAAAGACCGCAAAATCGCATCTCCCGAGCCGACGGTCGGATCCGAGCCCTACTGGGAAGGCGCGCGCAACGGCAAGCTGCTGCTGAAGCACTGCACGTCGTGCAACAAGGTGCATCACTACCCGCGTGCCCTGTGCCCGTACTGCTTCTCCGACAAGCTGGAGTGGCGCGAGGCCTCGGGCAAAGGCAAGGTCTACACCTACAGCGTCATGCGCCGCGCGCCTGAACCCTACGTCATCGCCTACGTTACCCTCGACGAGGGCATCCGGATGATGACCAACATCGTCGACTGCGACTTCGACAAGGTGCGCATCGATCAACCCGTGAAGGTCGTCTTCAAGGCGAGCGAGAACGGCCAGCCGGTGCCCATGTTCACGCCAGTCTGAAAGAGTCCCCCTCCCCATTGACGATGGGGGAGGGGGCGTTGCCCCGATTATCGGAACCGCAAATTCCCGCGGTTGAGCTGCCCCACCGACGTGCACCCCATCAGCTTCATGTCCCGCTCCAGCTCCGCGCGCATCAGGCCGAGCGCGCGCTCCACACCCGCCTGTCCTGCCGCCGCCAGCGGAAAGAGATAGTAGCGTCCGACACCCACCGCCTTGGCCCCGAGGGATAGCGCCTTCAGCACATGCGTGCCGCGCTGCACGCCGCCATCCATGATCACGTCGAGCCTGTCGCCCACGGCATCGACGACCTCGGCGAGCTGGTCGAAGCCGGTGCGCGAGCCGTCGAGCTGACGCCCGCCATGGTTCGACAGGACGATGCCCGTGCAGCCAATCTCTGCGGCGCGCCTCGCGTCCTCGACCGACATGATGCCTTTGAGGCAGAACTGGCCGTCCCAATGCCGCACCATCTCGGCGACATCGTCCCAGGTCATGGACGGATCCAGCATTTCTGTGAAGTAGCGGCCGATCGACATGGCGCCGCCGCTCATGTCGACATGCTCGTCGAGTTGCGGCAGCTTGAAGCGTTCGTGCGTGATGTAGTTGATGCCCCACACCGGCTTGATGGCGAATTGCGCCATGCCGCCGAGCGTCAGCCGGAACGGAATGGAGAAGCCGGTGCGCAGGTCGCGCTCGCGATTGCCGCCGGTGATGCTGTCCACGGTCAGCATCATGACGTTGACGCCCGCCTCCTTGGCCCGCTGCATCATGGCGCGGTTCAGCCCGCGGTCCTTGTGGAAGTAGAACTGGTAGACCTGTGGTGTTGCATGTTTCTTGCGCAATTCCTCGACGCTGACGGTGCCGAGTGAGGACACGCCGAACATGGTGCCGTACTTCGCCGCGGCAGCCGCAACGGCACGTTCGCCGTCGTGATGGAACAGGCGCTGCAGCGCCGTCGGCGAGCAATAGACCGGCAGGGCCAGCTTCTGCCCCATGACCGTGACGGAAAGATCGACGTCCGCGACACCGCGCAGCACATTCGGCACCAGATCGCAGTGCTCGAAGGCGGCCGTGTTCCGGCGCAGCGTGACTTCGTCGTCCGCCGCCCCGTCGATGTAGTTGAAAATAGGTGCGGGCAGCCGGCGCTTCGCGAGCGCCCGGAAGTCATGAAAATTGTGGCAGGTGTTCAAGCCCATAACCCGTACCTTGTTTTCCCCATCAGCGTGCGCCCGGCGAGCCGGGCCGCATCAGTATCATGCCAATCGCGGGCGTGTTGCCACTTTCGTCCGCCTGACCCTATCTCGACGGCACTTGATTGCAGCGGCAGTACCTGTGCAGACTTCTCTAAAGCGATGAAGGAGCGTCACATGAGCGATGACGAACGCGCCATTCGCACCCTGGTCGACACCTGGATGGCGGCGACGAAATCCGGTGATTCAGCAAAAGTTCTAAGCCTGATGGCGGACGACGCCGTGTTTATGGTTCCTGGGCATCCGCCGTTCGGCAAGGAGGCCTTCGCAATCGCGGCACAGGGTCAGAGCGATGTGGAATTTTCTGGGACCAACGACATCCTCGAAATCAGGGTGCTCGGCGATTGGGCGTACATGCGCACCAAATTGACGGTCGTCGCGACACCGAAGCAGGGTAATCCGGTGCGACGCGCCGGCCATACGCTGACGATCCTGCGCAAGCAGCCGGATGGACAATGGGTCCTGTTCCGCGATGCGAATCTTCTGATCACCGTCACCACCTGAGAGCTGGAGGAGAACCGATGCCCTGGATCGAAGCCAACGGCGCCGCGCTCCGCTACGATCTGTCGGGTGATGGCCTGCGCACGATCGTGCTCATCCACGAGATGGGTGGCACGCTCGAAAGCTGGACCGACGTCACCCCGAAGCTGCGCGCACAAGGTTATCGCGTTCTCGCCTACGACACGCGTGGGGCCGGCCTTTCGGAAAAGGCGCGCAGCCCGCTCTCAATCGACACCATGGCGGACGATGCCGCCGGGTTGCTCGATGCGCTGGGTGTCACAGGCCGGGTTGCCATTGCCGGCATCGCCGTTGGCGGTGCCATTGCCATCCACTTCGCCGCACGCCATGCGGTGCGCACGGCCGCCCTCATCGCCATGGGGCCTGCGACGGGCATTGCACCGGAGCGCCGCCCGGCCGCGCTGGCGATGATCGACGCCATCGAGCGCGACGGCATGCGCCCGGGCATGGACGGCTCGATGGTGCCGACCTTTCCGGTGGAGCTGCGCACCGACATGGATCGTTATCACACGGTGCGCGCGCAGCGCCTCGGCAACGATCCGTCGAGCTATGCCGCCGTCTATCGCATGCTGGCCCATCTCGACATGCAGGCGGACTTCGCTTGCATCGCATGCCCGGCGCTCGTGCTGGCGGGACGTTTGGACGGTCTGCGTCCGCCTGCGCTCGTGGAGCCTGTCGCGCGCGCCATCCCTGGCGCGCGTTTCGCCGTACTGGAAACGGCGCACTACATGGCCTGGCAGACGCCGGATCTCGTGGCCGCTGAGATGCTCTCCTTCCTCTCCGGCATCGACTGGTGACGGCGCCGACCCTGTGGAAACTACGCCCACGGTAGTGCTGTACGGTCGCGCATCTTGCGTCTAGGATTTCAAAAAAACGACCCAGCACGCACGGGAGGATAGCGCTGCATGCACATTAGGGGTTGGCAGGACTTTGCCACGGGCGTGCTGTTCGTGGCGATAGGCCTTGGCGCGCTCTGGATCGGCGCCGACTACGCCATGGGCACGGCGCAGCGTCCTGGAACCGGCGTGCTGCCGCGCATCCTCGCCTGGTGCCTCATCGGCTGCGGCGGCCTTCTGGCGATCAAGGCTTTCCTGAGTGACGGGCCGGACATGGGCGCTTGGGCCTGGCGGCCGTTGATCATGGTCACGCTGGCACTGATCGCCTTTTCCGTCCTCATCGATCGCCTGGGTCTCGTCGTTGCCATGCTCGCATCGATGACGCTGGCAGCACTTGGCACGCCGCAGACACGCTGGGGCGAGTACGCGATCTTCTCCATCATCATGCTCGTCATCGGCGTCGGCATGTTTATCTACGGCCTCGGCATGCCGGTGAGGGCACTGCCATGGAACTAGGCTCCCTCGTCGACAATCTCACGCTCGGGTTCTCGGTCGCTTTCTCGATGCAGAACCTGTTCTGGTGTCTGATGGGCGCCTTCATCGGCACCGCCATCGGCGTGCTGCCGGGCGTCGGACCGACGGCCACCATGGCGCTCCTGCTGCCCGCCACCTATTTCCTGCCCGCCGAGAGCGCGCTCATCATGCTCGCGGGCATCTACTACGGGTCACAGTACGGCGGCTCGACGACATCGATCCTCGTCAATCTGCCCGGCGAGGCGAGCTCCGTCGTCACGTGTCTCGATGGCTACCAGATGGCGCGTCAGGGGCGCGCGGGGCCGGCGCTTGCCATCGCTGCCATCGGCTCGTTCTTCGCGGGTTGCGTCACCACGCTCGTCATTGCCGCCGCCGCGCCGCCCCTGACCAGGCTGGCTCAGCAGTTCGCCCCGGCCGACTACTTCTCGCTGATGGTTCTCGGTCTGGTCTTCGCTGTCGTGCTGGCGCGGGGATCGGTGCTGAAAGCGGTCGGCATGATCTTCCTCGGCATGCTGCTCGGCCTCGTCGGCACCGACGTCAATACCGGCAACACGCGCTTCACCTTCGGCATCGACGATCTGTTCGACGGCCTGGGCTTCGTGCCGCTGGCCATGGGCGTGTTCGGCATCGCCGAAATCATTACCAACCTCGCCAATCAGGAGCGGCGTGATCTCGTCAGCTCGAAGGTGACGGGGTTGATGCCCACGCGCGAGGATCTCCGCCGCAGCATCGGCCCCATTCTGCGTGGCACCGGCCTCGGAGCCTTCCTTGGCATTCTGCCCGGTGGCGGCGCCGTGCTCGCCTCCTTCTCGGCCTACACCGTGGAGAAGCGGCTGTCGAAGACGCCCGAGAAATTCGGCACGGGCATGATCGAAGGCGTCGCCGGCCCGGAAAGCGCCAACAACGCCGCCGCCCAAACCTCCTTCATTCCCATGCTGACGCTCGGCATCCCCTCGAACGCCGTCATGGCCATGATGATCGGCGGCATGATGATCCACGGCATCATTCCTGGTCCTCAAGTGATGGAGCAGAAGCCGGGTCTGTTCTGGGGCATGATCGTCTCGATGTGGCTCGGCAATCTGATGCTGATCATCCTCAATCTGCCGCTCATCGGCATCTGGGTGCGCATGCTGCTGGTGCCCTACCGCCTGCTGGCGATCGCCATCATGTTTTTCTGCTCCATCGGTGTCTACAGCCTCAACAATTCGGCCAACGAGGTGCTCTTCATCTGCTTCTTCGGCGTTGTCGGGTACGTTCTGATGAAGCTCGACTGCGAGCCTGCGCCTCTGCTGCTTGGCTTCCTGCTCGGACCCATGATGGAGGTCTACATGCGGCGCGCCATGCTGCTGTCGCGCGGCGATCCCTGGATCTTCCTGCAGCGCCCGCTCTCGCTCACGTTCCTGGTGATCGCCTCGGTGCTGCTGCTTTTCATCGTGCTGCCCAACGTGCGCAAGGTGCGCGAGGTGGCATTCCGGGAGTGAATTTTCGAGATTGCAAATAATGCAGCCGATCTTGGTGACACGCGTTTAGGGAGGAATTTGATGACGAGACTTTTCACAGTGCTTCGCCTGGCCATCGCGGCCACAGCCATCATGTGTGCGCCAGCGTGGGCCCAGAGCTGGCCGGACAAGCCCGTCAAGTTCATTCTCCCGTACGCACCCGGCGGCGCCACAGACCTCATCGGCAGGCCCTGGGCGGAGAAGCTCACCCAAGCCTTCGGCCAGCAGTTCGTCATCGACAATCGCGGCGGCGCGGGCGGCATGATCGGCACCGAGGCTGCGGCCAAAGCCGCCCCCGACGGCTACACGTTGCTGCTGACGCCCAATGCGACGCTCACCGTCCTGCCGCACCTGCGCAAGACGCCCTATGATCCCGTGAAGAACTTCATGCCCGTCGCCCGCGTCGGCGACCTCGTGTGCGGCTTCACCGTCAATCCCGCGACCGGCATCAAGACGTTCGCCGAGCTGATCGACTACGCCAAGAAGAACCCGGGCAAGCTCGCCTACGGCTCGGCCGGTCTCGGTACGGCGACGCACCTGCGCGTCGAGATGCTGAAATACCGTGCCGGCATCGACATCCTGCACGTGCCCTATCGCGGCAGCGCCGACGCGCTGAATGACCTGCTGCCCAACACCGTGCAGGTGATGAACGAGATCAACGTCATTCCGCACGTCAAGGCCGGCAAGCTGACGCTGCTCAACATCAATCACACGGAACGGCACCCCGACTTCCCCGAGGTGAAGACGCTGACCGAGCTCGGCTACCCGGACTCGGATGTACCGATCTGGTATGCGATCTGGGCTCCGACCGGCACGCCGGCCGACATCGTTGCAAAGCTCAACGCCAAGGTCCGCGAGATTGCCGCGACCGACGAGATGAAGGCGCGTATGCGCGAGATCAACGTCATCGTTCCGCTCCAGTCGCCCGAAGACATGGCGAAGTATCTGGCCGAGGACAGCGCCCGCAACGCCGACCTGGTCAAGGCAGCCAACGTCAAGCTGGAGTAGTCGAGCTTCGATCGGAGCAAGGGGGTACTCGCAAGCGCGGGCTATGGCGGGTGCCCTTGTTTCACGAGTATTGGAGAGCATGCCGTGGCTGAGCCGCTCATCAAGGTGGACGTCAAGGATCACATTGCGGTGGTCACCATGGATGCGCCGCCGGTCAATGCGCAGAACGCGCAGTTTGCCACCGAGATCACTGAGGCATTCGACGTGATCGGCGATCGCGACGACGTGCGCGTGGCGATCCTGACAGGCGCGGGCAAGGTGTTCTCGGCCGGCGCCGATATTCGCAGCCGCAAGAGCGTCGGCGAAACCGCAGGCGGGAAATGGCAGCACATCCGCCGCGTGCGCGAAAGCTTCCACGCCATTCGCGAATGTGCCAAGCCGGTCGTCGCCGCCATCAACGGGCCGGCGCTGGGTGCGGGTCTCGCGCTTGCGGCTTCATGCGATATTCTGGTGGCGGCGGAGGAAGCCTCCCTCGGCCTGCCGGAGATCGATGTCGGTCTGCTCGGCGGTGGACGCCACTCCATGCGGCTATTCGGACACTCCCGGCTGCGCCGCATGATGCTGACCGGCTACCGCGTTCCCGGTCCCGAGCTTTACCGTCTCGGCGTCGTCGAGATGTGCGTGCCGCGTGCGGCGTTGATGGATACGGCGTTGGCGTTCGCCGGCGAGATTGCCGCCAAGAGTCCGGCCGCGATCCGCCTCGCCAAGCAATCCTTGAACACGATCGAGGAGCTCAGCTTGCGGGATGGTTATCGCTACGAGCAGAACATGACGCTGCAACTCACGAACCATCCCGATTCCAAAGAGGCCATGGCAGCTTTTCTCGAGAAGCGGAAGCCAAAATTCTCCAGAAGCTGACCTCAGTTACACAGACCCACCTGGTGCTGTCCTGCAGCGGCGTTGCGATTGAGTATTAACCTCGCTACGGAATTCGCCGCACTTCTTATCCCCGCTTGCCCGGGTGCTTCTTATCCTCGTCGCGAGCCCTAGGTTGTCACGATTGGCTCGATATGTGCACGGAATAGCCGTGTCAGGATCAGGGAAAGCGCCATGCAATTGCACACGACGACTTCTCTCCATACCGGGCACCTCATGCCGCTCGGAGCCGACACCCAATCCCCTGCTGAGTTGAGGCGTAACATCATCTACGCGATCACCATCGTGTTCGAAGTCGAGGCGCGGGCACTTCGCGCGCCGACGCGCAGCACGGCCGAAGTCGCCTTCGCACGGCAGGTGGCCATGTACCTGGCACATGTGGCCTACGGTTTGAGCCTGAGCGAGACAGGCAGGATCTTCACGCGCGACCGGACGACCGTGGCGCACGCGTGCCGGCTTGTCGAGGATCGCCGCGACGACACGCGCATCGATCGGACGCTGGAGCTCCTGGAGGCGGTTGTCGGCCGCCTGAAACATGTCACGGCGGGCCGCTTCGTGTCTCCGGAGATTCGAAGCGCGCCGGTTTGCCTCCGCTTGTGAGACGCACGGATGCAGTCCTTTCAGCTCGAGCTTATCGCGATCGACAAGAAGCCAAACGAAGGACCCGCAACCCATCATGTCCAAGACGCGCGCGCGAAACCGTGTACGCACCTCTGGCACTGCTCTCGTCAATGACTCGGAAAGTCCGCTTGCTTGGCTGCGCAACCGAAAAGACAAGCACGGCAATCCCTTGATCACAGCCGCACAATTCGAAGCCGGCGAGCGCCTGCGCGCAGATCTCTGGTTCGCGCAGATGACCCCGCGCGTGACGGCAAACTGGTCCGGCGGCGTGGCGGATCGCGGAAGCCGCCGCGCTCAACCCGGTGCTGGGATCGATCTTGCCGACGGCATCGTCGCGGCCAAGCAGCGCGTGCATCGCGCATTGATGGCCGTCGGCTCGGAATTCGCCGGTGTCCTCATCGATGTGTGCGGTCACTTGAAGGGGCTGGAGCAGCTCGAGCGGGGCGAGGGTTGGCCGCAGCGCTCCGGCAAGATCTTCCTGCGCCTCGCACTCAATCAACTGGCTCAGCACTACGGTCTCATCCGGCGTGAGGACGAGGACGAGATCATTGGCCGGCGTTTGCGGCATTGGGGCGCCGAAGACTATCGCCCGACACTCGATCGATGGCGCAGCCCGGATGGAGGCCAATGAGGGTTATGGGGCAAGCGTCTCGTGCACCTTGTGCGCATCGGCACGGATGCGGGCGACCATGGAATTGAGGCCGTTGGAGCGTTGCGGCGTCAGGTGCTCGCGCAGGCCCAATCCGCCGAGGATGCCCTCCGCATCGGTGGCCATGATCTCTTCCGCAGTGCGCCCGGAATACATGGCGAAGAGGATGGCGATCAGGCCGCGCACGATATGCGCATCGCTGTCGCCCCGGAACGTCAGCCGCGGTGCTCCGCCACCGTCGCGGTCGATGTTTGTGGTGAGCCAGACCTGGCTGACGCAACCCCGGACTTTGTTCGTATCGGTCCGCTCGTCCGGCGCCAGGGGAGGGAGGGTGCGTCCAAGCTCGATCACATAGCGATAGCGGTCCTCCCAATCGTCGAGGAGCGCAAAATCGGCCTGGATGGCGTCGAGAGTCATGGAACCTTGCAAGCAGGGAACGCGCCGGTCCGGCGGTTGGCCACGGCTATCACTTGGCTGGTCCGGAGCCTTTGTGCAAGCGGTTATCGATGCCGCACCTCGGCTCAAGGCCGGTCAACGGGATATCGCCCGGTCAGGCGCCGTTCTTGACGGTTTTCCCGCGCCACTCAGGGGCCACGTCGGCCGGCGACAGCGTGCCCTTGGCTCGTTCGACCCGGGCTGGTGGTGACGCCGACACCGGAGCGCTGGTGGGCTGTACGCCCTCGCCCTGGCCCAACAGGCGTTCGCTGGCGACATCGATGGCCAGCTTGGCACCGAATTCGAGCTTCTGTTTGAAGACGGTCCAGTAGGCGCTGCCGCGCTCGCACACGGTTGCGTTGCGGTCGCAGAAGGTGGCAATGCGATGCGCCGTCTCGGTGGCGGCGACGTAGAGCTTTTCCTGCTGTGCCTTGTCGGTTGGCAGCAGCAGAACGATCAACGCTCCCCAGAACGCGATCCGGATCAGGAACATCATACCAATCCCGTCGTGGATCAGCGCCGGCTCATTCCAGCGCTCGCTCAAGGTCTAGCAGCCAGGTGCCAATTAATCGTGAACGAGCCTCCTGACGACCTATGAAGGAAGTGTTCCCAGGCGTCCCAAAACCGGACAGGCGCGTGCGCTTTTTGTCCTGCCCGCGGCTCTGCCGCAACAGCGTGTGCCTGCAATGCGAAAGTTTCGCGGGTGCACTCGGTCGATCTTAACGCTTCGGTAACATAATCCCTCAACCATTCGGCCTCCGGGTGCGGGGTCGAGTGTGAGGGAGTAACCGTGTGACACCCTGGCAAGCACGCTTTGCCGTCGTTGGTTTTTTGCTGATCGGCTCGGCCATTGCCGCCAACCTCCTGATGTTCCAGGAGGCGAAGATGGCGACGAGCGCGATCAAGCCGAAGATGGAGCGCAGCAAGCAGCCCGAGAGCATCGCGCGAAAGGCGCCGCCTCCGGAGCAGCGCGAAGCCAAAACGCCTGCAACTGCGGCGCCGAAGCCGGCTCGCGCAGCGACGGCCCCGCCTGCCAAAGCACGTCCTGAAACGCGCAAGCCCGTCGCCAAATCCGCACGCACGCCCAAATCGCGCCAGGCGACTGCGGTGAACCGCTGAACGCCTGCGGACGCATTGCATCCGCCGGGTTGCGCCCTAGAGTGGCGAGGCCATGCGTCTCAAATCCGACATCTGGGTGAAGGCTTACATCCGCCGCTGTTTTGCCGAGGGCATTCCGGCGATGGTCGTCCGTCGCGGCGATGCCGATGCCGGCGTGGTTTACATCAAGGTGAGCCTGCTCGACGGAACGGCCATGCTCTTTGGTCCTGCCGCCGCGGGGTTCGACCGCGCGGAAGGGGACCGTCGCTGGTCTCTTGCTGCAGCAACGTCACCGGACGCTGATATCGAAGCGCGGCTTGCCCGCGAATTCCGGCTCGATCCGGATCTTTGGCTGATCGAAGTCGAGGACCGCCAGGGCCGGCATTTCCTCGATGACTGGCTGGACGAGACCTGATTCTCCCAATCGCCAAGTGGCATTGCTGCACCCACGTTTGCTCCCCATTCCGGCGCGTTAACCTTTCGTTAACCGACACACTTATCAGATGGCGGAGAGATCGGCGCGCATTGCTGAGGGCCGATTTGAGCAAGCGGGGAGAAGATCAATGGCTACGATCCTCGAGTTCCGCAGTGAGAGTGAGAGAGGGCCGGCGAGGGTTGCCCGGCGCAGGCGGCGTACTGCCGAGATCGTCATTTTCCCAGGGGTCCGCTACGAGCGTTACGTCAGCGACGCTGGCGACAGGCACGGAGCACCAAAGGTCGAACGCGATCTTCTGAAGCTCGTCGAATAGGCTGGCCGTTCCGCCGGCCGGGGTCTCAGGAGCGCTGAGCCGAGCATGTTGCGCGTGTGAGCTGCGCCTCCACTTCCGGAGCATACGCCCCGCCGCGCTGGGGTGCGCGGACGACGACCAGGCCCTGTTGCTGGGGCACGGCGATTTCCGACGCGTTCACGCGAGCCGGCCGTCCAAGATTGAAATTGAGGAAGCTGGAGCCAGTTTCCGTTGGCTGCACCAAAGTGATGCTTACGTCCGTGCGCCGTGCGCTTTGCGCCGGTACCGCATAAAAATTGTCGCCCCCCGGCGTATAGAGCCCGAGGCTCCAGCCGGGATCGGGCAGGACTGCTGTAACCGCCACCGGTCCACTGCTGATGTCGTACTTGCATACGGCATAGCGCATGTCGGGTGTCAGGAATGGGAGCGGCTGGCGGCCGGCGCCGGTCGCAGGCAGCACACGCATGGTGTTGATGGGCAGATCGGAGGCGAGTTGCAGTACGGCGCTTCCCTTGGCCAGGTGCGGCACCAGAAACGTCGCAGCGATGTGCACGATGCCACCGCACACCAACGCGGCCAGCGCCACCTCCCACCTCAATCGTTTCAGCCATTTCCTCGTCATCGGCAGACGAGCCTCCGGATCCTCGGCAGCTTTTCCGCGCTCGCCTGCTCTTGCGCCGGGCCGCTGGCAAGCGCCTCTTCCACGCTCAGGACAAGAGTCAGCCTGTCGGCGCCCGTGGTCGGCAGCCAATTGCCGGGGCGTGCACCCTGGGCAAGCGTGATGGAGAAACGCCCGCCAGGATTTCGCATGAGCGTGGCGCTGTTGTAGGCGTAGCGCGCTGCAGGATTGGCGATAAGTCCACCGCGGTCATCGTAGACGGTAAGGCTCCACCAAGCGGCGCTCGGCTCCTCGCCCTCGACGGCGTAGTCACAAGCAGCTTGGAGCAGCTGCCCCTCGCTATCGGTCGTCGCCTCGTAGGACAGCGCGATGGTGGAGGACACCGGCAGCGTGCCCCGCCTTGCGAAGTGTGCACGCGTGTAGGGATCTGCGTCGGCGCGCCCGGCAGCGGTCCACACGACCCAGGGGCCGATTTTCCGCGTGGTCAGCGATGAGCCGCGCTCGATCATGTACCACGATGAGCCGAGGCCGCCGGCAACGGCAAGAGTGACGAACAGCAAAAGGTTGGCGATCACGGATGCATCTTTCCTATGCCGCGAGCCGGCTAGAGCGCGATCGTTTCGCATGGAAGCACTTCCGGCTTCCATGCGAAACGTGAATCGCCCTCTACTTATGAAGTAGAGCAGGATTCACGTTTCGGCCGAGGCGCCTTGTCTAAGGAAAGTGAGTCCATCCGAAACGATCCCGCTCTAGCGCTTGACCTGTTGACCTGCGATTTGACCCGTCGGCGCAGCGCTGCCCGTTGGCGTGTGCACACCCGACGCCGCGTCCCGATCGCTTGCTGGTGCCTCCGCACGCCGGCTTTCGCCCCCCTGCGTCTCGGGTTGCGGTGCGGGCGATTGGCCGCCAGCGACAGCGCGCATGGACTGCGACACGCGCTTCAAGGCTTCGCGTGTCTGATCCGACATCAGGCTGTGCGTGCGGCGCGTTGTGTTGTCTGCGGCGTTGGCGGCAACGGCGGCATTGCTCGGCGCGGGCTGCTGGCGCCTGGCTTCCTCCAGCTTCTGGCGCTCGGCAATCTGTGTTGGGTGCAACGGCAGGCCCGGAATCTGCGGGATATCCATGCTGGTGTGCGCCACGGACATGAAACCATGCCAGGCCGTGGCCGGCAGCGAACCACCCGTGACATTGTTCATCGGCCGGAAGTCGTCGTTGCCGATCCACACGCCGGTGACGTACTGGCCGCTGAAGCCCATGAACCAGGCATCGCGATAGCCCGAGCTGGTGCCGGTCTTGCCGGCCGTGTACGTAAAGTCGAGCTGCGCCCGCTTGCCGGTGCCTTCGGTCACGACCATCTGCATCATCTGGTTCATCTGCTCGACGACGCGCCGCGACAGGACGCGGGGCGCCTGAGGCTCATCACGGTCACGCGTGTAGACCAGCTCACCGCGTGAGTTGAACATGTCGAGGATGGCATAGGGCTTGGCCAGAATGCCGTCATTGGCGAAAACCGCGTACGCAGCCGTATGCTGCAGAGGTGTAATGCCCGTGTCGCCGAGCGCCATGGAGCAGGTCTTCTTGACGCCATCGACGCCGAGACGGCGCGTCATCTCCACGACCTTGTCGCGATCGTATTTGAGCGACAGATCGACGGCGACGGTGTTGAGCGATTTGGCGAAGGCGACGCCTGCCGGCATGCTGCCGCCGCCGCCGCTGCCGCCGTCATAGTTCTTGGGCGACCAGTTTCCGCAGCTCACATAGTGATCGCGCACAGTCGTGCGCGGTGTCAGCCCGCGCTCGACGGCGTTGGCATAAACATAGACCTTGAACGATGACCCCGGCTGACGGCGCGCGTGAGTGGCGCGGTTGAACTGGCTCTCGCCGTAGTCCGTGCCGCCAACCAGCGCGCGCACGGCGCCGTCGGGCTCCATGGCAACCATGGCGCCGGAGGTGGCGCGCTGGCTTCGGCCCTGCTGGCGAATGGTGGACACCAGAGCTTGCTCGGCGGCTTGCTGCAGGCTGAGATCGATCGTCGTGCGTACGGTGAGAACGAACTGGCCGCGCCCTTCCGCCACGCGCTGAACCTCTTCAAACGCCCAGTCCAGATACCAATCGGGACTGGCCGCCGAGCGTGTCTCGATCGGTCGCGCGGGATTGAGCCGTGCGGCATGCACCTGTCCCGCAGTCATGTATCCGGCATCGACAAGATTGGTCAGCACATCGTTGGCGCGCGCACGCGCGGCCGGCAGGTCGATGTGCGGCGCATACTTTGTCGGCGCCTTGAAGAGGCCGGCCAGCATGGCGGCCTCAGCCAGCGTGATGTGCTTGACCGATTTACCGAAATAGAATTGCGAGGCGGCTTCCACGCCGAAGGCGCCGCCGCCCATGTAGGCGCGGTCGAAGTAGAGCTTCAGGATCTCGCGCTTGCTGAAGCGCGACTCCAGCCAGAACGACAGGAACAGCTCCTTGATTTTGCGATCGAGCGAGCGTTCGAAGGTGAGGAACAGGTTCTTGGCGAGCTGCTGCGTAATGGTCGAGCCGCCCTGCACGGTCTCGCCGGCGCGCGCGTTCTCGACAAGCGCGCGCAGGGTACCGAATACGTCGACCCCGTAGTGCTCGAAGAAGCGGCGATCCTCGGTTGCCAGCGTGGCATTGATCAGCGTGTCGGGGATGTCGTCGAGCGAGATGGCGTCGTTGTGCAGAATGCCCCGCTGTCCGATTTCCTTGCCGTTACGGTCGAGAAATTTGACGGAATACTTTCCAGTGTTCAGCGCCTTGCCTTCGTCCATCTCCTGGAAGGCGGGCATGGCGAGCGCATACATGAGGAACAGGCCGCCGGTGCCGAGCGTCAGCATTTCGGAGGCCGCTTCGTTGAGCAGGCGCTTGCGGCCGCTCAGCCGGAAGCGGGCGAACCAGCTCGAGGCCGCGTTCCACCGGTCCAGCAGCCCGGACCAGCTTTCAGCCAGGCTCGAATCGATCCAGGAGTCGATGCCGAGCCAGTTGAGGCCGCTGCGCTTTTGCTTGAAGAACCAGTCGCTCAAGCAGGTTGTCCTTGTCGAAACGGCTGAAGGCGGTCAAGTGTGTGGCCAGCTGGCCTTCGCCACTGGGCACATCGAATCGAGGAAACGGCAGAATTGTGGTTATTTATCACCTCATACCGCGAATCTGAACCTGTCGAAACAGCACAACGGCAGCACACATGCGAAAGAAGAAAGCGAGCGTCGGGCCGATACCGTTCTGGAAGGAAAAATCGCTCGAGGAGATGTCTTCCGAGGAGTGGGAATCCCTGTGCGACGGGTGCGGGCGCTGCTGCCTCATAAAGCTCGAGGACGAGGATACGGGCCACTGCTACCTGACGCGGCTGGCCTGCAGCCTGCTCGACATCGGCTCATGCCGCTGCTCGGACTATGCGAATCGCAAGAGCCGCATGTCCGATTGCGTCTCCATCGATCCGGAAAAGGCGCGTTCGTTGCATTGGCTGCCAGACACGTGCGGCTATCGCCTCGTCGCTGAAGGGCGGGATCTTTACTGGTGGCACCCGCTGATTTCGGGCGAGCCGGAAACGGTCCATGTGGCCGGCGTGTCGGTGCGCGATTGGGCCCGAAGCGAAAAAGGCATCAAGGCGAATGCCATGCAGAAGTACATCATTGGCCCGGCAGGCCGCTCCTGAGTTCGACGCGCGCCAGTTATCCCCGCCTCCGCTGCGTATGTTAAACTCGCCGCCCTGGAAGTAATGACGAGTAAAACATCAATTTTTATTTTATTTGCGGAGATTTTCTGAAGTAAAATTCAAATAACGGCGTTGACAGCGCAACGCTCATTTGATATGTTTTTTATACGATGCCAATGGTGTGAAGCTACCACACCCGGCTTTTCCCCGATCACGGTTCGCGATGACTGATGGATCCCCTCCTGACTGGGCTGGGATCGAGCGTCAATGCCGTGAGACAACCGCTCCGCTCACCGAATTGCCCGCGCCGCAGGGGTGTCCCTCGACGTCCTGCGCCGGCGCGTGCAGCGTCTCGGCTGGCGCGGCGTACGCGAGCCGGCGCGATTCAGGACGCGTGCGGCCAACCGTGCCTTGATCCGGCGCCTCTACAAAGCAATCGACACCAAGCTACATCAAATGGAGCTTCGCATGGCCAATGAGATCGCACGGGGCGGGGACGCCTCGACTGCCGGCGACCACGAGCGCGACACGCGCGCCATCGGCGGACTCATCACCCAGCTTGGAAAGATTTCGGAGTTTGCAGCTGACCTCAATCGGCCAACCGGACAGGATAACGCCTCCGCTACCGTCGCTGAGGAGGCGGACCGCTACCGCCGAAAACTTGCGGAGCGTCTTGCACGGCTTGTCGGCCCTTCCCAGTGACGAGCGCGCGATCCTCCTGGCGCAAATCCCGGATGAGCTGATCGTCCCTCTCTACTATGACTGGCAAATCTGGGCACGCGACGACCAGCTTCCGCCGCTGTACTCGCCGGACGACGAGCCATGGCGGACATGGCTCGTGCTCGGCGGCCGCGGATCGGGCAAGACGCGATCCGGCGCCGAGTGGATTCGTGCGAAAGCCCTGGGAAAGGACGCTTGCATCGGCGTGCCGGCGCGCCGCATGGCCCTCATCGGGCTGACGATCGGGCAGGTGCGCAGCGTCATGATCGAAGGCGTCTCGGGGCTGCTCGCCGTGCACGCGCCGCACGAGCGGCCTCGCTACGATGTCTCGCGCAACGAAATCACCTGGAGCAACGGAGCGGTCGCGCAAATGTTTGCTGCCGACGATCCAGACAGCCTCAGGGGACCGCAATTCGACGCGGCCTGGTGCGACGAGCTCGCCAAGTGGCGGCGTCCCGATTACGCCTGGGACATGTTGCAGTTCGGCCTTCGCCTCGGGTCTGCGCCCCAGGCCGTGGTCACGACGACGCCGCGCTACATCGAGCTGTTGAAGATGTTGGTGGATGATGCCGTGACGGTCGTCAGCCGCTCGCGCACCCTCGATAACGCCGCCAACCTCGCACCGGGTTTCGTGGCCCAGATCACGCGCCGCTACGGCAACACCGCGCTCGGACGCCAGGAACTGGAGGGCGAGATGGTCGAGCAGCTCGAAGGTGGCCTGTGGCGACGCGAGTGGCTGACGCAGCACAGGATCACCGCGCCGCCGGAGCTCGGCCGTACCGTCGTGGCGGTCGATCCGCCGATCACCTCCAACCCCAATTCCGATGCGTGCGGCATCATCGTTGCGGCCCTCGGTGCCGATGGCCGCGCCTATGTCCTGGCCGACCGCACGATCCGTGGCCGCGAGCCCGTCATCTGGGCACGCGCCGCTGTCGCCGCCTATCGCGACTATGCCGCCGACCGCATCGTCGCCGAGACCAATCAGGGCGGTGATCTCGTTCTGAGCGTCATCCGGCAGGTGGATGAGAACGTCCCCATCCGCAGTGTGAAGGCGTCGCGCGGCAAGTGGATCCGCGCGGAGCCTGTCGCCACGCTCTATGCCGAAGGCCGCGTCCTGCACGTCGGCGAGTTCGTCGAGCTGGAGACCGAGATGTGCGCTTTCGGTGCCGACGGCCTCGCCCAGGGCAAAAGTCCCGACCGCCTCGACGCGCTCGTCTGGGCCATTACCGAGCTGATGCTCGCACCGAAGCGGACACCCGGCATTCGCTCGCTCTGACACGCCGTTCCACGACCCGCAGCAACGCACGACAAGGACATCGGACCACCGATCGATGACGCTTCTCGATGCACCATCGCTCCCGGCGCGCGTCCGGCAAGCGCTCGGCCGTTTCGTGGCTCCGCGCCATCGCGGCACTGAACCCAAGGCCAGCGCCACGGCGCCGCTCATTGCCTTCGAGAGCCTGCGCCAGCCGGTATGGACGCCGCGCGACTACCATGCGCTCGCCCGCGAAGGCTTCGCACAGAACGCCGTCGTCTATCGTTGCGTGCGCATGATCGCGGAAGCGGCGGCCTCCGTTCCTCTTCTCCTTTATGACGGCGACGAGGAGATCGACGAGCACCCCCTCAAGACACTGCTTGCGCGCCCCAATCCCGGCCAATGCGGGCCCGATCTGCTGGAGGCCTGGTACGGATTTCTGCTCGTCTCCGGCAACGCCTACCTCGAAGCCGTCGCCATCGGCGGCACCGTCCGCGAGCTGCACGTGCTGCGGCCCGATCGCCTGCGCATCGTGCCGGGCAGCGACGGTTGGCCCGAAGCCTGGGACTACACCGTCAGCGGCCGCACCGCGCGGCTCGGTGCCGATGTCGTGCCAGGCATCCGCCCCGTCCTGCACATGAAGCTCTTCCATCCCGCCAACGATCACTACGGCATGAGCCCACTCGAGGCGGCGGCCACGGCCATCGACGTGCACAACGCCGCCGCGCGCTGGAACAAGGCGCTGCTCGACAACTCGGCGCGTCCGTCCGGCGCTCTGGTCTACACCTCGCGCGAAGGCAACCTCACGGCCGAGCAGTACGGGCGTCTCAAGGACGAGCTCGAGCGCGGCTTCCAGGGTGCGGCCAACGCCGGCCGGCCGCTGCTGCTCGAAGGCGGGCTTGACTGGAAGTCCATGAGTCTCTCGCCCAAGGACCTCGACTTCATCGAGGCCAAGAATGCCGCCGCGCGTGAGATCGCGCTGGCGTTGGGCGTGCCGCCCATGCTGCTCGGCATTCCCGGCGACAACACCTATTCCAACATGCAGGAAGCCAGCCGCATGTTCTGGCGCCAGACCGTGCTCCCGCTCGTCGGGCGCACGGCCAAGGCGCTGTCCGGCTGGCTCGCCCCCGCCTACGCATCACCCATCGAGCTGCGCGCCGACCTCGACGGCATCGAGGCCCTCTCCACCGAGCGCGAAGCCCTGTGGACGCGCATCGACAAGGCAACGTTCCTCACCCGCAACGAAAGGCGCGCGGCTGCAGGCTATGGGCCCGTTACCGGTGGCGATGAGATCAAGCATGCTTATTGCGCGGACATCACCCCATCGAGCGGCCTCGCTCCGAAAGCCAATTTCAATCCCGGTCAGCTGCGCGACGACCTCGGCCGCTGGATTGATGCGGGCGGTGGCGTCGTCCACGAAGCGTCTCGGCGCCGCGGTGGAAGGCCCGAAGGCACTCCCGCGCAAGAGGCTCGCCACGCCGTAGCTGCAGCCCGGGCCCAGGATGCGACGCGGCGCCTGCGGGAATTGGAGCCGACTTGGCGGGAGCCTCAGAGCGCAAGCAGCACCATCGAGGGTCGTATCGCCCACCACGAGGCCGCTGCGGCGGCAGCAGAAGCCCGCCTTGCCGAGATCCTGCGCGACGCCATACCCAACACCAATCCGAGCTGGGGTGTAAACAGGCTCCGCAAGGAGCTGAATGATCGCGGGTTCCTCTATACGGGTAAGACAGACGCTCCGGGGTTCATGTATGAGAATCCGCAAACTGGCGAACAGGCGCGTATCATGGAGCGGCCTTCGAAGTCTTTCAGGACCGACTCGCCTCAGAAGCATTTCAATGATTTCTACTATCGGTATCGGGGCAGGGATGATCAGAGGTGGGGAAACCCAATAACAATTCCCAACAAGTGAAGCATTGAGCGAGGACGCGCGATGATCGCAATTGGTGAGATGGAGGACCGCATTCTTTCTGAGCTGCAGGAGGCGGGGGAAGAGAATGTTGCAGCTCTGATCAACACGATCATCAATCCGATGGGCGATACGATCGAGTTGATCCAGCTGCGCCAAGCGCTCGACAATCTGGCGCGCAAAGGGCTTGTCAGGATCGCCCTCACTCGCGACGCAACAAGAGGGCTGGTACCATTATCAGTAGACAAATCGTTGGAGATCGTCGCCAAGATCGACGAATTTCTTCGCTTTAGAAGCAGCGATAGTCATTGGACCTGGAGCGGAGAGTCGAAGCCTCATATCGTCGTCACCGCAGAAGGGCGCGCACGAGCCGATAAGATTTTGGATCAGCGCGGCTATCAGTGGTGGCGTCGCGGAGAGGATGACGCGAGCTGATCGAAGCGCGATAGCGGATGAAAGAACAGGTCACACTGGGTCGCCTGGCATCGGCAATCTGCCCGGTAGGATAGGGACGCGGCAATGTTTCCAAGAATGACCGACGCCAATCCGCCTACGGCGCTCGCCGCAATAGAAAGCTTGAGCGCGAACGTGCTCTTGTTCTACCAGGCCTCTACAAGGAATTCCTGCTTGCAACCAACGGCGGTGCTCCCGAGGCGCCGGCATTTCCGATCCATGGAAACCCAACGACTTCAATTGGGGTCATGCAGAGTTTTGCTGGGATAGGCGTGCGAGAACCTACGGATGAACTCGCATATTCCTACGATCTGTACGTAGGTGGTTTTCCGCGCGGCATCGTCCCGATTGCCGGCAATGGTGGGGGGGACTACACCTGTCTCGACCTGCGCAACGGCAAAGAACGCGTGGCTTTCTGGGACAAGCGGCATTTCTGGGGAACTGGTGAGTGGCGTGAGAGGGACTTCTATCATGTTGCCGACTCGTTCGCCGAGTTCCTTGGATCACTGCGTCCCAATCCGTACGACTGAGCGATGAACATCCCCAGCCCTGATGAGTTCAAGAAGGCGTGCCGCAACCTCGGGCAGGACTTGGGTTACGAGAAACCACCCCTCGCACTGATGGCCCAGGTTGCTCTCATAGGAATTGAGCGACCAGAGCGGGCGGTGATCAAGGCGTTCTTGGACGAGCTATTGAGCGGCACGTACACCGCCGAACAGTTGAAGGAGTTTTGGTGGTCCACGCCAGCGGATATCTATTTTCACGAGGGACAGGATCTCATCACCTTCCTAACGATGCTGCGCGATGAGGTGACGAAGGCATCCTAGAGGCGAGTCAACGAATCAATCCGAAGAGGGTAGCGTCCATGGTCATTTTGTTGCACCGGATCGTCATTTGGTTGGCTTGCATTGGCGGCATCGCGCAATCATCGTTGGCTCAGAGCAGCCCTGCTCCGCACGAGTTTGTGCCGAACTTATTGCAGCAGACGCACATCGATGACATCACCGAGGATCCAGCAAGAGTTGTTGTGCGGGCTAGCCGGCCGCACCAGGACAAACAAAGTGCTCCTGGTGTGCTGATTATCTGCGACCGAACCAGGTTCGGCCATGAGTTCCTTGCCGTGCAGGACCACACATTGCTGACGGATGATCGCCTCGTCGTAGGGTCTGGCTTCTGCGATGCCATGCTCGCGCTGATCCGCCAGCATCAGGCCGCTCAGCCGTGAAACGGGCGATGCCTCACGACGGGCGCCAGCCTAGAACGATCTGACTTTGCACCACCGTTGATCCACTCGCTCGGACGAGCCGCACCGCTCTGTCCCAACCGAGGCGTTCATCCCCATGCTGCAATCGCGTCCAGCTGCGAGCACCGCGCTCGAAGCCAAGTTCACCGCGTTCGCCCTCAAGTCCATCACCATTGATGGCGTGTTCGAAGGTTACGCCAGCCTCTTCAATCGTGAGGATCTGGGCGGTGACATCGTGCTGCCGGGAGCTTTTCGCGACAGTCTTGCCCGGCGTGGCGTCGGCGGCATCAAGCTGCTGTTCCAGCACAACCCGAATGAGCCGATCGGCATCTGGCAGAGCATCGTGGAGGATGCGCGGGGCCTGTTCGTGCGCGGTCGGCTGATGCTCGACATCGCCCGCGGCCGCGAGATCTACACGCTGATGCGGGCCGGCGCCGTGGACGGCCTGTCGATCGGCTTCCGCACCGTCACGGCGCGGCGTGACCGTGCAACCGGCGTGCGCCGCCTCGAGAAGGTCGACTTGTGGGAAATCTCCGTGGTCACGTTTCCCATGCTGCCCGAGGCGCGGGTTGCTGCCGTCAAGCAGCGGCCCTTTGCCGGTGGCGCGCCGACTGCACGCGAGTTCGAACGCTGGCTCACGCACGACGCTGGGCTCACGCGATCCGACGCCCGGGCGATCCTCCGCCACGGGCTCAAGGGGCTGACCGGCAGGCGCGACGCTGCCGATGGCCATAATGACGAGGCGCGGCTCGTGGCCAAGCTGACGGCCGCCGCACGTCTTCTGCGCTCCCATCATCATCACCTGCAAGGACGCTATCAATGACAATGGACACACCCATCGAGGTCAAAGGCACCGCCGACCTGGGCTATGCCGTCGACGATCTCATGCGCGCCTTCGAGGCGTTCAAGGAGACCAACGATCGCCGCCTGGACGAGATCGAGCGCCGGTCGGCCGACACGCTGACCAGCGAGAAGCTCGCCCGCATCGATCGTGCGCTCGACGAGCACAAGCGTGTCGTCGACGAGCTGGCCCTCAAGGCGGTGCGGCCCGCGCTCACCGGCTCGGCGGTGCGAGGCACGGCCACGACGTTGCAGCACAAGTCCGCATTCGAAGCTTACGTCCGCAAGGGCGAGGCGCACGGCCTGCGCGACCTGGAAGCCAAGGCCCTCTCGGTCGGCACCGACGCCGACGGCGGTTATCTCGTGCCTGACGAGCTCGAGCGCACGGTCAACCGGGCCGTGAAGGACGTATCGCCGATCCGCGCCATCGCCGGCATTCGCCAGGTTTCGGGCTCCGTCTACAAGAAGCCTTTCGCCATCACCGGTGCAGAAACCGGCTGGGTCGCGGAAACGGCGTCACGCCCCGAGACCGACGCGCCGACACTCGCCGAGCTGTCGTTCCCGACCATGGAGCTTTACGCCATGCCGGCGGCGACCTCGGCGCTGCTCGACGACTCCGCCGTCAACATCGACGAATGGATCGCCGAGGAGGTGCGTTCCTCCTTTGCCACCCAGGAAGGCACCGCCTTCGTCACCGGCAACGGCACGGCGAAACCGAAAGGCTTTCTCGACTACACCAAGGTCGCGCAGGGCAGTTGTCACCTTCGGCCAATCGACGTTGAGGGACTGGAGCACGGGCGGCGAGAAGGGGGCTGAGCATGTGCTGACGCTGCACGTGTGGTCCCGCGCCAGCGGCCGCAAAGAGACCTACATCATCATGAGCGCCCTGCGTGAGGCCCTGCACGACAAGCCGCTCACTCTGGACGGGCATCGGCTCATCAATATCCGGCACGAGATATCCGAGGCCCGCCGCGAGACCGATGGCGACACCTATCACGGCATCGTCCGTTACCGCGCGGTGACGGAGCCGGTCTAGCGGCCACTCGTCCCATTCCGCTCATCTCCCAGGAGGCCCGCATGGCCGCTCAGAAAGGCAAGGACCTTCTGTTGAAGGTCGACACCGATGGCTCCGGCACGTTCGCGACGGTTGCCGGCCTGCGTTCGCGCAGCATCTCCTTCAACGCCGAGACCGTCGACATCACGCATGCGGAATCGGCCGGCCAATGGCGCGAGCTGCTGGCAGGAGCCGGCGCCCGCAACGCGCGCATCACCGGTGCCGGCATCTTCAAGGACGCCGCGTCCGATGCGACGGTCCGTTCCTACGTCTTCAACGGCACGATCCGCGACTGGCAAGTAGTGATCCCGGACTTCGGCACTGTGGAAGGGCCGTTCCAGATCAGCTCGTTCGAGCTGTCCGGCCGCCATGATGGCGAAGTTGCCTTCGAGCTCGCCCTCGACTCCGCCGGCGAGCTGACATTCGCCGCCGCTTAACCAGCGCCCCGATCAGGAGTAGCGCAATGCCCAATCTTCGCCGCGGCGAGATCGAAGCCGTGCTCGACGGCAAACCCGTCAATCTCTGCCTCACGCTCGGCGCGCTTGCCGAGCTCGAATCCGCCTTCGGCGATGACGACATGCTGCGTCTGGCGCAGCGTTTCGGCGATGGACGATTGAGTGCACGCGATGCCGTGCGCATTATCGGTGCCGGGTTGCGCGGCGCGGGCAATCAGGTGACCGATGACGCCGTCTCCCGCATGCGCTGCGAGGATGCGGCTGCCGGCTTCGTCGATATCGTGGCGCGGCTGCTGGCGGCCACGTTCGGCGGCACGGCAGGCACGGGCACAGCCAAGGCTGTCGATCGCGCAGCGGAGGCACATCAGGCTCCGGCCCCTTTCCCTGGGACGACGTGATGGCCGTGGGCCTCGGCCTCCTTCGACTGTCGCCGGCCCATTTCTGGAGCATGACGCCGCGTGAGCTGACCGCCGCATTCAGCGGGGCATTCGGCATCATGCATGCGGACGGCCCTCTCGGCCGCGCCGATCTCGCCCAGCTTATGCAACGTTTTCCCGATGAGAGGTGATGCATGGACGAGCCTGTCACGACCTGGGTCGTCACGGTCGAGGCCGACACCTCGCAGCTCGACGCGCAGCTCGCGCAGTCGGCCCGTGCCGGCCGCCAGTTCGCCAATGCCCTCACCACGGCCTTCGAAGGCATCGCGCTGCGAGGGCGCAGCCTCGGCGACGTGCTACGCACGCTTGGTCTCAGCCTGTCGCGCATGGCGCTGCAAGCTGCTTTTCGCCCTCTGGAGCAGACGTTCGGCAATCTGGTCACCCGCCTCATGTCCGGCGTTGCCTTTCAGAACGGCGGCGTCGTGAGCCAGGGCCTGCCCGTTCCCTTCGCGCGCGGCGGCGTCATCGCCGCGCCGGCGCTATTCCCGCTGCAAGGCGGCCGCGTCGGCCTGGCTGGCGAGCGCGGTGCTGAAGCCATCATGCCGCTGGCGCGCGGACCGGACGGCCGCCTCGGCGTTGCTGCATCAGGGAGCGGTGCCATCGCAGTGACGTTCAACGTCACGACGCCCGATGCGGAAAGTTTCCGCCGCTCCGAAACGCAGATCGCCGCGATGCTGGCTCGTGCCGTCGGCCACGGCCAGCGCAACTTGTGAGTTGCCATGTTTCATGAGATCCGCTTTCCGACGGCCATATCGCGTGGCGTCCAGGGAGGCCCCGAGCGGCGCACCGACGTTGTGGTGCTGGGCTCGGGCTTCGAGGAGCGCAACAGCCGCTGGGCGGACTCGCGCCGCGCCTGGAATGCGGGCTATGGCGTTCGATCGCTCGATGATCTGCACGCCGTCATCGCCTTCTTCGAGGAGCGCCGCGGCCGTCTCTATGGCTTTCGCTGGAAGGATCCCGTCGACTTCAAGTCCGGCCCGCCGGAAACCGCGATCACCGTGCTCGATCAGCAGATCGGCGTCGGCACCGGAGCGCAGGCCCAATTCCAACTCGTCAAGCGGTACGGCACGGCCTTCGCCCCATGGGAGCGCGAAATCCACAAGCCTCTTGGCGGTTCCGTACGCATTGCCGTCGACAATGTCGAGAAGACTGCCGGTGTCCATTTCAGCGTCAATGCGCAAACCGGCATCGTGACCTTCCTGTCGCCGCATCTTCCTGCCGCCGATGCCGTCGTGACCGCCGGCTTCGAGTTCGACGTGCCCGTGCGCTTCGACACGGACAAACTTGAATTGGATCTGCGCGGCTTCCGCCACGGCGCCATTCCCAACATCCCCATTGTCGAAATCCGCATATGAAGCAGCTTCCGCCCACGCTGCAGGCACATCTCGACAGCGGCGTCACCACCCTGTGCTGGTGCTGGCGGCTGACGGCACGTACCGGCGAGCGCTACGGCTTCACCGATCACGACCGCGACCTGAGCTTCGACGGCACGACCTTCGAGGCTGCCACCGGCTTCACCGCCACCGAGATCCGCGACTCCGTGGGCCTCAGCGTCGACAATCTGGAGGTCACCAGCGCGCTCGTTTCCGACAGGCTTTCGGAAGTCGCGCTGAGCGCCGGCGATTTCGACGATGCCGCCGTCGAGATCTTCCGCGTCAACTGGCAATCTCCCGCCGACCGTGTGCTGATGCGCTCCGGCTCGCTCGGTGAGGTCCGGCGCACGGGCACCGCGTTTGCGGCTGAAGTGCGCGGCCTTGCTCATTACCTGCAGCAGCCCAAAGGCCGCCTCTTCCAGTACGGATGCGACGCCGATCTCGGCGACGCGCGCTGCGGCATCGACCTCATGAGCGCCGTTTATCGTGGCGAGGGCGTGGTACTCGACGTCATCGAGCCGCGGCGCTTCACGGCAAGCGGGCTCGATGCGTTTTCGGACGGTTGGTTCACGCGTGGCCTCATCACGTTCACGAGCGGTGGCAACGACGGGCGTGCCATCGAGGTCAAGCGCCACACCACCGGCGATGCCGTCATCATCGAGCTGTGGCAGACGTTCATGGCCGCGCCGCAACCGGGTGACGCCTTCGTCGTCACGGCCGGATGCGACAAGCAGTTTGCAACCTGCGCGGCGAAGTTCGCCAATGTCGTGAACTACCGCGGCTTCCCGCACATGCCCGGCAACGACTTCATCGCCTCCTATCCCCGCAGCGACGACGCCAATCGCACCGGTTGACGTGCCCATGCCCGAGCCATCGCTCATCCCAACCCGCGATGCCATCGTCGCGCACGCGCGCCTGTGGATCGGCACGCCTTACCACGATCAGGCGAGCACCTGTGGGGCGGGCACCGATTGCCTCGGTCTCATCCGTGGTATCTACCGCGCGCTTTATGGCCACGATGTTGCAGCAGTACCCGCCTACACACGCGATTGGGCTGAAGCCGCAGGCGAGGAGGCCATGCTTGCGGCGGCCCGCCGGCATCTCGTCGAGATCCCGGTGCATGACATTGCGCCGGGCGACGTCCTCGTCTTCCGCTACCACCGGCATCACGTCGCCAAGCACGCCGCGATCTTCGCCGGCAAGACCATGGTTCACGCCGTGGAAGGCGCTCCGGTCTCCGAGGTGCCGTTCTCGTCCTGGTGGCATCGCCGCATGGCTGGTGCGTTCGCGTTTCCTGGAGTGATCGTCTGATGGCCACGCTTGCGCTCGCGGCGGCCGGTGCCGCGGTCGGCAGCGCCGTGCTGCCCGCCGGGTTCACGCTGCTCGGCACGACCATCACCGGTGCCATGATCGGCTCGCAGATCGGTGCGCTCGCGGGATCGTTCATCGATCAATCGTTGTTTGCGGCCTCCGCACTGCCGCGCGGCGGATCCGGCCCGCGCTTGTCCGACCTGAAGGTGACGGCGTCCACGGAGGGCGCACCCATTCCGCGGCTCTATGGCCGGGCCCGCCTCGGCGGCCAGATGATCTGGGCCACGGACATCGAGGAGACCCGCGTGTCGTCCGGAGGAGGCGGCGGCAAAGGCAGCCCGCGCTCGCCCTCGACCGAGGAATTCCACTATTCGGCGAATTTCGCCGTGGCCTTGTGCGAAGGCGTCGTCACCAGCCTCGGGCGTGTCTGGGCTGACGGCAAGGAGCTCGACCTGTCGAGCTACACGTGGCGGCTGCACGCCGGGGACGAGGATCAAGACCCCGACAGCCTCATCATCGCGCGCATGGGCTCGGGCAATACTCCGGCTTATCGCGGCACGGCCTACATCGTGTTCGAGGCCATGCCGCTGCGCGATTTCGGCAATCGCATTCCCCAGCTCTCGTTCGAGGTGTATCGCAGCGTCGACGCTTTCGATCAGCAGGTGCGCGCTGTCGTTCTCATTCCGGGGTCGGGTGAGTTCGTCTATGCAACCGGGCCTGTTACCCGCGTCGTGGGAATCGGGCGCAGCCACCCCGAGAACACGCATACACGGCAGGGCGTCACCGATTGGGAGGTCGCCCTCGATCAGCTTCAATCCGCGCTGCCGAACGTGCAGTCCGTCTCGCTTGTCACGAGCTGGTTCGGCTCGGACCTGCGTGCCGGGTCGTGCCTGATCCGCCCGTGCGTGGATATTGCCGAGAAATCGACGAGCCCAATCGCCTGGGGTGTCGCCGGCCTGACACGATCGACCGCACCCATCGTCAGCAGCATCGAGGGGCGTGCAGCCTACGGCGGCACGCCGTCCGACCAGACCGTTGTGGCGGCCATCCAGGATCTCAAGGCGCGCGGCCTCGGCGTTACGCTGACACCTTTCATCCTCATGGACATACCCGCCGGCAATGCGCTCGGTGATCCTTACACCGGCGCATCGAGCCAGCCCGCCTATCCCTGGCGCGGACGCATCACGGTCGATCCCGCCCCCGGCCAGCCCGGCAGCCCAGACAAGTCCGCCTCGGCCGCTACGCAACTTGCGGCCTTCATCGGCACGGCCGCGCCGTCTGACTATGCCATCGCCGGTGCAACGGTGTCGTACACTGGCGCTGCGGAATGGTCGTTCCGGCGCATGGTGCTGCACTATGCGCATCTCGCCGCCGCTGCAGGAGGCGTCGATGCTTTCGTCATCGGTACGGAGCTGCGCGGCCTGACGCAGGTGCGCTCCGATGCCTCGAGCTATCCATTCGTTGCCGCGCTCGTCGCGCTTGCCGATGATGTGAAATCCATTCTCGGATCGGATACGCGCGTCACCTACGCCGCCGATTGGTCGGAGTATTTCGGCCATCATCTCCAGGACGGCTCCGGTGACGTGTTCTTTCACCTCGATCCGCTGTGGGCCTCGCCTTCGATCGACGCTGTCGGCATCGATCTCTACTGGCCGCTGGCCGACTGGCGTGACGGCCGCGAGCACCTCGACATCCTCGCCGGCGCGCGGTCCGCCTACGACCTCGACTATCTCAAATCCAACATCGCTGGCGGCGAGGGCTTCGACTGGTACTACGCCGATGCGGCCGATCGCGCCGCACAGGTGCGCACGCCGATCACGGACGGCGCGGGCAAGCCCTGGGTCTTCCGCTTTAAGGACCTGAAGTCCTGGTGGAGCAACGCGCACTTTAATCGCCCGGGAGGCGTCGAGGCTGGCGTGCTGACAAGCTGGGCGCCGCAATCAAAACCCGTCTGGATCATGGAGATCGGCTGCCCCGCCGTCGACAAGGGCGCCAATCAACCCAACGTCTTCATCGATCCGAAAAGCTCGGAATCCTTTCTCCCATATTTCTCTCTCGGCACGCGCGATGATCTGATCCAGCGCCGCTATCTGCAAGCATTCCATGAGGCGTTCGACTCCGAGCACGAAGGCTATGTGCCGGACAGCAATCCCATCTCGGCCGTCTATGACGCGCCGATGCTCGACCTCGATCACATGCATGTCTACGCGTGGGATGCGCGCCCGTATCCAGCCTTCCCCGCCGATCTCGACACATGGGGTGATGGCTCCAACTGGCCGCTCGGCCACTGGATCACAGGCCGCATCGCCGGCCAGCCGTTGTCCGCGCTCGTCTCGGCCTTGCTCGACGACTATGGCTTCAGCCTGCACAACGCGGGCGCGCTCGACGGTATTGTTCTGGGCTTCGTCATCGATCGCCTGATGTCGGCCCGCGACGCGCTGCAACCGCTGGAGCTCGCCTATTTCTTCGACGCCGTGGAAAGCGCGGGCGAACTTGCGTTCCGCCATCGCGGCGCAAGCCAGCCCGTTGCAGTGCTCTCGCCTGACGATCTCGTTGAAAGCCGGCCGGGCGCCGATTTGATTGCGCTGACGCGAGCCCAGGAAACGGAGCTGCCTGCGTCCGCCAAGATCGGCTATGCCGCAGCAGAGGCGGACTACCGGCAGGCGGTTGTGGAAGCACGCCGCCTCATCGGCGCCAGTGGCCGTGTCGCGCTGGCCGAGCTGCCCATCGTCATGGAAGCCGAGCAAGCCGCACATATCGCCGAGACCTGGCTGTTCGAGGCCTGGTCCGCTCGTGATCGCGCATCGCTTGCCGCGCCGCCGAGCCGTCTCGCCCTGGAGCCGGGCGACGTCATCTCCGTCGATACGAGCGGGCAGGCCCGTCTCTTCCGCATCTCCGAAATCGGCGATCACGGCACGCGCGACATCGAAGCCCGCAGCATCGATCCTCATGTCTACGGCCGTACCTCGCGCGTTGCCCGTCTCCCTGCGCCGCCACCGGACGTGCTTGCCGGACAACCCTTCGGGCTGTTTCTGGATCTGCCCCTGTTGACCGGTGACGAGCAGCCGCACGTCGGCTATGCCGCTGCTGCTCAGGAGCCATGGCCCGGCACGATTGCGTTCTATCGCTCGCCCGAAACGTCGGGTTACGCGCTTCGCGCACGCGCAATGATGGCGGCGTCAACCGGTGTCACGCTCGATGCTCTGCCGCAAACCCCCGAAGGCCGCCTTGACCATGCGACGCGCATGCGTGTGAGGCTCGATCACGGGCCGCTCGCCTCTGTCACCCGCGCCGCGCTGCTCGGCGGCGCTAACGCAGCTGCCGTGCAGAACGAAGCCGGCGATTGGGAGGTGCTGCAGTTCCAGTCCGCCGTGCTGGTCGCTCCTGCAACCTACGAGCTGTCCGGCTTTCTGCGCGCGCAGGGCGGTACGGACGGTGCCATGCAATCCCTGCTGCCCGCCGGGGCCCGTTTCGTACTTCTTGACCGCGCCATCGCACCGGTCGAGATGGCACCCGATGACATCGGGCTCACACACAACTGGCGGTTCGGCCCGGCATCGCGTGACCTTGGCCACGCGTCCTATGCGGCCGCAACGCACACCTTTACGGGTGCTGGACTGCGTCCGCTCAGCCCCGTCCATGTGCGCGGCTCTCGTGCAGGCGGCGATCTCGTCGTCGCATGGACGCGGCGGACGCGCATCAACGGCGACGTGTGGGGTGCTGGCGACGTGCCGCTCGGCGAGGAGAGCGAGCGCTACGACGTCGATATCCTCGACGGCAGCACCGTGAAGCGCACGATATCGGCAGTGTCGCCGACGATCACCTACACCGCGGCCGAACAGGTCGCCGATTTCGGTGCGCCGCAATCGGCCTGCGCTATCCGCGTCTATCAGATCGCTGCAGGGTACGGCCGCGGTACGGCACGCGCCGCCACCGTCTGATCTCTCGCGCGCCACCTCCACTCACATCCGGTTGATCTTCGATGCAGCAGCAGCCCTGGATGGCGGCGGCGTGGGCCGAGTTCGGCCAGTCCGAGCGTTCCGGCCGGGACGCCAACCCTCGGATCCTCGACTATTTCAGCACGCTTGGCCGTTTCGACATCGTCGATGACGAAACCGCCTGGTGCGCGGCCTATGTCGGTGCCTGCCTGGAGCGGGCGGGATACGCGAGCACGCGCTCGCTCATGGCCCGGTCCTATCTCGAGTGGGGCACGGGCATCGAAACGCCCGATGTCGGCGCCATCGCCGTACTGACGCGTGGTGCCGACCCGGCGCTGGGCCACGTCGGCTTCGTCGCCGGCAGCACGGACGAGGCGCTCTTTCTCCTCGGCGGCAATCAGGCGGATGCTGTCACCCTCGCGCGTTTCGATCGCAATCGTCTGCTCGGCTTGCGCATGCCCGTAGCGGGGGCATCCGCACAACCGGACCGGTTCGAGTTCGCGCTCGCGCATGTCCTGAAGCTCGAGGGGGGCTGGAGCGACGATCCCTTCGATCCCGGCGGCCCGACCAACAAGGGCATTACGCTCGGCGATTTCGCGCGCCACCGCCGCGTGTCGGTCACGGCGCAGAATTTCGAGGCGATGAAGGCTGAGCTGCGGCGTATTCCCGATGGAACGGTGCGTGACATCTATCGGACACGCTATTGGCAGCCGGGCCGTTGCGCCGATCTGCCCCAACCGCTCGCCTTCATGCATTTCGATGCGGCCGTGAATCAAGGTGTGGCAGGCTCCGCTGCCATGCTGCAGGAGGCGCTGGGTGTCGATGTCGACGGCGAGATCGGCCCCATCACGCTGAGCGCGGCCCGCACGCGCTCCCTGTCCGATACGCTCGAAGCTTACGCCGACATCCGCCGCCGGCGGTACCGCTCGCTGACGCACTTCTGGCGCTTCGGCCGCGGCTGGCTGCGCCGCGTCGACTCCACGCTCGCTGCGGCCCTGCAACTGGTCTCACCGCCACCTTCCCCTCAAACCGCTGCTCAGGAGACTCAAACCATGCCCGATCCGCAAGCCAACCTGCCGTCCCCACCCGACTCGGGTACCGACCCCAAGTGGTGGGGCCATTCCATGACCATCTGGGGCGCGCTTCTCACGGCGCTCTCGACGGTCTTGCCTTTGCTCGGCCCCGCGCTCGGCCTGGAGTTGACCATCGATCTCGTGCAGCGCCTCGGCCAGGATGTCGTGCTCGTGATCCAGGCACTTGGCGGGCTGATTGGCACCGTCATGACCATTATGGGACGTGTCCGCGCCACTGCCCCGATCGAGCGCCGGCCCGTGCGCCTGAAGGTGTGAGTGTTGCCCATCCGCCCGTTGATGCCGCAACCGTGATCCCCATGTTCATGCGTGGTTCAGGTGTTTTTTGCACTTTCGGCCCGGGAGATTGGCGATGCTTGCGTTTTTCCGGCCCCTCAAAGTCATGGCGCTGACCACGTGGATGGCGCTGCCCGCGCACGCCGCGCCGGCGGAGGCCGCAAGCTGTTTCGACGACTGGTCCGATGCCGTTCCCGTCATGCGCAAGGAAGGGCTGGTCGGCACCAAGGCTCTGCATGAGCAGGCCCGCCAGCATCTCACCGGTGATCTGGTGCGCATTACCTTGTGCCAGGAAGGCGACCGCTTCGTTTACCGTTTGCTGATGCGCGATCCGCGCGGATGGCTGAACACGGTTACCGTCGATGCGCGCCATCCCTTTGACCGCTGAAATCGAAGAGCTGGAATGGCTTAAGGCCGCTCTCAAAGGGGCGGCTTGCTTTTCCATGCCCTATCAACCTAAGGGAAAGCTGAGTATAGTCCGGGCCGCCCGCCCAGGATTCGCCTCGGGGAAGCAAGGTGCGTGTTCTCGTCGTTGAAGACGATCCGGATTTGAACCGTCAGCTTGTCGCCGCGCTGACCGATGCCGGCTATGCGGTCGACACGGCAACGGACGGCGAGGAAGGGTACTTCCTCGGCGAGACGGAGCCCTACGATGTGGTCGTGCTCGACGTCGGGCTGCCGAAGATCGACGGCATCAGCGTGCTCGAGCAGTGGCGGCGCGCCAACCGCAATATGCCGGTTATCATCCTGACGGCGCGCGACCGCTGGAGCGACAAGGTTGCCGGCATGGATGCGGGTGCCGACGACTATGTTGCCAAGCCTTTCCACATGGAGGAGCTGCTCGCGCGCATTCGTGCGCAGGTGCGCCGCTCCGCCGGCCATGCCCGCGCCGAGATCGAATGCGGGAGCCTACGCCTCGACACCAAGACGGCACGGATCACGCTCGCGGGACAGCCGGTACGGCTCACCTCGCACGAGTACCGGCTGCTCGCCTATCTGATGCATCACAATGGTCGCGTGGTGTCGCGCACGGAGCTCGTCGAGCATCTCTACGATCAGGACTTCGACCGCGATTCCAATACCATCGAGGTGTTCATCGGGCGCCTCCGGAAGAAAATTCCGCCGGATATGATCAAGACCGTGCGGGGCCTGGGCTACCGGCTGTCCAAAGACGGCGATGAAGCTTAACTCACTGGCCTTCCGGCTGTTTGCGACGGCGGCGCTGTGGACGCTGCTCGTACTCGCCATTGCCGGTGTGGTGATCGACTACGTGCACCGGCGCGAGGCCGAGGCGGCCTTCGATACGCGCATCAGCCAGATCCTCACGCAGATCATCGCCTTCAGCACGTTGCACGAAGGCGACGAGCCGCGCGTCCCCAAGATCGTCGGCGAACCGCTGTTCGAGCTCACGCATTCGGGCTGGTACTGGCAGATCACGCCGCTCGACAACGCGCCCGGCCGGCGCATGGTCTCGGCCTCGCTCGCCGGCGAATCCCTCATCCTGCCGTCGAGCCTCAAGATGAAGCCCGACGCCAACAACATCATTTGGTACAACGCCACCGGCCCGGTCGGCGAGCGCATCCGCATCGCCGAGAACGTCTACAACGCCGGCGAGGATGAATCGCCGCGCTTCTATTCCTTCCTTGTCGCCGGCGATGCCGAGACGACGGAAAGCGTCAATGCCACCTTCCGCCTGCCGCTTGTCATTGCGTTGGGTCTCGCCGGCCTCGTTCTCGTGGCAGCCTCGCTCTTCCAGGTCCGCTTCGTCCTGAAGCCGTTGCAGGCGATCGAGAAACGTCTCACCGACATCCGCTCCGGAAAAGCCGAGCAGCTCGATGGCGAGCTGCCGGCCGAGGTCGAGCCGTTGCAGACCGAGCTCAATGCGCTGATCAAATCCAACCAGGAGATCGTCGAGCGCGCCCGCACGCAGGTCGGCAACCTCGCCCATGCGCTCAAGACGCCGCTCGCCGTCATCACCAACGAGGCGCGCGAAGACAAGGGTGCCAGCGCCCAGAAGGTGGCCGAGCAGGCCGCCATCATGCACGATCAGGTCAACTACTACCTTGATCGCGCCCGCATGGCCGCGCGTGCGGGCCTTGTCGGACGCCAGACGGACGTCCTCGTGATTGCCGAGGCGATTGTCCGTGTGCTGGAGCGCATCTACAGCGAGCGTGGCCTGGATCTCGCCATCGATTGCCCGCCTACGGCCCGGTTCCAGGGCGAGAAGCAGGACCTGGAGGAGATCCTCGGCAACCTGCTGGACAACGCCTGCAAATGGGCTTCGTCACGCGTTCTGCTGACCGTGTGCGTCGAGGAGGTTGCGGCCTCGCCTCCGCGCAAGGTGCTGCAAATCGGCGTCGAGGACGATGGGCCGGGGCTGACGCCCGAGCAGCGGGCCCAGGGTATCCTCCGGGGGCGCAAGCTCGATGAGACGAAACCGGGTTCCGGGCTTGGCCTCTCCATCATCGCCGAGCTGGTCCAGTCCTATCGCGGGCAATTCAAGCTCGAGCAGAGCGACCTCGGCGGCCTCGCCGCGCGCATACAGCTGCCGGCCGCCTGAGGGGGCCTGAGGCATTGAAACTGTGCATTGGCGGCCGGATGCGGTCGCAGTTTCGCCGGAATCGGGTCTAAGAAGTCTGCTTGACTTGTGCACACCGAGCTCATTCCACGTGCTGCCGGCCGCAGGGGGAGACCGAACAATGCGCTTCACTCACGTGGCCGCTGGCCTTGCGATCTGCCTTGTGCTGCCGGCATGCGGTCCGGATGGTCCCTCCAAGGCTGACACCGGAACCGTGGTCGGCGCTGTCGCCGGCGGCGTGATCGGTAACCAGTTTGGCCGGGGCGGCGGGCGCGTTGCGGCCACCATGATCGGTGCGGTTGCCGGCGGCATCATCGGCAATGAAATCGGCCGCTCGCTCGATCAACGTGACCGGCGCATGGCCGAGGAGGCCGAGTTCGAGGCCCTGGAGCATGGCTCACCGGGTGTCGGCAGGCCCTGGCGCAATCCGGACAGCGGCCGCTATGGTGAGGTCATTCCCGAGGCCCGCTACCGGCGCGGCGGCCTCGACTGCCGCGACTATGTCCACAAGGTCTTCATCGACGGCCGCCCGCAAACCATGCGTGGGACAGCCTGCCGCAATCCCGATGGAACCTGGCGCGCGGTCACCTGAGCCGGAGCCCCGCGACAAATCCCCCGCGCGCGTTCCACGCCTTGTCACCCGGGCCTGTGCTGCCTATTGAGAGGCGCATGGTCGGCCCTGGACAATGGCAATGACGCTGTGGATTGGCTTCGCGGTGTTGACGGCAGCAGTGCTCGTCACATTGCTGCGCCCGCTTCTGCGCCCGGCTGACGATCCGTCCGGATACCCTCCTGCCGACCTCTCCGTCTATCGCGATCAGCTCAAGGAGCTGGACGCAGAGCGCGCGCGCGGCCTCATACCCGAGGCTGACGTTGCAACGGCGAAGCTCGAGATCGAGCGCCGCCTGCTCGCCGCCGCCGACCGCGAGACAGCCCCCGTCTCCAGCCTTTCGAGCCGCCTGGCCTCCACCGCTGGCCTCGGCGTCGCCGTGGCCATTCCTCCCCTTGCGATCGCCCTTTATCTGCTGCTCGGCTCGCCGGGCATGCCGGACTACCCGTTGTCGGCGCGCTCCCAGTCCCCCGTCGATACGGCCGGCGTCAGCGAGCTCATCGGTCGCGTCGAAGCGCGTCTGCGCGAGCACCCCGAGGATGGCGCGGGCTGGGACGTCATCGCTCCAGTCTATTTGAAGCAAGGCCGGCATGCCGATGCTGCCGATGCGTTTGCGCGCGCTGCCAGGCTGCTCGGAGAGACGCCGCGACGGCTCGCCGGGCATGCCGAGGCAGCCATTCTCGCGCACGATGGCGTAGTCACAGAGCCGGCGCGCGCCAGCTACGCCAAACTCCTGAAGCAGCACCCGGAGCGTCCCGAGCCGCGGTTCTGGCTTGCTGTGGCCAAGGAGCAGGATGGGCAGCTCGCCGAGGCCTTGTCCGATTATGAGGCTTTGCTGCGTGATGCCGATGCGAATGCGCCCTGGCGTGCTGCCGTCGTGGAGCGTCGCGACAGCGTGCGTGCGCGGTTGTCGCCGCAGCAAAAGGACGGCGCGCAAAGCGCACCCGTTGCACGCGGCCCGACCGGGGAGGACATGGCAGCGGCTGAGCGCCTGACGCCGGAAGCTCGTACGGAGTTCATCAATCAGATGGTCGCGGGCCTCGCCGAGCGCTTGAGCAAGGATGGCTCCGATCTGGCGGGCTGGCAGCGCCTCATCCGCGCCTATAGCGTTCTCGGACGCAGCGACGACGCGCGCGGCGCGCTCGGCGAGGCCCGGCGCAACTTCTCCGACAAGCCGCAATCGCTGGAGCAGCTGGAGGCTCTCGCCAAGAGTCTGGGGCTGAGTTCATGACCGGCAGCAGCGTGAATTTACCGGCATGGTCATGGGAGACTTCGCCATGACTCGCAAGCAGCGGCGCGGTGTTCTCATCCTCGCGTGCGTGGCCGTGATCGGCGTGGCCGTCGGTCTCGTGCTTGTCGCCCTGCGTGGCACGATCACCTTCTTTCATACGCCGAGCTCTGTGGTAGAGAAGGGTGTTCCACCCGGGCAACGCTTCCGCCTTGGCGGCTTGGTCGCCGCCGGCAGTCTCAAGCGTGGCGCGGGTGCTAATGTCGAATTCGCGGTCACAGATACACAGAAGGCGATCGACGTCAGCTATCGCGGCGTGCTGCCCGATCTGTTTCGCGAAGGGCAGGGTGTCGTGGCGGAAGGGCGGATCGAGGCTGATGGCCGCTTTCATGCCGATACGGTGCTGGCCAAGCACGACGAGACGTACATGCCTCCGGATGTTGCAAAAGCTCTGAAGGAGCAGGGCGTGTGGCAAGGCAGCGCCAACGCGGCCGAGCCTGCGAAAACGCGATGACTGGGACGGACAACGCCACGTGATCGTCGAGTTCGGACATTTTGCATTGATCTTGGCGCTGCTGGTGGCGAGCGTCCAGTCGGTGCTGCCCGCGTGGGGCGCCCACACGGGCGAGACGCGCCTGATGGCGTTTGCGCAACCCGCTGCGTTCGCGCAATTGGCGCTGCTCGCCATCGCCTTCCTGGCGTTGATGCACGCCTATGTCGTCAGCGACTTCTCTGTTTCCAACGTCTGGATGAATTCGCATTCGGCAAAGCCGCTGATCTATCGCATCTCCGGCGTGTGGGGGAACCACGAGGGCTCCATGCTCCTGTGGGTGTTCATCCTCGCCTTGTTCGGTGCGTGCGTCGCCGCCTTCGGCCGCAATCTCCCTGATACGCTCAAGGCCAACGTGCTGGCCGTGCAGGGCGCCATTGCCGTCGCCTTCCTCCTCTTCATCGTGTTCACGTCCAATCCGTTCCTGCGGCTGGACACGCTGCCTGCCGATGGCCGCGGCCTCAATCCGATCCTCCAGGATCCGGCCTTGGCCTTCCACCCGCCGCTGCTCTACGCCGGGTACGTCGGCTTCTCGATGTCGTTCTCGTTCGCCATTGCGGCGCTGCTCGACGGACGCACCACCGCTGCCTGGGCGCGCTGGGTGCGCCCCTGGACGCTCGCGGCCTGGATCTGCCTCACCATCGGCATCGCCTGGGGCTCCTGGTGGGCCTACTACGAGCTCGGCTGGGGCGGCTGGTGGTTCTGGGACCCGGTCGAGAACGCATCATTCATGCCCTGGCTCGCCGGCACCGCCCTCCTGCACTCAGCACTTGTGATGGAGAAGCGCGAGGCGCTGAAGGTCTGGACCATACTGCTCGCCATCCTCACGTTCTCGCTGTCGTTGATGGGCACGTTCCTCGTCCGCTCCGGCGTGCTGACGTCGGTGCACGCCTTCGCCGTCGATCCGCAGCGCGGTATTTTCATTCTCGGCATCATGACCGCCTTCATCGGCGGTGCGCTGGCGCTTTACGCGTATCGCGCGCCCTCGATGAAGCAGGGCGGCCTGTTCGCACCGATCAGCCGCGAAGGCAGCCTCGTCCTCAACAACATCCTGCTGACCACGGCCGCCGCCACCGTCTTCATCGGCACGCTCTATCCGCTGGCGCTCGAGGCCGTCACCGGCGAGCGGATTTCCGTCGGGCCGCCGTACTTCAACATGACGTTCGGCCCGTTGATGATCGTGTTGCTCCTGGTTTTGCCGATCGGCGCGACGCTTGCCTGGAAGCGCGGCGATCTCGCCGCTGCCGGACAACGCCTGTTCGTTGCCGCGGGCCTCTCCGTCGTTGCAGCCGTCGCGTGCCTCGCGCTGGTCATTCGCGGGCCCTGGCTTGCGCCGTTCGGGGTTGCGCTCGGCGTGTGGGTCGTTGCCGGTGCGGCTTGCGACATCCTCACGCGCGTGAAAGCCGGCAGCGCGGCGTGGGACGAGGTCAGACGCCGTCTTGCCAATCTTCCGCGTGCGGCCTGGGGCAGTGCCGTCGCACACGCGGGCGTGGGCCTCATGGTCATCGGTATCGTCGCCACCACCGCCTGGCAGAGCGAACGCATCCTGGTGATGAAGACCGGCGAGCGCATGGACTTTTCCGGCTACAGTCTCACCTTCCGCACCGTCGTGCCGCAGCAGGGCCCCAACTGGACCGAGCAGGCCGGCATTATCGCCGTTTCGCAGAACGGCCGGCCAGTGACCGAGCTGACGCCGTCCAAGCGCCGCTACGAGGTTCCGCCGCAGGTCACCACCGAGGCCGGCATTTATGCTTCCTGGCTCGGTGATCTCTATACCGTGCTCGGGGACGAGACGGCCGACGGCGGCTGGGTCGTCCGGCTTTACTTCCACCCCCTTGTGCGGCTGATCTGGATCGGCGCCCTCGTCATGGCGCTGGGCGGCCTCCTGTCATTGAGCGACCGGCGGCTCAGGGTCGGCGCGCCGCGCAAGGCGCGGGTCGTTGCTAAACCCGTTGCAGCGGAGTGAGGATGCCGAAGCGCGCACGCCTGTTACCCATCGCCATGCTTTTCGCCGTTCTGGCGTCGCTGTACGCCGGCAGCGTGCGCGCGGTGGAGCCGGACGAGGTCCTGCAGGACTCCGACCTCGAGGCGCGCGCGCGCCGCCTGTCGGCGGAGTTGCGCTGTCTCGTATGCCAGAACCAGTCGATTGATGATTCCAATGCGCCCCTGGCCAAGGATCTGCGCGTTCTCGTGCGCGAGCGTCTGGTTGCGGGCGACAGCGATGATGCCGTGCTGGATTTCGTCGTTGCGCGCTACGGCAAGTTCGTCCTGCTCAAGCCCCCTTTGGGCCGCGATACGCTGATCCTGTGGGCCGCGCCCCTGGTGGTGCTCATGGGCATCGGTTTCGGCATCCTGCTGCGTCTCCGGCAGCGGGAGCGCAATGCGGCCTCGCGCACACCCGAAGCTTTGTCGGACGAGGAGCGCGCGCGTCTGCGCAAACTCACGGACGGCAACTGAGAGGCCCTATCGCTTGCGCCGGCTGCGCGCTTCCTGCGTCTGCAGCGCGACTGACTTGTTGCTCTCGAGCCGAAGCAACAGACTTTGCGTGGCGAGCCCCCGCACCGGCAGAGCTTGCGCAGTCTCATAGGCGCGGATCGCCGTGCGCAATCCCGGGCCATAGCCGCCATCCACCTTGCCGCGATAGTAGCCGAGCCGCCGCAGGTGCTCCTGCAGTGTCTTCATGGGCGGGCCGGAGGCGAGAATCTGCGCGCCGTGCAGGACCTCGATCTCATCGATGAAGGCCGCGGCGTTGACGGCCGTATTGGCCACCGTCTCGGCGCGCTGGCGGTGCGTCATGCGCCCATTCTGCATGACGACCTTGGAGCGCTCGTAGGTGCCGACATTGATGCCCACCACTGCCGGCCCCTTGGGCGTGTCGATCAGCATCGGCGAGCCTGACGACGCGCCGCCCGTGTCGCAGGTGTGCAGGATCATGCGATCGGCTTCCAGGAAGTCGGGCGCGATCGTCGACCAGGTCACGCCATCGAAGTCGCGCGCGATGGAGCAGGGCTTGGAGTAGGCGGGCTGCCATTGCGTGTAGTCGCGATGGTAGGAGATCTGAAACACGCGGCCTGCCGTGGCTTCATCCATCAGCTCCGTCGGCGATAGCACATGGATGGGCAGCTCGCGTTTCGCGCAAACCGGGCGCGACAGCCGCAACAGGCCCCAATCGTAGGCTGCGTCGATGGGCGGGCGAACGCGCAGTTGGAAATTTCCGGTCATGGCATTTTGTGCCGAGGATCGTGTCGAGAAGCCCTCGGCGCGCACCGTGTCGCGCACGCGGTCATGCCCGCGTGCAAAGACGTAGTTGGCCGACGCCCCGGGATTGCTGACCGGGCTGGCGAGGCAATGGGCAGCGGTCGCGACAACCGTGTCGGCGACGCAGAAAGCCGTGCACACGGTTCGCGTGCGGTTGTTGAACAGCACGCCGATCGACTGGGCGACGCCCTCGTAACGCTCGGGCACCGGCTCGCGATCGTCACTGCCGAACACAGCGACGGGCAGGATGCCGGGCGAGGCGTGCAGCAACGGCAGGCGCTGCGCGGCGGACTGGGTCGCCATTCCCCCGAGTAGAACCGCCGCAACCAGCCAGGCGCCCGCATTTACCAACAGGCGTACCCTGGCCTTCGACTGAGTTGGCCGCATCAGACGTGACCCCGTACCGTCGTAGCCCCGAGCCATATTACCAACTTTTAATATGGCAGAAAGGTCATCGTAAGGCGGCCGTCTCTAAAGCTCTTCTCCGGATGCTCACGTACATGCCAATCTCCGACGAAAGGGCTTGAAAATCCATGTCTCCCACCTCAGCCAGTCAGCCTCCTCAGAATCCACGCCCCCGCGTCCGGCGCTCCTATGCGGTTGCGGCGGCAGTCGTCGGAGCCGGCCTGCTCGGCACCGCCGCCCTTCTGCCCGCAAGCCCGACGCTTGCACAGCTCAAGTCGGACACCGCAACGGTGCAAACACCGTTCGGCCGTGCGCCGATCACGTTCGCCGACATCGTCGATCGCGTTAAGCCGGCGGTCGTCAGTGTGCAGGTAACGAGCGGCACGCCGAAGGGCGGTACGGCGCGCAATCGCGGCAATCCACGCAACCCATTCCCGGACCTGCCCGAGGAGCATCCCTTCAACGAGTTCTTCAAGAACATGCCGAAGGAGTTCCGCGGGAACCCCAATCCGAGCCCGCGGCCCACGCAGGCCCAGGGTTCCGGTTTCGTCATCTCCGCTGACGGCTTCGTCGTCACCAACAACCACGTGGTCGACGGTGCCGGCAAGGTGCAGGTCAGCTTCGATGAGCAGAACAAGTTCGATGCCGACGTGATCGGTACCGATCCGCGCACGGATCTGGCGCTCCTGAAGATCAAGGCCTCCAAGTCGTTCCCGTACGTCAAGTTCGCCGACAAGCCGGTTCGCGTCGGCGACTGGGTGATCGCCGTCGGCAACCCGTTCGGTCTCGGCGGAACCGTTACGGCCGGCATCGTCTCGGCCGGCAGCCGCGACATCGGCTCGGGCCCCTACGACTTCATCCAGATCGACGCCGCTGTGAACCGCGGCAACTCAGGCGGTCCGACGTTCAACCTCGACGGCGAGGTGATCGGCGTCAACACGGCCATCTACAGTCCGTCGGGCGGTAACGTCGGCATTGCCTTCGCCGTCCCCGCCAAGACGGCCAACGAGGTCATCAACCAGCTCAAGTCCTCGGGCAGCGTCAGCCGCGGCTGGCTCGGCGTGAAGATCGAGACCATCGACGACGACAAGGCCGCCGGCCTTGGCCTCGGCGAGGCACGCGGTGCGCTGGTCAACGAGGTTACGGCCAATGGTCCGGCGTCCAAGTCCTCGCTGAAGGCCGGTGATGCCATCGTTGCGGTCAACGGCGACAAGATCCGGGACAGCCGCGAGCTTGCCCGCAAGATCGCCGAGTTCGCGCCTGGCTCGAAGGTGAGCCTCGAGGTCAATCGCTATGGCAAGATGGAGAACGTGTCCGTCACGCTCGGCACCTTTCCCGGGAGCCAGGAGCTTGCCAAGCTCGAGCAAGATGAGCCCACGAAGCCGGCGGCAACCGAGCTGAGCCAACTCGGTATCTCCCTGGCGGCGGCAGCCGGCGCCCGCAATGCTGCCGATGACGGTGTCGTCATCAGCGACGTGCAGGACGGGTCCGATGCGGCTGCCAAGGGCCTGAAGTCTGGCGATGTCATCCTTGAGATCCAGGGCGCTCAGGTCGCGAATCCCGCGGACGTCGAGGCTGGCGTGAAGAAGGCCAAGGAGCTCGGCCGCAAGGCCGTTCTCCTGCGCGTCAAGTCAGGTGAGACGGTACGCTTTGTGGCTGTGCAGTTGAAGCCGGCCTGAGGTAAACAGGCTGACCCTCTGACGGCGTGGCGTATCCGGCTTCCCGGATGCGCCACGCCGCATCTTGCGCGACCGCCTGCCCCGCCGGAGCAGGCAGCAGATAGGACCTACCATGCGTGTTCTCGTGATCGAGGACGACCGTGAGATCGCCCACTTCCTTCAGAAGGGCCTGAAGGAGAGCGGGCACGGCGCCGATCTTGTTGACGACGGCGAAACCGGCCTGGAAATGGCACGAGCCGGCGACTACGACATCCTCATCGTCGATCGCATGCTGCCGCGCCGCGATGGCCTTTCTCTCATCCAGACTTTGCGTGCGGAGGGTAACCGCACGGCCGTGCTGATCCTGTCCGCCTTGGGTGAGGTCGATGATCGGGTCAAGGGCCTCAAGGCCGGCGGCGACGACTACCTGACCAAGCCCTTTGCCTTGTCGGAGCTGCTTGCGCGCATCGAGGCACTGGCGCGCAGGTCTGCGCCCGAGGAGCTCGAAACCCGCTATGCCGTCGGCGATCTCGTCCTCGACCGCCTTTCCCACAAGGTGACACGCGCCGGCGAGCCGGTCCTGCTGCAACCGCGCGAGTTCCGCCTGCTCGAATATCTCATGAAGCACGCCGGCCAGGTGGTCACGCGCACCATGCTTCTGGAAAACGTCTGGGACTATCACTTCGACCCGCAGACCAACGTGATCGACGTGCATGTCTCGCGGCTGCGTTCGAAAATCGACAAGGGCTTCGACAAGGCGCTGCTGCATACCGTGCGGGGCGCCGGATACATGATCCGCGATGGTGCAGACTAGGCTCCTGGTAGCGACGCCGTTCCGGCTGGCGCTTCTGGCGGTGGCGGCGCTGCTCGCGGTGCTGGCCCTGCTGGTCGGCTGGATGTTCTCCGAGACCAACGAGATTTTGACGCGCCAGGTCGCACGCGCCATCGCCGCTGACATGACGGTGTTGAGCGAGGACTACGATCGCTCGGGACGCGCCGGTCTTCTGGCGGCCATGGAGGAGCGGCGGGTTGCCGAGCCGGACGGGATTTTCCTGCTCGTCGACCGCAGGAGCGGCCTCAAGCTCGGCGGCAACATCGCCTATGTCGCATCGGCCCACGCCGGCAAGGCCGATGGCTACGTTTTTTCCTATTCGCGCACGGGCGATGCCACCGGCGCACCGCGATTGGCTGCTGCCGCGCAGCGCCTGCTGCCTGATGGCAGCACGCTGATCGTCGGGCGTGACATCGAGGACCAGCGCCAGCGCATGGAGCGCATGCGCCGCGTGCTGCTCGGCGGCATGGTCATCCTGGCCCTCCTGGGGCTCGGCACCGGGTTGCTGTTGAGCCGTCATATCCTGCGGCGCATCGATGACATGACGCGTGCCAGCCGCATCATCATGGCGGGCGACCTCACGGGCCGCATTCCCCGCCGCGGCACCAACGACGAACTGGATCGCCTCGCAGACAGCCTCAACGTCATGCTTCAGCGCATCGAGCGCCTGATGATCGGCCTGCGCGAGGTTTCCGACAACATCGCTCATGATCTGAAGACGCCGCTCAACCGTCTCCGCAACCGCGCCGAGGCGGCGTTGCGCGAGGGCCGCGACAGCGCCGCCTGGCGCGAGGGACTGGAGCGCACGATCGAGGAGGCCGATGACCTCATCAAGACGTTCAACGCCCTGCTGCTGATTGCGCGGCTCGAGGCGGGCGCCATCGAGGAGAGCCTGGAATCCTTCGATCTCGCCGAGATCACCAGCGGCGTCGTCGAGCTTTATGAGCCGGCGGCGGAGGAGGCGGGTTTTCAGTTGTCCTATGCGCCGAAGCCGCCTGTGCCCGTCCGCGCCAACCGGCAGCTCGTTGGCCAGGCTCTCGCCAATCTGGTCGACAACGCCATCAAATACGCCGCTGGCGCCAAGCAGAGCCAACCTTCCCGGGCAGCCATTTCGATCAGTGTCGAGGCGGTCGGTCGCGAGGCTATTGTCGTGGTGGCCGATCGTGGACCGGGCGTTGCCGCCGCCGATCGCGAACGGGTTCTGAAGCGTTTCGTCCGGCTGGAGAAGAGCCGCTCGCGTCCGGGCACCGGCCTCGGCCTCAGCCTTGTCACCGCCGTCGCACAGATGCACGGTGGTACGCTGCGCCTGGAGGACAACAACCCGGGCTTGCGCGCCGTGCTTGCATTGCCGCTCGATTCATCGCGTCATGGGGACATATCCGACCCCCCGCCACCCATCGTGGCGAAGCGCGAAGTGGTGGCATGACATCTGCGTCTGGTAGCTCCGGTCCCCTGCGTACGCGCCTCGTCGAGGCCCCCATTGCGCACGACCGGGAGCGGGCCGCGATGCAGTTCGCGGATCTCGTGACGGCCGCACGCGAGGACGCTGCGCTTGCCCGCCTGATCCCCATGCTCGACGATCTCCCGGTGCGCGATCTTCTGCTCGGCATCTTCGGCTGCTCACCCTATCTCCACGGCCTCATTCATCGCGATCCCCTGCGCTTGCTGCGTCTCCTCGAGGCCGGTCCCGAGGCGCATCTCGCGGCGCTCGCGCGTGATCTCGGCCCCGCCATTGCCGCGGCGGCTTCGCCAGCCGACGCCATGCGCGATCTGCGCCGCTTCAAGGCCGAGGTGGCCCTTCTCACGGCGCTCTGCGATCTGGGCGGCATCTGGCCCGTCATGCAGGTGACGGCCGCACTCACCACCGCCGCCGATGCCGCCGTCTCCGCGGCGGTGCGCTTCCTCTTCACGCAAGCTGCGATCAAGGGTGATTGGCTCCCCTCCGACGGCAGCCCTGAGGTCAACTCGGGTTACATCGTGCTCGGCATGGGCAAGTACGGCGCGGGCGAACTCAACTATTCGAGTGACATCGACCTGATCGTGTTCTTCGAGCCGGAGCTTGTGCGTGTGAAGCCAGGCGTCGAGCCGTTGGCCTTCTTCGTGCGCATGACGCGTGATCTCGTGCGCCTGCTGCAGGAGCGGACCGGCGACGGTTACGTGTTCCGCACGGATTTGCGGCTGCGCCCCGATCCCGGCGCCACGCATGTGGCCATGTCGACACCGGCCGCGCTCAACTACTACGAAAGCTACGGCCAGAACTGGGAGCGCGCCGCGCTGATCAAGGCACGCCCCGTTGCTGGCGACATGGAGGCAGGCCGCCTGTTCGTGCAGGAGCTCGCGCCCTTCATCTGGCGCAAGTACCTGGATTTCGCCGCCATCGCCGACATTCACGCGATGAAGCGGCAGATCCACGCCTTCAAGGGCTTCGATCACATCGCCGTCGCCGGCCACGACATCAAGGTCGGCCGTGGCGGCATTCGCGAGATCGAGTTCTTCGTGCAGACGCAGCAGCTCATCGCGGGGGGACGGCAGACGGATTTGCGCACCCCGCAGACGCTCGTTGCGCTGCAACGCCTGGCGGAACGCGGCTGGATCAAGCCCGAGGTCGAGCGCGACATGGCAGAAGCCTACTGCTTCCTGCGGCGCATCGAGCATCGCCTGCAGATGATCGCCGACGAGCAGACGCAGACATTGCCGGAAGCGCCTGATGATGTGGAGCGCGTCGCTCAGTTCTCGGGCTTCTCGGGAACGGCAGAATTTTCCAAGGCGCTTCTGGCCCAGCTCGCGCTCGTACAGTCCCATTACGCCGTGCTGTTCGAGAACACCCCGGAGCTGACCCACCAAGGCACCAACATGGTGTTCGCGGGGGAGGCCGACGATCCCGCCACCGTCTCCGCCCTGTCGGCCATGGGCTTCTCGGACCCGGCGCAGGTGATCGCTTCCGTGCGCGGCTGGCACCACGGGCGTTATCCGGCGGTGCGCAGTCCCCGTGCCCGCGAGCTGCTGACCGAGGTGCAGCCGCTGCTCATCGATGCGCTGTCAAAAACTGCTGATCCAGACCGCGCCTTCATCAGTTTCGATCGCTTTCTGTCCGAGCTGCCGTCGGGCGTGCAGCTCTTTTCGCTCCTGCGTGCCAACCCTAGTCTGCTGCGCTTAATCGCTGCCATCATGGGCTCGGCGCCGCGCCTCGCCGGCATTCTCAGTCGCCATCGCCGTGTGCTCGATGCGGTGCTCGATCCAGGCTTCTTCGGCAGCGTTCCGAGTCAGGAAGCGCTCGCCGCAATGATCGATCGCGAGGTCGCTGGCGCGTCCGATCTGCAGGAAGCGCTCGATCGCGCGCGGGTGGTCGGCGGCGAGCAGGGTTTCCTCATCGGTGTGCGCGTATTGTCGGGCACCATTCGTGCGGGGCAGGCAGGTGGCGCCTATGCCCAGCTCGCCGAGCGTTTGATCGCCGCGCTTCAGCATCGCGTCGAGGAGGACATGGTGCAGGCGCATGGCCGCCTGCCCGGTGGTGCGGCCGTCATCCTCGCCATGGGCAAGCTCGGCGGCCGGGAGATGACGGCGGCATCCGATCTCGATCTCATTCTCGTCTACGATTGCGATGAGGCGGCCGAGCAGTCCGACGGCGCCCGTCCGCTTGCGCCCTCGCAGTACTTTGCCCGTCTGACGCAGCGGCTCATCAGTGCGCTCACATCCCAGACGGCAGAGGGCCGCCTCTATGATGTGGATATGCGCCTGCGGCCCTCCGGCCAGAAGGGCCCGCTCGCCACCCAGCTTTCGAGCTTCGTCCATTACCAGAGCACGGATGCCTGGACCTGGGAGCACATGGCGCTCACGCGCGCCCGGCCCATATCGGGGCCGCCCGAGCTGCGCGCCCGGGTCGAGACAGCCATTCGCGATGTCCTCGTGCGGCCGCGCGACCGGGCCAGGACGGCTGCCGATGTCCGTGAGATGCGCGGCCGTATCGAGAAAGAGAAGTCTACTACCGACATCTGGGACCTGAAGCAGGTGCGCGGCGGCCTCGTGGACATCGAGTTCATGGCGCAGCACCTGCAACTCGTTCATGCGGCGGCCCGCCCCGATATCCTCGACCAGAACACTGTTCAGGCCCTGCGGAAATTAAACGCTGCTGGTTTTCTCGAGGCGAGGCATGCCGATGTTCTGATCCCAGCGGCCCGCCTCGTGAACAATCTGACGCAGGTCCTGCGGCTCTGTCTGGACGGTCCTTTCCGCCCGGACACGGCCCCGGACGGGCTCAAGGATCTGTTGGCGAAGGCCGGCGAGCTGCCGGATTTCCGGCGTCTCGAGGACGATTTGGCCCGCACCCTGGCCGATGTGGCAGCCCTCTTCTATGAGGTTGTGGTCTGACCTCTCTGCGGCCCGCCTCCGCCGCGACGGATTAAGCTCAGCCCCAGCGTTCCAAGCCTTGGATGGGATGAGACGGCCCGCCGGCCAAGGGTCCGGGCCAGCATTTCGAGGAGTCCAGGATGTCCAAGGGCAAGATCGTACTGATCGCGGCTGGAGTGTTGCTGACGGCCGGTGCCGTGGCGGCGGTTTCCGCACCGGGAGACCGCGGCAATCGCGGCGACGGCCAGATGATGGGTGAGGACCATCATCATGAAGGCTTCAAGGGCCGCATGGGCCGCTGGTTCGGCAAGTCCATGACCCGCGATGAATATGATGCCGAGACACGGGCCCGCTTCGCCCGCCTCGACAAGAACGGCGATGGCTTCATCGATGCTGCCGAGATCGAGGCTTCCATCGGGCAGCGCATGGAGAAGCGTCGCGCCCGCATGCACGGCCGCATGGGCGAACGCCTGATGCGTGCCTTCGATGCCGATCACGACGGCAAGGTCACCAAGGACGAGTTTACCGCGTCAGTGCGCAAGCGCTTTGCCCAGCTCGACCTCAACAACGACGGCAAGATCACGGACGAGGACCTGCCTCCCATGATGCGCGGCCGTGGCGTGCTGACAGGCGATCATCGCGGCCGTGGCATGCGCATGCTGAGCGTGCTGCGCGATGCCAAGGCGGACAAGGACGGCGCCATCACGCTCGATGCCGTGCTGACGGCAGCCAATGCCCGGTTCGCGCGCTTCGACAAGAACAATGACGGCGTGATCGATACCGCCGATGTCGATGCCCTGCGCAAGGAGATGGTCGACTACCGCGTCAAGCGCTTCATCCATGCCTATGGCGCCGACAGCGCCGGCAAGGTCTCCAAGGACCAGTACTTTGCCAAGGCCGGCGAGCGCTTCGCGCGCCTCGACCGTAACAGCGATGGCACGATCTCCCGGGGTGAACGCTCCGGGCGGCACCACATGGGCCGGGAAGGCCGGGGATGGTGGCATCGTCGTGGCGGCGCCGAGGGGCGGGGCGGGGATATGACGCCGGCTCCGGAGCGCAGCGATGGAACACAGAGCAAATAGGGTCTTGCCCGTGCGCTCCGCGGCAGCTTGCCCTACCCAAGATTTGCCATGGTGGGTCGCGATAGCGGCGCTTAGATTGATGGATGCGCATCGCCGGGCAGGATGCCTGGCGATGCGAGCTTCCAAGGGGCCGATGGCGGCCGGCGATGATGAGGGTGGGATTGGCAGGCAAGTTCGAGCCCGGGCGTGGGAAAGCGGGCGCGGCAGACACGGCAGCGGAGGACGCGCAGCTTTTGGCGCGTCTGGCCGCTGGCGATGCGGCCGCGTTTCGCCGCGTCGTGGACCGCTACCTGCCGCACCTGCTGGCCGTGGGCCGGCGCATGCTGCGCGACGACGCGGAAGCCGAGGACATCGCGCAGGAGGCATTGACGCGGTTGTGGCGCAACGCCGGCTCGCTGGAGCTTGGGCCGGGCGGCCTGCGCCCCTGGTTAACGCGTGTGACCTCGAATCTGTGCATCGATCGTATCCGGTCGGCGCGCAACACCAGTGTGGTGGAGGAGGTGCCCGAGATGGCTGAGCCCGCCGGGCAGCTCCGGCACCTGACCGAGAAGGAGCTGTCGGGCGCTGTCGATACGGCCCTGAAGGACTTGCCGGAACGGCAGCGATTGGCCCTTACCTTGTTTCACTACGAGGGCTTGAGCCAGATCGAGGTCGGCAAGATTCTCGGCGTCTCCGACGAGGCTGTGGAGTCATTGTTGGCGCGGGCAAGGCGGGCATTGAAGGCGGCGTTGAAGAATGAGTGGCAGCAATTGCTGCCGGAACGAGATTCGTGAGAGGCAAGGCGCGGTCCTTGAAGCGGCCATGACGGAAGATACACGCAAGGCAGGCGGCACCGATTTGCAGGAGCTCCTGGATATCTATGGAGCCGATGTGGCGCGTTGGCCCGCACATGCGCAGGGCCGTGCCGACCACCTTCTGGCTGCCGGTCCTGAGACTGGTCGCATGATGGCGGAAGCCAAGGCCCTGGACGCGGTGCTGGCGCTCGCGCCGCTTCCCGCGACGGATCGCCGGGTCGCACTTGCCGATCGCATTGTCGCCGAGGCGCTGCAGTCGAAGCCCGAACCCAGGACGTCGGGTTCCGGCGTCGTCATTCCCTGGCCCGGAGCGGCGCGTGAGCGCGGCTCTCGGCTGCTGCGGGCGAGCCGCTCGCCAGCTTGGCGCGCGGCGGCTCTTCTGGCTGCCTCGCTTCTCGTCGGCGTCTTCATCGGGGCTCAGGATCTGGCGCCGGGCGCGGTGCATCGCCTTGTCGAAGCCGTCGAGTACAATTCCGATTTCGACCAGGCTGCGGCGGTGATCAGTGGTGACGGCCTGATGGCGGCGCTCGACGAGGAATTTCTATGACGGCCACCGCATCCGGCGCTCCAACTCCGCCTCAGCCACCGTCCCGTCGCCTCAAGTACGTGTTGATCGCGTCGCTGGCGCTCAATTTGCTGATGCTGGGTACGCTCGGCGGATCGATCTGGGCATTCCGCAACAACGTGATGATGGGCGACGGCGTCAATGCGCATCTGTTGGGCTTCACCCGGACGCTGCCCACCGAGCGCCGCTATGAGGTGTGGCAGGCGACACGAACGGAACGGCGCGCCCTGCGTCCCTCGCGCAAGGAGGTGCGTAAGGCGCGGGCGGAGGCGCGCAAGGTCCTGAACGCGGCGCCGTTCGACAAACAGAAATTTGCCGATGCGCAGATGCGTGTGCTGGAGGCCGAGGTCAAGGCACGCCGCGAGGCGCATCAGCTCTTCATCGCGGTTGCGAGTGTCTTGACGCCCGAGGAACGGGCTGCTTTCGCGAAGTGGCGTCCGACACGTCACGGCGACAGGATGCGCCCTTATCGCCGCGACGGCGACCCGGACGACACGAAGCCTCAGGGCTCCGCCGCCCAGCCGCGCTAGAGCGCGATCGTTTCAGATGGAAGCCCTTCGACTTCCATCTGAACGTGAATCGCTCTCTAAACTCATGAGATAGAGCAGGATTCACGTTTCGGCCGAGGCGCTTGCCGTAAGGCACGATGAGTCAATCCGAAACGATCCTGCTCTAGACAATCGCATTCCCTTCGCCTGCGTGCCCGCGCTATGGAACGGGTGGGGTGAGTTCCATCGGGGGAATGCATGCCAATCCTGTTTCTGCTCGCGTGCCTTGCGTTGATTGGTTTGCAGGCCGTCGCGCCGGCCCTGGCCGCCGACTTCCGGCCGCCGTCCAAGCCCTTCTCGGCCATGACCCCGCCGCCTGCACCCGACTACAAGGACAAGCAGGCTTGGCTGGTCTGGCCTGGTGTCCCGAGCCAGGCCGATGTCGTCCCGGAAGGCATTGCCGGAGGGCGAGTCGCCAACCCCGATGTCGACGTCTTTTTCATCCACCCGACTACGTATCTGTCCAACGCCACATGGAACGCAACGTACGATGAGGGTGGCGCCACGGGCACGCAGCTGACTGACGGCGTCCTGCGCTTCCAGGTCAGCGTGTTCAATGGCTGCTGCCGCATCTATGCGCCGCGCTACCGCCAGACGACGATCAGCGCTTTCCTGCGGCCGGGCGCCGACAGCAATTCCGCCTATGACCTCGCGTATTCCGATGTCGTGCGCGCGTTCGACCACTACCTCGCCACCGAGAATCGCGGGCGTCCGCTGATCCTCGCCAGCCACAGCCAAGGCTCGCTGCATGCAACGCGCCTGCTGCAGGAGCGCATCATCGGCAATGCGGATCTGCGCCGCCGTCTGGTGGCGGCCTACGTCATCGGCGCCTCGCTGCCGGAGCGAATGGAAAGCACGGGCCTGCCCGTGTGCAACAGCGCGAAGCAGACGGGCTGCATCCTGGATTGGAACAGCGTCACGGCGCGGACCCCGCTCGCTATCGGGCGCGGCATCATGGTGACCTATGGCGAGGGCCGTTATCAGACCGTGGGCCGCCGGACCACGTGGCTCTGCGTCAACCCGCTGACTTGGGATCGGACGGGCGTGGCGAGTGCCAAATCAAATCGCGGTGCCCTGCCGGGCGTTGGCCATGGCCAACCGCTGAAGCCTCTTGTGGCTGGCGTCACGGGCGCGCGATGCGAACGAGGGCGCCTGGTCGTGGCGCTTCCACGCAACAAGCGGGAGGGCTTCGTCGACCCGCTGACGCGGCTCGGCAGCTATCACAACCACGACTACAACCTGTTCTATGCCAGCATCCGCCAGAACGCGATCGATCGCGTCGAGGCCTATACGCGCAGCGCGCGGCGGTAGATGCCAGCCGGATGCGCGAAGGCGCGCGCGTGAATGGCGTGGTGCGCGGGCTCGGCGAGCTGAGCCAGGGGCAGCTCGGCCGTCATGCGCCGCATGCCGTCGCGGCCGCGGCTTTCCATGAGGTGGACCTGCTGCAGGTCGAGCAGCATCTTTGCAACGGCAACCGAAAGCTGCGTCGGTGCGGGTGCAGATTGGGCGCTCTGTTGCGTCTCCGCCGTGCGACCCTCATCTCCGGGCGCACCGAACACGATGACGAGGCGAACCGCTCCGCTCACCACGCGCGTGATGATCGAGATCGGGCGGCGCTCTGGGGCTCGCAGCACGGCGGCTGAAATCAAATTGCCCAACGCCTGTTTCAGGGCATTGGGCTCGGCATAAACAGAAGCGTTGGATGGGGCGCCCCGGACGATCCGGATGCCCCTCTCGCGGGCCCCCGATTGCAGGCAAGCTTCGCTGACCATGCTGTCCAGGTCGATGGGCGCGGCCTGGGTGCGCTCGCGGTCGGCGAGCAGCGTTGTCAGCGCCATGGTGCTCTCGGCGGCTTTCAGGACGGCATAGCCGCTTTCCCGGATGTGGCGGGCGTATTCGTGGTAGCGCGGTCCGAGCGGTCCGAGCAATTCTCGCTGCATAAGCTCGGCGAAACCGATGATGGCGTTGAGGGGCGTGCGCAACTCGTGGCTGACGTGGTTCATCAGGCCATCGAATTTCGGATCGTCGGGCTGCGGATCGCTGTGGGCGAAACGCTGTGTGGGGGCGATTTCAATCCCGGATGTTGCGAAGATGGGGGCCGCACGTTCGCGCCGAAGCGCAAGGATTTCCGTCTGTACGTGAACGGGCGATTTGGCTTTGGCGGTCTGCGGCTCGCTCACTTGCAACAGCAACAGCGCGGTAATGGCGCCGGCGAGCAGAAACAGGATCACGGAAGGGTCGGTCAGCGCCGGGGCTGTGCTATCGACTGCCACCACACGCTTGATGATGGTCCAGCCGCCGAGCACGCTGACGGAGAGATGCGCTAGAACCGCCGCAGGCAGAAACGCCTGATCCGCAAGGCTCCACAGCGTCTGCATTGCAGCACGGCCGCGCGCAATAAGACCCCATAGGCGGACGGACCAGGCCCGTGCCATCTCTTCCCTCACGATTTCTCGATTTGCCCAGATGACGCCGGCGCGGAACGCATCGCCGAATCACCTGATCATTCTGGGGTCAGGCGAATCGCTTTGTCGAGGCCCCGATTCTCAAAAAAATCAGCGACTCCAAGGCTGTGTCATTCGAGCATCTTGGAAACGATCTCGGTGCTGTCGCGCGAGAGCTTGCCGGCATTTCGGATCGTCAGCAGGGCGCTGCGTGAAAGCTTCCGTCGCCCGGTTTCCAGGGTTTTCCAGCTCCGGAATGCGCCCAGGAGCCGGGCCGCAACCTGCGGATTGATGGCGTCGATCTCCAGCACCTTGGCGGCGAGGAACGCATAACCCCGGCCATCCGGGCGGTTGAACACCACCGGGTTCGACGACGCGAACGCCCCGATCAGCGCCCATACTTTGTTGGGGTTGCGGATCGAGAAGAGGGGATGCTTGGCCAGGCGCTGCACCGTGGCCAGTGTCGTCGGCAGCACCGAGGCGGCCTGCAACCCGAACCAGTGGTCGATGACCAGATGATCCTGGTGCCAGCGCTCGTAGAACCGGTCGAAGGCGGCCTGCCGTTCCGGCGAGCGCATGTCGGTGAGCAGAGCCAGGGCCGTGATCTCGTCGGTCGCGTTGGTGCTGTCGCGGAAATGTGCGGCAGTACGCGCGATGTCCTCCGGGCGGCCGCGGGCGGCGAGCAAGCTCAGCGCCGCATTGCGCAGGGAGCGGATGCCGGCGCTTTTGGCATCGGGCGAATAACGCCCGGGTTGCGTGTTCTCGCGATAGATCGCTTCCAGCGGCCCCGCCAGCAGAGTGCCGATTTGCTTGCGCAACCCACGCCGGGCCTTGCTGATCGCCGCAGGGTCGACATCCCTGCCGATGACGCGCGCGATATCGGTCTCGGTTGGCAGTGCAAGCATCTGCGCGCGATAGGCGGGCTCCAATCCATCGTTGGCTACCGTCGCGCCGAGCGCATGCACGAATGCCGAGGCAACGCCCGGACGCTCGCCTGCCCGGATCACCTTGGTCGAGGCGAGCAGCGTGCGTGTGGCGTAGTCCTGGGCCGCCTGCCAGCGATTGAACAGGTCGCTGTCGTTGGCCATCTGGAACGCCAGGTCGCCGTCGGACAGGCTGACCGTGATGTTGACCGGCGCCGAGAAGCCGCGCAGCAGCGATGGGACGGGCTTGGACGGCACATTCACGAACCGGAAGCGCTCGACGCGCCTGTGCAACTCGACGACGCCATTGGCGACGTCCGTTCCGTTCGCCAGGGTCAGGGCCATGTCCTGGCCGTTGCCGCCGATCAGCCCGAGCCGCAGTGGAATGTGCAGCGGCTTCTTCTTGGGCTCGCGCGGTGTTGGCGGTAGGACCTGCTCGACGGTCAACTCGGCCGTCTTGGCCCGGCTGTCGTACTTCAGAGAGCAGACCAGCTCCGGCGTTCCGGCCTGCGAATACCAGGTCATGAACTGTTTCAAGTCGCGATCGTTGGCGTCCTCGAAGCAGGCGACGAACTCCTCGACGGTGGCTGCTTCGCCATCGTGCCGCTCGAAGTAAAGGTCCATGCCCTTGCGGAAGCCGTCGCGACCGACCAGCGTCTCGATCATGCGCACCAGCTCCGCGCCCTTCTCGTAGACGGTCGCCGTATAGAAGTTGTTGATCTCGATGTAGCTCTCGGGCCGCACCGGATGGGCGAGGGGACCGGCGTCCTCGGAGAACTGCCGGGCCTTGAGATTGCGCACGTCCTGGATGCGCTGCACCGTCCGCGACCGCTCGTCGGAGGAAAATTCCTGGTCGCGATAGACGGTCAATCCCTCCTTCAGGCAGAGCTGAAACCAGTCCCTGCAGGTGATGCGGTTGCCGGTCCAGTTGTGGAAGTACTCATGCGCGATGACGCGCTCGATATTGGCGAAGTTGCCGTCGGTCGCGGTTTTGGGCGAAGCCAGCACCAGCCGGTCGTTGAAGATGTTGAGGCCCTTGTTCTCCATGGCCCCCATGTTGAAGTCCGACACGGCGACGATGTTGAACACGTCGAGGTCGTACTCGCGGCCGTAGCGCGTCTCGTCCCACTGCATGGATCGCTTCAGGGAGTCCATGGCCCAGTCGCAGCGGTCTTCCTTGCCGGGCTCGACGTAGATGCCGAGCTCCACGTTGCGTCCCGACATGGTGGTGAAATTGGATGTGACCGCCGCCAGCTTGCCGCCGACCATGGCGAACAGATAGCAGGGCTTGGGGACTGGATCGTGCCACACGGCATAGTGCCGGCCCGTGTGGCCGACGGAGCCGCGCTCCTTTGGATTGCCGTTGCCGAGCAGAACCGGCGCCTCGTCCCGGTCTGCCTCGATGCGCGTCGTGTATTTGGACAGCACGTCCGGCCGGTCGAGGAAGTAGGTGATATGCCGGAAGCCTTCAGCCTCGCATTGCGTGCAGTAGATGCCCCGCGACCGGTAGAGGCCCGACAAGGCGGTGTTGCCCTCCGGATTGCACGTCGTCACGATCTCGAGCACGAACGGCTCGGACGGCACGCGCGGCAGTGTGAGGGTTCCGGTGCCCAGCGTGTAGTCGCGCGGCTCCAGAACACGCCCCGCCAGCGTCACCTGCTCCAAGCCCAAGCCTTCGCCATCGAGCACCAGCGCACCGGGCTTGCCCTTCGCGGCTGGATTGGGCCGGACCTTCAGGCGTGAGCGCACGCGCGTCTCGGTCGGATGCAGTGCGATGTCGAGATCGACGGTGTCGATCAGATAGCTCGGCGGCCGGTAGTCCTTGAGCAGGATCGGCTGCGGTGTTGCGGGCTTTGCGGGTGGGGTGCGGTTTGGCATCGGACCGTTATGCAGGCTCAGGTCTGCGGAGACAAGGCGCACGCGGACATCGCCAACCAAGTCGGGTTATGCTGGCGGCATGCCAAAACCTCAGTTTCCCGATCGAGGATGACGGAGATACCCATGCAACTCGGCGTCAAGGCGCTGCCGGATCGCGTCATCCTGGTGACGGGGGCTACCGGAACGCTCGGCACCGCGATCGCGGCTGCCATTGCGGCGGCCGGCGGCTTGCCGATCCGCACTGACCTCGCCAATCGCGCAAACCTGGATTTGCCGTTGGATGTTACGCGCGAGGAAGACTGGGTTGGCGCCATCGCCGAGATCGAGCGCCGGCACGGCCGCCTCGACGGTCTCGTCAACAATGCGGGCATCGCCATCCTCGGCGATGTCGAGCGTACGAGCTATGCCGACTGGAAGTGCGTGCAGGCGGTCAACGTCGATGGTGTGTTCCTAGGCTGCAAATACGCCATGCCGTTGCTGCTGAAATCCTCCTCACCCTCCATCGTCAACCTGTCATCCGTGTCGGGGCTGGTCGGCGGCGCCAATCTCGCCGCCTACAACGCCTCCAAGGGCGCCGTGCGCCTGCTGACGAAATCGGTGGCGCTGTCAGGCGCACGCAAGAGCCCGCCCGTTCGCTGCAACTCGGTGCATCCCGCATTTGTCGAAGGCGACATGACCGATGCCATCGCTTCAGCGGCGCGCGATGCGGATCGCGCCCGCGAGACCATGCGCCGCGAAATCCCGCTCGGCCGCATGGCGAAACCGGAGGAGGTCGCTGCCGCCGTCATCTATCTGCTCAGCGATGCGTCGAGCTTTGTCACCGGCTCCGAGCTCGTCGTCGACGGCGGCATCGTGGCGAAGTAGTCAATGTTTAGTGGTGAGCGTCAGCGCGGGGTGCCGTGTGTCGCCGCGCCGGTTTTGCGGCCGCACGTACATGATGTGGCCGTCGGGATGCTCGGTCTTGACGCGCTGGGCGGCGATCAGAGCATCCTCAGCCTCGACGATCACATGCTCCGGCTTTCCTTTCGCCTTGAACCCTACGGTGAAGCGCATGGGCGCTTGCTCCTCTGCGAGGATCGGCTGCCGCACTCTAGCACAATCCACGCGAGGTCACGCGGGATGATCAGGCCACAGCGTCAGCACCGCCGAGCCGTCCATCTCGCTTTTGCCCTGCGCGTTGAGCAGGCGAAACAGCGTCAGGGCCTGTCCGGCCATCGGCAACGGCAGGTGTTTCGATTTCGCCGCGTCGTTCAGCATCTCGAGATCCTTGAGCACCTGGCGCGCGTAACCGCGCGGTGCGAAATCACGCGCGATCATGCGTTCGAACAGCACCGGCAGCAGGTTGGAGCCCGCGTGCCCCTGCGCCAGCGCTTCCGGCACCTTGGCCGCATCGATGCCGTAGGCCTCGGCGATGCGCAGGGCTTCGGCGATGACACAATAGTTGGTCAGCACCAGCGCCTGGTTGACGAGTTTCGTTGCTTGCCCTGCACCCACGTCACCCATGTGCGTGAAGCGGCCGAGATTGGCCATGACCGGCGCGACTTTGGCGATTGCGTCGCCGTTCCCGCCGGCCATGATCGCGAGCGTTCCCGTTTCCGCGGCACCCGGGCCACCTGACACCGGCGCATCGACAAAGGCCATGCCCGTCTTGGCCGCCAGGACGCTTGCGAGACGCTTCACCGTGTCGATATCGGCGGTCGAATGATCGACGAGCACCTTGCCATCGAGGTTGCCGGCGCTCATCACGCCGTCCTTGCCCGCCACGACCTCTTCAAGGTTCTTCGTCGTCGTCAAGCACGTGAGCACAATGTCGGCCTGCCGCGCCACATCTGCCGGCGACGCCGCACTCTCCACGCCCCAGCCCCGCGCCGCCTCCACCTTCTCCCGCACGACATCGCAGCCGATCACGCGATGCCCGGTCGCCACCAGCCGCTTCGTGAAACCCGTGCCCATCAACCCGAGCCCGATGAAGCCTATCGTCTGCGGCATGATGCGTGTCCTCTTCTCCCTCTCCCCGCCTGCGGGGAGAGGGTCGGGGTGAGGGGCAGCTACGTGGTACGGAGCAAATTTCTGCCCCTCACCCTAACCCTCTCCCCATTGAAGAAATGGGGAGAGGGAAGAAGTCAACCCTTGGGCCCTTGCGAGTCCGGCCCCAGCGGCATCAGCCGCACGCCAGGGCGTAGCTTTTTGTAGGGATACTTCGCCGAGTCCGCCAAGTGCCCGCCCGGCGCGATGCACACCAGGATGTCCTCGGCGATGGGCTGGAAGTCGCCACGGAAATGCACCGTGCTCTTGAGCCCCAGGATCTTCTGCGCCTTCGGCTCCACTCCGAGATGGCGGAACGGCTCCTGGTCCAGCGCCTGCATGCGTTTGGTGGTGACGGCCACTTTCACGCCGCCGATGCGCAGCAGCGCCATGGGGCCAAGATCGATGTCGCGTCCGCCGGACACCGGGCCTGACGTGCGGATCCTGCCGTCGCCCAACGCCTCCACCACAAACGTTCCCGGAAACGGCACGACGCCGTCGGGGCCGTTGCGTCCCCCGAGCTTGAGCGTGATTTCCGCGCCTTTACCTGCTGCATGCGCAGCCTTCGCCGCTTCCGCATCGCACAGGTAGCCGAGCGCTGCGCCTTCCGCACCGCCCTCGACGAGCGCGAACAGCAATCCGGTCGTGTCGGCGCTGCCGCCTGCACCCGGATTGTCTTGCGTATCGGCGATGAGAACGGGCCGGCCCGCCTTGGCTGCGATTTGCTTCGCACGCGCCACCGCTTCAGCCGGCGCCAACACAGGCACCGCGAACTCCGCTTCCTTCAGCGCAATGAATCGCGCCGCCTCATCGGCTGCGCGATCGGCCGCCTCCTGCGTCGTCGCATGCACGACTACGCACGGACCGCACTGGTAGAGATCGGATGGCGGGAAGCCGGCGAGATACGCGACGCTGATGACGTCGTTGCCTTCCAGCTTTTGCGTCAACTCGACGATGCCTTTCGACGGCTCCACCATCGTGCACTGGCTGTGCAGCGGAATGAGGAACGGCATCTTGCGCAGCGCCCGTCCGGGCGTGCGGCCGCGCTTCAGCACGTGCTGCATGGTGCGTGCCGCGCGAATGCCCGTCTCGGGACGATCGACATGCGGATAGGTGTGATAGGCCGATACGGCGTCCGCATAAGCCGTGATCTCGTGCGTGACGTTGGCGTGGTAGTCGAGGCTGATGACGATGGGCATATCCGGCCCGACACAGGCCCGGATGCGCCTGAGCAGCTCGCCCTCGCCGTCCTCGAAATCCTCGCTCACCATGGCGCCATGCAGGTCGAGGTAGATCGCATCTACCGGCATCTGCTGCGACAGCTCGGCGACCAACTCGGCTGCGATGCGCTCGTAGGCGTCGCGCGTGACCATGCCGCCGGCACCGCCGCTGGTCCACAGCAGCGGCACGATCTCGTGCTCCTTGTCCATCACGTCAAGGAAGCCTGACAGCGAGAACGAGATGCCGTTCAGCCATTTCAGGACGTCGTTGCGGCGGACGAGGGGAGGGCGGTCACGATGGCTGCAGAAATAGGCGAAGTCCGTCGCCGGCGTGACGAACGTGTTGGTCTCATGGTGAAACCCGCCGACCGCAATACGCGCCATGACCGTCTCCTCGCTTTTGTTATGCCGGAGCTGCAGCTCCGATGTCCGCCAGCCGCACGCAGGCGGCCGAATGCGCGCTGCCGACCTGTAGCAGCGGCGGCCGAGCCTCCGCGCACACTGGCGCTGCATATGCGCAGCGTGTGCGGAACGTGCAGCCCGACACCACATTCGTCGGCGACGGCGGATCGCCCGGCAGCGCCGGCGTATCGTTGAGCGAGCCGGGCTCCAGCTTCGGCGCTGCGGCCAGCAGCGCGCGCGTGTAGGGATGTTGCGGCCTGGCGAAGATCTCCGCCGTCGGTCCCTTCTCGACGACGCGCCCGAGGTACATGATGGCCACGTCCTCGCACATGCGCTGCACGACCGAGAGGTCATGGCTGACGAACAGGTACGTCAGGCCGAGACGTCTGCGCAGATCATCGATCACGCCGAGCACTGTCGCCTGCACCGAGAGATCGAGGCCGGATGTGGGCTCGTCGAGGATGACGATGCGCGGCCTGAGCACCAGGATGCGGGCGAGACCCACGCGTCGCTGCTGTCCGCCGGACAACTCATGCGGGTAGCGCGTGCGGAAGCTCGGATCGAGCCCGACCGCATGCAGCATCTCGTCGACACGGGTCGTGCGCTCCTTGCGATCGGACACGCCGTGAATGCGCAAGGCTTCGTCCAGCGCATGCCCGATGCTCCACCATGGATCGAGCGCCGCACCAGGGTCCTGATGCACGTACTGGATGGTTTGGCGTGCCCGGCGCGCGTCCTTGGCCGCAAGGCCCGAGACGATCTTGCCTTCCAGGCGGATCGTGCCCGACGCCTCGCGGGTCAAGCCGAGCGCGGTCTTGGCCAGCGTCGTCTTTCCGCACCCGGATTCGCCAACCAGCCCGAGTGCCTTGCCGGCTTCGAGCTTCATGCTGACGCCGTCGACGGCCCGCACCACCGGACGCGGCTTGCCGAGAAAGCGCTTGCCGCCGCCGAACGTCGTGACGAGGTTCTCGACCTCCAGGATTGCCTGTCCTTGCGTCATGCCGCGGCCTCCGCAGCGTGCAGCACACAGCGCACGGTGTGGCCGGCTTCCGGCTCCGTGCGTGGCGGATGGCCGGCACTGCATTGCGCCTGCGCGCTCGGGCATCGCGGATTGAAGCGGCAGCCCGGTGGCGGCCGGAGCGGCGAGGGCACGGCACCGGGAATACCGGCAAGCTCGGCGGCGCGCTCGGGATGGCAGGCAAGCAGCATCTGCGTGTAGGGATGCAGCGGCGCCTTGAGCACGCGGGCGACCGGACCCGACTCCACGGTCTGGCCCGCATACATCACCGTCACGGTATCGCAGAGCTGGGCAACGACGCCGAAGTCGTGCGTTACGAACAGCATCGACAAGCCACGCTCGGCGGCGAGGCCACGCAGCAGCTTGAGGATCTGTAACTGCGTCGTCACGTCGAGCGCAGTCGTTGGCTCGTCGGCGAGGATGATGCCGGGCGATGACGCGAGCGATGCAGCGATCAGCAGCCGCTGGCGCTGTCCGCCCGAGAACTGATGCGGGTAGCGCTCCAGCGCATGTTCGGCGTCCGGGAGCTGCACGGCCTTCAGAAGCGAGATGATCTGCTCCGCGTTGCTCTTGTGCGACCGGCCCTTGTCATTGGGTCCCCGCATCGTCTCCAGAAGCTGCGTGCCGACGCGAAACACAGGATTGAGCGCCTGGAACGGGTCCTGCGGAATGAAGCCGATGGCGCGCCCCCGCACTTCCGTCTGCAGCGTCTCGGCGGAAAGCTCGAGCAGGTTGCGCTGGCCCAGCAGGATTTTACCGCCGACAGCGCGCCCGCGCTTGGGCAGGATACCGAGGATCGAGCGCATCAACGTGGACTTGCCGCAGCCCGACTCGCCGACGACGCCATGGATCGAGCCCGGCATCAGCGCGAGACTGGCCTTATCGAGGATGCGCGCCTCGCCCTCATCGGTCCCCACCGACACCGACAGGTCGCGGATCTCCAGAACGGGATCTGCCGTCTTGAGCATCATCGCGAGCGCCTCAGCCGCGGATCGACGAGGTCGCGCAGGCCGTCGCCGAACAGGTTGAAGCCGAGCACCGTAATGAGGATGGCGATGCCGGGGAACGTCACGGCCCACCAGGATTGCGGCAGGTACTCGCGGCTCTCAGCGATGGCGAGACCCCAGTCGGGATTGGGCGGTGCGGCGCCGATGCCGAGGAAGCCCAGCACCGCCGTCGTCAGGATGGTGAAGCCCATGCCGATGGTCGCGCGCACGATGATCGGCGAGGCGACGTTGGGCAGGACGTGCACGAACAGGATGCGCCATGTGGAAGCGCCGAGCCCCTGCAGCGCCTCGACGAACAGGGCGTTGCGCACGCGCCGCACCTCGCCATAGACCGTGCGGCAGAAGAACGGCCAGTAGGTCAGGGCCAGCGCCGCCATGGCGCTCTCCAGCCCGCGGCCCATGAGCTGGGCGATGGCCAGTGCGAGAATGAGTTGCGGCACAGCGAGGAACACGTCCGTGACGCGCATCACCAGCTCGCTGCCCCAGCCGTTCGTGTAGCCGGCATAGAGGCCTGCGGGCACACCGATGGCGATCGCCAGCGCGACCACGGTGAGCGCCACGATGAGCGCGCCACGCGAGCCGACGATCACGCGCGAGAACACATCACGGCCGAGATTGTCAGTGCCGAACCAGAACTCCGCCGACGGCGGCTTCAAGCGCTCGATGATGTTGCCGTCGTAGACGGCGTCGGCATTGGGAATGAGGAGCGGCGAGAAAATGGCGATGAGGCACACCGTTACGATGATGATCAGCCCCAGCACCGCCGGGATATCGCGCAGGAATTTCTTCAGGATCAGCATGCGCGCCTACATGTTCTCGGCGACGCGCGGGTCGAGCAGGGCGTGCACGACGTCCACGGCAATGTTGACGAGCGCGTAGATCACCCCGACGATCAGCGTCACGGCCAGCACGGCTTTGTAGTCCGAGGTGAGGATCGCGCTCACGGCATAGGAGCCGACGCCCGGCCAGTCGAAGATGGCCTCCACGGCCACGGCGCTCGAGATCAAGGTGCCGAACAGCAGGCCGATCTGCGTGGTCGCGGCCACGACGGAGTTGCGCAGCACATAGACCCAGATGATGCGTTTGCGGGCGTAGCCGGCCGCTTCCGCGTAGTGCACGAAGTCCTTCTGCATGGTCTCCAGCACGCCGGCGCGGGTGAAGCGGGCGATCGAAGCGAGGCCACCCAGAGAAAGTGTCAGCGCCGGCATGATGATGTGGGCGAGCGATTGCCCGAACTGGTCGAAGCGCAGCGTCAGCAGGCTGTCGATCAAATACATCCCGGTGATGTCCGTTGGCGGATCGACCCCGACGGGGAAGCGCCCGCGCAGCGGTAGCCAGTCCAGCTCCATGGAAAACACGATCTGCAGGATGATGGCGAACCAGAACGAGGCGATGGCGAGACCGCCCACGGTCACGATCCGCATGACGTGATCGAAGGCGGAGTTGTGCCACACCGCCGCCATGGTTCCGAGCGGTATGCCGACGACTGCTGCAAACAACAAGGATGCGAACGTCAGCTCGATGGTCGCAGGCAGCCGCAAAGTAATGTCGTTGACGACCGGCCGGTTCGAGATGATGGAGTTGCCGAAGTCCGCGCGCGCCACCTGTCCGACGTAAATGGTGAACTGCTTCCACAGCGGCTCGTCGAAGCCGTACGCCTTGCGCACCGCGGCGATCTGCTCGGGCGTGGCATTCTCACCCGCGAGTGCTGCCGAAGGATCGTTCGGCAGCACGCGCAGCATGATGAAGGTGAGGACCAGCAACCCGAACAATGCCGGGAGGGCCAGCAACAGCCGGCGCAGGATAAAGCGCGTCATCGTCTTTCCCGTTCGCGTGACCTAGAGCGCGATCGTTTCGATCCTGCTCCAGCGAACATCAGCCCGACAGCGACATCAGGCGGAAGTCCGCGCCCGAGCCGATCGGTGTGAAGGCGAAGCCCTTCAGGCGATTGCTGAGGCCCCTGAGCTCGATGGTATTGTAAATCCAGATGTCGGCGGCCTCCGACACGACGATGCGCGACGCCTCCTCGTAGAGTGCGCGCCGCTTGTCCTGGTCGGCGAGACGGCGGGCTTCCTGCAGCAGGGAGTCCACCTTCTCGTTCTTGTACCAGCACGAGGCCTTCCACGTGCCGTGGAACTGGCTGTCGTACATCTGGCCGATCCAGTTCTCGGGATCGACGAAGTAGGTCGAGACCCAGTGCACCCACATGTCGGGTGTCGTCTCGGGCTTGGCGGTCGAGGACACGAGCTGCGGCCACAGGTTCGGCACGATCTTCAGGGTGACGCCGATCTTGCGCAGGTCCTGCTGCAGGATCTGGGCGGCCTGCGTCGTCTGGGCGAGATGCTGCTGGATCTGGATTTCGATTTCACGCTCGACCGGTGCGCCTTCCGCCTTGGCCTTGGCGAGCAACTCCTTGGCCTTCTCGAGGTTGTAGTCGTAGGGCGGCAGATCCTTCGGCGCGCCCCACAGGTTGGCCGGGATGGGGCCGGCGTTGCGCACCGCGTAGTCCTTCAGCACGCCGCTGATGAAGCCTTTGTAGTTGAAGGCATGGCTCAGAGCCTTGCGATAGTTGACGTTGTCGAAGGGCGCCTTCTTGTTGTTCATACGCAGAACCATGACGCGCATGGACTCGTCTTTCGACACCGTCGCGGTCTTGGACGCCAGCACGCGCTCGACCTGGTCCGTCGGCAGGTAGCTGTCGGTGGCGTCGATATCGCCTTTGATCAGCGCATTGATGCGCGTCGTCGTCTCGATGATGTTGCGGCGGCGGATGATCTCGATGGGCGCCTTGTTGTGTCCCCAGCCCATGAAGTGATCGGGAAAGCGCTTCAGGTCGGCTTGCTGCACCGGCTGATAGGTTGCGGGGTCGAGAATATAGGGTCCTGATCCCGCTGAGTTCGACGAGAGCCACGCCTGGCCCCAGTCACCGTCCTTGACGTTGGGCTCGAGGACGCGGCGATTGACGATCGCCACCAGCGGCGTCGCCGACAGGAACGGCACATAGGGGTGCTTCAGCTTGAAGACGACGGTCGTCTTGTCGGGCGCCGTCACGTTGGCCGGATCGAGAACCGGCAGGAATGCCGACGCCGCGCCCTTCTTGATGTTGAGCAGGCGTTGGAAGCTCCAGGCCACGTCTTCGGCCGTCAGCGGGCTGCCATCGTGGAATTTGATGCCCTCGCGGATCTTGAACGTCCAGGTCAGGCCGTCGTCGCTGAGGGTGTGTCCCGTCGCCACCCACGGCACGAGCTTGGGCGGATTGCTCTGGTAGACGTAGAGGGTGTCGTAGATGTTGACCATGTAGCCCTGCATGGGCACGTCGAACACCGCGTGCGGGTCGAGACTTCCCGGCAGCTGGTCGGCCCAGATCAGCTCGTCGGGCTTGCGCTGGGCCAGGGCGGCCGGAATGCCGAAGGCTGCCGCTGCTGCAGCAGCACTCGTGCCAATCATGAATGTGCGACGCTTCATGGTACCCTCCGTTTATCCGGCCGTTCGCGTCCGGCTTTGATGTATTGAAACATGCTCTTCAGTCTCGCGCATCCGGCTGCGGACTACGCGATGTAGCTTTTGTCGGGTGGTGACGGCCACGCCGTTCGGGAGTGGGCGAGGCCGAGATCGAGAAGCGTCTCGGTGGTTTTCAGCGCCGCTAGAACCGGGCTCACGACGGGAGCTGAGAGGCGCTCGGACAACTCGCGCTCCACACCCATGAAAGCCATGCTCATGCAGCCCATCACCAGCACGTCGGCGCCATCCTCGTCGATGCAGCGGCGGCCGGTGGCGACGATGCGATCCCAGGCGTCGTTGGCACCGCGCGCCAGGTCCACGACCGAGACGCCGACGCCGCGCACGGAGGCGAGGCGCTCGGTCAGGCCCTGGCCGCGCAGGCGCGGCATGGCACGCTTGGCGCCGCTGTCGAGCGGCGACAGGATCGAATAGCGCTCGCCGAGCTGCAGGGCCAGTGCGATCGCCGATTGTCCCGGTCCGACGACGGGCATCTTGACGCTCTCGCGGGTGGCATCGAGGGCAGGATCGGAAAAGCAGCCGATGATGCCCGCACTGGCCCCATCCGCTTCGGCTTTGCGCAGTCCTTCGACCAGATGCGGCGCGACGACCACGGCGTCGCGCTCGCTTTCGATCGACGCATAGCCTGACGGCACGCTCTGCACCGTGATCTCGGTGCTGGAGGCCGCATGACGCTGCAGATAATCGCGCCGCCGTTCCATCTCGGCGATTCCCAGCGTCCTCTCCATCGGAGCGACGAGCTGGTAGACGATGCGGCGGCGCGAATCCATGGGCGGCCCCTGTCTCGACTATTTCAACTGCGCGAGCGCGTCGGTGATGAGCGCGCTCGAGTCTTCCAGCGCGTCGGCCACGCGATTGCGCGCGCGCACCATGCGTGTCTCCAGCATCCAGCGCTGCTCGCCGTCGGGCAGTTTCGCGAGCTCCGTCAGATCATAGAGGCACGGGATCATGGTCGTCTGCGGCGTGTAGCCGTAGGGATCGTGACCATAGGTGCCGATGGCGGTCGACTGCAGCGGCACGAGGATGCGCGACAGGCGCTTCATGGTGCGGTTGAGCAGCAGCGCGGCCTGATCGGAGCCGCGACCGGCCTTGAACTTCTCGGCCTCTGCCGCCGCGGCCGCATCGATACGGGCCGCGGCTTCCGCGAATTGTTTCGCGCGCACTTGCGCCCCGTCGAGACCAACGGAGCGGCCGGGCTCCTTGAACTCCTCCAGACGGCCGATCACCTGCTCGGCCACCGGCACGAAGCGGAACGGCAGGACCGGCGCCGTCGCCAGCTCCCACAGATAGGCCGCGTAGATGCGGATATGCTCCTGCATCAGCGTCCAGTCCATCTTGTCGAGCCGGTTCTCGAGCGAGTGGTGCCACCAGCCGAGCGTCGCGTTAGCCGTCGCCTTCAGCTCCGCGTCGGTGAATGCGCCTTCGCCGTGGAACATCGGGATGCCGAGGCCGAAGAAGCTCGAATCGCCCGATTTCACGGCGCGCTTCCATTTGAACTTCTTCTTCAGATGCTCGGATTCGATCGCGGTATGGAACGACTTCAGCTCCGCGTTGGACGCTGTATTCCACTCGGTCGTGCCGATGCAGGCCGGCTGGTCGATCTGCAGATAGGCGACGCAGTTCTTGCGCAGGGCATCCCAGTTGCGATCGGCAAACCAGGCCGAGCCGGCCATGGTGCCGGTCTCGTGCGCCGTCCAGAAGCCGAACGTCACGCCGCGCCTGAGTTTGTCGCGGTGCTGCATGAACACGCGCGCCAGCTCCATCTTGCAGGCGTTGCCGGCGGCGTTGTCGGTTGGCGCCTGGCCGGGCCAGCTATCCTGATGGCCGCCGACCAGGACGAAATCGTCCTTCTCGGGTGAAGATTCCGGAGCGGGCATCTTGGCGATGGTGATCTGCACCGGGCGCCAGCCGTTCTCGACGTGCGTGCGGAACCAGACGTTCACGGGTCCCTTCTTCGACATCTCGCGCAGCTTCAAACCCGCCGTGCGGGCGATGCCGATGCACGGAATGGTCGGCATTTCCGTCTTGGCGTTCTCCGGTGTCGGGTTGCCCCACACGGGCTTCACGGAGCCGAACGGGATCGCCTCGTTCTCAGGGTGCCCCCAGTTCATCATGACGGCGCCGATGACGCCCTTCATGCCGGCAATGCGCTGCTTCTCGTGGCGCGCCGGCGTATAGGACAGCTCGGTCAGGATGATCTTGCCGCGCGCGTCCTTGCCCTCGTAGTCGGAGAATGCGCCGCCGCCGACGTCGATGATCTCGCCGCGGATGCCGTCCTCTGTCGTGTTGACGCTGTGGCCGAGCGTGTTGGCCTGGATGGCGATCTCGGAGGGAGATTCAACCCGGAATTCGGCATGCTCGGGGAAGGAGACGACGGCCGGCAACTCGTGGACGACGACGTCGCTCAGGCCCGCCGCCTTCATCGCGTCCCGGCTGTACTCCGCCATGCGCTTGCCGTTGGCACTGCCCGCCGCGCGATGCGGAATGTCGCTTACGATCTTCTCGACATGCGCCCGGATGCGGTCTGCCGACACTTCATCCAACACACCCTTACCGGACATAAATCCTCCGAATGCATATTTGTTGTGCTCTAGACTTTCTGTATGACAACATGCTGTATGACAGAATGTCAACGGCCAGGGCGCATGGTTATGGTGCAGTTGATGCCGCAGTTTTTTGCATTGCAGTCCGCGCCCCAGGCTTTACGCAGGCCCGCTGGCGAAGAGTCCGGTCGCGTCGTTTCCGTCTGGAGAAGTGAATGACTGCGAATGTGCTGAGAATTACCGAGCTGCCGCCGCTGCGCCGCGATCAGGCGTTCGAACGGCTGCGCGACGCCATCATTTCCGGGCATTTCTCACCGGGAGATCGCCTGATCGAACGTGAGTTGTGCGAAAAAATGGGCGTCAGCCGCACCTCCATACGCGAGGTGCTGCGGCGCCTGGAGGCCGAGCAACTCATTCAGGTCGAGCCTCGCCGTGGCCCCGTCGTCGCCCGTGTGACGCGCCGGCAGGTGGCCGAGATCTACGAGGTCCGCGCCCTTCTGGAGGCCGCGCTGGTCCAGCGCTTCGCCGAGCAGGCGAGCGAGGAGGACATTGCTGCGCTGCGGCGCATCTACGAGGAGTTGCGCGTCGTCCGGCAGACGGAGAACGTCCCGAGCATCGTCGACCTGACACGCCGTTTCACCGAGCACATGATGACAGTCGTCAATCATGAGCTGATCAACGACATCCATCAGAAGCTCATTGCCCGCATCAGCATCGTGCGCGTGCTTGCGATCTCGGTGCCGGGCCGCCTGGAGCAGAGTGCCGGCGAGCTTGCCATCGTCATGGACGCCATCGAGCGGCGCGATGGCGACCTGGCCGCGAAAAGCCTCACCACCTACGTCCTCAATGCTGCCGACGCGGCGTTGAAGCGGTTCGATGAAACCGAGGTGAAATAGGGGCGACAGATGCGGGGTGGCATGCGGCGCCTCGCGTGCTAGAGTTTCGGCCTCGCCTTTTCCAACCCCGGGAGATCATCATGACACTGAAGCGGCACGAGCCGTCAAAGATCCTGTCGAAGGCCGTCGAGGCCAACGGATTCGTCTTCACCGCGGGCATCACGGCGGAAGACCGCAACCTCGACGTGGTCGGCCAGACGAAGCAGGTTCTGGCGGAGATCGATCGTGTGCTGAAGCTTGCCGGCTCCGACAAGAGCAAGATCGTCCAGGCCACCATCTGGGTGCCGGATATCCGCCTGCGCGACGGCATGAACGAAGCCTGGAACGCCTGGACGGGCGGTCAGAACCTGCCGGCCCGCGCCTGCATCGAGGCCAAGCTCGCCGATCCGAAGCTGCTGGTCGAGATCGGCGTCGTCGCCACGAAGTAAGTCATCGAGCGAGGTTGCTGGACTATGGCCATCACACGGCGTGAACTCGAGCCGATCCTTGCCAACGTCGTGGAGACGGACACGTTCATCTACATCGCCGGCGCACTTGCCGACGACACCAGCCAGGACATTGCCGGCCAATCACGGCAGGCTTTCGCGGACGTCGACCGTTACCTGGCGATGTGCGGCAGCGACAAATCGAAAATCGTGTCGGCGACGATCTACGTCGCCGACATCCGTCTGCGCGATGCCATGAACGTCGCCTGGCTCGAATGGATCGACCCGAAGAACCTGCCGGCTCGCGCCTGCCTCGAGATGAAGATGGCGGATCCGCGCTGCCTGGTCGAAATCCAGTTCGTGGCTTCGAAATAGCAGGCCGGTTCGAAAGCACGCGTGAGGTGAGATGAGCACCGACAAGGCACCCATCGGCACGCGTGCCGACTATCCTCACTTCCTGCCCATTCCGACGCGCTGGATGGACAACGATCTCTACGGCCACGTCAACAACGTGGTCTACTACTCCTATTTCGATACGGTGGTGAACCGCTACCTGATCGATCCAGGCGGTCTCGACATTCACAAGGGCACCGTCGTCGGCATTGTCGCGGAGACGCAATGCCGGTTCTTCAAGTCGTTCGCCTATCCCGAAGTGGTCGATGCCGGGCTGCGCGTCGGCCGCCTGGGCAATTCCTCGGTGCGCTACGAGATCGGCCTCTTCGGCGAAGGCGAGGACGTAGCGCGTGCCGAAGGGCACTTCGTGCACGTTTTCGTCGACCGGGAGAGCAACCGCCCCGTCCCGATCCCCGCAACGATCCGGGCTGCGCTGGAACGCCTTGTGTCGGCGTGAGCTTTCGTTGTCTGCGCAACGTTTGGGCTGCCGTCCGTTAAGTTGATGGCGGATTTCAGGTTTTTGAGATTGCGCCGGCCCGGCGCCTCGACCAAGTGTCGCGAATCTGCAATTCCTCTAAAAAATCAATCAGCTGTGACACGCTGACATTAGGTGGCGTTAATCCGGTTCAGGCATCCTGAGACCGGTTTCAAAAACACCGCGAGTGGCACGCCGAGGCGGGGAACAATGACAATGTCCTCTTATGTCCGTGTAAGTCTCGTTTTCAGTTTTTGCGCTTTTGCCGGCCCCGCTTGGGCGCAAGGCATGGGCCTCGACGGCCTGCATGCGCAGATGCGGGTCGGCAGCAAGGTCTGCATGGTCGATCACTTCCACAACGGGGCGAGCAGCGGCAAGGCTTCGCGCAAGGCGGCGGAAGCGGAAGCCATCGCCTCCTGGGCGGGCTTTACGGCGTGGGAGTACGGCGACAACTGGGGCAGCTGGCGGCTGTCCGAGAGCAAGCGCATGAACTGCGGACAAACGGGCGGAGCCTGGGCCTGCACCATCGAGTCGCGCCCGTGCCGCCCTGCAGGCGGCCGCGCGCCACGGCGCCGCTGATCTTCCGCACGCCTAGAACGGATTCCAGGTCGGCTGCGGCGTGAAGCGGATGTAGCCGATGCTTGCGCCGATCCTCAATCCGAGGCCCGAGCGGATCGGCGCCATGAGCACCTTGCCGTCCGTGACGAACTGCAGGCCAACGCCCCCGACCACGTAGGCCGAGCCGTCCACGCCCGTGAAGCCGCTGAAAATCTTCTCAGGGTCGCGCAGCCTGTAGATCAGGAACATAGTCTTGGAGCCGGCGGCGCCCAGGTCGTAGCCGATCGAGGGCCCGTGCCAGTAGACCTCGCGCGTGCCGCCATTGCGCAGATACAGTGTGCCCTTGCCATAGCGCACGCCGGCGATAAGCGCGCCACCGCCTTCGTTGCCCAGGACATAGGCGCTGGGCCGCCCCGATTTGGCAAACGCATGCTCGATGACGCTGGCCAATCCCGTCGACACATTGCCGAAGAAGCCGCGCGACGCAGAGCGGATCTCATCGATCGAATAGCCGTCCTCCGCCGGATCCATTGGTGGCGGCGGCATGCGGGACGTGGTGCTGGCATCCGGCAGGGGCTCCATGCGGATGGCCGTCTCCGAGGAGGTCGGATTGTGCGTGGTCGTCGAGCCCCACTCCTTCTCCTTGCCCGGCGGCCTCTCCGGTGCCTTCTCCGTGGGCACCGCCTTCTCGGGAGGCTTGGCCGCCACGGCATCGCCGGTGGATTTTTTCGGAGTAGCCGGCTGCGAGCCCGGCAACGGCTTGGGCTGGGGCTTGGCGGGGGCGACAGGCGTGTCCGCCGCCGCAGCTTCGAGGCGGGCCAGCATGTGCTCCGTCTTGGCGCGCACCGTCGCCTGCAATTCGAGGGCTGTCGCCTGCAACTCGGTCAGGCGCGCGCAGTTGTCCGGTGACGCGTCCTCCGCGAGGCGGTCGAGCCGGGCCAGCAACTCCGTCGCCCGCTGGTCCAGTGTCTCGGCACGCTCGTCCATGATGAGAGCGTTGGCCTTGTCGACGTAATCCTCCTCGCGCCAGCCGTTCTTCTCCTTGAGGCGCCGGAAGCCGGTCTGCATGCGCGGTTGGGTCTCGGCGCTCAGGCGCCTGAGGGCGGCGCCGGATTCATTGACGATTTTCGCGAATTCCTCGCGCGTGCACGGCTGCGCAAAGCTTGTCTCCACGCCCGCAAAGAGGCTGGCGCCTGCCAGCAGCAGAGCCGCGATGTGCGACCGGGCCATTCGGGTTCTGTGTTCCAGGAGGCGCTCCGCCATTTCGTCAGTTCATCTGCCGAATGATTTCGTCAAATCCTTGTTTCGTACGCACCGTGACAACCCCGAGGGGATGCCCGATACGACGGAGGCTGCCAAGCTCCGTCGTCCCCATAAACGCTGTTGTGCCTGAATGGTTTATGTACGGCCGGGCTGCCAGGGGACGGCCATTGGCGTGATCTGTCGAAAGCTAATCACAAAGTGTCATAAGCGACCAGCTTGCTTGTGGCAGTTTGCCACGGTAACTGTTCAGCAAAGAACCGGAACGGGATTATCCCGTCAGCACGGGTGCCCGTATGGCGAATGACATCATTCTTGAGGCGCGCGATCTCACGAAGGAATTTGCCGGATTCCTGGCCGTCAGTGGCGTCAATCTGGCGGTGCGGCGCGGCACCATCCACGCGCTCATCGGTCCGAACGGAGCGGGCAAGACCACCTGCTTCAACCTGCTGACGAAATTCCTGCAGCCGACGCGCGGGTCGATTGCTTTCAACGGTCGGGACATCTCGTCCTATTCGCCCGCCGACGTTGCGCGCCTGGGCCTCGTGCGCTCGTTCCAGATCTCGGCCGTGTTTCCCCATCTGTCGGTACTTGAGAACGTCCGCATTGCGCTGCAGAGGCAGCGCGGCACCTCATACGATTTCTGGCGCTCCAAGCGCGTGCTGAACGCCTACAACGCCCGGGCCGACGAATTGCTGGATGCCGTCGGCCTCATCGACGTGCGCAACCTGCCCGCCGTGGAGCTGCCCTACGGCCGCAAGCGGGCCCTTGAGATCGCCACCACCCTGGCGCTCGATCCCGAGATGCTGCTGCTCGACGAGCCGATGGCCGGCATGGGGCACGAGGATATCGACCGCATCTCGGAGCTGATCAAGCGCGTCTCCGCCAACCGCACCATCCTGATGGTCGAGCACAACCTGTCGGTCGTCGCCAAGCTGTCGCATTGGATCACCGTCCTGACGCGGGGCCAGATCCTGGCGGAAGGCGACTACGCGACGGTCGCCAACGATCCGAAGGTGCGCCAAGCCTACATGGGGGTCGGCAATGGCTGAGACCGCAACGGCTACACCGCCTTCGAAAAGTAGCGTCGCTACAGGTCAGGCCCTGCTTTCCGTCAAGGGATTGCAGGCCTGGTACGGCGAGAGCCACATCCTGCACGGCGTGGACCTCGACATCCGCCCTGGCGAGGTGCTGACCCTGCTCGGCCGCAACGGCGCCGGCAAGACATCGACGCTCAAGTCCATCATGGGGCTGATCGCCAAGCGGACGGGCAGCATTACGTTCGAAGGCCGGGAGCTGATCAAGCTGCAGCCGGAGCACATCGCCCGCTCCGGCATCGCCTTCTGCCCGGAGGAGCGCGGCATCTTCGCGAGCCTGTCGGTGCGGGAAAATCTGATGCTGCCACCGGCGATCGGCAAAGGCGGCCTCGAGCTCGATCAGATTTTCGAGCTGTTCCCCAACCTCAAGGAGCGGCTGTCGTCGAACCAGGGCACCAAACTGTCCGGCGGTGAGCAGCAGATGCTTGCAATTGCGCGTATCCTGCGCACGGGCGCGCGCCTGCTGCTCCTGGATGAGCCCACGGAAGGTCTGGCGCCGGTCATCATCCAGCAGATCGGGCATACGATCCGCAGCCTGAAGGAGAAGGGATTTACCATTCTGCTCGTCGAGCAGAATTTCCGCTTCGCGGCAACCGTGGCGGACCGCTACTACGTTATGGAGCATGGCCGTATCATTGACGGCTTCGCCAATGCGGACCTGGCTGCCAATATGGACAAACTGCACGCCTACCTGGGCGTCTAAAAAGATTCCGTTGAATTTGCGAACGTGTCGAGGAGGAGACTTGTTAGCATGATGAAAGCGTCAACGACGTGTGTACTCGCTCTGTTGGCTGCGCTCGGCACGGTCAGCGCCGCGCAAGCACAGACGAAGGTGAAAATCGGCGTGCTGACGGATATGTCGAGCCTGTATTCCGATCTGTCGGGGCAGGGGTCGGCGCTCGCAGCGCGCATGGCGGTCGAGGACTTCGGTGCCGACAAGAAGGGCATCGCCGTGGAGTTCGTGTCCGCCGATCATCAGAACAAACCTGACGTCGGCTCCACCATCGCCCGCCAGTGGCTGGACGTTGACGGTGTCGACGTCATCGTCGACGTGCCCAATTCGGCCGTGGCACTCGCGGTCAACGGTGTCGTTAAGGAAAAGAACAAGGCACTGCTGGTCTCGGGTGCGGCTACGGCTGACCTGACGGGCAAGGCCTGCACGCCCAACACCGTGCATTGGACCTATGACACCTGGGCGCTCGCCAACGGCACGGGCAATGCCATCATCAAGACCGGCGGTGACACCTGGTTCTTCCTGACCGCCGACTATGCCTTCGGCCACGCCCTGGAGCGTGACACGGAAGCGGTCGTCCTGGCCGCCGGCGGCAAGGTCTTGGGCAAGGTGCGCCACCCGCTGAATACGGCGGACTTCTCGTCCTTCCTGCTGCAGGCGCAATCGTCCAAGGCCAAGATCATCGGCCTTGCCAATGCCGGCGGCGACACCACCAACACCATCAAGCAGGCTGCCGAGTTCGGCATCGTTGCCGGCGGACAGAACCTCGCCGGTCTGCTCGTCTTCATCACCGACGTACACGCGCTCGGACTGAAGACGGCACAAGGCCTGATCTTCACCGAGACGTTCTACTGGGGCCATAACGAGCAGACGAAGGCATTTGCCGCCCGCTTCGCACCGCAGTTCAAGGGCGTCCACCCGACCATGGTGCATGCCGGCGTCTACTCCGCCGTCACGCACTACCTGAAAGCCGTCGAGGCACTGAAGAGCGCGGCCGACGGCTCCAAAGTCGTGGAGAAGATGAAGGAGCTCCCGACCGACGACCCGCTGTTCGGCAAGGGCACGGTGCGTGCCGACGGCCGCAAGATCCACCCGGCCTATCTCGTCGAGGTCAAGAAGCCGGAGGAGTCGCAGGGTCCCTGGGACTATCACAAGATCCGGGCGACCATCCCTGCCGACCAGGCCTTCCGGCCGCTGGACAAGGGTGAGTGCCCGCTCGTCAAGAAGTAACGACCGATCTCGTTCCAACCGCCCTGCCGATCATCGGCAGGGCGGTTTTCTTCATGGCGACAGCGCGAGTCCTGCATGTTCGACTTCCTCGGCATTCCGCCACAAGCCTTGTTCGGCCAACTTCTGCTGGGGCTGATCAACGGTTCCTTCTACGCCATGTTGAGCCTCGGCCTCGCCGTCATTTTCGGCATGCTCAACATCATCAATTTCACGCACGGCGCCCAATACATGATGGGTGCGTTCGGCGCGTACTTTCTCCTCCAGTATTTGGGCATCAGCTATTGGTGGGCGCTCCTCCTCGCGCCGATCGGCGTAGCGCTGACTGGCATCATCATCGAACGCACGATGCTGTCGCGGCTTTACAACCTGGATCATCTCTACGGACTGCTGCTCACCTTCGGCATTGCGCTCGTCACGCAAGGCTTCTTCCGGCATCAGTACGGCACGTCGGGCATTCCCTATCCCATCCCGGAGGCCCTGCAGGGCGGGCACCGGCTCACCTTCATGTTCCTGCCGAACTATCGCGCCTGGGTCATCGTTTTCTCGCTCGTGGTCTGTCTCGCGACCTGGTTCCTGATCGAGCGCACGAAGCTTGGCGCCTACTTGCGCGCGGCGACGGAGAACCCGTCCCTGGTGCGCGCCTTCGGCATCAACGTGCCGCGCATGATCACCCTGACGTACGGCGCCGGCGTCGGCCTTGCCGCGCTGGCGGGCGTCCTGGCTGCGCCGATCTATCAGGTCAACCCGCTGATGGGTGCCGATCTGATCGTTGTCGTCTTTGCCGTGGTCGTCATCGGCGGCATGGGCTCCATCCTCGGGTCCATCGTCACCGGGTTCGCGCTGGGCGTCATCGAGGGGTTGACCAAGGTCTTCTATCCGGAAGCCTCCAACACTGTGATCTTCGTGATCATGGCCCTCGTGCTGCTCATCAAGCCGTCAGGCTTGTTCGGCCGTCCCGCTGCGCAGGCGAGCGCTGTCGAGCATGGCGGCACGTCATCGGCGGGAGATGCGGGACAGAGCGCGCTTAAATTCCTCGGCCTGCTGGCGCTGTTCTTCATTGTAGCGCCGTTCTTCATCTACCCGCTGTTCCTGATGAAGGCGCTGTGCTTTGCGCTGTTCGCGTGCGCCGTGAACCTGCTGGTCGGCTACGTCGGGCTGCTCTCGTTCGGTCACGCCATGTTCCTGGGCACCGCCGGCTACGTCAGTGCACATGCCGCCAAGGTCTGGGGGCTGCCGCCCGAGCTTGCCCTATTGGCCGGTGCAGGGTCTGCATTCCTGCTCGGTATCGTGACAGGCCTGCTGACGATCCGCCGGCAGGGCATCTACTTCGCCATGACGACGCTCGCCTTCGCGCAGATGATCTACTTCTTCGCCCTGCAGGCGCCGTTCACGGGGGGCGAGGACGGGATCCAGGGCGTGCCGCGCGGCATGCTGTTCGGTCTCCTCGATCTGCGCAACCAGGCGACGATGTATTGCGTCGTGTTCGCCATTGTCTTCGGCGCGCTGCTGTTGATGTATCGCATCATCCACTCGCCGTTCGGCGAAATCCTCAAGGCCATCCGGGAGAACGAGCAGCGCGCCATATCGCTCGGCTATCGCACCGACCGCTACAAGCTGATGGCGTTCGTGCTCTCGGCCACCCTGGCGGGATTGGCGGGCGCGACCAAGGCCCTCGTGTTCCAGCTTGCGTCGCTGACGGACGTGCACTGGAGCATGTCGGGCGAGGCCGTGCTCATGACGCTGGTCGGAGGCCTTGGCACCGTATTCGGGCCGGTCGTCGGAGCGTTCATCATCATCGCCATGCAGAACTACCTGGCGCAGTTCGGCCAATGGGTGACGATCATCCAGGGCTTCATCTTCATCATTTGCGTGCTAGCTTTCCGCCGAGGCATTGCGGGTGAGATCGCACGCCGGCTGGGGCGCCCGCTCTAACCGGCGCAAGGCCGGTGGAGCAGGGAGCCAACGATGGGCGAATACAGCAAGGTCGAAATCGACGGTCGCTTGATGATCGTCACCATCAACCGGCCCGAGGTGATGAATGCCCTGCACCCGATGGCGAGCCAGGAGCTGTCGGATGCGTTCGACGAGTTCGCGGCCAATCCCGACCTGTGGGTCGCGATCATCACCGGCGCGGGTGACAAGGCTTTCTCCGCCGGCAACGATCTGAAGTACCACGCGCAGCTGCGCGCCAAGACCGGCAAGCGTCCTGTGTCTCCACCCAAGGGCTTTGCCGGACTGACGTTCCGGCATGATCTCGACAAGCCCGTCATCGCCGCCGTCAACGGCATCGCCATGGGCGGCGGCTTCGAGATCGCACTCGCTTGCGATCTCATCATTGCCTCGGATCGCGCCAAGTTTGCATTGCCCGAGCCACGCGTCGGCCTGGCGGCAGGAGGTGGTGGCCTGCAGCGCCTGCCGCGCACCATCCCGCTCAAGAAGGCGATGGGCATGCTCCTCACCGGACGGCACGTCTCGGCCCAGGAAGGCTATGAGTTGGGTTTCGTCACCGCGATCGCGCCACATGCAGAGCTGATGCAGGAGGCGCGGCGCTGGGCGGATATGATCCTCGAGTGCTCGCCCATGAGCGTTCGCGCCACCAAGCAGGCGGTGTATCGCTCGCTCGATGTGCCGGGCATCGATCTTGCCATGCGCAACACGAACTATCCGGCCTACGTTGCCATGGCGGCGAGCGAGGACACGATCGAAGGCCCGAAGGCCTTCGCCGAGAAGCGCAAGCCGGCCTGGAAAGGCCGGTAGACGCAGGTCCGTCCTATTTGAGGACGCTGGTGATCGTATCCCAGAGGCTGCGCAGCCCGCCTGTGACCGACGCTTGTGCGGTCCCGCCGGCAGCTGCCGCACCGGCGGCCGCGGAGGCTGGAACCTGGGACATCTTCACGGTGTCCGGCGTGATCTCCTTGAACAGTTTCATTTGCGCGAGCGTGGCAGGCCCAGCCAGGCCGTCCGCCGTCAGACCATTCGTTTTCTGATAGTCCTTGAGCGCTTTCTCCGTGCCGGCGCCGAACTGGCCGTCGGCCGTGACACCCAGCTTTTCCTGCAGGGCTTTGACGGTCGAACCTCTGGTGCCTTCCTTCAGCAGGACCAGCTCATAGAGGCCCATGGACATGAATGTGTCGGGGCCGGCGATCCCGTCGGCAGCGAGATTATTCTTCTTCTGCCATTCCTTCAGCGCGGTTTCGGTGGCAGGGCCGAACTGGCCGTCTGCTGTGACACCGAGCTTGGCCTGAAGCCGGCGGACCGGTTCACCCGCAAGGCCCTTTTTTAGGATAGCCATCGACAAACTCCATGCATGAGTTGCCCCCACGCGCTGATAGTAAGCCCTGTTCAGCACCTGCGGAAGATGCGCCGTCAGCGGACAGTCGACATTTTGTTAATCGTGACAATGTCGAGCGGCAGGCCGAAGCGCGCCCGCGCCATCAGGCACTCCTCGTCCCCCGGCTGGCAGGTCCGGCATACTTCGGGCCTCACGGCATAGATCGTGCACGCCGTGGCGACGCCGACCTCCCCGGCCAGCGCCGCGCAGCGGTCGCCGACGCAGCGCATGCGTCCGAGACTATCATCAACGAAAGCGATAGGGATGCGATCGAGGGCGGCATCGTCCTCGGTCGTGAAGCGCGGCCATTCGCGCGAATAGGCGCAACAGGCCCCGCACGACTGGCACGGCGAGACCTCAGGCGCCGTTGATGACACGGCTGTCATGAAAGCACCCGGCGTTCACCTGCGGTGCGGGCGATGCGAGCGCGGCCGATATCAGCGGCGGCGCGCCTTGCGTGCGGCGTAACGGGCATCGCGGGCAGCTTTCTGTGCAGCCTTGAGCGCGGCGTCCTGCTCAGCTCGCTCCCGGGATTCCTTGGCTTCGCGCGCAATGCGTTCAGCCAACTCTGCTGCCTCGCGCGCTTCGCGTTCGGCAGTTTCCTTGGCCTTGGCCGCATTGCGCTCGGCAACACGCGCATCGCGGGCTGCGGCCACGGCGGCGCGGGCAGCTCGTTTCTCGATTTCGGCAGGATCATCGGCGGCGGGCCGATTGCGGAACTTATCGAGGATTGCTTGTCTTGCTTTTGCGGCCCTTTCGAGCCGTTCATTCAAATTCTGTTCCTTGAAACCCTTCATCTCACTCCATCCCAACGGTCTGGTGCGCGCTTTTACTAGCCGTCACCGGTAGACGGCAGTCGCTTAAAGCCGTTCCGCCCAGACTGCAAGGGGGCGGCGGCGAAATGCGCGGAGGAATATGACGCCTACACCTTCTTGTGATTTTGCCTCCAATCGGCCGCAACATTAGGTGCTTATCCGCGTTTCTGCGGCGAACTGGCTCAGGAGGAGACCTCCATGGCAAAGCTCACCCTGTTTCACGCGGCCCCGTCCCGGTCCTCGATCGCCCACTGGATGCTCGAGGAGCTGGGGCAGCCCTATGACATCCATCTCGTCAGCTTCAAGAAGGGCGAGAACCTGAAGCCCGACTACCTCGCGGTCAATCCGATGGGCAAGGTGCCGGCGCTGAAGCATGGCGACACGATCGTCACGGAAGCCGCGGCCATCTGCACGTACCTCGCCGACGAGTTTCCGCAGGCCAAGCTCAACGTGCCCATCGGCGATCCGCGGCGCGGGGTGTATCTGAAATGGCTGTTCTATGGCCCGAGCTGCGTCGAGCCGGCCATCATGGACAGTGCGTTCCCGCGCAAGGATACGCCGCCGCGTGCCGCCGTCGGCTACGGCAGCTTCGACACGGTCGTGGACGTGCTGGCCAAGGGCGTGGGCGCCGCCGATCCTTATCTCATGGGCAAGCAGTTCACCGCCGCCGACGTGGTGATCGGCTCCGGCCTGCGCTGGGGCATGCTGCTGTTCAAGAAGCTGCCCGAGCGGCCGGAGTTCATGACCTACGTGACGCGGCTCATGGAGCGTCCCGCGCTCCAGCGCGCCATTGCCAAGGATCATGAGCTGATGAAGCAGCAGGAAGGCGCGTAAGAAAAGCCTTCCTCCCGTGCCCGGGTCTTCCCGCGATGGCACGGCCTCCAGCGACCTAGAAGACTATGTCGAACCGGCCAAACCACCGTGCGCGCTACGGCACAGCGAACCCAGAGCGCACAAAGAATGACGTGTGGAGCCTTGCTGCGTCGAAAAACTGGATCGGCTACCAGCTTCGCCAGCATCTGCGACACAAGCTGACCAGCCACCATCTCCGGCAAGACTTTTCACACTCGTCTTATCGCGAGAGTGTGCCGGGGCCATTCTGGAGCTGGGAACGGTTCGGCCGCACATCAACGGCGCTAGCCGACGGGCGGGTGATCCACGTCGCAGGCGAGCATGAGGATAGCTACGATCCCGACTTTTGCATCTACAATGACGTCGCCGTCGACTATCCCGATGGTCAGCGGGAGTTCTACCTCTACCCCAAAGATGTCTTTCCGCCGACCGACTTCCATACGGCAACGCTGGTCGGCAGCGACATCATCCTGATCGGCTCGCTCGGCTACAAGGACATGCGCCACCCCGGCGAAACGCAGGTGTTGAGGCTGGAGACCCACAGTCTTGTCATCAAGAGGATCACGACGACCGGCGATTGCCCCGGATGGATTTCGGACCATCGCGCTGAGGCAATTGAGGACAGCAGCATCCTCGTCGCGGGCGGCAAGCTGCAGACGGCCGATGGCTACGTCGCTAACCCGGACGTTTTCGAGCTCGACATCCGGGCGATGAGGTGGACCAAACGAGCGCGAGGGGCGTCGCAATCTTCCGCGTGACGGTTCGAGACGGGCTGGCGCTGCCTCCACTCGTCGTCAGCGTCGTCCTGAGCCTCATCCTGTGGGGCATCGGACAGTGAGCGGGATGATCAACGGCGCTCGCGCCGCTGATCAAGGTCCGTGACTACTGCTGCGATTGCTGTTGCAGGACGTTGCGCACCTGCTGCGCATTCATGCGCAACTGCAGCTTGTCGCCGGTCCATTGTAGCTCGTCGGGCGTCATCAGCACCGTGCTGGTGCCGAGGCCGAGCTGGCTGCCGAGCTCGGCCCGGATCAGCTGCACCTGGCCGCTCATGCCCATCCGGACGCCGGTGATCTCGCCGAGCTTCATGCCGTCGGCGCTGTAGATCGGCATGCCGGCGAGCGACGGCTGCTGCTGTTGCTGCTGGGCCTGCTGTTGCGCGGGCGGCTGGATCGCCGCCACCACGGCCTGGCAGCCGGGCGACAGCGATGCCTGGTTCTGCATCACGCATTGGCCGATCGAGCCGCCGCCGGTGCACAGGCGCTGGATGTCGCCCCAGCACGCGTCGGCGATCTTCTCGACGCGGTGCGCGGCCTGCTCGATGTTGCGCGAGGCTTCGAACAGCGCCATGCCGCACTGGTTGCTGATCTTGTCCTCGTGCGCCTGCATGCACAGGAGCAAGCGCCCTTCACCTGGTGTCACCGAGCCGCAATAATTCGTCAGCTCGTTGCGGCAGGCCGCCTGCACCTTCTGGATGCCGGCGGCGATGCGCTCGCGGATCTGCGTGCGCTGGGCCTCGCGCATCTGCTGGAAGTCTTTCGACGGCCCCGCCTGACCGTCCCGGAACTGCGGCAGCGGCAAGGGCGACTGCTGCGGCTGGGCCTGCTGGCCCTGTTGCGGCTGTGTTTGCGCCCAACTCATCGTCGGGACGCTCATCGACGTGACGAGCACCGCGCCGAGCGCCAGTGTCCGCAAGAGTGTCCGCAAGCTCTTCGACATGGGTGATCTCCTTCGGTCCGGAAAAATGGTCGGAAGGAAGGCGTGCACCATGTGACGGACGCACGTAATCGGGACAAACCCGGCAAGCGCGGCCGGATTGTCCTAGGCTACACCGGGGAGCCCTGGTTATCGCGTCAGCGCGAGCCGCTGCAGCAGGGCCTCGATCACCGGGCGCTGTCCCTTGAGGATTTTTGCGACCGCGTCCTGCGGCGTGAACCATTGCGCGCGATCCACCTCGGGAAAGTCCTGCATGCGGCCCGAGCGCGGCGGCCACTCGATCGAGAACGTGTTGCTCGTGAGCGTGGCCGGATCGAAGTCGCCTTCGGCCGCCCAGATCTCGATGGTCTTGGCGCGCGACTGGGCGAACGTGCCGAGCGGCGTGAGATCGCCGTCGACGGCGGCGCCCGTCTCCTCCGCGAACTCGCGTCGTGCGACCGCGATCGGCTCCTCGCCGGGCTCGATCAGGCCTTTCGGGATGCTCCACGCGCCGTCGTCCTTCCTGGCCCAGAACGGCCCGCCCGGATGCACGAGCAGCACCTCGATGCCGCGTCCCTTGCGGCGATAGAGAAGAAGTCCTGCGCTGCGCTGGGGCATGACTGCTGCGCCTCACCGCGCCTTGCTTGCGGGCTTGCGGGGCGAGGCGTTGTGCGCCGGCTGCCGCTGCGAGCTGCTGCGCGCAGTCTCGCGGCGCGAGGCGCCGCCAGCCGCCTCCGAGGCTGAGCTCTTATGTGTCGGCTCCAGGGGCGGAGTGCTGTGCACGGCCTTCCGAGCAGAAGTCTTGCGCGTCACCTTGCTCGGCTGCGATGCGGTCTCGCGTGTCGCCTTGCCCCGCGTTGATCCGCTCTTGCGGGCCGGTGATTTACGCAGGCGAGGCTTCACGCCGGTTGTGGTGCTCTCCCGCGCATCGTGCCGCGCCGTGCGCACATGCACGTTGATGTCGAGATCGATGTCCTCGACGCACCTCTGCTGCTGGCGATGGCTGCCGCCGGCGTGCCACGGGCCATGGCGCAGGCGCACATCGGTGACGCTGGCGAGCACGAGACAGCGCCATTCCCCGCGCGGCGGCAGCGTGCTGTTCGACGTGCCCCCGAACTGAAACGCCAGCACCTTCTCCTCATCCTTCGTGTGCCCGATGATGTGCGGACACAGCTCGCGCCGGTGTCCGCCATAGACGCACGTGACCTGCTTCTCCTCGAGGATGGCGCGTCGAAACAGCTTGTAGGCTGTGCTCGGCATGTTGCTCAGCACTTCCATTCCCACAGGTGTCATCCTCGGGCTTGTCCCGAGGACCCATCGTTCCGCATACTCTGCACCGAGGGCAGGGCACATGCACAGTTACTGGACCTATATCCTCGCCAGCAAACCGCGTGGAACGCTCTACATCGGCGTGACCAACAATATCATCGGTCGCGTAGAGCAACATCGCGCCGGTATCGGTTCGGCCTTCGCGCGCAAATATCGCGTGCACCTGCTGGTCTGGTACGAGGAATTCGTCAGCGTCGAAGACGCCATCCAGCGCGAGAAGACGATCAAGCACTATCTCCGCGCCTGGAAGATCAACCTGATCGAGCGCACCAATCCGCACTGGATCGATCTCTACCCCTCGCTGCCCGGCGTTGCCCCTGTCCCTGTGCTCGTCCCCAGCCGAACCCTGGGTCCTCGGACCCTCGGAACAAGTCCGAGGGCAAGCAAGCGCGAGGATGACACCTGAGGGTGGGGCGAGGGCAGGGCAGCCTGATGTGTAATCTACCGGCGTCGGTCAGACGGCATCTTCCAGCCCTTCTGCAGTGACCTCGAGGCGCGGCGGGCCCACAAACTCTGTCATCCTCGGGCTTGTCCCGAGGACCCATCGTGCCGCGTACTCCGCGCCTGGAAGATCAACCTGATCGAGCGCACCAACCCGCACTGGCTTGACCTCTACCCCTCGCTGCCCGGCGTCGCCCCTGTCCCTGTGCTCGTCCCCAGCCGAACCCTGGGTCCTCGCGACAAGCGCGAGGATGACACTTGAGGGTGTGGTGGGGGCAGGGGCAGCCTGACGTGCGATCTACCAGCGTCGGTCAGACGTCATCTGCCAAGCCTTTCTGCGGTGACCTCGAAGCGTGGCGGTCCCACAAACTCTGTCATCCTCGGGCTTGCCTGCCCTCGCACTTGTTGCGAGGGTCCCGAGGACCCATCGTGCCGCGTACTCCGCTTTCGAAGTAGGCACCGAGCGCCTCACGTGGTGATGCTTGGCTTGTCCGCCCTCGGACTTGTTCCGACGGTCCCGAATATCCCTGGTGCTGCGCAAAAGTTATTGCGGGGTTAGCCTCCTCAGTATGTCGATGTAGGATGGGCTGAGGTCCCTATTTTGCCACGTCGCAGCAACATGACCTCTAAGATTCTCAAGATCCTTCTCGATGGTTGAAGGCCAGAGGTTGGCGTCATACTCGTAGACGCGCATCATGTTGTCGATATCAAACAGACGGCCGGTGTCATTCGATTTTATTATAGCGACCGGTTTCTTTTTGTCGGCCATTCTAAGCCCTAGTTCAAACATTACATTTGGATTGTGGTCGGTCAAATCTGCAATGACGAGATCCGCGTCCAGCAAATCGTTTATTATTGTTGATTGGATTAAATCACTACCCGGGCGGTTAGCTGTCTCTACCACGAATCCCGCGCCTGTGGCGGCCGGTTCGATTAGAGAAACCAAGACCTCTTTGAAGAATCCGATGGCCCGCCCATCGCCATGTTCTACGAACGGCATTATCACAAATGCTTTGAGCCCCGTATCCTTTTTGGGGCGCCCAACGACGCGCGTTCCAGGTGCCGCTTCGGCTTGATTTGCACTATGGATTAATGCGTCGCCGCGTGCGGTGTCGATTCCAAGGAACTTGCAGTTGGTCCGAAAAAATTCGGTAAACTCCTCGTGAAATTCTTCCGCGAGATGGAATTTGTCTTTCTATGTGTTTTTGAGATATTTGGCTTCAGGTAGCGTGCTGCCCTTGTAGTGCTCAAATACCGCTTTGAAGATCGGCACCTTGAAAAAGGCTTGAATCTTTAATTCTTCTTCCTGCTGAGCTCCTTCTGCGTACGCAACTCGCCGACCAAGGTCGGTGAGCGCTAGTGCGTCCGAGCGAACGTTGCCAACAATGAGTTCGTAGTCGCGGGCGGCAGCAGTCAGAAACTGAAAATTAGATGATCTTTGAGAAATGCCAACGGCTTCGGCGACATCAGCGGGCGGCCAGGGATTGCCTCCATTGTACTGCTTTATTGCGTACACGATCTTGAGCGCGTCTTCTAATGATCGGGAAGGGTAAGAACGTTGCTCGCGTTTTTTCTCCTGTTTGGGCATCAAACATCCCCACCGAAATGAGCGCATAGAATCAATTGCAGAACGATTGCAGAACGATCGATGGGCGGCAAGTCCATTTCGCTGAATGCCCTACTCCGCCGCCTCCCTCTTCCCCCGCCCGTTGCTGCCACGCCCCGCCGCGCGCCGCCCCAACAACTCCCGCAAATACTGCCCCGTATAACTCTCCTTCACCCGCGCCACGTCCTCCGGCGTGCCTTGTGCCACCACGCGGCCGCCGCCGTCGCCGCCCTCCGGGCCCATGTCGATGATCCAGTCGGCGGTCTTGATGACTTCCAGGTTGTGCTCGATGACGACCACGGTATTGCCCGCGTCGGCGAGCTCGTGCAGCACCTCCAGCAGCTTGGCCACGTCGTGGAAGTGCAGGCCCGTCGTCGGCTCGTCGAGCACGTAGAGCGTGCGGCCCGTCGCGCGGCGTGACAATTCCTTCGACAGCTTGATGCGCTGCGCCTCGCCGCCCGAAAGCGTCGTCGCCTGCTGGCCGATGTGGATGTAGCCCAAGCCCACGCGCGCCAGCGTCTCCATCTTGTCGCGGATCGCCGGCACCGCCTTGAAGAAGTCGGCACCTTCCTCGACCGTCATGTCGAGCACGTCGGCGATGGACTTGTCGCGGAACTTGATGTCGAGCGTCTCGCGGTTGTAGCGCTTGCCCTTGCACTCCGCGCAGGTGACGTACACGTCGGGCAGGAAGTGCATCTCGATCTTGATGACGCCGTCGCCCTGGCACACCTCGCAGCGGCCGCCCTTGACGTTGAAGGAGAAGCGGCCCGGCTGATAGCCGCGCGCCTTGGCCTCCGGCAACCCAGCGAACCATTCGCGGATCGGCGTGAACGCGCCCGTGTAGGTCGCCGGGTTGGAGCGCGGCGTGCGGCCGATGGGCGACTGGTCGATGTCGATGACCTTGTCGAGATGCTCCAGGCCTTCCAGCTTGTCGAACTCGCCCGGCGCCTCGCGCGCGCCGTTGAGCTTGCGCGCCACGGCCCGGTAGATGGTGTCGATCAAGAGCGTGGACTTGCCGCCGCCGGACACGCCGGTCACGCAGGTGAGCAGGCCGAGGGGAATCTCCGCCGTGACGTTCTGCAGATTGTTGGAGCGGGCGCCGGTGACCTTGAGCGTCTTACCCTTGACTGCTTTGCGCCGAGCCTTGGGCACGGACACCTGGCGAATGCCGGTCAGATACTCACCCGTGAGACTCGCCGGATTGGCCATGATCTCGTCGGGCGTGCCCTGCGCCACGATCTGGCCGCCGTGGATGCCGGCGCCAGGACCGATATCCACCACGCAATCCGCCGCCAGGATCGCGTCCTCGTCGTGCTCCACGACCAGCACCGTGTTGCCGATGTCGCGCAAATGCTTGAGCGTCACGAGGAGGCGCGCGTTGTCGCGCTGATGCAGGCCGATGGACGGCTCGTCGAGCACGTACAGCACGCCCGTGAGCCCTGAGCCGATCTGCGAAGCGAGGCGGATGCGCTGGCTTTCGCCGCCCGACAACGTGCCCGAGGAGCGCGACAGCGTCAGATAGTCGAGGCCCACGTCGACCAGGAACTTCAGCCGCTCGCGGATCTCCTTCAGGATGCGCGTGGCGATCTCGATCTGGGTCTTGGTGAGCGCCTTGGGCAGCTCCGCGAACCAGTCGTTGGCGGCGCGGATCGACAGATCGCCGACCTCGCCGATGTGCTTGCCCCAGACCTTCACGGCCAATGCTTGCGGTTTCAGCCGGTAGCCGCCGCACGCATCGCACGGATGCGAGCCCTGGTAACGCGACAGCTCCTCGCGCACCCAGTCGCTGTCCGTCTCGCGCCAGCGCCGCTCGATGTTGCCGATCACGCCCTCGAACGGCTTGCTGGTCTTGTACTGCCTGAGGCCGTCCTCGTAGACGAAATCGATCTCCTCGTCGCCCGAGCCGAACAGCAGCGCGTCCTGCACCTTGCGCGGCAGCTTCTCCCACGGCGTCCGCATCGACACCTTGTAGTGCTTGGCGAGCGCGGTGAGCGTCTGCTCGTAGTAGGGCGAGGTGGAGCCGGTCTTGGCCCAGGGCCAGATGGCGCCGTCCTCCAGCGACAGCGAGCGGTCCGGCACCACGAGGTCCGGCTCGAACCTCAACTGCGTGCCGAGGCCGTCGCACTTGGGGCAGGCGCCGGCCGGCGCGTTGAACGAGAACAGCCGCGGCTCGATCTCCTCGATGGTGAAACCGGACACGGGGCACGCGAAGCGCTCGGAGAAGATGAGGCGCTCGTGCGTCTCGTTCTTGTTCTTCAATACTTCCCTCTCCCCGTTCTTCACGGGGAGAGGGTCATGCCGAAGGCGTGTCTCCGACACGACGTGAGGGGCAGAAGCTTGCTCCGTGCCGTGTGGCTGCCCCTCATCCCGGCCTTCTCCCCGCTTGCGGGGAGAAGGGGAAGTGAGCGGCTTGTCGGCGAACTCGGCGACGGCCAGGCCGTCCGCGAGCTTCAGCGCGGTTTCCATGGAGTCGGCGAGCCGCGTGGCGATGTCCTTGTTCACCACAAGGCGGTCCACGACCACATCGATGTCGTGCTTGAACTTCTTGTCGAGCTTGGGCGCCTCGCTGATCTCGGTGATGCGGCCATTGATCTTGACGCGCTGGAAGCCCTTCTTCTGCCAATCCGCCAGCTCGGTGCGGAACTCGCCCTTGCGGCCGCGCACGACAGGCGCGAGCAGATAGAGCCGGGTTCCTTCCGGCAACGCCATGATGCGATCGACCATCTGCGTGACGGTCTGGCTCTCGATCGGCAAGCCGGTGGCGGGCGAGTAGGGAACGCCGACGCGCGCGAACAGCAGGCGCAGGTAGTCGTAGATCTCCGTCACCGTGCCGACGGTGGAGCGCGGATTCTTGGACGTTGTTTTCTGTTCGATGGAGATGGCCGGCGACAGGCCATCGATGTGATCGACGTCCGGCTTCTGCATCATCTCCAGGAACTGGCGCGCGTAGGCCGACAGGCTTTCCACGTAACGCCGCTGGCCTTCGGCATAAATTGTATCGAATGCGAGCGAGGACTTGCCGCTGCCCGACAGTCCCGTGAACACGATCAGCGCGTCACGCGGGATCTCGAGATCGACATTCTTCAGGTTGTGCTCGCGCGCTCCGCGGACGTGAATGGTCTTTGCCGAGGGCGTTGCGGCGCTTGTTTTCGGCGTTTTGCTCATGGGCCAACGATCTAGCGGAAAGGGTGCAGTGCGGCAATGCGGGTTTCGCACGCTTGCTGACAGCTACGGTCAGATAGTGCGCATTTTCGACAGGCCAATATTTGATCGGTGGAGCGCTTGACAGGCAAGCCGTGCAGTCCGACGTTACGTAGTGATGGCTGTCGCTGACGGACCGAGAGGCAGGCGTCGTACCGCGGTCGACGGGAGCCTAGCCGGGCAGCACCAGAGAGGTTGTGAGGACGGTCGTCGTTCGGATCAACAGCAGCGGAGAGGAGATGACTCCACCCGACAGTCAGTTTGCCCCTGCTGCGTTCAGGGGCACGGTTCGGTAGCCGCGCTCGAGCATCATGATCACGGTTGGCTGGACCGCTTCAAAGCAAAATCTGGAACCTGTGAGCGAGACTTGTTCTCGCAAATGAGTCCGGCACCAGACTGCTGGACATGAATCGGAAGAGTTGGAGAGCCCCGTTCACCACCGTGTGACGGGGCTCAGCCTTTGTGGGCGTTCAGCCTTTGCGGGCCGCGGCTCACTTGTGGTTCGTCAGGGCCACCCACTCGGGATCGTCCTGGGCACGGCGCTCGAAGCTCAGGAAATCGTAGTAGCCGCAGCGCCCGGTACCGGGATAGCTGCGGCAGATGGCGGGACGGGCCTTGTAGATCGTGCAGCAGCGGTTCTTGGTGTCGAAGAACTGGCAGATGCGCTCGAAATGCTTGTCGGCCTTCTGGCGCATCACATACTTGCGGCCCCACACGGCCTTCGTGTACTTCCGCCGCGCTTCCTCGAAGGACAGGTCGAAGTACTTGGCAAGGCGCTCGACGTCGCGCTTGTCGAGCGCGATCATCGGATAGGAGCAGCAGTATCCGGGGCATTTCCGGCAATCATACTGAGGCACGTTGTCTACGGCTCCCGATGTTGGACGAGTCAGATCCCCGGTGCTTATCGAACAGGTAAGCACCCGGCACAAGGTGGCAAGCCCTCTCAATTCGTATGAGCCGGTGGGGCGATGAATGCTTGATTGACGGGCGCCAGGGCCCTAACCCTAGCCTCAAGCGCAAGCCACGTAAAATGCTCCTGGAGGAAATCCCGCAATGTCTCTCTTCGATCTCAAGGGCAAGGTTGCCCTCGTCACCGGCGGCAACGGCGGCATTGGCCTGGGGATGGCCAAGGGGCTGGCGCAGGCTGGCGCCAACATCATGATTGCGGGCCGGCAAGCCGAAAAATCGAAGGCGGCAGCCGCCGACCTGGCCAAACACGGGGTCAAGACGTCCGTCATCAGCGTCGATGTGGCCGACGAGGCGTCCTGCAAGGCCATGATCGAGGGTACGCTGAAAGAGTTAGGCCGCATCGATATCCTCATCAACAATGCGGGCATCAACATCCGCAAGCAGCCCGAGCAATATTCGATCGCCGAATGGCGCCAGGTGCTGTCCATCAATCTCGATGGAGCGTTCTTCACCTCGCAGGCCGTCTATCCGGCCATGAAGAAGGTCGGCGGGGGCAAGATCATCAACATCGGCTCCATGATGTCGCTGTTCGGGGCGCCATTCGCAGCCCCTTATGCGTCCTCGAAGGGCGGTATCGTACAACTCACCAAGGTTCTGGCCACGGCCTGGGCCAAGGACAACATCCAAGTCAACGCCGTGCTGCCCGGCTGGATTGATACGGACCTGACCCAGCAGGCCCGCAAGGACGTGGACGGCCTCAACGACCGGGTGCTGGCCCGCACGCCGGCTGGGCGCTGGGGCGTGCCGGATGACTTCTCCGGCGTTGCCGTCTTCCTGAGCAGCGCAGCCTCCGACTTCGTCACCGGCAGCGCCATCCCGGTTTGCGGCGGCTACTCCGTGCAGGCCTGACCGGCACCTCGGCTTGATGCGCCGTTGTAGCATTGCAGCGGCGCGCCAAGCCTCCTCATGTTGGATCGGTTGGGGACGATTTCTGTCCGTTCTTGGCGCTAGCTGCTCGCGCCGGTCCGGACCTGCTTGGTTGCGCGCGCACCAGTTAACCCAACCTCCGCCAAATCCGCGACGCCCTGCTTGCCGGACGCTACCGGTAGAGCCGTCATACTTTGTCCGCGATCCTCTGGGCACTGTTTCGTGCGGGCCAATGGGAGGCATTTGCTCGATGAACGAGACTGTTCGCGCCGCCGCTCTCGAGGGAGAGGCGCCGGTCAACCCGTACAGCCTGCTGGAAGCCGTCAATACGTCGAGCGACTCGGCTCATACGGCCTGGCTCATCTTCATCGGCATCATGGGTTATGTGCTGGTGGCGGTGGCCGGCGTCACGCACAAGGACCTGCTGCTGTCGCGCGATATCACCCTGCCGCTTCTGCAGGTTCATATCGAGCTGACGCGCTTCTTCCTGTTTGCTCCAGTCGTGCTCGTCCTGTTTCATCTTGGCGTCCTTTGCCAGCTCGTCATCCTGGCGCGCAAGACGCTGGAATTCGACGCCTCGATCCGCATGCTCGAGGCGACCGACAAGCGCACGCATCCCCTCCGCCTGGAGCTGCACAACTTCTTCTTCGTGCAAGCAATTGCCGGCCCCGAGCGCGGCTTCGCCATGAGTGCGCTTTTGCATCTCATGTCCTGGGCGACACTCATCGTTCTGCCAGTGGCCCTGCTGCTCTACATGCAGGTGGCGTTCCTACCGTACCACGACGCGGCGATCACGTGGGCGCATCGCATCGTGCTCGTCGCTGATATCGCCGTGCTCGCTCTCATTGGCGTGTTTCTCATGCGGCCGGAGACGTCATTCCTGTCGGCCGTAGCGCGCGTGAGCCGCAGTCACCCTGTCAGCGTGATGCTGACGACGGTGGTCCTCCTGCTGGTGTCGGCGCTGTCGTTTCTCGTGGCCACCGTGCCCGGCGAGGCGCTCGACCGCGCGGGGCGTGCCCTTGCCGGCGTGAAGGACGGCAGCGATACGGCAGGCCCAAGCAGCGGCGCCCGTTTCGTCGAGGCGCGGGCGGATGCCGCGCTGTTCGGGCTTTTCCAGCGCAATCTGAGTGTCACGGACCATAGTCTGGTCGGCGACAAAGACGCGGCACCAAACAAGTCGACGCTCGTGCTGCGCGGACGCGACCTCAGGTTCGCGCGTCTCGACCGCACCGACTTGCATCAGGCTGACTTGACCGGCGCGAGCCTGGATGGCGCCAGCCTCGTGGGGGCCGATCTGCGCAACGTGAATTTCCAGTGCGCCGACTTCAACCAGCTGACCTCGGCTGAGGATCGCGGTGCCGCCCGATGCGTCAGCGCCCGCGAGGCCAATCTCACGCGCGCCCGGCTCAAGGATGCACGCATGGCCGGTATCGACCTCACCGGCGCGAGGCTGGAGGAGGCCAACCTCGACGGCGCCGACCTCAACTCTGCCGTGCTGATCGGTGCGAATTTCTCCAACGCGCATCTGGAGCGCGCCGAGCTCGCCGGCGTATCGGCGCAACGCGCGCGCTTCGCGACGGCGTCTTTGCAGGGTGCGGAGCTGACTGGCGCCAAGCTCGCCGGTGCGGACTTCGCCAACGCGGGCCTGCAGGCGGCAAACCTGGCCCAGGCGGATCTCTACGGCGCGACCCTGCGCGACGCCGACATGGAAGGCGCCGACCTGCGGCAGGCGCGGCTGCAGGGCGCCAGCCTCGCCGGGGTGCGAACCAAGGCTGCCGACTTGCGCGGGGCACTGATCTGGCTGACCGCGCCGCCGGACGTCGATCACGTCCTGCTGGCGGATCTCAGCGAGCTGGTGCCGCGCGCGCTCGATGAGAAGGATCTGGCGCAGTTCGACCGCTCGCTGGTTTTGGCCAGCGCGCAGGTCCGCGGCGAGCTGACGGAGACCCTGGCCCCGATCCGCGCCTCCGGGTCGGCAAAGCCCTGGGCCGGTGCTGCGGACCAGCAGGCGTGGCAGGCGCTCGGCACGGCGAGCGCGACGGGACTTGGCGATAACTACAAGGTCCGCCTCACCGACCATCTCGTGCGTCTCGCCTGCAAGCCGCGCTGGGCGGACGGCGCTGTCGCCACGGGGGTGGTGCGACGGGCGCTGGGGCGGGACTTCAAGGGCGACATGCCGGCCATCCACGACCGGTTCAAGGCCAGCGATTGCCCGGGCGCCAAGCTTGTGCCTCCGCGCCTCCTGAGCCGCCTGGCAATCGCCGCCGACGCCGCCCGCGGGCAGTGAAGGGAGAACTCTTGCGGGAATCCTGGCAGGGCCTTATATTAGAACATAATAGGAACACGTATCTATTGTGCGTCTGCAACTCGATCTGTGGACAAGCGCACCGAGACCGGGTGCCGCGATGGTGCTTGGTTTAGGGTGTAGGCACAGAATCAGATGCGGAAACTCTCGCCGGCAATTTCGTTGATCGGGTGTGCGAGAGACAGGAAGGAGCAATCGTCATGGCCGGTTCAGTGAACAAGGTGATCCTGATTGGCAATCTGGGCGCGGATCCCGAGATCCGCCGCACCCAGGATGGCCGGCCGATCGCCAATCTGCGCGTGGCCACCACCGAGACGTGGCGCGACAAGTCCTCGGGCGAGCGCCGGGAAAAGACCGAGTGGCACCGTGTCGTCATATTCAACGAGGGCCTGTGCAAGGTGGCGGAGCAGTACCTGAAGAAAGGCTCCAAGGTTTACATCGAGGGCGCGCTGCAGACCCGCAAGTGGCAGGACCAGCAGGGCCAGGAGAAGTATTCGACCGAGGTCGTGCTGCAGGGCTTCGGCAGCCAGCTCACCATGCTGGACGGGCGCGCTGGTGGCGGTGCAGGCATGCAGGAGAACGGCCAGAGCGACTATGGCGGAGACTTCGGTGGAGGCGGCGGCGAGCCGGCCCGGCGTCCGGCCGCGCGCAGCGGTGGTGGCGGCGGCAAGGGCGGCTTCGACAAGCAGCTCGACGACGAGATCCCGTTCTAACGGCGATCAGTTTTGCAACGGATGTGCGGGCCGCAGCGTTGTGCGGCCCGCAATCGCTAGCTGCTGACGCCAGCGCGATCGAAGATCGCCATCAACGTGCCCGTCATGGTGGCGATCAAGCGCTCGTTACCGTTGTCGATGGCGAAGGCTTTCGCCTCGCAGATCGTGAGCGTGCGGCCGGGTTTGATGACCTCGGCGCGAAAGACAAAGCGCTGCCCCTTCGCCGGTGCGAGCAGGTTCGTCTTGAACTCGACGGTGAGCACGGCGGCCTCCGCCGGCATCAGCGAAAACGCCGCATAACCGCAGGCGCTGTCGAGCGCGGTCGTGATGATGCCGGCATGCACGAAGCCGTGCTGCTGAGTGAAGGCCGGCCCATAGGGCATCGTCAGCTCGATCCGCCCGGGCTCCAGCTGCGCGATCTCGATGCCGAGCGTGCGCATGACCGCCTGCCGCCCGAAGCTCGCGGTCACGCGGGCGTGGAAATCGGCATCCTTGGGCTCGAAACGCGCCATGCTCTAGCTCCTTCACGGCACCCGATAGGCGCGCCGTTCGTTTTGCGTTGCCCGCAGGCAGAGTGCAAGATGTCCCGTAACTCAAAAAGAGCCGGGAGAAAACGCAATGCGTCTGCAAGACAAGGTGGCGATCGTCACGGGTGCGGCCGCGGGGATGGGGGCGGCGACGGCGCGGTTGTTCGCGCGCGAAGGAGCGCGTGTGCTGGTCGCCGATATCCTCGACGAGCAGGGCAAGGCGGTTGCCGGCAGCATCGTCTCGAATGCCGGTCAGGCCCGCTTCCAGCATTTGGACGTGACGAGTGAGACGGATTGGCAGGCGGCCGTTGACGCGGCCCTGTCGAACTACGGGCGCCTGGATATCCTGGTCAACAATGCCGGCGTCAGCGGCAGCCATCCCGACCGGCTCAGCATCGACGTGTGGGACACGCAGATGAACATCAACGCCAAGGGCGTTTTCCTCGGCATGCGCACGGCCATTCCGATCATGCAGAAGGCGGGGCGCGGCGCGATCGTGAACATCTCGTCGATCTCGGGGATCGTCGGCCAGCAGGTCGTGCACATGGGCTACAACGCCGCCAAGGGGGCCGTGCGCATGATGACGAAGGCCGCAGCCGTGCAATATGCCAAGGACAGCATTCGCGTGAACTCGGTGCATCCGGGCATCATGCCGGCCATGCTGACGTCGAAGATGACGGCCGACCCCGAAGTGCGCAAATCGCTGCTCGCCTCGGTGCCGATGCAGCGCGAGGGACGCATCGAGGAGGTGGCCTACGCCAACCTGTTCCTGGCGTCCGACGAAGCTTCCTACATCACCGGCATCGAAATGCCGGTGGATGGCGGTTTCGTCGCCATGTGAGGCGCGGCAAACGAAAGACCCCGGCAAATCAGTGCCGGGGTCCCATTGCTGTACAGCGTGTGCCGCTTATTGCTTCGGTGCGGGGCTGGCCGGCTCGGGCGCCTTCTCGGTTGCCTTGTCGTAGGTCTCACGCGCCGTCTGCATGGCCTTGTCGTAGGCCTCCTTGGCCGTCCGCTTGGCTTGCTCATAGGCCGGACCAGCTTGCTCGCGGGCCGAGTCGTAAGCCTGCTTGGCTTTCTCCTTGGCCTGCTCGTAAGCCGGGCCCGCCGAATCCTTGGTCTTGTCCGTCAGCTCCTGAGCCTTGTCCTTGGCGCGGTCCATGAGGGTGCGCTTGGGCTCGGCGCGCTTGTAGGGCTGCAGCGCCGCGAGGACGTCCTTGGTCGCTGCCGGCAGCATGATGTAGGTGCGGCCATCCTTCTGCGAGATCTGCAGGGCGCTCAGGCGCACGCCGACCTTCTTCTCGCCGGCACCCAGGAAACCGCCGGTGCCCATCACCACGCCCTCGACCTGATTGCCCGAGCCGATGATGAGGTCCTCGATGTCACCGATGATCTTGCCGCTGGCATCGTGTACCGACAGCGTCAGCAGGCGATCGCGGGCCAGGAACTGCGCCTGCGTCTGTCCCTTGTAGAAAACACCCTTGGGAATGGGGGCGGACGGCGCGGTCTGCTGCGCCAGTGCGGGGACCGCGGCTGCGACAGCAACCACGGCAGCTAGGCCGAGTAGGAATTTCGACATTTGTGTTCGTCTCCAGTTGAACCGGCTTTGATCCCGCAGCCTGCCTCGTCGGCCATGCTGATTTGCGAAATGTGGGGCGGGACTTAACCAAGCACAATGGCGTCCGCAAGACCGCAGTTCGAGCCATCCCCGAATGATTGATCCTGTCCCGTCAAACCCTTGCAAAAATTGCAAAAAGTGTGAATTGTTGCAGGGGAATCGGGCATCGTGTTAGTGCTTCTTGGGCATTTGGGGTAAGAAGAACCACCGGGACTGATCCGGAACGCCACGGGATCGTCACAGGCGTTACCGCCAGACGGGAAGCGCCAGGATCTGGCACAACATGCTGCGCGTCGCGCGTTTCATACGCAGCACACCATTAGCAACGTCCAACCACGGTTTCACCATTGGCTGACAACGACAAGACTGCGGGCGGTGACACGCCGCACGACAAGGGCCCGAGCGACATCCGGCCCGTCTCAATCACCGACGAAATGAAGCGCTCCTATCTCGACTACGCCATGAGCGTGATCGTGTCGCGAGCGCTGCCGGACGTGCGCGACGGCTTGAAGCCGGTGCATCGCCGCATCCTGTTCGGCATGAACGAGCTGGGGCTCGACTGGAACAAGAAGTACGTCAAGTCGGCACGCGTCGTCGGCGAGGTGATGGGTAAGTACCACCCGCACGGCAACGCGCCGATCTACGACGCCCTCGTGCGTATGGCGCAGGATTTCTCGATGAGCCTGCCGCTGGTCGATGGCCAGGGCAACTTCGGCTCGGTCGATGGCGATCCTCCGGCCGCCGAGCGCTACACGGAATGCCGACTGACCAAGGTCGCCGGCACGCTGCTGGATGACCTCGACAAAGAGACTGTGGATTTCCGCGAGAACTACGACGGCACGCTGAAGGAGCCGGTGGTTCTGCCTGCGAAGTTTCCCAACCTGCTCGTCAACGGCTCGGGCGGTATCGCCGTCGGCATGGCCACCAACGTGCCGCCACACAATCTCGGCGAGGTGATCGAGGCCTGCATCGCGCACCTCGACAATCCCGAGATCACCATCGACGAGCTGTGCCAGATCGTGCCCGGGCCGGACTTCCCGACCGGCGGACTGATCCTCGGCCGTGCCGGCGCGCTCGCGGCTTATCATAAAGGCCGCGGCTCCATCATCATGCGCGCCAAGGTGCACACGGAGGAGATCCGCAAGGACCGTGAAGCGCTCGTCGTCACCGCCATTCCCTACCAGGTGAACAAGCGCGTCCTGATCGAGAAGATCGCCGAGCTCGTCCGCGAGAAGAAGATCGAGGGCATCTCCGACCTGTGGGACGAGAGCAACCGCGAAGGCATGCGTATCGTCATCGAGCTGAAGCGCGATGCCATGGCTGACGTGGTGCTGAACCAGCTCTGGCGCTTCTCCGACCTGCAAAGCACGTTCGGCGCCAACGTCATTGCGCTCAACGGCGGGCGGCCGGAGCAGCTCAACCTCAAGGACCTGATCCAGGCCTTCACGTCATTCCGCGAGGAGGTTGTCAGCCGCCGCACCAAGTATTTGCTGGCGAAGGCCCGCGATCGGGCCCACGTCCTCGTCGGACTTGCCATCGCCGTCGCCAACATCGATGACGTCATCAACCTGATCCGCCGCGCGCCGAGTCCCGCCGTCGCCAAGGAGCAGTTGATGGAGCGCGCCTGGCCGGCCAAGGATGTGGCACCGCTGGTCGAGCTGATCGCCGATCCGCGGCATGGCATCGCCCCCGATGGCACGTGCAAGCTCTCCGATGAGCAGGCAAGCGCCATTCTTGAGTTGCGCCTGTCCCGCCTGACGGCGCTCGGCCGCGACGAGATCGGCAACGACCTGCAGAAGATCGCGGATGAGATCAAGGAATACCTGGCGATCCTGTCATCGCGCGCGCGCATCGTCGACATCATCAAGACCGAGCTCAACGACATCAAGGCCGAGTTCGCCGTGCCCCGCCGCACCGAGATCGTCGAGATGGAGGGCGAGGTCGAGGACGAGGACCTGATTCAGCGCGAGGACGTCGTCGTCACGGTCAGCCACAAGGGCTACATCAAGCGCGTGCCGCTTTCGACTTACCGAGCCCAGCGGCGCGGCGGCAAGGGCCGGTCAGGGATGGCGACGCGGGACGAGGATTTCGTCACGCAGATCTTCATCGCCTCGACGCATACGCCGGTGCTGTTCTTTTCGTCTCGCGGCATGTGCTACCGCATGAAAGTGTGGCGTCTGCCCGCGGCCACGCCGCAGTCCCTGGGCAAGGCGCTGATCAATCTGCTGCCGCTGCAGCAGGACGAGGTGATCACGTCGATCCTGCTGCTGCCGGAGGATCCGGCGAGTTGGGGCGAGCTGCAACTCATGTTCGCCACGCGCTCGGGCAACGTGCGCCGCAACTCGCTCGGCGATTTCGAGAACATCAATCGCAACGGCAAGATCGCCATGAAGCTGGACGAGGGCGACCGCATCATCCGTGTCGCCATCTGCCGGCCGACGGACGACGTCCTGCTGACGACGGCGCAAGGGCAGGCCATTCGCTTCCCGGTGGATGATGTGCGCGTCTTCAAGGGCCGCGACTCCGATGGTGTCCGCGGTGTCAGGCTGGCGGACGGCGATCATGTGATCTCGCTGGCCATCCTGCTGCACGTCGAGGCAACGCCGGCCGAGCGCGCCGCTTATCTCAAGCAGGCGATTGCCGTACGCCGCAGCCAGGGCGTCGAGGACACCGAGGCCGTCGCCGAGCCCGATGCCGACGCGGAGGCAATCGACGGTCCGGCGGAGCTGTCGAGCGAGCGTTACGCGGAGCTGTCCGCGAAGGAGCAGTTCGTGCTCACCGTATCGGAGCGTGGCTTCGGAAAGCGGACGTCGTCCTACGAGTACCGGATCTCCGGCCGAGGCGGCAAAGGCATCGGCGCCATGGTGGTCAACGAGCGCAACGGCGCGCTCGTGGCGTCGTTCCCGGTCGAAGGCGATGATCAGATCGTGCTGGTCACCGATGCCGGCCAGCTCATTCGCTGCCCTGTCGACGACGTGCGCATCGCCGGCCGCAACACGCAAGGCGTGCGCATCTTCAAGACGGAAGAAAGCGAGACTGTCGTGTCCGTCGAGCGCATACCGGACGATGGCTCAGGCGAGAACGGCACGACGGCCGACGACTCTTCGGACGAGGGAACGGACCTGACTTAGAGAAACGAGCGCGATCAATGTGCCGCAGGACGTGCGGAACCGCTGCCCTGCGGCACATTGATCGAAGTTCCTTTGCAACTGGCCCGTGGCGCCTGCGTTCTCAGGACAAGGTCAATCGCAGAGGAGCGAATGATGAAAACGACCCTCGTTGTTCTGGCCACGCTGGCCGGTATGGGAACTGCCCTGGCGCAGACCGGCCCCGCGCCGCAGCCGCCGGCCGGCCCGACCGAAACCCAGTGCCGCAACGGCTATCAGGCGAACATGCCGTGGACGCAGACCGAGTTCACCAAGGCCTGCGCGGAGCTGGCACAGAAGAAAAAACCGTAAAGCATACGCGTATGAGTTGAATGCAGGGATGCAGAGGTTCGCCTCTGCATCCTTTTTACGTATTGTGTGGCCTGCGGCGGGAGCAGCGTGTAGGACTGCTGCGCGGCTTCGTGAAATGCAGGTCCCACATGAGTTATCAGCTCCTTCTTGCATTCGTTGCGGCGTGCATCGTGCTAGCCCTGACGCCCGGCCCCAACATGGCTCTCATCATCGCCAACACGGCCTCGCACGGGCTGCAGGCGGGCATGACGACACTGGCCGGCACATCTACAGGCCTGATCTTTCTCGTCACCATCGCCGCGCTCGGCATGACGTCGGTGGCCTTGTTCATGGCGGAATGGTTCGACGTTCTGCGCTGGATCGGCGCCTGCTATCTCGCGTGGCTCGGCTTCCAGCAGCTCCGCTCCTGGTGGCGCAACCGTAGGGTTGTCGATGCGCTGCCGTCCGTTCCGGCGGGCTCCGGCCGAACGTGGTACCTGCAGGGTGTGGGCGTCAGCCTGTCGAACCCCAAGGTGCTGTTCTTCCTCGGTGCGTTCCTGCCGCAGTTCGTCGATCCGGCGGGCAGCGTCGCCCTGCAGCTGACGGTCCTGTCCATACTGTTCGTTGCCATTCTGGTTGCCGCCGACGTGATCTTCACGCTTGCCGTCGCCGGCGCCCGGCAGCGCTTCAGCACGGCCCGCCTGAGCGTCCTCGACGGCATCTCGGGCATTCTGCTGCTGCTCGGCGGGGCTGCTCTGGCGATGGCGCGCCGTCCGTGATAGGCCTGATCCGTCGCCAACGGCCTGCCTGAACCACAGCTTCCATGAAACGCATCGGCTTTTACTCGGGCTCCTTCGATCCCGTCACCAACGGCCACACGGATGTCCTCATGCGTGCTGCGCGCATGGTGGATACACTCGTCATCGGCATCGGCGTGCATCCGGGCAAGACTCCGCTGTTCTCCACCGAGGAGAAAGTGGCCATGCTGGAGGCCGAGACGGCGCCGATCGCGAAAGAGACCGGCTGTCGCATCGAGATCGTGACCTTTGCGGGTTTGACGGTCGATGCGGCACGCGAGGTCGATGCGACCATTATTTTCCGCGGCCTTCGCGACGGCACGGACCTTGACTACGAAATGCAGATGGCGGGCATGAACGGCGCCATGGCTCCGGCCGTCGACACGGTTTTTCTTCCGGCGAGCCCTGACGTCCGATACATCACCGCGACCCTGGTACGGCAGATCGCGACCATGGGCGGCAATGTCTCGGCCTTCGTCTCCAAGGAGGTGGGGCGCAGGCTGAAAGCCAAATTCGGAAAGAAGAAATGAGACCGGATCAGTCCCCGGGTTGCTCCATCGTCCAAGAAACGCCATAAGCGACGCCTCTCTTGCCGGCGCGCCCCGCAGCCTCATAGGAGATGACACTTGAGAACTCTGCTTGCCAGTCTGGCCCTTGTCGCGCTCGCGCTGACGGGCATCGCCCACGCGCAGGCTCCGAAAGCCGATCCGCAGAACACGCTCGTGATCGAGCTCAAGACCGGCAAGGTGCTTATCGCCCTGCGCCCCGACCTCGCGCCCAAGCACGTCGAGCGCGTGAAGCGGCTCGCCAAGGAAGGCTTCTACAACGGCATCAAGTTCCACCGCGTCATCGTGGGCTTCATGGCCCAGACCGGCGACCCGACGGGCACGGGCACCGGCGGCTCCAAGTACGGCAACCTGCCGGCCGAGTTCACGCCCACACCCTTCGAGCGCGGCACTATCGGTGCGGCGCGCACAAATGATCCGAATACGGCAAACAGCCAGTTCTTCATCACCTTCACGCACGTGCCGCACCTGAATGGCCAGTACACGGTTTGGGGCCGGGTGATCGACGGCATGCAGCACGTCGACCAGATCGCCAAGGGCGAACCGCCGCCCAAGCCGGATGTGATGCAGAAGGTGTATCTGCTGGTCGACGCACCTAAATAACAAGAACGACGCGCACGGAGCGCCAAAACTCCGTGTCCTGACCCCCCACATAAAAAGGATCGCTGACGATGGCCATAAAAGACCCTGAGAACACGCTCATCATGGACACGACGCAAGGCAAGGTCGTGATCGCCCTGCGCCCGGATCTGGCGCCCCTGCACGTCGAGCGCATCAAGACGCTGGCGCGCGAAGGCTTCTATGACGGCATTGTTTTCCACCGCGTCATCGACGGCTTCATGGCGCAGACCGGCTGCCCGCACGGCACCGGCACGGGCGGCTCCAAGCTCGGCAATCTGCAGGCGGAGTTCAACGCTGAGCCGCACGTGCGCGGCGTGTGCTCGATGGCGCGGGCGCAGAACCCCAACAGCGCCAACAGCCAGTTCTTCATCTGCTTCGACGACGCCCGCTTCCTGGACAAGCAGTACACGGTCTGGGGCAAGGTCATCGAGGGCATGGAGAACGTCGACAAGATCAAGCGCGGCGAGCCGGTCCAGAACCCCGACAAGATCAAGTCGTTGAAAGTGGCGGCCGACGTAAAGTAACAATTGGAATGCTGCCGGGCCTTCAACGAGGCCCGGCCCATGATCCGAGCCAAAAACACTTCAGTCAGGAAAAAACCGCATGCTCAACGCCCGCGCGCCCCGCACGCTGATCGACATCGCTTGGCCCGACACGAGAGCCGCACGCTGGGTCGGAACCGCCGCCGCCGTCTTCTTCGGCATGTGCCTGCTGACCCTGTCGGCGAAGGTCCAGGTGCCGTTCTGGCCGGTGCCGATGACCTTCCAGAGCCTCGTCGTGCTCATGATCGGCATGGCCTACGGCTCGCGGCTGGCGGCCGGCACGGTGTTCGCCTATCTGCTGGCGGGCGCGGCGGGACTGCCGGTGCTGGCGGGCACGCCCGAGCGCGGCATCGGCCTCGCTTACATGATGGGGCCGACGGGCGGCTTCCTCCTGGGCTTCCTCCTGGCGGCGTGGGCCGTCGGCTTCCTCGCCGAGCGCGGCTGGGACCGGACCTTCCTGAAGTGTGCCGTGGCGATGGTGGCCGGACACCTGATCATCTCGTTCAGCGGCGTGGCCTGGCTTGCCGTGCTGCTCGGCACGACGAAAGCCATCAGCGTCGGCCTGATGCCCTTCCTGGCTTCGAGTGCCCTCAAGACGGCGCTCGGAACGGCCCTGATGCCGGTCATCTGGCGCGTGCTCGCGCGCGATTCCGCGCAGCACTGGCGCTAGCTGCAGTCTGTCCGTGGAGACCGGCATCCCCGGTCTCCATTGCAGGTCTTGACGCTCATGGTACGCTGCAGGTGATCCCAGTTTTTTGGATCGCTGTAACATGCGTGCGTATATCGTTTTCTTTGCTTTTATTTTCGCGCTGACGCCCCTCGCAGCGTCAAAGAGCCAGTCACCTGAGTGCATGGCCCTGACCAAAGAGCAGGCCAAGCGGATTGGCGAAGCCGGGGGCTCAGGGTGCAAGATTTCATGCCAAGGATGCGGCTGCAAAGGGGGCCCCGGTTATCGTAGCCCTCGAGGGCAGTGCGTCGGATATGCCAACCTCGTTAGGGAATGCGGCGAGTATCCCCATTCTAGGTGCACGCGAGAGTGCGCGCCCGTTGTCCGGGGTTGTAGCCGACCTGAAGTCCCAGTCTTGGAAGCGAGAGACTCCGGCCAGCAGGGCCTGCCAAGCGCAGCGCCAAAGCAGTAGCAGCGCTAGGTTGCCCATTAGGCGCTATATGCGATCCGGCCGCGGCCGGATCGGCGGTGGGGCATCATCCCCGAAATCGGGCAGGGGCGGCGGCTCGGGCGGCCGGGGCGTCGGGTCCCGCTTGCCTTTCGGGGGTACGGGTTTCGGCCGGGGCGGCGGCTTTTTGTCATCATGATCCGACATCGCATGTCCTGCATGTGAACTGTCGCTATGATCTGACAACGGCTGCCGGAGAGTCCGGTTCCAACCGCCCCCTTTAACGCTGATGCGCACTGATATCTTCGATTTCGGCCTGCCGGAGGACCGGATCGCGCTTCGCCCCGCGATCCCCAGGGATGCGTCGCGTCTGCTCGTGGTGCGTCCGGCGGCTGGCGGGGTTGAGGATCGCGTCATCCAGGATCTGCCCGGTCTGTTGAACCCCGGCGATGCCGTCGTCCTCAACGATACCAAGGTCATTCCCGCGGCGCTGGAGGGAACGCGTATCCGTGGCGATGCGAAAGCGCATGTTTCGTTCAACCTGATCCGGCGCATCGACGAGAGCCGGTGGGCGGCGTTCGCGCGGCCGGCCAAACGGCTTGCGGTGGGCGACCGCGTGCAGTTCGGGACGGAAGGGCGCGTCTGCCTGCTCGGAGAGCTCAACGCGACGGTCGCGAGCAAGGGCGAGGCCGGCGAGGTGGAGCTGGCGTTCAGCCTGCATGGCGCCTACCTCGAGGAGGCGATCGCAGCCCTCGGCGACATGCCGCTGCCGCCCTACATCGCGTTGAAGCGTGCACCCGACGACACCGATCGCACGACCTACCAGACCATCTACGCCAAGCGCGAAGGTGCGGTCGCCGCGCCGACGGCGGGGCTGCATTTTTCCCACGAGCTGGCATCGGCCCTCGAGGCGCGCGGCATCTCGCGTCATCTGCTGACCCTGCACGTGGGAGCCGGCACGTTTCTGCCCGTGAAGGCCGACGACACGGCGGAGCATCGCATGCACGCCGAGTGGGGCGAGATCTCCCGCGAGACGGCGGCGGCACTCAATGCGGTTCGCGCGAAGGGCGGCCGCGTGGTGGCCATCGGCACGACGGTGCTCAGATTGCTGGAAAGTGCGGTGACGCCAGAGGGCGAGATCAGGCCGTTCTCCGGCGAGACTTCGATCTTCATCACGCCCGGCTATCGCTTCCGAGCGGTCGATGCCTTGTTAACGAACTTCCATTTGCCGCGATCGACCCTGTTCATGCTGGTTTCGGCGTTCTCGGGCCTCGAGACCATGCAAGCGGCCTATGCGCACGCCATTACCTCGGGCTATCGCTTCTATTCCTATGGCGACGCTTGCCTGCTATTTCCCGCGGCATGACAGAGCCATTCTCCTATCGCCTCATCGGACAAAGCGGCCTGGCGCGCCTCGGCGAGATCGCCACGCCGCGCGGCTTGATCCGCACGCCCGCGTTCATGCCAGTCGGCACCGTGGCGACCGTGAAGGCGCTCTATCCCGAGCAGGTGAAAGCCGCGGGTGCGGACATCATTCTCGGCAACACCTACCATCTGATGCTGCGGCCCGGTGCGGAGCGGATTGCGCGCCTCGGCGGCTTGCACGACTTCATGCGCTGGGACGGACCCATCCTTACGGACTCCGGCGGCTTCCAGGTCATGAGCCTGTCGAAGATCCGCGAGGTGACCGAGGAGGGCGCGCGCTTCCAGTCGCATCTCGACGGTTCGCGTCACATGCTGACGCCCGAGCGCTCGATCGAGATCCAATGCCTGCTCGGTGCCGACATTCAGATGCAACTCGATGAGTGCATTGAGTACCCCGCGAGCGAGACGGACGCCGCGCGGGCCATGGAGCTGTCGCTGCGCTGGGCCGAGCGGTCGCAGCAGGCGTTTGCGCGCTACGGGAAAGCAGGACAGGCCTTGTTCGGCATCGTGCAAGGTGGTGTTTATCCCGGCCTGCGGCGCCGGTCGGCCGAAGGCCTCGTGGCCATGGACTTCCCGGGATATGCGGTCGGCGGGCTCGCGGTCGGGGAAGGGCACGACATCATGCTGACGACGCTCGAGCACACCCTTCCGCTGCTACCCACGGGCAAGCCGCGCTACCTCATGGGAGTCGGCACGCCGCTGGATCTGATCGAAGCCGTGGCGCGCGGCATCGACATGTTCGATTGCGTCATGCCGACCCGCAACGGGCGGCACGGTCTGGCCTTCACCTGGAACGGCAAGGTCAATCTGCGCAACGCGCGTCACGCCGAGGACGCGCGCCCTCTCGATGCATCGAGCCAATGTCCGGCGGCACGCGATTATTCGCGCGCCTATCTGCATCATCTCGTGAAGTCGGGCGAGTACCTAGGCTCGATGCTGCTGTCCTGGGCCAACACGGCCTTCTACCAGGACCTCATGTCGGCGATGCGCGGCGCTATTGCCCAAGGACGTTTTGCTGATTGGGCCGAAGAGACCAAGGCGCGCCTCGCCGCCGGTGACGGTGAGCAGGCGCCGGGTTAGGTGCCTGCCGCGTTGCGCTGCTTGGCGGTGACGCGCTCGCGATGCAGAAGATAGATGCCGGAAGCAATCACGATCGAGGCACCGGCCAGTGTCCAGGCATCGGGCACCTGGCCGAAGATCAAGTAGCCGGCGATCGTGTGCGTGATGAGACCGAAGTAGATGAAGGGCGCCAGCGTGGCGGCAGGTGCGAGGCGATAGGCCAGGATGAGAAGATAGTGGCCCACGCCGCCCCAGAAGCCCATCATCAGCAGGAGAACCCAGACGAGCGTGCCGGACGGCCAGACCCAGTCCATCAGGGCAAACGGCGCCATGACCAAGGCGCCTGCAATGAGCGAGTAGAACAGCGTGACTTCTGGCGGATCGTGATCGGCGAGATAGCGCGTCAGCAGAAGAAACACGGCGTAGCAGAGCATCGACACGAAGGCGAAGCCCATGGCCGGGTGAAAGGCGACATAGCCCGGCCGCACGACGATGAGGATGCCGAGGAAGCCGACGATGATCGCCATCATGCGCCGCCAGCCGACCCATTCCCCGAGATAGGGACCTGCCAGCAGGGCTACCAGGAAGGGCGTCAGGAAATAGATGGTCTGCGTCTGGTCGAGCCGCATGTGACGCAGGGCGATGAAGTTGCAGATCGTCGAGCCCAGCATCAAGGACGAGCGCACGATCTGGTGCGTGAACTTGCGCGTAATCAGGAGACGCGGAACCGAGATTGCACCAACGACCCCGACGATGAGAAAAAACTGGCTGACGAAACGGATCCAGGTGACCTGCGTCACCGGAAGCTGTGCCACGCTCGCCATATATTTGGCCGTGGAATCGAGGCACGAGAACAGGCCGATGGCCACGACCATCAGGCCGATGCCCTTGAGCGTATTCCCTGCTTGGGACGTTGATCCCGCTGGCGTCGCGCGCTGCATGTATTTCCCAGGATCCCCCGGCAGGATCATCTCGCTTATAGCGATTCCAGGCGCGCAGCGTGAGCCCTGATCGGGGATGCTGCCATGCGTGCAACGAGGCTTGCGGCGCTAGCCGTGCATCAGATGCTTGGCGACAGCCATGAATGCGGGCAGCGTGACAGGGTCGTTGGCCACATTTCCAGCCGCGTGATGTGACGCGTAACGCGCGATGACCATGTCGGCCTTGGGATCGACATAGATCGATTGGCCGTGAATGCCGCGCGCCATGTAGGCGCCGTGCGCGTTGTGTGACACCCACCACTGATTGCGATAGGACCAGCCGGGAAGCGTGGCGTAGCCGGCTGGCGCGAATTTCTTTGGATCGCTGCCCTTGGCGATGTCGTCGACGACGCTGGCGGGGACGATCTGCCTGCCGTTGAAGCTGCCGCGGTTGCGCATGATCTCGCCGAAGCGGGCGAGGTCGCGCACGGTCGTGTTGAGGCCGCCGCCGCCGCTCTCGATGCCCAGGCGGTCAACCGCGTAGTAGGCGTCCTCCTCCGCGCCCATCGTTTGCCAGATGCGCGTGGAGAGCAGTGCCGACAACGATTGGCCGGAGACGCGCCGCACGATCCAGGCGAGGACGTCGGTGTTGACTGTTTTGTAGGCAAAGACCTGGCCGTGCTCACCGGCCTTCTGCTGCGTCGTCAGGAAATCGAGGAGGGATGGCGGTGGCAGGCCTGGCTCGGGCGGGGCCATGCCGTTGGCGCGGCGCAAAGCCCAGACATCGGAACTCCGGTCCGTGTAGACCTCGGTGTATTTGAGCCCCGTCGTCATATCCATGACCTGGCGAACGGTTGCGTCGCCAAATGCGCTCTTCGCCAGCTCGGGGACATAGGTCGGGACGGGAGCATCGGGATTGATCTTCCCCTCAGCCACCAGCATGCCCGCCAGCGTGCCCGTGAACGACTTGGTGACGGACATGGCAATGTGCTGCTGGTGCGGCTGCAGCGCACCGAAATAGCGCTCGAAGACGAGGCGGCCCTTGTGCAGCACGACGAGGCCGTCGGTGTAGGTCTGCGTCAACGCATCGTCGAACGTGATCTTTTGGCCGTCCATGGTGGTGAGGCTGATGGGGCCAAGGTCCCTCTCCTGTCGCGGCAGGATGGAAGCAGGGCCTGCCCCGCGCCAGACCGCAATCGTCGGCACGAGCTGGCGGATGTTGCTCCAAGCCCAACGGAGCTGCGGAAACTGCCGGAATGATCCGTCGGCAAACGTAATGGCTTTGTCTGACGCCGGAGGAAATCCTGTCATCCAACCAAGCTTGATGGGGTCGGTGTCTGCTGCGCTGGCAGGCGATACGGGAGCAGAGGCGGGCGGCTGTGTCATCGGGAGGCTCCACGTTTGGCTCGCAAGGTCACACTGCGCGTAGAGCTGTCGATCCTACGGCATTTGTCTGCGCCGGAAAGTCTGATTTCTGGGAGGTGGGGGGGCATGGTGGGCGGTGAGAGGGTCGAACTCCCGACATCTTCGGTGTAAACGAAGCGCTCTGCCACTGAGCTAACCGCCCGCAGCCCCGAATTACCTTTACTTGCACCGGCTTGTAAAGCGATGCTTCGCCGATCAGCGCGCGCGTCGCCTGGATAAACGGAAACTGCCGGAGGGACATAATGTTGCAGCAAGGTGTTGGGCTCATCCTGGGACTTGCGATCGCGCTGACACCCTGCGTCGCGGCGGCCCAGACGACGCTGGAAAAAATCAAGGCGCGTGGCAATCTCGTCTGCGGATCGAGTCTTGGTGTGCCGGGTTTCTCCTCCCCCGATGACAAGGGCAATTGGACGGGCTTCGACACCGACATGTGCCGCGCACTGGCGGCGGCCATCTTCAATGATCCGAACAAGGCTGCCTACGTGCCGCTCTCCTCCAAGGACCGGATGATCGCGTTGCAGACGGGAACGATCGACGTCCTCTCGCGCACGACCACATGGACGTCGTCGCGCGACGCGGGGCAGGGCATCGTTTTCACGGCCATCAACTACTACGACGGCCAGGGTTTCATGGTGCGCAAGTCGCTCGGCATCAAGAGCGCCAAGGAGTTGAACGGCGCCACCATCTGCGTCAGCCAGGGTACGACGACCGAACTGAATCTCGCGGACTTCGCGCGCACCAACGGCATCAAGGTCAACGTGCTGAACTACATCGACACGAACGAGACGGCGAAAGCCTACGAGGCCGGCCGTTGCGATGGCTATACGACGGACGCCTCGCAGCTCGCTGCAAACCGGCTCAAGTTCGCCAAGCCCGACGACCACCAGATCCTGCCGGAGATCATCTCCAAGGAGCCGCTGGGCCCTTGGGTGCGGCGTGGCGATGAGCAGTGGTTCTCGATCGTGCGCTGGACGCTCTTTGCCATGCTCAACGCGGAGGAGCTGGGCATCACCCAGGCCAACGTGGATGAGATGAGCAAATCACCCAATCCGGAGATCAAGCGGTTGCTCGGCAGCGAGGGCAACCAGGGCGAGCAGCTCGGCCTGACGAACGATTGGGTCGTGCGCATCCTCAAGCATGTGGGTAACTATGGCGAGTCGTTCGACCGCCACCTGGGTCCCAATACCCGCATCGGCATTCCACGTGGGGCCAACGAGCTGTGGAACAAGGGAGGCCTCCAGTATGCGCCGCCGATCCGGTAACGCTCGGGTCGCTTGACTTCGTGAAAGCGACCCCCTATTCCCAGGGTCGTGACAGCGCGCTTTTCCCCGCTGGGGATGGAGCGCGCTTTTCTCTCTTGCGGGCGTAGCTCAGTTGGTTAGAGCGCCGGCCTGTCACGCCGGAGGCCGCGGGTTCAAGTCCCGTCGCTCGCGCCATTATTTCAATGACTTAGCTGTTTTCTGAATGCCGTTCCAGGACTCCAGAGCTGGGGACCCGGAGTTTGTTCGCGCGCGGTGCGGCAGACGGTCGTGGCGCCCGTTTACTTGCGGAAGTGTGTGGACCACCACTGGTGCCATTGCTGTTCAAGCGTTTCCTGCCGGACCCGGCTGAGGCCGTACGTAGTTATGATGATCCGGCCGCCCGAGGTTGGCCTGTCGGCAGCGATCAGCAGGCCATTGCCCCAGCTGGGTATCAAGAACCCCCTCTGGTACCTGGACTGGAAATAGTTCTTCGCCTCGACACCGTCTTCGGGCCCACCCAGGTGGTGGTGAGGTGAGAGGCCGCCCGATAGAGCTTTGGTCGGGACGAGTGAGCCATCGCAAGCGGTTCCGGACAGCTGCATCACATTGCGCTGTTCTCCAGAATGCATCTCGATCGCAAGGCGCAGTTGATGGACGAAACTTATCCATCCTTCGGTGATTTCGTCGTAAGCGTCTTGCTGCTCGGCACTGGTCTCGGATGGGCGCACGACGCGGACGATTGTCCGATCGCCTGCGGCAGTCAGCTCGAAGCGGTCGGATATTCCTTTGAAGCCGAGGACGTGGGCTTCATCATCGGCGAGAGCGAGATCGAAGAAGACTACGTCAATCTCCGACCGGCTTTGAGCATCGTCCCATCCAAACCACGAGGCGATTTTTTCCTTGATGCGGAGCGCAGACCAGACGGTGTCGACTGGCGCGCCTATGGGCACTTCAATCAATACCTGACCTCCGTCGACGGCCCGTCCTACATCTTTGGCCACTTTCTCGCTCCGTGAGATTCACCGGCGGTGTTCCGCAAGAATTGCCAGCGGATCTCACACAAGGAGGGCCGTTCTGTAAACGTGAGCAGAAGCCGATTGCGTCGCCACTGGTACTCATATGTCATGCAAAGCCGAACGGCCGCGCTGGGCGCTCGGCCGCCTCGCGTGAGGAATTCAGAGGCTCGCTAGCCGCCCTTTTTCAGGAACACGTAGTCTGCCGAATAGGGGACGTTGAGGAACGTGCCGGCCGCCTGGCACGATCCCTCGGCGGTGCCGCCCTTGGTGTTGATGCGTTGTACGGTCGAGGTGCCGGACAGCTGGCCGGTGCCGCGGTGCGCTGTGATCTCAAGCTTGAGCAATGGAATGTCGCGCGGCGTCGCGCCGGCGGACCGGCCTGTGACTTTGCCGACGACGGCGCTGCTATCGGACAGCTCCCAGGTCGGACCTGCGTAGTGGCGGCCGATCGTCTTCCCGTCGAGCAGAAGCGTGGCTATGGGCTCGCGAAACTGCCAGGTGAGCTTGCCGTCGGTGCCGGCCTTGCACTCATAGACCTGAGCGCCTTCGGCGTGGATGGTCTGCACGGCAATCTCTCCGGGCGCGGCGATCGTATCAGCGGGTTGGGCGTGGAGTGATACGGACATGGAGAAGAGGAGCGCTGTCGACGCGACCATGCGTGAGGTCATGATGTCCTCCGTTTTGAATGTGGGTGGCCCGGAGTTGCCTCCGGGCCGGTGCAGTGTGACGGACGTGTTTTCTAGTTGCTGCGTGTGACAAACGAACGTTCCAACGTCCGTTCGGCAACTTTGCGGCCAAGCTCCTGTCCGGCATCGACGTCGAAGCGATAGTGGATGCCGGCCCAGACGCGCGCTTCCGCTGCTTCCTTGCCGAAGGCCAGGATGCGATCGCGATCCTGGGGAAATGCCTTGGCGAGGACGACTGCGGCTGCCGTCGAGAAGCACCCGTGTGCCGCCGGGAAGCTCGGATGATTGGGCGGCGGAAACACTGTCTTCAGTTCAGGATCGAGCTGCGGCGGCCGGATGTACCAGAACGCATACTTCGCGTCCCAGCAGGCAACGCCGGCATCGGCGAGCGCAATGTTCACGGCAGCGAGGATGCGTGCTGATGCCGTTGCCGATGTGTTGTGCTCCAGGAGCTTCGCGCGGGCGATCTCGTTCCACAGGTGGTGCGCACGGGCGCCGCCATGCACCTCCCAGTACACAGCACGGTGGTTGGACTTCGGTGTGCGCTGAAATGCCTTGAGCTCGGCCAGCGCCGCCTTCACCTGATCGGAGTCGAAGGCCGGAGGCGGAGCGGGGCGGAATTCGCTTGCCGAGGAGAGCACCCAGGGCTGCCACGTCCCGGCCAACGGCGCGATGGGGTTCGTGCCTTTCCACATTCCCGCGCCTTCGGGCACCGTGCCGGTCCACTTCGCGTCCGAGTTGTCCGACTTGCCGCGGGCAATGGCCAGGGCGGCGGCTTTTTTGCCGATGGCCTGCCCCGCAGCTGCATCGCTCGGAAGCTCCGCGCCGCCCATCTGCCGCACGTAAATGGCTTCCTGGGCCTTGGCGGCGAAGTGTGCCGCACGTGCAGGGAACAGATATCCCAACACCTCGGCGCCCGCCGCAGCGGCTGCTGCGTATTCGGATGGGACTATGTCCTTGCGTGTCGCTTTGAGCGCGGTGTCGAGCCCGGCCGGCTCCGAGTGTGCGCCGTCGCCTTTCTTCGCCAATGCGGAGGCTACCGCATCGTCCAGGGTCGCGTGGAAGAGGGCGAGATGGCGGGCTGCGATCGGAAGCGTCGAGAAATTCTCCTGCATCTCATCCAGGATCATTTCGTTCCAGCGATAGACCGGACCGCCGGTGGACCACCATTGAAAGCGGGCGACATCGGTAGCCGTGCGTTTGGCCGCGATGGCCTTGAGCGCACGCATCTCCTCCTGGAGCTTGGCCGGCGATGCGGCAAGGTCATGCTCGACGTGGGACTTCGCGAGCCAGCCTTGGGCGCGTGGTATCAGATTGATCTGCATGCCGGAGGAATCGGCCGCTGCCGATCCTGACCAGGCTGCGGCTGCCAGTATAACGGCGATCACTTGCACAATGTATGTCGAGCGATTTGCTCTCATGACGCTTCCCCATTGAAGCCGATTGAATGTGAGCGCGCCTCATCGCCGGCGTAACCGGACAATCAAAGCGAGCTAGCTGCTGTGCTGTGCCGGCACGTCGTGGCGTGCCGTGGCTCAGTCGGGCGGTGATGCCTGGGCAACGTCCGCCAACGGCGCGTCATTTGCGTTCCCGCACAAAATAATGCAAATTTATTGTTCTGATCATTTCCATAACAAAGGATTTTAGATGCGCAGCCTCAATCTCGATCAGCTGCGGGCGCTCGAGGCCGTAACCGAAGGCAAGAGCTTTTCAGCCGCAGCGCGCAAGCTGAACCTGTCGCAGCCCGCCGTGAGCGTGCAGATCCGCGAGCTCGAGCGGCGCTTCAATGTCAAGCTGGTGGAGCGGCTCGGTAAGCAGGCCCACGCCACGCCACCCGGTCGCGAGCTCCTGGCCGTCGCACGGCAAATTTTCCGCGAGTGCGATCGTGCCGAGGAAGTCATGCGCCGTTATCGCGACGGATGGATCGGCCGTGTCCGGATCGGCACCACGAATACAGCGCTGACGTTCCTGTTGCCGCCCTTGCTGCGCAAGCTGCGCCATGAGCATCCGGGTCTGGAGCTGCACGTCACCAACCTGCCAAGCCGTGAGAGCGTCGAGGCGATCCTGCAGAACAGAATCGATCTCGCATTGGTGTCACTGCCAGTCGAGGCCGCCCAGCTTCTCGTGACGCCCCTGATGTCGGAGCACATGGTGGCAATTTTTCCGGCCGGCGCGCGCAACATCCCGAGCGTGGTGACGCCGCAGTTTGTGATGGACCAGCCGTTGCTGATGGAGCATACGCGTGCAGCCATCCATGACCTCGTATTGCAATGGCTTTCGCGACAGCCGGGCCAGCCGCAGATCTCGATGCATCTGGGTACTATCGAGGCGATCAAAAGCGCCGTAGCCTCCGATCTCGGCATGTCAATCATTCCGGAGATCGCGGTCAGCCCGCATGACGACGAGATCGTCGTTCGCCCGTTGCGCCCGCAGCTCTTCCGCACGTTCGGCTTGATCGAGCATCGCAGCAAGCCGGTTGAGCCTGCATTCGCCATCGTGCGCGAGGTGCTGGCAGGGCTGGCGAAGATGGAGAAAGGGGTGCCGGTCGAATCTCATGCACGACGATCGCAGGAAGCCCGTCGCGCGAGGCGTGTGAAGGGACGGCGCGTGGGTTAGCGCCCCTTGCGCCAGAATCGCCATTTCGATCTGCTGCCCGGATGCAAAAGGCGAAGATCGTCGTCGCCGACGAGCCGCGCACCGCCCTCCCTGCGTGCGAGGGTGAGCTTGCGGGTGTGGAATTCCTCCAACTCCGGACGGTGGCCGACGCTGACGATCGTCGTTTGAGGCAGATGCGAGACGAGCAGGTCCATCAACGCATCCTGGCTCTTTGGGTCCAGTGCGGCCGTTGCCTCGTCCAGCACGACGATGTCCGGGCTGTGCAGCAGGATGCGGGCGATCGCCAGCCGCTGCTTTTCGCCGCCGGACAGAGTTTGATCCCATGGCCCCTCCTCGGAGAGCTTGTCCACGAGCTGCTCAAGCCCGACAAGTTTGAGAGCCTCAGCAATCTCCGCTTCCGGCTTGCTGTCGGCTGCTGCGGGATATGTTACGGCGCGCTGCAGCGAGCCGACCGGAATGTAGGGCCGTTGCGGCAACAGGAAGAGTGACGCTCCCTTGCGGATCTCGACAGATCCGCCGCCCCATGGCCACAGCCCTGAGAGGGCGCGCACGAGCGTGCTCTTGCCGGTACCGGATTCGCCGGCGATCAGCACGCGTTCACCGGGCATGATCTCGACGTCGGTTTCGTCGAGGATCGCGGTGCCGTTGCCGAGTGCAACCGACAAATCCTTGAGCCGCAACGCGGCGCCTTCGCCCTCGGTGCTGATGGTTATGCGGCCAACCTGATCGCCTTTCTCGGCGCGCTCGAGCGTATCCAAAGAGGCTGACAGCGAACCGGCTCGTACGGCGGAAGCTGTCCAATCGGCGAGCCTCGGATAGTTGTCGACCACCCAGTTGAATGCGGCTTGCACGATCGTGAAGGCGGAGGCCGCCTGCATGATCTGGCCGAGTGACATGGAGCCGTCGAGATACTTCGGTGCGCACAGGATGATCGGCAGGACGGGGGCAATAAACGATGACGTTTGTGACACCGCGGTTGTCTTCATCGTCTGAATGGCGACGTTGCGCCAGGCCGACAGGACTTTACCGAGTGCCTGCAAGAGGCCTGTCTGCTCCTCTTCCTCGCCGCGGATCAGTGCGATGCTCTCGCCGTTCTCGCGCACGCGAGTCAGCACGTAGCGAAACTCGGCCTCGGACTGGTTCTTGGCCTCGGAGGCCTGCACAAAGCGGCTGCCGATGAGCACCATGGAACCGCTGGCAATGACGGCATAGAGAACGGCTGCAACGACCAGGAAGCCCGGAATCACGATCGGCAGGCCGATGATTGCCAGGTCCAGAGAGCCGCCGATGGTCCATAGCACGATGATAAACGTTGCAGCCGAGAGAGAAGCCTGGAGGACGCCACTGACGAAGTCGACCGGCGCCTCGGTGGCGATCCGGAGATCCTCGGATATGCGCGCTTCCGGATTGGCGTGATCGCCGGTGACGAGGCCGAGCTGGTAGTAGCGTCCGTTCGTCAACCAGCGCTCGACGATGCGTGTGGTGAGCCATCGTCGCCAGGCGCGTTGCAACCGTGCACGCAGATAGACTTGAAGGATGCTCAAGACGACGCTGACGGCGAGGATCGCGACATACACCAATGCGAGCCGGCCGACGGTCGGCGCATCACGTTTTTCGAGTGCGTCGAAGATGGCGCGATTCCACACGTTCATGGCGTAGGCGGCCGCCACGACGGCGACGATGATGGCGAGGAGCGCGCCGGTCAGAAGCCATGCGTTCGCTCTGAAGCCCTTGTCGCGCCAGAACAGCCGGGCGGTACGCAGGAAGCGCCGCAGCAGGAGGCGTCGCCTCTCGCTTTCGGAAAGTTCTTCGACGGGCCGCTCCTCGTCGCCCAAGTCTTCCTCGGGCGGGCGAGCGTCGTCATCGCGCCGCTGGGAAGCGGGCGATCCAGCGGATGTGGCAGTCATGGATAAGTCCTGCGGAACGGCTCAGTGACTTGGCCTTCTGCAACTCGATCCGGTCCAGAAGGTTCCAAGACTCCCTTCGCGATCCGTGACGCCGCGCGATCCGCTGACCTCCGGGACGACGTTATTTTGGCTGGCTTGAGGCGCGGGCGCGTTCGCACCACCAGGACATCAGCTCGATGGCGATCCAGGTCAGCACGGCGCAGGCCAGGAGGATGTAGAGCGAGATCTGCCAGCCGAACCGGTCGACGAACAGCGCGAAGACGGCAGGCGACAACGCGTTGACGAGCAGGATCGGCGTGGCGATGAGCCCGAGCACCTCGCCGTAGCCCTTGGCGCCGAACAGCGCCAGGGGAACGGCGCCGCGCACGATGGTGATGACGCCCTGCGATGCGCCGAGGAGAAGGGCGAAGGCGATGAGCAGCCAAAGCTCGCCCCGTGCGAACAAGAACAGCAGGACGGCCGCGGGTACGATCGCAATGGCGATGCGCGCGATCGTCATGGCCCTGAGGTTTCGCCCGAAGATGATTTCGACGACACGGCCGGCAAATTGTCCATGACCCTTGAGGGACGCGATCCAAACCGCCGTCGCACCAACGAGGCCTGCCGACTCCAGCAGCGGCACCAGCTGCAGGGAGATGACGCCGAAGACGAAGCCGTTGATCGACATGATGAGCGCGAACAGGATGATGCCGATCACCCGCATACGCCCTTCGAGCGCCGGACCATCGGGCGATGGGGCGATGGGGATGTCGGCCGCGGCATCGCGCGGTGCCTCCCGCCGCGCGAGCCCGATCCAAGTCAGCGGCAGGCAGACGGCGAGATTGATGGCGGCGAAGATCATGAGTGTGCCGCGCCAGCCATAGGCCGCGTTCAGATAGTGGCCGATGATCCAGAATACTGTGGAGGCGTAGGCGCCGTAGAGTGTCAGGTATGAGATGGCCTTGCGGCCCCGGGTCGGCGTGACCTGGACGAGCGCTGCGAATGCCGCGTCGTAAAGTGAGCACCGCATGCCCACGCCGATGATGGCCCAGGCCGCGAGGTAAGTCGCCTGGTCACGTACGAAGGCAAGCGCGACGAGTCCGATTGACGTGACGATCGTGCCGATCGACATGACGGCGCGCGCGCCGATGCGATCAATGAGCCGGCCAACCCAGGTCGAGATGCACCCCATGACGATGAGGGCGACGCTGAAGCCGAAGAAGACGGTGGCGAGGCTCCATCCGGTCTCGGCGACGATGGGCTTGGCCAGAACGCCGAGGCAGTAGTAGCTGGTGCCCCAGGCCGTGATCTGGACGATGCCCAGCAGATTGACGGCGACGACCATCGGGTCGCTCCATCTGCTGCTTTGCGATTGCTTCTGCATGTTGCCGCCTATCGGACCGTGCCGCGGTCGCCCTCGAGCTCTCGCGGCCGGATCAGCCAGAACGTCACGAGCGCCAAGGCCATGAGTACGGCAACGGACAGGAACGCCACGCCCCAGCCGAACGGCGACATGCCGCCGGACAGATCCAGGATCCAGCCGACGAGGAGAGGGCCGACGAAGCCGCCTGCATACCCGAGCATGGAATGCACCGCGAGGGTGGCGCCGCGCCGCGAAGGCTCCGCCGTGCCGGCGGTCCCCGCGGTGAGGGATGAGGAATCGAGCCAGATGACGACACCGTAGAGTGTGATCAGCACTGCCGCCAGGGCGTAGGACGTGCTGCCGACAAAGCCGATACAGCCGCCGATCAGGATGGACGCCAGCATGGCGGTCACGATCAGGCGCTTGCGCCCGTAGCGGATGGCGGCCTCGTTGCCGGCGACGCTGGCGAAGGTGCCGATGAGGCCGAGACCCGTGGCGATGATGGCAGGTGAAAGAAGCGATGCCTCGCCTGCACCTGTCGCCACGGCCACATAGCCGAGAAAGGCGACGCCCCAGCCGCGCAGCGCACTCATCTCCAGCGTGTGGATGCAGTAGACGATGGCGTAGGCCATGGCCGACGTGTTGCGGAACACGGGCCGGAAGTCGTAGAGGCCCTGGCCGTCTTTGGCTGGTTTGGGGCGAGTGTGTTGCGATGGCACGATCAGCGCGACCGTGAGCCAGGCGATGGCGGCGCTCGCGGCAGCGACAAGGAAGGCCGCACGCCAGCCTGCCGCAGCGGCGATGAGATCACCGCAGGCGAACGAGAACGCGCCCGAGATGCCGATGCTCGCCGCATGACCGGCCGTGGCCCGGGACATCATCTTGGCATCGACGCGGTCGGCCAGCAGTTTCAGCCCGGTCATGTAGGTGCCGGCCCAGCCCATGCCGGTGAGTGCGCGCATAGTCAATGCCGACCAGAAGCCATCCGCGTACAGGGCGAACATCGCGTGGCCGGCGATCGTTGCCGCTACGCCGAAGAGATAGACCCGCTTCGGATCGATCCGGTCCGTGAGCGTGACAAGGAACGGCACGGAGACCATGTAGGCACCGTAGAAGCTTGCCGTGATCCACCCTGCCTCGCTGTTCGAGAGCTGCCAGAGCGGCATCATCGACGGGAGCAGCGCGGGCCAGAAAAACGCCCCGATCTGCACCAGGACCTGGGCAGCGCAGACGATGGCAACCAGCCTGCCGGGTGATTGCACGAGTGTACCGAAGCTGATGGGCACGAGAGCCGGCGTTTCCTTGCGCGGCATCACCGCCGCTTTATATTTCCATCATACTAGTAATATAACTTGAGGCTCTCAAGCGTGATGATCGCGAGGCGCCATGAAAATCGATGAAGCCGCGTCCCGTCTCGAAGCATTAGGCAATCCGACGCGCCTGCGGATCTATCGCATGCTGGTGAAGGCCGGCGACCCGGGATTGCCCGTCGGCGGGCTGCAGAGCCGCTTGGCGATCCCGGCCTCGACACTGTCGCATCACATCAAGGCGCTGCTCGCTGCCGGGTTGATTACGCAGGAGCGCGAGGCCACGACGTTGATCTGCCGTGCCAACTATCCGGTCATGCGCGGGTTGGTGGGTTTTCTGGTGTCGGAGTGCTGCACGGAAACCGATTGCGCTTCAATCCGGCAACGCGCCGACGCGGCAGTGTAGCCGGAGCTAGTGATGTAGAATTTTAGAGAGGAATCGGGTGGCGCGTTCGGCCACTTGCCCGTCGAAGAAATCGGCGGTGGGTCGGTCCTCGACGATCTCGCCCATGTCCATGAAGACGACGCGGTCGGCGACGCGCCGGGCGAAGCCCATCTCGTGGGTAACGACGACCATGGTCATGCCCTCCTCGGCGAGCTTGATCATGACGTCGAGCACCTCGGTGATCATCTCCGGATCGAGGGCGGAAGTCGGCTCGTCGAAGAGCATGGCGATCGGCTTCATGGCGAGCGCGCGGGCGATGGCGACGCGCTGCTGCTGGCCGCCCGAGAGCTGGGCTGGATACTTGCCGGCATGGCCGCTCAAGTCCACGCGGGCGAGCAATTCCAGTGCGGTGCTTTCCGCCTCGGCCTTGTCGCGCTTGGACACCTGGATCGGCGCCAGCGTGATGTTCTCCAGCGCGGTCTTGTGCGGATAGAGCTGGAAGTCCTGGAACACCATGCCGACGCGCGCCCGGAGCTTCGGCAGGTTCGTCGACTTGTCGCCGACCGAGATGCCGTCGACGACGATGCTACCGTTCCGGAACGGCTCCAGGCCATTGATGCACTTGATCAGCGTGCTCTTGCCCGAGCCCGACGGGCCGCAGACGACGACGACCTCACCCTTGGCAATCGACGTCGAGCAGTCCGTGAGGACACGTGTCGAGCCATACCACTTGCTGACGTTCTTGATCTCGATCATCGCGACACCTCGAGCCGGGACTTGAACCAGCCGACGAGCCGTGACGCGCTGAAGCAGAGCACGAAGTAGACGCAGGCTGCAAAGATGTACACCTCCACGATGGCCAGGTCGCGCTGGGCGACGATCGCCGCCGACGTCATGAAGTCATAGAGCGTCACGACGTACACGAGCGAAGTATCCTGGAACAGGATGATGGCTTGCGTGAGCATGACGGGGGTCATGTTGCGGAAGGCTTGCGGCAGAACGACGTGGCGCATCACCTGGGCCTGCGTCATGCCCGTCGCCAAGGCGGCAGCGCGCTGGCCGCGCGGAATGCCCTGGATGCCCGCGCGAATGATCTCGCAGTAGTAGGCCGCCTCGAACAGGACGAACGCGATCAGCGCGGCATAGAACGGCCCGACCGGCCGGCCGATGACCAGTGGGACCAGGAAGTAGAACCAGAACAGGACCAGGATGAGGGGGATCGAGCGAAACGTATTGACGTAGCCGGCCGCGAACCAGGCGACCGGCCGCAGCGGCGACAGCCGCAACACGGCGAGGACGGCGCCGAGCAGGATGCCGCCGCTCAAGGCAAGCGCCGTCAGAACCAGGCTGAGCTGCATGCCGTCAAACAGGATGGGCAGATTGTTCCAGACGACGCTGAAGTCGAGCTTCACGATCAGCGCCCCCGGAAGCTCGATGCAAGGACCGGCATCATGAGTTGGCCTCGCGCGTCATCATGCCTTTGATGGAGCTGCGGCGCTCGAACATGCGGGCCAGTCCCAGGGCGACCATCGACACGGCGATGTAGATCACGGTCGCAGCCGTGAAGGCCTCGAAGCCGCGGAACGTGAAGCTTTCGATCTGCCGGCTCTGGTTGGTCAGCTCGAGCACGCCGATGGTGAGCGCGATGGAGGAGTTCTTGATGATGCCGAGAAACTCGGAGGTCAGCGTGGGTACGATCAAACGGTAGGCGATCGGCATCAGAATGTGCCGATAGGTTTGCCGCAGGGTCAGCCCCGTCGCCAGTCCGGCCCGCGACAGTCCTTGGGCCACACTGTCGATACCCGAGCGCACCTGCTCGGCAATGCGCGACGCGTGGTAGAATCCGAGGCACAGCACCGCGCTCGTGAGCTCCGGGTTGGGCATGTCGCGCTTCATCCAGCGCCCAGCTTCACGCGGCAGCAGCTCCGGCAGCACGAAGAACCACAAGAACATCTGCAGCAGCAGCGGTACGTTGCGAAAGACCTCCACGTACGCGGTGCCGATGGCGCGCAGCCAACGGTTGGGCAGGGTTCGCGCGATGCCGATGGCCGAGCCGACCGAAAAGGCGATCACCCAGGCCAGCATGGCGATGCACAGCGTCCAGCCGAGGCCGGACAGAAGCCAGCCGAAATAGGGCTCGCGGAAGAGAACGCCCCAGTCCCACTGATATCGTTGCATGCCAAGTGCCCGTCGCCGGCGAAAAGCGGGAGGGCGCCGAAGGCGACGCCGCTCCGCCTCCTATCGGATGCTTACTCCGGCAGCGCCTGCAGCTCGAACGCGGCCTTCAGCAGAGGATTGACGGGGACCTCCAGCGGATCGAACCACTTGGCGTAGATCTTGTCGATCTCGCCGGAGCGGAACAGGTCGGCCAGCGTCTTGTTGACGACGAGACGGAAGGCGGAGTCGTCACGCGGGAGCATGACGCCGTAGGGCTCGTAGGACAGGTTGCGGCCGACGACTTCCAGCTCGCCCTTGATGCGTGACTTGGAGATGAGGCCGTAGAGAACGATGTCATCGGAAGCGTAGCCGTCGATGCGGTCGGTCTCGAGTGCGACCAAGGCCTCGGCATGGTCCTTGAGATTGAGGATGCGCACATCCGTGACCTTGCCGGCATCGATCAAGGCCTTGACGACGCGCTCGTTGGTGCTGCCCACGGACAGTCCGATGGATTTGCCCTTGAAGTCCTCGATTTCCTTGAACTTGCCGGACTTGCGGCTCAGCACGCGCGTGGCCGTGGTGAAATAGACGGCTGAGAAATCGACCTGCGCCTGTCGGCCGATGGTGTTCGTGGTCGAGCCGCACTCCATGTTGACGGTCCCGTTGACCATCAGGGGAATGCGCGTCTGGGCGTTGACGGGCAGGTATTTCACCTGCAGGTCCGGCGCCTTGATGACCTTCTTGACCTCGTCCACCACCTTCGCGCACAGGTCCATGGCGTAGCCGATGGGCTGCTTCTTGTCATCGTAGTAGGAGAACGGGATAGACGCTTCGCGATGGCCGACGGTGATGGTGTTGGTGTCCTTGATCTTCTTCAGAGTGCCGTAGAGCTCCTGGGCCTGTGCGGAGCCGGCGAGGACGCTGATGCCCAGAACCAGGCATCCGAGGCCGAGGCGTTTTCGTAGAGTTGCCGTGATCGACGCTTGAACATTCATGGGCTGTGGTCCTCTGTTGACGGATTGGAGAACGGGCACTCCTCGCGCGTTTTTATTTGAGCGAGCGGCAGAAGCGTTCTATGCGCCTCAAGCCTTCCTCCAGCTCGCTTTTCGCCAGCGCGTAGGAGATGCGGAAGTACGGCGAGTGCCCGAAGGCCCCTCCGTGTACGGCCGCGACACCCTCGGCCTCGAGCAGGGCCAGGACGAAATCCTCGTCCGTGGCGATGCGCTTGCCGGCAGGCGTCGTGCGGCCGATCACGCCGCCGCAGCCGGGATAGAGGTAAAATGAGCCTTCCGGCTTGTGGCAGGCAAGGCCAGGAATGCGATTGAGCCATTCCACTGCCAGATCGCGGCGCTCCTGGAATGAGCGATTGTTGCGGGCCATGTAGCCCTGATCACCGGTGAGCGCGGTGACAGCGGCGGCCTGCGCGATCGTGGACGGGCTGCCCAACGTCTGGCTCTGCAGCGTGTCCATGGCTTTGATGATGCTCGTAGGACCGGCCGCGAAACCGAGGCGCCAGCCGGTCATGACGTAGCCTTTCGACATGCCGTTGGTGGTGATCGTGCGATCGTAGAGCGCCGGCACGGCGGCCGCGAGCGATGCCGCCTTGAAGCCGTCGTAGACGAGATGCTCATAGATCTCGTCCGTCATGACGATGACGTTGGGGTGCTTGGCCAGAACCGCACCCAAGGCCGCGAGGTGGGACGCCGAGTAAGCCGCGCCGGATGGATTGCTCGGCGAATTGAGAATGAGCAACCGTGTTTTCGGCGTGATCGCGGCCGCGAGGTCTTCAGGCGCGAGGCGGAAGCCGTTGCGCTCGTGGCAGGGCACGAAAACGGGCTTGGCCTCGGCGAGAGCCGCGATATCCGGATAGGACACCCAGTAGGGGGTCGGGATGATGATCTCCTCGCCGGGCTCGACCGTGGCGAAGATCGCGTTGTAGAGGATCGGCTTGAGGCCGGCGGAGACCAGGATCTGGTCGGGCCGGTAGACGAGACCGTTGTCGCGTTTGAATTTTTCTGCGAGCGCCTGCTTCAGAGCCTTGGTGCCGGTGACTTCCGTATACTTCGTGTCGTTGCGCTGGATGGCCGCGATGCCTGCGGCCTTGATGTGATCCTCGGTGTCGAAGTCCGGCTCGCCAATGCTGAGGATGATGATGCTCTTGCCAGCATCCTGCAGCTTCCGTGAGACGGTGGCCATGGCCAGCGTCGGCGACGGGCGAACGGCACGGACGCGGGCGGACAGACGGATCGGTGCCGGGCCGGAATGCTCCGGTGCACTCTGGCTGCTGTGGGTTGGCGCAGCCGTTCCCTCTTCGAGTTTCATGCAGGCTCCCCAAAGTGATCGTGTAACGTCTTTTGTTTCTTGGCGAAAATACACCCCTGTTTGGAGCATGTTAGCCGCGCGGATGGCCGAGTGGAAGCGCCGCCTGCACAAATGGTAGCCCTCCGGTGGCGAATATTTACGCATAAGCATTGCAAAAAAACTGCTTTGCTCCACCGGCCCGATCGCAGCACGGAAGGATGCACTGCAAAATACCGGCCGCCGAGAGCGCGACGCAGATTGGTGCTTGAGGTCATCTGGTCCGACCAGTTAAGGTGCCCCTGGTCTGACCAGATGACCTCAAACCAAACGCCGTCGCAGTCTGTTTTCTGCAAGAGAGATCCTTATGGCGAATTCAGCCCTCATGCCGCGAGGGACTGCATCTGGAGCGGACGACAGCGGCAGTGCGCACGTTGGTCAGGGGCAAGCGGCGGCCGCGAGCAAGGACATCCTCGTTGCATTCGACGGCGTCTCGAAAACCTATGATGGCGAGGCGCTGGCAGTTGACACTCTGAATCTTGCGGTGGCGAAGGGCGAGTTTCTGACATTGCTCGGACCATCGGGCTCCGGCAAGACCACGTCGCTGATGATGCTCGCTGGCTTCGAGACGCCGACGTCAGGTGACATCCGCCTTGCCGGCCGCTCGGTGCGCCAGATCCCGCCGCACAGGCGCAACATCGGGATGGTGTTCCAGAACTACGCCTTGTTCCCGCATATGACGGTGGCGGACAATGTCGGCTTCCCGTTGAAGGTTCGGCGCACGGATGCCGCGGAGAGCCGGCGCAAGGTGACGGAGGCCCTCGATCTCGTGGGGCTCGCTCGTTTCGCGGAGCGCCGGCCGGCGGAGCTGTCGGGCGGGCAGCAGCAGCGCGTGGCGCTGGCCCGTGCGCTGGTCTTCAACCCGGATCTCGTGCTGATGGACGAGCCGCTGGGTGCGCTCGACAAGCAGCTCCGCGAGCGGCTGCAGCTCGAGATCAAGCGCATCCATGCGCGCCTTGGCCTGACCGTCGTCTACGTTACGCACGATCAGTCCGAAGCGTTGACACTGTCGGATCGTATCGCCGTGTTCAACGAAGGCAAGGTCGAACAAGCCGCCGCGCCTGCTGACATCTACGAGCGGCCGGAGACCTCCTTCGTCGCGCAGTTCATCGGCGAGAGCAATCGGCTGGATGGGCGTGTCGTGGCGCAGCAAGGCCGTTATTGCCGCGTGGAGGTGGACGGCGGTTTGTCCGTGCTGGCGCTCGATGTGAAGACAGAAGGGCCTGGTAGCCGCACCACGTTGTCGATCAGGCCGGAGCGTATCGCTCTTGGCAGCATTCCCCCGGCATGTGAAAGCGTCATTACGGCGGTCGTGGACAATCTCATCTATCACGGCGACCACATCCGTGTGCGGTTGCGCCTGGACAACGGATGCGAGTTCGAGGTCAAGGCGGCCAACTCGGGCCGCAATGTCCAGTTGTCGAACGGCGAGACGATCGAGATCGGCTGGCACGCCGATGATTGTCGCGCCCTCAATCCTCTTGATTAGAGCGCTATCGATTCTAGGGAGTGGAAAGCATGTCTGGAAAATTGCGTGTTATAGCGTCGGCACTGTTGCCGGCGGTGATGCTGATGGCGGGACCTGCTCAGGCGCGTGATCTCACGGTGACGGCGTGGGGCGGCTCGTCGCAGGCCGCACAGAAGAAAATTTACTACGAGCCGTACATGGCCAAGACCGGCACCAAGCTGCTGGAGGATTCCTGGTCGGGCGGCATCGGCACGCTGCGCACCAAGGTGAAGGGCGGCAACGCCAACTGGGACGTGGTGCAGGTCGAGGTCGACGAGCTGGTGCTCGGCTGCGAGGAAGGGTTGCTCGAGAAACTCGACTGGACAGCCATGGGCGGGCGCGAGCTGTTCATGAAGGAGGCTGCGCACGATTGCGGCGTGGGCTCGGTCGTGTGGTCGACGGCGCTCGCCTACGATGCCGACAAGCTGAAGGATGGGCCGAAGTCCTGGGCGGACTTCTGGGACGTCGCCAAGTTCCCCGGCAAACGCTCGCTGCGCAAGGGGCCCAAGTACACGCTCGAGTTCGCGCTCATGGCGGACGGCGTGCCCAAGGCGGATGTCTACAAGGTTCTGCGCACGCCGGAAGGCGTGGACCGCGCCTTCAAGAAACTCGATGAGCTGAAGCCGCATATCGTGTGGTGGACGTCGGGTGCGCAGCCGCCGCAGCTGCTGGCCTCGGGCGATATCGTCATGGCGGGCGCCTATGCCAGCCGCATGTTCGCGGCCAGCAAGGCCGACAACCGCAACTTCAAAGTGGTGTGGGACGGCAGCGTCTACGCCATCGACTATTGGGTGATTCTGAAGGGCACCCCGAACAAGGCCGCAGCGCAGCAGCTCGTCACCTATATGACGCGCGCGGAGAACCAGAAGCAGTTTCCCCCACTCGCCTTCCAGGGCGTGACCAACCTGCAGGCGAATAAGGAGGCGGATGCTGCGGTGGCGCCGAACCTGCCGACGTATCCCGCCAATCTCGATGTCGCGGTGAAGCTCGATCCCGAGTTCTGGGTCGAGAACAACGACCAGCTCAACCAGCGCTTCAACGCCTGGGCGAGCAAGTGACGGCAACGACGCCGCGTGGTGCGACCCTGTCCCCTGCCGACGCGGCAAAGCGCGGCGTGGGGCGGGCGCTGAAGGCGGAAATGCGGCGGGCCGAGCGGCGCCAGCAGCTGCGAGCTTTCGTGCTCGTCGCGCCGCTGGTGCTGTTCCTGTTCGCCAATTTTCTGCTGCCGCTCGGCCTCATTGCTTTTCGTAGTATCGATGATCGCGAGGTGAGGGCGGCGTTGCCGCAGACCATCGCGGCGCTGGCGACGTGGCAGGGATCGGGCCTGCCGGATCGCAGTGTCATGGCGGCCTTCATCGAGGAGGTGAAGGGCCTCTCCGGGACGGAGGGCATGAGCCAGGTCGCCAACCGGCTCAACTTCGACACCAACGGCTATCGCTCGCTGCTGCTGAAAACCGCACGCCGCCTGCCATCCGCGGATATCTCGGATCCCGAGCGGGCGCTTACCCAGATCGATCCCAAGTGGGGCGAGCGGGAAACCTGGGGTGCGCTGCGCCGTGCGGCCGGGCCGGTCACCATGTTCTATCTGCTCAGCGCGGTCGATCTCAAGAAGGCCGCCGACGGAGCGATCGGTGCGGTGGCGCCTGAACAGGCGGTCTTCAAGACCATCTACCTGCGCACGTTCTGGATCAGCCTCGTCGTCACAGTCACCTGCCTGCTGCTCGGCTATCCCGTCGCCTATCTTCTTGCGTCGTTGCCGCCGCGCTTTGCCAATCCGCTGTTGATCTTCGTGTTGTTGCCGTTCTGGACCAGCGTGCTCGTGCGTACGACGGCGTGGGTGGTGGTGCTGCAGCAGAACGGCATCGTCAACGGCCTGCTGCAGAAGATCGGCGTCATTGCCGAGCCGCTGCAACTCATCTTCAATCGCGTGGGCGTCTACATCGCCATCGTGCACGTGCTGCTGCCGCTCATGATCCTCCCGCTCTATAGCGTGATGAAGGGCATCGGGCCGAGCACGCAGCGCGCCGCTGTCTCTCTCGGCGCGCATCCGTTCGAAGCATTCCTGCGCGTGTATCTGCCGCAGACGTTGCCCGGTGTGGCGGCGGGCTGCCTGCTCGTTTTCATTTCGGCGATCGGCTACTACGTGACGCCCGCGCTGATCGGCGGCGCGGACGATCAGATGATCAGCTACTTCATCGCGTTCTATGCCAACCAGTCGACCAACTGGGGGCTCGCAAGTGCATTGGGCGTGATCCTGCTCGCTGCGACGCTGGCGCTCTATCTCGTCTATGGCCGCCTCTCGGGTCAGCGCACCATGCGGTGGGGCTAGGCCATGGCCTTCGAACCGCACACCTCGCGCGCCGAAATCGCCTGGCACTACGCCCTGCGCGTGCTCGTGGCCGGCGTGCTGGCGTTTCTGATCCTGCCGATCCTGGCCGTGATCCCGCTGTCCTTCACGTCGGGGTCATTCCTGTCTTATCCGCTGCCGGGCCTGTCCCTGCGGTGGTACCACGACTTCTTCACCTCGGCAGCGTGGCTGCCGGCGCTGCGCAACACCCTGTTCGTCGGCGTTTGGGTGACGCTGCTGGCCACCGTGCTCGGCACGCTGGCGGCGCTAGGTCTCACCCGTCTCGGCCCGCGCGCGCGTAGCGTGGTTGCGGCGCTTGCCATCTCGCCCATGGTCGTGCCGGCCGTCATCCTGGGGGTCGGCTTGTACTTTCTTTATGCGCCGTTCGGCATGACCAACAGCTTCATCGGCATGGTGCTGGCGCACACCGTGGTGGCGACGCCATTCGTGGTGGTGACGGTGGCCGCGACACTGCAGGGCTTCGATACGACGCTCGCTCGCGCCGCAGCCGGTCTGGGCGCCACGCCGTTGCAGGTCTTCCGCATGGTGATCCTGCCCATCATCCTGCCGGGTGTTCTGTCCGGTGCGGTGTTCGCCTTCGCGACCTCCTTCGATGAGATCGTGCTCGGCCTTTTCCTCGCCGGACCGACGCAGCGCACCATCCCCATCCAGATGTTCAACGGCGTGCGCGAGGAAATCAGCCCGACGATCACCGCGGCCGCGACCCTGCTCGCCCTTATGTCGGTGCTGCTGCTCGCCACCATCGAGGCTCTGCGCCGGCGTGGCGAGCGGCTCACCCGGACGCAACGGTGAGGCGGGAAAGAGCGGCCTGAGGGCACCTGGCGTCATGCGAGGTCGGCCTATTCCTGGTAAATGACATCCGCCTGTTATGAGGCGCGGCGTGCAACGACGATTTACCACGCGCCATCATTGCGGCCTGCCGCCCGTGGCCTCCGCGAGCGCAAGCGTCTAGAAAGACAGGAATAATCGTTCGCCGGCCGGCCTCATCTCGCGTCCAGGAGCGTTTCATGCGAAAGCCACTTGCCCTGCTTCTTTCCATCGCCGCATTTGGAGCCATGGCTGGTCCGGCCAATGCCTGCCATTGGAGACACGGTCACGACGATCCGCCGGCTCCGGCGCATTTCTATTGGTATATGACGGGCCGGGACTACGCGCAGTGGCGGGAGTTCGGACTGTTCAAGGGAAGCTACCGGGAGCGGTATCGGGTGGTGCGGCGGTATCCGGGTAACCGCCTTGTTGTGAAGGTCTCGCGTCCCGCACTTCCCGCCACGCGCTGCCGATATCTCTAATCGTGCGGGTTTTCCGGCTGTTGCGCCCGCGCCCGCGTTTGCCAAGCCTCCGTCGTGAGACGGGCAGCGGCGCGGCGCGAGGGCTCGTGAGCTTGTCATTTCTGAGGAAACGAAACTGGCGCGTGTGCGTTTGGAACTTTTAGCGCGCGACAATGGTTTATGCGGTACACTTCGTTCGAAGTGGGCGTGAGCCAGAGGTAAAATGGCACTTACGAGGGTGGGCGAGTATGGGGCTGAGCCTCCGGAAGTGCCTGGTGTGCGAGTTCAGAGCCGGGCAGAGTTAGGCGTCTGCGCAGATGATCTGCTGACCGCATCGTATTTGGCTAGCCTTCCCAACGATTTGATCCTGGCGCTGCCGGCAGCGATTTACACCACGGACGCGCAAGGCCGCATCACGGCCTACAACGACGCTGCGGTGGCCCTTTGGGGATGCCGCCCTGAACTCGGCAAGAGCGAGTTCTGCGGCTCCTGGAAGCTGTATTGGCCTGACGGCACGCCTCTCCCGCACGACGAATGTCCCATGGCGCTTGCGCTCGAGCAGAAACGGCCCATCCGGGGCATGGAAGCGGTGGCGGAGCGGCCGGACGGCAGCCGTGTTGCCTTCATTCCCTATCCGACACCCCTGTTTGACGACGCCGGAACGCTCGTCGGCGCCGTGAACATGCTCGTCGACATCTCGGATCGCAAAAACGTCGAAAACGCAGTCGCGCGGCACAAGGATGAGCAAGCGGCGCTCTATCGGTTCACCGACCGGTTGTTCCGCGCGACCAAGATCGAGGATGTGTATCAGGGCGCACTGGAGGCGATCCGTGCGACGCTCGGCAGCGACAGGGCCTCCGTTCTTCTGTTCGATGCCTCGCGCGCTATGCGGTTCGTTGCCTGGGTTGGGTTGTCGGAGGGCTATCGGCGGGCCGTAGATGGACACTCGCCTTGGACCCGCGACGCCACGGATCCTCCGCCGATCTGCATCCCTGACATCAGCACCAGCGACCTGCCCGATGCGCTGAAAGCCACCATCCTGGACGAAGGCATTCGCGCCGCAGCCTTCATTCCCTTGTTCGGTGGGGGCAGGCTCATCGGCAAGTTCATGGCTTACTACAATGCGCCGCGCGTCCTTGCCGACGACGATATCCATCTTGCGATCACCATCGCGCGGCAACTCGGCTTCGGAATCGAGCGCATCGGCGCAGAAGCGGACAGGCGTCGGGCGGATCAGACGAACAAGCTGCTCGCATCGATCGTGGAAACGTCGGACGATGCTATCATCAGCAAAGACCTCAACGGCATCCTCACGAGCTGGAACCAGGGTGCGGAGCGCATCTTCGGTTATACGGCCGATGAGATGATCGGCCGGTCCATTATGACCCTCATCCCGCCCGATCGCGTGGACGAAGAGCCCCAGATCATCGAGAGATTGCGGCGCGGCGAGCGTATCGATCACTATGAGACAGTCCGTCAGCGCAAGGACGGCACGCTGGTCGACATATCACTGACCGTGTCACCCGTTGTGGACGCAGCGGGCAAGGTGGTCGGAGCCTCCAAGATTGCCCGGGACATCACCGAGCGGCGGCAACTGCAGGACCGCCAGGACATGATCGCGCGCGAGGTCGCGCATCGCACCAAGAACCTGTTCGCGGTGGTGCAGGCGGTCGTTGCCCGCAGCTTCATCGGCAAGACGAGCGTCGAGGATGCGCAGGCGGTCATCATCAATCGCATCGTTTCGCTCGGCCAGACACACGCGCTGCTCATCGACAAGGACTGGCAGGGTGCCGACCTTGCAGAGTTGGTTCACACGGAGATGCGTCCGTTCGGCGATCGTGTGCACATAGATGGCCCCGGCATCACCCTGACGGCCAAGGCCGCGCAGAACTTTGCGCTCGCTGTGCACGAGCTGGCCACGAATGCCGCAAAGTACGGTGCGCTCTCGACCCCAATGGGTCATGTCAGCATCCGCTGGTCGGTGACTGCGAAAGCCGACGGCAATCGGTTCCGTTTCCTGTGGGAGGAGCAAGGGGGACCGCCGGTGTCTCCACCCGTGCGCAAGGGATTTGGCAGCACGGTGCTCGAGCAGCTGATGAGCGAATATTTCGATCCACCGCCGCGGATCGATTATGCAAGTCACGGTTTGCGCTATGAGGCTATTGCACCTTTGGAGTCCCTCAGCGACAGCGATGGCCCGCAGTCTGATCCGATGAGCCCCTGACACATTCTGCACGCCGTGCTTGTGTTGCCGATCGGGCACTGCCGCGCTCGGGCTTAGGATGATGGCAGGTTTGCCCAAATTCCACTGCAAGCGCCCTGATAATGTCGTCTGCTGACTTTCACTGAGCCGAGGGCTGCGGGCGCAGGCGACATGAATGAGAAGCAGTTGCGCAAAGCGATCGAGCAACTGCTCGAGAGCCAATCCGACAATCAGCGATTGCGAGACAATCTGGAGGGGTTGTGCCGTGACCCCATGTTTCCCGGCCTGACGTGGTTCTGGGGCCCGCGGCTCTATGCTCGCAACCGGGCTATTTTCCGCCCCTTCATTCTCAATCATTTCTCCGAGTGGATCGTCACGAACGACCGGTGGAGCCGCGTGAAATGGGCCGATCACGCGACCGACCTCGAAGCCTGGCTGCAAGCAGCGCGCACCAGTCGCGACGGCGGGCTGATCCGGAGATTGCAGCGCTGGAAATATGCCGCTGCCAAGGGCTGGGGGCTCGATCACGAGCGCTGGAACGCGGCCCTGATCGAGGCTTATCGGACGGCGCCAACGCCGGCGGCGCGTACCATCGTTCTCGACGAGTTCGATGACTGGTTTCAGCTCGATGAGCCGACCGCGATCCGGCTCTATGACACCGACCGCAGCTCGTCTGCATTCATCCTCAAGCACCTGCCCGTGTCTTACTGGAGCCAGGACAAGCGAGCGATGTGGGAGAAGCTCGGCGCGCTAGCGCGAGCACACAACGACGAGACGCTCTATTTCGCCCTCTACCGAAAGCTCATGCCGGTGAGCCGGTGGGAGACGGAGGTGTTGACGCTTGCCGATGCGGTCACAGAGCAGGCCGAGCTCAATCGCGTGCTGGAGAACCGGCACCTGGAAGGCTACGGCATCGAGCGCGGCGGCACCGTGCTGAAGCTGTTGGAGCGGCGCGGCCGGGACGTGATGCCCTATGTGCGTGCCAAGCTCGAGGAGACGATCGGTGGATGGGGCCGGGACAAGGACGCTGACCGCTTCGTCGAGCTGGCGGAACGCAAGGGCTGGTGGGACCTGTGGAGTGCGACGGCGCGGACGGCCCCCTATCCCAAGCTGTTCAACGAGTGCGTGCGCAAGCTGATGGACAATCAAGCGCTGGGCGACGATCTGCGCCGCGAGCGGCTAACGGCGCTGGCCGGCGTCTCACGCGAGTGGAACTGGCCGGGGCTCGGGCTCGCCCGTATTCACGCGCTAGACGATGACCTGGCCGGCCGCGTGTATGCCCGCTATCCCGATCTGATCCGCGGACCGTTCCGCGCCAATGTGACGCCGACGTGGTGGCGCGACTACCCGAACCTGATCCAGGCGGTCCAGGCGGCCCATGATGATGATCTCGTCGATACGCTCGCCAGCCGCTACGCCACGCGCATCTCCTGGAACCGGGCCTGGGGCCGCAACAAGCAGGCGGACGCAGCCGACAAGACCACGTCGGAGCTTGCCGCCTACTATCAGGCCATCCGCGATCGCGATGTCATCGGGTTCTCCCGCCGCGCATCCAATGTCCTGACGCGCATTCCGGCCTACGCCACGTTCAACCAGATGCAGCTCCTGCGCACCAACGACCTGGCCCGGCTGCTGTTCGTGCGCTCGCTGGACCAGTACCTGGCGGTGCCCGAGGCAGTGCAGGACCTGGTGGAAGGCTCCAATATCCACGTCATGATGCTGGCCTATCGCGTGCTGGCGCTGCCCGATGCGCGCGCGCGGAAGCTTGCTGCCGCCAATGTCGACATCCTGCTCGGCACGCTGCTGCGGCCGATCCATCGCAAGACGCGCATGGCGGCGTTCGAGGCGCTCGCCAATGCGGCGCGCCATGACGAGGCCGTTGCCCGCCGCATCCATGCCCGCGCCCGCGAGGCCTTGAAGCTGCCTGACAAGAAGTATCCCAAGGCGGAGCTGATCGGCCTGATTGGGGCGATCCTCGCCGCGCATCCGGGCCTTGCCGGCGATGCCGAGCGGCCGATCGTCTACCGGCATGCGAGGGCCGCGGCATGATCGTGCTGGTCGACTACGCATCGCCCTCGGTGCTGGAATCGACGCGCGACGCGACCACGGTCGGGTTGTCGACCAACCTGCGCCGGCGCGTGCGCTTCCACGGCCTTGTGCGCCAGCACGGTTTCATCCTGCGCATCGCGTTGAGGGCGTTAGGCGAGGCGATCTGGTCGAACGACAGCTGGATGGCGCAGTCGGATCTGCTCGACCCTGTCATCACCGTGCACCGCGACCGCATCTTCTTCGAGGCCTTCAGCCAGGATCAGTCCGCCTACGCGGCGCTGATCGTCGATCCCGCAGTGTTCGAGCCGATGGGCGACGTGGTTTGCGGCACGACCAACATCGACTTCACGGCCTGGCTGTGGGGCGCGCTCGGCGAGATGCGCACCAGCCGCTCGACGACGTTCCGCATCGGCCCTGACGGCGTGGAGGTGCGTACCTCCGGCGCGGGTGGACGCTTCGAGAAGAAAGTCGACCTGCCCGAAACCTGGGTGCGCGGTTTCCTGCAGGTGCAGGCGGCGATGGGCATGCCGGGTACGCGCTTGGCCGTGAAGCCGATCGATCTGCTGTCGGCGGTGCGGTTCCTGCGATTGTCCAAGGCCAAGGTCTCGCCGCGCGGCATCCGCTACGAGTTCGAGCCCGGGCAGGATGCGCGCCTGGTGCTCGAGCCGTGGGAGCGCGTGGTGGCGCTCGAGGGTGCGGAGCACAACTACACCGAAGCCAAGACCACGCGCGTATGGGGACGCCGGCGCCTGAAGCTGATCGAAGGCCTGCTGCCGTTTGCCGAGAGCGTCGACATCTATCTCAAGGGCCGGGCGCTGCCGAGCTTCTATGCGGTGAAGCTGCCGGGCATGACATTCCTGCTCGGGTTGACGGGCTGGTCGGGCAGCGGCTTTACCAGCACGGGCGGCTTCGACCTGCTGGCCGAGGCGGCGGCTGGCAACGACGAATTGCTCGATCCGGCGTTGATGCTGCTGCGTGAGCGCCAGCACATGTCCATCGACGAGCTCGCGACGGCGCTCAACATCGACAAGACCGCGGCCTCGCGCGTGCTCGTGCGCCTATGCCGGCAGGGCCGCACCATGTTCGACGTGGAGACGCGCCGCTATCGCCATCGCGAGCTGTTCGAGGCGCCGGCTGACGAGGACAAATACTTTCCGCCCGATCGCCGCCAGGAGCTGGCGGCGGCGATGCTCGGCGAGAACCGGGTGCGTGTGACGAGCTGCGTCGCGGAGGAGACCAAGAAGGTGCGCTCCTTCAAGGACCCGAACTCGGGCGATGCGAAGCAGAAGATCGTGCGCGAGATCACCTACCGCGACTGGCGCATCGTGGGTGCCGCGGGCGATCAGGAGCCGGTGGAGATCGTCGTCAACGACACGGGCCGCATCATCTTCGGCCGCTGCACCTGTCCGCATTTCGCGGAGCACCTGATGAACCAAGGGCCGTGCGAGCACATGCTCGCCCTGTTCAAGGCGAGCGAGGCGCAACGCGCCGACCGGCCGTCGAGCGCGCCGGCCGATGTTTCATCGCAAGCCACACCGCGCAAACAACCGTCACGCTGGGAGGTTGACGGCGCCGATGCAGGGGCGTCAGAATGATTTTCGGTTACGCAGCTCCCGGGTCAGGCAGGACCATCCAGCTATCCATGCCACGGTGCTTCGCCGTGGTGGCTTCCTGTCCTCATCACATCGCCACGGTTCCCCACGTACGAAACGCGGGGAGGCCACGGGTCCAAAGCCTTGTTGGTGGTTGGCCGGCCGGCCCGGGACTGCGCATTCCTTTCCATCGGCGGCGTGGGTGACGCATGGGTCCGACGCCGCTCATCATCTATCTCGCCATCGGCTTTTTCGTCTTCGCCATCGTGCGCGCCCTGGTGCAATGGGTGCGGCGGCGCATGCAGTTGCGGAAGTGGGCCAAGGCGCCGCAGCGCGACGTGTCGGCGCTGGCCGATACGGGCGACGCGGCGTTCAAGCACGAGGTGGTCAAGGTCGGCGGGACGCTGAAGCCCGAGCACCGGCGCCTCGTCCTGCGCGACAACCGCCTGCTTCCGAAGCCGCCGCCCGATCCCAACCAGCGTCGCTGGCCGCCACCGCCGAAGCCGAAGTATCTGACGGAGGCGGAGGCCGACAGACTGTTCGGACCTTCGCTGCGCACACGCAATCGCGATGTGATGGATCTTGCGGCCGATCCCGCGCAGCTCGAGCGCTATGGGCTGCCGGTGTGGAAGACGGAAGCCGACCTCTCCGCAGCCCTGTCGCTGACGATCGGGCAGCTCCGGCACATGAGCCAGCATCGCCATCGGGAGACGACGGCGCACTATGTGACGTTCGCTATTCCCAAGCGATCCGGCGGTGAACGGCTGATCCACGCGCCCAAGCGGCGGTTGAAGAAAGTTTTGCGCACGCTCGACCGGCTACTGGTCTCCAGGCTGCCACGCAGCGAGTACGCGCATGGCTTCGTCAAGGGCCGCTCGGTCGCCACCAACGCCGCGCCGCATGTGGGCAAGGCCGTGGTGCTGCACTTCGACATCAAGGACTGCTTCCCGACCATTCACTACGGGCGGGTGCGTGGTCTGCTGATCGCGCTGGGCTACAGCTATCCCGTGGCAGCCGGGCTCGCCGTGCTCATGACGGAGTCACCGCGCCAGCCGGTGGCAGCGGAGGGCAAGCTCTATCATGTGCCGACGGGACCGCGCGTGTGCGTGCAGGGCGCACCGACGAGTCCGGGACTTTGCAATGCCGTCCTCATGCGCCTCGACCATCGCCTGGCGGGTCTCGCCCGCAAGCACGGGTTCGTCTACACGCGCTATGCCGACGACCTGACCCTTTCGGGTGATGACGCAACGAAGATTGCCAAGCTCATGAAGCTCGTGCCGGTGATCGTCGCGGAGGAAGGGTTCGCCGTGAACAGGGACAAGACGCGCATCCTGCGCGCCGGCCGGCGCCAGGCCGTTACCGGCGTGGTGGTCAACAAAACCATGGGGCTGTCCCGGCAGGAGCGGCGCAAGCTGCGTGCGGCCTTGCACAAGCAGAAGCTGGCGGGTGCGGCCGGGGATATGAGCGAGCAGCGGCGCCTGCAGGGCAAGCTCGCCTATCTCTTCATGTTGAACCGCGGGCAGGCCTCGGCGCTGGGCTGGCGCCAGGCGTCCAAACGCGGCTGACCTGCCCTTCATGCTCACGTAGGCATGGCGCCCGGCCTGACGCCAGGGTATGCACTGGGCATGTAATAGAGCGACGACCGGCCGGTGCGAACGGCAGGCGCTCGCAGGCCCAGAGACGCGGATGTCCGCCACAGTGCCAAAGCATCGGATCGTGATAGCCTCGCCGGGCGATGCCGGCGCGCGCCTCGATAAGGTGCTCGCGTCTGGCTTGCCGGACCTGACACGGTCGCGCATCCAGGCGCTGGTGCGCCAAGGGCAGGTCGCGCTCGATGGTGTGGCAGTGGAGGAGCCGGGCCATCGGGTGAAGCCAGGTGAGACTTATACGGTAGTGCTGCCGGAGCCCGAGCCGGCGGAGCCGGAGCCCGAGCACATTCCGCTGGCGGTGGTGCACGAGGACAAGCATCTCATCGTCATCGACAAGCCCGCCGGCCTTGTCGTGCACCCCGCTGCGGGGCACGCGTCGGGCACGCTCGTCAACGCGCTGATCGCGCATTGTGGTGCGAGCCTGTCGGGGATTGGCGGCGTGCGCCGGCCAGGGATCGTGCACCGGCTCGACAAGGATACGAGCGGGCTGCTGGTGGTTGCGAAAACCGATGCCGCTCACCAAGGGCTCAGCGAGCAGTTCGCCGCGCACGGTCACGACGGCCGGCTCGAGCGGCGTTATCAGGCGTTCGTGTGGGGCGCGCCGGTGCGTCCGGCCGGCAGCGTGGATGCGCCGCTTGGACGCGGAACACGCAACAGAACACGCATGGCCGTCGTGCGCGAACGCGCCGGTCGTCACGCCGTCACGCACTACCGGCTTCTGGAAACGTTTCACGACGGCAATGGACAGCCGCTGGCGTCGCATCTGGAGCTGACGCTGGAAACCGGCCGCACGCACCAGATCCGCGTGCATATGGCACACCTTGGCTTGCCGGTGATCGGCGATCCCGTCTACGCCGCTGGATTTGCATCCAGCGCCGGGCGGTTATCCGCAGGTGCGCAGGAGGCGCTGCGGCATCTCGGCCGCCAGGCGCTGCACGCCGCGCACCTGGGTTTCGAGCATCCCGTCAATGGCCGTAAACTGAGGTTTGACAGTGCCTTGCCGGACGATATCGAGGCGCTGCGCCGCGCGCTCGCCACGGCCGCCGTGCACAAGCGCCGCAAATCGCACTGAATAACCGCAAAATGACACCAATTGCTGTTACCCGCGTTAATGCGGTGTGACCCCATAACGACGGAAATTGTTCCGCAACTCGTTCCTCACTTGTAAGGCAGGGGGTGCGTAACCATGTTGGTCAACCCTGCGTGAATGGACGTGACTGCGTTGGAACGCAAACGTGCTTTGTCGCGGGAGTGTTCGACGGGGTAGACAGAGGTCAAGGACGGATGATCGTCATTCGTCGATGACGTGTAGATGAGGGAGCAGCTCGAAATCTCCGTGCGGGGATGAGTGCTGGGCACCAAATGGCAACAAAGACGCTTCCTTCAATTGCAGCAGGTTCGGGCGGTCTCTCCCGGTATCTCGAGGAGATCCGGCGTTTTCCGATGCTTCAGCCCGACGAGGAATACATGCTCGCCAAACGCTGGCAGCAGCATCAGGATGCCGACGCGGCGCAGAAACTCGTAACGTCGCACCTGCGACTGGTTGCGCGCATTGCCATGGGATATCGCGGCTACGGTTTGCCGATCGGCGAGGTGATCTCCGAGGGCAACGTCGGCCTGATGCAGGCGGTCAAGCGGTTTGAGCCCGACAAGGGCTTCCGCCTTGCGACCTATGCCATGTGGTGGATCCGGGCGTCGATCCAGGAGTACATCCTGCGCTCGTGGAGCCTCGTGAAGATGGGTACGACGGCCGCACAGAAGAAGCTGTTCTTCAACCTGCGCCGCGTCAAAGGCCAGATCCAGGCGCTCGAGGAGGGCGACCTGAAGCCTGAGCACGTGAAGCAGATCGCGACCAAGCTCGGCGTGCCCGAGGAGGACGTCATCTCGATGAACCGCCGTTTGTCGGGTGATGCGTCTCTGAACGCGCCGGTGCGTGCGGACTCCGAGTCAGGTGAATGGCAGGACTGGCTTGTCGACGACGCGCCGGACCAGGAAGAGCGGTTTGCCGAGAGCGAGGAGCTCAACCTGCGCCGGGGCTACCTGGCGCGGGCGATGACCTCGCTCAGCGATCGTGAGAAGCGGATCTTCGAAGCCCGCCGCCTCCAGGAGGAGCCGGCGACGCTGGAAGACCTTTCCACGGAGTTTGGTGTCAGCCGCGAGCGCATTCGCCAGATCGAGGTCAGGGCGTTCGAGAAGATCCAAAAGGCGGTGCAAAAGGCGGCTCACGCCGAGGAAGCCCGCCCGGGAGTCTGACCCGGCCGTTGACGGCGCGGAATGACTGGTTATTTGCTGACGGTGCCGGTTGCCTTCGGGCAGCCGGCACCGCTGCTTTTGGGCCCCCTCCATGCGCCGACGCTTCTTGCTGATCGACAATGCCATCGCCGGCTATGGCAGCCGCGACCTTGTCGTCCGTGTGGTGGCGCGGCTGGAGCGGGAGGGTGCCGGGATCGCCCGCTGTGCCGGCGCGACCGTGGACGGCACCTTGGAGTTGGTGGCGAAGGCCGCCCGTGGCGGCACCTACGATGCAGTGGTGGCGGCTGGCGGCGACGGTACCATCCGGCTGGCAGCCCGGGCCCTGGCGGGTACGGACATGCCACTCGGTGTCATTCCGCTCGGCACCGGCAACGTGCTGGCGCACGAGATCGGGCTGGAGCGCACGCCAGAGGCCGTGGCCGATGTGCTGGTGCAAGGCAAAATCGTCCCGATCTGGGCGCCGACAGCCAACGGTGAGCTGTTTCTTCTGATGGCGGGCGCGGGTTTCGACGGCCGCGTTATTGAGACGTTGAGCCATCCCATCAAGGGGCGGATCGGCAAGCTGGCCTACGCCGGACCTCTCGCCGGAGCGCTGATGCAACCCATGGACGCGCTCGAGGTCACCGTGGATGGCACGATGCACCGTGCGAGCTGGGCGGTGATCGCCAATGCCCGGCACTATGGCGGATCGTTCGTGATCGCCGAAGGGGCCAGCATTCACGAGCCGGAGCTCAAGGCTGTGCTGTTCAAGGGCACCAAGCGCAGCGCGCTTCTGTCCAGCCTGGTTGCTCTTGCCACCGGCCGGCTTGCAACCTGCCCGCACGTGGCATTCGTGAGCTGCACGCGCGCCGAGATCCGCAGCCGGACGGCTATTCCAGTGCAGGTCGACGGCGATGCCTTCGGCGGCACGCCGCTGGTCGTCGAGGCGAACGGGCAGCGCGTGAACCTCATCATGCCGGCTGCGGCTTCAGCGCGTTAAGATTTCGTTAACCGAATCGGCATTGCATCCTATTGTGCAGTGCGTCGTCGAGTTCGCGGGTGACTGACCGACGATTTCAGCCCCGGCGCGTGGTGTAGTCCAAGAGTCGAGACGCGAGGCATCGGCCCTCGCGATCATTCGAGCGAGGGCATGCACGTTACCTTGCCTTTAAGCAGTCCGGGCGCACAGCGGAGATGGATGGGGCCGCTTGCGGGAGCTTCGGACTGTAGTGTGTTGCTGACTGACGCCGACCCTGTCCCTTACCACCGCATCTCCGCCGTATCGACGCCGACCGACGAGACCCAGGATGGGATCGCCAGCTGGTGCACGCGCGGCTACCCGGCAAGGGCAGGAGGTGCGGCCTGCACTGACGATGGAGTGGCCAATGCAGACACGCCGTCATCCGGAGTCTCGATCAGTCCGCGAGCGTCTCGAACGCGGGACCATCAAGCCCCTTCGCTTGCAACCACTCTGGTGCTTTATGCTCCAGTGGCGTGTCAAACCGCTGCAACCTCCAAGTAAGAGCTGACTGAGCTCTGCCGTTAGCGGGTGCGACGCGAGACGGCCACGATGCAGCGGCCGGCCCCATCTGGGCCGGCTGTTTTCATTTCGCGGCTGAGTAAGGTTTGAACGGTCCGCGCTTACATCGGCAGGCGCGCGACCTGGTGGCTGAAGTAGTTCTCGATGGCGGTGACAATCGAGTCGGCAACGTTGCCGCGCCATTTCTCCGACTTGAGCAGGGCGGCGTCCTGGGCGTTGCTGACGTAGGCAAGCTCGATCAGGACGGCCGGCACCTTGGCGGTGCGCAGCACGGCAAAGGCTGCAGAGCGGTCCGGTGTATCCTTCAATTCCGTGCTCTGGCCCATGTACTCGATCACGGACTTCACGAACGTGCCGGTCCGGTCTTTGGTCGCCTGCGTCTCGCGCTGCATCAGATCGGCCAGAATGTTGCGCACGGCGCCGGCATCGCTGCCCGTCGCCTTCACGGCGGCAAGCTGCTTGCTCGATAGCAGATCCTCGCTGCTCTCGCCGCGCACCGAGCGCGCCAGCTCGTTGGCCACGCCCTCGCGCAGCGAATAGATGGTGGCGCCACGCACGTTCGAGCGTGGCACGTAGTCGGCGTGAATGGCGATGAACAGGGCCGCCTGATGCTCCTCGGCGAACTCGCGCCGCTCCTCGAGCGGGATGAAGGTGTCGCTATCGCGCGTCATCAGCACCTTGTAGCGCGAGGTGGCATTGAGCTTGTCGCGCAGGGTCTTGCCGAAGGCGAGGACGACCTCTTTCTCGACGGCGCCGTTGCGCATGGCGCCGCTGTCATGCCCGCCGTGCCCGGGATCGAGCACGATGACGGGCTTCCAGCTTTTGGCAGCGCGGGCGCCCGGGTTCTGGGCTGGCCGTGGCAGCGGGGGCTGGATGGCGGTGAGGCCAGCGCTGCTGAGGCTCGCGGTGGCGAGTGGCTGGACGCCTGCGGCAGTTTTGGCGCCCATCGCGGGGACGATCTCGAGGACGAGACGTTTTTCCTTGCTGTCCTTGCCGGGCTCAAGGCGTGACGTCTCGACGATCACGGGGTCTGTCACGTCGATGACGACGCGCATCTTGCCGGGCGCGGCCAGACCGCCGCGGAAGCCCTTCACCAGGCCGACGGGCTCGGAGGATGAAATGGCTGGGAGCTGAACCTTGATGTCGGGCAGATCGACGATGACCCGATTGGGGTTCTGAAGCGAGAAAACCTGAAAAGTGGCTGATTTCTCAAGCACAACGACAAATCGCGTGCGGGCCTTGTTGCCGGCAAGCTCTTCGGTCTGTTTGGCTTGGCCGGATTTGCCGGTCCCATGTGCCGGAATGGCCAGGGCAAGCCATGCGGCCAAAGGCATAAAACACACTGCCGCAGCCCGCCGAACTATGCCGGCGTACCGCGCCCGAACCCGGTTCATATCGTTCGACCCCCGTCTACGCTGAACGGTCCTAATGGCGGGACAACCCATTAAATACCTACGGAAGATGGCTTTTTGCTGATCCTCCAGAGGCTGAGTTATGGAGCGATAAAGGTTAATGGTCCGTTAACCTTATGTGAGTGCGAATCGAAATTCGAGCATATTTCGCATCGTCTCACGGTTGCGGGACGGCGAGCGACCGCAATGCCGGTGCGAAATTGACTTGGGATTCGGGGACAGCAGACACGCGCAATCCCAAACGACTACACGCTCATTTTGTTGGCATGATGGTGCGCGCGGTGATTGAGGACGTGCTCGATCATGCACGAACACGATAGCTGATCGCGACATTGTGCCGGACCACATGTGTACCAAACCCTTTTTGTGCATGTTACGGTCCCCCGGTTCCATCCCCTTTCAATTCAGCGAGCCGTGATTGCCAAATTCCATGCCGACGATCAGCCAGCATCTGCCTCGCGTTCTGGTGGTCGAAGACGAGCCGTTGATTGCCATGATGATGCAGGAGTGGCTCGAGGAGTTGAACTGCATGCCGGTCGGTCCGGCGACGTCGGTTTCCGGTGCGCTGGAGCTGATTGGGAGGGGCAAGGTCGACGGGGCGATTCTCGACGTGACGCTCGGCAGCGAGCAGTCGTTTCCGGTGGCGGATGAGCTGCTGAAACGGGGCGTGCCGTTCGCTTTTGCAACCGGTCACGACATCGAGACGCTGGAACCCCGCTTTGCCGGCGCGCTGATCCTGCCGAAGCCCTTTGAGCAAACGGCATTCAGCGGTGTCGTGGGGAGCATACTGGGGCAGCGCGGCCCGTCCGGAACGACCTAAGCCTGCGCGTGATGAGCTAGCGGAGTGCGCCCCACAACAGCGTCAGACCTGCGAACAGCATCGCGACGTCCATCACGAGCCGGAACTGGTTGGCGTCGATGTGCGAGAGGAAGCGCTTGGCGACCCAGGATCCGATCATCATCGAGACACCGACGATGAGACCGCGGATGATGATCTCGGAGGGCAATGCGCCGAACGTTTGAAACACGATCGCCTTGGTTCCGAAGACGCCCAGCGAGCCGAGCGCCTCCGTCGATACGAACGCGCCCTTGACCAGCCCGTAAGCGAGAAAGAACGGTGTGTTCAGCGGTCCGGTCGAGGCGACGAGCCCTGACAGATAGCCGACACCGGCGCCGGCCAGCATCAGCCCCGGCAAGCCGATGGTGAAGCCGCGCTTGAGCAGCCAGTGCCGTGCCGGGATCATCGCCAGGAAGAAGAAACCCAGCACCAACTCGATGACGCGCGGATCGAGCGCCAGCAGTGTGCGCGCACCGAGCGCGGCAAACGGAATGCCCGTGACGCAGTAAATCAGCGCGGCTTGCCAGTCGATCTCCCGCCACCACACGAGCACGCGCGACAGGTTTGCAAGAATGCCGGCGATTGCCATGATGGGCACGGCTTCCTTGGGCCCGAACGCGAGCGCAAGGATGGGCATCAGGATCGTCGATCCGCCGAAGCCGACAATGCCGCCCAGCGTGCCGGCCGCGATGCCGAAGACGAGGATGGCGAGCCAGATCATGCCTTCGGTCTCGTTTCTTGCTGCGGGCGGCCAAGATCGAGCTGGCGCCAGATGAGGCTGGATCGACGCCGTCGGTGGGGTGAGGGGCAGTTTGCGGAATCGACGGCCGTCACCATGGCCTCGATGACGGGGCATGTCCATGCCCGATCACAGGAAACGGGTTGCTAGCAAGGGCGCGGTGCGGACATTCGGCAGCCGGCCCACGTCCCGCAATAGAATGGCTTTCCGCCCATGCCGACACCCGATTCCGCCCGCGCCTGGCTCATGGTCGTCGCGGCCTTCATCGCCGGCTTCGTCGTCTTCGGGATCACCTACTGCTACGGTGCTTTCCTGCCATCGATCACGGCCGAATTCCACGCGGGCAATGCATCGGCGTCGGCCTTCTTCTCCGTCGCCGGCCTGGTGTTCTACATGCTCGGTCCGTTGACGGGACACCTGAGCGACCGTTTCGGCCCTCGCCTCGTCGTTGGGGCGGGTGCGCTGATCATGGGGGCGGGCCTCATCCTGACGGCCTTCATCGACCGCTTGTGGATCGGCTACCTGACCTACGGGGCCGGTGTGGGCATCGGGGCCGCTTGCGCTTACGTGCCGACGCTGGCAACGGTCGGCGGCTGGTTCGTCGAGCGGCGCAATGCAGCACTCGGGACCGCGGCCGCGGGGACCGGGTGCGGCATGCTGCTGGTGCCGCCGCTGGCTGCACTGCTGATCGAACGTTTCGGCTGGCGCGGAGCCGATATCATTCTCGGTATCGGCAGCGGACTGCTGGTGATGATCTGCGCCGCCATCGTCGCCCCGGCGCCGCTGACCCGGACGGCCCAAGCGGCGCAGCCGCTCGGCAGCATGGTGCGCACGCGTGCGTTCCTCATGATGTACGCGTCATGGGTGCTGGCAACGACGGCGCTGTTCGTGCCGCTGGTGTTTCTTCCCACGTTCGCGGTCAAGCAGGGCATCGATCACGTGGCGGCTGCCTGGCTGCTGGCGCTGCTCGGCGGTGTCAGCGTGCTGGGGCGCCTCGGCATCGGCACGCTCGCTGATCGCGTGGGCACGATCCGGCTGTTCAAGATTGCGGTGCTCGTCATGGCGGCCAGCTATCTGCTGTGGCTGACGTTGCCCGGCTATGGCTGGCTGGTGACGTTCGTGCTCGTGCTCGGGATCGGCTACGGCGTTCGCATCGCGCTGGTGCCCGGCGTGCTCATCGAGCTGTTCGGCGTACGCAATCTCGGTGCGTTGCTCGGCGTGTTCTTCACCGCATCCGGCGTCGCCGCGGTCGCTGGTCCGCTGCTGGCGAGCTTCGTCGTCGATGCGACAGGCAGCGATCAGTGGGGCATTGTCTTCGCGCTGGTCATAGGTTTTTTGGGGCTGGCGGCCATCCTGCCTTTGAGGGCCGCCAGCACGCCAAGATCATGAGCACAGATGTCAGGTCGCCAGCTTCAAGCCGATGACGCCGGCCAGGATCAACCCGACACAGGCGATGCGTGCGGCGTCACGGGGCTCACCGAACAGGAAGATGCCGAGGATGGCGGTGCCGGCTGCGCCGATGCCGACCCATACGGCGTACGCGGTGCCGATAGGCAGCGTCCGCGCGGCAATGGCCAGCAGGTAGAGACTGGCCACAATGGCGGTGATCGTCCACACGGACGGCCACAGGCGTGTGAAGCCCTCGGTGTACTTCAGGCCAATGGCCCAACCGATTTCCAGGATGCCGGCGAAAATGAGAATGGCCCAAGCCATGGGAGACCTCCGCTGTTCTGCCGGGTCGTCCCAGCCAAAATCCGCGCGCGGTGAGGTCGTCCTCACGGGAGCACCCCTTATCTGGGACAGCTTCCGCCGTTGTCAATACCTGCCCAAGCGCTCCTCCTCAGGCCCCCTCCAGAACGGAAAACGGCGACGGAAAGCTCCGTCGCCGCAGTGAAAAGGTGCACCGAAAGTTTTGTTTGCGCTGGGGAGCTTACGCACTTCGGCCGCATGATCAAGTCCGTAATTCATGCAGGCCGGGTTGCGCACAGGCTTGCCTCCGCCGCTTGTCACGCCAAACGCCGTCGGGCAGGGTCGTTTTTTCCGTGCTGAGCTGCGTCCGCAAAACAATTTGCTCTGCAACTCATGACCATTGCGGTTTGCCTGATCGCGAGGAACGAAGCGTCCTATCTTCTGGAATGGATCGCCTATTACCGGGCGCTGGGCTTCGACAAGATCATCATCTACGACAACGAGAGCCGCGACCTGACGGCGACTATTCTCGGCCGGCTGGCGCAAGCGGGGATAGTCGATTACCACCCCTGGCCTGACCGGAGCGGGATCAACCGGCAGGCCTCGGCGTACGAGGATGCTGTGGCGAGGTATCGGGCTCGCGTCGCCTGGATGGCCTTCTTCGACATCGATGAGTTCCTGGTGCTCAAGCACCACGGGAGCATTGCCGTCTTCTTGAGAGAGTATGAGCTTTACAGCGGCGTTGCCATCAACTGGCGCGTGTTCGGCTCCTCGGGCCATCGCGTCAGGACGCGCGGGCTCGTCATCGAGCGCTTCGCCAAATGTGCCGTGCGCACGGCGCCGCCCAACCGCTGCATCAAGGTGATTGTCAGGCCGGAGCAAGTGACGGCATGCAGCATCCACATCTGCCAGATTCAGTCCGGTGCGCTCGTAGATGCGGATGGCATCGACATCATGCCGACCCTGCAAGGGGGCGGGATACATGCGCGCATTTCCCATTCCGCAGCTCAGCTCAACCACTACATCGTCAAGTCCTGGGAGGAATGGCTGCAGAAGAAGGCGCGCGGGAGAGCTGCCGTTACGCCTGAAACCGCCGAGCAGCGCTGGACGGACAGCCGCTTCGCGGATCACGATCTCAATGATGACGAGGATGTCGACATCCTGCAGCGCCGTGATGCGGTGCGCGTGCAGCTCGACGGCATCGGAAAGGTGTTGCAGGGATCTTCGGCATCACCGGCGTGGCGGTATCTGCAAATGTTTCACTAGGCGCCCATGCACACCTACTTTCCCACGGAGGGCAGCTCCGACCTGACGGGATTTTTCAAGCGGTGCGTCCAATGGGCAGCCGACCAGGGTGATGTGCGGAAACGCTGGCATCTCACGCGTTTCAAAATGTACTCCGATCTGGAGATGCGCTTCGCAGGCTTTCATGTGCGACCGAAAGTTCTCGCCATCAGCGGCTCTGCGGCGTTCGCTGGAATATGCGGGCTCGGCCAAGGTGAAATTCACGAGGTGAATTATCCGCACGCCAACATGCTGAGGTTGGACGTTCCGGAGGCGAGCTTCGATGCCGTCGTCTCCGACCAGGTGTTGGAGCATGTCGATGGCGATCCGCAGGTGGTGTTCGCGGAGACATGCCGTGTGCTGCGGCCGGGCGGGATCTTCATCCACACGACGTGTTTCTTCAATCTGTATCATCCGAGCCCCGGCGACTATTGGCGGTTCTCCGAGCGCGCCCTGATCGGCTTGACGGAGAGAGCCGGCCTGCGGTGCCTGTTGTCCGGCTCGTGGGGAAGTTTTCTCGCCTATCAGATCATGAACGACGGATTCCGCTTCCTGCCGGTGCCGGAAGATCCGTCGAACCCGCTTTACCAGCTTGCCACCCAATCGGACGGCAAGTTTCCAATCTCCACGTGGATCGCAGGAGCCAAGCCGCTGCCTCAAGCATGACCCGAGGGTGTTATGGGGGAGGGTGGACGATTGAAGGAGACGTACCTGCGCGGGCTCGCCGGGCGGGCACGCATGTGCTGCAACGCCGATGATGCGGCGCGCGGCAATGCAAAGCGGATTTCTCCGTCTTTCAGGCGAGGCTCCGATGCGCCTGCTTATGCGGGCTGTGTCGACAAAGCTGATGGCGTGGAGATCTGCGGCTGGGTTTGCCGTATCGAGCGGCCTGCGGAGCAATGTGCCGTCGCGCTGTGCCTCGGTGGTTTACCGATCGCCTTCGCCAACACCGGCATTCGCCGGGCCGATATCGATGCTGCTGCGGGCGTGCCCGTATCGCCCGGCTTCGGCATGTCCTTAGGCGATGCGGTTGTACGGAAGGGCGCGTTGGATGTGTTGGCAAGGCACGCCCGGTCGTCACCTTCCGGTGAGAGTGAGGTACGGCTCGCGCTTACGATGACGGTGCTCGGGGCCGGAGACGATGTCGCGCCCGGCGCCGGCGGCGATCTTCAGCTCCCGCCCGGCTTTGCGGTCGATCGGGCTCTGGAGGCGTGGGCCGAATTCTTCGACGCCGATCTCGAAGTGCTGTCTGTCCACGCGGACAGCACAGAGATGGCGGGCCTGTCTCCCGTGCCCGACGGCGCGCCGGACGAGGCACGCGTGATCGCATTCTACCTGCCGCAATTCCACACCATTCCGGAGAACGACGCCTGGTGGGGTGAGGGCTTCACGGAATGGACGGGCGTGGCGACAGCAAAGCCGTACTATGCCACGCATGCCCTACCGCACATTCCGGCGGACCTCGGCTTCTACGATCTGCGTGTGCGCGAGGTGCGGGAGCGGCAGGCCACGCTCGCCCGCAGCTACGGCATCTATGGCTTCTGCTACCACTTCTACTGGTTCTCCGGCCGGCGCATCCTGGAGACGCCGCTGGAGCTGATGCTGGCCGAGGGTGCGCCCGACCTGCCGTTCTGTCTGTGCTGGGCCAACGAGCCCTGGTCACGGCGCTGGGACGGATCGGATCAGGAGATCCTGCTCGATCAGGCGCACGATGTTGCGACGGATCCGATGATCCTCGGCGACCTGATGCCGTACTTCGAGGATCCTCGCTACATCCGCATCGACGGGCGACCGATCCTGCTCGTCTATCGCACGCAGTTGATGCCGGACCGGGCGGCGTTCGCACGCGAGCTGAAGGCCGAGGCGCGGCGTCGGGGGCTGCCCGGGCTCTTCCTCTGCAACGTGATGTCCTTCGGCGATACCGATGCCACCGCCGATGGCTACGATGCCGCGGTCGAGTTTCCGCCGCACAATACGCACGCCAAGGAGATCGATCCTGCAACCCTTGAGGCTAGTGCCTCGTTTGCGGGCAAGATCTTCAGCTACGAGGATCTCGTGCAAAAGCACGTGTCGCGCCCGGCCTGGAGATTTCCCAGCTTCCCGGGCGTGATGCCGCGCTGGGACAATACGGCGAGGAAAGGCAGCAAAGGCCACGTCTTCCATGGCGCGACGCCTGAGCTGTTCGAGGTCTGGCTGCGGCACGCCGCCGAGACGACGTGCGTGCAGAACCCGGCGGCGCCGCTGCTGTTCGTCAACTCCTGGAACGAATGGGGTGAGGGTGCGCATCTGGAGCCGGACCGGCGGCACAGGCGCGATTTTCTCGATGCGGTGCGGCGCACGGCGTCGGGCGAGTTGAGGCGTCCATTACCCGGCGACGCCGACAATAGCGATCGCTGGCTCGACATCACCACGCGCGAGCATGCGTTGCTGGCGCGCCAACTGGCCTCCCTCGACATGCTCACGAAGGCACCGCCTCTGGTCGAGGGCACGCCGCAGCCCGTTGCCGCCTTGAGGCTTGCTGTCGGGGGCGTGGGCTACGTCGATCACGTCAACGGCCGGCTCGCCGGTCATGCCGTCATCGTGCGGCGCGATGCAGATTTGGCGCTCAGCGGATGGTTCAGCGGCGACCGCACAGCTGGAAGTGCGCACGGCGAGTTCGGCTATGTCGTGCTGACGCTGGTCTCCACGCGCAAAAGCTATTTCGGGCCCATCCTGCAGAGGCACCAACGCCTTGACGTCGCCGACGCGTTGAAGCTGCGGCCTGACCGGGCGGTGGTGGGCTACACAGCACGCTTCGACATTTCAGCCCTTCCCACGGGTGTGTACGGCTTGAAGTTCATCGAGGTGACGGAGCGGAAAGCAACCGAGATCAACTGCAGCACCACAGTGCATGTCGTGTCATGACGGATGCAAGAGAGCCATTGGTCAGTGTGGTTGTCGCCGCCTACCGGCATGAGGCCTTCATCGAGCGGTGCCTGCAATCGATCGTCGCGCAGACCTATCTCAACCTGGAGATCATTGTTGTTGACGATGCCTCGCCGGACGGCACGCCGGGAGTTTCTGAAAGGTTTCTAGCGCAACATGCGAGCCGTTTTGCGCGTGTCGTGACGAAGCGCAACACCGTCAATCGCGGTGCGCATGCCACGCTCAATCGCGGCATGGCCTTGGCCCGCGGCAGCACCATCTCGCTCATGAACTCCGACGACGCCTATGCGGCTCCTCGTATCGAAGTCATGCTGGATGCCATGCGGGCCGCAGGCGCGCCTTGGAGCTTTTCCTCGGTTCTGACCATCGATGAGAACGATCGCGCCTACTTCGGCGATCCGTTGTGCCACAGCATCCACTGGGCTCCGCGTATCTATGGCGCCATGTACCCGACGCTGTCCTGGGCCTTCCTGAAGTGCCAGCTCACCGCGTCGTCGGGCAACTTGCTCCTGTCGCGGGATTTGGTTCGCCGGGTGGGCGGTTTTACCGATCTGAAATACTGCCACGACTGGGACTACGTGTTGCGCGCCACGCTGCTCGCCGAGCCGGTGTGGGTGCCGGAGGATCTCTACTTCTATCGCATGCACGGAACGAACACGTTCAAGGGGCTCGGAGACGTCGCCGAAACCGAGACGCGATACTGCCTGCGCGGCCATTTCACGCGCGTGATGAGCCGGCGTCCCCTCAACGACCGGGCCGCGGCGCCGCAGAACTGGCCGGGGACGTTTCAGGCGCTGGTCGAGGCCTGCGGCGCGGCCTCGCATCTGAAGGCGGTCTACGACCCCTACGAGAGATATCACCGCACGGTGGATTGGGCGTGAAAGACGCGTGCGTTCACCCTTTCGCGCGAAACCGGCGCGGGAGTTATCCCCGGCTGCGCAGGCTGATCGAGGATCGGGCGTCAGTTCTTCGCATCGAGGCGCCTCGTCATGGACACCACGCCCAACCTTTCACTCCCCTACATCATGGCTGCACAGGCCCAGAAACATGTCACGCACAACGAGGCGATCCGGGCCCTGGATGCGCTCGTGCAGATCGCCGTGCTGGATCGCGATCTCGCGACGCCGCCGGGGTCACCGGCCGAGGGTGACCGCTACATCGTGCCATCAGGGGCATCCGGCGCCTGGTCCGGCCATGCGGGGAAGGTCGCCGCCCGGCAGGATGGCACGTGGATGCTCTATGCGGCCACCGAGGGTTGGGTCGCCTGGGTGACGGACGAGCAGATCCTGCTCGCGTTCGACGGCGCGGACTGGATCGGCGCGGCGGCACCGGCCGAGCTGCAATCCCTCCCCATGGTCGGCATCAATACCAACGCCGATACGACCAATCGCCTGGCGGTGGCCGCGGCGGCAAGCCTGTTTACGCATGCGGGCGCAGGGCACCAACAGAAGATCAACAAGAATGCGGCCGGCGACACGGCGAGCCAGTTTTTCCAGACCGCAGCCTCGGGTCGGGCCGAGATCGGCCTTGCCGGAGACGATGATCTGCATGTGAAGGTGAGCGCCGACGGCTCGGCATGGCACGAGGCCATGGTGGTAGACAAGGACACGGGGAATGTCGGCTTCGGCACCAACGTGCCCGGTGCGCGCGCCGTCGTCTCCGACAACGCCACGCCGGCACCGGCGCCTATCGCCGGCGTAACGCTGCACGTGGTGGGCGCCAACGCCACCAACGGGCGCATCCTGTTCGATGGCTTCGGTGGTGCGGGCACCATGACGTTCCGCCGCTCGCGAAGCACGGCGGCCGCTCCCTCGGCGGTCGGCACGAACGACCAGATGGGCAGTTTCCAGGCCTATGGCTATGGCGCGACCGGGTACTCGTCTGGCTCTCGGGCGACATTCAATTTCGTTGCGGCCCAGGACTGGACAGATACGGCGCAGGGCACGTACGCGCGCATCCAGTTGACGCCGAACGGGTCGGCCACGCAGGGCGAGGTGTTCCGCTGGCTCGGCAACGGCGATGTGCGCATCGGCTCCGACGGTGTGGCGGCGTGCAAGCTCGATGTCGACGGTCCCGTGCGCGTGAAGAGCTATACGGTGGCAGGCTTGCCGAGCGCGACGGCGGTTGGACAGCTCATCCACGTGAGCAACGAGACGGGCGGTGCCGTCATGGCCTTCTCCGACGGCACGAACTGGCGGCGCGTGACGGACCGGGCCATCGTTGCATGACGGATTCAGGTGGCGGCGAGCCCGAGGGCCGCTGCCGCCTCGGTGCAGACGCTGCGGATGGCGTCGAAGTCACTGCATTCCAGGGCATCCCGCTTGTTGCCCGGCGCGGGGGGCGGCAAGGGATGGTGTGGCCTGCCGGCGGGCAAGCCATCGAGCAGCTCGGCAAGGACGGCATCGCGGTCTGCCATCAGGTTCTCGTAGCGGATGAGCAGGTCGCCGTGATGCCGGTCCTCGAGCACGCGCTCGGCGAGGTATTTCCAGAGCAGGGCGCGGCGCAGTGAAAGATCCGTCGTCCTCTCGATCTCGCAAAGCGCAGCTCGCCATTGCGGCGCCAGCCAGGGGTCGTCGACGTGTCCGACGAGGCGTATGGAGAGGTCGGCCCTGGCGAGGTGATCGAAGCTCGTCTTCCAGGAGGCGATGGTATCGATGGGATTGCGCACGCAAAGGGCGATACGCGCGCGCGGCATCACGTGACGGATGCGGCCGAGGCTGGAGAGGAAGGCAAAAGTGTTCTTGGCGGCAATGACGAGGTTGGAGTCCTCGACTGCGGGGTGATAGGTGCCGAGCCTGTCGCTCTTGGCGGTATCCCCCGTTACCGCGCCGTCCGTGAGCTTGTTGCGGATGGGTTTGCCGTCGAGAACGTCCGCGCGCACCTGGCGCAGATAGGCGGGTAGCGCCCAGGGCGTGCGCACATTGGCCAATGCCTGGACAAGCTCAGGCGTCTCGTTGAGCCCGACACAGTTGGAGTGCCGATCGAGAAGGCTGCAGAGGTAGCTCGTGCCGCTGCGGGAGATGCCGGTGATGAGGATGGTGCGGTCGGCATCCCGCCTATGGCGGGGACCGGTGCGGATCGCTCGCGGACGCAGGAGTGAACGCCAACCCTCGGTCTTTTCGATCGCCTCGCGAATGGCAGGATGCTCGCTGGCGAGCGTCTGAACGAGTTTGCGCAGCACCGGCTCCTGCCTGATGACATCGGGCCAATGGTAGTGCGCGAAGAACGGAAGTTGCGTTTCGTCGAGTGGCACGATGTGAGTCGGATGGTTGTGCCGCATGTCGAGCCCGTGCGGGACCACGCCGAGCCTGTCGAGCGCGACGGCGAGGCCGAGCTGGTCGCTCCAGAGACGGCGATCGGGCGCGCGCGCATCGTTGCGGATGATGCGGCTGCATTCGGCCCACGCGGCGGCGAGCACCCGGCCGAATGCGGGTGTCATGATGATGGCGCCGCTGTTGTAGAACGGGAGCGACAGCGCCGTATCGCACGACAGGGACACGCGGCGGCTCGGGAGCGGCCGGCCGGCCGCCGCATAGACGGAGGCCCAAGCTTCCTCGTCGGCGAAAGCCGGCAGGTCAGCCGGCTTCACGGCAATGCGTGCGCCGGGCGCCAGGGAGAAATCGTGGCGCGCCAGGCAGAGCATGTCGCTATCGAGGAAGACGAGCGTGTCAGCCGCAGTCTCGGCGCCGAGGCAGGCGATCTTGTTGGCGTGCGGGAAGCCCGGATCGATCGGATTGGCGATGGCGATAGGGCGGACGCCGAGGCGATCGAGCAGCGCCAGGGTCGGCTGCGCAACTGACCCCCAGACCTCCGGCGGGTGAGGGATGGCTGCAATCAGATCGGGATCGGAACCATAGTGGCGGCGCAGGGAGGCCGCGAGGAGCATGGCCTTGAGCTCCCATTCGCCGGCCTGGCAAACGAAGACGAACGCCAACTTTCTGGTCGGCGTGGACTCGTGATCGCACTCCCGCATGGTCCCCCGCAGCCGCCCTGACCATGGATGTGCATGATAGGGCGCGGCGGAAGCGCGGGAAAGTGCGTCAACCGATGAGGCGAAGCATCAACCGCCGGTGTCGTTCACCTGGCGGCGGAACGTTGTCATCCAGCCCCGCGAGGCAGGCTGCGCCGGAGGTGCAGTGGCGACGGGTGCCTGGATGCGTGGCGTCGGGCTTGTACGTGCGTGCGATGCGGACCGAGGCTCGTCATCGAGCTTGAGCGGAGCTTCCGAGGCGCCCGACCTGCTCGCGATCACACGCCCGTTGCCTCTTGCGTTGCGGTCGCGGGGCGCGGGTGCGAGGTGCTCGACGGGAATGCTGCCCGCTGCCGCGATGGTGGCGCTCGCGGCGGGTGAGGGAGCCGTGCTGTCCTGGTTGGTGATGGCGAGCAGTGGCGAGTTGCGCGTGGTGCGCTGGGCCTGCTCGCGCACGGCGGTCATGTACTTCTCATCGGGCACGAAGGGCGTTTTGGCGCGCAGGTGCACGACCTTGAAGCCGCGCTTCTTCAGCTCGGACAGGATCGTCGGCAGGGCGCGGGCGGTCACGTGCTTGATGTCGTGGAAGAGGATGATGCCGCCTTTCTCCGCCTCGGCGCGCTCCAGCGTGCGGGCGATGAGCCGGCCCGGGTCGGAGATGTAGGAGTCGTTGGAGACCACATCGACTGTGAACGCGGCGATGCCGCGCTCCTGAAGATGGGTGAGCAGCGCCGGCGAATCACTGAGACCTGGGAAGCGGAAGAACGGTGCGATGGGCCGGCCGGCGGCAAGCGCTGCGGCAGCAAAGCCGCTCTCAATCTGGTCACGGGCCTTGTCGAAGCCGATGCGCGGCAGGTTCAGAGGGTGCGACCAGGTGTGGGTACCGAGGGTGTGCCCCCGGTCCATCACTTCACGCAGCATGGCCGGGTAGGCAACTGCCATGCGCCCGACCGTGAAGAAGGTCGCCTTGGTGCAGAACCGGTCGAGTGTGTCGAGGATCGGCCGGGTGACGGCGGGCATCGGGCCGTCGTCGAAGGTCAAGACGACCTCCTTGGGACGGAGGAATCGCGGCTCGCGTTCCTGCCCGCTGAGCGCGCCGAACAGCGGGCCGCTGGCTGCATCGATCTCGACAATGCGCTCGACGCCGAGCCCGCCGGAGGGATCCGAGCAGGCCGCGTACGCTTGCGGCGCGGCCAGAGCGAGTGTCAGCAGAATGGCAGCGCTGCGCGCCAAGCGAGAGGAAAACATCCAAGCCTCCGATGGGACGCAACGATTTGCGTTGAAGACAGGCGAACCAGCAGAACACGTTGGAGTATTCGCCGTTCGACGCAGCGCGCAAGCCGATCGAAGGGCGTAGGGCCAGAAATGCAGAGGATGTGGCCGATGCGCCGCAAACGGCGCGCGATCGACGGAGCCTACCAGCCGCGGAAGATGTTGTTGCGCCAATCGTCATCGCGCCGCATGGGGCGGAGGGGTTGCTGCTGCTGCGGCAGTTGCTGGGGCGCGCCGACGGCCGCCGGTCCGCCGGACTGGATGTTGGCCTCCCAGCCGGGCGCGACGACGCCGCGCTGAGCCACCGGCAGGGACGCGATTCTGCGTCCGGCGTAATCGCGGTCGATGCGCTTGTCGAACTCGGCGACGGTTGTCTGGCCCTGGTCGGCGCGCAGGTGCACGACGCGGTAGCCGCGCGCCTTCAACTCGGCCAGCAGCGGCTTGATGGCACCGACCGTCGAGACCTGGATGTCGTGAAACAGCAGGATGCCCTTCTTCTTGACCTCGAGTTGCTTGAGAACGTTCTGCACGACCATCGTAGGGCTGCGGGTCTTGTAGTCGTAGGAATCGACGTCGATGGAGAAAATGCCCGTGTTCCGCGACTTGAGATGGGCCTGCATGCTGCCCGGATCGCTCAGGTAGGGGAAGCGGAAGAACGGGGCTGCCGGGGTGCCGAGCGAGCGTTGCACGGCGCTGATGCCAAGCTCGATCTCCGTGCGGGCCGCAATAGGATCGACCTTGCGCAGGTCCCTGTGCGACCAGGTGTGCGTGGCGATGGTGTGGCCGCGCAGGGCCATGTCGCGGACGAGCGCGGGCTGGGTCAGGGCGCGTTGCCCGACCATGAAAAAGGTGGCCCGGGTGCAGTGAGCTTCGAGCGCTTGCAGGACCGCCGGTGTGTGGGTGGGATGCGGGCCGTCGTCGAAGGTGAGAACGACCTCGCCGTCGCGCAGGAAGTGGTTGTCGGGATATTGCTGGTTGCCGTAGCGGGGGCCGCGCGTGGCGTCGATGTCGACCGTGCGCGCTATGCCGAGTGCGTCCGGACCCGGCTTGCACACGCCCGGCGATTGGGCTTGCACAGCCGGCCAGAACGCACATCCGAGCAGGAGCGCTGCGGCTCCTGCGGCAAATGCGGCACGCATCAGTTTTGTCCCCGTCCGTCCTCGCAACGCCATCACGTTGAACCGCCGTGACTTCCGGCGTGTCCGTGTGCGGCATTTGCCGCCATTAGTAGTGAGACATTATGGCAGGAGGCAATGCGGCTGCGTGCCGCCGATGTCTATTTGCAGTGCACAAGGGGCGTGCCGGACGGCCGGAGCCGTGCTAAGCGACCGGGTCGCCCGTCGTGCGTGCGGCCAAACCCAAATCGAGCAGTGCAGGTAACCTGATGCAGGAGCCGGCCGAGACCGCACGCGCGGACGATCAGCCCGTCGCAGCCGAGCGCGTCGAATCGCTCGCGACGGCGCTTGCCGGCGGGGATCTCGCGCAGGCACGGGAGCTTGCCAAGGACCTCCGGGCGCCGGATCTCGCCGACCTCATCGAGCTGCTGGAACCCGGCCAGCGCGTCGAGTTGATCCAGGCTCTCGGGCCGACGTTCGATCCCGAGGTGCTGTCGGAGCTGGACGAGACGGTCCGCGATCAGCTCTTCGAGGCCCTGCCGAAGGACTTCCTGGCCAAGGCGGTTGCGGAACTCGAGACCGACGACGCGGCCTATGTGCTCGAAGGACTCGAGGATGCGGAGCAGAAAGACCTCCTCGACCGCATGCCCTGGAGCGACCGTGTCGCCCTCCAGCGCAACCTCGACTATCCCGAGGAGACCGCCGGCCGCCTGATGCAGACGGATTTCGTCGCGGTGCCGCCGTTCTGGACCGTCGGGCAGGTGATCGACCATATGCGCGAGGCGGAGGACCTGCCCGAGACCTTCTCGGACATCTTCGTGGTCGATCCGACCTACAAGGTTCTCGGCAGCGTGGACCTGTCGCGGCTGCTGCGCACCAAGCGCAACGTCCGCATCGACGCCATCACGGACGGAGACCGGCACGTCATTTCGGCGCTTGCCGATCAGGAGGAAATGGCGCGCGAGTTCGAGCGCTACGATCTCAGGTCTGCGCCGGTCGTGGACGAGACCAACCGGCTGGTCGGCGTCGTGACGGTCGATGACGTGGTGGAGGTCATCCAGGAGGAGACCGAGGAGGACTTGCGGCGCCTGGCCGGCGTCGGCGACGAGAGCATCGCCGACAGTGTGATCAACACCGTGCGCAACCGGGTGGTGTGGCTGGTGGTCAACCTGGCGACGGCGATGCTGTCGGCGTCGGTGATCAAGCTGTTCGATGCCTCGATCGAGCAGATGGTGATTCTGGCTGTGCTGATGCCGATCGTGGCGTCCATGGGCGGGAATGCGGCGACCCAGACCATGGCGGTGGCGGTGCGGGCGCTGGCGACGCGGGAGCTTGGCCCCGTGAACGCGCGGCGCGTCATTCTGCGCGAGGCGGCCGTGGGCCTGGTCAACGGCCTGGTGCTGGCGACGCTGCTGGCGCTGGGTGTGCTCCTCGTGTTCGGTACCGGCAAGCTCGGCCTCGTCATCGCGGCGGCGATGATTTTCAATCAACTGGCAGCGGCGCTTGCCGGCATTCTCATACCGCTCGGGCTGGAACGGCTCGGCTTCGATCCTGCCGTGGCGTCGGGCGTGTTCGTGACGACGGTGACCGACGTCTGCGGGTTCTTTGCGTTCCTGGGGCTCGCCACGCTATTCTTGATCTGAACAGACATAGAAACGACGGGAGAGATCTATGAGCATCCGCGTGCGCCGGCTCGAGGCCAAGGACAAGAGCGGCTGGCTGCCGCTGTTCAAGGCCTACATCGAGTTCTACAAGGCGGCTGTGCCGGATGAGGTGATCGAGATCACGTGGCAGCGATTGCTATCGGGTGCGGAGGGCGTGCACATCGGCTTCGTGGCCGTCGACGCCAACGACAAGCCCGTCGGCATCGCGCACGTACTGTTCCACCGCTCGACGTGGTCGGCGAGCTGGTACTGCTATCTCGAGGATCTGTTCGTGGAGCCGACGCTGCGCGCCAAGGGCGTAGGCCGGCAGTTGATCGAGGCCGTGTATCGCGAGGCGGATGAGCGCAAATGCACGCGCACCTACTGGTCGACGCAGGAGTTCAACTATCGCGCCCGTGGACTCTATGACCAGATGGCGACCAAGTCGCCGTTCATCCAGTACCGGCGGTAGGCGGTAGAGCTGGAAGCCGGCAGCCTCCAGCTCTGATGCGCATGTTAGCGTGTGCCGGCGGCAGGCTTCTGCTCGGCGGGGCGTGCTGGTTTGGTGAGCTCGCCGGGGCGGGTCATTACGGCGCGGAAGACCATCATCATCGGCATTGTTTTTCTCCTGGAGTGACAGCGATCGCGTCTCGCGACCTCGTAGCCCACCGTGTATGGCTTGATCGCCGCGTGGGCTGTTCCGGGAGAAACAGGGCGTCGAGCTTCCTTTACTTCCGGTCCGGATAGCTGCGGGCCATGCCGTCGCGCACGTCGTTCTGGATGCCGTACTGCGGGAACGGATAGCGGAAGCCATTCTTGGCGAGCGCCTCCATGCCCTGGATCGCCTTAGCAAGCTGGTCTGGGGGTAAGGCCATCAGCATCTCGTCGTCGAGCACGCCACCGTAGCGGCGCTCGGCGAAGCAGGGGATCGAGAGCGACGGCTCGCGTTTCGTGAGCGCACGGCCCCAGCTGTCGGCGCAGGCGCTCTCGCCAACCACGCCCCAGTCGAACTTCTTGTAGCCGGCCCACTGCAGGCCGTTGATGAAGTACATCATGGCGCCCGGCGTCGCGTAGAAGAGGGCGATGTCGGGCGGATCGAGACGGCCGGCCGCGAGCGGTGAAATGGCCAGCGCCTCATACTTGCCATCGGGGACGCAGTGCATGGCCGACTGATGTGCCGTTGCTCCCTCGATGTCGGAGAACCAGACGCCGACCATGTGTTGGCCCGATTGCCATTTGGCATCCTTGGCCGCGCCCAGACCGACGACGGCGCGGCACTGGGCGCCGACGAGATCGGCCGAAGTGATGCCGACAGTCCAGCCGAGGCGCGAGGCCTGTGCCACGACCTGATCGAGCGTGTGCACGGCTTTCGGCCGCCGGATGCGCGGAATGCTCTCCATGTCCTGCGCATTCTCGAAGAGCTTCATGCCGAAGGGAATGGAACGCAGGCGCAGCAAACGTTCGAGATCGGCCGACAGTTTCGTCAGATCGAGGGACATGGGCAGGCCTCGGCGTGGGCGGATGACTGCGGCAGCGTCGCTGGACCCGCGACGCGCGTCAACATGCAAACCGTGATGTGCTGCTGCGCGCTGAAATGAAGGGTTTCATTGCGCGTGTGGATTGCGTCATGATGCGGCAAAGCCAATGGAGGAAACGAGAATGATCGAACGCATCATGCTGCCGGGAGTGATGGAGCCGGTCAGTCATTACTGCCACGTCGTGAAGGCGGGCCCGATCGTGTGGGTGTCGGGCATCGTCGGCATGACGGCGGACGGCAAGATTCCCGAGTCGACGGCGGCGCAGTTCGACATTGCCATGGATGTGATGGACCAATGCCTGAAAGCGGCCGGCGCCGGCCCTGAGCACGTGACCAAGGTGCAGGTGTTCATGACCGACATCACGGAACGGCCGTTGATCAATCCGCGGCGCATCGCCTATTTCGGGCCGCACAAGCCGGCGTCGACACTCGTTGAGGTGAAAGGGCTGGTCGATCCGCGCATGAAAGTGGAGATCGAGTGCCAGGCGTACGTGGGGTGATGGGGATCGCAGCGACCCCCATCATGACGGTGCTAGGCCTTTGAGCTGATGCGGTCAGCGCGTGTGCGCATCAGCGGTTGAATGCGCTGGCCGAATTGATCCATGCCGACCAGAAAATCATCGAACGTCAGCATGATGCCCTTGGTGCCGGGAACTGCAGCGGCCTCGTCCAGCATGCGCGCGACGCTGGCGTATGAGCCGACGATGGTGCCCATGTTGAAGTTGACGGCGCCCTCTGGAAGGCTGATGGCCCTCGCGGTGGAGGCATCGCTGGCCGTCTTGTCGGCGGCACCCTGGTCGGACATCCAGCTCAGCGCGTCGACATCGGCTCCTTCGCGGTAGCGCGTCCACTTTGCCAGCGCGGCGTCGTCGGTCTCGTCGGCGATGACCATCATGAGCACGTAGGAGCCGACGTCGCGGCCGGTGCTGGCGGCGGCCTTCGCCAGGCGTGCGTTGGTCGGCGCGAAGGCCGCCGGCGTGTTGACGCCGCTGCCGAGCACGAATTGGTAGTCGCCGTAGCGGGCGCAGAAATCCATGCCGATGTCGCTCTGACCGGCGCAGACGACTTTCACCTCGCCGGCGGGCTTTGGCAGCAGGCGGCAGTCGTTCATAGTGAAATGCTCGCCCTTGAAGTCGGAGCGGCCCGTTTCCCATAGCTCGCGCATGATCTTCACGTACTCGATGCTGTACTTGTAGCGGTAGCCGAAGAAGTCATCACCTGGCCACAGGCCCATCTGGCTGTACTCCGGCGCGTGCCAGCCGGACACGATGTTGACGCCGAAGCGGCCGCTGGAGATCGAATCGATCGTCGTGGCCATGCGCGCGACGATAGCCGGCGGGATCGTGAGCACCGCGACGGAAGCGTAGAGGCGGATCTTTTGCGTGACGGCGGCGAGGCCGGCCATGAGCGTGAAGGATTCCAGGCCATAGTCCCAGAACTCGCTTTTGCCGCCGAAGCCGCGCAGCTTGATCATCGACAGCGCGAAATCGAGGCCATAGTGCTCGGCCTTCTGCACCACGGCCTTGTTGAGATCGAACGACGGCATGTACTGCGGCGAGGCGGTCGAGATCAGCCAGCCGTTGTTGTTGATGGGAATGAAGACGCCGATATCCATGGGTGCGCGCTTTCTCCTGACGGAACGGAACTTGCGTTGCGATTTATCTCTGCAGCATCAATAGGGCTGACAAACGTGTCCTACTGTAGACAATATTGCGAGAATCCCTGCTTCGGGTGGGGAGTATCAACGGCTTGATCGATGACAATGGAGGATCGTATGTGCGATGCAGCGGGTGAGCGCGGCAAAGGCTGGAAGGGTTGGATGGATCTGCCGCCGGCACAGCCGCTGCAACCGGCCGGACTATGGGTCGATTGCTCGTGGCCTATCTCGGAAACGATGCCGCGCGTGCCCGTGTTCCCGCCGCCGACGATCCGGCGCATCAAGTCGCTTCCGACCGATCCGCTCAACGTCACGGAGTTCGGGATGGTCGTGCATACCGGCACGCACGTGGATGCGCCGCGGCATTTCTTCATGGACGGGCCGGCGTTCGAGGATGTGCCGCTGGACCGCCTGTGCGGGCCTGGCGTGGTGTGGCGCCTGAACCGCGGTGCGCACGAGCTGATCGAGCCCGATGACCTGGAGCGGGCGACGCCGGCCATCCAGCCCGGCGATATCGTCGCCATCGACACGGGCTGGGCGGCCAAGCACGGGACGCTCGACTACGAGGAGCATCCGAGCCTCAGCCTGGCGGCAGCCAAATGGCTGGTGGCCAAGCAGGCGAAGCTGGTCGCCTGCGATTTCGGCACGCCTGACCTGCCGCTACATCGCCGCCCGAAGGAGTTCACCTGGCCGGTGCACCTGGAGTTGCTGTCGCATGGCGTGCTGGTGTGCGAGCACCTGACCGGCCATACGGCTCTTGCCGGCAAGCGCGTCGAGTTCGTGTTCTCGGCGCTGAACATCGCCTCGTCCGATGGAGCACCGGCGCGTGTGATGGCGCGGGAAGTGGCAGGCTAGCCTTATACGCCCGGCTTGGGCTTGCGGCGGAGCGAGGGGCCTTGCGGCGGGCGGACCGGCTCGATCACCTGCTGCCGCTTCTCGCTGACCTGGCGCGGCGCGCCGATGAATCTCACGCCGATGTCGGTGCCCCTGCGCCAGACGACCTCGCAATTGGCCTCGAAGCCATCGGTGGCGATGAGCAGCTCGAACGTGTCGGGGATGGTGACGGTCGTTGTCTCGGCGCGCAGCCGGGCGCCGGTTGCCGACATATCGCGTACGGCGCAGGCGACGGTGATGTGGCGATCATTGAAGGCGGCGACGCCGGCTTTCAGGACGCGTCGGCGCGCGGCTGCGCGCGACTCGTCGCCGGCCGTGTCCGCGATGGCGGCGACCGCATTGAAGGATATGACTGTTCCGCCAGTTTTGAGAAACGACGCCACTGAGACCTCTCCGATACCCTGGAGGCAGCCCTCCACGGGAAATCGCTTGCCTATAAAATGCAGGGGCAAGGTAAAGCATCCATGAAGACGAGTGCCCTGATGCGACGGGAACTCGAGATCGCCAGTCCCGTTTGTTAAAAAATTATTGGCCGCGGTGTCGGGCCGGCCCCGTGCGGGGCGTCCTTGGGACGAAGCTGATGTTTTAGCCCTTTGCACAGACAGGAGATGGTCATGGAGACGGAGACGAAAGCCCCCCAGGTGGAAGTGCTGGGTGGTGTCGTGCCCTACCTTGCGGTGACCAATGCCGCAGAGGCCGCGGAGTTCTACAAGAAGGCCTTCGGCGCCCAGGAGGTTCTCCGCATGCCGCCCGACGACAAGGGCCGCTATCTCCACATCCATCTCTATGTCAACGGCGGCTCGATCATGCTGGCCGACCCGTTTCCGGACCACGGCCATCCGCATGTGGCGCCACAGGGATTCACGCTGCACATGAAGGTCGACGACGTCGATTTCTGGTGGCAGCGCGCCGTGGATGCGGGCGCCGAGATCGTCCTTCCCCTGCAAAAAATGTTCTGGGGGGATCGGTACGGACAACTGCGCGATCCGTTCGGCAATCTGTGGTCCATGGGCCAGCCGGCGGCCGAGGAGGAGAAAGCTGCAATGGAAAAGTATGTCGACGGCTACGTCTTGCCGGTGCCGAAAAAGAACATGGATGACTATCGCAAGATGGCAGAGCTCGGGCGTCAGGTCTGGCTCGAGCATGGTGCGCTCGACTACTTCGAGTGCGTCGCCGAAGACGTAAAGCCCGGCAAGCACACGTCATTTCCGCAGGCGGTCAAATTGAAGGAGGGCGAAACGGTCGTCTTTGCCTGGATCACCTTCAAGTCGCGCGCTCATCGTGACGAGGTTAACACGGCCGTGATGAAGGATCCCCGCATGAACGGCTACGACCCCAAGAAGATGCCGTTCGACGGCAAGCGCATGATCTTCGGCGGGTTCGAGACTTTCGTCAGCACGTGAGGCGCGGAAGCCCACAAAGCGCTGGCCTTCCGGGTGTCCCCGGAAGGCCTACGCATTCGCGCCCGCGACAACCGGCAGCTTTTCGACCGCGCGCAGGCCGGGCCGCTCGCGCCAGCGAATTTCGGATGCGGGCACCGCAAGCTCCAGTTTGGGCCACCGCTTGAACAGGGCCTCGAGAGCGCATTTGCCTTCGATGCGCGCAAGCTGATGGCCAAGGCAGAAGTGAATGCCCGTGCCGAACGCGAGGTGCCGGTTCGGCCGGCGCTCCAGATCCAGCCGTTCGGGGTGCGGGTTGGCCTCCGGGTCCATGTTGGCGGCGGCGATCATGATCATGATCCTGTCACCCTGCTTGAGCTGGACACCGTCGAGCGTGATGTCCCTGCGCACGAACCGAGGCTTTGAGAACTGCACCGGCGAGACGAAGCGCAGGAATTCCTCAACGGCCAGATTGGCCCGGTCCCAGTCCCCGGCGAGCCAGTCGCGCAAGTGCGGCGCCTTCAGCAGCTCGAGGGCCGAGCCGCTGATCAGATGCGTCGTGGTCTCCGACCCGGCGCCCAGCAGCAGAAACACCATCGACACCATCTCGTTGCCGCTGATGCGCCCGCCCTCCTTCTCGACGCGAACGAGCTCCGCGATCAATCCCGTGCCGCCTTCCTGACGGGCAACGCGCAGGCATTCTTCCAGATAGCGTTTCATCTTCGGAATGCTGGCCATCAGGCGCAGGAAGCCGAGCGGACCGGTAAGTCGCGAAAAGTTAGACGTCCAGGCGATGAATTTCGGCCGGTCAGCGGCGGGTAGCCCGAGCAGCTCGCAGATGACGGACAACGGCAGAAGCCGCGCGTAACGCTCCACCAGATCGACGGGGCTGCCGTCGGCGAACAGAGTGGCCGCCAGCTCGTCGGCGAGCGCCAGGATATGCGGCTCCATGGCGAGGATGGCGCGGCGCCGGAAGGCTTCGTCGACGATCTGGCGCAGGCGGGTGTGATCGGGCTCGTCCATCGTCAGCATGTTCTGGGCGAGCGTGCGCACCAGGCCCGGCATCCACCAGCGCAGGCCGGCGACACCGCCGTCCTTGCGCATGGTGAAGGTCGTGTTGTCCTTCAGCACGTGGCCGGCCATTTCACTGGTGGTGGTGATCCAGGTTCTGCCGACGATGGGAAATTTCACCTCGACCAGGGGACCCGCGGTCCGGAGGCGCTCCATGCCGGCAGCGGGGTCGCGCAGAAATGCCTGGTCGGTGAAGTCGAAGCGCAAGGTCATGGCCGTTCTCGCTTGAGCGCCGCCGCGCACCTACAACGCCATGCACGAGCACGGCGTTGCCTCTGGCGGGATCACAAGAGCGTTGACGGAGCGGGAAGCCTCAGCTCGAGGGAGCGTCGAGCTTGCGGGTCAGGTTTTCGAACTCGCGGCGCAATTCCTCGTTGCGGAAGATCTGCTCGAACGTGGGCGCCTCGAGCTTCTGCAGGGCTTCGAACGAAGTCGAGCTGTCGCGCATCAGGTTGCGGAGCTGGAAGCTCGCCTCCACCGTCTCATAGGTGTTGTCGGCGATGCGCAGATCGTGGGTGGCACGGCTGCGCGCCTTGGCGATCTGCTCGCGCTGTTGCAGCAGGTAACGGCGATAGCCGCGTGCCGCTTCGTCGGCGAGACGCTGGCTTTCGCGGTTGGCTTCGAGCGCGCGGCGCTGATCCGGGCGGTTCTCGGCCTTGAGCAGGTCGTTGGTCTTGGTCTTCGCAGAGGCGATGTCCTTGGTGATGGCATCGAGGCGCGGCAGGTACTGCTTGTCGATCTTGGCGATCAGGCTGTCCTGCGCATGCACGAGCATGGCGAACAGCGCCGCGTGCATGGCGAAGTATTTGCGCGCCGCGCCCATGTTCTCGCCGGACGCATTGAGCAGCTTGGCGAGTTGGCTGTCGATCAGCTTGGCGGAGTTGAAGACGGCGACAAGGCGCACGAGATCGCCCGACAGCACGCCGTCGAGCAGCAGATCGACCTGCTCGGGAGCAAGCTGAATGCCGCTGTTGGCCAGGGCCGAATGCACCTCGGCCTTGGCCGCCGCGATGTCGGTCTTGTTGAGCTCGATCTTCTTCTTCGTATCGTCGATGTCCTTGCCGAGGCTGTCGACGGTGTCGGTCAGCAGGCCCGGCAGCATGGCATCCTTGGGCGCGGTGATCTGCTTCTCGCGCAGCTTGACGATGCGGTCGTCGAGGTCGCGGATGTTCTTGCGCGAAGCCTCGATCTTGCGCTGGATGTCGACGACGGGCACGTCGGTGATAACGCCGAGGGCGGCATCGAGAAGGTCGCGGATCTTCTTCTCGCGGTCCTCACGCGTCTCCGTCCACAGCGGCTTCATGAGGAAGTCGTTCTCGGAGGGCAGCTTCTTGGCTTCGCCCCGGTTCTTGGCGGTATCCTGCAGCACGGCGTCGATGGCCTTCATCAGGCGCTGGGCCTGCTCGTAGGCCGGATCGCCTTCGCGCGGATCGCGGTTTACCTCGGCGGCCGGCGGGGCCGTCTCCTCGGTTTTGGCGCCGGGGGCAACAGGCGTTACGGACCGTTCCAGCACCTGGCCGGTTTTGTTCTGCGCGAGAATATCGTTGATACCGTCGCGGCGCGCCGTTTGCGCTTGCGCGGGTAGAACCACCGCCAGGCCCAAGCCGCCGACGAGCGCCAGCGTGGACAGCCAACGAGGGGAAAACGTGTGCATCGCCAACCTCCTGCCCCCGCGCAACACATGCGCCAAGGATTCAGGCAAATAGATGTTCGGTAGGCTGTGTTAAAGGTCCCTGTGCACTCAAATCCACCGCCGCACGCGCGCCTTGTAGCGGCGGTAGCGCTCGCCGAAGCGGCGTTCGAGGTAGGCCTCCTCGGGCTCGATGGCGAGCTTCGTCAAGGCCACCGCCATGGCCGGCACGGCCAGGAGCAGCGCGGTGGAGCGCAACGCCAGCCCGAGTCCGGTGAAGGCGATGAGGGCTGCGAGATACATGGGATTGCGGCTGTAGGCGTAGATGCCCTCATTGGCCAGCGCGTTCGCCGAGCCCGTGGGGTTGAACGTCGTGCCCTCCGAGCGCAGCTCCATGAACGCCGTCAGGGCGAGGCCGACGCCGGCGATGACGACCACGGCACCGATCCAGCGCAGGATCAGGCTTTCGGGAAGCCGCGGCAGACTGATGAGGCTTTCGATCAGCCAGCAGGCGGCCAGCGCCGCGGCGTAGACGATCGGAGGCCAGGGTTTGTCGCTCGGCCGGTCTTCGGGAGCTTGGGCCATGGCGTCAGCGCTCCACAGTTCAAGCGTTCACCCGCCCGTGGGAGACGCGGATAAGGTCGATCAAGGCCGTGTCCACCTTCCGGGCGTCATCGAGAATAATCATGTGTGAGAGGTTTTTGGGAGCCGTTGTCAGCTTGGACGGTTGCCAAGGCGCTGCGAACGCATGACTCCCCAGGTCGAGCGCGAGCCGCAGGCCCTTGGCGCTGGTCTCGATGGCGGCGAACTCGCGCGGGCCGGAAACCGAGATGTGGCTCGCGGCGGCCGCGATATGTACGCCCGGAATCGTGCGGACGATGGCGCTGGCCAGCAGCCGATAGAGCGGCTGATAACCCTTGGCGGCGGCGATGAGATCATCGAGGGCGGCGTCGGCGGCCGGTGCGGGATCGTCGCTCACAGGCACCGGCTCGGGATCGGGGATGCGTTGTGCCCCAGGCGTGGTGGACACTGGCGGTGGCGTTGCCTCGGGGCGTGTTTCCCGGACCGGCGCAGGCTTGCGCGGAGACGGGGATTTCACGGCTGTTGCGGCGGGCTTGCCCGCATACAGCGGCTTGCCGCCATTGGCATGGATACGCTCCAGCCAGGAGGCGCGCGCAAAGGCAAAGCCCTGCACGCGCAGCCAATCGATGGCATCGTTCTTGTTGGCAAAGTTCTGGGCGGCGATCACACTCATCCACTCGGCAAGATCCTTGCCGGTGTCGCCCTTCAAGGTGGCGATGAACTCCTGCTCCATCTCGCCGTAGTCTTTCGCCATCGGCCGTTCTCTCGCTAGAGCAGGATCGTTTCGGATGGCCTTATCTTTCCACACTTGAGGCGCATCGGCCGAAACGTGAATCCTGCTCTATTTCCTCAATTTAGAGTGCGATTCACGTTTCGCATGGAAGCTGGAAGCGCTTCCATGCGAAACGATCGCGCTAGAGCAGGATCGTTTCGGATCGACTTGTCTTTCCGCACATGAGGCGCCTCGGCCGAAACGTGAATCCTGCTCTATTTCATTCAATTTAGAGTGCGATTCACGCTTCGCATGGAAGCCGGAAGCTTCCATGCGAAACGATCGCGCTCTAGTGTGCCGTCGAGGCGATGTGCCGGGAGCAATCTAGCTGATTTGGCAACCGTCCGTGGAGACATCAATCACGCCCTGGGTTCGTGTCGCCCAAGCGTCATAAATGAGGGACGGAAATGACGATCCGCAACGAGTATCCGACGCTGGATTTCGACCTCGGAGAGACCGCGGACCAGTTGCGCGCAACCGTGCGCTCGTTCACGGCGGACGAGGTGGCGCCGATCGCGGCCGAGATCGACCGGACGGACGAATTCCCGCGCCACCTGTGGCCCAAGATGGGGGTGCTGGGCCTGCACGGCATCACGGTCGAGGAGGAGTACGGTGGCTCCGGGCTCGGCTATCTCGAGCATTGCATCGCCATGGAGGAGATCAGCCGCGGGTCGGCGGCGGTCGGGCTGTCGTATGGCGCGCACTCCAACCTGTGCGTGAACCAGATCCGCCGCAACGGCAACGATGCGCAGAAGCGAGCCTATCTTCCCAAGCTGGTCTCAGGTGAGCACGTCGGCGGCCTCGCCATGAGCGAGGCGAGCGCCGGCTCCGACGTCGTGTCGATGCAACTGAAGGCCGAGAAGAAGGGCGACCGCTACATTCTCAACGGCACCAAGATGTGGATCACCAACTCGCCCGACGCGCAGGTGATCGTGGTCTACGCCAAGACCGATCCGGCTGCGGGCCCGCGCGGCATCACCGCCTTCATCATCGAGACGGGCTGGAAGGGATTCAGGATCGCCCAGAAGCTCGACAAGATGGGCATGCGCGGCTCGTCCACTGGCGAGCTGGTGTTCGAGGACTGCGAGGTGCCCGCTGAGAACGTGCTGGGCGGTGTCGGCAAGGGCGTGAATGTCCTGATGAGCGGCCTCGACTACGAGCGCGCGGTGCTGGCGGCAGGCCCGCTCGGCATCATGCAGGCGGCCATGGACGTGGTGGTGCCCTACGTGCATGAGCGCAAGCAGTTCGGCCAGCCGATCGGCACGTTCCAGCTCGTGCAGGGCAAGGTTGCCGACATGTACACGACCATGAACGCCTGCAAGGCGTATGTGTATGCGGTCGCCAAGGCGTGCGACCGGGGGCAGACCACGCGCAAGGATGCGGCCGGCGCCATTCTCTACGCTGCCGAGAAGGCAACGCTGGTGGCGCTGGATGCGATCCAGCTGCTTGGCGGCAACGGCTACATCAACGACTACCCGACCGGGCGCCTGCTGCGCGATGCCAAGCTGTACGAGATCGGCGCCGGCACCAGCGAGATCCGCCGCATGCTCATCGGCCGCGAGCTGTTCGCTGAGACGGCGTGATGCGTTCGCGGCTTTGAGTTGCGGTCAAGGCCCGGCGACTCAGCCGTACAATGTGGTGTCATCCTCGCGCTCGTCGCGAGGATCCAACTATCTGCCGGGTTGTCGCTTGTGGTGCGAACAACGCAACCCACTCAAGACCAATTCGTGGAGAAATGGGTCCTCGGGACGAGCCCGAGGATGACAGTGTTGGGGGTGAAGTTGCCTATAACCAATCTGGCAACCACCCTCAACGTCACCCCGGCGAAGGCCGGGGTCCAGATGCGGTCATGCTGCGTTGAGGCGTGGGCCGCTATGCGCTTCCGCTACTTCCGCTTCTGCGGCTTGATGGGGCTCGGGGGGTTGGTATTGCCGGGCTGCAACTCTTTGTCGAGATCGTAGACCGGGCAGTTCTTCTCGGCGAGGCGGCCGTTGAGCGCTACGAGGCGGGCGCGGGCCTGCACCTGCTCGTCGTCCGGGTTCATGCCGTAGGCAGACCCGTGGCCAAGGGGGCCGGTCATCTTCTGGGCGTTGACAGCAATGGCTGACGGCTTATGCCGCTTGTCCGCCTCGCGCAGCTGCAGGATGCCGATGTGGATGATGCCGGTGATCTTCTTGCAGTTGAACTCCTGCTCCTCCTTGTTCAGGGCATAGCGCCCGTCCTCGCCCAGCGAGCCCGGAGCCGAGGCCTTGGCGCGCAGCTTGTGCGCGGAGTTGGGCGGCTCGTAGCCCGGCATGGCCGCGGCGCAGCCGGCGATGCCGGCCACGATCAGGAGTACCCCCAGCAGATTGGGTGCCGTCATGCGTGGACCTGAGATTCTCAAGGCCGTCAGTCCTGCGGGCAGATCATGGCGGTCATGGGGCGGCCATGGGCCGGGATCGCAGATGCCGAGTTGTTTCCCCAGGGCGACCCGCGCTATGTCCTGAACAGCAGGACACTGGAACGATGGAGGAGCGCGTGCCACAGACCATCACCCGGGGCATCAAGCCGATGCTCGACGAGGCCAAGAAGGCCATCGAGGAGATCGAGGCCGCGGACGCGATAAAACTGGCGGGCCGCGACGACGTCGTGCTGGTCGACATCCGCGATCCCCGTGAGCTGGAGCGGGATGGCAAGGTGCCCGGCGCCTTCCATTGCACGCGCGGCATGCTGGAGTTCTGGATCGACCCCGACAGCCCCTACTACAAGCCGATCTTCGGCGAGGACAAGAAGTTCGTGTTCTTCTGTGCGGGCGGCATGCGCTCGGCATTGGCGGCCAAGACGGCGCAGGACATGGGGCTGAAACCCGTGGCGCACATCCTCGGCGGCTTCGGCGCCTGGAAGAAGGCCGGTGGGCCGGTCGAGGCTTACGTGCCGAAGGACAAGAAGACCTCCTGATACACGCAAGCTCCGGCGGCGGTGCGCCGCTCAGCCGTGCCCGCGCCGGTCGACTGCTCGGCGCTTGACCGAGGAATGCCATGCCGAAACTACAATCCAGCATCAACACCAGCTCCGACGAGTTCAAGGCGAATGCCGCCGCGATGGCGGGGCTGGTGGCCGATCTCGCGGCCAAGCGGGCGGAGACGGCGGCGGGCGGCCCGGACAAGCTCAGGGAGCGCCACCTCGCGCGCGGCAAGCTGCTGCCGCGTGACCGGGTGCTGCGTCTCATCGATCCGGGCGCGCCGTTCCTCGAGTTCTCCCAGCTCGCCGCCTACAACATGTACGGCGGCGACATCCACGGCGCGGGCATCATCACGGGCGTCGGGCGCGTGTCGGGCCGCGAGTGCGTGATCGTATGCAACGACGCCACCATCAAAGGCGGCACCTACTATCCGTTGACCGTGAAGAAGCACCTGCGCGCGCAGGAGATCGCGCTCGAGAACAGGCTGCCGTGCCTGTATCTGGTCGACAGTGGCGGCGCCAACCTGCCGCACTGGACGGAGGTGTTTCCCGATCGCGAACACTTCGGGCGCATCTTCTACAACCAGGCGCGCATGTCGGCCGAGCGCATCCCGCAGATCGCCGTGGTCATGGGCTCGTGCACGGCGGGCGGCGCCTACGTGCCGGCGATGTCGGATGAGACCATCATCGTGCGCCGGCAGGGAACGATCTTCCTCGGCGGGCCGCCACTGGTGAAGGCGGCGACGGGCGAGACGGTGTCGGCGGAGGATCTCGGCGGCGCCGATGTGCACACGCGGCTCTCGGGCGTGGCCGATCACTACGCGCTGAACGATTCCCATGCGATCGAGATCGCCCGCAGCATCGTCGCCGGCCTGACGATGATGAAGCAGCCGGGCATCGCGTTGCGGGCACCGCAGACTCCGGCCTACGACCCGGCTGAGCTCGATGGTGTCGTGCCGTCATCCCTCATGACGCAGTACGACACGCGCGAGGTCATCGCGCGGCTGGTGGACGGCTCCGACCTCGACGAGTTCAAGCGCAACTACGGCACCACGCTGGTGACGGGCTTCGCCCATGTCGAAGGCATGCCGGTGGCGATCCTCGCCAACAACGGCATCCTCTATTCCGAGACAGCACAGAAGGCGGCGCACTTCATCGAGCTGGCCTGCCAGCGGCGCATTCCGCTGCTGTTCCTGCAGAACATCACCGGCTTCATGGTGGGCCGCGAGGCCGAGGCCGGCGGCATCGCGCGGCACGGCGCCAAGATGGTGATGGCGGTCGCATGCGCCAACGTGCCGAAGATCACCGTTATCATCGGCGGCTCCTATGGCGCGGGCAACTACGCCATGTGCGGCCGCGCCTACAGTCCGCGCTTCATGTTCACGTGGCCGAACGCGCGCATCTCGGTGATGGGTGGACCGCAGGCGGCGAGCGTGCTCGCCACCGTGCGCCGCGACAACATCGAGGCCGAGGGGAAAAAGTGGAGCGCGGCGGAGGAAGCCGCGTTCAAGCAGCCGGTGTTGGAGCAGTACGAGCGCGACGGCCATCCTTATCACGGCACGGCGCAGCTCTGGGACGACGGCATCATCACGCCGTCCGAGACGCGGCGGGTGCTCGGGCTGTCGCTCAGCGCCTGCCTCAACGCGCAGGTGGAGGAAACCAAGTTCGGCGTGTTCCGGATGTGAGGGCGTTTAGGGGCCGGATGTGAGGGGGACTGACATCCGCAGTCAGTCGTGTAATCCCGGGCTCCCGAGTGTCATCCTCGGACTTGGTCCGAGGACCCACCGTTCCGCAAGTTTTAGCTTTTGTTGTTTAGCGGGGACGGGCCGCCCCGTCGGCAGCAGTGAGCCCGACAGACCGATTTGTGGAGCGCGCTAATCCCTCTACTGACGGTTTGGTTCTGTGTGGCGCGATGGGTCCTCGGGACAAGCCCGAGGATGACGCTGTGTAAGTGGCGGCTCTGTGCGCTAGCCCCGCCCACTACTCCATCTTGATGTTGGCGGCTTTGACGAGGGCGGCGACGTTTTTCTCGTCGACCTCCCAGTGCGCCTTGATCTCGTCGATGGTCTGAATGACCGGCACGGCAGCGACGCGCTGCAGCGTGTCCTTCAGGTCCTGCGTCTTGGAGATTTCGTTGATCTTGGCGTTGAGCTTCTCGACGATCTCCTTGGGTGTGCCGGCGGGCGCGTAGATGCAGAACCACACCGGGCAGTCGGAGTTCGGATAGCCGAGCTCGACGAGCGTCGGCGCATCCGGGAACTCGGGGAAGCGCGTGGGATGATTGATGTTGAGCAGGTTCAGCTTGCCGGCCTTCACGTGCGGCAGGCTCGAGCCTTCGTTCATCATCTGCACGTTGTTGGCGAGCAGATCGTTGAGGCTGTCGGCACCGCCGCGATAGGGGACGTGCAGGATGTCGACGCCTGCGCGCACCTTCAGCATTTCGAGCCGCAGGTGCGGGTTGGTGCCGGGGCCGGATGAGCCATAGGCGAGCTTGCCGGGATTCTTCTTGGCGTAGTCCACCATCTCCTGGAACGTCTTCAGCCCCGTCGAAGGATGGATGACATAGCCGCAAACGGCGTCGCCGACGCGGCCGACGGCGATGAACGACTTGGCGTCGTAGGGGATGGGCCGGAGCAGCGGCAGCGTCACCGTCGTCGTGTTGGACGACAGGAAGAAGGTGTAGCCGTCGGGCGCCGATTTGGCCGCGGCCTCCGCGCCGATGATGCCGGAGGCACCGCCGCGGTTCTCGATGATGAACTGCTGGCCGAAGGCCTCGCCGAGCTTCAGCGCCCAGGGCCGCGCCACGAGGTCGGTCGCGCCGCCGGCCGCGAACGGGACGATCAGCTTCACGGGCTTGTTAGGCCAGCCTTGCGCCTGGGCCGAGGCCCGTGACGAGAGCCCGGCTGCGGCCAGCGAGCCGGCCGCCAATGACAGGAATTCACGACGACGCATGTGTTTCACTCCCGATGTTTTTTTCTTTCACGCCCGCCTCGTTGGGTGGGACAGGTTCGCTTGTGCGCCCCGTGTGCCATGTTCGCGGGGCGATTGCGCCGCGTCAATGGGCTGACAGCGCGGGGTCCCGCACTGTTGCCGGCTGTGGAATGCGGATTGCCGCTGCCGGGCCGGTTTGCGATAACGGCGCATGCTCAAGAAGGTCCTGATCGCCAATCGTGGCGAAATCGCCTGCCGCATCATCCGCACAGCGCGGAGGATGGGGATTGCCACGGTTGCGGTGTACTCCGATGCCGACCGCTGGTCGCTGCACGTGGCGGAGGCGGACGAGGCGGTGCATATCGGCGCCTCGCCGGCGCTCGACAGCTACCTGCGCATCGACCGCGTGCTGGCGGCGGCGCGCGGCACGGGCGCGGACTGCATTCATCCGGGATACGGGTTCCTGGCCGAGAACGCCGACTTCGCCGATGCCTGCGCCAAGACGGGCGTCAAGTTCATCGGTCCCTCCGGCGACGCCATGCGCAAGCTCGGCGGCAAGGCGGCGGCCAAGATCATCGCGCGCAGTGCCGGCGTGCCGGTGGTGCCGGGCTATGACGGCGAGGTGCAGGATGCGCGCACGCTGAAGAAAGAAGCCGGGCGCATCGGCTATCCCGTCATGATCAAGGCAGTGGCGGGCGGCGGCGGGCGCGGCATGCGCCTCGTGGAGCAGGCTGCGGATTTCGAGGCGGCGCTGGAAAGCGCGCAGCGTGAGGCGCAAAGCTCCTTCGGTGACGCGCGTGTGCTGATCGAGAAGCTGGTCGTGCGCCCCCGTCATATCGAGGTGCAGGTGTTCGGAGATGCGCACGGCAACGTCGTGCATCTGTTCGAGCGCGACTGCTCGCTGCAGCGGCGCAACCAGAAGGTGATCGAGGAAGCGCCGGCGCCGGGCATGTCGGAGACGCTGCGCAAGGCCATGACGGACGCGGCCGTGCGGCTCGGCAAGGCGGTCGGCTACGAGGGTGCGGGCACCGTCGAGTTCCTGGTCGAGGGCGGCGAGCTGAAGGCGGACGCGCCCTGGCACTTCATCGAGATGAACACGCGCCTGCAGGTGGAGCATCCGGTCACCGAGGAGATCACCGGGCTCGATCTCGTCGAGTGGCAGTTCCGCGTGGCGGCGGGCGAGAAGCTGCCGAAGACGCAAGGCCAGATCAGCATGCGCGGCCATGCCATCGAGGCGCGGCTGTGCGCGGAGGATCCCTCCAAGGGCTTCATGCCGAGCATCGGCCGCATCGTGGCGTTCGATGATCGCGAACTCGACCAGATCCGCCTGGAGACGGGCGTGCGCCAGGGCGACGAGGTCTCGCCGTTCTATGACTCCATGATCGCCAAGCTGATCGCGGCCGGCGGCTCGCGCGCCGAGGCGCTCGACCGGCTCGCTGCGGGCTTGAGCGCGCTCGTGGTCGCGGGCCCGCGCACCAACGCGCGCTTCCTGCGCAACCTCATCGTGCATCCGGATGTGCGCGCGGAGCGGATGGATACCGGTCTCATCGCCCGCGACATGGACGGGCTGGCGAGCAGCGCCGTGCATGCTGATGCCGTCAGCCGCGGCGTCGAGCGCCTGCTGCACGAGGCCGGTGACGGGAGCAATGCCGCGCCCGCCTTCGCGCACGATCCCTGGAGCAGCCGCGATGCCTTCCAGCTCGGCGGCGCGCGCACGCTGACGTTTCCCGCTGTCATCGATGGCACGGAACGCACGGTCGCGGCGACATGGCAGGCCAGCCGCGACGGGCGTGCGGACGTCGCCATCGAGTTGCCGATGTGGGAGGGTTTGGAGCGCGAGCGCTCGCCCGGCGCCGTGGTGGTGACGGAAACCGGCGGGTCGCGCGTGTTCGTGCTCGACGACCTGCTGCAGGTGGAGATCGCGCGTCCCGTCTACGACGGCGCCAATGCCGACGACGGTCATGCCGGCGATGTCATCCGCGCGCCGATCAACGGCAAGGTAGCGAAGGTGTTCGTCACGGCCGGGCAGGCGGTGGCGAAGGGCGAGCGCGTCGCCGTGGTCGAGGCCATGAAGATGGAGCACGTGCTGCACGCGGGCCGCGACGGCACCATCGCCAAGGTCGCGGTGGCAGAGGGCCAGCAGGTGAACCAGGGTGCGCTGGTGGCGCAACTGGCGGAGGAGGGCGCGGGATGACGCTTCACCTCATCAAGCTGTGCGTGGGCTGCGATTCCATCGAGGACCTCGCGACGTGGCAGGCCGAGCGCCTGAAGCAGATGAAGAGCGCGGGCGAGAAGCCGGAGCTGTTTCACCGCACGTTCCAGATGCCGAAACGCCGCGACGAGCTGCTCGACGGCGGCTCGCTCTACTGGGTGATCAAGGGCATCGTGCAGGTACGCCAGAAGCTGACCGACCTGCGCGAGGGCAAGAAGCCCGACGGCACGCCCTGTTGCTTCCTGATGCTCGACCGCAAGCTAGTGTCGGTGCGCCCCGTGCCGCGCCGCGCGTTCCAGGGCTGGCGCTATCTCACCGCCGACGAAGCACCCAAGGATCTGGGCGGGAAAGCCGGCAGCGGCATCGCCGACATGCCGCCGAAGTTGCGGAAGGAATTGGCGGAGTTGGGGTTGATTTAGGGGGTGATCGTTGCCTTATGCAACGCTGGCACTCTTTCGCCAGCCCCAGTTTAAAAACGAAAGTACGTTATTTGGTGCCAGGCGACGTCAGGGCTGATGGGTTCCTTTTCAATGCGTGTTGTTGTGCGTTTGGTGTCGTAGAACCCGATCTTCAGCCCGTTCAGTTGATGAAAATAGCTATCTTTCCGCACGATATCTTCTGCGGCCTCACCCAGCCAACCTAGCCTGGCGCCTTCGTAAGCAACCAACCATTCGGGTGACTTCAACGTCTCAGCTGTGATTGCGCGAACGATTTTGTATTTTAGCTGACCAACGGCGGCTAAGTCGCGCGCGCCGAGATCTAGTAGAAGAATCCCAATTGCACTGCTCTCCACCTCTTCGCATACTCGAACAAGATCATCGCTGATCCGTATGCCCAACTCTCTGCACATAAATAGTAGCCAACTAATCTCCCAGTGATGGTCAAGGGGAGCATTCTTTCTCAACAGATCGCCAACAAATTTCTCAACCCACTCATGATTGAGCTTCATCTGGGATCGGTGGCCCTCGATCAGTATTCGGGCTACAACATCTATCGTTGAGTTGTTTGCACGCGCAGACTGAAGGAGAAATTCCTCAAAAACGCCCCAAGCACCTTCTCTCACATTAAAGATTGGGCTCTAGCTACGCAGTAGGCTAAGACATTCTGACTTGGATTTTTCTGAGCCAAGTTGAAGGCGGTTTTGAAGTAGAACTCTAGGGCCTTCCGTTGCCGACTCTCATCTGTAGGGAAGCGAAATTGGCTTAGTTCAAGCGCCCAATCAGGCTCGGCACGAGTCCCTGCCATCGCTAGACGAGTTTTGTCTGAACCAATCTCAAGTTCGAACGTCGACAAGGCAGCGGATAGAACTGCAAGAGTAGTTTCGGGTGTTTTTCCGTCGCGCACTCCAATAAAGAAATCGTCAGTATATCGTATGGCGATGTCTCCAGTCAGACCCAGCTCTTTCTGTAATTGCTGATCTATGGTTGAACCGATGATTTCTGCCAGAACGATAGAGGTGTCAAGGCCGAGCGGTATGCCCAAGGATTGGCCATCTTGTCCTTTGCGAACTAAGTCATCCAATTGCTGGCCGAGGGAACTCTTGAGGGTCGCCGTGTTGACGTTTTGCTTGCACCACACCTTGTCATGGAGAGCCCACGCTATGGAATGCGTATATATTGTTGGATAGAAGCGAGAGACGTCCGCGGCCAATGCGTTGTCGCATCGTGATAGGATGGCATTCTTTCTGGACTCAACTCCTGGAAAGTCAATGGGATCAAAAACCCTCGTTGCTTTTGCTGATTGGGCGGGTTGAAAGAGCGTGATCTCGGATTTTCCGATATGCTCTATAATGCTGTCCCAGTTGTCGCTAACGCACTTCGACAAATAGTAGTGAGAGATCGGATTCGGAATCGAGAGCTTCCTGCGCGTTCGTCCGTATCTCGGGATCGAAAATGCATCGCTTCTTGTGCGGGGGCCGTTCCGCCCGTCCCCTTGCCACTTTGTTAGAAGAACATCTGCAAGTTGCGAAAACGCGTACGTTGTAAAAGGGGGCGGCAGCTCTTTCGGGAAATACCCGGTGCCCAAGAAGCGCTTGAACAGATCAAGATGCTGCATCGGATCGCCGTGCGAGTTGAGCAAGGCTGGCTAAGCTATCACTCTTTCGTGGTGCTTGGCAGCGGCATCGCCGTCATGCCGCCGAAGCTGCGGAAAGGGCTGGCCGGAATTGGGGTTGATTTAGCTCAGCGCGCCGGGGCGGCTTCCTGCTCGATGCAGATCGCGCGGCTGTCGTCCTCGGACAGCGGCTCATCGAGAAGATTGCAGTGGTAAGGAAACGGCAGGTTGCCGCCGCGCTTGCGGAAATGACGGCAGCTGTGGCAGGCGCCTAACGCGCGCCCGCCGTTGCGGGCGATCATGGCATGAAGCGCCTCCCGCAGGGTTTCGATCAGAGATCGCAAGCGCTCAGGCCCGGCTTTGCCGAGGTCGGAGGCCAGAGCGAGAATGGGATCGTTCTTCAAGCTGCGCTCGCCGAGAGGTGTCAGGACAAGCGTGACAGAGCGGCGATCGCGCTCGCTCGATTGCCGCTCGATATGGCCCTTCTGCTCCAGCGCGATGAGCGTTTGCGAGACGGTCCCGCGCGTCGAACCGAGGTATTGCGCAAGCGCGGCCGGCGTGCGCGAGAACCTGTTCGCGCGAGCAATGAAGCGCAGCGCCTCCCACTGTGCCGGGTTGAGACCTCCCGTCGCCTCGCCGCTGCGGGCAAGCCGATCCAGACGGTCGACCAGATGGGCGGCTTCGAGTGCCGAAGGGGGATTTGAAGGCATTATGGTAGCGACTCGATATTAGTTGTTGACGGACGAAGCGCCTTGCTTCTAGATAGTAGCCACTCGCTACTATCTTCGCAACCAAACTCCCGGTGCTTCTCATGACAAAGAAGATGTCTCTCGCGCTGATGTGCGCTGCCGGCATGGCTTTCACCGCCACACCGAGCGGCGCTCACGACATCAGCGCCAAGCGCGACAGCAAGGTTCCCCCGGCTTTCGATATCGTCCGGGCCTCGGCCGATACGGACGGCCGCCTCGCCACGTTCGTTATGGAGGTTACGGGCAAGGCCGGCTCACAGAAGCCCGGGAAAGTGGGCAAGCTCGCCGGATCGAAGGTCGATGCCTATGTCTGGCCGACCAGGCTTGACCCTTCGGCCGTCGGTTTCGAGAAGGGTTCCGGTATTCTGGCACTCGCCATCACCGCACATCCCGATTTTGACGATACGCCGCTGTTCGACGAGAACAACGACGGGGATCCGAACAACGACGGTGCCGATTGGCATTCGCACTGGGTCGTGCTGGTCGAGGACAAGGCCTGTGCCGGCGGTCTCAAGGTGCGCGACATCTCTCCGGGTCAGGACGTTCTCCCGGCGACGGCGCCGGGCTTGCCGATCGCGCTCGACAGCCCAGGCATGAGCCCGCTCATCAAAGGTGCTGTCGTCAAGATCACGGTCCCGGTGAAGGGAGCCGAGAACGTGGCCTTCGATGCTGTCGCTGCCAAACTGCAGGTGCATGAGCAGGGCAAGGCGCCGCTGCTTTGCGTGACCGGAACCTACAAGGTCGCTTCCGGCAACCTCACGCTGCCAGGCGTCATCATGAAGAAGAAGTGAGAGACGGGTCCACCATCAACAACCGCCCCTCATCCAGCAGCATCTGTTGATTGCGGGTGATGATCTGGCCGAGCTCGCGGTCGGCGGCGGTGTCGCTGGAGAGGGGTACGTAGCAGTCGCTGCGCAGCGACCAGTCGGGCTCGAACAGCGGCGGTGCGGTGTGCCAGGCGGGGAACGTGTGCCGCCGCGCCATCAGCACGTGGCTGATCTGATGATCGATGTGCGCGTGCATCGGCAGGAGGCTCGCGAGCAGCGTGCGGCAGGCGGCGGGCGTGATGAGATAGGCGAACGTGCCGTTGAAGTAGTAGAGGCGGGCGAGGTCCGACGCCTCGGCCCTGTCCGCCAGGCCGCCCATGATCAGCGCGCCGAGGAACACGAGCCCGTCCTTGTCGCGCGCGTCCTCCACGACACGGCAGAAGCGTTCGGCGCTGAAGTGCGCCGTCGGTGTGGCGTCGTCCTCCAGCACCAGCAGCCTCGGCAGATTCCTATCCAGCATCCACCGCCAGACGGCGAGATGCGAGAGGAAACAGCCGATCGCCGGCGGCGTGAGCGTCAGGTGGCTTTGCGGTGCACCGCGCGTGATATCATCGGGCGAGCGCACGAGGGCGGCGATCGTGCTGTCCGGCAGGCTCGCGCCGAGAATGGCCGGTGCCTTGATGAGCCTGGTCAGCCCGGCCGCCGCGAGGCGCTGGCAGAGCGTCTGCCAGCGGTCCGTGCGGTGCGGAAGATTGATGGCGATGATGGGCAGGTCGATACCGGCGTTCTGGGCGCAATCGCCATCGAACGGGATGTCCATGCGCGGCACGAGTTGCAAAAACTCGCGTGGCGACGGGACGGGCTGGATGTGCGGAGAGGGCTCGAGGGCAAGCGGATGGATGGTGTGCATGCGCGAAGCATGGCGGTCTTGTGCAACACCCTTGCGACACGGCCGGCGGTGCGGGTGGCTGTTTCGCCACGCAAAAAGCGCTTTCAGCCGGAGCGGCCCGATCCCGACATCTTTCCTCCCCGATCGGTGCGCTAAGCTCGGCACGCTTGATTCGTTTGTGCTTTACCCCGCCAACTCCGAGCCATTCCGGGAGGGTTGCTCATGAAGATTGCTTCGGCCATTCGCACGGCGCTGGTCGCGCTTGTTGCACTCGTCGGCCTGTCCCCCGCCAGCCATGCCGACAGCGGCACCGTGACACTGACGATCTACAAGGCCGGATGGATCATCGGCGGTTCCGGCGGCAGCGGCGTGCTCAACTTCCACGGCCGCCGCTATCCGCTCTCGACCGGCGGCATCGACTACGGCCTCGTCTTCGGTGGATCGAAAACCGTGCTGCACGGCCGGGTGAGCAACATCTATCGTCCCTCGGACGTCGCCGGTGTTTACGGCGCGGCGGGCGCGGGCCTTGCGGTCGGCCGCGGCGCGCGCGCGATCGTGCTGACCAACCAGAAGGGCGCTGTGCTGGAGCTGACCGGGCGCCAGGTCGGACTGCTCGCCAACGTGGACCTGAGCGGCCTCGCGATTACGCTGAAATAGAAAATCCGCCGCGGCTGTCGTGACGGTTCGATTGACGCATCGCCGGCGCTGATGAAGCAGCCGGCGATGCTTTTTCACGTCTTGCGATCAGAACCGCGCGTTGCCGGGATCGAGGCCGAGTGCGAGCCGTCCGGTGATGACGTAGCTCGACGGGTTCATGGCGACGTGCTTGACGGCGGCCTGCACGTCGCGCACCGCCCGCTCCAGGGCGCAGCTCTCGAAAATCGCCACCGACCCCGCTTCGGCGGCCAGCATGTCGACGATGCGCAGCGCTGTTTCCGCAGCGTGGGCACAGGCCGCCCGCAGTTGGGCACGAGCGTGCATGAGCCGGTCGCCGCCGGCCTCCGTCGCCTGCATGACCTCGGTCATGGCCTCGGCGAGCAGCGCCCGGGCCGCACGGCTCAACGTCTCGCTGCGGCCGACGGACGCCTGCACGATTTCCCGCTCGCACAGCGGTGCGCTGGTGCTGAGGCGTGTCTTGCGCCCGGCAAGCTCGGCAAAGGTGTTCATGGCGCCGCGCGCGATGCCGAGCGGCACGACCGAGACGGTCCAGGCGAACACCGAGAGCGGCGGCATCCGGTACAGGAGGCCCGGTTGCGTGGGTGTGGAATCGATCAGCGGGTGCGCGTGCTCGGCGGGTACGAAAACATTGTCCATGTCGAAGTCGCAGCTGCCGGTGGCGCGCAGGCCGGACACGTGCCAGGTGTCGCGCAGCACAACGGCGTCGCGCGGCACATAGCAGCACAGGCGCGGCTTGCCCGGACCCTTCTCGGTCATGACATCGGCGAGCCCCATGAAGTGCGTGGCATGGGGAGCGCCGCTGGCGAACGGCCAGCGCCCGCTGACACGGTAGCCGCCGTCGACTTTCGCGGCGGTGCCGGCCGCGCCGGTCGAGCTGGCGACGAATGTGCGCGGCGTGGAGAACCAGGCCTGCGCGACGGCTGCCGGGAGGTAACCGCCGATGCGGCTCATGCCGCCGCCATTGCCGACCAGCCAGCCGACCGAGCCGTCGAGGGCTGACGCGGCCTCGACGACACGCATGAACTGGACCGGCGACAATTCCGGACCGCCCAGGGCTTCCGGCAGCCACAGGCGGAACAGTCCGGCGTCCGCCAGTGCGTTGAACACCGCCTCCGGCACCTGCCGGTTGCGGTCGAAGTCGCCGCGATGCTCGGCAATCAAAGGTGCCAGCCGGCGAAGAGCCTGCAGGTAGCCGGCAACCTGGTCGTCCCCGCGCGCATTCATGACGTGCCCACCTGCTTTGCCTGCCGCCGTGTCCGCACTGTCTGCGATGTACCTGGCGTCGCGCAAGCGATGTGTGCGGTTGGGGCCGTCCCCGCTCTACCCGGCCGTCTCGCGCAAGTGGGCGACGAGGCGCTGGGCGGGGGCGGGGAGGCTCTTCAGGCTGCGCACGCAGATGGCGAGCGTGCGATCCGACCAGGCCTCGCGCAGCCGCACGAGGGCGATGGCCATGGTGCGGCGGCAACGCTTGGCCGCCGTTTCCGGCACGATGCCGATGCCGGCCCGCGCCTCCACCATCGAGCAGATGGCGTCGAAGCCCTTGACGCGCACGCGATGGCGGATGGTGCGTCCGAGGCGTGCCGCGTGACCGGCGAGATGGGTCTGCAAGGCACTGCCCTGCGTCAGCCCGACGAAGTCGCGGTCGAGGACATCGGCGAAGGCGATCTGCCGGTGCTTGGCCAGTGCATCGGCGCGTGGCACCACGAGCACGAGCCGGTCCCGGCAGAAGGGATAGCTCTCCAGGCTGTCGGGGATCACCGCGGCGCTGGCGATGCCGATGTCGGCGCTGCCCGAGACGATGCCTTCGACGATCTGGCCGCTTTCGCGCTCCTCCACCTCGATGCTGATGTTCGGATTGGCGGCGAGGAAGGGGGCGAGCGTGCGCGGCAGGCGCTCCGACAGCGCCGATGTGTTGGCGAGGATGTGCACGCTGCCCTTGAGGCCGCGCGCGAAGGCGCTGAGCTCGCCGCGCATGACGTCGACCTGCTGCAGCACCACACGCGCATGATCGGCGAGGCTGCGGCCGGCCTCGGTCAGCTCGGCACCGCGGCGGCCACGTTTCAGCAGCGCCACGCCAAGCATATCCTCCATGCCGCGGATGCGGGCGCTGGCGGAGGCGAGGGCCAGGTTGGCACGCTCGGCGCCATGCGTGATGCTGCGCGCTTCCGCGACGTGCAGAAAGAGCTTGAGATCGACGAGATCGAAACGCATGGCTCGTTGCTTCGCATGCTCCCCTCTCCCCGTGAAACGGGGGGAGGGTTTGCTTCAGTTCAGTACGGTCAGCTTTCGTTTTTTCCGAAGGCTATCTGCGTAACCTCCACATTGTGCCGGGAAACAGTATCCGTCAACATGCCGGCATGCTCGACCCGATCTGGATCTTCATCGCCGCCGTGTTCGTCCTTGCCGGTTTCGTCAAGGGCGTGATCGGCCTGGGATTGCCCACCATCTCCATGGGGCTCCTGGCCATTGTCATGCCGCCAGCGCAAGCGGCAGCCATCCTGATGGCGCCGTCGCTCGTCACCAACTTCTGGCAGGCCGTCAGCGGCGGGCACTTGAGGCCCGTGATGCTGCGCCTGTGGAGCATGATGCTCGGCGTGTGCATCGGCACGTGGGCCGGAGCCGGGCTGATCACCGGCACGGATGCGCGCTACGGCGCCGCCATTCTCGGGCTGGCGCTGGCGATCTACGCGGTGGCGGGGCTGGCCTCGGTGCGCATGTCGGTCGGCTCTTTCACCGAGCGCTGGCTCGGGCCGGTCGCGGGCTTCTTCACCGGCGTCATCAATGCGGGGACGGGCGTGTCGGTCATTCCGTCGGCGCCGTTCCTGCAGGCTATCGGCTTGCAGAAGGACGAGCTGGTGCAGGCGCTGGGCCTGACCTTCACCGTGTCCACCATGGGTCTGGCGTTCAATCTGGCGGCGGCGCACGCTTTGACGTGGTCGCTCGGTGTTGCGTCGCTGGCCGTTCTGCCGCTGGCGCTCGTGGGCGTGTGGCTCGGGCAGGTCGTGCGCGTGCGCCTGAAGTCGGAGACGTTCCGCTTCTGGTTCTTCGTCGGGATACTGGGGCTGGGCCTCTATCTGATGGCGCGAATCTTCATCTAGCGACGACCCAAGAAGAAGGCGAGAATGGCGAGCCCTTGTACGAGGGCGGCTGCAACGAAGACGTACGGTGCGGCACCGGATGGCGTGTTGCCGAGATGCGTTGTGAATTCCCGGATCAGTCCGAACGTGGCCGGCGCGAAGGCGTAAAATGCCTGACCGATGCCGACGATGAGCGCCACGGCGCGTGTGACGTCGGCTTTCACGAACTCGACCTGGGCAATGAGCGGCGGCAGCGATGTGGCGTTGCCGAAGCCGATACCGAACAGCACGACACCGAGAAGCAGCAGGGGAATGCTCGTGCCTTGCGCGGCGAGGAACGCGATCGAGCCGGCAAGCTGGAACACGTAGGACGCGCACGCGAGAAGGCGCCGGTCGGCGCCCACGGGCATGAACCAGCCGAGCAGCGTGCGGCCGGCGATCGCCAGTGCTGTGACCAGGGCCATAGCCCAGCCGGCCCGTTGGGCACCGAGCGCCGGTGTCAACAAGGAGAAGAGATGTGAGGTAAGGCCGATCTGCGCGAAGAGCCCGAGCGCCATGCCGGCCGACAAGGTGAGAAACCGCAGATCGCGCCAAAGCAGCTTGCCCGGCAGCGGCTTGGCGGACGGCGATGTGATCGACGCGCGGACGGTCGCCGGCGTATCACCGTCAGGGCGCAAGCCCATCGTCTCGGGCGATTGCGCGAACACGGTCTTGGCGAGCACGCCCATGGTGAGGGCAACGGCGATGCCGATGACCGCAGCCGCGGCAGGAAAGCCGAGAGCGCCGATGGCGAACACCCACAGCGGGGAGAAAATGATGCCGCCGATGCTGGCGCCGTTATAGGCCGTCGACAGGGCGGCTGGGCGCGCACGCTCGAACCAGGGTGCAATGACGGCGTTGACGGCGGCCGCGCTCATCGTGCCCCAGCCGGCGCCACTCAGCGCCGCGGCAACGAAGAAGTGCCAAGGCGCGGCCGCGTGCGCCCAGCCCAGAACACCGAACGCCAGGGAGCAGGCGCCGGCCGTGGTCACGGCGGGAATGCCGAACCGCCGGTGCAGGCCCGGCAGGTTGGCGCCGACAACCGCGCCGATCAGATAGTGGGCCGTGACGGCGGTCGAGACGAGCGCCAGCGACCAGCCGTTCGCCTGGCTAACGATGCTCAGAAACACCGGCGGACCGTAGAAGCCGATGCCCCAGCCGAAGATGGCCATCACCGTTGCCGCGGTGACGACGGACCAGCCGTAGAAGGTCGGCTTGCGCGCGCTCTGAAGCATCGGCTATCGGCTCCGGACCGTGAGATCCGGAGCACAATGCGGAGATCTCACCGCCGATGCTTCGATCCGTCTCTAACTATGAAAGCCGGCGCATCACCCGTTGCGGTAGACATAGCTGTAGCCGTTGATGGCGGGGACGCCGCCGAGGTGGGCGTAGAGGACTTTCGAGCCGGCGGGGAAGTAGCCCTTGCGCACGAGGTCGATCATGCCCTGCATGGATTTTCCTTCGTACACGGGATCCGTCATCATGCCTTCCATGCGGGCACAGAGACGGATGGCGTCGTTCGTCTCTTCCGACGGCACGCCATAGGCGGGATAGGCGTAGTCCTCGATCAGCACGACATCATCAGCCGCGATATCGCGTCCGAGCTCGACGAGGTCTGCCGTGTTGCGGGCGATGTCGAGCACCTGATCCTTGGTCTGCGCCGGCGTGAAGGAGGCGTCGATGCCGATGACGCGGCGCTCGCGGCCGTCCTTGGCGAAGCCGACGAGCATGCCGGCATGCGTAGAGCCCGTCACCGTACAGACGATGATATAGTCGAATTTGAAACCAAGCTGCGCTTCCTGCGCGCCCACTTCCTCGGCGAACCCGACGAAGCCGAGCCCGCCGTACTTGTGCACCGAGGCGCCGGCCGGAATTGCGTAGGGCTTGCCGCCTTTCGCCTTCACGTCTTCGAGCGCGCGCTCCCAGCTCTCGCGGATGCCTATGTCGAAGCCTTCGTTGACGAGCTCGATCTCGGCGCCCATGACGCGGCTCATGAGGATGTTGCCGACGCGGTCGTAGACGGCATCGGGGAACGGCACCCAGCTCTCCTGCACGAGGCGGCACTTCATGCCGAGCTTGGCGGCGACGGCGGCCACCTGGCGCGTGTGGTTGGACTGCACGCCGCCGATGGTGACGAGCGTGTCGGCGTTGGAGGCAAGCGCATCCGGCACGATGTACTCGAGCTTGCGGATCTTGTTGCCGCCGAAGGCGAGGCCGGAGTTGCAGTCCTCGCGCTTGGCGTAGAGCTCGACGCTGCCGCCGAGATGGGCGGTGAGGCGGTTCAGCTTCTCGATGGGCGTGGGGCCGAAGGTGAGGGGGTAGCGGGCGAATTTCTCGAGCATGGCGGCGCTCCTGGCGACGGAGATGAAAGCGGGTCGACGTTAGCTAAAATGCGGTGGAAGGTGCTCTTGATTTACAAGGAGGTCGGGGTCTGTTTCTATCTCCAATGACCTGTCATTCGATCAATCACTCTCATCTTGGCATTTAGATGAAAGATTCTTCCATTTCCCCTCTTGACCGCACCGATCTCAAGATCCTGCGCCTGCTGCAGAGCGACGGGCGGCTCGCCAATGCCGAGCTGGCCAAGCGGGTCAACGTCAGCGCCGCCACCTGCCACCGGCGCACGCAGCGCCTGTTCGAGGAAGGCTACATCCGCGGTGTGCGCGCGGAGGTGAGCCCGGACCGGGTCGAGCGCGGCGCCCTGGTCATCGTCGGCGTGGTGCTCGATCGCTCGACGCCGGAAAGCTTCGCCGCCTTCGAGGCTGCCGTCGCCAAGCTGCCGTTCGTCCTCGATTGCCATCTGGTGGCCGGCGATTTCGACTATTTCCTCAAGGTCCGCGTGCGCGATATTCCGGATTTCCGGCGCCTGCACGGCGAGCGGCTGATCGCGCTTCCCGGTGTGCGCCAGACCCGCACCTTTTTCGTCATGAAGGAGGTGGTGGACAATGCGCCGCTGGAATTCTGATGCGGAGATCGGCAGTCCCATGAGAATGCACGCACATGCGGTCTGCGCAACTCTGGTCCGGCTTGCATGCCGGCGCGGTGCGGGGCTAGCTTCGGTCCGGCAATCCAATTCGTCCGAAAGGAGCAGCGCATGGCCTCGCTGATGTCCGAGGTCCAGCGCGATGCGTTCGTGCGTCGCGTCCGGCTGGAGATGGCAAAAGGCAATCTGACGCGTGAGGGCCTTTCCCAGCAGGCCGCGTGCAAGGAGCGCACGCTCGGCAATCTGCTGGCCGGGCAGCCCGTGCGCGATGCGACGGTAGCCAAGATCGCGCGCGTGCTCGGCATCGACCTGGAGGACTTCCTCGACGGACGCGGCACCGCGCATGCGGCGGAAGCGATGCCGGCAGACGAGGGCCGTGCCGCCGAGGAGTACGGCGGCTATCTGCTGTCGAGCTATGCGCACTACATCGGCACCTATTTCGCCTACCGGCGCGTGCTGTCGGACAAGACCGAGTTCTTCCGGTCGATCTACGAGATCGACTGGGACGACGAGCAGCGGCGACTCAGGTTCTTCGAGCTGCAGCGGTTCCGCACGGCCCGTGACACGACCGTTTCCAGCACGCACGCGGGCGGCGTGCACATCAGCCCGCACACGGGCATCGTGCATTTCCTGACGACCTATCAGGGGGCGCTGCGGCTGGTGACGCTCAACAAGTTCCGCACTGGCGACACCAGGCTGAAAGGCCTGATCCTGACGCAGAGCGACCGCGACGTGTTCTTCCAGCCGGCGGTGTCGGCGATCTATCTCGAGAAGATCCGCGGCAAGCGCAAGAACTCGGAGCTGGAGCAGCTCGCGGGCGCCTTCGGCAGGGACGACCCGGAGTTCGAGGCCGTCGCCCGGGAGATCGCCGCCATCGAGCGCGATGCCGTGTTCATTGCTGGGCACCGGTAGGGTGGTGAGGTGGTACGTGGTGAGATGGTAAGGTGGGACGTGGCGAATCTCGACCCATCGCTACACTCACCACTTACTACTTACCACCTCACGGTGTTAACCCCCTGTTTGCCACCCACCGGCTAACGTGGCGCCGGGTTCCGCCGATCGGAGGAGTTTCGGCGATGCGTAGAGCGCTTGGCATTCTGACGCTGCTCGCGGTGATGGTCATGGCCGCCGCGGCGATTGTGCTGCGCGGCTCGGGCGGCTTCGGCAACGGGCAGAACGCGGCCGTCGTCATCCAGACCGCGCTCGCCAGCATGGACTACGCCTCGTTCATGCTCGGCATCTCCGCCGGCATGCTTCTCATGTGGATCCTGTACGTGCCCTGGGGTTCGGCGCCTGCCGCAGCCTCGAACCTGATGCGCGGCTGGTGGCGCCGCGCGGCGCTTGTCGTGTTCATCGCCGCCGGCCTGGCGGTGCTCGTCTATTATTGACGCGCCGCGCGGCGCGTCTTCAATCCGCCGTTCCCGCTGTCAATCCGCGCAAGCGCACACCCATCCACCCCTCCGTGTCATCCCGGGGCTTGTCCCCGGGACCCATCGCACCACGAGTCCGCTAGCTGAAATGTGCAGGATGTCATCACATCCGCACGCGCCTTGGCGCTCGCGGATCGATGGGTCCCGGCAATAAATGCCGGGATGACATCTGTGAATGAGGCACGGCCATGCTTCTCCCTCTCCCCGTCCTTACGGGGAGAGGGTGGGGTGAGGGGCAGAACCTGCTCGGAATATGCTGCTGCCCCTCACGTCGTGTCGAAGACACGCTTTCAGCATGCCCCTCTCCCGTCACGGCGAAGCCGTGCTCCGCACGGATAGTGGGCATGGGGAGAGGGGATGAAGAGCCGCAAACACCAGTAGCTCCGCGGCCTGTCGGCCCGGAGGTTTGGATAGCGAGGGGTGCAGGGCAGCGCGCGCCCGGTGGACCCTTGGGATCGTGTCTTCAGGGCGATGCCATCGCTGCCCTGCGCAGGTCTGCCGTCTGTCCAGGATGACAGTGCGGTCCGTGTCACTCAATTTGTCCGGAGCTGGAAACTCAAAGAGTCGCCTCGTCCGGCAGCCTGCTTCCACCCGGCGCGTCTTGCGAGAGCACGCTCGCGAGACGCGCCCCCTCAGTCGGGTGGATGCCACGAGTATGAGCGCG